>Ga0210384_10000001_pt1 | contig 685922 bp, 575 predicted proteins | sample IncBWH2MmetaG_FD_160574 | JGI IMG/M metagenome (GOLD analysis project Ga0210384, IMG submission 160574) | Forest soil microbial communities from Barre Woods Harvard Forest LTER site, Petersham, Massachusetts, United States - Inc-BW-H-2-M | ecosystem: Environmental > Terrestrial > Soil >... | reverse complement strand
ATCGATTAACAAAGAAGGAGAACGATCATGTCAGCATACATTGTCTTCACGAGAACTAAAACCATCGATCAAAAAGAGCTCGACAAATATCGGGCTGGAATCAAAGCAACGATGAAGGGTCATCCTAGCGAAGCGCTCGCAGCCGATGGAAAGCACGAAGTCCTTGAAGGTGATCCGATTGAGGGAATGGTCATTGTGAAATTCCCGAGCGTAAAAGCCGCAAAGGATTGGATTACCAGCGAGGCCTACCAAGACATCGCCAAGCACCGCAAACTCGGGGCGACCTATCACGGACTCATTGTTGAAGGTCTCAGCTAACGGAGAAGAAATCCATGCCCGATGACGCCATCACCCACGGCCGGCCCGGTTCAGGGTTCAGCAGAACCCTGAACGGGGCTGTCAAAAACAAACGAAAAGAGGAAAGCTATGATTATCGACCATATTTATCTCCCCGTCTCTGACCTGAAACGGTCGAGCGAATTTTACAAGAAAATGCTTAAGCCGCTTGGCATCGACATGCCCTACGAGTTCGATCAACTGCTTGGTTTCGCAATCAATTCCGAGCCTGGTTTCTGGCTGAAGAATGGCGAAGTCGGCAGAGACCTTTACGTCGCATTCACCGCCAAGAGCGCAGACGCTGTCAGGGCCAGCTACAAGGCGGCGATAGACGCAGGAGCTACTTCAAAGAAGGAACCAAGCCTTCGGCCCGAATGGCGTGCCGACTACTTCGCGGCAAACATCGGCGACCCGGACGGATACAACATCGAGATTGCCTATAAGCCTTGGCTCTCATTGAAGTGATCGGTACGGTACTGAGCGAAAGACTGAAGACCGAACTCTCTCAGTTCGGCTTCGATGCTTTTCAAGCAACAACAGAAGGTTTTCGTGCGGCGCGTCCAGTGCCGAGCGACGGCGTCTCCAGATAGCTGGCGAAATATCGCCATTGCGTCCGTTGAGCGAGATCGTGCGCGCAATCGCCTGATTTCAAAAAGCTATCGCGATTTGCGACCTGTCGCATGCTCAGCGCGACGGTTCACCTTGCGGGCCACAACCTCACCGAGTGGAGCGTCAGGAACCTTCTTGAAAGAGGATCGTGCAAGAGCAAGTATGCGCTCCTTGGCGCGAGACTCTATTACATCCGCATCATCTTCAACGGAAGAGCCTATCAAACCCCGAAGCTCCTGATTCGCAGCCCGCCGCACTTCCATGTGGCCCCGCTGCTTACCACGCCTGATATTCTTTCGACTTGAGGTGGGGCACTCTCCGTAGACGTTGCGACGGTCTCTCACAAGACTGTTGCGCTTCTTTTCTGACGGAGATTTGACCTTGCTCATGACTGTGAGTATGCCGCCATTTGCGGTAACTGTCGAGAACCTTTGCAATCAGAGATTCGTCCAGGTGGCGTAAACGCCTGTTCTCGACATTAACAGAGTGCCTTACTAGAATGGCGCGTGGAGCTAGAGCTGAAGTCTACGAATACCATGAACAAAAACAGCATCCTGATCAATCTTTCCGAGTCAGACAAGGCGAGGTTTGGCAAGCAAGCTTTCGCGACTCAATCCACTCCGCAGCAGGTCTTTTCCTCACTTTGGGCACTTGAGTCAGAGGTCAACAATGGCGGCTTTTCCCAATATTTCCTGAATGAAAGTTGCGAGACTGCGACATTTGTCGCAGAGGCCCTTGACACTATCGGTGCTCCACGCACCGCAGATATATGCAGACGGGCAATAGCCTCGGCGTTCCCTACGGGACTACCGTCGACTCCCGACGCTGTTTCCGCGGCCGCAGCAGGTTTCTCCGATGATGTTCTGGAGCACTTGGAGACTTTGGACAGCGAATTTCTTGAATACCCGCACAACTTGACGGATTTGTTGTTCGCTTACGTGTCGAAGTACCCCGAAGAGTTTGGGAAATTGCCCAGAGCCGATGAAGCGTAGCTTCAGTTGCGTTAGTCGCCGTTTCGCTAGCGCTGTTAACAACAAGTGACAATCGCTAATACGATTCTGCTCATGTTCGCGCCAATGGGCCGGCACTAAGCGGACATCGGTAAGCGTCTAAATCCGCATCCCATTCGGGCCGAGCGTTACCCGTACTTGAGGGCGGTGCTCTGTCCGACCTCGATAATATAACCGTCAGGATCGCGGATGTAGCAGCGAATCTCGCCGTACTTAGGGATCGGCTTCGTGATGAACTGGGCTCCTCGACTTTTCCATAATTCATAGCACGCTTGAATATCCGCGACGCGGAAATTCATAAAGCTGTTGATGTGATTCGGGTCGGGGACACTGAGCGTTACCGTCGGCTTATCCGGGGTTGGCCCGCCCCCAACGTTCAGAATCATCCAGATATTCGCAAGCTGAAGGTACCCAGGCGCGTTGCCGTCACCCAGGCTCAGAATGCGAGCGCCGAAGACCTTTTCGTAGTAGCGAGCCGATCGCTCGATGTCGGCGACGGTGAGAAACTGCGCGATGCTGATCCCCTCTCGCGGGGGCATCTCATAGCTCTTCTGCTCGATTTGTACGGTGCTCATTGACGACTCCTATTCCGATCATACGCGAGCGAGCGTTCACATCAGCCGCTCGGGAATCCGAACATCGATGCGTTTCAAGGAATCTTCTTTCCGAAATGCGAAGATCTTGCCTGTCTGAGTCGCATCTGACCATTTCGTCCGCGGATCGTTGGTCGAATTTGTGTGTACGTCCTGCCTTTCCGGTCTCGTTACCGCAGAGACCGGAAGCTGGCGCGCATCTCCTGCACGAACAACTCTGGCTGCTCCCACGCAGCGAAGTGGGTGCCGCGCGGCAACCTGTTGTAGTGGATTAGGTGTGGATATGCGCGTTCCGCCCAAGTCCGAGGCGCTGTGTAGATTTCTTCCGGGAATGCGCTCACGGCGACCGGGAGCTGGACGCCCCGCACGTCGAAGAAGCCTCCTGGCGGCAATTTGTTCGTGGTGTCCCAGTAGAGGCGTGCGGACGAGATCGCGGTGTTGGTCAGCCAGTAGAGCGTGACGTTGTCGAGCACGTCGTCCCGCGAGAGGCCTTCGGTCCCGCCGGCGAAAACGCGGGCGATCATCAAGTAGCTGCGGATGTCGTGATCGAGCATCCACGCGGCGAGCCCGACCGGCGAATCCACGATGCCATAGAGCGTTTGCGGGCGGTACGACATTTCGAGGGCGTAGCCCAGGCCCTTTCCGTAAAAGTCGACCAGTTGGTCCCACGCGTTGCGCTCCTCGGCCGTGAGATTGGCGGGCGGCGCCTCATGAAACGCCAGTGCTCTCGAGATATCGGCAGGAACCGTGGCCGCCATATTGGTGTGAATGCCGAGCAATCCCGGTGGCTGCTGCAGCGCCATCACCTCCGAGACGGCATTCCCCCAATCGCCGCCCTGCGCCACGTATCGCGTGTAGCCGAGGCGCTGCATCAGCGTCGCCCACGCGCGCGCGATGCTAACGGGGTTCCACCCTGGAGCTGTCGGCTTGCCGGAGAAGCCGTAGCCCGGCAGGGATGGGATCACGAGATGGAATGCGTCGGATGCGCTGCCGCCGTGCGCGGTGGGATTCGTCAGCGGCTCGATGATCTTCATCTGCTCGATGATTGAGCCGGGCCAACCGTGGGTTACGATCATGGGCAGCGCGTTTTCATGCCGCGAGCGGACATGGATGAAATGGATGTCGAGCCCATCGATCTCGGTGATGAAATTCGGCGCGGCGTTCAGCTTCGCCTCGCACTTGCGCCAATCGTAGTCTGTCGCCCAATAGCGCGCGAGCGCCTGAGTGGTCGCCAGCTGCACGCCTTGCGATGCATCCGTGACCGTCTCGCGTTCGGGCCATTTCGTTGCTTTGATGCGCCTGCGCAATTCGGTCAGGTCCGCCTCCGGAACATTTACATGAAACGGACGAATCGTGGTCTTGTCAGCTGCCTGCTCAATGCCTCGTTGTGTAACACTGGTTTGGGCCATACTGTTCCCCTTTGGAGTAGTTTTGAATTTCGAAGCTGCAAATGCCTCACTGATCGTGGCTGGGGCGAACGCAACTGCCAGGGCTGACATCGAGCTCGCCTTAAGAAAGCAGCGGCGCGATTTGTCGTCTGTTTGACTCATTGTGTGATCCTTTCGAATAGTGCTGGGCTTCAGGTTGTTTGTTCATCGTGTCGTCACTCTCTTCCGCGTTCTCTCGGCGCTCAAGCCAGACGGCAACGAGGATCTGGCCGACCCCCTCTCCGGGACATTCGAGGGCGTCGTAAAGTGCACTGGCGCTGGCTCATAGCACCGAGAGCGCCAGGTGTTTGGGGTACCTCTCGATCTTGGCGTTGAAGAAGACCGCCCACTGTCTACGGCGGCGGCGTTGCGAGTCCGGGTCCCTACGCGCCTTGACCCTGAATCGCTGGCCACGCCGTCTGCCTCACCATCCAGCACGTGTAGCAGGACTTCGGGTCAAGAGCACCCCGCTCACGACGACGCCCCACACCAGGCCGATGGCGGGCGAGACGAAGCGCGAATAGACGCCGTCCGGCGCCCAGAATCCGCCGCTCAGCCAGGTGGTGCCGCCTAGCAAGCCGAGCACGACGGCAGCGACCCCGACCGCGAAGAGCGCGTTCGAGATCAGCCGGGCCCGCCAGAGCCCAAACGCCGCGGACATGATAAGCATCGCGCGCGGGAACGAAGTCAACACGAAGCCTGCCCATACGAAGTCGTTCAGGGCCGATGTGAGCATGTGATTTCCCGAGCCGGCGATGGAGTACGCGACGACTGCCACCACCGCGATGAGCAAGAGGAAAAGCGCTCCGAGGGCGGCACTGGAGGCGGTCGCCGCCGCGCCCCAACCGTCTAGTCCCGCATCCGCCAGGGTGGTCCTGAGCGCCCCCGCGAACCACATGAGATTGAGGACAGCCAAGCCGTAAAACACGGCTGCGATTAGAATCCGCATGCGATCCCCGTCGTAGAAGGCTGCCAGTGCGTCGGCCGACGCGCCGACCTGCGGTTGATGGCCGTAGACGATGTACGCGACTATGAAGCAGAAGAGGGACTGGATGCCAGCTGTCCGCCACAAGCGTTCCCAGAACGCGGCGGTTGTGTAGGGGCTGGCGGAGGAGGTTGTGCCTGTGGATGCGCTCATGAGGATCTCCTTTTGAACTGAAATCAGATGCGACGCGAGGCATTACAGCAGAACAGAATTACAGCAGAACAGAATATACAACGATTTTATTGCAATGAGCGCTGCGATGTCGGTTTGTCGGAACTTGTCGCTATGTCTGTACTTGCTGGCCCTCGATTGAGGGCTGATGACGGGCAAACCGGACGCAATCAGTTGCTTCCGGATTGCGGACCCTATGGCCATTCTGTTTACCTGAAACGCCGCAACCCAATTGCTAACCAGCACATCATTGGACGGGACGCGTACATTCGGAAGCTGTCATGCCGGTCTGAACAGTTCCTGGTGCATGTGGTCTGCTGCAGCTACGGAAAGTTCTAACACGAGGCGCTTCTACGCGCGTCTCGATTCCGCTCAGAAAAAATACTTGACAGACTCTCTCACTGTATATACTGTATATATACAGATGTTCGTGATCTCCCAAAGCGATAAGCGGCCGATGTATCTGCAGATTATGGAACAGATGAAGCAGCGCATCGCGGTAGGCGACTGGGCGGCGGGGCAGGCGATTCCCTCGATTCGCCAGCTGGCCGTCGATATCGGTGTGAGCGTGATTACGGTGAAACGCGCATATCTCGAACTGGAGCGCGAGGGCGTGATCATAACCAGGCAGGGCAAGGGCTGTTTCGTTTCTTCAGATTCCGAGCTGGCGTCGCGCATTCGAGAGCAGGAGTTGGCGCAGCATTTGGAGCAAGCCGTGCGAAGCGCTGCGCTGCTTGGAGTTTCGCCGAAGAACCTGGAAAAGCGCATTCGAGCAATCTACGAGCACGTCACGGACGAGGAGAAGGAACCCATATGACCGACTACGCGATTGAACTCAACGGAGTGTGCAAGTCGTACCGCTTTTTCGAGCTTCAAAGCATCGCGCTGCGGCTGCAACGCGGAACCATCATGGGATTGATTGGGCCAAACGGCGCCGGCAAGTCCACAACAATCCGCATTCTGATGGGGTTAGTGCATCAGGACCGCGGTGAAGTGCGCGTGCTCGGCTGCCGCATGCCCGACGAGCAGGTCGCCGCGAAGTGGGACATCGGCTTCGCCTCCGACGACATGCGTCTTTACGATTCGCTGACTGTAGGCTGGCACATCAATTTTATGAAATCTATTTATCAATCGTGGGATGACGGGTATGCGCAGTTGTTGTTGAAGCGCTTCGGGTTGAATGCGGAGCAGAAAATCAAGGGACTCTCTCATGGGCAGCGAGTGAAAGCGGCTTTGCTGCTTGTGTTTGCCCGGCGCCCGAAGCTGCTTGTGCTGGACGAGCCGACTACGGGCCTCGATCCCGTCGCGCGCCACGAAATCTTGCGTGAGCTGACGAGTGTGATGGCCGAGGAGGGACGCAGCGTCCTCTTCTCTTCGCAAAATACGCAGGATGTCGAGCAGATTTCCGATCAGATCACGTTCATCGACCGCGGCCGAATCATCGATTCGATGGACAAGGAAGTCTATCTCGACCGCTGGCGGCGGTTGCGGCTGGAAGTGCCGGATGGCATTGCGCTACCCACACTACCGGGCGTAATTGGGATCCAACAAACAGGCCGGCTGGCGGTGGCCATTGCCAACGCATTCGAGCCCCATCTTCCGAACGCATATGAGAACTCGGGCGCGCGCGTGCATGCCGTGGAAAACATGACCCTGGAAGAAATTTTTGTCGCCAACGTGGAACACAGCCGCGAGGAGGTGAAGGCATGAAAACCAATGTGATGCTGCGCTTAATGTTGAAGGACTGGCGGCTGCAGCGCCAAACGATCGTCTTTACGATTCTTGCCGGGGTGACCGCGCTGGCAGTGCTTTTGATTGGCGGACAGACGCCGGTCGTAATTGGGACTGTCTTCTTTTTTGTTTCGATGGTGTTCTGCGCGGCCCTTCTTCCCATGCAAAACATCGTGAACGAAAGAAAGAAGCAGACGCTTTCATTCGTAATGAGCCTGCCTGTGTCATCGGCGCGATATGGAGCGGCTAAACTCGTTTCGACGGTTGGTATGTTCCTGGCTCTGTGGCTGATCCTGCTCGGTGCAGGGCTCTACATGGTTCTCTGCCGGCATATTCTGCCAAGCGGCGCGATTCCGACGGGGATGATTTTGATGAATTTCCCCCTGATCGGGTTCTGCCTGATTACCTGTACCGCGCTCGTGGCCGAATCGGAAGGATGGGGCACAGCCGCGATGGCCGTGGTTAATTCTTCTTATTGGCTCGGGTGGTACCTGCTTCTCAGCCACGTCCCTTCGCTAACCAAGACATGGGGCGGCCAGGTCATGGTGTGGAGTCCTGCAGTCGTGAAAATTCTTGTCGTGGAGTTCGCAGTAATCTTGCTGACCCTGGGGCTGACTTTGTACCTGCAATCTCGAAAACGCGACTTTATTTAAGGGATCAAAACCAGATTCGACCTGAGGCTCAAAAAGCCTATGCGATACGTGTGTCTTTTCACTCGCCGCCGAAAAAGCCTTTGCAATGTCCGCAAGCGCAGCCTGCGGCGGCTTAGATAAGGAGATGTTATGAACCTGACGCAAACTGTGCCTTCTATTTCTGAACTGAAAGCTACGCCCCGAGAAATCAGTGCACCGGGTGCAGAGTACAACATTTCGATGGGATACTTGCGCGCTTTTGTCACCGTGCTCGTAGTAGCGCATCATGCAGCGCTGGCCTATGCGGTGTTCTCGCCGCCAGTGGCCGCATCTCTTGCCGCACCACCGCGTTGGTGGCAGGCATTCCCCATTGTCGATCCGCAGAAGTGGGCTGGCGCTTCCCCCTTTGTGGGATTCAACGATACCTTCTTTATGTCACTCATGTTCTTCATTTCCGGCCTGTTTGTATGGAAGAGCCTGCAGCGAAAACGAATCGATGGTTTTTTGCGCGATCGCACGCTGCGGCTCGGGATACCATTCATTGCCGCGGCTGCGATTGTCGCGCCAATAGCCTACTATCCGGCTTATCTGCAGATTGGCCAGCATGGCGTGAACGCCTTCGTGCATCAATGGCTTTCTCTCGGCGTTTGGCCCGCAGGCCCGGCGTGGTTTGTATGGCTGTTGCTGGCGTTTGATTTCATTGCCGCTGCGTTGTATTTCCTCAAGCCAAATTGGGCCGAAGTTGCGGGATGCTTCTTCGCACAATTAGCCAAGAAGCCAGTCAGGTTCCTCGGATATTTGGTTGGCATCTCGGCAGCCGTCTATATTCCGCTGGCTATGAAGTTCAATCCGCTCTCATGGACGCAATTCGGCGCGTTTGCTTTTCAAACCAGCAGGCTCCTCCACTATTTCGTTTACTTCTTAATCGGAATCTCGGTCGGCGCTTACGGCATCGAACGTGGAATCCTGGCCTCGGGCGGCAAGCTGGCGCGCCGCTGGCTGCTCTGGGCGCTTGCCGCGATTGTCGTATTTGTGGCATCGAGCGCGCTTTTCATCATGATGCTGACGACGGGGAAACTCGCGTTGGCTCTGTGGCAAGCAGTAGCGGACCTGGTATTTACGATTACCTGTGCGACAACCAGCATGGCCATGCTGGCGGTGTTTGTGCGGTTCGCGAAGAAGTCACGCGCAATCTTCGACAGCCTGCGTAACAACGCATATGGCATATATTTGCTCCACTATGCCTTCGTGAACTGGTTGCAATATGCGCTGCTAAAATCGCATCTGTCAGGATTCACCAAGCTGATAATCGTTTTCTCATTGGCGGTCGTGCTGAGTTGGATCACAACTGCTGCCCTGCGTCGCATCCCGGCGGTTGCTCGTGTTGTTTAGCTTGTTGCGAAACTGTTGGAAGTGAAGGCGCCAGATCCAAAGCTGCGAGTTTCGCCGACGTTGTTGTGCGGCGGGATGGCCAGGACTGGCGGCAGAAAAAACGGATTGAGGGGTTATGGCGGATCGAAGTGACGGGGTCTCACTTTATAACCGTCCCGATGACGGGCAATTCGGAAGCTAAATGAGAAACGCCGGGCTGGTTGGTTCAGTGTAACTGTCGCGGTTTATTTTCGTTCCGTCCCGGCTACCGTGCCCGCTCGCACTGGCCGCACAGCTCGATCCCGTGGAAAGCCCGCGCTACGAATAACAGCAGGGTTTGGCGCTTCCGGGCAACCCTGTGCCGCAGACGCGAATCCCCACTTCTAAGGATTGCCGCTGGCGCAAAGTCCTACCTCTTGAGCAAAGTGCGCACGCCGATGTATTCCAGATTCTGTTGGGTCAATCTTCAGATATACACGAAAGGCAATACGGCAGAAAAAAGCGAGGAGGCTGGGAGCGCGAAAGCGCCTGCCCAAGTAAGCTTTACCAGGAGGTAGTTATGAGCCGCAAGCTCCGCATCGCCGCTGTTGTCGTTGGTGTACTGATCGTTATTGTTCTTATCATTCCGTTCTTGATTCCGATCAACAATTTTCGCCCAACCATCGAAGAGAAAGCCTCGCAAGCTCTGGGACGCAAGGTGCAGGTTGGCGACCTGAGCCTGTCGCTGCTGAGCGGCTCGCTCACTGCCCAAAGCCTGTCGGTCGGCGACGATCCCAGGTTCAGCCAGGCGCCGTTCCTTAGCGCAAAATCCGTCAAGGTCGGAGTTGAGCTCATACCGCTGATCTTCTCGAAGTCGCTCAATATCACCGGCGTGACGATCGAGAATCCCGAAGTAACTCTTCTCCGCAATCCAGCCGGGCAATGGAACTACTCTTCGTTGGGTGGATCGTCCGCCAGGCACGAGGGCCAACCGGCAAGCAAGCCCTCCGGTTCATCGTCTGAAGCGTTGTCGATCCAGAAGTTCGCTCTCGAGGATGGACGCATCATAGTCGGTTCCACGAATTCACAGAAACGCAGCACCTATGATCATGTGAACGTTGACGCGTCGGATGTCTCGATGACCTCCAGGTTTCCGTTCACCATCACGGCGGACCTGCCTGCGGGAGGTAAATTCAAGCTCACCGGCAATGCCGGCCCCGTGGACTCGACAGATACCTCCCTGACTCCCCTTGACGCCAAACTCGAGATCAATGGCTTAAACCTCGCCTCCACTGGGTTCCTCGATCCCTCCGCCGGGCTAGGCGGGCTCCTCGATATGGACGCCAATCTCAGTTCGCAGAACGGCTCGGCTGAAACCAAAGGAACTGCGAAGCTCTCCAAGGCGTTGCTCGTAGCCGGCGGATCGCCCGCCTCTGTGCCCGTTACAGTCGATTTCAGTACGAAGTACGATCTGCGCAAGAATGCCGGTGTTCTGAATCCATCCACGGTGAAAATTGGCAACGCGGCAGCTCATCTAGGCGGCACCTATAATTCCGCCGGTGAAGCCACAATGGTGAATTTGAAGTTAGACGCAAAAGGTATGCCGGCCCAGGACCTTGAGGCTTTCCTCCCCGCGCTGGGCATCAATTTGCCGAAAGGAGCTTCCCTTCAGACGGGTACTCTTGACGCGAATCTCAACCTTACAGGCCCTGCTAACAGACTGGTCACCGCCGGAAATGTCGGTCTCTTCAACGCCAAGGTGGCGGGGTTCGACCTGGGATCGAAAATGTCGGCTATTTCCGCACTTGGCGGTATGAAGACGGGTAACGATCTCCAAATCGAGAAGTTGACCACCAATCTTCACATGACGCCGGAAGGCTTGAATGCCGACGATTTTCTCGCTGTCGTTCCATCTGTCGGAAACCTCGCGGGCGCTGGAACGGTCAATTCGAAGAACCAGCTCGATTTTAAAATGGCTGCCACTCTTGCCAACGCCGCGGGAGGCGCCGCAAGTCCGGTTTCAAGCGTCGCGGGGATCCTCGGCAAGGTCACCGGTGGAGGGAGCTGTAAAAGCGGCGCTTCCGTGCCCTTTCTGATTGAGGGCACGACCGCCGAGCCGAAATTTGTTCCCGACGTGCAGGGACTTGCGGCTGGAATGCTTAAGTCCCAGCTTGGCTGCGCCGGCAAAACATCTTCCGCAGCGAAACAGCAAAACCCGGTGGGCGGCGTTCTCGGTGGCTTGATTAACAAAAATTAGCGAACTCATTTTTTGCGAAGCTGTAACGCCTAAGTCGCACCTCCGCATCCCCCTTGCGGCATGTGCCTCGGTCCGGGCATGGTATTTATGCCATACTTGGGCATGTTGCTTCGGTTGGCTGAACCAGAAGATGCAATCGCTGTGGCCCGTGTGCACGTCCGGTCATGGCAAGCGGCCTACCGAACGCTTCTTCCCGATGATTATCTCGATCAGCTTCGTCCCGAAGATCGAGCACAAAACTATGATTTCGCGACCCTTGACCCTCTGAAGCCCCGGACAATCGTAGCGGTCGAAGAAGGGCTGATCCAGGGGTTTGCCACCACGGCGCCAGCGCGCGAACCGGATCTGCCGAACTATGGAGAACTGTGGGCCATTTACGTGGATCCCGGACAGTGGGGCCGGGGTCTTGGCATGGCCCTTGTATCGGACGCACGCGCCCGTCTCTTAGAACTCGGATTTCGAAATGCTATGCTGTGGGTTCTAAGGGGCAATGTTCGTGCGGAGCGCTTTTATCAAATCGATCAGTGGGTCCCCGATGGCCTGTGCCGAACAGACTCGATGTGGGGTGCAACGGTCAATGAGGTCCGCTACCGGCGCGGACTTTGAGAATCAAACCAGCCAAATCCTGCGGAACCTGTCTGCTTGAGTTTTTTTGACTATACGGCAACAATACTGAACACGATCATGCAATACTGGAAATTTTGTGGATACGAGTCAAAGCTGTCTTGATGAAGCAATCGAGGGTGATACGTGCTTGAATTCAGACTACTTTATAGTGGGCGTTTGTCAGCAGCATCCACTACCAACACCGAAGTTGACTTGAAACATAAAATGCGCAGGGACTTTCATCCACAACTGCGGCGCTTGTGGATGAGTAAGAGTCCACTGGTGGAAAGATACAACTCCATCACGCGGTTTCAGGTGGCCGGAGGAGGCTGGCAAAGCGTAAGTGGCATCGATGCTTTGGCGAACGAATGGAAGCGTTTTGGCTACAGGTTTATCCCCATTATTACGGAAGAACGCGCATTGCGCTGCAGTTTGGACATTTTATTCCTGCGTCCGGAAACACCAGGGTTCCTGTTTCAGAGTGGCGACCTGGATGCCCGGCTCAAAACTGTCCTCGACGCCTTGCGTATGCCGCACAATATCGCGGAAGCCGGAGGGGCCGGGCCCGGGTCGGACGAAGATCCCTTCTACGTCCTTATGCAGGACGCAGAGCTCATGTCTGAGCTAAGAGTGACCACCGATGAACTTTTCTTGCTGCCCAGACACGCTACGTTAGATGTGAGCGATGTGTTGATGGTCATTCACGTTAAGGTGCACCCAATAAGAAAAATTGAGAAGAATTTGGGATTCTAAAAGCAATTGGAAGGCCGGGGTCCTGACTACATGAGCCTTCCATTCCAAAGCGGTTATAGGGCTTCACAATAAAAAACGCCGGGCTGGTTGGCCCGGCGTAACTGTCACCGTTTATTTTTCGCTCCCCTGTTCTTCGTGAACCAGACCCCCCAGTACTGTTTCACGTCGCCCAGAGTTGCGAAAACCTTTTCTTGCTTTAATTTATTTTTCGCTTCCCGGCCTCGTGAACCAGACCCCCCAGTACTGTTTCACGAAGCTCAAGTTGCGAAAACCTTTTCTTGCTTTAATTTATTTTTCGCTTCCCGGCCCCGTGAACCAGACCCCCCAGTACTGTTTCACGAAGCTCGAGTTGCGAAAACTTTTTCTTGCTTTAATTTATTTTTCGCTTCCCGGCCCCGTGAACCAGACCCCCCAGTACTGTTTCACGAAGCTCGAGTTGCGAAAACTTTTACTTAAACTTGAAATAAGGGCCCTGCAACCCTCCCCCTAAATTCCGTGTTGCCGAGCCCTTGCGAAAAGCTTGCATGGAACCAACCATTCATTCTTTCCGCTAACTTCGTTCCTGAGGGACCGACCTTGCCATCCCTCGCTTGCTTCAGGGTCTTTCAAATCCCGCGGAGCCTGAACCTTCAATCGTGGCTCCGCTTACCTACCCACGGGCGCTAATTGACCAGCGCCAGTCTTTCCAATTCCTCTGCTACGGCTTCGTCGTCACAGTTGGTGGCTTCGAGCCTTCCTACGCTGGCCCGGGCCGCCTGGCGAGAAACTCCGTAACCCCGCGAGCGCAAGAACATTTCGATAATCTCAGCGCACTGCCAGCAGTCGAATTCAGCGGCTTTCTCCTGAAGTGCATTGCGTAACAACGAGATGTCGCCGGCCGAAAACATTTGCTGCGTTTTTTGTTGCGTACCGCGTATGCCGCTCAGTTCCAAATTCTCCGCTATTGTCGACTTGGCTTGCATTTTCATCCCTTTCTTGTCTTGGGTTGCGAAGGGCCCGGAAGTTTTGGGCTTCCGGACCCCTCGGATTCGTCGTCCCAGAGAATCCAATTGTCATGTCTAAATGCAACCGGGGTGCCAAACGGCATATCAAAATCAAACTATTGAAAATAAAAGCCTTATTGTATTGCCGGTTCAGGATTCATGGTTTTTGGACTTGGATAGTCCAATCCATAGACTCTCAATTCCATATTCGAGACGAGAACTGTTTTGGGAATATAAAGTTAGAAGATGGGAATCAGCTCAGAGGGGCGCGGAAGTATCCGACGGGAAAGGGTGCGGCATTAACGCCTGCATGAGGGCGGACAACATGCCGGCGCGAAATGAAGCGACATTGGATAAGAGTCCAGATAGCGAGCCAGCCGTCGGAGTGCCTGATCTTCTTGCCTTCGTCGGCTGTGCGCGGGTTGTAATTGATGGGAACTTCGGCGATCCGCTCCCCCAGGCGGCTCAGCTTGGCGGTCACCTCAGGACAAAACTCAAAGCGGCGGCACTCCAGCTTGATTTGACCCAGCACCGAGCGGCGGAACACCTTGTAACACGTGGCTTCATCGTGAATGCGGCAACGATAGAGGAAATTTGCCAGGTGAGTAAGCAGCTTAGCGCCCAGAAAAAACCGTAAACCGCGCTCGGGGCGGTCCGGACGCACGCCATAAACCACGTTGGTACTGCCGGCCTGCAATGGGGCCAGAAGCGCGGGATAGTCCTGCGGGTTATATTCCAGGTCAGAATCCTGGATCAGGATGTACTCGCCCCGGGCATAGCACAATCCGGACCGGATGGCTGCCCCCTTACCACAGTTCCGCTCATGGAAAACAATGGTGATGTTGCGCGCGGGAGCCAAAGCCAGAAGTTTTTGTCGAGTGCCATCGGTGGAGCCGTCATCAATGAGGATGATCTCTTTGCTGACCGGAGAAGCCTGTATCTGCCGCAACAACTCCTCAACGTGGTCAACTTCGTTGTAGATGGGCACAATCACCGACACGTGCCCCTCTAACTCTGCTGTAAGCCGGTTCATCCCGATTTCTGTGGCAGTGGCCATTTTTCAGTGGTTGTTCGTAGCGCCTGTCAAGGCGGCGCAGCCGCAGAAATCTATCACATTCCCACAGCGTTGCATTCAGGCGATGCTGAACCTCATAGACTACCAAACGATGGTAAAACTCACAAAACTATCAAGAATTTAAGACAGTCGATGTAAAGAAGTTTTAAGAGAGAGTTTCCATCTGGATTATTCATTAGTGTACGAGAGCGATGATGAAATGACACAACAGCCCCAACGGGGTTGTTCGCCTCTCATGTCCCATAAAGTGAGTCGGAAATCGACCGAACCTGGAGCATAGAGAGCGAAACTTTTTTGCTGCGCTACGCTTCGAATCCAGGAAGATTGAAGACATGAAATTTCTGTTTTGCCGAAGACCTTGGCGCAAGCGCGCAACCTTGGAGCCGCTTAAAAACCAAAAGCCGGAGTCGTGACTCCGGCCTTTTAGGTCTGGCAATCGAAACTTCAGTTACATCACCAGCGCGAGCTTCTCCAATTCATTCTGCAGACTCTCGATTGTGCAGCCTGCGCCTTCGACCCGGCTGGCTGCGGTGCGCGCCGCTTCCGGCGATACGCCATAGCCCCGACCCATCAGGAACATCTGCAGTAATTCGGCGGCCTGCCAGTTATCGAGTCCACCCTCCAGGAGCTCGTTCCGCAGGGCCGACATTTCAGCGGTGGAAAATCTCTCTACCATCATATGTCACCTCCGACCCTTGCACCTCTCACAACCTCTACAGCATTAGACACGCAACTACGGAGTTTTGTTGCAGGAAAATTGTAAAACTCTGTTACGAACGTAACGTTTCTTTACAACGCTGTTGCAAATTGTTTTGCGCATGGGCAACCAATTTCATCAATTCCGGGGACTACAGCAAACCTTTGCACGCCTGCTCACCAAAGGCCCACCTGCCCTTTACTACTCAGTACGTATGGATCAGGATATTAGTTTGATGCGCCATCAGCCCAGAAGTTTCCTCCGGCTATTCCGTCATTTTGCTGATGTGCACGTCAAAGCCGGTGTTGGGCAAGAGCGAGGTCAGCTCAAAGGCTTTGTAGCCGTCTCCAATAATCTCCGTGTGACGGTACACACCAGGCTCGCTCTCTGCGATTTCATGGCGGCCCTCCAACTGGTCCAGGTATTCCTGCGCGACCTTAACACCAATGGCTTCGCCGCTCCCACCGGCGTTAATTGCCTCAGAGGCATAGGAACGCACCAGCTTCGGCCAGTATTTTTCCAGCAGGGAAGTGCTGGCGAACAGGTCAGCCCAGATGATTCTGCCGTTTACCGCTACTACGACGCCCACCGCATTACGGTTGCGCAGCTCGCGGATCTCGCTTTCATAGGAGTGCTGAATGGGGGCGGCGACTGCATCCACGCGCTTTTTAACTTCCTCGTTGTTCATGACCTGGGCGTAAGAAGAGGTACTTCCAACTTCGGCCTGAGCGGCTGGCGCGGCCCCTAGCGAGTCATAAGTATAGGACTTGGTCTTATTCACTTCGTCCCACACGGCGTTCTGGTCTTTCTTAGCCATGGCCTGGTTGCGAACGCTGGGCGCGACCATCAGGCTGCCCTTGGCCTCGAAACCGGCTGTGGTTTCTGTCCAGCGCCCGGGCTCGACGCAGAAGACGTCTAAATCAGCTTCGGTCTCTGCTGGAACGATGCGGTCTTTGCCCACAATGCGGTCCTGCTTGCCGCCGGTCACGATCTCGCCTGCCAGTAGCAACAATGGACGCTTGGATTTGTTGATCAGGTACAGCTTGTTGACCTCGGCTCCGTTGCCATGAGTTGGGTAAGTACCCAGACACCTGACCATGCCCGGACACCTGACCATAGGACGAACTCCATCGTGCTCGTTGACCTCAACCTCCCCCGTCCGCAGACCTTCATCCAGGGTCAGGAACTGGGTGGTGTCGTGCGTGGTGGACGCCACCACGGGGAATATGGTCAAGTTGCCGTGAGTGATGGGTGATAACACCTGATAGCGGCTGGCTGGTGGCAGCCCAGCTTCTGCCGGTGTGAGTGGATAGAGCAGGGCTAATGCTGTGAATACCACCATGCACATCGCGGTTGTTATTAAAGCTACAAGTTTGTGTTTGCGTGTCATAAATCCTCCAGAAGTCTCGCCGGGGGTCGCTTCTGGGTATAGAACGCCCCTACTGGCGTTTCTTGCATGCCCATGTACACATTCGTTGGACACCGCAGCACAAGGGAAAGAATTTCGGCTCTATGGCTTTGCTGTTTTGCTGCCAGAAGCATCAAAATTGAGATAACATCCAGAAATCCTGATGGTAAGCAAGGCCCAACCTGCGGTATCAGCATGGCAGCGCGCTCTCTTCACTGAACTGTTCAGCCAGAGCGGGGCGGCCAGGTATGGCCTGTCCGCAGAGGCATTTGCCGCATGCCTGGCGGAGGTTGCGGCTAAGTACCTCTCCAGCAAGGCGCGGGAAGGCGAAATCCGGCAATTTTACAGGTGCCTCAAGGTTGAAGAGCTGGCGCTGACCCGCGGCTGCGCCGCCGGAAATGAGGCTGCCTGGACTGAATTCCTGAACCGTTACCGGGCGCCACTCTACCAGGCGGCACGGGCCATAGCCCGCGATGATGTTCAGGGCCGTGAACTGGCGGATTCCCTGTATGCCGACCTTTACGGAATACGCACCCGCGAAAATGATGGCGCTGAGGTGCGTGTTTCCAAGCTCAGTTTCTATATGGGGCGAGGCTCGCTCGAGGGCTGGCTGCGCACGGTGCTGACCCAGGAATATATAAACCGGTACCGCACGCAAAAACGCCTGGTGAGCATTGAAGAAGAAAACGAACAGGGGGTACAGTTTGCGGCGCCCGCGAGCGAACCGGCGGTGAGCGCCGATCCGCGCCTCGATGCCGCCACTGATGCCGCGCTGGCGCAATTAGACGCCGAAGAGCGCTACATTCTGGCCTCGTATTTCCTGGACCAAAGGACCCTGGCGCAGATTGCGCGCTCGCTGGGAGTGCATGAATCCACCATCAGCCGCAAGGTGGAACGCACCGTCAAGGAGCTGCGGAAGAAGATTGTGCAGGCGCTCGTCCACGGCGGCATGAGTTCCCGCGCCGCAGAGGAGGCCCTGGAGTGCGATGTGCGCGACCTGGCCATCAATGTCAGCGAAAAGTTACGCCCGCCGCCTGTGCAAGAAAGGGAGCCTGGATCGTTCCAAAGCTTAGAAGGCGAAGATTAAGAGCATAAGGAGTAAAGTAGTGGTAGTGGCAGGGGGTTCTCCCAATCCGAATATCATTGGCGCACGCTTGCGGGCGGCTGCGATGGCGCCCCCCTCCGCGCATCCGGATGCCGACCTGCTCACCGCCTTTGCCGAACAGTGTTTGAACGATTTAGAGCGGGCAAGAATCCTGGAGCACCTGGCGCAGTGTACGGTTTGCCGCGACGTCGTCTATTTTGCCCAACCCGAGGAGGAAGCAACCCTCAAGCCAGTCCAATCGCCGGTCTCAACTCACTGGTTTGCCGGCAGACGGCTGCAATGGGCAGCTTTGGCAGCTTCTGTCAGCATGATTGCCGCAATTGCAATCTACGTGAAAACTAATCCTGAGCGGATGCCGCAGTACGCACCGGCCATAGCTTCGCCAGCGGCAAATAAAGAAGCCCAGCCGCAGGGGAACGCGCAGAACGAGACCGCTGGCGCTTCATACAGCACCTCGCCCGCGGCACAATCTGCTGAAAAGCCGGATGCAATGAGAAGAGAAAGCAGTCTCAAAGCTGCGGAAGCAGAGCAGAAAGCCATTTCGGGCGGAGCAGGAAGCTTGGGCAAGCTTTCCAGAGATGACGCCGACGAGGCACGCGCCAAGACCTTTTATAAAACGAACGGGACTCTTGACGATAAAGAAGCTGCCAAACAGGCTAGCGCATACAGCTACGGAGATGTAGAGACAGGGAAAAAAGGTGGAACAGCCGGCGAGGTGAATGGACTGGTTGCTGCAAATGGCAGTACCACCAGCGAAAAAGACCGATTGTTTGACCTTCGCCAGCAGAAGGCCCATGGCGGTCCTTATGTCAACAGCAGCAACGCCAACTCTAACCAGATTCAAAATCAGGCTAATCTCGATCTGTACCGCAATGCGAATGGTTATACCGCCGATATACCTGCGGCGCCATCGCCTTCTGCGTCGGCGGCGGCATCACCTTTGGCAAAATCTGATTCTGTAGAGATATCTCAGTCTTCATCCACGCCCGCATCTTCTACATCGGCGTCTATTACATCGGGGACGAGATCGGCGGCGGCCCAGGCGCCGGCTCCGCCCAAGCCGGTTGCGGTGACCCACGGAGTAGTGCCGGCGGAAGAGGCGCGTAAGAAAAAACTGGAGACTATTCCAGCGCAATCAACAGCGCAGGCAACGGAAGAGACGGTCGCAGTAGCCGGACAGGCTCAAGACATAGATCGCGTGGGCGAAATAAAGATCAGCGATCAATCCGCTCGAACATCGAAGGATTTGCCACTCAACGGACGAAGTGCAACAACCCTGGCAACGCTCGCCCCGGGCGCCGCCGGCACGACCGCCATCACCGGCTGGCGCATACACCATGGCCGTGTGCAGGAGCGGCTCTACGGCATATGGCACGACGCGGTTGTGGCTGCTCAGCAAACATCTGTATTCGGGGCCGCAGGTAGGGTAACAGCGGCCCCGTCGCAGCGTTTTGCCGGGATCGCAGCGCTGGGCGCGGATGTGTGGACGGTACAGGCGATTGGCCGGGGCCAATCCTCGCTTGTGCTCTATCACTCTCGCGATGCCGGTGTGAGCTGGCAGCCTTCGATCCTGACAGCGCCTGGTACTGTTAACCCCGGCGCGCAAGTTAGTGTCAAGTTTATAGATTCCCAGCAGGGTGAGGTGACGCTTTCCACCGGCGAAAAATGGCAGACCAGCGACGGCGGTGCACAATGGAAATTTGTGAAATAGATTTTTAGTTTCCAAGGTCGCATTTTTCTTACCCTGCAAATAATTCTCGCGTAGAGACGTAGCTCCCCCAGGTCTCGTCTTTTCCGCCGCTTCTCCGCGTATAATTTCAATACACATGCTTTCTGAAGATTTGCTTGCCATCCTTCGTTGTCCGGAATGCCGCCAGGAGCTTGTTTACAACCAGCAGGCGCAGACCCTTAAATGCGATTCCTGCCGGCGCGTGTATCCCGTCCGCGATGGCTTTCCGGTTTTGTTGAAGGATGAGGCCATCCAGGAAGCTTAGGGATTTATGGTTTTTGTGCTCGACAATTACGATTCCTTCACCTACAACCTGGTGCAATACCTGGGCGAGATGGGCGAGCAGGTTGAGGTGCGCCGCAACGATCAGGTCACGGTGTCTGAGATCGAGCGGCTGCGGCCGAAGCAGATCGTTATCTCTCCCGGCCCATGCACACCACAGGAAGCAGGCATCAGCATCGAACTCATCCGATATTTTGCGGGGAAGGTCCCGATTCTCGGCGTGTGCCTGGGCCATCAGGCCATTGGCGCGGCTTTTGGCGGAAACATTATTCGCGCCAAAAAGCTGATGCACGGCAAAACCAGCCCCATCCTGCATACCGGCAAAGGTGTTTTCCGCGGCCTGGAGTCTCCGCTCACGGCCACGCGCTATCATTCACTGATCATCGAGCGCCAAACCGTTCCCGCCGAACTTGAAATTACCGCCTGCACACGGGAAGAAGACGGCTCAGAGGTCATCATGGGTGTGCGTCATCGCAAGTTTCCGGTGGAGGGCGTGCAATTTCATCCGGAAAGCGTGCTGACCTCGAGCGGAAGACAGATGCTGAAAAATTTCATGGCGGTTTCTGCGTAAGCCTGGATATCACATGATTTCCCGCTTTTATAGCCCGGCAATCCTGCTCGCCTTGGCGCTCGCTTCCGCGCACATGGGAGGACAAAACCAGCAGCCCGGCGAATCGGACGTGGTGGGCGAGGTCTTTGCCTCTGACGCCAGCGTACAGGGTTCGGTGATTCTCGCCTCCGGCGGCACCCGCCTGCTCTCAGGTTCGACGGTTTCTGCCGGCAGCGCGGCCGCCACGGTGCGCCTGAAGCGCGGCGGCGAGGTGCGCGTTTGTCCGGGAAGTGACGTTCAGGTGAATTCGTTAACCAATCCCAACCAGCCGCAGGGACTGGTGCTCAGCCTGGATACCGGCATGCTCGAGGCGCACTACTCCTTGCCGGCGGGCAGCGATTCGGTGGTTACACCTGATTTCAGAATTACATTCACCGGCCCGGGAGATTTCCACGTGGCCATCGGCGCCGATGCGCACGGCAACACCTGCGTGCAGCCGCTGCACGGCAACAATTCCGCCATCATCGTGAGCGAACTGATGGGCGAGGGCAGCTACCAGGTCAAGCCCGATGTGGGAATGTATTTTCTCAGCGGACGCGTGAAGCAGGCAGTCCCGGATGTTCCGGTTTGCGGATGTCCGGTTTCTGCCAAGCCGCGCACCGTGGAAACCGCACAGCAGGCGCCGATCCCGATCCCACTTACACCGGAAAAAACCACCGGCGCGGGCGCAAGCCAGCCACCACTCCAGGTCACAACCCAACCGCCGCTCGAGGTCGCCACAAACCAGCCGGCTCCCGGCAATGTTACACAGCCGCTGCCAACGAGCCAGCCCAATGAAGTGCATGTGCAGGTGGATGCGCCGGTTGTGTTCAACGCCGCCGAGCCTGGCCCAGCGCTCGAAGCCGAACAGTTGGTAAAATTGCCGATAACCCAGTTGCCCTGGTTTTCTCCCGAGCAGGTTGTGCCCCCGACAGTTGTGCAGACAACCGCCGCCCCGCCGCAAGAAAAGCCCAAAGAAAAGAAGAAGGGCTTCTTTGGCCGTTTGCGTGGAATGTTCGCCTCTATTTTTAGAAGTAAATAGCGAGCTGAGAACGCTGAGAGGAAGAAAGTTTGGTAGCGCTAACGGGAATCGAACCCGTGTTTTAAGATTGAGAATCTCACGTCCTAACCCCTAGACGATAGCGCCACTGGGCCGAATCATAAAATTATAGCAGGCGAGTCGAAGTTTATTCGGAGGGGGCTGCACAGTCGGGATGGCACACGACAAGCCGAAGCGGGCTGTGCCGCACAAGATGGGGGCCACAGCCAGGGACGCCCTAGCGCTCGCCGGGGCAGCCTGTGCCACATGCTGCGCTACGGGCGGCGCGACGCAGGCGGCAGATTACCGTTCGTCTTCGCCGGCCCACAGGTCGATGCCCCAAATAGAGGCTCCAGGCTCGACGCATTCGAAGCCCACTTGGCCTTCTTTTTGCTCTTCGCGAGTGCCGACCCAGGCAACGCGGTACATGGCTTTTTCTTTGCCGCGTTGAATGGTCACGATGTCGCCGGGCTTGATTGAGTTGCGGATGCCGCCCAAACGCGCGCCACGGGGGCTGACGTTCAGCGTGCATGCCATTTCGGTTTTCGTTTGCTTGCCTTTGTCCAGGAAAGAGACTTTTACAGGAAGCGCTATTGGAGTGCGTTGTTCACGGCGTTTGCCCATGTTCGATTCGTTCCGTTCCGGGAAATTTTGCGGATTTCAGCGCGCACCGCACCACTACGGCCGCAGAGGGATTTGCTGAAAACCTAAGGAGGAGGAAGTAATCGTAATCCAAAAAGCCCAATCCTGCAAGAACTAAGTTAACGAATATTTCCGTTTATGGTACTTGAAAAGAAGCTTTTAGCTGTTAGCTCTTAGCCTTTAGCTTCCAGTCTATGCCGATCCCCTGGAAAATCGCTGCGGAAGGCAAAGAATTTAGGACACAGCAAGACAGCCTGCCCGCGTGAGCCATGTGCCTGTTCCGATGAGCCGTGGGCGCTAACTGGAGATGAAGTGTGGCACAGCCGGGTCTAAACTCGAAACTGCTTCTTAAGGATCCGCGTTAATCCGCGTCTATCTGCGGCGCAAAGTCTTTGCTTTTGCCCTTGAAACTCGAACCGAATTAATGCCCTTGTGTTTCCAGGAATTTCTCGGCCTCCAGGGCGGCCATGCAGCCGGTGCCGGCGGCGGTGATGGCCTGGCGATAGCGCCGGTCCTGCACGTCGCCACAGGCGTAAACTCCTGGAATTTTCGTGTGAACATAATCCCGCGTCAGCAGGTAGCCATCCTTATCTGTTTCCAGCGCTCCGTTAAATATTTTCGTATTAGGAATGTGGCCAATTCCCAGGAACATGGCGCTGGTGGGCAGCACGCTGGACTCGCCGGAAACGACATTGCGCAGCTTCAATGCCGTCACCTCTTTCTTGTTGACGTCAAGCACGTCTTCCACGATGATGTTGGGCAGGAAAGATATTTTTTCGTGGCTGCGGGCGCGGTCGAGCATGATCTTGGAGGCGCGGAACGTTTCACTGCGATGGATGATTGTCACCTTGGTGGCAAACCGGGTCAGGAACAGCGCCTCTTCCATGGCGGAGTCGCCGCCGCCGATCACGGTGACCTCTTTTCCCGAAAAGAAAAAGCCGTCGCAGGTGGCGCACGAGGTAACGCCGTAGCCAATGAGCGCCTGCTCGCCGGGCAGGCCGAGCCAGCGGGCGCTGGCGCCGCTGGCGATGATCAGTGTGCGCGTCACGATCTCGTCTTTGCCCACCTTCAGCGCAAAAGGCCTCCTGGTCAGGTCTACCGAGACGGCGTGCTTCAATTCGATCTCGGCGCCGAAGCGCTGCGCCTGCTTCTTCATGTTCTCGATCAGCTCAGGTCCATGGATGCCGTCGGGGAAGCCGGGAAAATTCTCTACCAGCGTGGTCAGCGAGAGCTGGCCGCCGGGTTCGTGTCCTTCGAGAACGAGCGGCTTCAGGTTGGCGCGAGCTGTATAAATGGCGGCCGTCAGTCCGGCGCAGCCGGAGCCGAGAATGACCGTGTTACGAATCGAATCAGCCATAAATGTTGGATTCCCGATTTCCTTTAAAGTTTCAGACCAGGATTTTGCAGAATTGTGTAATTGTGTAATCGGGTAATTGTGTAATTGCAGAAATTGCATGATTTGATGGTTTTCCAATTACACAATTACCCGATTCTGCGATTCTACAATTCTTCATTAAATCGTACTTCATAAGTCGTAAATGCTAAGGCTTCTTATCAGCAGGGGGCTGTGCAGGTTTCGTGCTCTTTTCTTTCGCTTCAGGATCTTTCGTTCCGCCCACTCCCAGACGGCGCAAATCGGCAGGCACGGTGGTGCGCACGTTCAGCGCCGCGCGATAACGGCTCAGGATTCCCGAGGCCTGCTGAAACAGCGCATCATACGCATGCTGGTCGGCTCCCTGACAGCGCGCCAGGGCCACCGAAGATTTCCCAAAACGCTCGATGCGGACCCGGTCGACGGGCGTGTCCGATTTCAGGACCTGGGCCGGGTCCCCGGCAGACACCTTATCTTCCATCGAGACCTGGATCACGTCTTTCATCTCGCGTGAGCGGAAGACCAGGGTTTCGACGATGCCGCCGGCATCCACGCTCATGGAGTATTGCACGCTCACGAAGGGCGACTCGGCCGGAAACTCCCGCCTTATGCGCACCCAGTTCGAAGGACCGTTGTCATTATTCACCACTTGCGATCCTCCCAGCACCGACCCCAGCGCCTCCGGCGGTTCGGTCATGGTGGTGCGTCCGCGCGACACTTCAAAATCAGGCGCAAAATGGATCTTCGCCGGCAATCGCCCCAGCGCCGCGCCCAGCTCCTGTTTTTCCGTATCCGATGGCGAGCACACGTTCAGGTAATTGATCTTGATTTGCGCATTCTTGTCGTCCCCAGCCTGCGCCCATCCCACGGCGCCGGTAACCAGAGCGAACAAGAGAGAGAGAAGCAATAGAGATTTCTTGAACACGAACAAGATTGTATTCGTCCGCAGCCCGGCTGGCTAGAAAATTGAGTCACTGAGTCAATTGAGTCATTGATTCATCGGGTCATGGGATCATTGAAAGGCGAAGAATTAAAACATAGAACAGTTTGTAGAATTGCAATTGCCTGATTTTGCAATGACTCAATGACCCGATGAATCAATCTTTCTTTCCCTCTCTCCAGCCAAGGCTGACGCTCGCTCCCGATCCCTCGCCCACTTTGCCGGTATAGGGTCCCTGGGCTTCTTCCCGTTCCAGGCCGGCCATCTCTCGTTTGCGGTTCTGGACCTCGCGCAGGTCGCGCAGAATCCCGGCTTCGAGGGCGACGTATTCTTCTTCGCTGATTTCGCCGCTTTCCAATCGCACCTGCAATTCCAGCAGGCGTTCTTTGATGGGAGCGTCGTCGGTATATTGCTCTTCGGCAATGCGCGCCAGCGTGCGGAACACGAATTTCATGCCGTCAATGGGCATGAGCAGAAGATCGTCGATGAGGAACATAGACTAATTTTGATCCGAGCCAGGCTATTGAGTCATTGATTCATCGGGCCATTGAAGAATTGAGTAATTGCGTAATCGGGTAATTTGGTAATTGAAGATCGTAACTGCCGATATTTCGCAATTCTGCAATTACTTAATTACCCGATTCTACAATGACTCAATTCTTCAATGGCCCGATGACTCAATCATCAATCGTCCTTACGATGATGTGCCTCTTTCCAGCTTCAGCCGGATATTCACGAAGTTATACGGAGGCCAGGGGCCGGTGTATTTAAAATTCAGCCGCTCGCCGAATTTCTTGGCGATTTTATTGACGGCCGCGTCGAAATCGCCCTCACGTGCGCGTTGAATCAGGAAGGCGGCATTCATGATCATTTTATCGCCAATGGGTTTGTTATCGCGCGATGCCACGCATACCGAGCGCAACCCGTCATAAATTTCCCTGACAAAATCCGCCGAGCGCTCGACCATGGCTTTATCGATCATGCGTCCCAGCTGCATGCGGGCAAAATACGTGGATTGCAAGTGTTTTTTGGTCAGCTCCTGGTGGAAGCGGCGGATTTCTTCATCGTCGCGTTTAAGTTCTTCAATGATGCGGTCGCGGTCCCAGGTGACTTTGAGCCCGAACTCCACCTTGCCGGACATCTGCTCGAGCACGTCTTTCAGAGAATCGTAGATGCTCTTGAGCACCTCGCGGATATCGTCATCGGTGCGAAAGACCGTGCCGAAGCTCATGGGGATGATGGTATGGGTCTTCATCACCAATTCGATAACGTGTTCGTGGGCCAGGGCGTTTTCGCGGGTGGGGTCGAAGATGAAGACATTGGTCTTGCTGACCACGGCAGCTATATCGCCGTGATGCACGGTGTAAACCGGCTCGCCAAAGCCGCCAATGCCGGTGCGCCCAAAATTGATGGTTTCTTTCGTGGAGGGAGCCTGGATCACCCCGTAAACGTAGCGCCCGCCGCCCGCCGCGGCCACCTCAGGCGTACTTGCCGCAGACTTGCGCCGGGGCTCCAACAACTCAATGCTGTGGACATCGGCTTCCGCGCCCTTCTCTACCGCCGGCCGCGGGGCCGGGGCCGCCGCGGTTCGCGCCGGTCCGCTGGTGGCAAATGTTACGGGTTTGAGCTTGTCTCCGCCGCTGTCGTTGTTCTGCGCCGCGCCTCTGCCTGCGGCTGCCTTTCCACGCACGGCTGAGCGGGTCTTTCGGCCAGATTTACTGCTAGTTAGCTTTGCCATGATGGTGGTCCTTTAATATGGTCGCAATCGTCGATAGAAACTCTTCAATATCAATCGGCTTAAACAATACTGCGATTCCCTCCCGGTCGGCCCTGTCTACCGCCTCCTTCGAAGCATATCCGGTGAGCAGCACGCAGGGAACGTTCGGAGTGCGCGCCCGCGCCGCGTCGAAAACTTCAAAGCCGGTGCGCTTTTCTTCCAGCGACAGATCGCACAGCAGCAGGTCGAAGTTTTGCCGGTGCACTTCGTTGACTGCCTGCTTGCAGGTTTCGACAGCCGTGGCGGCATAGCCCTGCTGTTCCAGAATCATCCTATAGGTGAACAGAACTGCCGCTTCATCATCCACCACAAGGATCGATGGTTTCTCACTCATAAGGAACACTTGCTTTTAAACTATTACCGCCTTCCCACTTGGGTTTCACCGAGAACTGAGAACTGCTTACCTCACCACCGGAAGGTCAATTTTAAAGACCGTTCCTTTTCCCAGCTTGCTCCTGACGCGCATTTTGCCGCTGTGGTTCTCGATAATGCCTTTCACGATCCACAATCCAAGGCCGGTGCCTTTTTCGCCCTTGGTTGAAACAAAGGGTTCAAAGACAGTCTTGATGATCTCAGGCGGGATTCCGCTGCCCGTGTCGGCAACCGTGAGACGCACCCAGCCATGAATGCCGTCAGCCGCGGGCAGATGGCGGGTACGGATCTTCAGCATGGCAGCGCGCCCGTGAGCATGGCTGTCCACTTCCTCGCTGGGCGAGACCATGCTGTCTTTGGCGTTGATCACCAGGTTCGAGACCACCTGCCGGAACTGGTCGGCGGAGCCCACAACCGGCGGCACATTGGCCAGATCTTTTTCCAGACGGATGCCCGAGCGCTCCAGTTGCCGCGCGAACAGCACCAGCGTATCTTCCACCACGCTGTTCACGTCAATCGTGCTTACCTGTTCCGAATGCCGGTAGAGGCCGAGCATCTGCCGCACAATGCGGGCCACGCGGTCGGTTTCATTTTTCAGGATTTCATAAATCGGCTGCGCTTCCGGCTTCATCACGCCTTGTATCAGGAAGATGGCGTTCTTGATGGCTTCCATGGGGTTGTTGACCTCATGGGCGATCGTGCCCGCCAGCCGGCCGGTGGCGGCAAACTTTTCCATCTCGATCAGGCGCCGTTCCATCTTGAGCTGTTCCAGCTTGCGGAATGCGGAAAGGTCGCGCAGCACGGTAATGGTGTAAGAGACCTGCCCGCGCTTGTCGTAAATTTTCCCCGAACGGGTGTCGTAATCAACCTCGCTTTTGCTCTCCGTCGAGTAAAGGCGCAGGGTGCCGTCCTGGCGGGCGGAAAACGAAAAAGTAAAGGCTTGCAGGTAGGAGTCCAGCTTCACCTGGTTGCTGACAATACGGGGGTCAACCGAATCCAGGCGAATCGGTCCGTTTGTGGTTTCGTGGACACGCCCAAACAATTCCTGCGCCAGCGAGTCGAGCAGTACCGCCCGGGCCGAGCCGTCGGCGACAATAATCGGGTCGCCCACGTTTTCAATCACCATGTGCATCAGGTCGCGGTCCTGGCGCACTACCTCTTGCGCGTCCCGCAGCCGCTCTATGCTGGTGCGGAACTCCTGGTCAGCGCGCCGCAGGTCGGTCACATCGCGCATAACGGTTACCAGGCCGCTGCGCATGCCGTCGCGGCCGAAGCTGGGCGCGGTTACCGCCTCAAACAGCACCTCTTCGCCTTCAATGATGTCTACCAGCGTCAGGTCGCGTGAGGCATCTGAGCTGCCCGAGACCGCCATGGAAGACAGCGCCGCCGAAAACAAAAGATTGTTCAGTTCAACCGCGCGGGCCGCGCCCTCGGTCACTTCTTTTTCCGGCAGCTTGAAAAAGCGCTCGGCTGCCCGGTTCTGCGCGATCACCCGATGCTGCGAATCGGTCAGGATCACCGGATCCGCCATGCTTTGCATCAGGGTTTCCATCTGGGCGATGGTCACGTCGCTGTCGCGCATGCGGTTGTAGTAGTGGTCTACCTTGAAAAGCCGCGACAGGTATCCATTGGCCACATCGATGACCGACCCTAAATCGCCTCTCTGGCGTTCACTGCTGTTGGCCGGCATCTCCACGATGACGGCCCCGGCGTAGGCCCGCATCTCGCAGCTGCGGCAAACCTGCGCCCCAATTTCCAGCCCTCCCGGCTTGTGGAAGTTTTGCACCGCAAGGCAGAATCGGTTGCCGCGCTCCGCCTCCCAGCAGGCGGTGCGGTTCTTGTAAAGCAAAGGATGACAATAAAGAGAGCGCCCGTGGGCGCCGGGTTTGGGAATGATTGCAGGCTTCAGGGTGCGCAGCACTGCGACGACTTGATTTTCTCCCTGCCACAGGGCGGTCTTGAACTTCTGCTGATAATTGGGGGTGCAGTTGATGCCCGCCACCGGCCTGATTTCGCCGCTTTCCAGGTCGAGAGTGACTACCAGGGCGCGGGGAAAGCCGAGCGCGACAATCTCTTCCATCAAGATGGGAAAAATCTCGTCCGAGCGCTCCGCCGAAAGCAGCCGAAAGGCCGCGCGTCCCCTTTCGGGGATCAGCCGGCGTTCAACTTTTTCGACTAATCGCGGAGTATGTGCGCGCATTTCCGGAGTTGCCATGCTTCGGTACCCTTTGGACACAACCCTCCGGCGTTACCTGCGCGTGGCGGTCCGGCGGCGGGTTGTAGTTTCGATGACCTGAGCAGGCGCCGGGCTTTCTTCCGGCAGTTGCGGACGGGAAACCAGTCCCACCAGGCCAACAGCGTCTGCGTACTTCAGGTAGGTATCAATCGAAGCGACCACAACACGCGCCTCTACCGTGATCAGGTCTATGCCGACCAGGGAGATACGCACCCACGCGTCAATGACAATGCCTTTGTCGAGTACGCGATCCAATACGTCAATTAAACTGGATCCGCCTGATACACGTTCAACAGCCATGTTCTCCTCCAGTACTCGGAAATCCCACGTACTCCCCTAACAACGCTCGCTTACAGCTTTCGATTGCTTCAATAAAAATATTTTCAATGACCCCAATGACCCAATATCTTATCGCTTTCTCTTTGCGGTTTTCCCTGCTATTGCCGGTTTTTTTGCTTGCGCAACCCGCCGCACCGCTCCCGGATGCAATCCTATGTGTGAATCTATCGGCTGCGTCAGATTGGGGTCGTGCTTCCACCAGTTCAATCCGATTTGTTCCGCTTTGTCTACCGAACATACCAGCAGGCGAATTCGGATGGTCAGCAGTTCCACGTTGGCCAATGAGATACGCACATCGCCCGCAATCACCAGACCCTTGTCCAGTATGCGATCGAGGATATCGATCAGGTTCGTCGTCGTTCCGGAAAGAGTAGGGGAGCGTTCCATATGTACAGTTGTACAACTTGGGCGTTCTACTTTAATTGATACGAAGTGTTGCCAACCGAGTGGTGGGGGGAGGCCCTTTTTCGGTTGCGCTTTTCTGCCAGTTTCACAAATCCAGATGCCGGCTTGATCATGCTGCAAGCCCACATCTGCGTTAATGAATCCTATCTGGCGCCGATGCCCATGTCAATGCAGGCCGCACCTCTTTCGCAATTATTTTCATTGAAATCGAAAGTTCCTGGGCATATGAGTCAAGGGGGCCCGACAAAAGATATAACTCCGACTATTAAAGCAGTATTTATGGGGTAACTCGCCTTTGGCGCTTCGGAATTGGATTCCCGCAGCTACCCAGGAGTTGTATCCATCCCATACCGCATTGTGGGAATAATGTAGCGGTGTAAATTGAGCCTTTTCCGTAATTGGATCGTCGCAGAGACGCAGGCAAGCTGTGGCTGCTCTAAACCAGCAGCTGGCAACTGAACATTCATTATTTCCCCAAAGGTCCCAATTGCAGGTTCAAATCCTCGGGCTTCAACCCAAAGCTTGCCGCCAATTCGTGGATTTTGACCTCCAGCTTCATGAGCGCCTGGCCCATGGTTTCGATCTGTTCGTCGTTCAGGCTTCCGCCCTCCATCCGCCTTATGGCCTGCCGTTCCAGCAAACGCCGCAATAGCTCAATCAGACCCAGCACCAGTTTGGCCAGTCCTTGTTCTATGGTTTCCGGATTGCACTCCACTCGCTGCAGTGTGCCTTGCGACAAGGCTTCCAGTTGCTGCTTGAGATCGTTGATCTCGGCCTCGATCTCCGCGGGCGATTTGTGCGTTTGGGTCATTCTAAAAATTCCGTACACGGCCATGGGCCGCTGACGGTCACCTGCGTGAACTCCGCTACTGTCATCGATTGTATGTGATCGCGAAAATCTTTTTCCGCTCCTCGACTAATCAGCGCATAACAGCGCACGCTGTCACGCTGATTTCCAGCGCGCGTTCTCCAGCCGGCAAGCAGCGGCTGCAACCGGGCGCGCGCTTGCTCGGCAGTGTCTGCTAACTTTTGCGATATCGCGCGGCGTTCTTCCATGTATCCTCGGCCGGATGCAGGCGGCGCCTGTTCGGTCCCGGCACTCTTCTCAACCGAAATGGAAAGCTCCATCTGGATGGAATCGTGCAATCGCGCCAGCCCTGCCGAGTACTGTGCGCTTTGCTTCTGCAAAAAAGCCCGCAAATCCGGCTCGCCGTTCAGCAGCGTAGGAAAGCGGATGGGAATCACCGCAGTCTGCCGGAAAATCCCGCTGACCACTCTGTGAAACGCCAAGGCGTCTTCTTGGCGGACTGCATCGAGGCTTTCAACGTTGGAATAAAAACAACGCAGCAGGTCTTCATTCAGGCTTTGAATGTTTGTGCCGCGTACTCCCGCCTCCGGCAAATCGCCCCGGAAGCCGGAATCGGTAATGCAATAGGGAAGCAGCAGAGATGTTTGTTCCTTTTGCAGGAGTTGTTTCCGATTTTAGAGCTGTTTTGTTAATTGATCTGGACTGTAAATGACCCGATGACCCCAATCCTCAATTCTTCTCAGTGTCTCTGCGGTGAACCAGGCTTTTCCGCGTGCTTCAGCGCCGTTTCCACCGAGGTCAAAACCACGCTCAATCCCAGATAAATGAGGTCTACCCCGGCCACTGAAATCACCAGGCTTCCCTGTATGACCACGCCTGCGTTAAGCACATGATCGAGGATATCCAGCAGCGAAATATCGGAATCGCCATTGCCATCCAGCATGATTACACCTTTGTTGTCCATGACCTGCACAGCCTACTGGCCACAAATCGGTGTCATTCGCAAAATGAATCGATGACCCGATGACCCAATTCTCCTAAACTCTTACAAACGAATACGGCGGCCACGGCCCGGTAAATTCAATCCGCCTCTGACCCTGCCACAGCCGTGAAAAGCGTTCGATCATCGAAGTGAACTGTTCCTGCCGGTGGCGCGGCAGCAGGATAGAAACCTGCCACTCCAACCCCGGCTGCCCTCCGCTTACCTTTCCCACCGGAGCGGTCTCCAGGGCAATGTGCTCCAATGCTCCCGCCAGCTTTTGTATCTCCGGAGACAGCGATCGCGCGCGTTTGCGTTGCTGTGTCTGGCTGCTCAGGGCAGAGGCCTTGCGCCGCAGGTAGTCTGAGCCTGAACTGGCCGCAATCAGCGCGCTCTGCGGTTGCTGTTCTACGAAGACTTTGATGCCCCATTCGTCGGCCTCGGAAACATGCAGCAGGCTTTTGTGCAGCGCGCGCTTGCGCGCGGCGATATCGCGGTCCAGCGATTCTTCGCCGTGAAAGACCGTGCCGAAGCGCGCCGGAAGAATCGGACCGCGGCGTGACAGTTCGCTCACCACCCGCTGATGGCGCACGCCGGTTGTCGCCAGCCAGTCGAGATTCTCGAGGTTCGCAGCAATCTTCTCGGCGAATCCGGCGCGGCTCACACGGCTGATCCAGCAGGTGAAGCCGGCGCACGCCACAGGCTCAACCCGGGCCGACCCGTCAATCCCTTCCTGCGGGATGGGCTCCACGTGGCGCCGTGGCAGCGTAACCCCGTACAGGTACAGCGAGGTCTCGCTTTTGTCGTCAAAAACGTGCGGGAGTCTGCCGGTAGTCCTTCTGGCTAATGTTTTCTTGTGCCGGCCTTTGACCGGCGCATTCCTTTTACGCTTTTTGGTCTTTGCAGTTGCCATAGCTCATGAGTGAACGATTGTAACCTGCCAGCTCCAGCTACTTCTTCAGGAAAATTTCGCACAATCCAGGGCCGCTCCCCAGAGCCATATCCGAGCCGCTCCTCCAGTTTACCCAGCGTGGCCAGTTGCCACTCCCGCGCCCTCCGGCAACGCAGGCACCCCTTCACGTCGCGCGCGAACAGTACCCGATTCACAAATACCGGCGAGGCGCCGGTTCCCAGTTCCTTCAAGGCAGCCAGAAGCCGCTCGGTCTCCCGGTCGGGAAGCGGTTCGGCCAGCATTACGGGTATTAACAGCGCTTGCCGCTGGTCGCGCAGCATGCGCGCCAGCGCCCGCACCCGTTGCCCCAGGGCCGCGATCTCCACCGCCGCATCCTGCGCCAGCGGCAGGCTGCGATGCTCCGCCAGGGCTTTCAGCAGCAGCCGCGACCATAGCAGCATGCGGTCGGGCATGCGCAGCAGTTCCAGCGCGTGGCCGGTGGGAGCCATATCAATGATGACGATGCAAGCATTCTTGTCGCCAGCCCCGTTTTCCAGCAGGTCGAGAATGCGGAAGATAGCAAAAATCTCATCCACGCCCGGAGGGACAATATCCAGCAGGGCAGAGAAGAGCTGGCGGTCAAAACTCATATCAACATGGATCCCACGCCGCTCTCCGCTGAAAGCCCGCTCAATCGTCTCTTTGATCCGCTCGCTCCAGCGCTGAAATTCCGCCACTGAATCCAGCTCAGCCGCCCGCAGCCACGGGTCGCTCAGCACGGGCGTTACCTGGTCGCCAATCTCCTGCTGAAAAACATCGTCCAGCGATGGCGCGGGATCGGTGGAGCAGATGGTCACAGGCTTTTGCGGTTGCTGCTGCCTCTGCGCAAACGCCAGGGCCGATGAGATGGTCGTTTTTCCCACCCCGCCTTTGCCGATGGTAAGCGCCAATGGGGCCTCGAGAACCGGCCACCCGCAACGCCTGAACCTCTTCTCGATATCTTCAATGTCACCCTTGTACGAAGGCCGGGATTGCGCCGTGAACTTTTTCCCGGTAAATACGTGAGCTCCGTAGCTGGCCAGCTCTTTTGTACCCAGGATAGGAGCGCCCGCATCCTTCCCTCGGAAGACCGCCGCCTGCGGAAAATGTTTTTTGAGGAAGGTTTCGGCCTTCCTCGTCGCTTCCCATGTTCGCGAACATCGGTGGCAGCTTTTAGCGGCTGCCGATGATTGGCCAGGCTTTTCGAGCATCACCCGGTTCAGCACTACGTCAGCAATCTCAAGCCCCGCTTGCCCCAGGGACCTGGCTGCCCGCACCGATTCCTGCAGCGCAAAGCTTTCCGCGGTTGTAACCAGCACCAGCCGCGACCCTGGGGAGCGTAATGCGTTCTGCACGCCTTCCACCATGACCCGCCACTCGTGCAGGAAGGCATGCGAAACCTGGGCTTTACCGCCGAAGCTGGCGGCCAGCGCAGCATCGCGGCCGCCGGAAACATCGAGAAAATCCAGAAAGCGGAGAAAATGTTCCGGCATCTCAAACAGCCGCAGCGTGTGTCCCAGCGGTGCGGTATCAACCACCAGCCGGTCATACTTTTGTGACTGCAGCAGATCGTGAATGGCCATCAGCGCACCCATCTCCGCCATTCCCGGCAGATGGGTGGAAAGCAGCGGCTCAATTTCCCGCCGTGAAAAGATGGTGCCACTTTCCAGGAGCGAGAAAACCGCATCCCGGTGCCTGTCCAGGAATTTTCCAAATAGCTTTTCCGCGTTAAGCTGCCAGCCAAACAGCTTTCCCTTGTTCGTGGGGATACGTCGCGGCGAATCCCCCAAGCCAAGCTGAAAAATGTCTGCGAGGGAATGCGCCGGGTCGGTGGAGATCAGTAGTACTTTCTCCCGCGGATGCCGCAGCGCACTATGAACAGCAAAGGCGGAAGAGACCGTGGTCTTCCCCACGCCCCCTTTGCCGATAAAGAACGAAAGCTGCATCACTACGTCATTTTAGCGAGTAGAAGCTACAAGCTCCTAGCCACTGCGTTGAGAAGCCACTAGCTCCTAGCTGCTAGCTGTGACGAATTCTGGACACTGCCAGCATCTTCCACGCCCAAACACAGCTAGCAGCTAGTAGCTAGTAGCTGTTGTTCTCCCCCGCCGTATAATTTATCGGTTATAGTTTTGCGGCCATGAACCTCTCTCTCGCCAACATCCGGCAAAGGCTCACCGGTTCCGGTCTCATGCCCCGGAGCCGTCTGGCTTACTTCACCCTGCTGATGTTCGGTATTGAGCTGCTTCTCATCCTCATACGCTGGCTGATCCTGCTGTTCACGCGCTCCGGTTCTGGCATGGAACCCACTCAAGCCCCGTTAAGCGGCTGGATTGTATTCCTTACCTTTGTAAATGCCATCCTCCTTAACGCTCTTGCGGTTCCCTGGCTGCGCAATACCCTGATGTGGCGCCTGCGCAACCGGCTGATCGTGACCTATCTCTTCATTGGAGTCATTCCGGTTGGCCTGATCGCAGCCATGGTTCTGCTGGGCGGTTATCTGATCGCGTCCCAGTTTGCCATCTCCCTCGCTTCGTATGACATCCACACGGAGATCGACGGTCTTCAAGAAGCTAATGCGCTACTGGCAGGACGTTTGGCAGACGCCGCCCGGCGCGGCGTGTCTTTAGCGCAGCCCAGTGTTCTGCAAGAGAACCTGACAGCGCTCTACAAGAATTTTCCGGGATTGCAAGTCACAGCGACCTTCAAAGGCCAGACCGAAACCTTCGGTGCGCGGAGTACACGGCCAGGTTCAGCTCCCCCGGCTTGGATCAAAGGCCAGTATGGCGGTTTGGTATTGGAAGACGATCACACTCTGCATCTACGAACCGTGACTCTGGCTCCGGTGGGTAACGATGTTCTTATGGTGCAGGCAAGCGTGCCGGTCGATGCCAGGGAGCTTTCCCGGATCGGCAGGAACCTGGGCGAAATTATCCTGGCCAGAGGCCGAATCGTCACCAACGAGGAGGGCACTCAGAATCAAGCGGTCATCTTCGATATTAATAGTCCAGAAGGAAAGGTGCGTGGTGGAATCGTGCCGGATGCGATTAATTCCCTGGACCTGAAAGTCCCTCTTCCTATTCTCCAATTCCCCAGCCCTATTCCAATAAAAAACTGGCAGACCGGTGAAAACGAAAGTCTCATGATGACGGCAACGACCCGTCTCTCAGTGCTTTATCAGCGTCTATTCTCGACCTCAAGTGACTACGCGTCGCTGATTCGAACTGCGCTGGCTGGAAGCGCGATTGTCCTTGCATTGATCGAATTTGTCGCTCTGATTATCGGCCTGCGCCTCACACGCACCATCACCCGGTCGGTGGCTGCCCTTTATCAAGGCACCGAGCGCGTCAACCAGGGCGACTTTCGGCATCGCATCCAAGTCAAGACGCGTGACCAGTTGGCCGCGCTTGAGACCTCGTTCAATTCCATGATCACGTCCCTGGAGAGCCTGATTGCCGAGCAGAAGGAAAAGCAGCGCCTGGAAAGCGAGTTGGCGATTGCGCAGGAGGTGCAGGGTCAGCTCTTTCCCAGGCTGGACCAGCAAATCGCTTCGTTTGAGGTGCACGGGGTCTGCCGGCCGGCCCGTACGGTCAGCGGAGACTATTATGATTTCCTTCCTCTGGGGGCAGAGCGCATGGGGATTGCGGTGGGCGACATCAGCGGCAAGGGCATTTCGGCTGCGTTGTTGATGGCCACGGTCCACTCCGCCGTGCGGGTCTATGAGTTCGGAGGTGTGCCGGAACGGGCGACCCTGGCGGCCGGTACCGCGGCAATGGCCACAGCCCGGCATGCCAGCGGTCGGGCAGCCGTGGAAGTTGCACCTGCGGTCAATGGCGGAGCGCATTCACCCAGCGAGGTGCTGTGGCTCCTCAACCGCCATCTGTTTCACAGCACGCAACCGGAAAAATATGCAACCCTGTTTCTTGGGATTCTTGACGGCGCCAACCGCCGGCTCACGTATAGCAACGCCGGTCATCTGCCCCCGATGATTCTCAGTGCAAGTGGCGAAGTCCGTCGCCTGGAAGCAGGCGGCACAGTGATTGGGCTATTGGAAAATATGCCTTATGTAGAGAAGTCGGTCGACCTGCATGCCCAGGACTTGTTCGTCGCCTATAGTGATGGCGTTACCGAACCTGAGAACGAATTCGGGGAATTCGGTGAAGCCCGCTTGCTTGAGATCTTGCAGGCGAACCGGCAACTCCCGCTGCCGCGGCTCTCTGAGATGGTGACCTCTGCTGTGCTGGAGTGGATGGGAGGCGCTGAACAGCCCGACGATGTGACCCTGGTGCTGGCTCGCGTACTTTAAATGTGCAATCAGCCCTCTACCTGCCTCTCCAGGATTGGTTTAGAATAGACCCGAAGACGCATGCAAAAACTCACCCGCCGGCTGTTCGCCATCCCACTTTTACTGTGCGCCTGTATGTGGGCGCAAGACAAGACTGCCCAGCCAAAAGATAAATCGCAGAAGCAGAAGCAAAGCCAGAACCAGGCGAAAGACCAAACCGCCAAAGATCAGGCGGCCAAAGACCAGTCCCAAAATGCTACCCAGCCTGCGACCATACTTCCTGAGGAGCAACGCCATCTGCAGGAAGCCGGGACCGTGCTGAAAGAAATCCTGAATGTGCCTGACTATATTCCACAAGCGCTTCTCAACAAGGCGGAGTGCGTGCTCGTGTTTCCTGCGGTCAAGAAGTTCGCTTTTGGCATTGGGGGCAGCTCTGGTCATGGAGCCTTGAGTTGCCGTACGGGAGAAAGGTTTAATGGTCCCTGGAGTCCGCCCTCTCTCTATTCGCTGAAAGCTGGCAGCATTGGGCTGCAATTCGGCGGGGCCTCCACAGATTTTATTCTGCTCATTATGAATCCGCGTGGAGTAGATTCGGTCTTGCGAAGCAAGGTGAAGTTGGGCAGCGATGCTGTTGCGGCTGCCGGTCCTAAAGGCCACGCGGCCTCGGCTTCCAGCGATGCTTCCATGCATGCTGAAATCCTTACCTACTCCCGTTCCCGGGGATTGTTCGCAGGGGTTTCCCTCGAGGGCGCCACCCTGCACCAGGATAATAACGCCAACGAGAAGATTTACGGACGCAAGGTCACCGCCAGTCAAATCGTGCGTGAACACGCCGTCACCGTCACACCGCCAGGGGATCTATTGGTATCTACCCTGAATAAGCTGTCGCCCAGCGGTCTGGCTGAGCCCCAGTAACCTTTCTGGTGCGGGGTATCCCGACTCCTGCTTCCAGGGGGTAAAAGGGGGTCAAATCCGGAAGAAAAGCAAATATTTTGAATGTTTGTTGTAGACAAAAGCCAAATCCGCAATAGAATTCTCTCCATAACATGAATAAGTTGCGTGGGGCATTTGCCCGTAACGCCGATCTATCATTAAGAGAGTTGTATGCCTGTAGACCCAAGTACGGTACTGGTGTTGGTATGCCCCCAGTGCGGCAAGAAATACAAAGGTGACCCCAACAGGCCGGATGCCCGTTATGAGTGTCCGGTTGATCAATCCACGCTGATTCGCCTGGATATGCAAGCGATTGCGGCCGTGCGGCAGGCTCGCCAGTCGGAGGGTGGCGCCGGCGCCCCAGCGCCCGCCTATGCCCCTGCCCCCACGCCTGCCCCAAATAGCGTTTCGCAAGCGGATGCGAACGGCGATGGCGCTTCTCAGGATGAGACCCCCACGCAATCGTATACACAGCCTTATACGCAGCCGGTTGATAATCAGGAGACGCGGCTGCTCGCCAGCACAGACGAGTCACAAGAGACGGTCAAGATTCCTCCTCCCATCGGGGTCCAGGAGAATCCGGCGCGCGAGCTCACGATGTCTTATGCGGAAGCCTCGTCTTATGAAGGACCGGCTCCTGAGGCCGGAATGTCTACAGAGTCTCCAACGCAGGATTTTTCCAGCCTGCCAATTCCGGAGCAAAAATTACAAACCCAGCCTAAGTCGGCCCAATCCAGCGCGACCATCACTGCCGGCAGTTTTATTTCGACAACCTCGCACAGCAGCACCGAACTGCTGAGCGGATTCGAGCAGCGGCGCTCGGTGGTTGCGGCCCTGGAACGCATGGGTGGCACCGATCCTATAACCGGCCAGCCTATCCCTGTCTACAAATACGAGATGAAGGGCAAATTGGGCCAGGGAGGCATGGGAGAGGTCCACAAAGTTCTTGACCGCGACCTGCGGCGCGAGGTCGCTTTGAAGATGCTGCGCCCGCGAGGCGAAAGCGTTGCAGGAGAAGAAGACATGCTGCGCTTCATCAAAGAAGCGCAGGCTACGGGACGCCTGGAGCATCCCAACATTGTTCCCGTGCATGATCTTGGGATTGATGCCGATGGGCGCATCTATTTCACGCTGAAGTACGTGAAGGGAGTCTCTCTCAAGGAAGTGATCCGCGGGCGGCGCGACAACAAGCAACTCGAAGACGGCCGCAAATTCCGCGAGGTATGGAGCCCGCGGCAGATGATCGAAATTCTGATCAGTATCTGCAACGCCATGGCCTATGCCCACAGCAAAGACATTCTTCACCGCGATCTCAAGCCCGACAACATCATGCTGGGTAAGTTCGGCGAAGTGCTGGTCATGGATTGGGGCCTGGCGAAAATTCTCACCAACCGGGTTGCCGCGGTCAAGAGCGACTCCAAAGAGCAGCAGGAAACCTTTCTCGATCTCACCATGCGCGCCAACCTGGATAGCAGCATGACCATGGAAGGCGCGGTCGCTGGCACGCCCGCTTACATGGCGCCCGAGCAGGCTGCCGGCAAGATCAGCGAGCTTGACGAGCGTACAGATGTGTATTCGCTGGGCGCAATGCTCTATGAAATCCTCTCGGGCGAGCCGCCTTATAAAGGCAATACCGCGCTGGAGGTGGTGCGCAAGGTCAACCAGGAGCCGCCGCCCTCGTTACAGACCGGCATGCACGGCTTCAAACCCATTCCGCGCGAACTTAAGGCCATTTGCGAGAAGGCCATGACGCGCGATTCCCGCGAGCGTTACGCCACCGCGCAGGAGATGCGTAACGACCTGCAGGCTTACCTGGAAGATCAGCCGGTTTCCTGCTGTTCGGATACGCCCCTGCAAAAGTCCGTCAAGTGGATCAAACGCAATCGCCACCGGGTAACGGCCAGCGCTACCACCGCGGCCGCCATCCTGGCGGTGGTCCTCTTTGGCTGGTTTGGCTACAAGCAACTACGCGTGCATAAGCTTCTGAGCGATGCCCAGTCTGAGATGAACGACGGCAGAATGCGATATAACGCCTATAAAGATTCCATTTTGAAGTTGAGTCCCGATGATCCTTATCGCCTTACCACGCAGGCCGCGGCGCAAGCCGAGCTCGCCAACACCTATCGTGAGAGCCTGCAACTCGCGGTGAATACCGCCAGCAAGGCGCTTGATGTTTCTCCCGGCAACAACAGCGTGCGCAGCTTTCTGGCGCAGAGTTATATGGAATTGTGGCGCCTGGCGCTGGCGCAAAACAACGATGAGCTGATGAGCGAATACAGCAACCAGGTGTTGCTCTACGCGCCCAATCCCGAAGATTACAGTAAAGAGCTGGAAGGGCTGGGAAACCTGGAGTTAACTGTCGTGCCCGAAGATGCTGAAGTCTATCTCTTCCGCTTCGAGAACCTGCGGGCCAACGACCAGCAGGGCAATCCTTTACCCTCCCGGCTGATTCCTGTGCCCTTCAATTTGCAAACCCTCAAGTCAGACGATGCCTTTCTCCTGGCCGAACAAAACCGGGCCAGGAATGGCGAAGCGGTCATCAGTGGCACGCATTCCATCTTTCGCCTCGATCCTTCGACAGGTTCGCGCCTCGGCTCGGGAAAGATTTCCTTTTCAGGACTTCCCCCCGGCAGCTACATGCTGCTGTTGACCACGTTGGATTACGCTGAGACCCGCGTTCCTTTCAAAATGGACCGCATGGGAACAGTCAATCGCCGCATCGAGATGCCGCTCAGTAAAGACATATTGCCTGGCTTCTTTTACGTGGCTGGCGGCGATGTCTGGGTGGGCGGCGAAAGCGCCAATGCCCTGCCCCGGCAAAAGAAGACCATCGCGCCTTTCCTTATGTATCACGATGAGATCAACATGGGCGACTACGCCCAGTTCCTGAAGGGCGTCGGCAGCGCAGCCAAAACTCATATGCCGCGTGACTTCGGCAAGCCCCTGGCGGTGCTGACTTCCAGCGGGCTGGCTCCAGCCAACGGCGGTGATGCCGATAAATTCGCTCAATCGCCGGTGCGGGGCATTTCTTACAACGACGTCATGGCCTACATTGACTGGCGCTCAAAACGCGACGGGGTCGCTTACCGCTTGCCCACAGAAATCGAGTGGGAGGGAACCTGCCGCGGCACTGACGGACGCAAGTATTCCTGGGGTAACCAGCCTGGCAGGGGATTGGCGATTGTGATGCAAGGCTACGGCGACTCCGGCGCCAATATCAGTTGGAAGTGGGAAGACTATAAAGACGAATCACCGTTTGGGGTACACAACCTGGCAGGAGGAGTGGCCGAGTGGACCAGCTCTCTTTATGACGAAAAGGCCAAACCCACAGACCCGGTCTATGGCCAGCGCGCTATCCGCGGCGACGCCTGGTCGCTGCCGCCCACCGGGCTGCAGTGCGCCTTCCGCACTTCAGGCCAGCCAGATTACTTCCATCCCACCATCGGCTTCAGGCTGGCGACAGATTGGCCGGTCAAACGGACGGGAACGCCCCAGGGCCAGTCCGATGATACGGAAACTCATGAGCATGAGGCCGTGGCTCAGCCAACCACCAAGCCTGCACCTACACCACCGCCCCGCAGCAAGTTAGACGAAGCGCTGCATAAGCTGGGACTGGATAAGTAGATTGAGTCATTGAGTCATCGGGTCATTGAATTGAAGTTTGAAGGCTGATTTACGAATTACGATTTTCGATTTATGAAGAATCTAAAATCGTAAATCACAAATCGTAAATCAAAAATTGAACTTCCGAATTCGTACTTCTTCAAATGATTCAATGACCCGATGACTCAATGAATCAATGACTCAATCAGAGTCTGTGTCCACAATCCCATGTGCCGCTGGCGCTGCCATCCTTGAAGGCGAAAGACCCGCTTTGCAGATCGGGGTTCACGGTGATTGTGCCAAAGCCGGCCAGGGGCTTCCCTTGCGGAGATTTAAGCGCAATCCCAATGTTGGGGTAGGCTCCCGCGCCGTCGTAAGGCTTGTTGTTCTCCTGTCCGGGGGAGAGGCTGTCGCGCAGCGGCCCGATGGTGAATGCCAGAACCCGGTTGGACCGGCTGGGAAACCCGAAACCGACGTTGCCCGCAGAATTTCCCCCGCCGCTATAACACTCTGCTCCAGGCAATTCCTGCTGAAACGGTTTTTCTATATGAATTCCTCCGGCCATCGCTCCGGCCGTTGATTGCACCGCCCCGAGCACGCTTTGATCAGAGGGAGACTGCGCCTTGTTGCAACCAGCCAGGACGATGAGGGTAGCCAGACCAAAAGCGATGGCCGGAATTGAATAGCGCCGCATGATGCCAAACCTCCAATGCGATAAACACCCAATTCTAAAGCGTTTTGAGAATTAATGTGCGTGGAAGCGCGCGGCTTTCAAAACAGTTTCAAGTTTCGAGCTTCCAGTTTCGAGTTATGGCAGTGCACCCCATACATCGAATAGTCTCAACCCCACTTCTTTGCTGAGAACTGAGAACCGAGAACTGGGAACTGAGAACTGCTTCACGCCGTCTGCGGCTCTTTCGTCGACAATTCCGCTGCCAGCTCTTTAATGCGCCGCAAATCCAGTTTGCCCGTACCCAGATAGGGTAGGGCCTCAACATGGAAAAACTGATTGGCGCGTGGCTTCCACAGCGCCGGCAGATCGCAAGCCGCAAATTTTTCCAGGCAATCTTTCAATTGCGCGTCGGTCAGAGTGTGCAGCACGATCAGGCGCTCGCCTTTTTTCTCATCGGGCACAGCTGTGACTGCGAATTTTTGTTCGGTAGCGTCAGCAAGTTCGTGCAGGCGCTCTTCAACTTTGACGTGGGGGACCATCTCGCCGCCGATCTTGCTGAATCGGCTGAGGCGGTCGGCGATGGCGAGGAAGCCGTCTTCATCCAGAATGGCGATGTCGCCGGTGTTGTACCAGCCATCGCGCAGGACTTCCGCCGTCTTCTCCGGACGATTCAGATATCCCTGCATGACATTGGGGCCCTTGACCAGCAGCAGGCCCTGCTGGCCGAGCGGCTGCGGTTCTCCCGTTTCAGGATTGACAATACGCACGCTCATGCCCGGCAGGGGATGGCCAATCTTGCCGCGCTTGGCCCCCACCTGGCGGAAGCCGGCGGCGCGGAAGTCGCGGGTGTTGACCGCCACGACCGGGGAACACTCGGTGCATCCGTAACCTTCGAGTGGACGTATGCCAAATTGGTCCTCAAAGGCCTGCACGATGCGTTCCGGCAGCTTCTCCGCTCCGGCGAGGACAAACTGCACGCTGCCAAAATCTTCAGGCGCGCAGCGGCGAACATAGGTCTGAAGAAAGGTTGGCGTGGCCACCATGAAGGTGATGGCATATTTCTGCGCCAGCGCGCCAATGACCCGCGCATCCAGCGGATTGGGATGGAAGACCACCCCCACTCCCAGAACCGTCGGCAGGCAAATCGTCACCGTGAAACCGAAGGAATGAAAGAAGGGAAGTATGCCCAGGACGCGATCGTGCTTGTCGAGGGCAAACACCTGACCCATCTGCTGAATGTTGGAGGCGATGTTGTAGTGGGTGAGCAGCACCCCTTTGGGATCGCCGGTCGAGCCGCTGGAAAAAATTACGGTAGCAAGATCGTCGATCCGGGCGGTCTTGCCGCCGCTCAGATAGCGTTCAAGCAGAGGCCGTGGCGCCAACCAGGAGAGCGCCAGCGCAATAATTTTTTCGCTGAGGCGCGGGTTGGCGGCGAGTTCCTCCAACAGAATTACTTTCTCGGGAGGATGCACCGGAATCTTTTCCAGGAAGGCCTTGGCTGAAATAATCGTCTTCAGCTCGCATTGCTGCGCGCACGAGGCGACCACAGCGTCTGACGCTGTGTAATTCAAGTTGACCGGAACTTTGCCGGTGAGCAGGGCTGCCTGATTCACCAAGGCGCCGGGCACCGAGGGCGGCAGCAGAATGCCGACCATCTTCTGGTCTTTCCAGACATGACGTAGCCGCCGCGCCAGAAAAATGGTCCGGGTGAGCGCCGAGCCGAAACTGACTTTAGCTGTCTGCCCATCGGCCATGGCAAAGCGCCGGCGATGCTTGCGCGCCACGCGCACAAAGCTGTGGTGCAGCGGCTCGATGCGCTTGCGGCGAAGGTCGTAGGCTTGCGTGTGCAACTCCTGCACGGCGCGGCGCACTTCAAAAGGAGGCGTATCGGGCGGCAGCGGCTTCCCGAAGCTCACGGTGACATGGTAGGGAATCTCGTGCGGAATCTTCCATACAAAACGTCCGCGCTCAAAGCTGAAGATGCTTCCCCAGACTCCATCCAGATGAACGGGGATGATGGGCGCATCCACATTTTTCATGATGCGCTCCATGCCGCGGCGGAAGGGAAGCATCTGCCCAATGCGGGTAATTTGCCCTTCAGCAAAGATGCAGACAATCTGCCCCTGCTGAATGGCTTCGCTGGCGGTGCGCAACGCGCGAATCATCTCGCGCGGGCGAAGTTGCGACGAGATGGGAATTGCGTCGCCCAGCCTGGCCAGCGGCTTGATCATGGGGAGGTCATAAATGTCTTTGAACATGATGAAGCGCACGAAGCGATCGGTGGAAGCCACCAGCAGAAGCGCGTCCATGAATGAGAGGTGGTTGCTGACAAACAGAGCACCGCCTTTGGACGGGACATTTTCCATGCCTTCGACGCGGATACGATACACGGTGCGCGTCACCATCCACAGCAGCAGCCGGACCAGTGCCTGCGGCAGCAGCATCAGCGAATAAACCGTGGCTGCCAGGGTAAGCAAGCCGCCAACCAGGAAAATAGCCGCGGGCGACAGGTGCAGCAGCTTCAAGCCGGTGTGCGGAATCGCCGCTCCGCTGCTGAGCGCGTAGTAGCATCCTGATGCCAGGAAGACACCTACAAAAGAAAGCAGGTTGGCGGCAGCCAGGAGCGAACCCTTGCGCTCCTCGCTCGGCCGGTGCTGCATCACTGCACTCACGGGAACAATAAAGAAGCCGCCGAAGAATCCCAGGGCTGAGAGCAGGGCAACCACTTGGACGAAGGCGAGTCCGTGCAGAAACAGCACAGCAGAAAACACGGTCATCCCGATTGCGCCCAGCGGCACCAGGCCGTATTCGATCTTGTTCCCCGAAAGATATCCTGCGGCGATGCTGCCCAGGCCCATGCCCAGCGCAAGCGCCACCAGCAGGTATCCGATGTGGCTTTCGTCGAGGTGCAGGACGTCGGTTCCCAAAATGAAAATGTTGAGCTGCAGCAAAGTGCCCAGAAAAAAGAAATAAGTGTTGCTCATGATCGCCAGCCAGAGCAGGCGGTCCTGGCGGGCGTACTGGATTTCACGCCACAGATCGGCGACAAAATTAAAGTGGAACTTGCGCGCCGGATTGGCCGCCGGCACGCGCGTGATGCCAAAGCTTGTTCCCAGGCCGGCGAACGCCAACATTACCAGCAATGCCCCCGACCAATACTGCCGGCCATGAAAGTACTGCGCCAAAAGCGGACCGGTGGCGGTGCCCAGGATGATGGCAAGAAATGTGCCCAACTCGATCACGCCATTGCCCCAGGAGAGCTTCTCGCGAGGCAGCAGCTCGGGCAGCAGGCCATATTTGGAAGGGCCGAAGATAGCGCTGTGCACCCCCATCAGGAAAACCGCGGTCAGCAGCAACGCCGGCGCGGAAAAAAACAAGCCAGCCGTGGCCGCCAGCATGATTGCAATCTCAAAGACCTTGATGCTGATGCTGATGGTGCGCTTGCTGAAGCGGTCGGCAAAAAAACCGCCGTACATCGAGAACAGGATAAAGGGCACAGAAAAAATCGCGCCCACTTCCGGCACCAGCCTGTCGCGCATCGCTGGAGGCAGCCCCATGCTGAGCACCAGCACGGTCACCAGATTTTTCAGGGCGTTATCGCTGAATGCGCCCTGGAACTGGGTGACGATCAGGCTCCAGAAGCCGCGTCTCCAGTTTCCAGGAGCAGCCGGAAAACTTGCCGAATGTGTTTGTTCCATAGATTTGGATGAGAGTGGAGATGTTATAGCAAATAAAGCTTTAGGCTGCTAGCTCATACTATAGAACGAAGAAACAACGATTTCTTGCAGCCTCGATGGAGGCGGCTCAATAGCCGCTTGCTTTTCTGACATACCAGATAGCAGCAATCAGCACGAAGGCGAGCGCGGCAAAGACGATCTGCCGGTTGCGGGCTTTGGACTCGGGGTCGCTGGTGAGATAAGGAGCGAGCAGGGCGCCGATCGCGAGTCCCAACACAAGCCCGCCGATGTGTCCGGAGTTATCGATCACAGGAATACCGGCGCCAATCGCCAGGTTTATAACAGCGAATAAGACCAGGCTTTTTAAGGTTGCGTTCAGCCGCTCTTTGGGCACCGGAAGTTTTCCGAAGTACAGCGCGGTGATAAGCGCGCCGGCCACGCCGAAGATTGCTCCTGAAGCCCCGACGCTGACCCACGAGGAATGCAAAGCTACGCTGAGCAGGCTGCCGGAGATTCCCGTAAACAGATAGGTCAGCAGGAAGGTCAGGCGGCCGAAGATGTTTTCCGCCAGCCTGCCCAGGTTCCAAAGACACCACATGTTGGTAGCAATATGAAGTAGCCCCCCATGAACGAATGTTGAAGTGAGCAACCTCCAGGGCTGGGTGGTAAGGGTGAGCGGTCCATAGTCCGCGCCCCAAGGTTTAAGCTGGTCAGCAGTTGGAAGGATGGGAGACACACCGTAGAACGTCATAACAATAAAGACCGCCACATTGATAGCCAGAAGCGTGTTTGTAACGGGAAAGCTTCGGGAAACGGCGCGCGCGGGTTGCGCCTCTACATTCTGTCCCAAAATCTGCTGGCGGCATTGCGGGCAAAGTGGATGTGGTTCTCCAGGGCCGAAGGAGGATAGAGGACGGTTGCAGTTCACGCAATTTGGCATTGAATTGTCAGGATACCTTAAACCAGCATCATAGCTTGTTTAATCCATCCAGCGCCGCGACCTTATAGGCCTCAGCCAGCGTTGGATAATTGAAAACCGTATCGCGGAAGTATTCAATCGTACCGCCAAAGCTCAGCACCGCCTGCCCAATGTGGACGATCTCGGTCGCCTGCTCCCCAATAGCATGTACGCCCAGCAGCTTGAAAGTCTCCGGATCGAACAGCAGCTTGAGCATGCCCTGGTCGTCGCCCAGCATCTGTCCTTTGGCCAGGTCTTCGTAGCGGGCGATGCCAACCTCGTAGGGAACTTTATCGTGGGTCAACTGTTCTTCCGTGGGACCGACCATGGAAATTTCTGGAATTGTATAAATGCCATACGGAAACCGTTCCGTGGATTTATTGAAGGTCTTGCCAAACATGTGGCAGCTCGCCAGCCGGCCCTGCTCCATGGATGTGCTGGCCAGCGAAGGGAAGCCGATTACATCTCCGGCGGCATAGATATGCGGCACGCTCGTCTGGTAATGTTCGTTGACCTCCAGCTTGCCCCGGCCATCCACCGCGAGTCCGGCCGCGCTTATGTTCAACTGGTCGGTATTGGCCTGGCGTCCGATGGCATAGAGCAGCGCTTCGCCGTGAACCGTTTTGCCGCTTTCCAGCTTGGCAAAGACCCGTCCACGGTCCTCTTCCGATCCCACCTGCACGACTTTTTCTCCCAGGCGAAATGTTGTTCCCTGGCGGCGAAGCTGGAAGCACAGGTTATCGAGAATCTCACGGTCCACAAAATCCAGCAGTGTAGGGCGCTGGTCGAGCAGCGTGACTTCAACTCCGAGCGCGGCCAGCATGGAGGAATACTCCAGGCCCACAACACCTGCGCCCACGACAATGGCCTCGCGCGGAACATTCTCAAGACAATGCAGCTGGTCAGAATCGATGATGCGCTTGCCGTCCAGGGGGATACTGTCAGTGTGCGCCGGGCGGGTGCCGCAGGCGATCAACACATTCTGCGCGCGCAGCGCCAGCGGACCCTCTGTGGTTTCGAGTTCAATCGTATGCGGGTCGATAAAGCGCGCGCTGCCTTCGAACACGGTGATGTGATTACGCCGAAGCTGGTCGCGAATCACCTCGGTTTCGCGCATGACCATGCTGTCAACCCGAACCGTAATGTCCTGGATGGAAATCTCGTCTTTCAGCTTGTATCCCCGGCCATAAAAGGCGCGCTGGCGCAACCCGCTCAGGTAAAGGATGGCCTCGCGCATGGTCTTGCTGGGAATGGTGCCGGTGTTGACGCACACCCCGCCCAGCATCTTCTTGCGGTCAATGATGGCAACCTTCCGGCGGAACTTGGCGGCACAGATGGCGCCTTTCTGTCCGGCAGGACCGGAGCCGATTACTACGAGTTCGTATTCCTGGTTCGGCATGTGATTGGGAAGAGACGGAAGTTGAATTGTACCGAAAATTTACCGCAGAGACACAGAGGTACAGAGATTGGAGGATTTACGATTTACGAAGTGCCAACAAACTCCCGTTTCACCGCAAAGTAGTTGATACCATAGAAAATCGTAAATCGTACTTCGTAAATCGTAAATTCCCATACCCCGGCGTTACCACAAAAAACGTAATACAAATGGTTCCCATCCAAAAATTTTCTCGGAAAATTCATATTCCCCTAACACGCCTTCGATGTAATAGGGCTATGCAGGAAGCGTGTTTCGATACCGTCATTCTGTCAGACATTCACCTGGGCTCTGAGACCAGTCGCGCCAGTGACGTGTTGGCCATGCTGAAGAGCATTGCATTTAAAAGGCTGGTGCTGCTGGGCGATATCTTCAACGACCTGAATTTCAGCCGGCTGAAAAAAGAGCACTGGCACCTGCTTTCCTACATCCGCAAGCTTTCCAATCCCAAGCGCAACGTCGAGGTGGTTTGGGTGGAGGGTAATCATGATCAGGGATTGACCGATGTCATGTCGCACCTGGTGGGGGTTGAAGTCTACCAGGAATATACCTGGGACTACCGCGGCAAGCGCTACCTCGCCATCCACGGACATCAGTTTGACCGCTTCCTGATCAATAACCTGCTGCTGAGCGGAATCGGCGTCTTTATCTATACACAGGCGCAGCGCCTGCATTTTTGCGAGCAGAAGCTGGCCCGCTTTCTCGACCGCATGAGCACCTCATGGCTGCGTCTTTCGGATGTAGTCTCTGCCGGGGCCCTGAACCTGGCCCGCCACCGCGGCGCCGACGTGGTCTTTTGCGGGCACACCCACGAAGCCTCAGCCCGCCAGCACCAGGGCATTCATTATTACAATACTGGCTGTTGGACCAACTCTCAGGCCACATACCTCACCGTGAATGAAGATGGCGTCCAGGTGCATGAATATCAACCCGCCCCAAGTGCCACCGATTCCAGCCAGGATTCCGGCTCCAACGAAACGACTGGGACGACTCCCCAGCTCGCAGATTCGCTGCTGGCCGGCGCCTACGCCAGTCTGTAAATTTTCGATTTACGAAGTAGGATTTACGATTGAGCTACTGGCTTCCAGCTTCCAGCTGTTTTTGGACCTCAAACAATGTAAGCGGTCTCAATGCTGAAACGCAGCCAGAGAGACGATATAACATCTAAATTCCACGAAAATCAAAAACAGCTAGAAGCTAGGAGCTAGAAGCTGGTTCATGCAAGCACTCATCATCACCAAACCCGGCGGCCCAGAGGTGCTGGAGGTCCGCGATGTCCCGGCCCCGCAACCCTCTTCGCACGAAGTCTTGGTGCGCGTGCATGCCGCCGGCGTCAACCGCGCCGATATCCTGCAGCGCCAGGGACATTATCCTGCGCCAGCGGATGCGCCCCAGCACATCCCCGGCCTGGAGTTTGCCGGCGAGGTTGCGGCATTAGGCCCCCAGGCAACAGCGTGGCGTCCCGGACAGCGTGTCTTTGGCATCGTTGGCGGCGGAGGCCAGGCGGAATATGTCGTCGCTCATGAGCGCATGCTGGCCGAAATCCCCGCCAATCTTAGCTGGAGCGAAGCCGCCGCGGTTCCAGAGGTGTTTATCACCGCGCACGATGCTTTGTGGAAGCAGGCGAATCTGGCTGCTGGCGAAACCGTGCTCATTCACGCCGTCGGCAGCGGAGTTGGATTGGCGGCAGTGCAACTGGCCCGGGCCAGGGCGGCTGTCCCTTACGGCGCCTCGCGCACGCAAGAGAAAATTGAGCGTGCGCGCGAGTTCGGGCTTCAGAATGGAATCCGGCTGTCCGAAGACTTAGGACCGCTGAAAGAACAGGCACGGCAGTGGACCGCCGGACGCGGCTTCGATGTCGTGCTCGATTTAGTGGGAGGCGTTTACGTGCCCGCGAGCATCGACGCGCTGGGGATAAAAGGCCGGCTGGTACTGCTGGCCAGTATGGGCGGCAGGAAAATAGAGATTGATCTGGGGCAGTTCCTGCACAAGCGGCTGCGCCTTATAGGGTCAACCCTGCGCGCGCGGCCCCTGGAAGAAAAGATCGCCGCCACCGAGGCATTTTCGGCGGAAGTAGTTCCATTGCTGGCGCAGGGCAGAGTGCGTCCGGTGGTGGATAGCGAATTCGATTTTACGGTAAAAGACATCCAGGCGGCTTATAGCCGCCTGGAATCCAATGAAAGTTTTGGGAAGGTAATAATCAAAATCACCGGAAAATGAGAACGCAACTTCCTGTTGCATTCTCATCCGGCCTGAACATCAGAGCGCAGCCATGGCGCCAGCCAGGCTGGCGGGCTGCTGGAGCTGGCAGACGGCGGCAACCTGCTCGCGCAGGTTCTCGTATCCGGCGACCAGATCGCGTGGCTGCAGCTGCATATTGGGGAACATGGCGCGAATATACAGGGTCCCTTCGGCCTGCAGGGCTAAAATCCTTAAACCGAGCGCAGCGGTCTTGAGCTGCATGCCGGCCTGCACCATTTCGGGCTCGGTAGCGGCGCTGGCCAACTCGCCCAGGCGCATCAGCACAGCCGTATTCCAGGCGACACGCTGCACGTACTCCACCGCCGCCAGCATGCGCTTGCGCTGCACGCGGGCAAAGGCCCCGGCGGGAAGATGGCTGCGCAAGAATGTCTCTTCCGCAGGATCGGTAAGGTTCCGGAAGGCGACGAGGTCAACCGGCTTGGTCAGCCGCTCGAGATCTTCGGAGCTGGCAATGCGGACGTTATGCCCGCGCGCCGCTTTGTAGAGCAAAATAGTGCTCAGGGCTGAAAATGTGACTAGCAGAAATAGTAAGTTCATCGCTGTAATAGCTCCCGGAACTTCATTTCACGAAGCTAACGTGAAAGCTGCTCGTGCGCAACGTACACACAAGCTACCAACACTATGGTGCATCATAACCGCCTACAAATAAAGCAAAATGTGGATTGGAAGCGTAGGAGGATTTCTGTTTTGGGACAGGTTCCATTCTGGAATTAAATCTAGTAAAATCAATGATTTAGAGAGGATGATCTATCTTAACAGAGCGGGAAAAGCTGAGCGACAGATTACCGATGTAACAGCTCCTGCAGTGCGTCATTCCATGCTGCCAACTCAGTTTTGGGTAGGACGCGCAAATCGACCGGGCGCCAAGCTTTGATGACATAAACAGTCCAGATTAGAAGGCCCAAGTCATACGACGCCGGTTTCAAAAATCGGTAAAACGGAACCTGACTGACTCCGGTATAAGCTCGCACCGCCACAACCGTAAGTTCGAAAAAGACGAAAGTAGCAAATCCCAATGCGATACCAAAGAGATAGTTTTTCCAGCTCAATCCAAAAAATCTGGCAAACAAAAAAAGAACCACTAATAATCCGCACTGTACAATTCGCAAGCTACGTTCCAGCGTCAGAAAGCCCTTCGCAAGCCGTTCTACATCCGCTCCCGGAGTGTTGAGCGCGGTCCAGGATGCGATCAGCACCAAAATAATACTGGTCAGCCAAAATAGAATGGTTCCCATCTTTTGCAGGACCGCATATTCCTTTAAAAGATTTGCATAGATCTCATAGATTACGGCCATGCCCAATGCCCAGGTGATTAGCTCTCCAAGTAGATAGGAATATAGGTAAAGTGACGACTTTGGTTCCAAGATTAAATAGAAAATAGTCGTTACCGTAATAACCGTCGTGTAGCTGAAGAAATAAGGCAACTGCCGGTACAACCGGTGCACGAGCATAGTAACGATCAGGATCGTCTGAAGGACGGAAGGCACGTACCAAAAAGCCGTTTCAAAAATATGACGCACCGTCATGGGCTGCCTTTAGAGTAAAGTACTTAATAGGCAGCCCACAACATAATTCTTTCCCTGACTGGTTCCTGTTTTGGCACTAGATGAAGCAATCGTTAGTTAACTGGCAAGGGGGAGCGCCAGGACCGTCATGATTCACGTCAGTAATGGGATTTGCCTTAGGGGAAGCCTGCTTGGTCTGCGCTGCTGCTGAAATAGGGCTTGCAATTCCGGCGGTTAGGGCTAAAGTAAGGGCGATGGCGAACATAATTTTTTTCATGGTGAGTTTCTCCTTGTTGAAACCAATTTCACACTGAAAGCGGAAATCCTGGAAAAAACCTGAAAATACTGACGATTCCGGAATTCGTAAAAAATGCTGAGCCCAACAGAAGACTTTCTTAAGAACACGCTTTCGGTATTCCAGACCATTCTGGAGCGGCTCCAGTACCTGCGCTCCCTGCGCGGAAGCAAGGAGGGCAAGTATGAGCACTGGGGCCTGAGCCGCACCTACGGCCCTGACGTGGTGCAGAAGATGATTTCCGAAGTGCACTCCTACAATTTTCTGGAGGCCCTGCGCACTTCGTTGCTGGTCTTATGGGAAGAGGTTCAGGAGTCGGCCCGCGAACAGAACATGGAGCCCATGCAATACCTGGATGTGCTAGAAAAAGATGGGTCGCTCCTCCCCAAAAACCTGCAAGGCGGATCGGCTAAACACCTGGATTCAGTATTTGCTGCTTTGCGAGAAATTGCTCGAGCTCAACGCTCCCCGAATCCCCCAGGCTCATAGCTACGCCCACCACCTGGCCCAGCACTTCGCCCTCCTGCGGGTGCTTCAAAAGCCGGATCGGCACCGGTGACAGAGGATGCGGTTGCAGAACCAACTGGCTCCCCACCAGCGAGCACCAGGTGCAAACAAATCCCTCGCGCGTCTCTACAAAATAGATCGGGCGCTCATATTCGCTGCGCCAGCCGCCCTCCTGAACTTTGTTTCTGCTCTCATCGATCTGCAGGAAAGAGCCGGGCAAAATCAGCGGATACAGCGTCAAATCGTCGGTCCCCACGTAGCCATAGGTGTAGTGCGTGCGGGCAAATTTAGAAAGAAAATGCAGCGGCACGGTGCCCCACTTTTCCACCATGCGTCCCATGTTGGTGGTTTTACGCATGTCGAAGCCAGGGTCAAAGCGCAACGGCATCTCAACCGTCCGCTTTTCATCGGGGACAGAAAGAATGTGGCTCTTGGGGGGATGAGTCACAGAAATATCTTCCGCCAGGTTGCTGAGCGGTATGCCAAAGACCGATAAAATTTCTTCAACGGTTTTCCGGTAGAGCAGCGCCAGGGAATAAACGCGATAAATGCTGGGCAGCATGCCCTTGGTTTCTATTTCAGAAAGACGGCTGGCAGGGATGGCGTATTCCTGGTTGTTATATTTTTCCGCGATCACGGCGCTGGCAGATTCAACATCTTTGAGCGTCAGGCCCAGAGCTTCTCGTATTGCTCGTAGTTGTTGACCGGGTATCATGGGCGCGCCACGGAACTGCTTTCAAATCTCGGCCCTAATTACGGAAATCGTAACAAGCTTGCGCCCAGGAAGCCAGAAAAGAATGTGAAGTTCGCGGATTCTTAATTCCGGAATTCGTAAATTCGACGTCTCGCATTTCGAGAAACGGAATTCCGGCAATGGGTTTCAGCTTTGAAAAAATATTCGCGCGTCAGACAGCAAAACGGCCTGCTATCCGCATCGCGGACAGCAGGCCGTTCGGTAGACTGTTGGGATTGGCTGAAGACGCTTACCGCGCTCCAAGATCCTAACTACAGGTTGTTCTTACGCTTAAAGCGGGCGCGCCTTAAGCCTCAGCCACCTCACTGTATCTACTACTACTACAATCAGAACTTTTATCCATCGGATCCCCTCCTTTCCCAGTGTTCCCATAGATTAGCGCAGGGTTAGCACTCAGTCAATAGCCGGCACCTGACTAGGAATGAAGGAATGAAACGGAAGAAGCTGCTAGCTTCCAGCTCCCAGCTGTTTCTGATTTTGGAGGTCGTTTGCTAGCTCACAGTCCCGAAAGTCTTTGGTTCTGCGCGTCGCTCAGCGACGCAAGAAAGAACCGGCTGGACGTGAAGATGTTTTACACCATCCAAAAGTAGAAACAGCTAGGAGCTGGCAGCTATCGGCTTCTGCACCGCATCGTATCGGTTGTCCCCCAAGGAGCAAACATGCCTGCCTCTGTCTGGACGGGGTATCTTACCTTTGGCCTCATCTCAATGCCGGTGCGCCTCTTTTCCGGAGCGCGCAGCACCCGCGTAAGCTTTCACATGCTGCACCGCAACGACAATACCCGCGTCAAGCAGCAGCTCTACTGCCCCGCCGACAACCGCGTGGTCGAGCGCAGCGAAATCGTCAAAGGATACGAATACAGCAAAGGGGTTTACGTCGTCATCGAGCCGGATGAGATCAAGAAGATCGAACCCAGGACGGCCAAGGCCATTGAGATCCTGGAATTCGTGAAAGCCGGCGAGATTGATCCGGTTTATTTCGATTCATCGTATTATTTGTTGCCGGAAGAAGCAGGCCGGCGTCCCTACGCCTTGCTGGCCAAGGCGCTGCGCGACTCCGAATACGTTGCCATCGCCAAGCTGGCCATGCACAACCGGGAGTACACCGTCTTCCTTCGGCCCTACGAGAAGGGAATCATGCTGCACACCATGTATTACAAAGAAGAGTTGAGCCGCATTGAGCAACTCGCGCCGCCCAACCTCGAAGTGCCCAACATCGAAGTGAAAGAAGCGGAATTGAAGGTCGCGCAACAACTCATCGCGGCGCTGGAGGCGAAGTTCGAACCCGAAAAATACCACGACACCTTCGAAGAAAACCTGAAAGAACTGATCAAAGCTAAGCTGGAAGGCATGGAAGTAACTGAGGTGGAGAAGCCCTCCAGACCCGCTCCGGTTGCCGACCTGATGGCGGCGCTGAAGCAGAGCCTCGCCGAAATGGAGACGGAAAAGAAACCCGCCCGGCGCATAGCCAAGGCGGAAGAAGAATCCAGGATTCACGTCGTAGGCGCAAAGCCCCAACCCCCCGCGACCAACAAGACAAAGAAGAAACGCGTAGCCTGAACCTTCATAAAAACCCGCTGAGAACTGCTACAATACTAGTTTCCTCAATCCTGCACTTCCAAACAGCGGAGACTAGACCGAAGAATGGGTTATCACATGCGTTTATTTTTTGCCGGGCTGTTGACCAGGCGCCCTGCAGCAATCTTGAGCAAAACAGCAACGGCAGTAATCGTGTTCATTTTTCTGAGCGGTTGCGGCGATACCTTTCGTCCGGTCTCCAACCCTATTCCGCAGCCCGGTGGAGACCCGTCAGGGACCGTGGAAAATGCAATCATTGTCAGCGCCAACGGCGCAAACCCTGGTACAGGCATGCACATTGATGTCTCCGGAGATACGGTAGTCGCGGTTGAGAATGTGGGAGTCAATCCGGTGCACGCCGCGATTATTGGTGGAGAGGTGGTGGTTGCCAATAAAACTGACGGCACTCTCTCCATCTATCCTGCAAGTTCAGGTCCGGGCGCTTCGGTTCAAACCGTTACCCTGCCGACCAAAAATTCTAATTCGCCGCCGGAAGCCCAGCCAGGGTTCGTTGCCAGCACCGACAATACCAATATCTATGTAACCCAACCAGGGCGAACGCCGAGCTCAGTGGGAGTAGTTTCATTGTCTACCTTTTCGGAAACTTTTGAGATCTCTGATGCTTCCGCTTCAATTTCCAATCCGGTTGCCATCGCCCAGTTGCCCAATGGCGGCAAGATTTATGTAGCCAACCAGGGCAGCAACAAGGTAACGGTCATTGATCCCACACTTATTCCGCTTACTACCCAACTGAATCCTTCGGCCGCCATTAAAACCACACTTGCACTTGCAGTGGGCGCAGCGCCCTCGGCAATTGTAGCCAGTGCCGAGGGTAACTGCTTGTATGTAGCCAACAGCGGTAACAATACCGTCAGCGTAATCAATGCAACCAGCGATACCGTTATGCCAACTCCCATTCCAGTGGGCGGTGGGCCCAGCTTCCTGCGCTTTGATCCCAAATTGCAACGCGTTTATGTGGCCAATACCACCGGCGGTTCAATTTCAATTATCAATCATGCTGCCGATTGCAGCGCAAGTACAGCAACTACGGTCGGGGTTGGCACTGCCCCCACATCCATTGCTGCTCTCTCCGATGGGACACGCGCATATATCGCTAATTCGGGCGACAGCACCGTCTCCGTTCTTCTCACCAGCAGCAACACTATAAAAACATTTCCAGCCCCACATAATCCCGTGGCCATACCTGTAGGAGGGGCTCCTGTTTCCATAGGTTCTTCCGCAGATGGCACTCGAGTTGTCGTGGCAAACGGCGGTACAGCAAATATTTCGATAATTCGCACCAGCGACGACACAGTAGTCGCCAACCCGGCTGCAATTCCGGCGGGCGCCTCTCCTCGGTTCGTGCTCATGAACCCGTAGAACTGACGCGAAGGAAATTCGTTTCGCACTTCCATGGTTGTCAGATTTTTTGTCCGATAAGGCAAGAGCGGTGCCGGAACTCACATAAAAAAGGTGCAGTGATACCACAAGATTGATTGCTGGCGAATGATGAGCCATCATGACACGGAAGTGTGTGTGGCATTCCAGAAATGCCGGGGCCAGGGTTATTCGACGGCAGTTTATGTCGCCCAGCTCTTTGTCCTGAACAAAAAAGGTCTTTGAAAATTAGCAGATTTGACTACTCTCTCACTACTCGGTTTCCCGCCACATCTTTTTGATTTTTAAGTGGTTTATCGGTGCAGAGACTACTTGAGTAATGGGGGAGGGGGGTGAACTACTTGCGGGGTATATTCCGCCTCAAATCACCACAGTTCTTTCGGAGCGGCGGCGGCGGTGGTAGCGCATGGAGATATTCATATACACGCGCCCGTTAGGGGTATCGAAGCACATGACCAGGGCTTCGGTGTCTTCGGTGCCATGAACGCCAACTTCGGCGGTATGCAGTTCCGGGGGTGAAACCCGGAAGTGCATGCCCTGGTCGTTGAGCGTGCTGATGGCATTGCCGATCACCTGGTTGGCCAGTTCGCATACGGTGTCGCGAACCATGGCATCGGAAGCGGCCACAGGCTGGCCGGCGAAGCAACTGGCGATTCGGACCGCGGTGGGTGTGTCCAGGTCGAAGATCACGCGGCCCTCGATGTCGCCAACGATATTGATCATGGCGGCGACGCCCTTGCGCCGATAGGCTTCCTCATCCATGCTGACGTCGACGATTTTTGTGGGGGCCTGAAGGGTCTGGCACAACACGGCGTCGGCGGCATTGATGAAAGGCTGAATCAGTTCCATGCGCATAAAAAAAGGTTCTCCTGAGAATTATTGAACGGAGGGGGGCGCCAGGGTTACAGCATCGTCTCCGAGCACGTACTTGAGAATGTCGTACAGTTGCTCGGCTTTGACCGGCTTCTGCACAAAATGCCGCGCGCCTTTTTGCAGAGACGCGACAATGTTCTCCTGGTAACCCACAGACGAAACCATGATGATGCGTGCCTGGGGATGCTGGCGGATAATGCGCTCGGCGGCTTCAATGCCTTCCATCTGCGGCATGGTGATATCCATGAGCACGATGTCGGGCTGCACGCGGTCGTATTCGGTAATGGCCGTGCATCCGTCGCCGGCCTCGGCCGCGACCCTGCCACCAAAAGACTCGATCATCTTCGCCATATTCTTACGGGCGAAGACGGAATCATCGACAATCAGATAACGCACCGGCTGCCGGTCTTTGCTGCGTAACAGCACCGGAAACTGACTCATACCCACGCTCCTATTCTTTTGTGGCCTGCAAGTTGTTGTACGCTCATTGGATGAAACCCGACTCTTCGGCAGACATTTATTTTTTTTCTGCCTGCATTTTTGACTCTTTGCCTTGCTGCATTGGTCCCCCGGGGGAGCAGTACACTTGCAAAGTATTGGCCATAGTCTCCAGGGGGACGACACGTGTCACAAATCCTTTATCGATGGCTGCCTTAGGCATGCCGAACACCACGCACGACTCTTCGCTTTGCGCGATTGTAAGTCCCCCGGCGGCCCGCACTGCGCCCACGCCGTCGGCGCCGTCATCACCCATGCCTGTCATCAGGATGGCAATGGCATTGGGGCCAAACTCCTGCGCCACGGAGCGGAACAATAAATCCACGGAAGGCCGGTGACCATTATGAGGAGGATCGTCGGAGAGTACCACAATATCTCCCAGGGGCATACGCCTTACCCGCATGTGCTTGCTGCCGGGAGCAATCAGAACGCGGCCTGCGAGCAGCAGGTCGCCCGATTGCGCTTCTTTGACCTCAAGCGAGCAACTCTCATCAAGGCGCTTGGCAAACATTTCCGTAAACCCTTCCGGCATATGTTGTACCACAACCATTGCGGCTGAAAAATCCGCAGGCAACTGCGAAAGCAGATATTGCAGGGTATTGGGTCCACCGGTGGAGCTTCCAATCGCTATGATCTTGCTGGGCGAAGCTTTAAGACGCGGCGCCGGCTTGGCGATTGGCTTGTCATTATTATGGTTCGCATTATTCGCTGGAACCCCGCTTTCCCAGCGATGCATGCGTGCTTTGGCCGCTACTTTGATTTTGGCGATGAGTTCGGAGGCAATCTCATCCATGCGGTCCTGGGCGCCGTCGCGCGGCTTGGCGATAAAATCAAACGCGCCCAGCGCCAGCGCCTTGAATGTTGCTGCCGCACCGGCTACGGAATGCGAGCTGACAATGATGACTGGAATTTTGTCGGAGCGCATGATCTGGCGCAGCATTTCGGTGCCATCCATTCGAGGCATCTCCAGATCGAGCGTGATGACGTGCGGGTGGACCTCTTCGATTTTTTTAAGCCCAAAAGCGCCGTCCATTGCCGTCCCTACCACCTCAATCGTTGGGTCGCGCTCCAGAATCTGGGGAATCAGTTTGCGCATGACCGCGGAATCATCAACAACCAGCACTCTGATCTTGTCGCTCATGCCGTGGCCCCTTTTCGGCCTGAGTGCAGCTCCATGCCGCGGTCTCTGCCGGCCTTGGCGATCAGAGCGGCCATGTTCAGGACCAGGACCACAGTTCCATCTCCCAAAATGGAAGCGCCACTGACCAGGTCGGTAGCCACCCATTCATCGTCGAGCGCCTTGATGACAAGTTCCTGCTCGCCCACGAGCTTATCTACGACCAGTCCAAAGCGGTTGTCGTTAAGGCTGACCACAATGACAAACTTTTTCTGCGAGGGCTCAACCGCAGCTTGCGAACCCAGCTTGCCGAGCCGGACCAAAGTAATGATGTGCTCGCGTAATTGCAGCACTTCGCGCCGGTCCACACGATGGAAGTCGCGTTCGTAGGCGCGGGTGATCTCAATCACAGAATTCAGGGGCAATGCGTACAGCCGCTGGCCGGTGCGGAACAACAGCGCCTTGATGATCGCCAGCGTGAGCGGCACCCGGAGGTAGAACGTCGTCCCCAAGCCTGGCTTGGTTTCTATGTGCACGGAGCCTTTTAAACGTTCCAGCACCGTCTTGACCACGTCCATGCCCACGCCGCGGCCGGAGATTGTAGTGACCTCTTCCGCGGTGCTGAGACCGGGATGAAAGATCAGGTCCAGGGCTTCGCTGTCATTGAAGTCGGCGGCCTCTTCCCGGGTCACGATTTTAGATTCGATGGCCCGGGCAACGACCTTGTGACGGTCAATGCCACGCCCATCATCGCTGACCTGAATCACCATCTGATTGCCCTGGTGATATGCCTTGAGACTCACGGTGCCGTATTCCGGCTTGCCCATGGCAACGCGCTCGTTCGGCGGCTCAATTCCGTGGTCCACAGCATTGCGCAGAATATGGGTGAGCGGTTCGGCGATCACGTCGAGGATGCTCTTATCGAGGTCGGTATTTTCACCGCTGATTTCCAGGCGAACCTCGCGGCCGCATGCCTTGGAGACGTCGCGCACCAGGCGAGGAAAGCGGCGGAATAGCTGCTCGACCGGGACCATGCGGATTTTCATTACAGACTTCTGCATCTCACCCAGCACTCGCGCCTGGAAGGTCAGGGTGTCCTGAAAGCGGTTGTACAGAGGATCTTTGCGGAAACGCTGCTCGAACTGGGTCATGGTTTGCTGCAACATCGATTTTCCGATGATGAGTTCGCCGACCAGGTTCATCAAAGAGTCAATGCGCTCTACATCCACGCGCAGAATGGAATCAGTTGCAGTGGCTGAAGGCGCACTCGCCCCCGGCTGGACTGCCGGCTCCCTGGAAGAGCCCGGGGGCGCGGCCGCCGGTTGCTCCCAGGCCTGCTCTGCCTGGCCGCTCACAGGGTCATCTTGCGCGGGCGGAGTAGTAACTTTGGGAAGCGGGTCAGGGGCTGAGGCGGCAGATAATTTTCTTTGAGCTCGCCCCGCATGTGTTCCCGGCGCTTCGTAAGGACGCACCATGATGTCGCTTACCACCGCGGGAATCTGGCATTTGCGGACAAGCCAATCAACCTGCGCATCGGTGGCCACCGCGGCCTCGATGACACTGATGTTTTTGGCGGATGGGTCTTCGGGCTGAATGGCCAGCAGAGTCCCGGCTTCTTCCAGCACATTGCGCACCAGTTGCAGAGCGGCCGCGCGCATGGGGCAGAGATCATCAATGGAAACCGCCACCAGCAGGATCTTTTTCCCCTCAGCCGCCGCGCTGGCAATCACGGTTTGCTGATATTCCGTCCAGGCAAAGCCTTTCAGTTTATCTTTCAGTTCTTTCTTGCCGCCCGAACCGGCCGCTTTCTTCCGGGGTTGGGTTGAGCCCGGGTTCGCGAACCTTTGAATGGCGGCGCGCAAGGCGTTACTGTCAGGCAGGGCGCTGTCATTGCGGTAGGCTGCCAGCATGATCTCAAAAAGATCGGCCGCGTTCAGCACCAGTTCCGCCATACGGGCATTGCCGTTCATGACCTGCTCCGGCGTCAGCACATCTTCCAGTTGGTGGGCCAAATCGCTGATTTCACTGTAGCCGCAGACGGCGGAATCCCCCTTCAAGGTATGCACGGCGCGCCGCAGGCTGCGGATGATTTCTTCGTCTCCCGGAGTTGCTTCCAAACGCAGGCCTTGTTCATTGAGCGTCTGCAGGAGCTCGCGTGCGCCCTCGAAGAATAGTTCCTTCAACTCCGGTCCGTGTTCTTCAGAGAAGCTCAAGCCTTCACCTCGAGTCGCTGATACCCTGTTCCATTATTCTCGTGGAACATCTTGAATTGCTCGGTCAATGACAGCAGGCTTTCCGCGTGCCCGGTGAACAGATAGCCGTCAGGATTCAAACAACGGTAGAACTTGTTCAGCAGGCGCTTTTGCTCCGCCTGGTCGAAATAGATCATCACATTGCGGCAAAAGATCACATCATTGCGCTGTGGCAAAAACTCTGTCTTGAGATTATGGAAGTCAAAATGGACCAGGTCTTTGAGGCCTTTCTTGACCGCATAGCGGTCGCCCACCTTGTCGAAATAGCGCAAGCGATAGGTGAAATCCACCGGCTCCATGTGTTTTTCCGGATAGATGCCTTCCTGGGCAGTGCGCAAAACCGAGTAGCTGATATCTGAGGCCACAATTTCCACTTTCCAGGGAGGCGGAACCATGGGCTTCGGTGAAGGCATCTCAAAAGGAAGCGGATTGCGCAGGTAGTAATAGGTCAGCGCGTCACAAATCTGCATGGCCATTGTATAAGGCTCCTGCCCGGTGGAGCACCCCGCACTCCAGGCGCGCAGGGTAAAGTCGCGGCGCTGCTGCTTGCGATGCAGAATCTCGTCCAGAATCACTTTTCGAAACAACTCAAGCTGCGGCTTGTTGCGAAAAAAACTGGTCTCATTGACGGTAAGATTTTCCACCAGCGCCGCCAGCTCGCTCTTGCCTTCATTGCTGATCAGCAGGCGGTAGTAAGCGTAGAAGGAATCGAGGCCGGTGGTTTTAAGGCGGCGCTGAAGCCGGTCTTGCAGGAAGGTAATGCGGCGTTCGTCGAAAAACATGCCGCATTCCTGGTAGATCAGCGCCTGCAACAGCGTCTGTTCCGCCGCAGAGAGCTGCACCGGAATGACGGATGGGGCCATTTTCATGTCTTGTGGGCCGCTCAATTTCACCTTATCTTCCAACCGGGGCCCCCCGCTGGTTTTTCGGAAGACTTGCTGGAACGCTGTCCTCCGCCTCACGGGATTCCGCGAATTCACCCACGCGCCGTAATTCGCCGCGTTGCAGAAGCTTTGTCAAATCCACCAGGATAATGAGCCGGCCATTCAGCTTGCCCACTCCGGTCACGTAGTTCAGCTCGCCTTCCTCGAAAACATTCGGGGGCTGTTCGATATCAGAGTGGGGGATCTTGAGAACCTCGGATGCCGAGTCGACGATCAAGCCGACCATTTTGCCTTCCACCTCGACCACCAGAACCCGGTTCTTTCTGTGGCTGTGGATTTCTTTTTCGCCAAAGCGTTTGCGCAAATCCACAATGGAAACGATTTTCCCGCGAAGGTTGATGACGCCTTCCACGCAATCGGGCGAATCGGGAACAGCGGTAATTTCGGGCACGCCGACGATCTGGTGCACCCGTTCAATGGGTACGCCAAAACTCTCGCGTCCGATGCTAAAACCGATCAGGTGCAGTGGTTTCGCCATGGCATTTCCTTTTAGGACCTCAAAGCGGCGCTGTAGCGTGCTTCCTCTGCATCGGCGCGGTTGTGGGATCCTGTAGCCCCATTCCCGTTGCCTAAGCTCTCGAGCACGAAACGATCCATCGTTTCCAGCAGATTGCGCGACATCTTGGACATCTGTTCCGCCGATGCCGCCAATTCCGTCGAGCCTGAGGTGGTCTGGGCAATCAGCTCGCGCATCTTTTCCATGGCTCGCACCACGGCTTGCGCTCCCGTGGCCTGTTCCTCGACCGAAGAGTTGATCTCGTGCGTAATTTCGTTGAGCCGGGTAGTGGCTTTTGCAATCTGGGTCGAGCCGTGTGACTGCTCGCTGGTAGCGGCCCCGATCTCCTGGGCGAACTTGTACACTTCGGTCACGACGTTAGAGATCTTCCTGAGCGCGGCCTGCAGATCGTTGCCCAGGGCGAGTCCCTCGTTGACGATGTTTGTGCTCTTTTCCATCTTGTCCACGGCCTGGCGCGATTCGTTCTGGATGCTGGCAATCAGGTCAGAAATTTCTTTGGCTGACGCCGCCGATTTTTCCGCCAGCTTGCGGACTTCGTCGGCCACCACCGCGAATCCGGAACCATGCTCCCCGGCGCGGGCGGCCTCAATGGCCGCGTTCAGGGCCAGCAGGTTGGTTTGCTCGGCCAGGTCGTCAATGACTTCCACAATATTGCCAATGCTGTCGGCGCGCTTGCCGAGGGCGTCGATGATTTGTCCGGCGGCCTGTATGGCTCCGTTGATGCGGCTCAGTCCATCGGTAGTCTTATCCATGGTGGTGATGCCCTGATGCACTTCTTCACGGGACCGCTGCGAAATATCCAGGAGCACCTTGGAGGTATCTGCCACGCGCTGGATCGACGCCACCATCTCGTCAATGGAAGCAGAGGTTTCGCTGACGCTGATGGCCTGGGTTTGGGTGTTCTTCACCATGTTCTGCACGTTGACGCTCATTTCGTGCATGGTGCTGGTGACCTCATCAATGGCTGAAGAGGCTTGCACGCTCACCTTGGCGGCATTGTCTGAGGCATCTGCCACCTGGTTCGATCCGCCCGCGACCTGGGTAGCGCTGTCACGCACAGTCCTGACCATGGAGCGCAGGCTGTCGGTCATACGGGCAAAGGCCAGCATGAGCGTGTCATTCTTCGATCGCGGCTTGATGGCGACCGACAAATCGCCGCCGGCCACGGCTTCAGAAATGGAAGCCATGTCCTTGAGGGAAATGATCATGCTTTTGAAGGTCGCAGCCAACTGGCCTATTTCATCTTGGCGGTCAACGATGAAAGATTGTTCGAGATCGCCAGATTCGGTGATCTCCCGCGTAACTGTCATAAGTTGGGCCAGCGGGTGGGTAATGGTCTTGGCGGTGAAACTGGCAATGATGGTTCCGAGAACACAAATCAGCAGCGTTCCCGCAACTGCAATCAGGGTGTTCTTGCGAGTTGTAAAATCGTTTTGGGCGTCCAATTCCTGTTGATTGTCAACTTCGGCCTCGTTCAAGTGGGTGCTGATTTTCTTCAGCCAGGATGTCGGATCTTCGCTTATATAAAACGCATTGAAATCATCGATACGTCGAGTCGCGTTTTTGCGTTTCGCAATAACAGGCTGGGCGAAGTTGGCATACCATTCCTTCTCTGCATCCGCAACATTCTGCAAGGCATTCCGTTGCCGATCAGTGGCGGAACTGTCTCCCGATACTTGTTGTGTCAGCGTGTCGAATAACTTCCGGCCGTTCTCAAACGTCTCTAAATCACGTGGACTGCCAGTGAACAGGTAATTGTCGAAGTCCAGGCGGTTCTGCATCATCTGGAAGCGGAGCCTCTCGATGTTCTTCGATGACTGAATCGCGCGGCCCATGCTTTCCCGCGTAAGTGCCTGGTTCCATGACGACAATGCGTTGATGAAAACTACCAGGACCAGCAGTGATGCGAATGCGAGATAAAGTTTGTTTCTGATTGTCATTGCTGCTTCCTCCAAGCTATCGGAGCATATCCAGAACCGCAGCGTTCTTTCCGATTGCTTTTACCGACCACACGAACTACCCAGGAAGGGTTATCCACATCCACCCCCAAAATCAACACCCAAACACACCTATTCCTAGCTACAGGGACTCGTAGATTAATGCACGGGTAATGCCAGTGGGAGAAGAAAATCAGCCGTTAAGTTCTCAAGTGTGTAACCCCAAGTAAATCAATTACTTGGATCATTAACTGATGGGTTACCTCATTTTAGTCCTAAGCAGATTGCTGTCTCAAAAGTCTGGTTTCCGGAATCGTTATCTCAGGTTGAGACAAATTTAGGACAGGGCAGGGCTTTAGCTAGTCACCTCAAAGGGTTAATTTAACTTGACTCAAAGTGAGATTAGGGATTAAGGTTCGCATTAAGCCCTCCCCCAGAGAAAGTCATTTTGAGACCGACAGCACCAGTACCAACCAATGCAGACCCGAAAGAAGTCCGATTCGCCTATCAGGAGACCTGGCAAAAAGGCCAAGCGTAGCTATGGCGGGCGAGACCCATTTCAGCGGGTTTTGCTCAAAATGTTGTCTGCAGCCAGCCCAAACGGCGAATTGCGCTTATTGCTTTCCACTTTTTGCCGCGAGAGCCGCAAATTTCTGAAAGCTGGCACCGTCGCTTATTGGGAACTGCAGGAAGCGGATTGCTTATTCAAGCCGCTTGAAGCCGATGGTGATTTTGCCGAGGTTTTCGGGCAAACGCTGCCTTCTTTGGAAGAGTCGAGGTTGGTTGTGAAGGTAATACGCGAACGCCGGGCCTTTCAAATCAACTTTCCGGAGCGCAGCCGCCCCTCGGGCGGGGGGCAGCGCAACTCGAAAACCAATCAAGAAATTTTCTTCGGAGCCCGGTCGCTGCTGCTGGCGCCGGTCATGGTGTTCGGGCGGACGATTGGGGTCGCTGCTTTCATGCACCACAAGAAGCCGCGCTTTTTCAGGAAGGATGCCGCCGATCAGATCGTCGTATTGCTGGAACAGTTGGGCAGCCTGGTGGAGCTGTTCCGGCTCAAGAACACAGCTGACCAGCACCGCAAACGCTCACAGGACCTGATTGAACTGGCGCTCGATCTGGGGTCTTCTTTGCGCCTTCCGGATTTCGTCAAGAGTTTTACCGCGCGCATTACAGAGATGCTGAGAGCGCGCGTGGGAGTGCTGGCGCTTGCCCGCGGGACTTTGCTGGAGATTGTTGCCCTGCACGATGCCACCGGCGAGCCCGACCGTGCGCATATCCGGTCTTTGAACCTGCGCCTGACCGAATTGGTGCAGGAAGGCACGCAACTTACGGCCATTATGCCGGCCGAGGCGCTTCTGGGAAAAGAACTGGCGGAACGGCTGGGGTGGAAAGACCTGACTCTGGCGCGTTTGACCGGAGGCCAGGGTGACATGCTGGGCTTGCTGTGCCTGGCCAATCGCGGACTTGCCCCCGACGAGGCCGATGAACATCTTCTTCATGCGGTCGTAGGACAGGCATCGGTGGCCTTGGATAATTGCCGGCTCTTTTCACGCATTTATCAGGCAAACCGGCACTGGCTTGAAATTTTCGATTCCATCGAGGACCTGATCGTGGTGCATGACGAGAGCAATCGCGTCCTGCGCGTCAACCGTTCCCTGGCCGAATCCATTGGGGCGCGGCCTCAGGAACTTATCGGCATCAGTATGCGGGCGCTGTTCGCATTTGCCCGCGATCACGGCCATGGATGCCCGTTTTGCCGCCGCGGCCCCGACCGCACCGATGACTACATTCATCCCGTGCAGGAGCGCAGTTATCTGGTCTCTACATCCCGTATTCACGGCGCCCTGGAAGAAGGCATGCAGACCATTCATGTGCTGAAAGATATCAGCGAACGCCGTGAGGTGGAGCGCCGCTACCGTGAGTTGTTTGACAACATCCACGAAGGCCTTTTCTTCTCCACTCCCGAAGGTCGCTTCGTTGAGGTGAATGACGCGCTTGTTCGCATGCTGGGATATAGCAGCCGCGAAGAGTTGTTGCAGGTGGATATTAACCAGGAAATTTATCCATCGCCCGGGTTGCGCTCGCGTTTCCGCGAAACCATTGAGCGCGAAGGAGTGTTGCGTAACTTTGAAGAGCCTTTGCGCCGCCGGGATGGCACGTTGATCCAGACCCTGCAGAACACATTTGCTGTGCGCGATGGACAGGGCAAGGTGCTGCAATATCGCGGTCTGATTCTCGACATCAGCGAGTTGAAAAAAATCCAGACGCAACTGCAGCGCGAGCGCGATTTTAACGGCAAGATCCTGAACAACACGCAGAGCATGATCCTGGTGGCGGATATGGCCGGCCTGGTGACCTTTGCCAATCGCCGTTGCTACGAAGCCGGCTCTTATAAAGTAGGGGAAATTCTGGGGCGCCACGTGCGTGAATGGGTGCATCCCTCGGCGCGTGAGTCGCTGGAGAAAGCATTGGCCGCCACTTTGCTGGGGCAGCAGGTGGATAACCTGGAGCTCGCAATCACCCGCGGCGATGGCGTAGTGGGCCAGTTTTCCGTGAACCTGAGCCCCATGCGGGATGAGCAGGGGAATGTGAGCAGCCTGGTCTTTGTGATGACCGACATTACCGACGCCGTCATGCTGCACGCCAAGCTGGTGCAGGCTGAAAAGATGGCCGCCATCGGGCAGCTCGTCTCCGGCGTGGCCCATGAGGTCAACAATCCGCTCACCGCCATCCTCGGTTTTGCCGATCTGCTGGCCGATAGTCCTGAGATTCCCGCCTCCGCTAAAAAAGACCTGGCGATGATTTTGCAAGAGGCCCAGCGGACCAAACTGATTGTGCAAAACCTGCTCAGCTTCGCCCGCAAGATGCCGCCGCAACGCCAATTGGTGCAATTGAATTCTGTGGTTCGCCGCACCGTGCAATTGCGCGCCTACGATTTTGCCAATCACGGCGTTGAGGTCCTGGAGAAATTGCAGGAATCGCTGGCTCCGGTTATGGGAGATCCCAATCAGTTACAGCAGGTGCTGCTCAACATTCTGAACAATGCTTACGATGCCGTGCTCGAAACCAGCCGCACCGGCCGCATCGAGATTTCTACCGAGCAGCGCGACGGCTTCAGCCAGATTATTATCCGCGACAACGGGCCCGGCATCATGCATCCGGAGCGCATTTTCGATCCTTTCTTCACCACCAAGAAGGTGGGCAAAGGCACAGGACTCGGCCTGAGCATCTGCTATGGGATTGTGCGCGACCACCGCGGTGAAGTGTTGTGTCAGAACAATGAAAACGGCCCGGGAGCGACCTTCGTAGTCCGCTTGCCGGCGGTGCGGGAAAAAGCTGTGGCCGGAATGGCTGCTGCCAGCGTCATGACGGCATCGGCGGGGCAAGCATGAGGTTAAATTCCAATTCGTGGCGCGAGGCAATTGCGCCGGTGCTGGTCATCGAAGATGAACCTTCGGTGCTGGCGTTCATCTGTTCCGCATTGGAGCGCAACGGTTATCGCGTGGTGCAGGCGGCCACAGGATCTGAAGGTTTACGCCTGCTCCGCGAGCAGGAGTTCAGCGGCGTAATTTCAGACATGCGCACGCCCGGGGGTATTAACGGCGCCGACGTGCATGCCTGGATCACGGCAAACCGTCCTGAAATGGTTTCCCGGCTTTTGTTTACCACCGGCGATACCGCCAGCGAAGAGACCGCCGCCATTCTGGTAAAAACAGGCACCCCCTGCCTGGAAAAACCCTTTCGCGTGCAGCAACTGGTTGCCGCCGTGGAAAAAATTGTAAGCCAAAGGCATTGAGACAGCAGGCATGACCGACGATTTAAGAGTGCGCTTCCTGATCGTGGATGATGAGCAGAGCATCCGCAAACTATGCATGACGATTGGCGCGTCCCTGGGTTTTGTGTGTTCTGAAGCCGAGTCGGCTGAGGCAGCCATGGCCGTGCTGGAAGCCCAGGCGCCTGACATTGTTCTGACTGACCTCATGCTGCCCAGCATGACCGGAGTCGATCTGTTACAGCGCATCAAAGCGTTGCAGCCGCGAACTGAAGTGGCCATTATGACCGGCCACGGTTCCATTGAGAGCGCCGTGCAAACCATGAAGTTGGGCGCCTATGATTATGTGACCAAGCCTTTCCGCGTGGAAGAGCTCAAACTCATCTTGCAGCGCATGGCCGAAAAAGTCCGGCTTGTAATCGAGAACCAGTTCCTGCGCGCCCACGTGAACAACGAGATGCAGCTCAACGCTATGGTTGGCTCCTCGCCTCAAATTCAGGAAGTGTTGCGCCTGATAGGGCGACTGAAAGATTCGCGCAGTCCGGTGCTGGTCATGGGCGAGAGCGGCACGGGAAAAGAGCTGGTGGCGCGCGCTATCCACTTCCGCGGGGCCTTTGCCAGCCGGCCATTCGTTGCGGTAGATTGCGGCTCCCTGGTTCCCACGCTCATCGAAGCCGAACTCTTTGGGTATGAGAAGGGCGCTTTTACCGGCGCCGTGAGGGCCAGCAAAGGGCTGTTCCAGGCGGCCGACGGAGGCACCATCTTTCTGGATGAAATTGGCGAGCTGCCTCTGGAAATGCAGACCAAGCTGTTGCGCGTCCTGCAGGAAAAAGAAGTACGCCGCGTGGGCAGCAACGAGCGGGTGAAAACAGATGTGCGCGTGATCGCCGCCAGCAATCGCGACCTCGAGGCCGCTTATCGCGATGGCACCTTCCGCAAAGACCTGTTTTTCCGGCTCAATGTCATCAGCGTGCACCTGCCCCCGTTGCGTGAGCGCGAATCAGACATTCGCGCCCTGGTGAAATACTTCCTCGACAAATTTTGCTCCGAAAAAATGGTGCGTGTGAGCAATGCCGCCTTGAGATGCCTGGAACAGTATGACTGGCCGGGCAATATCCGCGAACTGGAGAATTGCATTCAGCGCGCCGTAACCTTGCGCAATCAGGATGTAATTGATGTCTACGATCTGCCGCCGGCCATACGTTCTCCACGTGCAATCGCGAAAATTACAGAGCCTTTGGCGTCGGACGCCAAGGGATCTAATTTCAATTCGGCTTCAATCCCAGAGGGTAGGATTCCCGACACCAGCACCTCTGATCTGGAAGATTTGGAGCGCATCACGATTCAACGGGTCTTTGAAGAAGTCAACGGAGATAAGACTCTCGCCGGCAAGATACTGGGCATCAGCCGGGCCACACTTTACCGAAAACTAAAGCGCTACAATCTGCTCAAATCGGCGGCCCATGCCTGAGCCGGCGCGTCCCACAGAATGGGATGGGTTGAGACGGGTGTTTCATCCTGAGACAGAGAGACGTGTAATAGGCAATAATTTTCACATTCTAAGTGGGACAAATCAAAAGATTTATATACAATTCCCCTGCCAGCTGATTTGGCCCCGTTCGTGCTGTTACCTGACTGAGGTTAGCTTCACTTACTCGCAACATTTCTGCGGATGGCTTGCAGTTATGGTGAGTGGAGCCAACGCATGCAATCACGGCTTTGCCCAACAATCGATAACGTGATTGGTATGTCTGAATCATTTTGAGACGCTGGAGAGTTGAGGTAACAGTGCCCAACCAAGTTGCAGTTGATTGGAAATTTCAGCCCAGGTCGCGGGCTGACGCGGCCAATGCCGGCGTAACAGAATCACCTGTTACCAAGCTGGCGCAGTTTTTCCCAGGCGTGACCCCGATGCGCATACCGGTGCGTGTCACCGCGTTGAATGCCCAGGGTATCGAACCGGCCGAGCACGTGCTGACCGAGAACACGATCATCGAATTCGGCACTTCGCAGGAGGTTTTGTTTATCTCCTCCCTGCCGTTGGAATTCGATGGCAAAGTGCGGCTGGAGAATGCCGACGGATCGCTCCGCATTGAGGCCTCGGTGGTTGCCGTGCAATATCACAGCGGAAAGACAGTAGTGGGCGCGCGCTTTACGCGGGAGATTGGCAACTGGATTATCAAAGCATGACGACAACAGCCAAGCCAACGACAGAGGTTGCCGCTTACTGGCGCGAGGCCCGCAAGCTCTACACCGTTTACAGCTCCCTGCTGGAGCGGTTCTCATTAGGTTTGCTTCCTTGCCGGGAGCTGGAATCGCCAATCGATCGCAGCGAGCCTGACAGCGTGCAAAATATTCAACGCTGGTTCGAGCAGATGGATGATCGCGTTCATGTGCACCAGCTCCGCCAGCTTTTGCAGACATCGCGGTTGGGGACGGAAGACAATCTGCGCTCCCTGGTCAACCACCATCTGCAGAAGGATACGAAGAGCGAATCCGATCGCGACAAAGTTGATTTTCTCCTGGTGCAGTATCTCTCTTCCTGCGCCCCTCCCGGTTTTTACGACCGCGACGTTGAATTCGAAGAAGTAGCGCAAGTGCTTGAGCCCATCCTCGGAGAGGTGGGTTTGCACCCGCCGAAATGGATGGAGCCGCTCAACGAGGCGGCCAAGAGCCTCGATAGCCTCCACAGTCTTCGCGACCTGCTGAATGACGGCATGCTTGATCAGATGCGCCAGCTCAAGACGAGCGCCGGTGAAATGTATTTCGGTCCAACCGCCCTGGTGGGCATTGCGCGAATCAATTTTCTCGTGCGGCGCACATTTGTCCGCTTGATCGCGGCTGACCTACACGCGATTCGCTTCACCATCAATGAATTGGAGCAGCGTGGGGTGCGTACCGTGAATTGCGTGCGCGCCGGCTTGGGTCCGCAGGAGACGTTAGAGAATCTCCGTCAGATTTGCCAGGAATGGAAGAAGCCCTTCCGCGCCGCCTATGCCGCCGGGCAGAATTTTAAGGAGCTTATCGAAATTCGCGGCGCCGTCGAAGAAGCCAGGACAATGGCTCCGGAAAAGTCTTCCAGTGCAGTTCCACCCGCGGCTGATTTCCCGCAAGACGCTATGAAGGCCGTCTCTGAGCCCCTTGGCAATGGCATTCCGAAAGCTCCCGTCGCTGACCCCACCCCGCCCGCGTCGCCGGTGAGTGCGGCGATTGCTTCCGTGGCAGGACCATCGGCTCCTGTGCAGCCTGCTCCGCCACCGCGGATTTCTGTGCCCACTCCCGCGCCTACACCCGCTCCTGCTTTTTCGCCCGCGATTAAGGAGACGATTGCAGCAAAGCCGCCGGAAAAACCCTCGGTGGTAAGCGTGCCGGAAAAAACGGAAAAGCCGGCGGTGCCTCAAAGAACAGTGTTTACGCCAGAGAGGCCAATTCCCGCGCCCACTCCGACGCCCATTGTTACTACTCCGACTCCGATTGCGATTGCAGATTTGCAGGCCATTCAGCAGCAGATTCCGAAAGAATTGGGTGGCGCCAATGTCAAGACCGGCACGGTGGCCAATGTCACCGTGGGCAACATAAAGATCATGCTCTCTTCCTGGGAGGTGACTGCCTACCTGAAAGGCGGAGACGAAACTTCAGAGACGCTGCAACGTTCGGTGGCGGCCCGCGTATTTCTGGGAGCGCAAATCGAGGTGCGCAAGCGCGGGGGCTCGGCAACCGATTTGCGCTCTGCAATTCACGTGGCCAAGTATGAATCTGCCAAGATTCAGGCCCGGGTCTCGGTGGCCAAGCAGAATAATGACATTGATAACGCTGTGAACCTGGCAGCTACCAGCAAGCGCCTGCTCATGATCGTTGAGGAAGCCGAGAAGCATGCCAAGTGAGGCCTTGAAGAGAGACTGCTTGACCGACGATCCAAAACGGATGTTATGAACCAGAAACGAGTCGCGCCCGAACCCGCCAGCATTCAACCTTCCCATAACGGGCACCATGATGCCCGGGAAGACAGGCCGGAGCAGGCCGACGGTTTCTCCAATGAGGGCGTGCTGATCATTGCCGATGAAGCCGAATTTGCACGCAGCGTGGTTGGCCGCTGGCAGATGGAGCGTACCGTTCCGGCTTTCACATTGATGAGCAGCGACTTGTGCCAGACGGCTAATCTTTCCATCCATGGAATTGCCATTCTTGGTCCGCGCCCCAGCCGCCAGGCGGTAGTTCTGAGCGCCCTGGAAAATGCCGGTATCCCGATTGTTATCGTGGCAGCCGACGGCGATGCCGGCCAAATCCGCAGCCTGCATCCCCGCGCCCTGGTCGTGCGGCAGGCCGATGGTTGGCTCGATGTCCTGATTCAAATGGCTGGCGAGATATTGCGCCGGGCCGAAGTCCAGCGTTATTTGTCGCGGGCCGAGCAGTTGGTGGCGGCTAGCCAGCGTCATGCAACTCTAGGCCGCTACATGCTTGAAATGCGCCACGGTCTAAACAACTGCCTGACCTCTGTTCTTGGCAATGCCGAGCTTCTGTTGCTCGAACCCGGCATGCTTAGTGCGGAAGCCCGCGATCAAGTTCATACCATCCATTCCATGGCTATGCGTATGCATGAAGTTATGCAGCGCTTCTCTTCGCTTGAGACCGAGATGCAGTTCGCCGAAAAAGGGTCTCATTCTGAGACAGAACGGGTGTCTCAGGTATCAATCCCGGATGCCTAATTTCGTCTAAAGTTGCGGTAAATATCTGATTTACTTGCAATTGAAAATATCGTTAATCATTCAGTTACGTTGTGAGATAGTGTGGCTGGCCAATTGCACATCTCATTTGGATAACCTGAAATGGAAGCCCTTAGGGGCGTCTTCTGTTCGCAATTTCGGACAAAGTGAGCACAAGCAGCGTTGTCGAATAAATAGTTGAGGCGCTTGCTTTTTTGAACGTGATAGAAAAAAAACAACTCGAAGCGACAGCCCATGCCACGTCTTCGCAACAGGCGCCAAGCGCCGCAGTAGAGAGTGCGGATGGACCGGCTGAGACAAGTCTGCAGCAAACCTCTTTTGAGCGCCAGTATTGTGTCTTTCGCGCCGGCAGGGAGCGGTTTTGCCTTTCTGTGCTGCAGATGGAAGAGGTGGTCGAATGGCCTGCGGTTACGCAGGTGCCGCTGTCGCCGGCATTCCTGATGGGGGTTTTCAACCTGCGCGGTGCGATTGTGCCGGTCATTGACATCGCCTTTGCCGAGGGCCGCAGGCCAGACCTGAAGCCGCGGCATGTGGTCGTGGCAGCGCTGCAGCAAGAGCCGGGGCATGACGTAATGCGATTAGGCATCGCCGCTGATGAAGTGATTGGGACCTTTGCCGCCACTGAGCCTCTGCAGGTAGTAAACGATGCGCCGCGCGAGCTGAGCCACTGCTGTGGAATGCTGCGGCACGAAACCGATCGCCTGGCCCTCGCGCTAGACCTGAAACGTCTGGCGGAAGCATTTTCGGTGGGAGTGATTTGAAAAGCAGTACTCAGTATTCAGTTGCCAGTACTCAACTAAGGCTGAGCAGCGAAAAGTAGGAGCTGAGTACTAGGTTTTTGGTGGGAGGCAGTTTTATGAAAGGCCAGTTAAGCAAACTTGTTTGGATTATTGTGGGAGCGAATCTCTTGGTTCTCCTGCTGGTCCTTATTTTCGGTTATCAGGCGGGAAAGAGCGCGGGAGGATTAGCCTTGGTAGACGCCTTCTCGCAATCCACAGGCACAGGTTCCTTCCTGGTGTTCGGCATATTTTTCTGCCTGGCGCTTCCCGGTCTTTTGCTTTATCTTCTCGATGTCCGCATAATCCGTCCGGTGCAAGAGCTCACCGACTTTTGCGAGAAACTGGAAAATAACGATTACCGCTCCCGCATTCAGATTGATTCTCACGATGATTTCGGCCTGATTGCCGACAATCTGAATCACACGATGGAAAAAGTGCTGCTCCAGCAGGCGCAGGAGGAACTGCAAAAGAGCGTCGCCGATTTTCTCACTATTACCAGCCAGATCGCCCGTGGCGACCTGACGCTGCGCGGCACGGTCACCGACGATGCCTTGGGAAACGTTGTGGATTCGGTGAACGATATGCTCGACAACTTTACCCGGCTGCTCGAGCGCGTGCGCAAAGCGGCAATTGATGTCTCCAGCAGCGCGAACGAAATTCTGGCCTCCTCAGAGCAAATGGCCGAAGGCGCGACCCAGCAAGATCAGGAGATTGGCAACACGACAACTGCCGTAGAAGAGCTTACTCGTTCCATGAAGCAAGTCTCGAACAATGCTGAAGCCAGCACTGAGGCCGCCCGCCGCGCCCTCGATGCGGCGGAGCAGGGCAACCGCGCCGTACGCGACACGCTGGAAGGCATGCAGCGCATACGCGCTTCGGTGCAGGCCTCTGCCCGGAAGATCAAATCGCTGGGCGACCGCTCGCTGCAAATTTCTGAGATTGTGAACGTTATCAACGACATTACCGAGCAGACCAATTTATTGGCATTGAACGCCGCCATTGAAGCCGCCCGGGCCGGCGAGGCTGGCCGCGGCTTCGCCGTGGTTGCCGATGAAATCCGCAAGCTGGCCGAGCACTCGCGTGCAGCCACGAAAGACATCGTTGCTCTCATCAAGGCAATCCAGGCGGAGACCAACGAAGCCATGGTGGTAATGGAAGACGGCACCAAAGAAGCGGAGGTAGGCGCGCGGCTTGCCGACCAGGCGGGCAGGGCGCTGGAAGCTATTTCCCTTGTCGTTCGCCAATCGGCCGAGCTGGTACAGCAGATTTCCCTGGCCTCGAAGCAGCAAGTGCGCGGTACGGAGGGTGTGGCCCAGGCCATGCAGATTATCAGCAACATTACACGGCAAACTTCGCAGGGTGCGCGCCAGACGGCGCGCACGGTAGAGAACATGGTCAAGCTGTCGGAACAGTTGAACGAAGCCCTGTCGCAGTTTCGCACCAGTGCGCCGGCTGCCAGCACAGGAAATGTAGTGGAAATGATGGCCGCTTCCCAGAGATAATGTCACTCTGGCCCTGAACTATGCGATTTGCTTTTGGCGCTCATTTTGAGTGGCCCGACTTAAGTGAACGACCAACCAAAACTGGGACCCGATCAGGGATGGCGGAAAAGAACCAATCTGCGAATATGGCCGTAGCCGGGCCTGAGCTTTCCCAGCTTCGCGCCTTGATTGAAGAGCGTTCCGGCATTTCTTTTGACGATTCACCGGAGCACGATTTCGCCGCCCGGGTTCGCGGACACATGGCCGTCAAGAAGATGGTCCATGCTTCCGGCCTCCTGCGCCTGGTTCGCGGCTCCAATCTGGAATACGATGAACTGCTGGAGTGCCTGCTCGCCCACCCCACATGGTTCTTGCGTTCTTCTTCCCCCTTTGCCGTGTTGGAAAAGAAAGTCCTGAGCGAAATGCACCAGAGAAAATTCTGGGAGAACCCGCGCAGCCTGCGTATCTGGAGCGCGGGATGCGCTACTGGCGAGGAACCCTACTCCATTGCCATGACCATCTGCGACTCGCTGGAATTTGCCAGCGCATGGAACATTCATATTCTCGCTACCGATATTAACCATGCTGCCCTGCAGCAGGCCGAACGCGGGCTTTATCCCCCGCACGCGCTGGGCGCGCTGACCGCCCGGCAAAAAGAAACCTATTTCACGCTGGTGAATGACCAGTATCTGGTTCGGCCTACGATCCGCAACATGGTATCGTTCGCGCAAATGAACCTGGCACAGACGGTGTACATGGGCCGCTTCGACGTCATCTTCTGCATCAACGTGCTGATTTATTTCGATGAGGCGCGCCGTGCCGCGCTCGTCCATCGCTTCCACGAATATCTGGAATCCGGGGGATACTTGTTTCTCGGCAGCGGAGAAGCGGTGGGCCGCGCAGCCGCCGGTAAGTTTGAGGTCTCGTCCCACGGCGATTGCATTCTGTACAAGAAACCGATTGCGCCAAAGCCCGATAAAACACCTCACGGAATCGGCAGCAGAAATGGAAAGACCGAACGGGAGAAAAAAGCATGAACCCCCCCCCTTCCCCAACTCATGCCGAGCCGGCTGAGACTTTTCTCCATCATGCCTCGAAGCATTTGCAGTTCCTGCGCGAGTATTCCGGATTGCTGCAGGACCCCTATCCCGTGCCCGAAGACATCGAACGCCTTTTCGTCTCGGCGCAAACCCTGAAAGAAAACTCGGCGCGCGGCGGCTATCCGCTGTTTTCTGAAATCGGCGGCAAGCTGGCGCAGATTTTCCACTACGCCATGAACACCTCGATCAGTGCCGATGTCTCCGGGCCTCTGGTGGAGTTTATCTCTGAGGCTGTTGCCCTGCTCGAATCCGATCTGCAGATGATCGGCGCCGGCAGAGCCGAGGGTACGGAAGACATCAATGCCTTCCGCCAGAAATATCCGTTCGCTTTTGCACAACAGCCGGGCGCGCCTTCAATGTCGCTTTCCAAAGGAAGCCCAGTGCCGGCCACGTGGCAGCAGATCGTAGCAACGGCCTTTTCCGCGCCGGTCACGCAGGTCCAGTTCGCAATTCCCGATTTGCCGCCCGATGGCGAAATACCGCAGGAAGTCCTCGAGTTCTTTATTCCTGAGGCGGAAGAGCATCTCCAGGTCGTGACCGAGTGCCTGCTTTCGCTCGAAGCCAATCCGCAGGCCAACGAAGACATTCATCGCCTCTTCCGCGCAATTCACACTGTGAAGGGCGCGGCCGCCCAGGTAGGATGGCGGCGCATTGCCCACGTGGCCCATCGCGCCGAAGACCTGGTGGGCCGTGTGCGTGACGGCTTGCTGCGCCCCAGCGTCGAGATCGTGGATATCTGCCTGGAGTCGGTTGACGTTCTCAAGAAGATTCTCTACAAGCAGTGGCCGGACGAAACCACGCTGCAACTCTCCGTCAAATTGCTGCTGCTGCGCATTGCAAACCTGGCGCCGGAACAACCTGAAGAAGTCGAAACGCAAGCTGCAACCCCGGCGAAAATCAGGACTGCGGCGCCACAGGGCAAGGCCGAGCCGGCGAAGAAATCGGCAACTGCATCTGCTAAAACCGCGCCCGCCAAAGCCGTTGCTGGGCCCAGAATAGTTTCACCGCCTCTGGCTCTTCCCGCGCCGTTGGCGAGGCCTGTTATCGCATCCGCTGCAAAGAAAGAAGATGACGCAGAGATGCGCATCCTACCGGCCGACCATCACAGCGAACCCACGGCGCTGCCGCAATCCAAATCGGTGCGCATCTCGCTGGAGCGGCTCGACCAGATGCTGAACGCAGTAGGCGAATTGGTGATCAACCGAACGCGCATGCGCGGACGCCTGGCCGAACTGGAGCAATTGTCAGCGGCGCTCAACTTCAGCCGGGAGCGTATTTCTGAAAAAATCTCTGAACTACACGAGAAATATGAGTTCGGGAAGCCGGCGTTGCCGCTCATGAGCCAACCGGCCGGCGGCAGTTTGACTCACGCCGGCACGGAGAGGGCGGCGGCCTGGAAGACCGGCATCAGCGATGCCATCGGGCTCAAGGAACCCTTTCTGCACTCGCGCGCTCCCGAATTCAGCGAGCTGGAGCGCGGCGATGAGTTGAGCGTTTTTTCCCACTCGCTGAGCGAGATTTCCTCCGACATCGCCGAGGTGCTGACCCAGGTAGATCGCCTGGCGCGGCGCATGGATACCGATGTGGACGACTTCACCAAGCTGACCCGCCGCCTGCAGGACGAGATTACGCGGGCACGCATGGTGCCCATCGGCAACCTCTATACGCGCCTTTCGCGCGCCGCGCGCGACGCCGCCAAGGCCAGCGGCAAACAGGTTGAGCTTTCCCTTTTCGGGGCTGAGACCGAGCTCGATAACAACATTATCCAGCAGATTTCCGATCCGCTCATTCACCTGGTGCGCAACGCGGTGGCCCACGGCATCGAGCGCGGAGAAGACCGCTACCACGCCGGCAAAAGCGAAGTCGGCAAGGTGGCGGTGCGCGCCTATCCCCGCGGCAACCACATCTTTATCGAGGTTGAAGATGACGGCCACGGCATTGACTTTGAGCGCGTGCGCAGCACCGCGGTCCAGGCCGCCCTGGTGAGCGCCGAAGAGGCAGACAAGCTGGGCGAGCGCGAGTTGCTGGAGCTGCTCTTTGCTCCGGGCTTCTCCACCGCCTCCCAGCAAACCGAGCTGGCTGGGCGCGGCGTTGGCTTAGATGTAGTGCGCACCAACCTGAACGCGCTCAACGCCGAGGTTGAGATCGATACGCAAAAGCTGCTGGGCACGCGCTTCACCCTCAAAGTACCGCTGACGCTTATCATCTCGCAGGCGCTGTTCGTGCGCTGCAGCGGCTCTACGTTCGCTTTTCCCCTGGCCCTTGTGGAAGAGATACGCCGCCTGAAGACCAGCGAACTGGAAGAGGCCGAGGGCAGGCTGTTTACCCAGGTTCGCGACCTCGCGGTCGAAGTGGTACGGCTCGATGCGCTGCTGCAGCTCGAACCCGTTGAGCCGGTCAACGGCTACTACCGCCTGGTGATGGTGAATGTAAGCGGACGCCAGGTGGGGGTGATCGTAGAAGATGTTATCCGCCAGGATGAGATCGTGGTCAAAAACCTGGGCGATTATCTGCGCAACGTCAGGCTGTTTCCCGGCGCCACCATTGCTCCCGACGGAACTTTGATCTTGCTGGTCGATCTGAACCGCCTGCTTATGGGCGAATCTTTTGCCCGCCGTCCGCTGATGGCCCACACCCATCCTAATGAGACCCGCATCTTCGCGCCTGAGGTCGCCGCCGCGGCCCAGAGTTCGATTCCGGCGGCGGCCATTGACGCGGTGCCTGAAGAAAAGGTCATCGTGCTTGCTGACGATTCCATCAGTGTGCGCAAATTTGTGGGCCGCATGCTGGAAAAGGCCGGCTACCGCGTGAAGTTTGCCTCCGATGGGCTGGAAGCGCTGGAGATCGTGAACCGCAGCATCTGCGACCTGCTGATTACCGATCTCGAAATGCCCCGCACCAACGGATATGAGCTGCTGGCCCTGCTCCGCGAGCAGCCGGAAATCCATCGCGTTCCGGTCGTGGTGGTGACCTCGCGCGCCGGGGCACGGTTCCGCGAACAGGCCCTCAAGGAAGGCGCATCCGCGTTCCTGCTGAAACCCGTACAGGAAGAACAATTGCTCGCGGTCGTCAATGAGTTGATCGGCGCAAAGGCGGATAAGAGCAAAGCAGCAGCCGCGGGAACAGGCGTGAACATTGCGCATGTCGTGAATCAGTTGGCAAAAAATTTGGTGAATGAGCGCAGCCCGCAGAATCCAGCCACCAACGGCTGAAAGATTTGTATCAGGGAACGAGTGATCTCGACTCAGTTTGAAGCCCAGCCATAACTTTCTGCTAGCTCTGCCATACGTACAGGTATTCGGCATCGGCGGCGGTGGCCACTGCGATCTTGCGTTTTTTGCTTTCCCGGCTTAGGGCGGCGCGCACATTCTCTTTGGTGTCTTGCAGCGCCTTGAGCGGGATCTTCAGGGCGGTGCCGGGGGCCAGGTCTTCCATATCCTCCAAAATAGCGCCTACGATCTTGCGATGTTTGCCATTGCGGCTCTGCGGAACATCGCTTTGCTCCATGATTTCGAAAGTGCGCTTACGAACTATGGCTGCCGGTTTCCTCACAGGGCTCCTTCCTCTATTCCTACACTAACGTATAGTAAACGTAACGTAAGAAATATAAGAGACAGTATTCTATGAACAGCATAAAAATGTCAATAGTGTTTTGGAGCAAGCATGTGTAAGCCATGCGGCGGTTAAATTGCGCAAGCTAAGCAGCGGTTAAATTCAAGCCAGTCAGCGCTTAATTGAGGTAGCCCATGCCCGCTCCTCCCTTAAAGATTTTCCCCGTATTAGGACAAAAGGCCTACTGTGAGAAGTGAGAAAGAAGGTTGGTGTATGCAAGCGCGAAAACCGAAATTCGAGGTAGTTCCACTGGCGGCGATCGCTCCGCTGCTTAGAAGCGCGGCCGAAAGCGAAAAAATAAAGCGGCCGCAGTCACCAAAGATATTGTCTATCGCGAAAGACGCCAGCCTGGCGACAACCCGCTACCTGCTCTTTTCCAATGCGGGATTCCAGGTTACGACGGCGTTAACGACTCCAGATGCCATCCAGCATTGCAGGTCGGGCGAGTTTAACCTGGTGGTGATCGGCCACAGTATTCCTTCCCTGGAGAAGAAAGTTCTGCTGGAATCAATCCAAAAGCGATGCGAAACTCCTGTGCTCGCGCTTTACCGCCGTGGCGAGGGCAAATTGGAGGGTGCAGATTACGTTCTCGATTCGTCTGAGGGCCCGGCAGCGCTATTAGAAAGAGTGACAGATATCTTGAAAGGTGAGCCCCAGGTCACTTAGGGCGCGAAAGAAATGAAACCAAAATCCTTCACCACCGGGCTCGAAATTCCAGCCACCGGCATTTATCGGATAAAACATGGCTCCCATGAATTACCCACTGAGGTGGTTCTGCATCAGGGACAACAGTTCCCGGGTTGCTCAAAATGCAACGACGCCATTTTGTTCGAACTTATCCACGCAGCGCCCCACGCCTTTTCAGATCCGGATTTCATAGTGGCGCTTCCTGAACCGCTGGAGCTGCCCGCGCTAACAGGGCCGGCAGACAAGAGAAGACAAGCGGTTTAGGTTCAACTATCCATTGCAAGATTTTCTACCGGGCGTGCGATGCCGCTTCTTCGATCAGGGCTGCAACTTCCTTCGGCCGGGAGACGTAGACCGCATGACTGGCACCTGAGACTTCAACCTTGTGGCTGTTGGCCCGGGTGGCATACCAGCGTTCGAGTTCGGGGCTGATGGCCCTGTCTTTTGTCGCTACCAGCACCCAACTCGGTTTGCTCCTCCACGCAGGGGTCGTGATCACTGCCTTGAAATTGTCGGCTGCGTTGAATACCTGCGAATGCGCCATGAAAGCAGCCTGCTCAGCGGAGAGATCGGCTGCGAAGTACGCATGAAATTGCGCGGGGTCAAGGTAAGTGAAACCGTCAGCCGTCTTCTTGATCGCAGTAGACTTGCTGAGATCGCTTGGGAAGCGCTTGCCGTCGTCAGCCTCATTCTCCCCGGCATCGGGCATATGGGCCGCGATGTACACCAACCCGGCAACCGATGGGTCCGCTCCCGCTTCGGTAATTACCGCTCCCCCGTAGCTGTGGGCGACAAGAATGCACGGTCCATCTTGCAGAGCAAGAATGCGCCTGGTGGCAGCCACATCTTCTTTAAAAGAGGTCTCCGGCTCCTGAACGATGCTGACGTTGTAGCCATCTTTGACAAGAATGACGTAGACGCCTTTCCATCCGGAACCATCTGCCCAGGCTCCGTGAACCAGAACAATATTTTGAATGCGATGCTTTTCGTTCTGCGCCGAGAGGGCGCAGCAGATCCACAGCAATAATACGATGCAGAGGGACCGAGGCATGCAACACCTCCATTACAAAATGCTAGCTGGCAAACACAGCCGGTAACAATTCCTCGTAAGGATTAAGTTGTGGTTGGCACGAAGGCCCGGCGGTGGACCTGATCCAACAGCCAGGATGCTCCTGCAACCTTGGCGCTAATTCTGCCTCATACTACGTGGGATGTTGGAGAAAAAACACCTGAGATTACACCACGTTAAAGGGTTTAATTCTCCAGGTGTTTCTTCTCTGACTGCGGTTACCAGGTAGTGAGATTCACATTGTCCACCCAGACCGACACGCTACCGCCTGAGGCGTTCAGGTCAGCCTGGAAAGCTACGTTCATGTTCTCGCCGCCTTCAGCGTAGGAATTGGAGCTGGCATTCACCCACTGGCGGTTACCATTCAGCGTGACCGCCACAAATACAGCCTGCCCGTTGTTGCGCTGAAGTTCCCAGGTGAGGTGGTTCCATTGCCCGGCAGCGGGCCGGCCGCAGTAGATGCCGGTCGAAACCCACCTGTGCGAATCTGAATTCCATGTGCGCCACGTCTGAGTGTCGCCAAAATCGCATTCCGTGCCGTAAATGTAGCGGTTGCCGCCGGTATCCTGATTTACATCGAACTCCAGCGCCTGGGCCTGGTCCGGGCGGTCCACATAAAAATCGAGATCATATTTAAAGTTGCTGACCGTGGTATCGCCTTGCAGGTCTTTCCACCACAAAGCTGCGCCCCAGGGCGTGCCATCAACCGTGAAGCGGGCGGCCGCGCCACTGAGTGAAGGGGAACCGACGCCCTCTTCCATCCAATGATCGGTGGTTGGCCCGCTGCCGCCATGGCCAGCGCAAACCGAGCAATCGGTCCAATTTGGGATTCTTTGGATCTGGGAAAATGTCGGATTGCCCCCGCCCGGACCTGACACAGTGACATTAAGTGAGCTCTTGTAAATCTGGCCGTTTTGGTCCCAGGCCTGCACCGTGAGCGAATGCGGCCCCCCGCCTGCGTTCAGAGCCGTATCGATTTTCCCGGATTTCGATTGATAAGCAAGATTGTTGTCGATGTAGACCTGCATCGTTGCAATCGGGCTGGAAGCATTCGCCGAGGCAGTAACCTGGACCGGTGAAGTGACAGTCGCTCCATCGGCAGGCGCGGTAACGCTAACCGATCCTGATGGTGCGGGGGGCGGAGTTGGCCCAGGAGTGGGGGGTGGGGTAGGCGTAGGCGTGGGAGCGGCTGCGCCCGGATTGCCTTGATCCCCAGGACCCGGCGCCGGCGGCGGGCCTGGAGGTGGAGGCGCGGGTGGAGAGCCTGGAGTCGGAGAGCCAGGCGCATTCGCATTCAGTGCGATCGCTTGCGATTCCTTGGCGCTCTGTGTTGCACTACCACAGCCCGCTATCAGAAATGGCAACAACAATGACAGAAATGAAAACAACACTGACCAGGAACAGCGGACTTTCAGTCGCATCAAAGTTCTCCTTAATAATTATTCAGTTGTGTGAGTCTTCCGCACTCGGGATGGGCGTTGGCGCGGAAAAAGAAGACTACGGAAGCATCTACTCTCCGTCTAGGAGAAAACACTCTTAATTCCAAAAATTTTGGCTTAACTCGAATGTACTAAGGTGATTGGGGATCAGCGAGCAAGAGAAATTCAGACAGCAATTTTGACAACAGCACGGATTGTAATAGCGCCGGAGGACATCGCGCAGCAGCAGATATGCGTTTGAAACTCGAAACTTGAAACCTGAAACTCGAAACTATCTTTACAATGAAGTCTTCGAGGCCGTCGATTTCCCGGGGGGTGCGGGATGCCCGCAAAGCTCCGAGATTACAACCCCGAACACGATCAAATAGATCAGGTTGTTTCTTTCATGCGCGTTGTGGACCGCCAGGCTGCGCAGCGGTTCGAACAGAAACAACGCAAAAATCGCGGCGGCCATTATAGTGCCTAACATTCCCGCCAGAGCTCCGAAGCGAAACGCCACAAGCGACACAATTACCAGAAAGTAGATTGGCGCCGACGCTTTAGCCGGGCTTTTTTCCAGGAAGAGGCACAGGGTAGACGCCGCCGCTGTGCACAATCCGATGCCGAGGACCAGATCGAGAGATTGAAATCGTTGGGAACCCATCGTGCGACTCCTTACGAGGTAGACGGTATGTCACTTTGGGAGTGACCTTACGGTGGCGGCTGAATTTATTAGATGCCAATGAATCATCAAGCAGAGCTGGATTTAAGGAAGTGGCGCATGAAGGGCGATAACTCAGATGGCGTAACTTGGCGCGGTTGCCCGCCCGAAACTGGCAACTGGCAACTGGAAGCTGCAACTATCAGATAAAGCCAACCAGCCGCTGCTTCACGCCAGGCCACTCAGCCGCCACGATTGAATAGCGCACCGAGTCGCGGGCGATGTAGTCGGCGGCCATGCGGTGGGCCCGGAGAATTCCTTCGAACTTCCCGCCAATGCGTTCGAGGGCGGCGCGTGAGCGCTGGTTGCGCGCATCCGTGTGGAAGCAGACGCGGAGCACCTGCCATACTTCGAAGGCGTGAGTGAGCATGAGCAGTTTGGCCTCGGTGTTGGCCGCAGTTCGGATCGCCGCGCGGGTCAGCCAGGTGTAGCCGATCTCACAAACGTCTGGCGTGCTGCGTCCGTGCAGCGGATGCCCTTGCGGCCACGACCATCGTTCCATGTTCCAGAAGCGCGTGGAACCGATGACCGCATTGTCCTTGAGGCGAATGGTTGCAAACGGCGCTGCCGTGCCGGCATCTCTCCAGGCCAGGGCAGTGTCAACGTAGCTGGCGGCCTCGCGCTCGCCCTGCGGAATGGGACTCCACCGGTAAAGCGAAGGATCAGTCGCCGCCGCAGTCACCAATCCATCAACGTGCCGATGCTCAAGTGGTTCGAGACGAACATACCTGCCTTGCAACACAAAACCTTTCGCGCTCATTGCGTCCATGGCAACAGTGTAGCCTGCCGTCGTCAGGATTTCATTTGGATACAGAATTGTGCCGCTTGCGCCGCACGGGTGGGAGCCCCGGCTTTTAATCCGGGGTAAAACTCATAATGATCTGGCTTTAGCCCCGGCCCTTTGTGGGTAGGAGATTATTTACAAAGACATCAATAGCCCCGAGGTCGCTTCCAATCATCGCCATAAAATGTTGAAACACACCCTGAGAAATCTGCGTTAATCTGCGTCCATCTGCGGCAAAAGTTTTTTACTCGCCGCCATAACCCGCCCCAACAGGGCCGGGGACTTCATTTCCCGGCAATGTTCCTCAAAGTTCGGGCGCGGCCCCTTCCAGCGAAGGTCTTCGACGGTTTCAAAAACGGGAACATCCAGCCGCAGGGTTGCCAGGGTGCGAAACAACAGGGCGTCGTTCCATGCACTGAATAAAGACTCGGATAACGCGCGCGCCTTCTTGATGGAGGGATGCCACTCGCGCCATTCTTTCGGAATGTCTTCAAGGTGGGGATACCGGGACAAGGTAAGGGACGCGGCCTTTAAGCCCCATCCCGGCACGCCGGGAAAGCCATCCGCACTGTCGCCGACCACGGCCAGGTAGTCGGGAATGGATTGCGGCTTCACCCCGAACTTGGCCACCACGCCGGCTTCATCGCGCAAGATCTCGCGCCTGCGGTCCAGTTGGACTACCCGCGTGCCCACAACGCACTGGCTCAGGTCTTTATCCGGAGTGCAAATGAACACCCGCCGTACGCGCTCATCGCTTGCCGCTTGAGCGGCGGCGGAGGCCAGCGCATCATCGGCCTCGTAGTAGACCATGGGCCATACCACCACTCCCATGGCTTGCAACGCTTGTTCCAGAATGGGAAACTGCGAAAGCAACTCCGGAGGCACGCCTTCGCTGGTCTTGTATCCCGGATACAGCTCGTTGCGAAAAGACTCCACCACCTGGTCGGTGGCGACCCCAATGTGGGTTGCGCCGTCCTCAATCATCGACCAAACCGAGCCCAGAACGCCACGCACGGCGCCGACTTCCCGGCCATTCGTATCTTTGGCGGAGGGCACGGCGAAAAAATACCGGAACAATTCATAGGTCCCGTCAATCAGGTGCACATCCATGCGGCTCCCATCAGCTTTCTGCAAGTGATGTTATACGATCCCGCATCGTGATTTTAGGAGATTCAGGCAGCTGCACCATCCTTTGTGCCCTCTGTGTCCTTTGTGGTTCAATTTTTTGCTCTCACTGGCAACGGGCAACTTGTAGCTGGCAACTACCAGCCCCGGCTTCTTTGCGATAAACAGCTTTACAAAGGGATAAGATAACTTCCGCGCAAATCTGCGTCCATCCGCGGCGAAAGTTTTGCTTTTGGTTTTCTCCGCGTCTCTGCGCCTCAGCGGTAAAAAACACAAGCGATCTTCAGGTGAAGAGAAACTCTTTCGTCCGCAAATCCCTGATGCTATCACGAAGCTTGGCGGCTTTTTCGAACTCGAAGCGCTTGGCGGCCTCGCGCATATCGCTTTCCAGTTTGGCGACGTAGGTGTCGAGCTCTTCCTGTGATTTGAAATCTGGGATGCCGTCGGCGGCTTCGCTGAAGTCGGTATAGTCGGCCTGCACGATCTGGGCCAGCGACATGTTCCAGGGGCGAACGATGCTTTCCGGAGTAATATCGTGCTCCCGGTTGTAAGCTTCCTGCAGGGAGCGGCGGCGGTCGGTTTCGTCCATGGCTTTTTTCATGGAATCGGTAATCCTGTCGGCGTAAAGAATCGCTCTTCCCTTGATATGGCGGGCGCAGCGGCCCATGGTCTGGATCAGCGACCCCGCCGAACGCAGGAAGCCTTCTTTATCGGCGTCGAGAATGGCGACGAGCGAGACCTCGGGCAGGTCCAGGCCTTCGCGCAGCAGATTGATTCCGATGAGCACATCGTATTCGCCGCGGCGCAGGTCGCGCAGAATCTTCACGCGCTCCAGCGTCTCGATCTCCGAGTGCATGTAGCGGCAGCGCACCCCGACCTCACTGTAATATTCGGCCAGGTCTTCGGCCATGCGCTTGGTGAGCGTGGTCACCAAAACGCGCTCGCCATTGGCCGCGCGGTCGCGGATCTCATGCAGCAGGTCGTCAATCTGTCCTTTGACCGGGCGGACTTCGACCTGAGGATCAACCAACCCTGTCGGGCGGATGATCTGCTCCACCACCACGCCGGCAGACTTGGTGAGCTCATACGGCCCCGGCGTGGCGGAGACGTAAACCGCCTGGTTCACGCGGTGCTCGAACTCTTCAAACGAAAGCGGGCGGTTATCCAGCGCCGAGGGCAGGCGGAAGCCGTATTCAATGAGCACCTGCTTGCGCGAGCGGTCGCCGTGCCACATGGCGTGAAGTTGCGGGATGGTCTGGTGCGATTCATCAATGAAAAGCAGGTAATCGCGCGGGACATAATCGAGCAGCGTGGGCGGGGCTTCGCCCGGCATGCGTCCGGTGAAGTGGCGGGAGTAGTTCTCGATGCCATGGCAGTAGCCGACCGATTGCATCATCTCCAGGTCAAAGCGCACACGCTGGTGCAGCCGCTGCGCTTCGACAATGCGTCCCTGCTTTTCCAGTTCCTTCTCCCACGTTCCCAGCTCTTCCAGAATTGAAACTATGGCCCGCTTCTTGGTTTCTGGTTTCATCACATAATGCGTCTTAGGATAGATGGGCAGCCGCGCATACTTCTGCTTCACCGTACCGAAGAGCGGATCGATCTGCGCCAGCGACGCAACCTCATCGCCGAACAGCTCGATGCGGTAGGCCATGTCGTCGTAAGGAGGTTGGACTTCAATTACGTCGCCGCGCACGCGAAATGTTCCGCGCCGGAAGTCGCCCTCGCTGCGCTCGTACAGAATCTCCACCAGCTTGCGCATGATGTCTTCGCGCTTGATCTTCTGTCCTTTTTCCAGGAACAGCAACATGCCGTAGTAAGCTTCGGGCGAGCCCAGTCCGTAGATGCAGCTTACGGACGCAACGATGATGCAATCGCGGCGCTCAAAAAGGGAACGCGTGGATGAAAGCCGCAGCTTATCCAGTTCATCATTGATCGTGGCTTCCTTCTCGATATAAACATCGCCCGCCGGGATATAAGCCTCAGGCTGGTAATAGTCGTAATAGGAAACAAAATATTCCACCGCATTTTGCGGGAAGAAGCACTTGAATTCATGATAAAGCTGCGCCGCCAGCGTCTTATTATGCGCCAGCACCACCGCCGGGCGCCTCGCCTGCTCGATGATCTTGGCCATGGTGTAGGTCTTGCCCGAGCCGGTCACCCCCAGCAGCACCTGGTGCTTCTCCGCATCAAAGATGCCGCGAGTAAGCTGCTCGATGGCGTGTCCCTGGTCGCCCTGGGGTTTGTAGTCGCTGTGAAGTTTGAAGTCCATGAAATCGGCCTGGCGCTCCCTGGGTGCAATTTCGAGCAGGGAGAATCTTTTTATTATATCGAGAATAGAACAACCGCGGAGGCAGAGACGCGGAGAAAGGGAATAATCTCACCACGGAGAGGCACGGAGACACGGAGTAGAGCAAATGCTCAGTTTCAATTGTTCGATAGTCAACTGAAAGTGAGTTTTCAAAGCTGTTCGTCGCGAAATGTTATTTTCTTGCTTTTCTCCGTGCCTCCGTGTCTCCGTGGTGGAAAATCTCTCTGGGTTGCAAGACTGAGAACCGAGAACTGAGAACCGAGAACCGAGAACTAACGACTGAGCAGCGCTTTCGCGACTCTACAGTAAAGCTCCACTGCATCCAACAAATCCTGCTTGGCGACAAACTCGCGTTCGGTGTGCGCTACGTGGATCGAACCCGGGCCCAGCAGCACCGGCTCGCCCCAGTTGGTGAGGGCTGGAATGTCGGTGGTAAAAGAGGCGGTCATGGTGGGAATGCCGTCCACAGTCCGCAGTTTCAAAAAGGGAATCTCTAAAGGGAACTCCACCTGTGCCTGGTCGCCCACGGCGGCGGCGATTTGCTTTCTCAGCTCGTCTGATGGCCCGACGAGGCGATAGAGCAATTGCGCGCGGGCCTTATCTGCGATCACGTTGGGCGCGTGTCCGCCTTCAATCACGCCGATGTTCATGGTGCAGGGACCGACCTCAGGATTTTCTGGAAGCGGCACACGGCGCAGGCGCTCCAGCGCGGTCAGCAGTTTTTCGATGGCGGAGTCGCCCAGGTGCGGATATGCCGAGTGCGCCAGCTTTCCCTGCGCGGTCACCTCAACGCGCAGCCCGCCTTTGGAGGCGATGGCGATCCGGTTATCCGTAGGTTCGCCATTGATGAGAAACTTGCAGCTTCCGCCATGCAGTTCATGGGCTTTTGCGTTAGCTACGAATGCGCCCACGCTGCTGCGCTCTTCGCCCACGACGAAAAGCAACCCGATGGGAAGATTCTCTGTGCGCAGGCGCTCAGCGGCGCCGATCTGTGCGGCGATGATGCCTTTGGCGTCGCACGAGCCGCGTCCGTAGATGTTGTGTTCGTCTTCCGAAGATGGCAGCCAGGGCGGAACAACATCCATGTGCGTAGAAAAGACGAGCACGGGTTTTGGACTTCCGCTGGGAACGGCAAAGATGTTGAAGCGATTGTCTTCCACCGGCACCCTTTGGGTGTCATAGTCGAGCAGGTTCAAACTGCGGTCCAGCAATTCGCCGACTGCGGCCTCGTTGCCGGTGATGGATTCAATATCCACCAGTTGACGGGTTAGAGCGAACAGGTCCACGCTAAAGAGGATAAACTGAAGGTCCTAATAATGAAACTGACTCGCAGCCCGGGTGTCACATATTTCTGGATGGCCCTTGCCATCACGATTGTGGCTGCACTGTTCGCGCGCTGGGAGTGGTTCAACCGCCACGGACATCAACGCCTGTGGTGGCTGCTGCTGATCGCCTTCCTGGTGGCGGATTATCTGTTCCTCATCACTCCTATTCGCGACAGCAAATCCATTCGCCGCCTGAGCGCGATCGGCAAAATCTGGGCGGCGTTGGCCTGGATCTGCTGCGTGGTTTACCTCGCCGTGATAGCCCGCGAGATCAAGCCCGTGCTTTCCAACCAGGGCATGATCATCAAATTGGGTTCGCTGGGCTTGCTGCTGCTAGTGATATTAGTTTTCTCCGTCTATCGCCTGAGTCATGAATGGATACGCGAATCCCTGCGCTCCGTCGTGGCCCGCGCGGGCGGCGGATTTCTGGTGCGCTTTGCCGCCGATCCAGCCGGCGATTCGGAAATTGTAGACAGCCTGCAGGCCATTCCTGGTGCGCAGCATCTGCAGGCCGCTAATGAATGGAGTGTTCCTGCTGATCCCGTTGCGGCTGCGGCACTTCTGCAATTTGCCAGGAAACACGATTTTGATTTCGTTCCCAATAAGACCAATCTTAAGGAAGAGCTGATTCGTGGCCAGTGAGATCAAGAGCCTTTTTCTTCCTGGACCGTCGGGCAAGCTGGAAGCATTGCTGAATACCGGTTCGCTCGGCGCGACTCATGCGGCCTTGGTGGCGCATCCTCATCCCCTCTACGGCGGGACCATGCACAACAAAGTCGTGTTCAGCGCCATGAAGGCGCTCAACAATCTGGGACTCCCGGCACTGCGCTTCAATTTTCGCGGCGCGGGGCTGAGCGAAGGAACCCACGATCACGGACGCGGCGAGACAGAAGATGTTCGGGCTGCACTCGACTGGCTCAACCGCGAATTTCATCTGCCAATAATTTTTGCGGGATTCTCATTTGGCGCCGCCGCCGGCCTGCGTGTCTGCTGTCCTGATAAGCGGGTCGTGGGCGTCATCTCTCTGGGAACTCCGGTCGAGGCGGAAGGGCGATTCTACACTTACAGCTTCCTGCGCGAATGTGCCAAGCCCAAGCTCTTTATCAGCGGCTCACATGACCAATACGGACCGTTGCCGGAATTGCAGCAGGTGATTGACTCGGTGCCCGAGCCGAAACAATTTTTCGTCGTCGAAGGCGTCGGCCACTTCTTTGAAGGCAAGCTCGACCAGGTGCGCAGCTTGATTGAACAATGGGTCACGAATAAGCTCTTGGCCGCAAAACCAATCAAATAAAAAGCGGACAGCTTTTCCAGCGTGCGTGCAGTAGAATTCCGAAGATGTTGACCGGCGCAGCTTTGGGTTTTCGCGCGCACTCCGGATGGGCAGCCGTGGTTGCGCTTGCCGGTCTGGTGCGTTCACCGGCTGTGGTTGAGCGCACGCGCATCGAGCTTGTCGATCCGGCAAATCCGCATGCTAAACAGCCCTACCACGCTGCCGCCGAATTAGAATTGAAGCAGGCCGAAAAGCTCATCGCGCAGTGTATTAAAGAAACAAAGCAAATGGCGCGGCAAGGTTTGCGCATCCTCATCAAAGACCTCAGGAAAAAAGGATACACAGTGAACGGCTGCGGCGTCCTTCAGGGGGCGGGCCGCGCTTTGCCGGCGCTGGGAAAAATTCTGGCTTCTCACCCGCTTCTCCACACCGCCGAAGGCATACTTTTCCGCGATGTGCTCTCGCACGCAAGCCAGCACTGCAAGCTTGCCGTCACAGCCGTGCGCGAGCGCGAACTCTTTGTGCAAGGCACAGCCAAACTGCGTATTCCCGCCGATGAGCTGCAGCGCCGGCTTACGGAAATGGGAAAGCCCTTCGGCCCCCCCTGGGGCCAGGATGAAAAATTCGCCGCCCTTGCGGCCTGGCTTGCTCTCGCCGGCATGTCTTAAAGCCGGGAACTCTGCGACGGCCACAGGTGTCAAATTCTCAGGAGATGACACATGGCCTTCAGTCCCGGTGGGAAGAACACCGCCGAAATCAACGTGACGCCATTGATTGATGTGCTTCTGGTGTTGCTGGTTACATTCCTGCTGATCGTGCCCGTAACCCCCAAAGGCGAAGAGGCGCGCATCCCGCAGGATTCCAAGCAACCGGCAACCGATCAGGAGAGTGCCGTCGTTCTTCAGCTCACGGCAACCGCGAGTGCAGACGTAATCCAGCTCGCCATCAACAAACAGAAGCTGGAGTGGAGCACCCTGGAAGGCACATTGCGGCAAATCTTCAAGTCACGCGGCAACAAGACCTTCTTTGTTGCGGGTGACCGGGAAATTGACTTTAGTTCCATCGCGAGGGCGATCGATATGGCCCACGCAGCCGGGGTGGAAAACGTCGGCCTGATGAAGTCGCGCGAGGATTGAGAAATCAATTCCGCTCGTAGCTCGGGACATGTCGGGGCATGGGTCTTGCAATAGAATCAATGCAACCATGCTTGAAGCTGCACACGACAGTGACATGCGCGAAGTGGCGCGCCAGATATTTCTTTCGGCGCTGGCCGAGGCCAGCGTGGAAAAATCGTTTGAAAAGCATGTGGAAGTAAGCCGCCGGTTATTACGCGTAGGCGAAGACCTCTATGATTTGAATTCGTTTTCGCGCATCTTTGCCGTCGCCATGGGCAAAGCTGCATATCCCATGACGCAAGCGCTCAAACGGCAGCTTGGGGTGATGGTCAGTGGAATTCTGGTCGCGCCACAAACGTCATCTTCCGAGCAGCAGCCCATGCTTGAAGGTTTACGGCACTTCGCTGGCGGGCATCCACTACCGAATGCTGAGTCGGTGCGGGCGGCAAATGCCATCCTGAATTCCTTGCGCTCCCTTTCCGCTCCGGCGCTGGTGATTTATCTGATCAGCGGTGGGGCCTCAAGCATGGTAGAAAGGCCCGTGGATGACGAGATTACCCTCGACGACCTCATCGCAACCTACCGCGCCCTGGTAAACTGCGGAGCGCCCATTGTCGAGATCAACGCCATTCGCAAGCATCTCTCCGCGGTGAAGGGAGGACGCATGGCGCTCGCGGCCAATTCTTCCGCTGGTGTGGAGAACGTGCAGCAGGTTTCGATTCTGGTATCTGACGTTCCCGAATCGGCACTGGATGCGCTCGCCTCCGGCCCAACCATGCCTGACCCTGCCACCACGGCGCAATGCTACGAGATCGCACAGAAGTGGCAGTTGCTGGGCGTCTTCCCCGCGTCGGTGCGCGAGCTTTTTGAAAAGAAACTGCTGGAGGAGACTCCGAAATACGACGACGGGTTTTTTCATCACTCACGCTGGTGGCCCATTCTTTCAAGTGCGGTTTTACAGAAAGCGGCGGCGGCCAAGGCCGCGCTTGCGGGCTTTGCTGTGGAAATCGATAACACCTGCGACGATTGGGAGTATGACAAAGCCGCGGATTATCTGCTCGCGCGCCTGCGCAAATTACGCCAGGGCGCCAGCAAGGTGTGCGTGATTTCAGGCGGGGAAGTTACAGTACGTGTGCCCCAGAACGCCGGCGGAGTTGGCGGACGCAACCAGCAATTTGCGCTCTATTGCGCGACAAAGATTGCGGGCGAGAACCTGACCGTGCTCAGTGCTGGCAGCGATGGAGTGGATGGCGTCAGCCCGGCCGCGGGCGCAGTCGTGGATGGAGCAACAATCACGCGGGCGCGATCGGATGGTTTGACGGCAGAGGCTGCTCTTGCCGGCTTCAACGCTTATCCATTTTTTGAGGCTCTGGGGGATTCCGTAACGACCGGACCCACGGGCAACAACGTTCGCGATCTAAGAATTCTGCTGGGGTACTAAGCTGGGAGTGCTCGATGGGCCCGATTTTTTGAACTTGATATTGGGCTGGTCGGCCAGGCTGAAAATCCGCGTCTTGCCTTCTTCCAAAATCAGGACTTTATCCTGTACTCCCGCTGCTTTGGCTTCGCTGGCCAGAAGCTGTGGCGGCTCTTCAATGGGCTCGTGCGACAGCCGGAAGGTACCGTAGTGCATGGGGATCATCCAGTGGGCATTCAAATCGGTAAATGCCTGCACCGCGTCCCCCGGACTGGTATGCACATTACGAAATGAAGGCGGAGAGTATGCGCCGATAGGCAACAGGGCAATCTGAGGCTCCAGCCGCCGTCCGATTTCGCGGAAGCCGTTAAAGTAGGCGGTGTCGCCGGCGTGGTAAATCGAGTAGCGGCCGTCGCTGATCACATAACCGCCGTATCCGCGGTGATAGTCGCGCAGCATGCGCGCGCCCCAATGCTGTGCCGGCGTGTGGGTCACAATAAGGTTCGCGTCTGTGTGGTTTTCCCACCAGCTCAGCTCAGTAATCTCACGATAGCCCAGACCGCTCACCACATCGCCCACATCGTCAGGTATCACGATTGCGGGCACACTCCCAAACCGGCGGCGGTTCAGGCGCGCGATGGCGCGCAGCGAAGGGCGATGCAGGTGATCGAAGTGGGCGTGCGTTACCAGCACCAGGTCAATGCGCGGCAAATCTTTAGTGCGGATGCCGGGATGGCGAAGACGTTTGAGAACAAACAGCCAGCGGGCAAAGTTAGGGTCCACCAGAACATTTTTCCCGCCGATCTGGATCAGAAAGCCTGAGTGTCCGATGAATGTGATTCCCAGCTCATTGTGCGCGACCGGCAGGGGTTTATGGCTTTGGCCGCGGCGCGGGGTCAGTGCCGAGTGCTTTACAATACGCCCGAACTGGCGGGCCTTTCTTCTCAGAGTGACGTTCAGCATGAATCTATTCAATTAGACGTACAAAAATAATGGAACGATGCAACTTTGTGGCACATTTATCTGCGCGTGTTTGCCTATCTTAATATGAAATCCATTGAATGCAGTGTTGTGTTTTGTAAATTTTTTCTCTTAAATCCGGCGCGGAGGGTTACTTAAGTCACTTAGGGTTTGGGAGATCGTAGCGCGTCATTTCCAGTGAAGCTGGATGAGAACCAAGAAGGTATGGTTGATTCTCTCGCGAAGCTCATTTCTAATATCCCTTCGGGAAGCGAGGAGCTATGCGCGTAGCATTTTTAGGATTAGGAATCATGGGCCGTGCCATGGCCGCCAATCTGGCGAAAGCAGGCCATGAAGTTGCGGTGTGGAACCGGACCGCCGGCCGGCCTGTGGAGGGAGCGCACTCGGCTACCTCGCCCGCCGATGCGGCCAAAGAAGCCGAAGTGGTGTGGATGTGTGTTGCCGATACAGCAGCTGTCGAGCGCCTGCTCTTTGCCGCTGATGGGGTTGAATCTCAGCTTCGCGAAGGCATGGTGGTGGTTGATTCCAGCACCATCGCTCCCGATGCCACCCGGCAATTCGCCGAGCGCGTGCGCCAACGCGGAGCCGACTACGTGGATGCTCCCATGACCGGCTCCAAGATCGCGGCCGAAGGGGCGCAGATCGTCTTTATGGCGGGTGGCAGGGAAGAGACCCTGGAAAAAATCCAGCCTCTTTTTCAAGCCATGGGCAAGACCGTGGTGCGCATGGGCGAGACCGGCATGGGACAATCCACCAAGATTGCCATGAACCTCATGATTGCCCTGATCTACGAAGGCTTCGCCGAAGCGCTTGTGCTCTCAGGAAAGCTGGGAGTCGATCCGCAGGCGCTGGTTTCCCTCATCCAGGCCACCATGGTGCGCTCGGGAGTGGTGGATTATAAGGCGCCGTTCGTGCTGCGCCGCGACTTCACGCCTAACTTTCCCATGCGTCTTATGTATAAGGACATCCTCCTCATGCTGGACGCATCTAAACAAGCAAGGGTCAAGATTCCCGCTTTGGAAACAGTGAAAGAGATTTATGAGCTGGCGATTGAGGAAGGACAGCAGGACCTTGATTATGCCGCCACAGTAACTTTGCTTGAAAAGTGGGCGGGCCTCCAGCCGGGAGCAGCAAAGGGCGCGGTACGAAAGTAACCAGAGTTGATACGAAATGCAGTGCGATTTTTAACCCGCTATTCTGCTTTCAGATATACTACGTGATGGTTTCGTAAATCTTCACCCCCCAAGTTTCGAGGTTTCATGACAAGATCAAGGTGGCAGTCGGTAGAATCTTCCGATCGCGATAAATTCAATATTACCCGGGTTCTCTTCTTTGCTGCTTTGCATCTTGGCGTGCTGGCTGTGATCTGGCAGACCACCTGGAAGGCAATCGGCATAGCCGTGTTGCTGCACATGATTTGCGGCGGTTTCGGGGTCTGTGTTGGCTATCACCGCCTGTTGACCCACCGCTCCTTCAAGTGTCCCAAATTTCTGGAATATGCCTTCGCTCTGGCCGGGTCGCTTTCCCTGCAGGGAGGCGCGCTGGAGTGGGTAGCGCTGCACCGCAAGCATCATCAGCATTCCGATAAAGACGGCGATCCGCACAGCGCCACCGAGGGTTTCTGGTGGAGCCACATGCTGTGGGTGCTGCACACTCCGACCAGCGAAAGCTGGCGTGAAATCCGCAGACGCTACACACCGGATCTGGAAAAACAGCTCTTTTACCGCGTGCTCGAGCGCACCCACTACCTGGGATCAATCCTGCTGGGCGTTGGCCTCTATTTTCTCGGCGGATGGCCCTTCGTGGTGTGGGGCCTTTGTGTTCGCCTGGTCGCGACCTATCACATTACGTGGTTCGTCAACTCGGCTTCGCACATGTGGGGCTATCGGAGCTTTGTGAGCGACGATCAATCCACCAATAACTGGTGGGTGGCGCTGCTCAGCTACGGAGAAGGCTGGCACAACAATCATCACGCATTTCCCACGTCCGCCCGCCATGGACTCAGGCCCTGGGAGATTGATTTCTCTTACTACTTCATCCGCTCTCTGAAGGCCGTTGGGTTAGCGTGGGACCTCTATGTCCCCTCGCCAGAACGCATGAAAGAAAAGCTGGTCTTAAGGGCCGACGAGTTCGCCGAAAAATTCTCGGAAACTGCGGAAGAGCTGAAAGAAAAGTTCTCAGAGACAGCCGACGAGTTGGCAGTAAAATTTTCAGAGACGGCAGACGAACTGAAAGAGAAATTCTCGGAAACGGCGGATGAGTTGGCGGAGAAGCTCTCACCTCCGAGAGCAGAAGAGCCAGCGTAGACCCAATAGCCTTAAGGTTTGGAAGAAGAAGCAAATTCGAAAATCGGCTCGGGCGATTAGCTGTCTTTCCCTATATTTGAGTTCTGAAGAATCCGGCTCTTCTACATCATATCTGCTTTATATCTGCTTTGCGTCAAAGCCGCAGAGCAACGCTGTCTCTCGCAGCTTCTGGTCAGCGGTCAGAAAAATATGGCCGTTGGGATTGTCGGCGCACCACTCTAATGCTGCCCCCAACGGCAATGCGTCTGCCGCTCTTAAGTCATAACGCTCCACGAGCTGAGTCGCCTTCATGCGCACCGCATCCGACGGCTGAATGATCGACCAAGAATCAGCGAGATCCTTGGCTAGCTTGTGAGCTCTAGCATAGTCTCCGGAATTAATCTGTTTCATTCGCACCAGGCGAGCAAACGCACTGGCAATTTCAACAGACGTAGCCCACCAGACAACCACATCGTGATTGTTATACAAAACAATTGCTTGAGGCGTGATGCTCTGGCGTACGCAGAGAGGAATCAATGCGCTCGTATCCCAAAAAGCTGAAACCCGGGTTACCGGTTTTCCCGTTCGTCCCGCCATATACGGTTCATGACTTCATCAGAAACATTTCCCGGTGGCTCAGGCCATGACGCTGATGCAGGGCGCTTTTTCAAAGGAGGCGTAAGTACACCGCGAGCAACCAGACGCTTTTCCTGTTCGGAGAGATCTTCTAATCGAATAGGCACAATGCGTGCCACAGGCAAATTGCGGTCACACACGAGCACCTCTTCTCCATCGCGCACGCGCTGGATATGAGCGCTGAGCTGCGCCTTCAGGTCGCTGATGTTCACGGTTTTCACAGTACAATTATAGAGCAACCTGACCATATTGGTCATATTTGATTTATGTGAACCGGCCTTACATTCCCTTATAAATCCCGCCATCCACCAGAACCGTCTGGCCGGTAATGTAAGAAGCTCTCTCTGAAGCCAGCCACACGATGGCGTCAGCAATCTCTTCCGGCTTACCCAGTCTTCGTGCCGGGATCTCCGCCGCCCAGCGATTCTTGATTTCGTCTTCCAGCACGCCCGCAGCTAATGCGCGAACTTTCATCAGCTCAGAAAGCCTATCTGTTTCGGTGTAGCCCGGAGCTACATTATTGACCAAAATTCCATCTTTACCGAATTCGCCTGCGAGGCTCTTGACCAGTCCCACGACAGCTGGACGCACGGCGTTCGAGAGCACGAGATCGGGAATTGCCTGGCGGACCGAGGTGGAAGTTATGGTAATAAAGCGGCCCCACCGCTTGCGCTGCATATGCGGAATGACTTCGCGGGCAAGATGAACTGCGCTCAGAAAGTTGGTAGCAATCGCCTTTTGCCAGTCTTCGAGCGATATGGAAAGAAAATTCTTTGCCGGCGGCCCGCCTGCATTGGCTACGCAAATATCCACGCCACCCAGACGCGCAGCCACAGCAGCTACAAACTTGTTGACCGCGCTGGAATCGGTCACATCAACCGCCTGAGCGAAGACCTCGGCTTGATAGCGGCGTTTTATTTCATCCGCGGCTGCTAAGAGCGTTTTTTCCGTACGCGCGCACATAGCGATCCTGGCGCCTTCGGCTGCCAGGGCGGCGGCAGTGGCGCGCCCTATCCCGCTGCTGGAGCCAGTCACAATAGCTACTCGGTCTTTCAATCCTGTTTGCATGAGTACGTTCCTTGCTTTCGCTGCCTAAAGATTTCGCAATGCCTTAGACCACAGAGCATTATGAATTTTCCTGCCCGGTTGTTCTCTGGTCAGGATTAAATACATACACCTTGGCTGGCCCCGCAGCCTTGATGTTGTTCTTCTCGAATGTCTCTTTGATGCGCCGTCGCAGCTCGCGGCTTACCGCATACTGCGCAGCGCCGGGCAGGGTTTTGACCTGCATCAGGTAATCGACTTCGCTTCCCACCACGCGCTCAATGCCCGGAACTTCGGGTTCGGCGACAATCATGCCGGCAAAGTTCGGATCATTTTTCACTTCGCTGCCTACTTCGTGCAGCAACTGGATGATGCGGTCGCTGTTTTCATCGTAAGCCGCCGCAACGTGCAGCAGCACGCGCGCCCAATCGCGGGTCTTATTGGAAACAATCTTGATCTCGCTGTTGGGAACGATATGCATGGTGCCATCGGCGTCGCGCAGCACCGTGCGGCGCAGGGTCATGTCTTCGACCACGCCGCTCACCCCAGCTACTTGGACGACATCGCCTACGTTGTACTGGTTTTCCACCAGGATAAAAAAGCCATTGAGCATGTCTTTCACCAGCGTTTGTGCGCCGAAGCCGATGGCCAGTCCCGCCACGCCGGCGCTGGCCAGCAGGGGTTTGATGTCCATGCAGAAAACCGGGAGGGTCCACATCGCCGCCATGAACACGACGACGAAAATCCCTATGCTGTTGAGCACACCCGCCAGGGTCCGCAGTTGCAACGCGCGCCTGCCGGCGATCAGCTCCTGGGATTGGCTTAATTTGACCAGACGCCGGGTGCCAACCTTCAGCAAGTGGATCAGGACCACTGTGACGACCAAGATCAGGACAACTTCTTCAGCAGCACCCTGCAGCCAGGTAAAGTCGTCGAAGTCCGGCTTCTGTATATTGCAATATGCCTGCGGAAATAAGTTGAAGGCCCTTATCGCCAGCATGGCGTGAAGCGGCATTGCGGTCCAGAGAGCGGAGAAGATTACGTGCACAATGCGCGAATTATAACAATTGGCAACCCCTCGCGCAGTCGAGTCGTGCCGATGCTGAGGTGCCATAATCTCCGGCGGGCATCTATAATCAAGAGGTTCTGTCTTCTTACATTCTTGTGAGGTGTACCTTGCTTCGCTCAATGCTCTTCTTGTTTTCTTTTTCGCTTCTGCTCACTTGGCCTGCGCTAGCCCAAAACACGCCGTGCGATGAGCAGCAGCATCAGCAGCGGTCTATCTACGATTCGCGCCCGCGCGATCCCGAACAGTCGCATTTTCCCGACATTCCCGCCGACATGCAACGCAAGCAGGCAAAAGAGATGAACCAGGAACGGCAGGCCACGCTCAAGAAAGATACGGACAAGCTTTTACAGATCGCCACCGAGCTCAAACAGCAGGTTGATAAAAGCAACGAAAACCAGCTTTCGCTTGAGGTGATCCGCAAAACCGAAGAAGTGGAGAAGCTGGCGAAATCAATCCGCGACAAAATGAAAAATGGCGGATACTGCGACCTCGTGGTCCAGCAATGAAGTTCAGAAGCGAAAGCTTAAGAATATCTTCGCTACTTCAAATCAAACCGTCGCAAAAATGCGGATAAAAGAAGCGCTACATTCCCATTACTGGAAACTTCTGCTTTGCTCAGGGGCCATCGGAGCGCTTCTATGGGGCAATTTTGCCTTGCACGCCCGCCAGGACCAACCGTTGCTGGGCCCCACGGACTACCAGATTTCGGGTTCCTTTGTCCCCAACGGCGTTCCTGCGGATACGCGATGGCTTCACAAAGAAGATACGCAGTTCTCTCTCGGTTCCCAGTCTGAAGATGATCTCCAGAGAGGGACTTTTATTTCCCATGCCTTTGCCGCTCCGGCAACGCTTAGTTTCTTTGTTTCGGGATATCCAAGCGCGGCGGGGAATCGCCTGTATCTCGAGGCGGTTCCAGAAGCGGAGAAGCTGAACCTTGGAATTGTGAACGAGCCCGGGTCTGAGTGGCGACATTACTACTGGAAGCTGCCGAAACCATGGAGGGGACGCACAGTCCGGCTGGTTGCGGAAAATCAAGCGACCGCGTCCCCCGGCTGGTTGGGGTTGACCCTTCCTCACGCAGGCACGGCTGCCGATGAGTTCAAGACCTCTCTGTCGCGAGTTGCCTTCGTGGTCTCCAGCATTCTGCTTGAGGCCGCGGTCTTTTTGCTTCCGGGGATTGCCCTGGCCTGTTTGCTCAATTTCAAGTGCAAGCTCGATGAGCTTCGGTTCGTGTGTGTGACGCTTCTTGGTGGTGCGGCCGCCGGTTATTTTGTTTTTTGGGTTTATTTGCTGAGTGCCAGGGCGGGAAAAGACACAGCAAAAGCTGTGGTGCTCGCTTCGTTAATAATGGTCGTTTATGTAATTTTGAAGCGCCGCGCGGATACGAAGCTATTCAAAGAAGTCGCGATCTGCGCGCTGCTGATGGTGATTTTGACCGCCTTTTACACCGGCTTGGGGTTCCTCTACGAGCACTCGGTAGACCCGGGCGTGCAGGTTGAGGAACGTTTTGTCGATCCCTTGCCAATCGACAATATGCTGCCTTATTTTTTTGCCGATAAACTTTATCACTCCCAGCCAGTCCGGCCGTTCCTGACGATTGGCTGGAAGAGCAGCGACCGGCCTCCACTGCAGGCGGGAATTACGTTGCTCCAGTTCCCATTTTGGCAAACTCAAAGCCGCGAGCTCAGCTATCAGATTCTGGGGACACTGTTGCAATCCCTGTGGCTGGTTGCAGTGTGGCTCCTGCTGCGCATGCTTTCCGTAGACAGGCGGGCGATCGTCATCGTGTGCGCTTTTTGCATTTTCTCCCGCTTCTTCTTGATCAACACTTTCTTTATCTGGCCCAAGCTGCTCAGCGCAGCTTTCTTTATTCTCGCCTTGTTGGCTCTTCGCTATCCTTTGGGCAAGGTCAAGTGCTGCCCTCCCTTCGATGCGGCTATTGCCGGCGCTGCCGTTGGAGTGGCCATGCTCAGCCACGGTGGCGTCGCCTTCAGCATCATCGCGCTCACAATTGTTTTGCTCGCGGGAAGAAAGCTTCCCTCACTCAGCTCCGTGGCCGCTGGAATTGCGATGGTGCTGTTGTTCCTGCTGCCCTGGACCATGTATCAGAAGCACTACGATCCGCCCGGCAACAGGCTTCTCAAGTGGCATCTTGCCGGAGACCAGAACCTTGATTCGCTGACCTTCGGGCAGGCACTCGTGCAAGATTATGGCAAACTGAGCGCTTCTCAGATCGTCGAAAACAAGATTGAGAACGTAAAGACCCTTTTTGGGCCCGGACCCTGGGATGTGTTACGAAACGCGTTTGCGGGAAAACCGGCAGCAACCGAAACCAAAACCATAGCTTCGCCCTGGCTGCCAGTTCTGGATTGGTACAAGACCGGCACGTTCTTTTACGTCTTCCAAAGCCCCGGTCTTCTTGATCTCGGTTTTTTCGTCTTTCTGTTTGCCCTTCTTTTCTCTCTCAAGTGCGGACTTTCACCAGCTCTCGCCTCGCTGTGGCGGTTGCTGCTGCTGTTCTGCGTCTCCATGGTAGTGTGGTGCTTGCTGCTCTACATACCCGGGGCCACCCAGATACATATGGGCTCTATGGCCGATATGACTCTTCTTTTCGTTGTACTCGCTTCGATTCTCGCCCTGGTGACGCCTCGCATGGCCTGTGTGTTGCTCGGCTTGCAGGTGATGATTTTGTTTCCGCTATTCGCATTGACTGAGGCTTTTGTGAGGCCGTCTGGCAATGTCGTATGGGCAGGAGGGTTGGATGCGGGGATGGCAGGGCTGGCATCGGTTGGATTTCTGGCGGCCGCATTTCTGGGCTGGAAAGCAGGCTTTTCCGACTCTGGGGAGAATCTTTGCCCGCCTCCGGAAAGCGCTTGACTGCGAGTTTTAACGAAGGCCGTCTGAATGCAGATGCCGAAAGCAGAGACGTAGCATGTTACGCCTCTGCTTTCATGCATTGATCTTTTAGCAGTGTCGATCTAACGAGCTGACGCGGATTCTGCCTGCTCCCTTGCTGCCCCAATCCGCATTCCATAAAACGAACGCCAGACGAAGAACGCGGACACAACAAAGAAAGCTGCCGCCAGCAGATGAGTAAGCCCGGAGCCCTGCTCAGCAGTCAACTGCACCGCCAACTCAACCGCCAGCAGTCCAAACAAGGTGGTGAACTTGATGATTGGGTTCAAGGCCACCGACGATGTGTCTTTAAACGGGTCGCCCACGGTATCACCCACAACGGTTGCCGCGTGCAGTTCAGTACCCTTTTGCTTTAATTCCACCTCGACAATCTTTTTGGCATTGTCCCATGCGCCGCCGGCGTTGGCCATGAAGATGGCCTGGTACAGTCCAAAGATCGCGATGGAGATGAGATAGCCGATGAAGAAGAACGGCTCTGCGAAAGAAAAAGCCAGCGTGGCAAAAAATACCGTCAGGAAAATGTTGAACATTCCCTTTTGTGCGTACTGGGTGCAGATCTGTACCACTTTTTTGCTGTCGGCGACCGATGCCTTCTCTACGCCTTCGAGCTTGATGTTCTTCTTGATGAACTCTACAGCACGATAAGCGCCCGTCGTCACTGCCTGCATGGAAGCGCCGGTAAACCAGTAGATGATGGCGCCGCCGCTGATCAGCCCCAGCACAAAAGGAGCGTACAGCAGGGAGAGCGACTCCTTGTTTTGCGTGAGGCCATGAGTAAGCGCCATGATGATGGAAAAGATCATGGTGGTTGCGCCCACGACCGCAGTCCCAATCAGCACAGGTTTGGCCGTGGCCTTGAAGGTATTGCCCGCGCCATCATTTTCTTCCAGCATGTGTTTGGCCTGCTCGAAGTTTACCGAGATGTTGTAATCTTTTTTGAGTTCTCCGGCGATTCCGGGGATTTGCTCTATCAAAGACAGTTCATAGACTGATTGTGCGTTGTCGGTTACCGGACCGTAGGAATCCACCGCGATGGTCACCGGGCCCATTCCCAGGAAGCCGAAGGCCACCAGGCCGAAGGCAAATACTGCCGGGGCCAGCATCAGCGGATCGACGGCGCCCGCCGGAACGGACCCCAATCCCATTGTGCTGAAATAAAAACCAATGGCCATCAGCGCGACCATCGTGATCCCCAGCCAATAGGCGGAGAAGTTACCGGCAACCAGTCCGGAAAGGATGTTGAGCGACGCCCCGCCTTCCTCAGACGACGTTACCACTTCGCGTACGTGCCGAGATTCGGTGGAGGTAAATACTTTGACCAGTTCGGGAATAACCGCGCCGGCCAGGGTTCCGCACGAGATGATGGTCGCCAGCTTCCACCACAGCGTGCTGTCTCCGCCTAAAGTCGGGATGATGGCATAGGAAACAAGATAGGTCAGCGCAATCGAGATCACTGAGGTCAGCCATACCAGCGAGGTCAGGGGCGCCTCGAAGTTCATTTTGCCGGCGTTGCCGTAGCGGGCCTTGGCGATTGCTTCATTGACGAAGTACGCCAGTGCGCTCGAGACCAGCATCATGATGCGCATGACGAAGATCCAAACCAGCAATTGCACCTGGATGACCGGGTCTTTCACTGCCAGCAGGATGAAGGTGATCAGCGCCACGCCGGTGACGCCATAGGTTTCAAAACCGTCAGCGCTGGGGCCAACGGAGTCGCCGGCGTTGTCGCCCACGCAGTCGGCGATGACGCCGGGGTTGCGGGCATCGTCTTCTTTGATCTTGAAGACGATTTTCATCAGGTCAGAACCGATATCTGCAATCTTGGTGAAGATGCCGCCGGCGATGCGCAGCGCCGCCGCCCCCAGCGATTCGCCAATAGCGAAGCCGATGAAGCATGCTCCGGCGTAGTCCCCCGGCACGAACAGCAGGATACACAGCATGATCAGCAGTTCGACGCTGATCAGCAACATGCCAATACTCATGCCCGCCCTGAGTGGAATCGAATAAATTGGATACGGTTTGCCTGCCAGGCTGGCAAATGCAGTGCGCGAATTGGCAAAGGTGTTGACGCGAATTCCGAACCACGCCACCCCATAGCTGCCCGCGATTCCTACAACGCTGAACAGCAGGATGATCGGGAGCGTAAGCCCAACCGGCTTGCCGGGCACCGGCGCCAGCCATCCAAAGTACAGGCCAATAATTACGGCGATGAATGCCCAAAGAACAAGAATGAACTTGCCCTGGGTGGTGAGATAGGTTTTGCAGGTTTCGTAGATGAGCTCAGAAATCTCCCGCATGCTCTTATGCACGGGCAGGTTCTTCAGTTGCAGGTAGATCGCCAGCCCGAACAATAAGCCAAAAAAGCAGAAGAGAATTCCGACCAGCAGGAGTTTGTGTCCGTCAATACCGTGAAAAGAAACCTGCGAAAGGTCGGGCAGTTTCAGGCTGGCTTCTCCACCCGCTTCCTGGGATGGCGCCGCCTGGGCCAGTGCCGAAGCAGCCTGCATGAGCCACACGCCTGCTGCGAGCCATTTAAACATTAGAATTCCTCCGAAAAGTTGGGCGGCTTGTATCGCGCCACAAATGCTGCATTACGGGCAGCTTCCTATAAAGTATTAAAGTTTGGAGTCAATCAGGCCCCCACAAATTGCGTGAGTTGGCGAGATGCCGGTGGGATCCTGGAGGTCGCGCTTCCACTTCAAGAAAATGGAATTGAGGTTTGGCCGCGCCCCAAATACGTCTGTACTGTCCTATGCGCCCACTAACATAGAACTAGATTTTATATCATGCAGCAAAATTGAGGGTCAAACCGTCTGTTTTCTTTTATGAGGAGTAAGGTACATTTACATTCTTTTAACTTTGGGGAATTCGGGTTCTCCGTCACAATTGAACGTTCTATGGGATATGAGATTTGGCTGCATGCAAATTCCTCATATTGAAACATTTATAATTCAACTAACTCTTCATGGTACGCGACGGCATTTATTACGGCATAGGATTATTGCTGGTTGCAGCCGTTGTGGCTTATTTCACTACGGTCTGGCTGGCGGTCGTGCCTTTACTGGTGGCTGGATTCGTGATGTGGTTCTTTCGCGACCCGGCCCGGGCCATCCCGGCCGAGCTTGGAGCATTGGTCTCCCCGGCCGATGGCAAGGTGACCGATGTGGGCGCGTGCGCCGTGGATGGCGTCCCTCATACCCGCATCAGCATTTTTCTTAATGTGTTTGATGTTCATGTCAACCGTTCGCCCATTGGCGGAGTTATCCGAAGCGCCGACTATCGCAAGGGCAAGTTCCTGAATGCTATGGAAGCCTCCAGCGCGGAAGACAATGAGCAGAATATTGTGACCGTGGAAGGCGAGGGTCAGAAGGTAGTCTTCAAGCAGATAGCAGGGTTGATTGCGCGCAGGATTGTATTTACAAAGAGAATTGGCGAGAGCGTTGGGCGCGGCGAGCGTGTAGGCTTGATTAAGTTCGGCTCCCGCACCGATGTGATCTTTTCGCGTGAGGCCAAGGTTGTGGTAAAAATTGGCGACCGGGTGAAAGGCGGCTCAAGTGTGCTGGCGCGGTTTACCAGCGGCGCCCCGGGCGCGCAGAAAGAAGGCGCTCCATCATGATCGATACTCCTCTGAGACGGCACGATGACCCCAGGCCTGGGCGCCGGCGCTTTCGCAAAGGCATATATCTGCTGCCATCTCTGTTTACCATGGGCAACGTAGCCGCCGGTTACTATGCCATTCTGCAGGCGATGCTGGGGTCGCCCACCGCACCCTGGCATTTCGACAATGCCGCCAAAGCCATTGGCATCGCGGTCGTTTTTGACGGTCTTGATGGACGGATTGCGCGCATGACCGGCACATCCAGCGACTTTGGCCGTGAGCTCGATTCCCTGGCTGATGTCATTACCTTCGGAGTTGCTCCCGCGGTTTTGGCCTGGATGTGGGGCTTTCACTTCCTGCCGCTCCATAGCAACCTGCCCTGGTGGATCAACTTGAGCAGTGAGGACTTGCACCAGAAATTGGTGAATCTTGGCATCGTGGCCAGCTTCATCTTCCTGAGTACCAGCGCCAGCCGCCTGGCGCGATTTAATATTGATAAGGACCCGCAGCCTTCCAATCCTGGCCGCCCGGGGAAGAAATATTTTGTGGGCATGCCCACTCCCGGAGGCGCAGCCGTGATTGCCGCTATTGTGCACTTTGGCGACGGCTATCCGGTGGACTATTGGTGGGCCTCGGCCTCCTGGTGCGCGCTCATCGTGGCTGTGGCGTTCCTGATGGTGAGCACCTGGCGCTTTCCTAATTTCAAAGACGTTGACCTGCGCCAGCGGCACCGCTTTTGGACCATCATTTTACTGGGGGGATTGATCTATTTGATCTGGGTGTTTTCGCAAATCGTACTGTTCCTGATGGCTCTAGGGTATATGCTTTCGGGAGTGATTTTGCGCTTTGGCTGGGCCATGCGTCGCAGAAAGGACCTGCCGCCCCCGCCGCAGGTGCTGACACAGGTATAACCGGAGCCGGATTGCAGACAAACCTCTATCGCGTAGCTATTGTTGGCGCCGCCGGACTCAAAGGGCGCGAGCTTAAAGACGTGCTCAGCGAACACAACTTTTCAGCCGTGGATCTCAAACTGCTGGATGACGATGAGTCCCTCGGGCAAATTGATGCCGTGGGCGACGAGGCGACTTTTATCCAGAGCGCGCGTCAGGAAAACTTCGAGCAGGTGGATTTCACCTTCTTTGCCGGCGAAACTGCGTTTACGCGCCAGCATTGGCAGCAGGCCCGCGATGCCGGAAGCGCCGTGATCGATCTTTCTTACGGCCTGGAGCAGGAGCCGGGCATCTCCATCCGCTCTCCCTGGATCGAGCGCGAGCTTAAAATGACACCCGCTGCCGACCTCGCGGTCAATGCCGTTGTAGTGGCCCATCCTGCGGCCGTGGTCCTGGCATTGCTGCTGCTGCGGGCGCAAAAGGCCGGCCCGATTGCGCGCGTGGCCGCCATGGTGTTTGAGCCCGTCTCCGAGCGCGGTCGCCGCGGTATGGATGAGCTCCACGAACAGACGGTGAACCTGCTTTCCTTCCAGGAGATGCCGAAAAAAGTATTCGATACGCAGGTTGCGTTCAACATGCTTGCGCAATATGGGGAGCAGGCGGTCACGCCGTTGTCCGCCGTCGAAAGCCGCATCGTGCAGCACCTGGTGCACGTGACCCAGAACCGGGTGAGAGTGCCTTCGCTGATGCTGGTGCAATCCCCCATCTTCCACGGACATATCTTTTCGATTTACATTGAGCTTGAGCGTGAGATGTCGCTGAAGAACTTCCGGGACGTCTTTTCCGGAGAGCATATCGCGCTCACTCCATCTGGGGGAGAAGAGCCCAGCAACGTGAATGTTGCCGGACAGGAAGACATTCTATTGAGCGTCCGCGCCGACAACACAGGCCAGCGTAAGAATGCTTTTTGGCTGTGGGCCGCCGCAGACAATTTAAAGCTGAACGCCATCACAGCCGTGGATTGTGTAGCGGCCATGCTGCTGACCCACTCCAAGGGCAGAGTGCAATAAAGTGCAAGGCTTTAGAACTATTTTTTAAAAATGTCATCCTGAGCGAAGGGCGAACGCCCGAGCCGAAGGACCCCGAGAATGTCGCGAGCTTGAATGCTGCATCGAGGCATTTTCTGAAGGATGCGGCTGGAAGAGCTTGCGAAACCCGTCCTGTGTGAAGACATAGGTCAGGTCAGGGCTTTTTAGCCGGGGAGTAGAGGTTTTGGGCTTTAGCCCCTGAGGGAACTGTCTTACGATGAATAAACTTATTTCTACGGCTCTGCTTCTGTGTTTTGCGCTGACTGGCTGCGGTTACCACACCGCCGGCAAAGCCGTCAAAATTCCCACCGACGTCCATACCATCGCCATTCCCACTTTTGTCAACAACACGCAGAGCTATCGCATCGAGCAGATTCTGACCGCCGCGGTGGTCAAGGAATTTACCAGCCGGACCAATTACCGCATCGTAAACGCTGCCTCTTCCGAGGCCGATGCCACCTTGCATGGCACTGTAGTCAGCACGCAAATCTCCGGATTGACCTACGATCCTAAAAATGGCCGGCTGTCGAGCGCAGAGGTCGTGGTCTACGCCCGCGTCTCGCTGGTCGACCGCAGAGGCAAATCCTTATTCGATAATCCCAATTATTACTTTCGGGAGCAGTACGAATTTTCCCTCGATCCTGGCACTTTCTTTCGCGAAGAGTCCCCGGCCGTGGATCGTCTCTCCCAGGATTTTGCGCGCACGCTGGTAAGCGACATACTGGAGAATTACTGAGTTGCCGCGCTCCGGGTTCAGCCAGACCGAACGCTTTGAAGCCGAAGTTTCGGCGCGCAAGCTGCGGCCGGCTTATGTCCTGGTGGGCGATGAGGCTTTTTTCCGCCGCCGCTGCCGCGACGCCATCCTGAAGCATCTTGTTCCCCAGGAGCTCCGCGAATTCAGCCTCTACGAATTCGACCTCGCAGAAACCGATCTGGGAGAAATTCTTGACCGCGCCCGCACGCCTTCACTGATGGCTCCATTCCAGGTGTTCTTTATTCGCGGGGTGAAGGCCTTGTATGGCCGCGGCAGCCACAAAGAAGACTTTGACATCATCGAGCAATACGTAAAGAATCCCAATCCCGACGCTGTGCTCATTTTCATCGCCGATCACGTCAGCATTCCCGCTGACGTGCGCCGTATGGACATGCACGATAAAGAACGCTTTGAGCGCATCCGCGAGACCTTGGGCGAATTCTGCGGCATCGTTGAGCTGGCGCGCGTAGAAGAGGGCGACGCCGTGCGTTGGACCGTTGACAGTGCCGCCGCGCAGCAGGTCAAAATCGATTCCGATGCCGCCCGCGAGCTGGTAGACGCGCTCGGCGGCGATATGACCATGATCGCTGGCGAACTGGAAAAGTTGATCCTGTACGTCGGTGAAAGAAAAAAAATCACGCTCGGCGACGTGGAGACCATGGTCCTGGCCGCCAAGCAGCGCTCGCTGTACGAACTCACAGACGCCATCAGCTCCAAAGACCGGCCAAAAGCGTTGACCATCCTCGACGCCATTCTTTCGACCGGCGACGGCGAAGAGGCCGCGATCGGGCATCTCTACATGCTGGCGCGCACCTTCCGGCAGATGCTCGTGATCCAGGAAAAAAATGTGCGCGATTCGCGCACTATCTGGCAGGCCCTGTGGCAGGGCTTCCGCGTTCCCCCGTTCGCCGCCGATGACATCATCCGCCAGGCCCGCCGCTACAAATCACGCCGCGAAATCACCCGCGCCCTGCGCTTCATTGCCCGTGCCGATTTAGCCCTGCGCAGCAGCCCCCCCAGCAAGCGCCTGGTGCTGGAGAACCTGATTCTTGATCTGGCCTCCGAACCAAAGGTACTGCCTCCAGCATGGCAGCAGGAAGAGCTTCCGGTATAGAAGATTTCCGCCGCGGATTGACGCGGATGAACGCGGATATTTTTGGGTTGTCATGCTGAGCAACTGACTCGCAGCGGCGAGTTAGGACGGTAATGAACGCCTTGAGACCCACGATTTGCGCAGCATTCGCTCGAGTCCTACGCGTCAAGAGGAGGCAAGTTGTCGACGAGGAGAAATCCGCGAAATCCGCGTTCATCCGCGGCGAAAAAGGATTTGCCTTGCAGCTAACTAAGCCATTTTTTTCAAGCGGGCGGCCAGGCGGGATTTATAGCGCGCAGCGGTGTTCTTGTGGATCACGCCCTTCTGGATTGCCTTATCAATGACCGCGACGGTTTCGCGGAATTTGGTTTCAGCGGCGGCCTTGTCTTTGCCCGCCAGGATTTCGCGCAGGCTGCGGATCTGGGTGCGCAGGGTGCTCGTGTTGGCGCGGTTGTGGGTGGTGCGTGTTTCCGTCTGGCGGGCGCGCTTCAGCGCCGAAAAATGATTTGCCATAAGTGTATGGATGACCCTTCAGAAGCCGCTTGCGGCAGCGATCCAAGAAAATATTTCCGAACAACTCGGAATACTGTATTGTACGCAAACCGGACATTTGCGGTCAAACTTATGCCAAATGGGTCTCCTCTCGATCGGCTGAAAGTCTACATCAATTCCAGCTCGCCCCTGGTGATCATAGAAACCATCGAGGAGCAGCGCGCCCTGGATCTGGTCCGCCTTGCCGCCAGCGATCTGCAGCTCCCGGTTTTTGAGTGGAGCGTGGCCGACGGGCTCAGGCGTTATGAAGCCAGGCCCAGCAGGTCCATGCCGCCCGGCAACTATGCCGTCCAGGATTTTCTTGCGCCTATTACCCAGAACGAGATCAACATAGCCAGCGGCGCGGGATCGATTTTGAACACCCAGGAGCCGGCCGGCGTGCTGGCGCACCTGCTCACGCTGACCATGTCGGCGGTTTATATTTTGAAGGATTTTCAGCGGCATATTGAAGATGCTGTGGTGGCGCGGCGCCTGCGCGAGGTGGCGCAGGAATTTTCCGACAAGCACTGTACGCTGATAATTACGGCTCCTTCGATTGTGCTTCCCCCCGAGCTGCAGGCCCAGGCGGAATATCTGGATTTGCCCCTGCCCGACCGCACGCGGCTGAAGCAGATTATTGAAGAAACATTCCAGCGACTCAGCAAAAAACTTACTCTAAAGCGCAAAACCAACCCAGCCGATGTGGAAGCAATGGCCTGCAACTTGTGTGGGCTGACCGAAGAAGAGGCCGAGCGCGCCGTGGCCCACGCCATAGTGAGCCGCTATGCACTAACGCCCGAAGTTATAACCGATGTGCTCGAAGCCAAGAAAGAGATGCTGCGGCGCAGCGGCATGCTCGAGTTTGTTGATGCCGAAGAAAATCTATCCTCGATTGGCGGCCTTGAAAATCTAAAGAAGTGGCTCGGCCGCCGCGTGGGAACGTGGGAGGATTGCGCCCGCGCCGCCGGCCTGGAGCCTCCACGCGGGGTGATTATTTTGGGAGTGCAGGGATGCGGCAAGAGCATGTGCGCGCGCGCCATCGCTGGGGAGTGGAAGCTGCCGCTGGTAAAGTTCGACACCTCGGCGATCTATGACAAATTCGTGGGCGAAACCGAGAAGCATATTCGCAAGATGTTCACCATCGCCGAGCAGTTGGCGCCGGCGGTGCTGTGGATTGACGAATTGGAGAAAGTTTTTGCCGGCAGCGGCCCCGATTCAGCTTCGGTGGATGCGGGCGTGAGCTCGCGGCTGCTGGGTTCTTTTCTCTCCTGGATGCAAGACCGCAAGGCGGCCGTTTTCGTGGCCGCTACCTGCAACAACGCAAACGTACTGCCGCCGGAGCTGATCCGCAAGGGCCGTTTTGACGAGATCTTTTTTGTGGATCTGCCCAATGCCGCCGAGCGCAAAGCGATTTTCATTGTCCAACTGGCCAAGCACAAGCTCAACGTTGTGGAATTCAGCCTGCTCAAACTGGTCGCCGCGTCGCAAGGCTACTCGGGAGCGGAGATTGATACTGCCATCAAGTCGGCCATGTACTCCGCCTATGCTGACAAGAAATTCCTGACCACCGAGACCATTCTTGACGAATTGGCCAATACCGTACCCCTGTCCGCAACGCGCGCCGAAGACATTGACAAGCTGCGGATCTGGGCGCGAGAGCGGGCGGTGCAGGCTTCGGCGCCGGAGACGGCGGAAGTGTCGGCGTAAAGAGCGATCGGAAATAGCACTCAGCAGTCGGCACTCAGCATTCAGCCCGGAAACAGGAACAGAGGGAATTTCGTCAGGAGGTGTTTGTGCGGAAACTAGTTACACTCTCGCTTGCTTTTCTCTTAATATCGTCAGTTTATGGACAATCCATGGGTGTTCTGACCGGAGAGATTAAAGACGCGCAGGGCTCAATTATCACTGATGCCGTAATCATTATTCATGCCGACGGCTCCCGCTTTTGGAATGCCAAAAAGATTGACGCAAAATACGAAGATCTGAAGATCAATCCCAATCCATCATCGGGCAAATATAGGATCGAATTACCGGCAGGTTATTACTACGACGTGATGGTTTCGAGAGCTGGCTTTCGCCCTGAGTGTGCCAAGTTGTATATCTTGAAAACACAATCGAAAGAATTCAACGTCACACTTCAAATTGGTCCTGCAGAACCGCTTATGCCCCCAGAGTAACCCGCAGTCAGCATTCAGCCAGGAAGCAGCTTTCTTGTCTTCTGGATTGCCTCCTCCAAACAAGTGCACTGCTGAATGCTTGCAAATTAATTTTTTGTGAAAACCGCAGCCTGCAAGCCATGAACCTCATCTAACGACAGGTGAAGTACTTAGGGGTAAACGTACTGTGAAAATTGCCCTTCGAGGTGATTTCCGTTGTTGACTCCGACCCTGCTCCGGAGTACGCTTAGCTCAATGAGTGCTTCCACATTGTGGCGAGCATTGCACCCGCAGCGGTCATTTCCCGACATACGCAAACTTTCGCAAAACTGGTGTGTATGCGCCTTTGGACCGGTGTTTGTGCAGTGGCGCAGCCCGGAGGTCCTCAGAACAACTAGATGAAGAAGAATATTGCATTAAGCCCCAGGATCGAAACCCTTTTTGGCACGCGTGACGAAAACCTGCACTTGCTCGAAGACGGCCTGAACGTTTCCATCGATCTGAAATCGGATTCTATAGAAATTGAAGGTGCTCCCGGCGACGTATCGCGGGCAGAGCAGGTGTTTGCCGATTATGCCCAGTTGCAGCGCAACGGCTTTACGTTTTACAACGGCGATCTCGGCTCCATGCTGCGCATTGTGATCTCAGATCCCAATGCCAGCCTGCGCTCGCTTGCAGAAGCCGGCAGGCAGCGCGCCGTGGGCAAGCGCAGCGTGCAGCCCAAAAGCGTCAATCAGAAGCGCTATATCGAAGCCATTGAAAACAACGACATGGTTTTTGGTATTGGCCCGGCGGGCACGGGCAAAACCTACCTCGCGGTGGCAATGGCGGTCTCTGCCCTCGTGGCCAAGCAGGTGAACCGCATTATTCTGGCGCGTCCGGCGGTGGAAGCCGGCGAGCGCCTCGGTTTTTTGCCGGGAACATTGCAGGAGAAGGTTGATCCTTACCTTCGGCCGCTCTATGACGCGCTTTACGATCTGCTGGACGCGGAAAAAGTCGATCGCCATCTGGAAAAGAACGTCATCGAGATTGCTCCCATTGCCTTCATGCGCGGGCGCACGCTCAACGATTCGTTCATTATCCTCGATGAGGCGCAGAACACGACCTCTGAGCAGATGAAGATGTTCGTTACCCGCATGGGGTTCAACTCCAAGTGCGTCATCACCGGCGATATCACGCAGATTGATCTGCCCAACGCCCGGCGCAGCGGCTTGCTGGAAGTGATGGACGTGCTCAAGAGCGTGAATGGCATCTCGTTTATTCATTTTGATGAAAGCGATGTCGTGCGCCATCATCTGGTGCAACGCATTGTGCGTGCATATGAAGACCACAAAGTCCGCAGTGTGCAAAACCAGTTGTCGCTTTCGCTTGAGTCGCAGCCGGCCGAAGTTCCGCCCGCGGAGGAGCGCCGGCTGGAAAACTAATTTTCCTGAGGAATTGAGTGGGAGGGCATCGAGCCCTCCCACTTCCATTTAAGAGCGTTCAAAATCTTTGAAGGGGCACAGCTTTAGCTGTGCCGTTTGAGGCTTTAATAAACCTGGGCTTTAGCCCCTTAGGCAAGATTGCAGGAGGAGCCAAACTTGATCGTGCTTGACCCCGAGCTAAAGCGGAATTTGAGAGGCGTGTCCCGCCAGGCGCTGGAGCGTTTTGCCGGCCGTGCCCGGCGCGCTGCCGGAGTGCACGGCAAGGTGCAGGTCCTGATTACCTCCAATGGCGCGCTGCGCATGCTCAACCGGCAATTCCGGAAAAAGGACAAAGCCACAGACGTGCTATCGTTTCCTCCTGCTCCCGGTGCCGATCACTCTGGCGATATCGCCATCTCGGCTGAAATTGCCGCACAGCAGGCCCGTTCGCTGGGGCACACTCTAATGCAGGAGCTGAAAGTCCTGATGTTGCACGGCATGTTGCACCTGGCCGGTTACGACCACGAGAGCGACAAGGGAGAGATGGCGCGTAAAGAAGAACGCCTGCGGCGGCAGTTAGGTGTCTCTGCGGGCTTGATTCAGCGGACGGAAAATACGAAGAGGCCGGCGCGCCGCTCTCCAGCAGCGCGTGCCAAACAACGACAATGATAGACGTAGGAATTCCCATTACGATCGCGGTGCTGGTCGGAATCCTGCTGCTCACCTCCTACGTGGAGCGTATGTATGCCGAAATGGGAAAATTTCTCTCCCGTGAATTTCAGGAAAATGTTGAGATTTACGAGCAGCGGGTTGAGCCGCGGCTTGGCCTGGGCCGGCAAAAGGTCTCAACTTCGGTCTCAATCCTGACGCAACTGACCACCGCTGCGCTGGGCATCGTTTCCTCTTACGCCGTGCTGCACGATACCGAATCGCATCCGCGCGAAATGCTCACTGCGGGGATCGGGCTGGTGTTGATTATCGTAATCTTTAACCGGCTGCTGCCCTTCATCCTGCTTACGCGCACCAAGGGTGAGTGGCTGGTTCCGCTCACATGGCTCCTGCGCCTGCTCACGTATCTTGCTTTGGTCATCACTATTCCGCTGGGGTTTGGCGAGTCGGTGGCTGCGCTCTCGCGCGAGCAACCGCCCGAAGAGCCGGAGCATGGCTCGGAAGCGGTCGAGGCCCTGATCGAAGCCGGGCAAGAGGAAGGTATTCTGGAAGAAGGCGACCGTGCGTTGATCCAATCCGTGGTTGAGTTTGGCGACAAGACTGTTCGTGAAGTCATGACCCCGCGGCCGGAGATCACCGCCGTTTCCGCCGACGCCACCGTAGAGCAGTTCACCGAACTGCTGCGGCTTAAACCCTACTCGCGCGTGCCCGTGTACGAAGGAACGATTGATAATATGAAGGGCATCGTCTTTGCACATGACGTCCTGCAGGTAGCGGATTCGGAAGCTCGCATTCGGCGCGTAGGCGAGCTGATGAAGCCGGTGCACTTTGTCCCCGAATCGCAGCGGGTGACAACTTTGCTGCGCGAGATGCAAAGCGAAAATATTCATATGGCCATCGTGGTTGACGAATACGGCGGCGTGGCAGGCCTTGTGACCACCGAAGATCTATTAGAAGAAATTGTCGGCGAAATCCGCGACGAGCACGAAGAAAAGAGCGAAGTGGTGCGCGAGAGCGAGACTTCTTATGTTGTGCCCGGCAACCTCGATGTCGATCGTTTGGAAGAGCTGTTCCATGTTCGCCCCGAAGGCCACGAAGCCACAACCGTGGCCGGCCTGGTCAGCGAAGCCCTGGGACGCATTCCCAACCAGGGCGAGATCGTGGAGCAGGATGGCCTGCGCTTTGAGATTTTGCAATCCACCGACCGCCGCATCGAGCGGCTGCGCATTAGTTCGCATCCCACTCCCCAGCCCGAACAGTTGAGGGCCTGAGCCGCCATGGGACTTCGTTCCGGTTTCGTCTGCATCCTCGGCCGGCCCAACGCCGGCAAGTCAACCCTGTTGAACGCTCTTGTCGGCGAGAAGGTGGCCATCGTTACCCACAAGCCGCAGACCACACGCAACCGAATCCTCGGCATCGTGAATGAACCTGCGAAAAAGGGACGGCCCGCGGGCCAGATTGTTTTTGTTGACACGCCCGGCATCCACAAGCCCGATACCTCGCTCAACCGCAAGATGATGCACGAGGTTCGCGCGGCGCTGGAAGGCTGCGACCTGTTGTTGCTGCTGGTGGACGCCACTGAAAAATTCGGCTCTGGAGACCAGTTCGCGCTGGAAATGGCGAAACAGACCGGCGTCAAGATATTTTTGCTGCTCAATAAAATCGACCAGATAGAGAAGAGCAAACTGCTGCCTATCATCGCCAGTTACTCAGGCTTGCATGACTTCGGCGAGATCATTCCCATATCGGCACTCAAGAAAAGCGGGCTCGACCTGCTGTTGCAAAAAGTGATCCACGCATTGCCCCAGGGCCCGCACTATTTTCCCAAAGACCAGATCACCGATCAGCCCGAGCGTTTTCTGGTTGCAGAACTGGTGCGCGAAAAGATTTTGCAGCTCACCGGCGAAGAGGTGCCTTACGCCGCTACGGTAGTGATCGAACAATTCGAAGAGAAACCCAGGCTTACGCGCATCGCCGCCACGATTTTTGTCGAGCGCGAAGGACAAAAGGGCATCATCATCGGCAAGGGCGGCCAGATGCTGAAGAAAATCGGCAGCGCCGCGCGCTTTGAAATCGAAAAGCGGCTGGGAACAAAAGTCTTTCTGGAACTGTTCGTCAAAGTCCGCCCCGGCTGGCGCGACTCGCGCGAGTTTGTCGAGGGCCTGGATTGGCGCCGGCAGTTAGAAGATTTGACGACGAAAGAGCCCGAACGGTAGCGCGACAGCAGCTCGCCATCAAACGTTGCTCATGGGCCTTAGAGTGCTCTGCTCCATTTTTCAGGAAGCCAGGAACGGAGCAGAAAGTATTCGTTGACGGGCCTATCATCGTCCAACGGCGGAATGCCCTCGCCTTGCGTGCGAAGGAATTCATCCAATGGAATTTCGTGGGCAAGCAGAATCGCAAACTGTTCCTCGGCCGTTCTGCCTGGTCCCCACTCCAGGAAATCGGCAACAGCAGCGGGCGGCATACGGCTGGCGAGCTCGGCAGGTGTCAGATTTGGGATCGGACTCATGCTGGCAACGACATGAAGCCCCCATCCTTCGACCGAAACCATACCGCGTACATAAGGAAAAGATTCCTTCAACGCTTTGATCATTGCCAGCATATCGAACTTATCGTCTTCCATAATCCATTGCTCGAGAATACCCCCGGGGCGCAGCCTGCGCTTGACAACGTCATAGAACTCGCGTGTGTACAGCAGACTCACGCCAGCCGCTGAAATGGGCGGCGGCGGATCGATCGTAATGACATCAAATTGCTTTCGTGTCTTCTCCAGGAACAGGCGGCCATCGTCAATGACCACATGGGAGTTTGAAGATTGCAGCAGGCGATCGCCGTCGGAATGGTAGTAGGAAAAGAGCTGGGGTACACTGGGCACCAGCTCCACTGCTGTCGCTGAGATTCCCCAGGAGAGCAGCGAACGATGCGTTGTCCCCATTCCAAAACATATCACTAAGGCATCTTTGGGAGGCTGGGTATGGAAGGCGAGGGGGAGGTGCGCCATCGTTTTAGTAATGGAGGTCAATTTGGTTATGCCAACACCGTTCACAAACAACTGCTTTTCCATTCCCTGTCCGGTAGCCACGACAGTAGCCGCGTAGTCGCGTCGAATCTGATAGTGCGAGAACCTTGTGATGAAGTCTTTGGTAAAGATAATCAACGCCAATGCAACCACGATCGTTTCGGAATAAAATCGCACTCCATAACGCCTGCGAGATTCAGACATTCTAGGCCGGAAGACGTACAGAAGCATGAAAAGCGGCAAGGTAAGCAAGATCAACGACCAACGCTCTCCCAGAGCAGGCAAAAGAAGGAAGCCGGAGAGCACCGGGCCTAGAATGCATCCTATGATGTTGACAGCATAGGCTTTTCCGGCTCGATCAGGATCTCCTTCAGAGTACTGATCCACCAGCATGGGAGTCACAAATCCCAACAGACCTGTAATCGGCATAATGCCTAAAACACGTATGATTGCCAAAGCTTTAAACAGCGGTAAACGTAGATCAGTCATGAGCAGAGGAATAAGTCCAGCCACGCCTAACAGGAGCCACGCTACCGTCTCTTCTCCTGGGCCATGCTTCCGCAGCCAGTGGCGATACACTCTGGAACCGATAAAGGTTCCCAACAGATAACAACCCAGAATGCAGGCGAACGTATATACCTCGGTTCCCATGTAAGGCGTAAACTGCCGGACCCAGATGACCTCCATCGCCAGACTGACCAGCCCCGTGAGGAAAAGAAGACCCACGATGAGCCGGGTAGAAGAAACTTGTGCCTGCACGGCTACTTCCGCTTGCGCCGGGGATGTCTGCTGAATATCTCTCACCCACGTGCTCAAAAGAAGGGCAAAGGCAGCAACCGTCAGATTGCATAAAGCCGCAATTTTCATTGTGTTGCGGAAACCGAATAACTCCACGAGCACAAATGCAGGCAGAAGTGCGCCCAGAACCGCGCCCAGCACGTTAGCCAGGTACAAAAAGCTGAACGATCTCTTTGAGGCAACGCTTAGTTTTCGGATGGCAGCCATCGCCAGGGGGAAGGTAGCTCCCATGCAGGTGCACCAGGGCAACAGAATCAAGGTAAGCCACAGGCCTGCGATCCAGTAATAATGCAGTGAAGAAACAGAAAGGTCGCCGCCGTAATTTTCGAAATAACTGTTGGCGAATCTCATTTCGGCTGGCACTGCCCAGGCAGAAAGACCAATCAACAATTCGGTCAGAGCATAAAAGCGGAGCGGATACTTTCCACTGTGATTTTCAATGTTCCGCATCCAGCGCCCCGAAAGCCAGCTTCCCAGTCCGAGCCCTGCCATGAAAAGCGACAGAAAAATGGAAATTATGGGAGTCGTGACGCCAAACTGGGCCATCCCCAGTCGCAACCAAATGACTTCGTAAAGCAGACTGCAAAAACCTGAAAAGAAAAAGAATACAAAGAACCACCGCATCCGCATGTGTTGCTCCTTGGCCAATCACGAATCCGCTGACGTCAGATTAAAGCCCTGCCATGATGGCGGAATATTTGGTTGCAATTTGTTTTAAGAGCTATTAGAGCATGACTTTCGAGAATTCCATAGAGCACAAGGATTGCGCAGCCAAGCACCCCTTCCTCCGCCTACAGCCCCAGGCTTCTGCTCTCGGCTCACAAAGATGGCTGTGGGACGCCGGCCTGCAAGCCAAAGTCTCAGTGCTGGGAGTAGGCGTCGCTTTGTCCTATGGAAGAGATTTGGACAAACCGTAGGCTCACCTGTTATTGTGAATTTAACTTCTCATATGCAGATGGGAGTACGGAAAACTGGCCGAGGAAAAATCAAGGAAATAAATTCCCACGCGTTGGACGCGAGTAGAGAACTCAGCAATGACAGACTTGAAATTAAACAAGTAATAAACTCTCCTGCAATTTTCTCCGCTTGATAATCCATTGAATAATTACAGTTGCGGCAAGATTTACGTTATAATTCGCCGATTCCCCCAAAAATAAACCGGAGGCTGACGCCCATGGGTTCTGGAAAACGAAGTGCGGTAGTGCACATGCTAGTTCTCGTATTTTCTTCGCTTTTAGTTGCGCAAACTACCCAGCCTGTCACGGTCGCGGGATTGCACTCATCCAAGGATGTAGTGTGGCAGCGCACATCACCCAACGCGAAACACCCGGATGGGCCGGTACTTTATCAAATCATCTTCCGCTCGAGTGCTACGCCCGGTCACGTGCCGATAATCTCACCCACGTTTACCCTGACAGATTCACCCATCTCTGTGGTTGGCGGCAACGTGGTGATTGGCGGCATGTCGATCAACGGCAGCACAGGCGTTATCAGCTTTGCAGGCGCAGATAACGATCTGACACTCCAAGCAGGTACCGCCGCTTCTGGAACAGATCAATTAGGTGGAGAGCTAGTCCTTAGCGCCGGGAACGGCACCGGCCAGGGTGCCAGCGGCAACGTCCACTTGCAGACTGCCGGAGCTACTGATGTTTCGGGCACGACAGGTGATACTTTGGTAGACCGAGTCATCATTGTCAGCAAGGGCAAACAGTTGACCTTGTCATCTCCAGGCTTCACGTCGCTCATGTCCATTCAACTTCTTGGGACCCACACCGCGGGAGGCCGCATCCGATATATGATCCGCGCGACCGATGGAGGCTCACAAATTGCCACCGAAGAAGGAGTTATTCAGTATCTGGCAACCGCCAATTCAATAACCTGTACCGTGCAAACCACCGACAAACTCCACCTCGGGACTGTGAATTCAGGTTGCACGCCGGGATTCTTTAATCCCGGCAGTCAGCCTGGGGTTTCGATTTTTGACAATGTCAGCTTCAGTAGCCCTGCACCGATCGTGGTGCACGAGGTTTACTTCACCATCGAGAACGAGTCGGGGTCGCCGATACGGTTGGAGCCGTAATATTACGGGCGAAAGGCTCTTGAAGAAGAACAGCATGGAATACGACGAACGCTTCGTATTTGGATAAAAGCGAGCGTCGTCCCAACGGGACGGAGATCATTTTGGCATCGTACCCAGCGTTGAATCGCTGGGTATAATACGTCTTTGCTTACAAACACATAGAACTGTTCACCGTCTTTCAATATTCATTGACCAACAGAATCTCTAGCGGTTGAGTGGCAATGCCTTTCATTGTAACTACAAAGCCATTGATATCAATCTCGTCTAACGAGAACCACTCACCATTTATTCGCTTACTTTCGTACTGCTGGTGCAACTGACGTTCTAACCCATGACATGTTATCGCTTTTGATTGTGTGAACAAGTGAGACCTTGAAAGGTAATTGAATATTAAAAGCTGACATTCTCTCTTTAACTCTGGCCGAACACTAACCGGAGGTTTCAATGATGTCTCGCACTCTGCGGCAATCTTCCCGGGTGTTGATTGCCAGTGTCTTGCTTGTGGTACTTGCGGGCCCATATCGGCACGCGTGACGGCCGCAAAGGTGAGCGCTCCCCTGGGTGGCAACTATTTCCTTTCCAATTTTGAAACCGACAAAAACGTTTACAGCAACGGCTTGTTTGGCTTCAAACTCGGCCTGTTTGTGGATACCGGCAGGATTACCGGCGCCTCGGCCGCTCTAGGCTCGCAACGATGGCTGTGGGACGCGGGCTTGCAAGCGAAAGTCTCAGTCTTGGGAGTCGGTGTGGTTTTGTCGTATGGAAGAGACCTGCACTCCGGGCACGGCGCTTTTTACACCAGCGTTGCGCCATAACGGCTGAAGCCGCGTGGGCCACAATTGTCATCAATGCTGGCTTTTGCGGCGGGCAGAATCATTTGGTTCGAAAACCGCGCCGACAAGTAGTATAACGGTACGCGATTCAAAGGCACGGCACACCGTGCCCAGCCTGGTCACTATCTAAAGGATCGCAGATCAATAGAAAAAATATATGTCTTTCACCGCCAGCTAGCCGTCAAAGACTTTCCAGAGGAGGTTCCCCCGCATGAACACAGTCTTCGCCCGCACATACCAAATCTGGCTCGCCTGCGTTATAGCATTGTTATTGGGCTGCACACGGGACGTGGAGAAAACAGGTGCTGCGTCTTCTCAGCACGATAACGCGCCGGTTGCCGACATACAGATCAACAATCCTAAGCCCTACCCTTTCAGGTTTGTCGCGTACGGCGACATGAGGTTCGCCGAGCATGAATCCTATGGAACGGTCATCATCGCCAATGCTAAAGCTCGCCAGCAGGTCATCGATCAGATTGTCAATGAAGTCCCGGCATTCCTGGTGGTAACCGGTGATTTTGTATTCAGAGGATTTCATGCCGAGGACTGGACTTACTTTGACCGGGCAATCAAGCCGGTGAGAGATCGTGGAATACGAATATTTCCTGCGATTGGCAACCACGAGGTGGGGCCTCCCCCGAGCCAGCTTTATGGAGGCCGGGCTCTCCAGGAAATCGAGAAAAAAACTGAAGAGTACGTCGCATCCCGGGGCCTGGAGAACTATTACAAGGAGTTCCCTGACATTTCCCATAAGCCCTGGTATTCGGTCCGGTATGCCAATTGCTATTTTCTTGTTCTGGACAGTGAGGTTGACGATGCGGCACAGGAGGACTGGATCAAAACCCAGTTAGACTCAATACCTTCGGAGGTCGATTACATCTTTGTCGTCCTCCACCGGCCGCCCTACACGGCTCTGACCGATAACGTGCATAAGCCACTGAAAATGCAAATAGATCTGAGAGCATTGCTTGAGGACCATCAGAAAAAAAGCCGGGCGCACATCATCGTCATCGCTGGACACGTCCATAATTATGAGCGATACGAGAGCAACGGCGTAAACTACATCGTCAGTGGAGGAGGAGGAGCGGCCCAGGTAAAATTTGCTCGCGACGCAAAAGACCTCTATCCAAAGAATGCGCTGTATGGAAAAAATGACCCGGTGAACGAAGATCAATATCATTACTGCCTGTTTACCGTGGACCATTCCAAGCTGAAGTTTCAGATGATGAAGCTGGTAAGCCAAGGGAAGAGTATAGCTTTCGAGCCCAGAGATTCCTTCGAACTGGATATTGCCGCGCACTAAGCCGAAATTGTATGTTTGAAACTTGAGGTTGCTCCGCGTAGCGCAGGTGCTATTACCCATGCATCTGGATCCACGACACCGGAGTGTTGTCCAAGAGCCCGTTTATGGATACTTTCCGTAAATACGCGGACTTTTGGATCGCACTCGTCTTTCGGTGACCTTCCCAAGTTTCAATGACGAGCCGGCCAGATTAATCCATTGCACCAAACCATCAGAATAATTCTACAACCCAGACATTTTAGACCTGGGCAACCATATGTTTTGCCCGAAATGTCAGCACAGGCGAGCCTCTTCCGGGATTGCTGTCGATTTCTGCGTGCTCGTGCGTCGTACTGGGGGCTGGCAAAAAGCACCATAAGCGTCAGGAGCTCCTGGGTTTGGCCGTTATCACCTAAAGGAACCAGGAACGATTCGTAACAGGAGAATAAGTTGTTTTCATCACGACTAAGCCAAGCTGTAGTCAAACGAGTCAAGGAGCACGCCGCGCCCGACGAGCTTTGCAAGACCTTTCACGATCACGTCAACTATCTGTACACGCTCTCATTGCTGTTAACGGCAGATCACGACAAAGCCGAGCAGTGCTTCGTTGGTGGTCTGGAAGATTGTCTCGAAGGCAGGCCGGCCCTTCAAGAGTGGGCGCACTCCTGGGCGCGACGGGCGATCATCAGGAATGCAATCAGGATGGTGTCGCCCGCGAGAAACAAAATCCAGCCGGCAGCCCAGCCAACGGAAGGCGAGCTGCCGGAGACGGAGGCGGGCACGCCGGCTGCCGCCATTACCAGCCTGCAGCCCTTCGAGCGTTTTGTGTATGTCATGTCGCTGCTCGAAGGGTACTCGGACCGCGAGTGCTCGGTCCTGCTCGGCTGCACCATCTCTAAGATCGCCCGCGCACGAAGCCGGGCTCTCCAACAGGTCGCTGGTGCCCTGCTGCACTCGGAGTCGGCAACTTAAATCACCACAGAGACACAGAGGCAAACCAAATTTGCAGAAATCATTCAAGATTTATTCTTTCACCGCAATCCCTAGCGCTTTCATCTTCCGGTAAAGATGGCTGCGCTCCAATCCCAGGACTTCCGCCGTGCGGCTGATGTTGCCGTGGTTTTCGTCGAGCTTTTTCAGGATGTAGTCGCGTTCGTAGGCGGCGCGGGCCTGGTGCAGCGTGGAAAATTCGCGGGCGGCGGATTTGGGGCCGCCGTCGCGGTAGACCAGCGGAGGCAGGTGCTTGCGGTCAATCTTTACGGCTGTAGGATTCATGATGACCATGCGCTCGATCACGTTGCGCAGCTCGCGCACGTTGCCCGGCCAGGAGTAGCGCATCAGGGTTTCAATGGCGTCGTCGGAGATATCTTTGGAGCGACGGCTGTAGGTTGCGGAAATTTCCTTCAAAAAATGCCGCGCCAGCAGCGGGATGTCTTCCTGGCGCTCGCGCAGCGGCGGAACGTAAAAGGGAATCACGTTCAGGCGGTAGAAAAGATCTTCGCGGAAGTTGCCGCGGCTGATTTCTTCTTCCAGGTTTTTGTTGGTGGCGGCGATCACGCGGGTGTCAACCGTAATGGCTTCGTCTTCCCCCACGCGGATAAATTTTTGCTCTTCCAGCGTGCGCAGCACCTTGGCCTGGGTCTTCAGGCTCATATCGCCTACTTCATCCAGAAACAACGTTCCGCCGTCGGCCTTTTGGAATTTACCCTGCTTGTCTTCCAGGGCGCCGGGGAACGATCCTTTGCGGTGTCCAAAGAGCTCGCTCTCGATCAGGTCTTCGGGGATGGCCGCGCAATTTACCTCGACGAACATGGCTTCTTTACGCAGACTTTGCGCGTGGATGGCCAGCGCCACCAGCTCTTTGCCCGTGCCCGACTCGCCGTAGATGAGCACGCGTCCGTTAGTGGGAGCCATCAGCGCAATCTGCTGGCGCAGGGCTTTGACGGGAATGCTTTTTCCCACAATCTCGCTCTTGGATTGCAGTTGCTTTTTCATGTCGCGGTTTTCCCCGCGCAGGCGCTTGGCATCAATGGCGTTCTTGATCAGGATCAGGGTTTTTTCCAGGGAGAGCGGTTTCTCCAGGAAGTCGTAAGCGCCCAGTTTGGTGGCGCGCACCGCGGTCTCAATGGTGCCGTGGCCGGAGATCATGATTACCTCCGGCGGGTCGTCGGTGGTGCGCAGCTTTTGCAGGGTCTCGAGGCCATCCATCTCAGGCAGCCACACATCAAGCAGCACGACCTCGAAGTCATGTTTGCCCAGCAACTCCAGGCAGGCTTCGCCGCTTCCGGCGACCGCGGCTTTGTAGCCTTCGTCTTCGAGCGCACCCTTCAGCGAATCGCGGATGTGCTTTTCGTCGTCAACGATCAGAATGTTATGCATGATCGGGCAGCGCGATCCTCTCTGTTGGGCCGGCTTGCGCGCCTACGGCAACCGGCAGCTCCACGATGAAGCGGGCGCCGATTGGCGAGTTTTCTTCAACGCGCACCGAGCCGCGATGGTCTTCAACGATGCGTCCTACGATCGCCAGTCCCAGGCCGGTGCCGCGTTTCTTGGTGGAAAAGTAGGGAAGAAAAAGTTTCTCTTTCAGCTCCTGGCTTACGCCATGGCCGGTATCGGCAATCACAATTTCCACCATGTCGCCGGTGGCGATAAACGCGGTGGAGATGTGCACCTCGCGCACCAGCGAATCCTGCATAGCGTCGGCGGCGTTATCTACGATGTTGGCGATCACGCGCTTCATGGCGTTAGGATCGGCCATCACTGGCGGCAGATCGGACGCCAGGTAAGTGCTGACCTGGATGCCTTCCAGCCTGCCGTTAAACATCGAGAGCGCGCTTTGAATCACGCTATTGATGTCAGAGGCCTGTGGTTGCGAGGTTGGGAAGCGCGCCATGACGGAAAATTCATCTACCAGCGTGCGTACTGTTTCTACTGCCTCGGCGATGGTTTGCGAGCATCCCTGGATGACCTGCAGCGAAGCCTCGTCGGGTGGATGTCCGCGCTCCAGGTGGCGGCGGATGCGCTCGGCGGAGAGCGCAATCGGGGTCAAAGGATTTTTGATCTCGTGGGCCACGCGCCGCGCCACCTCACGCCATGCCGCCTGCTTTTGCGCCTTCAGCAGGTCCGAGAGGTCTTCAAAAACAATTACGTATCCGAGTTTCTGCACGCTGTGATGCAGTGCCGCAACCGTCACCGCGACGTCAAACCTGGCACGCGCGGCGGGAATCTCCAACTGGCTGGTCACCGATCCCATGCGGTCGGCCTTGCGCATCATGGCTTCCAGGTCGGCGACCACATCTTCCTGAAACAGATTTTTGAGCGGAGCGTTCTGAGGGAAGCCGGGCGCGCCGTCGGCTGCGGCGAGCGGCGCCATTATGCGGGTGAAGGCATGGTTGGCGCGGGTAATGCAGCCGGAAGCATCCAGCGTCAGTACGCCGGTAGGGATGGTTTCCAAAATGGTCTCAATATCGCGGCGGCGCTGCTCCAGCTCAACATTGGCGCCGGTGAGCTGGCTGCGAGAAGCTTCAATGGCGCGCCGCGAAGTTTCCAGTTCGGCGGCCATGCGGTTGAACGAGGCCACCAATTCGCCCAACTCATCCATGGCGGGAATTTCAACCCGGTAGTCGAGGTTGCCGCGGGAAATCTCACGGGTCGCCTCGGCCAGCGCCGCCACCGGGCGCGTCACCAGCTTCGATAAATAGATCGCCAGCCATGTAGTGGCAAAGAGCACGATCATGGTGATCAGCAGCAGCACCTCAATGTAGGTGCTGCGAACTATTTTCCGCTGATTGCTGAGATCGCGGTAGGTATTGATATTTTCTCCGATGCGATTCATCGTCGGCCGGAATTCCGGCGGAAGCGGAATGGCCACCAGAATCACATTTTGCGGATTGCTCGTCACCTGCGCCGAGCCCATAACGTAATCGCGGCCATTCATGTTGAAAGGCGTGGCGTTTTGCAGCCCGCTGGGGTTGGGAAGAGGAATTTTTTTACGCAAATCCCCCCAACCCTCGGGGAGGTTGTAACCCGCAACCAGGGAATCGCCGGCGAGGGCCAGGGCAAAGCCGCCCTGCAGGGTTTTTTGCCGCACCCGGAACTCGTTGACAAGAGTTGAAGAATTGAATGCACGCTGGCTCTCAGGCATCTCAGCAATGGCTTGGGCTTCGGCGTGGGCGTTTTCCATGGCATAGCGCGAGAGCAATCCCGTAACCTGGGTTGAATCATCCAGCAGCTCTTCGCCCGGACGCAAGAACCAGCGATCAATCGAGCGGTTCATCAGCCCGTAGGCGCAGAGAAACAAAACAAAAACAGGGATGACGGAAAGAATCAGGGCTCCTACGACCATGCGGCTGCGGAACTTCGATCCCAGCACGCCGATGCGCCGTTCGGCATAAAGCTTCAACAGGTGGCGCAGCAGAACAAAGGTCAGGGCCACAAACAAAAGAAAAATCAGCGCCGAGAGCGCGGCAAAGATCAGCGTCTGGTTCGTGGTGCGGGGGTTAATATCTACCTTGAATGACACCTGCCACAAAATCATGGTGAACAGCACGGCGACGCCCACGATCAGCGCGATGAGAGCGCCGGGGCGCGGTTTCGTCCGGGACTGGTTAACTTCAGGCATAAGGCACAAGCCTCATTGATTATAGAAGACCTCAAAAGCCGCGTTGCAGGATACAATTCTTCCCGGCGGAATTATTTCAACCTAACATTCATGAGGAGCTATGGCCAATTTTGTCAAAATAGCTGCAAAAAATGATTTGCCCGCATCCGGTGAGGCCAAGGAGTTTGCCTGCGGCGACAAGATGATCTGCATCGCCAACGTTGACGGTGTGCTGAGCGCTATGGATAACGTCTGCCTTCACCGCGGCGGCCCGTTGGGACAAGGCATGGTGGATGGCGGAAAAGTGATCTGCCCATGGCACGGATGGGAATATGACACCAAAACAGGGGAAGCATCGCACAATCCCTCGGCCAAGGTTGCGGTTTATCCGGTCAAAGTAGAGGGCGATAACGTGATGGTGCAAATCTGAAGAGAAAAATTCACCACGGAGGCACGGAGGCACGGAGAATTGGGTCATTGATCGTCGGATCATTGAATCATTGAAAATCAAGAAATGATTCATATAAAGCAAATAAATTGGGCGGAATCGAACAATGACCCGATGATTCAATGACCCAATCACTCAATCTCCTCCGTGTCTCCGTGTCTCCGTGCCTCCGTGGTGAAATGTTTTAGCCTGGAGGGGACCATGAGTCCGGTTACGCATTATCTGATCAGCTGGTTGGTGGCCAATTCGGCGAAGCTCGAGCGCAAAGAGCGCGCTATTGTTACCCTGGCCGGCGTGGCCCCTGACCTCGATGGACTGGGAATCGTGCCCGAATGGCTGACGCGTAACTCAGCGCATCCGCTGAATTGGTTCAGCGAATATCACCACACCCTGGGACACAACCTGGGTTTCGCTCTCGTGGTAACCGGCGTTAGCTGCCTGATTGCAAGCCGGGGCTGGAAGTTTAAAGCTGCTTTGTTTGCCTGCCTCAGCTTTCATCTGCACCTGTTCTGTGACCTGATTGGCGCGCGTGGCCCGGATGGCGAACAGTGGGCGATCCCGTATCTGGCGCCCTTTTCCCAGGCCTGGCAGTGGACGTGGCACGGGCAGTGGGCACTGAATGCCTGGCCCAATTTTGTGATCACCATCGCAGCCTTGGCAGCGACGTTTTACCTGGCGTGGAGACGCGGCTTTTCTCCGCTTGAAACGTTTTCCCGCAAGGCAGACACCATCTTTGTAACCACCCTGAGAAATCGTTTTCCGGTAGGAACCGTTGTGGCATGAGCAAAATCATTCTGCAGGCATTGACGAGGAGATGTATGGCCAAGCGCATTTTTCAACGACTGATCCTATTTGTTCTGGCAGCATGGATGGCAGCGCCTCTTTCCGCCGATATCAAGATCAAAACCAAGCGTGAAACCATGGGCCGTGCCAGCGAAGATACGGTTTATATCAAAGGCCCGCGCGAACGTACAGAGATGGGCGCGATGATGAGCATGAACGTCAACGTCAACATCATCAACATCCTGCAATGCGACAAGAACCGCTCCATCCAGCTTAATCCGGTAAACAAGACCTATGTCATTACCCCCCTGGCGACGGAGGAGAGTTCCACCACCGACAGCGCACAACCCAACAATAGCCCGCCGGCCAAAAGCAAAACCAGGAACAAAGATACGCGCCATGGCGGCGTTGTAACCATCAATGTCTCTTCCAGTGATACCGGAGAGCGCAAAAAGATGTTTGGCTATAACGCGCGCCACGTCACCAGCAGCATAAGCATGGATGCAAGCCCCGACGCCTGCGCCCTGGGCGATTACAAAGTCGAAGACGACGGCTGGTATGCCGACCTTTCTCCTACGCTCGTCTGTCGCACACGTGTGCGTTTCGGGGGAATCGCAGAGCGTGCCGGATGCCAGGATAGCTACCGTTTTCACGGCAGCGGATTCGCCAACACCGGATATCCACTCAAGCAAACCTCAACCATTCAGAATGGCAGCGACAACTTCACCACGTCGGTGGAGGTGACCGACCTTTCCACGGCGACCATTGACCCCGGCCTTTTCGAGATTCCTGACGGTTATACCGAAGCCAGGAGCTATAGCGATCTCATTGGCAACATTTCGATGGCCTCAATTCTCGGGGCCGCCGTTAACGGGCAGGAAGGGGCGGAAACGAGTACGCCAACAACATCGTCTACAAAGCTTCCCCGCAAGGATCCCGATATCGATCGCATAGGAGTGCCGTTAGTGAAGAAGGAGACCTCGGAGAAAATCGATCCAGAGCAGGCGCGCCAGTTTCTTATCCAGACGCTGAAAAATGCAGGTCTCGATCCGGTTCCGGTGGATGGCAAGACGCCGGCTGAGTTGGCAGCCGATGCCAGGTCGAAAGATTGCGATTACATCCTGTATACCGACGTCACCAGCGTGAAAGGCAGGTCTGCCGGGGCAAAGGTCGGCGGTTTCTTTGGCGTGGGTTCGGGGAAGCCCGCAACTTTTGATGTCTCCCTCGCTTATCAACTCAAAACGCCCGGCGAGAGCAAAACGCTTTTGGACTCGACGGAAGAGGTGCGCGCAGGCGCGACCCCCGGGCAGGGAATAGGCTGGGCGCTCGAAGGGGCGGTGCGCGCAACTTTGAATTACATCCGCCAGCAATAAGCAAGAGTAAGCTGGAAAACGAGCGCGCTTGTCGCGAGAGGGTATAATTTCCTTATCGCCATGAAGGCTTACGTTTACGTTTCGCTTAAAAAGACGGTCCTTGACCCCCAGGGGAAAACTATTCACGGCGCCCTGAACAAGCTGGGATACCGGGGTGTTGCCGACCTGCGGCAGGGTAAGTATTTTGAAATTACCCTGAATGGCGGTCTCAACCGGCAGGAGGCACAGGCCGAGGTGGAGCGCATGGCGCGCGAAGTGCTGACCAATCCCGTGATCGAAGAATACCGTTACTCCATCGAAGACTAGATACGGCGAAAATCAGGAAACCAGCCAGGGCGCAAAACTCCACTGATTTTATGCATCCAATTTTTGACTGAGAGTTTCTCCTCGGCATTGGATACGCTAACGTGAGGGTAGAAGGTATAACTTACAACTATGTGCGGCATCGTCGGATACGTAGGTAACAAGCGGGTTGTCCCCGTCATCATTGACGGGCTGAGGCGGCTGGAATATCGCGGCTATGATTCGGCCGGCATCGCCGTTGATGGCAACGGCGACGGCCTGCAGATACGCCGCGCCGAGGGCAAGCTGCGCAACTTGGAAGAGGCCATCCGCCTGAAACCGCTCGATGGCACTTACGGCATCGGCCACACGCGCTGGGCGACGCATGGCCGTCCGACGGAAGAAAACGCGCATCCGCATCGCGACTGCACCGGCAACGTTGTCGTGGTGCACAACGGCATTGTCGAAAACTATCGCACCCTCAAGAAAAAACTGATCGAAGAAGGACACAAGTTCACCACCGACACCGACACAGAAGTCATCGCTCATCTTGTCGAGAAATATCTTTCCGGCAAGAACAACGGCACACGCGGCTCGCTGGAAGAAGCGGTTCGCAAGGCGGTCAACGAACTGCGCGGGGTCTTCGCTATCGCGGTGATTGCCCACGAAGAGCCCAACAAGATCGTGGCTGCGCGCAACGGGCCGCCGGCGGTCATTGGGCTGGGAAAAAATGAGTATTTCGTTGCCTCCGATGTTCCCGCCGTCCTCTATCACACGCGCGACCTGTTCTTCCTGGCCGATGGCGACATTGCCGTCATTACTCCTTCGGGCGTGAAGCTCTGTGATTTTGATGGACGCCCCATTGAGCGCCAGGTGCAGCACATTACCTGGGACCCAATCATGGCTGAAAAAGGCGGTTTTCGCCATTTCATGCTCAAAGAAATCTATGAGCAGCCGCGGGCCGTACGCGAAACTTCACTGGGAAGGGTTTCTCTCGAAAGCGGCAAAATCTTTCTGGAAGAAATGGAAATCACCGAAGCGGAGCTGCGCGCCGCCGACAAGATCAATATCGCCGCCTGTGGCACCAGCCGCCACGCCGGGCTCATCGGCAAATACATGATCGAGCGCCTGGCGCGCATGCCGGTTGAAGTGGATTACGCCAGCGAATACCGCTACCGCGACCCCATCACTTCGCAGAAGTCACTGACGCTGCTCATCACGCAGTCCGGCGAAACTGCGGATACGATCGCCGCGCAGCGCGAGGCCAAGGCCAAAGGCTCAAAGACAGTCGCCATCTGCAACGTGGTCGGTTCGATGATTGCCCGCGAAGCCTCGGGCACGATCTATACTCACGCCGGACCGGAGATTGGCGTGGCCTCAACCAAGGCCTTTACCGCGCAACTCACCGCGCTGCTGCTCTTTGCCATCTACCTGGCGGAGATACGCGGCGCGCTTTCAACCGCCGAGGCGAAAGAATATATCGCCGAACTGACCCGCATTCCCGGCAAGCTGGAAGCCCTGCTGACCCATGACGAGCAGTGCGAAGACCTGGCCAAGCAATACTCGCGCGCCCAGGATTTCCTCTTTCTCGGCCGCGGCGTGCATTATCCGATTGCGCTCGAAGGCGCGCTCAAACTTAAAGAAGTTTCCTACATCCACGCCGAAGGCTTTCCTGCCGGCGAGATGAAGCACGGCCCCAACGCGCTGATCGATGAGAACCTTCCCGTGGTGATCATTGCCACGCGAGATGAGAAAGACCCAGGTTCGATGGTTCGTTACGAGAAGACGCTTTCCAACATGAAAGAAGTCAAAGCGCGCTCCGGGCGGGTGATTACCGTGGCCAACGAGGGCGATGAAGAGATCCGCGAATCCGCCGACCAGGTAATTTATGTGCCCAAAGCGCCGGAGCTGCTTCTGCCCATCCTGGAAGTTGTGCCGCTCCAGCTTCTGGCTTATCACATCGCCGTGCGTCGCGGATGCGACGTAGACCAACCCCGCAACCTTGCCAAATCAGTCACCGTAGAGTAGTGCCCAAATAATCCTGCGAATTGATTTCCTTGGGTTTCTTGCTTGAAACTCGAAACTCGAAACTGGAAACTTGAAACTGCTGGATTTCAAGATTTGCAACCCACCGTTCCCACCTTTCATCTAAACATTGACAGTAACTCACTCAAGGATTATTATGTGAGTCGGCTAAATTGAGAGATGTTGCTCAAATTACTAATAGGAAAGAATTTAGGAGTCTGCCATGGCCAAGATAATAGGTATTGATTTGGGAACCACCAACTCCGTAGTGGCGGTGATGGAGGGTGGCGAGCCTAAAGTCATCGCAAATGAAGAGGGAGGCCGCACCACGCCTTCTGTAGTGGCGTTCACCAAGACTGGCGAGCGGTTGGTGGGACAGGTAGCCAAGCGCCAGGCAATTACCAATCCGGAAAACACAATTTATTCCATCAAACGCTTCATGGGACGCCGTTATGACGAAGTGACGGAAGAGATGAAGATGGTGCCTTACAAGGTCGTCAAAGCCGGCGATCTTGTGGCGGTAGTCGCGCAAGGCAAGCAATACACCCCGCCGGAAGTTTCGGCGATGATCCTGCAGAAGCTGAAGAAGGCGGCGGAAGATTACCTCGGCGGCGCGGTTACCGAAGCAGTGATCACTGTGCCTGCATACTTTAACGATGCCCAGCGTCAGGCCACCAAAGACGCCGGAAAAATCGCCGGACTCGATGTGAAGCGCATCGTCAACGAGCCTACGGCGGCGGCGTTGGCATATGGCCTCGACAAGAAAAAAGACGAAACCATCGCCGTGTATGACTTCGGCGGCGGTACGTTTGATATCTCGATTCTCGAAGTTGGTGAAGGCGTGATCGAGGTGAAATCCACCAACGGTGACACCCACCTGGGCGGTGACAACATTGATAATCGTATTGTGGAGTGGCTGGCCGACGAGTTCAAGAAAGATGAAGGACTCGACCTGCGCTCCAAGGGCAACGAGATGGCATTGCAGCGCCTGCGCGACGCGGCGGAAAAAGCCAAAATCGAGCTTTCCACCACGCAGCAGACCGAGATCAATCTGCCGTTCATCACTGCCGATGCGTCAGGTCCAAAGCATTTGGTGAAGACGCTCACGCGTCCAAAGCTGGAGCAAATGGTAGAAGACATCATCCAAAGGTCAGTCGGACCGTGCAAACAGGCGATGAAAGATGCGCAGGTCGAAGCCAAAGACATTGATGAAGTCGTGCTTGTCGGTGGCCAGACGCGCATGCCGCGGATTCAGCAGCTTGTGAAAGACCTGTTCGGCAAAGAGCCGCACAAGGGCGTGAACCCGGATGAAGTGGTCGCAGTGGGCGCGGCGGTGCAAGCCGGCGTGCTGGCGGGCGATGTAAAAGACCTGCTCCTGCTCGACGTGACTCCGCTGACGCTGGCGATCGAGACGCTGGGCGGGGTGGCTACACAGATGATTCCGCGCAATACCACCATCCCGACCAAGAAGACGGAGACGTTTTCCACGGCGGCCGACAATCAGCCGTCGGTCGAGGTGCACGTGCTGCAAGGCGAGCGTCCCCTGGCGCGGGACAACCGCACGCTGGGCAAGTTCCACCTGACCGGCCTTCCACCGGCCCCGCGTGGCATGCCGCAGATTGAGGTGACGTTCGATATTGACGCCAACGGCATCCTCAACGTGACTGCCAAGGACCTTGGCACCGGCAAGGACCAGAAGATCACGATTACGTCTTCTTCCGGCCTGAGCAAAGACGAGGTCGACCGCATGGCCAAGGAAGCCGACGCGCACGCGGCGGAAGACAAGACCAAGCGCGAAGAGATCGAAGCCCGCAACCAGCTCGACAGCCTGGTGTACCAGATTGAAAAGATGCTGCGCGAGCAGGGCGACAAGATCTCGGGAAGCGAGCGCTCCAACGTGGAGTCGGCGCTGGCCGACGCCAAAAAAGCGCTGGAGGGCGGCGACCCGGCAGCCATGAACTCGGCGCGCGAGAAACTCACCGCGGCTTCGCACAAGCTGGCCGAACAGATGTACAAATCTGCCCAGTCATCAGGCACACCGGCAGGCGGAGCCCAGCCCGGCGGCCCGGCCCCGGGCGCTGACGGCGCAGCCCAGGCAGATGGCCAGAAGAAAGAAGGCGAGGTCATTGATGCCGAGTACGTGGATGTGGATGAGAAGAAGTAAGCTGTTAGCTACTAGCTGGGAGCTCTTTCAATGAGCTTTTAGCGGTTAGCTTTTGGCTCTTAAGCTCTAAGGGGCGCAGAAGTGCGCCCCTTACTTCTATCGCAATTATTTTTAGTTTGTAAAAGTTTTAGTTCGTGAAAATTTCCCTAAATCTGTCATCCTGAGCGAGGGCGAATGCCCGAGTCGAAGGACCCCGAAGATGTATAAATATAAAATGCTGCAACAAGGCATTCTCACATGGACTATGAATTTTGGGTCTACATCAAAAATTACCGCTGCACGCGGCTGGTGTACTACGAAAAGTTTGATGACGTTGTTAAAACGGTTGCTCGTGAGAAGCAATTAAAAGGTTGGAGAAGGTCAAAGAAAATTGCACTGATTGAAAAAATGAATCCGCGTCGCTCGGATTCCGCTCAGGATGACAGATTTAAATAATAATCTTCAGAATGGTTTAATTTTATTTGTAATTACCAATGGCCACTCAAACCAAAGATTACTACGGCACACTCGGTGTCAAGAAAAATGCCTCTGCGGAGGAGATCCGCAAGGCTTTTCGCAAGCTGGCGCGTAAATATCATCCTGATGTCAATCCTGGCGACAAGAAGTCCGAGGAAAAGTTCAAGGAAATTTCCGAAGCCAACGACGTTCTCAGCGATCCCAAGAAGCGCAAAATCTACGACCAGGTCGGCTTTTACTCTGACAACATCGATCCCGCGACGGCCGAGGCTTATGCCCGCGGAGGGTACAGCTCTGGAGCCGGAGCGGGGAGGACTTCCACCGGCCCGCGGGGTGGTGGCGCGCAAGAGGTCCCCTTTGATTTTAGCGGCTTCGATTTTTCTGATTTTAACAGCGGCGCTGGAGCGGGCAGTGCCGGTGGTCGCACCGGTAGCAGCGGCGGCTTTCGTGACATTTTCAGCAGCATCTTTGGAGGCGGACGCGGCGCGAGCGAAGAAGGTTTTAACGCCGGTCCGCAGCCCGGCACTGATCTGGAATACCAGGTCAACGTGGGTTTTTGGCAGGCAATCCGCGGCGCAGAGATGCGCGTGACCATCAGCCGCCAGGATGTTTGCACTAACTGCGCAGGACGCGGATACCTGGAAAGTCCCGGGCCGTGTCCGGAGTGCGGTGGCACCGGACAGGTCACACAGACCAGCGGCCGCATGAAGTTCAACGTGACCTGCCCACGCTGCGGCGGCTCCGGACATGCGCGCACCGTTTGCAATGTCTGCAAGGGCGATGGTGTGGTGACCCGCAATGAGCCGTTGACCATACGCATCAAGCCGGGCACGCGCGAGGGGCAGCGTATTCGCCTCGCAGGCAAGGGCAATGCCGGATTTCATGGTGGGCCTCCGGGAGATCTTTACATCATTATCCGCGCCGGCGATCACCCTCTTTTTCGCCGCGATGGCGATGACATTCAGCTCACGGTGCCGGTCACCGCGCCCGAGGCGGCGCTGGGGGCCAAGATCGAAGTGCCTACCATCGATGGCCGGGCGCAACTCAAAGTCCCGCCCGGGACGCAGAGCGGCCAGAAGCTGCGCCTGCGCGAAAAAGGCGTGCCTTCAGCCACCAAAGAAGGCGTGCGCGGCGACCAGATTGTAGAAATCAAAATTGTCGTCCCCGAGGCCCGCGACCTCAAAGCGCGCGAGCTCTGGCAGCAGTTGCAGAAAATCAATCCTGAAGATCCACGGGCGGAGATGTGGAAAGTCGTTTAGCCGCTAAGGAAGCATCCACCGGCTGACTCCGCCAAAACTTGAACTCTGATATCAAATCCTTGCCTTCGGTGCAATTACTCGGCATGATCGATTTGGGCGCTGGCCCCGCGGTCTTTGAAAACTCCCTCCCTCGCCTCCCTGGCTCCAGGGCGGACGACAAGGTATCTCTGCCTCTACCGCTCAGAGGTTACTTAGTAACCCCCACCCCCCTTCAAACCGTGTCGGTCTGAGAACTTGAGCCGTTTTCGCGGCGTTTGAGCCGCGAGGCGAAATCCTGACCCTGAGCTTGTCGAAGGGGAAGGATCTATTCTGAGAACTGAGAACTGAGAACTGAGAACCGAGAACTGAGAACTGCAGTTCAAGAACTACTTCCCCATGACTCCGTCATTTTCCTATCTGATTGATTGTGAATCGCTTACCACTGCATCGACTACTCCAAGTTTGTACCCCCCCCATCCCCCAACCGGATCCAACCCGGTGATTCGCTCCCGTCCCGCCCACATTCCCCTGGCAAGCCGCGCGGCCTCAAGTCTCGGCGCTGCGGGATACTGTAACTCTGAAATTGCGCTAGTACTCAGTTTTCCAGTACTCAATCGGATCAGCAGTTGCTGGCCCAGATTACTGCATCCGGCAATGCCGGCAGCGGCAGCCAGTAATCTGGTGATTTGTGACACGCGCGCTCCGGCAGCAAAAAACCGCGGATGACGAAGCATCCGCGGTTGGTTGGGCCAGCGAGAGAGGAAAGTCTACAACGAGCGCAGGAAGTTCAGCAGGTCCTGCTGTTGTGATGGGCTGAGCGAATTGAAGTTTCGGATGACCCCATTCGCTTCTGAGCCGCACACCTGGCTGATCGAGAAGGGCTGGACGGACTTGCCATTGGCGGTGAATTGCTGGAGGTCCGCCGCCGTCACGCAAACATTGCCGGGACTGAAGTGGGCTTGAATGGCCTGCAACAGGTCATTGGTGCGGCCGTCATGCAGAAAGAACAGGCGCTGGCCAAGCCCCCACAGCGGAGCCGTGCGAAATTCATCAGGACCCGCCGCCCCCTGGTTCACGCCATCAGCAAGCCTCGCTCCCATGTGGTGAACGGCAATGTCTGAGAACGGACTGTAGGTGACGTGCGAAATGCCGGTGAACGAGGATTCCCCTGTGATAAGTGAGGAGGAGTGGCAAAGAACGCAACCGACCTTGCTGAACAATGCCTGGCCATTCAGCTCGGAGGTAGTGTGTGTGGTCGGAGCCGGTGGCGCCGACAGACGCATGAACGCAGCGAAGTTCACAGTATCAGAGGACATCTTGGAGGCTGTGCCGGTGTCGCCATCGTCATCAGGGTTGGTTATGTTGGTTGAGTCTTCCGGAGTACCGTTGAATACGCATCCGGAAGCGGCTGCGCGCTCATTGGGGAACTCTTCATTGGCGACGCCCTGCTCAACGTTGTAGGCCTCGCCCGCGAAGATGATGAGCGACTTGTTCTGCGCCTTCCACCCGAAGCGGGTGACAGTGCCGTCGTTGCCGCTGCGGTTCAGCTTTCCGTGGATCCCCAGCGCGGCCTTGGCCGCCAGGTTTGCCGCCAGGTTTGCCTCCAGAACGGCATCTGGCGTGTTTTCGATCAAACCTGCGCCAAAAGTTGGCGTAGGAATGCGGAAGATCACGTTGTGGTTGGCAAGTTGTGTGGCAAAGTCGGGCTGAGCGAGAGTGCATCCCGGGGCATCGCTGCGGCCTGCGATGGTGAATAAGCCATGCACCCCGCCATCGAGCGGAGCATTCGGATTAGCGGGGTTGGTGGAGATAAAACGCGCCTCGCGCACCGGGCCATTAACGTGGATGAATGGAGGCACGGTGTTGGTAGCGCCATCCAGTGTGGCCAGTGCCACCTGCGGATTTACTGCTGGACTGCTGCCGCCGGCCGCGGGTGCGGCGTGACAGGATGCGCAGCTATTGGCGTTGAAGGTTGGTCCCAGACCGACCCCGGCTTCGCCGGGCGCTGTTCCGGAAACCGAATCAATTTCCTTAAATCGTTCCAGCGCCTCGCCAAAGAATTTCTGCTCTTTCGCGTTGAGGCCAGGATAAGGGCCGCCCGCGCCCGCCATACCACCGCGCGGCCCGGGATCGTGTTGGGCCTGGAGGGTTCCAATCCCAAGCACAACTGTCAAACATAGCCCCAATAGATACTGCGCTTTCAACATTTCAAGTCTTCTGATTTTTTGATTAGACATTTTTACTCTCCTAATCTCCTCGGGGTGATTGTGTGTTGTGAGGAAGAACACACAGAGAGAGGTTCACCCGCATGCGGCCTTTCCTGAAACAGGAATGGACGTGCGGAAAAGATAAGAGTTGTGCTCCCAGTTCCTCCTTCCAATAGATTTAAAAGCTCAGCAATCTCGCTCCGAACAAGGTGTTTCCGCCTTTGTTGTTCGCGGGCACACCACCACGCTCGCTTACGGTTGACTGTAAGCTGGGGCGCTTTTCAGCGCCGACACGCACTCGCCGCAAGTCTGGCGACCCCTAACGCGCTAGACGCCTGCTCGCGGAAAAGACGAGTTTCCTCGTGCGGAACCAATTTCGGCCGAAGTAATTTTGCAAGTCCCGCTACTACCACGTGACCTGCGAGGGTTGGTGAACATCTACAGGCCAACTGTGCATGAGTGGATTGTGGCCTGCCCGGACTTGCTGCGCTGGTCCTGACTCGAATCATTTGCTCGGACCTTCAACTTAGGAACGCTAATTTAAAGTATCCGCAAAAGCCGCGTCAATCGGTCTTTGGTAGCGGGGACAGGTTGAATTTAGGATGAATGATCTGGAGCTTTAGGACGATACTTTCGTAACTAAGATCGGAACTCAATGAAGATTGAGATCGAGCTGTGCCACCTGGCATGCAATTCGTAACAAAAGCAGCGTGGCGTCTCGCCGGCTGTCGCGTGAGCCCCACGACGGGCTGGTGCCTCTTGCCCACGCCTGCCTGTGTAGGCGATCCCAAACTTTACTACCGCCAAAATTTTTCTTGCGCCGCCTGCGATTGCCTGTATATTGCAATTTGTAGGCTTGTTCCGAAGAGCGTTCACGCACAGGACAGGCCGCCCGAGGAGGTAGCCATAGAAATTGAAAACAGCCGTACAGCAGGAACCCACTCCGACGCTTCAGTCTCCCTCGACTTCCAAAAATAAAAATCTGACCTTGTGGCCTCTGGTGGCGGCGACCTTCTTCATGGTCTCCGGAGGAACCTACGGAACGGAAGATACCGTCCACGGCGCAGGATACGCCGGCGCTATTCTGATCCTGCTGATTACGCCGGTGCTCTGGAGCCTGCCTACCGCCTACATGATAGGCGAGCTGGCCAGCGCTCTGCCCGAGGAGGGTGGATTTTACGTCTGGGTGCGCCGTGCCCTGGGCCCATGCTGGGGATTTCAGGAGGCATGGCTGTCACTGGTGGCCAGCGTCTTCGATATGGCGATTTATCCCGCTCTCTTTGTCGCATACCTCGCGCGCCTGTTTCCCTATTTCGGAATTGGCCATCGCGGCGTGCTGATAGGACTGGCAATCGTTACCATCTGTGCGCTGCTGAACATTGCCGGAGTGCGCATGGTGGCTCTGACTTCATTGTGGCTGTTCGTGTTACTCACTTTGCCGTTTGTGGCGCTGATAATTTTCGCGCTCTGGAAGCATGGCATGTTTGCCGGGCAAACCGTACAGAGCACCACGCACGTGGATTTGATTGCGGGCATCCTTGTGGCCATGTGGAATTACATGGGGTGGGACAACGCCTCGACCATCGCAGCCGAGGTTGATAATCCGCAAAAATGCTATTCGCGGGCCATGTTGATTACCGTGGCCATTGTGGCCTTCAGCTACATTTTGCCGGTGGCAGCCATGGCTGTGACTGGAATACAACCCAGCGCCTTCGTGACCGGATCGTGGGCCGATCTGGCGGCGATAGTAGCAGGTCCGTGGCTGCGTGTGGTGCTGGTTGTGGGTGGCATGTTGAGCGCCTTTGGCATGTTCAATTCACTGGTGATGAGCTACTCGCGGCTGCCACTGGCCATGGCGCAAGACGGCATGCTGCCCGCGGTTTTTACCAAAGTGCATCCCAAAAGCAAAGCGCCATGGGTGGCAATTCTGACGCTTGCCATTGCCTGGGCTTTTTGCCTCGGCCTCAACTTCGAGCACCTGGTTACGATTGATATCTTGATCTATGGCTTGAGCCTGCTGCTTGAATTCGCCGCGTTGGCGGCGTTGCGCCTGCGCGAGCCTGAACTGCCGCGTCCATTCCGCGTGCCCGGCGGGACCTTCGGAGCATTTGCCGTGGGTGTCTTTCCCATGCTGCTGCTGGGCTTCTCGGTGGTAAAGAGCCATAGTGAGCGGATCGCCGGCATGAGTGCGCTGGGCTTCGGATGCCTGCTGATTGCAGCAGGATTTGTGGTCTATTTCTTGCGGAGCGCAGTGCTTAGCAATCAGCAGTCAGTAAAGAGTGGCATTTAGCGCTTAGCGTTTGCATTTAGCCCTTGGAACCTATTGCAGTTGCCAAAACAGTGAAAATCTTGATTCGTCCTTCAACCCAAAATGTTCAGGGGCCAAGTGCCAAGTGCTAACTCCCGATTCTAAATGCCAATGCTGCTCTACTGTTTCGACCGTTCCAGCAGCTCCGCCAGATAATTTCCCCAAATTGCCGGCCACGTATGCGTGCCGTGTCCACGGGTCTGATCAGTGATAGGTAGCAGCATGAATTTGCCGTTCCTAACCCGCGCGATGTCGCGATCAATGATCTTCAGCTCCGGTGGATTGATCTGGTCATCGGCGGAATTGATGGCGGTGAGCGGAGCGGTGATCTTTTCGAGCTGAGGCTCCGGATTGTAGTTGCGCGAGGCGTCTACGTAATAGAGCATGTCGTTGGCGTCTGTGGTCTTCATCCGCGTGGAGATCTGGTCTTCGAGATAAGCGTCCGCCTGTTCTCGCGTGGGCTCTTCCTTTTGCATCCGTAAGGGAGCGCTGCCCATGATGAGCAGAATTTGAATCGAGGCGGCCAGTCCGTGGGGCTGCTGTTTGTATTCCCCGTTGTTCCACCGCGGGTCGGTGCGGATATCGTCCATGATCATGCGCCGCATCATGCGGTTGCGTCCGGCAATTTCGATGGGCTGACTGGCCAGCGGCATGAGCGCGTCCATAAAGTCAGGATGTTGCTCGCCCCACAGCCAGGTATGCATGCCGCCCATGGAGGTCCCCAGTACCAGCCGCCGATGATTCACGCCGAGTCCCTGCGTGAGCAACCGATATTGCAGCTCGATCATGTCGTCATACTCATAATGGGGGAAGCCCATATGCAGGCCGTCGCTGGGCTTGCTGGATCCGCCGTGGCCTATGTTGTCGGGAAGAATGATGAAATACTTTGTGGCATCCAGCAATCCGCCAGGCACGAACAGTACGCCGGCAAAGTTGGGCGTCAGGAACTGGCGTCCCGACCCGCCGGTGCCGTGCAAAATGAGCACCGCATTGCGCACTTTGCCGCTGGCATCTTTCTGTGGCGCGCCCAGGGTGTAGTAATGCAGTTTGACCTCAGGCATGCGCTCACCCGACTTGAACGGAAAGTCTTTGACGACAAAAGTTCCCTCCTGCGGAGCGGGATATTCGGCGGCTGGCGCCAGGAAAGGAGTAAGAACTATGACCAACAGCAACGGCGTGCGAAAGAGTTTCATGGAATCTCCAGGTGGTTCCGCGACTATGACCTATGCAATCGTTCTATTTCCCTTGGGAATCATCGTATTATCCCCCATAATAGATACAGCTAAAAACGCATCCAAGAAGCTATGGCAAAACGCAAAACCCAAGGCGCATACATGATCAGCACAGTGGCTGAGATGTATGAGATCCATCCTCAAACCCTGCGTCTTTACGAGCGCGAGGGACTGCTTAAACCTTCGCGCACCGAGGGCAACACCCGCCTGTATACGGAAGAGGATTTGAAGCGGCTGGAGTTTATCCTGTCGCTGGCGCGCGACTTGGGCGTGAACATCAGCGGTATTGCCATCATCCTGCAAATGCGCGAACGCATGGAAGAGATGCAGCGCCAGATGCAGGAGTTCGTGAATTTTGTAGGCAAAGAAGTAATGGCACGCCGCCAAACGCCCGACCCAGCCAGCGGGGCCATCGTACCTATTCGCCGCACCGCAGTGGCAGAAACGACAGCGCCAAGAGAGAGAAAGAGATAGGAGCAGTACTCAGTACTCGGTACTCAGTCAAAGCCTGAATTATCCGGACCGCTGCCACTCGAACTAACCGTGCTTGTTGTTCTGTTTATTCAGCTCTGGAAGACATTTTCGTTAAAATTAAGAAGTAAGGACTGAGTACTGAGTACCGAGTACCGAGTACTGCTCTTATGCCTGAACTTCCCGAAGTTGAAACCATTGCCCGCGGCTTGGCGAAGCGCGTTACCGGAGACATGATCGACTCGGTCTGGATTGGCAGCAAGCCGGAGCCGTTGAAGTCCTCTGCACGCGCGATTGCCGCATTGCTGGAAGGGGCCCGCATCGAGCGCGTGCACAGGGAAGGAAAGCACATCGTCCTCGATCTCAGTAAGGGTCGCAAATCTGCCGCGAGCAAAGAATTGGCAGGGCATTGGATCGTTCACCTGGGAATGACCGGCCGGCTTTTGATTGCCGGGCCGCAAACTGAAGTTGTGAAACACACCCACCTGACCGCCAGACTCGCCTCTGGACGCGAGCTGCGATTTGTCGACCCCAGGCGGTTCGGCAGACTCTCGGTCGTGAAGCTCACCGGCAAAGACCAAAACGGAAATGTCTTTCCCGGCCTAGAGCCCCTGGAGATTGAGTTCCAGGCATTTGCTGCCCTGTTTTGCAAACGCGACACGCCCATGAAGAGCGCGCTGCTGAACCAGAAATTATTGCGGGGCATAGGCAATATCTATGCTGATGAGTCGCTGTTTCGCGCCAAAGTCCGTCCGCGCCGCCGGGCGGGCAAGCTGACGCAAGTTGAGCTACAGCGCCTTCATGCTGCAATTCAGCAGGTATTACGCGAAGCCATCGCCGCCGGCGGCTCTTCGGTCTCAGATTATGTGGATGCGTCGGGAGAAGAAGGCTTCTTCCAGTTACGGCACCGGGTCTACGGCCGCGAAGGCGAGCCCTGCCTGCTTTGCAAGACCCCCATCAAACGAATAGTGATTGCCGGGCGCAGTTCACACTATTGTCCGAAGTGTCAAAAATAAAACGGTACCCAGTACCCAGTACCCGGTACTCAGTGCGCAGTTAATTCTGACCAGGTTCCAATTCATCCGCGAAACCATAAGTGTCGCCAAAATGCAACGCCGCCACATCTGAATTCGAGTACTGCTGCACTAGTCAGCGTGGCCCTCCACAGGGTACTCTAATAAAGCTATGTCTTCGTATGCTATCGGTGTTGATCTGGGTGGAACGAACCTGCGCATCTCTGCCGTCGATTCAGACGGTAACCTGCTGCATAAGATTACCAGCGGCGCGCAAGTCGCGAAGGGACGCGATTTTGTCGTTGCTGAGATGACGGAGGCGATCCGCCAGCTCTCCGTGAAATTTTCTTCTTTGGGCGAGCTGGAGGGCATTGGCATCGGCGTCCCAGGAATTATCGATAAGGATACCGGCATCGTGCGAAAGTCACCCAACCTGCCCGATTGGATTAATTATCCGGTGCGTGAGGAGGTCGAGCGTCGCCTTGGGACCCACGTGATCCTGGAAAATGATGCCAACGTTGCTGCCCTGGGCGAAAAATGGCTGGGCGCCGGCCGTGAGGTCGACAGCCTGTGCATGATAACAGTGGGAACCGGAGTCGGCGGCGGGCTGGTGCTCAATGGAAAAATCTGGCGCGGCATGACGGGAATGGCCGGCGAGATAGGACATATGAACGTGGAACCCAACGGGCCGCCGTGCGGCTGCGGCAGCCACGGGTGTCTCGAGCAACTCGCTTCGGCCACCGCCATCAAACGCATGGCCATCGAAGCCATTACCAAAGGCGAGTCGCCGGAACTGGGCCGCGCCATGAAAGAAGAGCCGGAGTTCAGCTCACTGGTTGTATACCAGAAGGCGGTCCAGGGCGATCCTGTAGCGCAGCGGATCTTTCGCAGAGTGGGCACCGCCCTGGGAATGACAATCGCCAGTCTGGTGAATGTTCTGAACCTGCCCATGTACGCGCTCTTCGGGGGCGTGGTGAACGCCTGGGATGCGTTCGCCCCGGCCATGATGGAAGAAATACACAAGCGGTCGTTTGTTTACGTGGCGACCGAATCACAGGCAAATCTTCCCAATACGAAAAAAACCATCGTTACCCGCGCGCTCCTGGGCAGCGATGCAGGTCTCTACGGCGCTGCCCGCCTGGCCATGCTGGAACCGCATGCGATGGAAAAAATTGAAGCCTGAATCGTTAAAGATCGCCGTCCATTGAATGAGGAGTAGGTCTTTACCTCTGTCATCCTGAGCGGAGCCATGGCACTGGCATTCCATTCGCGTAGATTTTTTCTTCGACAGAATGTTTTGTGTTCAGTGAGTGAGATGCAGAGGGAAATGAACGGTTCCTAAAAATAGGAAAATTCGTAAAGCTTTTGTTTCCACCCCGTAAAGTTTGGTGAAGCGCCATCGAGAGTACAACCTTTCTTTTTGTTGCGAATCTAACCTGCTTATCCAAATAACAAACCTGCGTGGCTGACCCTGCCGCGAAGGCACATATGTTCTGACAAAAGGAGAGTTGTCACATGCTGCATCGCATAGCGGTCAAAGGAGTAGTGTTGTCTCTTATGGCGTGGTCGTTGGTTCTTCCCCTGACTGCGCAAGACGTTCCCAAAATGGATATATTCGCCGGGTATTCTTTTTTGCGTTCACAGGTCGGCGGTCAGGTTTTTACTTTCACGAACGACACGCCGCAGAAGTTACAACCGATCGATGGATTCAATGCTTCCGTTACCGAAAACTTCAATAAGTGGGTGGGAATTACGGAAGATCTGTCGGGATATTACAGCGACGCCGGCATCAAGAATCACACATTGCTTGTCGGCCCGCAGTTGTCGTTCCGGCAGGCACACGGCATAACCCCATTTATCCACGGTTTGTTTGGGGCCAATTATCAGACGCCCGCCAGGCAATCGCCTATCATTGACCAAGTCGTTCTGGCTCAGCCCCCGACTGGTTCGAATAATACGCAGTCGGTCATTGTGTCTGACTCCCAGATGGTCCCCAGCCTTCGAGGCGGCCATACATCGTTTGCCATGGCGTTTGGCGGCGGCGTGGATTACAACATCAATCCGCGGTTTTCCATTCGTCTCATCCAAGCGGACTATTTTCGCAACAGCTTCAAGTTTACTCAGGGGTTTGCCGAGGAGGTTTGCGGCGGATTCATAGGCCCCGGAACCAGTAGCAGCACCTGTAACGTTATTTCAACTTTTAATTCAACCACAGAGAAACACAACAACCTTCGGCTCTCGTTCGGAGTCGTTTTTCATCTTTGAGGGCCGATGTAGCCGGTTACAAGCGTGCCGTCTTGTAACCGGCGTCACTTTTGCCTGGCTTGATGGCGTACCGCGCGGCGCAGGCTTTCAACTTCCCCCGCGGTCAACGGACGGAAGCGCCCTGCCTCTACATCGAGCTCAAGCGGTCCGTAGCGCACGCGTTTGATCTTTTCCACGCGATGGCCAATGCGCTCAAACATGCGGTGGAGTTGGCGGTTGCGTCCTTCGATGAGCGTGACTTCATACCAGGGGTTGGGAGCGTTGTGCGCCAGTTGAATCTTTGCCGGAGCGGTTTTTACCCTTCTCCCCTCGATGCCAGTGGGGATGGAAACGCCGTTGCGCAGTTTTGCCAGGTCGCCCTCCTGCGGCTTGCCACTGATCTTCACCAGGTAAGTCTTGGGGACGTGCGAGGCGGCGCGAGTGAGCTGGTTGGCCAGGTCTCCATCATTGGTCATGAGCAGCAGGCCCTCGCTCGACCAATCGAGCCGGCCAACGGGATAGACCCGGTCGGTGATGGCGTGTTTGCCCGCGCGCAGCAAATCCATGACTGTAGGGCGCCCTTCAGGATCGGTGACCGTAGTGACATAACCCTTGGGTTTATGAAGCAGTAAATAAGTTTTTCGCGCGCTGCGCTGCAAGGGAAGTAGCTTGCCGTCAACCTTGATGGAATCCTGCGCCGGGTCTGCCTTCGTGCCCAGTTCGGTGACAGTCTTTCCGTTGACCGCAACCCGGCCGTTGGTAATCAGCTCCTCCGCCTTGCGGCGTGAGCAGATACCGGCGGCGGCGATGATTTTTTGTAGACGGTCCAAAGGCAGTTCTCGATTCTCAGTGAAGTACTCAGTACTTAGTACTCAGTGTACTCAGTGGTTGGCTCAGGTCTCTTTACTCGTGCCGTAGGTGATTAGAGTGTGTCGGGCTTCAGCCCCTGCAAATCGTTGGCGGTCTCATTTTTTTCTGCGGACTGTCCGTTTTGTGAATTCTCACCTTCTGGTTCCGTTGCGACTTGGGCTCGCGAATTTTCTGGTGCCTGCGATTCGGATTCCACGTCAGGAATGCCGGTGGCATCGGGAATCGACACTTCCGCAAACAGGCCTTGCTGGTGGAGCGATTCGCTGGCCATCTTCTCGAACTCTTCTACGCTGGGCAGCTCGTTCAGGTCGCTCAACCCAAAACGCAGCAGAAATTCTTTCGTAGTTTTGTAGAGAATAGGACGCCCCACTACGGCTTTGCGTCCGGCGGTGGTGATCAGCTTGCGATCGATCAGCGTAGCCAGCACGCCGCTGGTATCCACGCCGCGGATTTCGGCGATCTCAGGCCCGGTGATGGGCTGTTTATAGGCAACAACAGCTAGGGTCTCCAATGCAGGCAATGAGAGCCTAATGGGCGGCTTCAGGCTCTTGGCGAAGGCGCGCACGGCGTCGTGGTGCTCGGGTTTGGTGCTCATGCGGTAGCCGCCGCCAATCTTGCGCACTTCAATGCCACGCTCGTCAGTAGCATAAGCGGCGATCAACTCTTCAACCGTGGCCCGTACCTTTTCTTTGGCGCTTTCTTTGTTGCCTGAATCTTCCCCGGCGGCCAGTTCCTCTTTGAGTGCAACAGCAATCTGCTCAATGCTCACCGGTTCTTCGGCAGCGTAAATGATGGCTTCGATTTTTGACTTTAGGTTCATGAATGAGTAGCTGCTTTACCTCCAATCATCTTTGATGCCAGCCGATTCTCCCTCGGCAAACACCGTATCGAACATGGCATGCTTCTTGATCAGGATATCGCCAAACACGCGGTCCTGCCGCAGCAGGATTGCCTGCAACCGCACCAGCTCCAGCAGCGCCAGGAAGGCGCACACCAGCGTGCGCCGCGACTGTGTGTGTTGCAACAGTTGCTTCAGCTGTATGGGCCTCTCCTCCAGGAGCAAGCGGCGGCGCATGTAATCGATCATCTGCGAGACAGTGACGGTTTCCTCATCCACCTGCAACAGGGGCCGCGACCGCGCGCGCGCCAGGATCTGCTGGAAGGTGCGTATCAGGTCCACGACATCGGCGGCCAGCTCGGGCTCGGTGCCTTCGGCGTCCTTGAATTCTCTCAGCGACGGGTTCGACCACACCGCATTCTCGATCTGCTGCTTTTGCAGCAGCATTTGCGCGGCATTCTTATATTTTTCATGTTCCAGCAGGCGTTGCACCAGCTCTTCACGCGGATCTTCCTGCTGGTCGGGCGGCGCATCCGGGTCGCGCGGCAGTAGCATCTTCGATTTGATGTGGATGAGCAGCGACGCCCAGTAAATGAATTCGGCGGCAACATCCACATCGAGCTGCTTCATGCGCTCCACATAGGCGAGAAACTGCGCCGTGATGCGGGCGATCGGAATGTCGTAAATGTCGATATCCTGCTTGCGGATAAGATCGAGCAGAAGATCGAGAGGCCCCTCGTAAACCTGCGAGACGCTGACCGCAAATGGAAAGTCGCTCACGCGCTGCGTCGCTACGGAGTTGCTTGCCGATGGTTTGCCGGCAGCAGCGCCCGAACCGGGTTGTGGAAGAATTTCAGACATTTTAGCGATCAACAATAGCAATCTGCATTCAGCCCAGGCAGATTCCTTTTAGTATTTTGTTATCCTTCGCGTCTGGCGAAGGATCATGCGTTTCTCCCGGCGAATTGCAGCTTCAGCACTCAACGCGAATTTGTCTTGCCGGCCGCGCCTGCCGCAGGCTGTTCAAATTCTCTGGACATATGCATGGCTGAGCGCGCTTCCTGCATTGTGCTCTCAGCGGCTTTCTGGGCCTTGGCCGAACCTGCCTCCAGAATATCCCATGCCAGCCGCGGATTCTGTTCATATTTTTTCCGCCGCTCCTGCATGGGAGCGAGCTTGGCCACAATCGCGTCTGCTGCCCAGCCTTTGCATTCGATACAGCCGATTCCAGCAGAGCGGCAGCCTTCATAGACCTTGGCGAGAGTATCTTTGCTGCTGAAAATTTTGTGCAGATCGCCAACCGGGCACACATCCGGATTTCCAGGATCGGTCCGCCGCACCCGTGCCGGGTCCGTGACCATGGGTTTGAGCTTTTGCCGGACCACCGGCTCAGGATCGGTCAGCAGGATTGTATTGCCATAAGACTTGGACATCTTGCGGCCATCCACGCCAGGCAGCTTGGGTGCAGGCGTGAGCAGTGGCTGAGGCTCTGGGAAAACAAATTTATCGTCTCCCGGATAGAACTGATTGAAGCGCCGCGCCACTTCGCGTGTCAGCTCGATGTGCGCCACCTGGTCTTCGCCCACCGGCACGTATTGCGCCTGGTAGATCAAAATATCGGCGGACTGCAGCAGGGGATATCCCAGAAACCCGTAGGTTCCCAAATCTTTGTCGTGAATATTTTCACGCTGCTCTTTGTACGTAGGCACGCGTTCGAGCCATCCCAGCGGCGTGATCATAGAAAATATGAGATGCAACTCGGCGTGCTGCGGCACATGCGACTGGATAAAAAGAACCGAATGCTCTGGATCGAGCCCCGCCGCCAGCCAGTCTAGCAGCACTTCCACGCAATTCTGCTTGACCTGGGAGGTGTCAGCATAGTCAGTCGTCAGCGCGTGCCAGTCGGCAATGAAGAAATAACAGTCGTATTTGCCGCCCTCCTGCAGCTTCACCCAGTTTTCCAGCGCGCCTACATAATTTCCTAAATGAAGTTTGCCGGTGGGGCGCATGCCGCTCAGCACGCGCGGTTTTTGTGTGGAAGTTGGCTCAGGTGACATTCAGCTCTCTGGAGACGAAGATTTTATGATGGTAACACGCAACAGTTTCAAGTTTCGAGTTTCTGGTTTTTTCGCAGTGGAGGAACGTGGATTAACGCTGATTTATTTTTTATCTGCGGGACGCACATCCGGCGGCGCAATGGTCTTCACCTTCAGCGTGCGGGCAGGAATGCCGCCTTTGATGTGGTAAGGCTCAACGTCCTTTGTAGCGACGCCCATAGCGCCCAGCATGCCATGCTCGCCCACCCTCACGCCGCTGAGCACCGTGGCGTGGTAGGTGACGCGCGCCTTGGGGCCGATTTCAGTGGGCGTGTTGGTGATGATCATGCCGTCGTTCAGGTCATGCTCATGCGAATAGACGTTGGCGTAGTCGGAAATGGAGCTGCCTTCATGAATAATGATCTGGCCGCGGTCGTCGAGCAGAACATATTTATGAATGGTGCAGTTATCTTCCACCGTCAGGTTGTAGCCAAACGAGATCTCGACCCCGTGGAAGATTTTCACGTTCTTGCCGATCGCTTTAAAGATATGACCCGCCAGCATGGCGCGCACGCGAAAACCCAGCCAGTGGTTGAGGCCCACCGGTGACCGGTCATACATCATCCAGAACCAGATCAGCGGCTTGCGTTCGCCGTATTTTGCCGGGTCCACGTCGCCATAATATTCGGGCTCAAGCGTGGCGTTACGCGGATCGAAAGAGTGCACCAGCGCCTGCTGCGCCAGCGGTTCGGTGAGCTTGGGTTCATGGTAGGCTCGTCCGAGATAGAGTTCGTGCAGCGCATTGCGGACCACCAGGCTGCGATGCTCCGGATCGCGATTCATGAATTCACGGTCGAGCGCCTCGATCCAGCCCAGAAATATTTTTTCCGCGGCCGGTGTAGGTCCGATTTGGCGATAGTTGTAACGAGGCATGATGAAGTTCGATTTACGAATTAAGATTTACGATTTGTGACGTTATTGGGGTGTATGAATCAGCAGCCCGCGGTTGAGATAAGGCATTTATCAATTGCATTTCGCATTTTGCAAAATCGAAAATCGTAATTCTTAATTCGTAAATCTACCCCTTTCGTTTCAGAACAGCATGGACGGCTTGAACGATGTGGGGCGCGGTGAGTCCGTATTTTTCCATGAGCTGGTCGGGGGTGCCTGATTCGGCATACGTGTCCTGGATGGCGACGAACTCCATGGGCACGGGCCTGGATTTGGCGACAGCTTGCGCCACATGCGCTCCCAGGCCGCCATCGAGCAGGTGCTCTTCGGCGCTCACAATCGCGCCACACTCCTGGGCTGCTTTGGCGATTGCGGCATCATCCAGCGGCTTGATGGTGTGCATGTCGATGACCCGCGCGTGCACGCCCTCTTCTTCCAGTTGCGCCTGCGCCTGCAGGGCGTAGCCAACCTCAAGGCCGCAAGCCACAATGGCCACATCGCGGCCATCGCCATGAGTTTTGGCTTTGCCGATCTCAAAGCTGTCTGTGGCCGAATAAATGATAGGGCCCTTGGCCCGGGCCGTGCGCATATAAACCGGCCCCACGTGCTCCGCCATGCGGTGCACCAGGGCGCGGGCGCAGAACTCATCGGAGGGGACCAGGACTGCGAACCCGGCCAGCCCGCACATGAGAGCGATATCTTCCACCGATTGCTGGCTCGGGCCATCTTCGCCAATGGAGATGCCGCCGTGCGAGCCGCAAAACTTGGCGTTCACCCGCGGGTAGGCTACGCAGGTGCGCATCTGGTCGTAGCCTTTGTCACAAAGGAATACCGCGAATGAAGAAGCAAAGGTGAGCTTGCCGCACAGCGCCAGGCCGCTGGAAATGCCGACCATGTTGGCTTCGGCAATGCCGCAGGTGAAGAAGCGCTCGGGAAATTTTTCCTGGAACTTGGCGCTGAAGGTGGATTTCGCCAGGTCGGCATCGAGCACAACCACGTTGGGGTTCTTCGCGCCCAGCTCTGCCAAAGCCTGTCCATAGGCCTCGCGCGTGGCCGCTCCCATCTTCAATTCGAATTTCGGTTTTGTCGGAGTAGTAGCCATTTTTGTGTCGTTAATAAATTCAAATCTAGTGCCAGAACGCTTATTTGCGTTCAAATCAACGTCATAATTTACGATTTATGAATTACGATTTAAGATTTAATGTCAGCATCAACTTCTTCGTTCGCTAAATCGTAAATCAGAAATCGTAAATCTTACTTCGTACTTTCCAGCTCTTTCACCGCCGCCGCAACTTCTTCCGGCTTGGGTGCAACCCCGTGCCACTTGGGGTTGTTCTCCATGAACGAGACGCCTTTGCCTTTGACGGTATTGGCAATAATGGTCGTAGGTTTGCCGCTTGTGTTCGCCCGTGCTTTTTCCAAAGCTGGAATTACCTGATCGAAGTTGTGGCCGTCAATTTCCACGGCGTTCCATCCAAAGCTCGAGAACTTCGCCGCTAATGGGTCCACATCGAGAATGTCTTTGGTGAAGCCATCCAGCTGCTGGTGGTTGTAGTCAACGATGACGGTCAAATTGCTCAGCTTGTGGTAAGGAGCGAACATCGCCGCCTCCCAGTTCTGGCCTTCCTGTATCTCTCCATCGCCCACCATCACAAAAGTGTGGTAGTCGAGTTTGTCGAGGCGCGCTGCCAGCGCCATGCCGATGCCGATGGATAGTCCCTGCCCGAGCGAGCCGGTAGAGGCCTCGAGCACGGGCAGCATGCGCCGGTCAGGATGTCCCTGCAGCGGCGAGCCCAGCTTGCGCAGCGTGGGCAGAATTGCGGGATCAATATATCCCGCTTCGGCCAGCATGGCATACAGCGCCGGACAACCGTGGCCCTTGCTGAGAATAAAACGGTCGCGCTCCCGCCATGCCGGATTCTTCGGGTCGTGCCGCAGCACGCGAAAATAAAGCGCGGCCAGCAGCTCGACCTCCGAGAGCGATCCCCCCGGGTGCCCGCTGCCTGCGGCCCCAATCATTTTTATGATCTCGATGCGCACCCGGTTGGCCATGCGTTTGAGTTCATCAGTCGAATCGATGCGCGGTCCTCCCGGGGTCAATTTGACGCTACTGGGAACTACGGTTGTGCTCATGCGCGAAGCACCTCTCCTGCAATGGTCTTGCGGGTGCTGGCTTTTGCCGCGCTCGCCAGCTTATCGGCCTCCGGTCCGGTTTTTTTATTTGTGTCTTTATTATTCACATCGATCTCCTTGCGCTGGCCGGCGATTTGCATTTGCATACGCAGCTTCTGTATCACAACTTTTCCATTCGAGCTCAAATAACGCGCTACCAGCCTGGCCACCTGCCTCAGCAGTGTCTGGTCATGATATGCGAAGCCCGCCGGTCCTTCGCTTTCCACGTCGATAACCCCGCGCACGCGGCCAGCCAGTTTGATGGGAATAGCCATTTCAGCATGAAGTCTGGAGCCTGCGCCTTCGAACTGCATTTGAAGCTGGCGCACCATCATGTGTCCGCTTCGGACAACGGCATCCACCTTGTCATTCCCCAACGCGACTTCAAGACACGGCAAAGCCGGCCCCCGGTAGGCCAGAGGAACATATGCCGGCCCAGGAGCTTTCTTATCAACCACGGCGTAAATGCCGAGAGAAGAATACCCGCGCTGGCGATAAAGCAACTCAGCCAGTTGCTCGAGCGGCGAGTCTTCGCCCCGGGCTGGTGCCTGCGCCAGAATGTGCTCAGCCTGCTTTACCAGCTTTCGCGGGTCGGTCTTTTTAATTTTCAAGCGCTATTCCACAGGGAAGAATTGGGAACTTCTCTTCTAGTTTAATGTTGCGTTATCGCACGGTCAATAAAATCTGCAATGCGGCAGATCTGGTGCGGGTTGCGGAAAAACTCCTCGTGGGTGGAGACTTGTATCAGGCACGATCCCGCTTTGCGAGTATTAAGACCTGATGGATGAACAATCCCGAAGGGGTGACGTACGATAGCCCGGCAGTTGACTGCTGGGTGACTGTAGATAACTCTGAGGTGCTCACAAAACTCTTTAGCCCGGAAAACAGCAATTCGTCGCTCAAGGGTATTTTCCCGCTATTCCGAAACACGCGAGTAGTGCTCAGCAAAGAAAAAGCGAATTATCTTCTCCAGCGAGAGCTGGAAATCCAGAGTACAATTGCGCCACACGAGACTGCCATGGAAACCAAAAGAACCACCACCAGATTTTCCTATCGCATTGAGGAGAAGCCCGGTGGCGGATTCATTGCCCGTTCCACCGATCCCGGGGTCGAGCCTTTGGAAGGCGAGACCAGGGAAGAGGTCCTGCGGAACGTCGAGGCCAAAATCAGCGCGATTATCGGGGAGCAGCTCCCCAGCTTTAAATTCGGCGGCCTGAACCTGACCGCGAAGACCAGGGTCAATGTTACCCATCAGACCAGGTTTGGCGATTCATCCAATCTGTCTTCCTCACCAGATTTTTCCCAACGCGGCCTTCCTCAATCCAGCGATTCGATGGGGCCCATCATGCGCGGCGACCAGTCCAATCCCATTGGAGTCGTCTTGCGTATTCTGGCCGCACTGATCGGAGCCGGGGCGCTGGTCTATTTCTTTCTCCATCGCTGAATGCTGAATAACGATATTCAGTACTGGCCCCAGCATCTCCAAATCGGGTCGCAGAGCAGCGCCCGTCATCCGTTTTGTTGATTTTTACCATGAAAATTTTAGATTTGTCATTTCCACAGCGATGTCACAAACTGAAAATGGATCGGGGAACCCCCAGTAACACCAGTCGGATATTACCGGAGAACCCTATGGATTTTGCTCTTCTGTTCAATATTGTGATTGGCTCGCTGGCCATACTGCGATGCGTACTTTTTGTCTTTTTCTACCGCGCTTTTAGCGAGGAAAAAGACGTACATCCGATTTACCGGCAGGCGTGCTCAGCAACGGTTGAGGAAGAAGAATCATTGCGCCTGGAAGGTTCTCCGGCGCCGGTCACTACCCTCGCCGCATAAGTAAGCGGAAAATTGCTGCATTTCTTTAAATCAAAAATCGTAAATCAGAATTCGCAAATCTTACTTCCTAGGCCCGCTTGGGATGTAAGCGATACTGCTCTTTCTTAGGATGCCTGTGGTGAGCATCCTCTATGGTGTGGCGTTCCACCAGCACCTCTGTGCCGCATCCATCGCACCTAAAGCTGATCCTGTGCTTATGGCCCAGCACTGCGCTGTTCTCCTTACTGCATACCGGGCATCTCAGTCTCGCCATACCTGACTTGGATGCGAGAGACAGTGCAAAGGTGCAACTCACATTTTGGAAGTAAGAAGTACGATTTACGATTTCAGGGTTTACGAATTACGATTTTTGATTTTGCAGAAATGCAGCAATTTTCAGCTTATTTAAGCTAAATCGTAAATCGAACTTCTTACTTTGCAGTGAGCGGTGTGGGTTGCAGTGCGGGAGCGCCCGATACCTTGGAGCTGGATTTTTCGGCGGATTGCGTCTGCAATTCAGCAGGCGCCAGCTCAGGCTGTGTGCCTTCGAGCCATGCGCGCACCTGGGGCAGAATTGCGCGGGTAGCGGCTTCGCCGATGGCGATCATCTCCGGAGAGCGCTGGAATTCGTCATAACCGAAGCGGGCGATATCGGGTTCCACCATCAGGTCAGTGTGCTGCTTCCAGAATGTACTCATTCTTTCCTGGGCGATAGAAAAGCACTGGCCGATTACGTCGAAGATATGCCGCGGCCCTTTGCCTGTGACCCAGTGAGCCGCCAGATGCACGGATATGACGCGCTCGGCGCCCATCTCCCGTAACGGCTTGGCGGGAACCGGGTAGCCCAGAAGCCCGTCTACGTACAGCTTTCCATCGAGATTTACGGGAAGAAACATTCCCGGATATGCGCAGCTTGCGCGCACCGCATCAATCAGCGAACCCGATTTGAAAACCACGCCCTGACCGGTTGTCAGGTCGGTGGCGGCGACGGCCAAAGGAATGCGCAATTTTTCAAAAGTGGGCACTTTAAGCAGCTTCTCAAGAAAGCCAGTCATGCGATCGTTGGAGCACAGGGCAAAGCGCGAGATGGTCCAGCGGGCGAAGTCTTTAAAGCGCACCAGCATGGCAATCTCTTCCATCTCCTTGGCGCTCATACCGCTGCAATAGGCCGCGCCGATCACCGCGCCTACGCTGGTTCCTGCAATGTAGTCAATGGGGATGCGCTCTTGTTCAAACACCTTGAGCACGCCGATGTGCGTCATGCCGCGGGCAAACCCGCCACCAAGGGCAATTCCAATACGGGGTCTTTTGGCCAGAGGGAGTGGAGCGGGGGCTTCGACAACACGGCCCTGCCGCCGGGCAAGTTCTTCCCTGAAAGCCTTTACCGAGCGCACGATTTTGGAAAACGGCCTCATGTAGCAATCCCGCTTAACTTCCAGCTCTGGATATTTAGATGCTTAATTGTGATCACTTAGCTGTAGATTGTTACACGATTTAGGTGCCAAAAAGTGTCAAAATTTGATGGACTTTTTGTAAACCTCATGTAAATGCCTTATTTTCCGGGACTGTTAGGACTACAAATAGTTCAGAAGGCGCAGCCGTGATCGCTGAGGAATTGCCTCACCGGGCTCTGGCCTCCGCCAGAGACAACGTAGAACATGCGGTCAAAGCGCGCGTCGCGCTCGGCCTGGGTTGAACCCTTGGGCGGAGGCAGCTTGAGATAGAACATGTAAACGTTCCGGCTGTTCTCAAGATAAAGGCTCTCTTCTACCTGGGTCTGGGCAAGCATGCAGTCATTCGCGGCCGGTTTGCCTTTTCGCCGTCGAGTTTTTCTTTGAGCCTCTGCGCTTCGTCTTGCATGCTCTTGACGCGCTGCTGATATCCTTCAACGTCGTCAACTTCACGCATCGCCTCCGCCATGCTGGGCCCAAAAAGCACATGCGCGCTGGGGAGCGGTCCGAGCGCAATTTGATATTCGTGTAAAAGTTCGTGAACGTCATAAGGGCCGAGCTTGGAGTTCGACCTGAATTTAATTGAGTATTCGGTCAGGTAGTCCACCGCGCAGTGCAGCGCCAGTCCGCCCTCGCCTTTGGGGTGGGGCCAATTAGCGTCATCATAAATCGTGAACTTGATAGCAGGGCAGGTCTGTTCCAACTTGATGCCGGTGATCTTGCGATAGGCGGGGAAGACCTTGCAGGCCTGGTTCTGGATAAATGGACGGCAGAGCTGTTTGTCAGCCGCAGCGCTGACGTGCGAGCAATCAATCTGCAGGGTCACGGGGATCTTCGGCTGTCCCGGACAACTGGAAACGTTGATTTCATCTTGAGCATATGTCCGGGCCGATGCCAGACCGATCGCACATGCGATTGCAAGAAAGGCCGCAACTTGCTTCACAATTTTACGGCCTGATGGATAGCGCGATTGAAAATCAGGGCAGTGGTTTTCAGCAAGCTTCATAAGCCGATTCTCCTCGTGCTCTTGCAGTATGCTGAGCACCAAGTTATCACAGCTGGCGCGGTGCAGCGGCAGGAGTAGCAATGAAAGATTTCTAAACCCCCGCCGAAACCACCTGGCCGGAGGAAGCAACCGGCGCCGCGCTCTGCGCCAGCCGCTGCCGGTATTGCACATGCCGCAGGCGAGTCAGCTCCACCAGCGGACGCCACACGCTGTGTACAAGGTCGTGCTTGATGAGTTGGTGCCAGAAGCGATTTGAGCGTTTATATAAGTACGACATTGCCAGATATAGCGGCACCGCCTGCCAATCTTCCGGACGTCTGCGCCAAATCGACGTGTGCGAGAACAGCCGCTCATAGATCCAGCTGTAACCCTGTTCGAGCTCTTCCGGGGTCATGTGCCTGGGCTGGAAGACAGCGTGGCCGGTGTCGTAGAGGGTCCAGTTCTTATGCAGCAAGCGCCCTTGGGCTTCCATCTGCCGGAACAGCGGTGTCGCCGGATAAGGCGTGAGGATGTGGAAGGTAGAGCACTCCAGCCGGTTCTCTTCGATCCACTCCGCGGTACGGGCGAAAACGTCTTTGCGGTCGTGATCGAAGCCCAGCACAAACGATCCGTTCACCTGGATCCCGCAATCGTGCAGCATGCGCACCCGGCGCGCATAATCTGAGGTCTTGGGCGTCTTCTTGTGCGCCTCGGCCAGGTTGTTGTCGCTGAGCGATTCAAAGCCAATGAACACGCCGGTGCATCCCGCCAACGCCATGTTGCGGATGAGGCTGGCGTCATCGGTTACGTCAATCGAAACCGCCGCGCTCCATATTTTCTTCAGTGGACGCAGCGCGCCACATAGCGCGTGCAGGTAATCCCGGCGCGAGCCGAGGTTGTTGTCGATGAAGACAGCGTAGGGCTCCTGGTTGGCGGCAAATTCCTCTGCCACCTGCTGCGGCCTCTTCATGCGATACGGCATGCGCAAGCCCTCGGTCGCCAGATAACAAAAACCGCAACGGTTGTGGCAGCCGCGCGTGGCGATCAGGCTGGTGGTGGTAAGAAAGCTGTGGAGGGGAAGGATGGAGCGCCGCGGCGCGGGGTCGTCACAATAGTCATTCTCATACGTAGCAACATAGCGTGCTTGCAACTGCCCGGCTTCCACATCGCGCAGGATTCGCGGCCAAAGCTGCACGCCGTCTCCCATGGCCAGGGCATCGGCATGCGGAGCGCACTCCTCGGGACACGACAGAACATGCAGGCCGCCCAGTATCACCTTGGCGCCCCGCCCGCGATACCAGTCAGCCAGCTCGTAAGCCCGCTGCGCAAAGGTCAGGTGAACCGTAATGCCAACCGCCTGCGGCATCGGATCAAAAGGCGGGCGTCCATCCAGCAGGTTCTCGTCCCAGTACTGCACCCGCCAGTGCTCAGGCGTAGTCGCCGCGAAGCTGGTCAGCGCCAGCGTTGGCGTCAGCACATGCTTGCCAAAGCTGGCATGCGGGTCCTTGGGATAAAACGGATTGATCAGCAAGGCATAGTGCTGTTCCATTGGCGCGCGGGAAACGTTTGCATCCAGTTTTGGCGCGATGGCCATCTCCAGCGGGATCCAGCGCTTTTTCGGCGGTCGTCGGAACGGCTCTCCGGAAGGAATCATGGATAAGTACTTTATAATATAAAGTAATTATCGTCAATTGCCCTCCTCCGTTGGCGGAGGGCCTGGCTTGCGAGTGCTTCTTGTTTCACCATCACCCTTTGCATCTGTCATCCTGAGCCGCGTTTTATGCGGCGAAGGATCCAGAGGATATTTCAGTCGACAAATGCAGCCGCAAGGCATTCTCTGAAAGACCCTCAACCATCCGCTGGTTCAGTCAGCGTTAATCCGCGCAATCTGCGGTAAGTCTTTTAGCTAAAAGCCACCCGCGCAGCAAGCGCGTGTAGGGATTTATGCTTCTCTCCTCACCCACTCTGGTGGGAAAATCGCGTTTACCGTGACCAACCCCTTTCACGATAGGCATAATCCCGGAAGCAACTGCACCAGATAGGCACGTTCTTGTGCGATGCGCTCAGCAGATGCCAGAATAAGTGAATGGATCAAGCCAAGCTCCCCGAAGATTGCTCTTCTCTGGCCGAAATTCGCGCCGAAATTGACCGCATTGATCGAAGCATCATCAATGCTATTGGCAGGCGCAAGCACTATGTTATGGCCGCAGCGAAGTTCAAGAGCAGCGCCGCGACAGTGGCCGCGCCCGAACGCTTCGCGGCAATGATCGATGCACGACGGCAATGGGCGAAAGAGGAAGACCTGAGTCCGGACGTGGTGGAAAAACTATACCGCGACCTGGTCAATTATTTCACCGCTGAGGAACTGGCTCATTGGACAAAATCTTCGTTGCCGTCTTCCTAGACTTTGTTTCAAAAACAGGGTTATGTCAGGCCACAGATTTATCTGTGCCGCAACGCTCCTGTAAATATTGGGCTTTCGGCTCCTGAGGCGTCCTTTGGTCGGCGAGGATGGTCAGCAGCCCGGAGCGATGGCGCGGGCGTTTGGCGCTCCCGCCCAGTGGATGCTATGTTTAAACTTCTCTTATGGCCCAGACAGCACGCGAATTTTCCGCCGGTGGGGTGGTGGTTAGGCAAAAAGACGGGCAGTGGTGGGTGGCCGCGATCGAGCCCACGGGCCGCGAGGCCCCCGGCAAGAAGGGCGGAAAGGGCAAGCAGCAGGCCGCTAAACCTGTTCTTACTTTACCCAAAGGGCTGATTGATCCCGGCGAGAAACCGGAAGAAACCGCCGTGCGCGAGATTCGCGAAGAAACCGGCCTTGAAGCCGAACGCGTGGTCAAGTTGGGCAATGTCAGATACATCTACATGCGCAGTTGGGGCGACGGCGCCCGTGTATTTAAAGTTGTGACCTATTACCTGTTCCGTTACGTTTCCGGACGCATTGGAAACATCACCCCGGAGATGCGCCACGAGGTCGAGCACGCTTCCTGGATCCCCTTGCAGGATGCCGTGAAACAGCTGACTTATAAAGGCGATCGCGAGATGGCGCGGGCCGCGCTGGAGTATATCCAGAAGAACCCAGGTTTTCAGTAATCCGCGAGCGAAAGTTACTGACGGTAATTCCGTGACGGGCGTCTTTGGCCTGGGTTATCATTATCTGTTCACGTCCTGTTGCCCTTTCCCCTGTAATTACGGCTCATGAAAGCAGGGAAGGGTGTGCAATGGCGAGAAAACAATTTATAGGAATGTCAGCATCGGAATGAAGAAAAGCAGGACAGTAGTTATCGTTGGCGCGCAGTGGGGCGACGAAGGCAAGGGCAAAATCGTTGACGTTCTCTCGGAACAATTTTCCGTGGTGGCGCGTTATGCCGGCGGCCACAATGCCGGCCACACCGTCATCATTAATGGCAACCGGTTTGTGCTGCAGCTTGTGCCTTGCGGCATCTTCCGCAAAGGATGCCGGGGCGTCATCGGCAACGGAGTGGTGCTCGATCCGATTGCCTTCCTGAAAGAAGTGGAAGAGCTGCGCAAGACCGGCGTCAAAGTCGATGGCAACAACCTGTTCATCAGCAATCGGGCGCAGGTCATCTTGCCTTATCACCGCATGATGGAACTGGCTTCGGAAAATGCTCCCGGCCGGGTGAAGATTGGCACTACCTCGCGCGGCATCGGTCCCACGTATGAGGACAAGATGGGCCGCCGCGGCCTGCGCGTGATTGACCTGCTCGACCTTCAGCTCCTGAAGAAACATATCGAGAACACCTGCCGCGAGAAGAACATGATCGCGCATGCGCTGTTCAACTCCGAGCCTATTGACGCCGATAAGATGTATGCCGAATACGCCGACGCGGCGCAACAGATCGCGCCTTACGTCGCCGATACCGCGTTGCTGTTGAACCGCGCCATCGCCGATGGCGAATCGGTGATGTTTGAGGGCGCGCAGGCCACCATGCTCGATATTGATCATGGGACATATCCGTTTGTAACCTCGTCCAGCACCACAGCGGGCGGAGCTGCTACCGGAACGGGTGTGCCTCCCACCTCAATCAACACCGTCATTGGCGTGACCAAGGCTTACTGCACGCGCGTGGGCGGCGGGCCATTTCCTACGGAGATCCACAACGGCATAGCCGACAAGCTGCGCGAGCGTGGCAATGAGTTTGGGGCTGTGACCGGGCGGCCGCGCCGCTGCGGCTGGATGGACCTGCCTTTGCTGCGCTACTCCAACATGATCAACGGCTGCGCCTGGCTGGTAGTCACCAAACTGGATGTGCTGGATGAACTGGCGGAGATCCCCGTCTGCGTCGGTTACAAGCTGAACGGCAAAAAAATCGATGAGATTCCCGCCGAGGCCGCCGTCCTGGAAAAAATCGAATGCGTTTACACCAAATTGCCGGGCTGGAAGAAATCAACCGAAGGCGTCACCGAATGGGAACGGCTGCCCAGGAAAGCCCAGGAGTACCTGCAATTTCTGGAGAGGGAAAACGGCGGAGCAAAGATCGGAATGATCTCCACCGGTCCCGACCGCGACCAGACCATTTTTATGGATGATTTCGCGGCAGAGATGGGCGTTCAACCTGCTCTTGCGATCAAACGCAAATGAAAACAGTCATCAGGTCTCAATCCTCAGCAGGTCCTGAATACGGATTTTCTGAGAACTGAGAACTGAGAACTGAGAACCGAGAACTAAAAGTGATTGTTCTTGCCGTAATCTGGGTGACAAAACCGGGCCACGAGGAAGAAGCCGTCAAGATCTTCCAGGTCCTGACCGCCGAATCGCGCAAAGAGCCAGGATGCCTGATGTACATCGTGCATCGCCATCGTAGCGAGCCTGGCCGGTTTTTTATTTACGAGCAATACACCGACGATGCCGCACTAGAAGCCCATCGCAATTCGCCGCATTTTCTGGAATACGCGCGCAAGCAACTCCCATTGCATGGTGAGCGCATCCAGGGCGATTTATACGACCCGATAGCGTGAGAGCAAGGCTTATTTCGCCAGTTCATATCCCGCAAAAAAATAACTCAACTCAAAACGCGCCGTATCGTCGGCGTCAGAGCCATGCATGGCGTTGTGTTCGATGCTCGCCGCCCACTTCTTGCGGATGGTGCCTTCTTTGGCATTCGCCGGGTTGGTTGCTCCCATCAACTCGCGCAGCTCAGCGATGGCATTGTCTTTCTCCAGCGCCAGCACCACAATGGGGCCGCTCGACATGAAATCGGTGAGCGAACCGAAAAAAGGTTTGGTGGCATGAACGGCATAGAACCCTTCGGCCTGTTCCTTGGTGATTTCCAGCATCTTCATGCCGATGATGCGGAAGTTTTTTTCCTGCAGTGTCTTCAAAATATCTCCGGCAGCGCCCTTAGAGACAGCGTCCGGTTTGATGATGGAAAATGTGCGTTGTAAGGTCTTCATGATTTTTTCGTTCTCGTTTAAGTAGTAGGAAACAAGTCGTTGCTATCGCATCTCGAGCATTACATTTCCGCTTCTCAAAAGAACTGCACGGGCTGAATGCTGAGTGCTGAATGCTAATTGCTACGTTTTTGCCGCCCCGCTCCAGGCCTGCACCAGGGTCTCGCCGATCATGGCCGGCGACTTGGCCACGCGAATCCCGGCGGCCTCCAGTGCTTTGATTTTTTCCGCGGCCGAGCCATGGCCGCCGCTGATGATGGCGCCGGCATGCCCCATGCGGCGTCCAGGAGGCGCGGTCTGGCCGGCGATAAATGCTACCACCGGCTTTTTGACATGCTGCTTCACATATTCTCCTGCCTGTTCTTCGGCATTGCCGCCGATCTCTCCGATCATGATGATGGCGTGGGTCTCAGGGTCTTCATTGAACATCCGGACCGCATCGGTATGCGTGGTGCCGATGATGGGGTCGCCCCCGATGCCGATAGCGGTGGATTGCCCGATGCCGCGCAGCGTGAGCTGGTGTACAGCTTCATAAGTCAATGTCCCAGAACGGGAAACGATGCCGACGTTGCCCTCTTTGTGAATATGTCCGGGCATGATGCCGATCTTGCACTTCCCGGGCGAGATGATTCCCGGGCAGTTGGGCCCGATCAGGCGCGACTTGCGGTCTTTGAGAAACGCCGCGGCGCGAACCATGTCTTGCGTGGGAATGCCCTCGGTGATGCAAACGATCAACGGCAGCCCGGCATCGGCGGCTTCCATGATGGCGTCTGCAGCGAACGGCGGAGGGACAAAGATGACGGTCGCGTTGGCGCCGGTCTTTTCCACCGCTTCGGCGACGGAATTAAATACCGGCCAACCTTCGTGCGTGGTGCCTCCCTTGCCGGGGGTGACGCCGCCGACAACTTTGGTTCCATAAGCCGCGGCGCCTTTGGCGTGGAATGTGCCTTCGCGGCCGGTGAGGCCCTGTACGATCAGCTTTGTATTTTTATCAACTAGAATTGCCATTTTCGCTTTATCTCGGAACCCTCGTGTCCTACTTCCTTTTAGGGGCTGAATGCTTATTTCGCCGCCGCCACGACTTTTTCTGCTGCGTCCTTCATGTTTTCGGCAACGGCAAAGTTCAATCCTGATTTCTTCAGAATTTCGCGGCCCTGCTCTACGTTGGTTCCTTCCAAACGCAACACGACCGGGATGGAGATTTTGGTTTTGGTGGCTGCTTCTACTACACCGGTCGCCAGCGTATCCACGCGCAGAATTCCGCCGAAGATGTTGATGAGCACGGCCTTGACGTTTTTATCGCTCAACAAGATCTGGAAGGCATGCGTGATCTGTTCGGCGTTGGCGCCGCCGCCCACGTCGAGAAAGTTGGCGGGAGAGCCGCCGGCGTATTTGATGATGTCCATCGTGGCCATGGCCAGGCCGGCGCCGTTCACCATGCAGGCGATGTTTCCATCGAGCTTGATGTAGTTCAGGCCATACTTGGAAGCTTCGACTTCCAGAGGATCTTCTTCGCTGATGTCGCGCAGCTCTTTAAGGTCCTTGTGACGGAACATGGCATTGTCGTCGAAGTTCCATTTGGCGTCGAGGGCAAACAGGCGGCCGTCTTTGGTGGTGATGAAAGGATTGATCTCAGCCAGCGAGCCATCTGTGGCTTCGAAGGCAGTGTAGAGCGCGGTCATGAACTGCACCGCCTGGTTGATCTGCTCGGGTTTGATGCCCAGCGCGAATGCCAGCTTGCGCGCCTGGAAGGGTTCAAGCCCCAATCCGGGTTCGATGTATTCCTTGAGGATGGCCTTGGGGTCTTTCGCCGCCACCTCTTCAATTTCCATGCCGCCGCTGGCGGAAGCCATAAATACCGGCTTACCGGAGACGCGGTCAATCACAATGCCCAGGTACAATTCACGATCGATGGGCAGAGTCTCTTCAATCAGAAGCCGCTGGACCTTCTTGCCCTCCGGACCGGTCTGGTGCGTGACCAGCGTCATGCCCAGCATTTTTTCGGCAAGCGCACCGGCCTCTTCCACAGATTTTGCAATCTTGACGCCGCCGCCCTTGCCTCGTCCGCCGGCATGGATCTGGGCCTTGACCACGACGCCCTGCGCGCCCGTCGACATCAGGTCTTTGGTCACGCGCTCGGCCTCTTCGCGGCTGGTGACCATCTCGCCGCGTGGGACAGCCACTCCGTACTTCGAGAGGATCGCCTTGGCCTGGTACTCGTGAATTTTCATGTATGTATTGAGTGCGACGCGGATCAGGTTTGTTCAGATCGCGTACAGCAAACCTTCGATTATATCAGGGTGTTTCGCGGCTGAAGCGCGAGAACTGCTTACCGCCGATTTCACGGATTGTGCGGATCGATTCCGCCAAGCCTCGCAGTGGGGCCGGAACTCGGCGCTATTTATGCTCTTGAGGTTTCATTTGTTCGGCCAACATTTTCTGTGCATCGGCGAGGCGTTCTTTTGCTTCCGGAGTGAAATGGCTATTGGGGAACTGCTGAATGAAGCGCTGGTTTTGCTGGATGATCTCCTGCAACTCCTCGACTGAGCCTTCGAAGTCGCCGCAGAAAGATTGATTTCCTGCAGGTCCCATCCAGGTGGCCTCGTCGGCGTCAGGGCCATCGGGCCAAAGCTCCAGATATTTCAGGTAACCTTCGTTGTTGGCGCCCCAGTCTGTACCAGGCTCGCAGAAATCCACACGAACGCCATAGGAAGTCGCTTTCTCTGCCAGTTTTTGCGCTTCCGGAGGGTCGATTTTGTCTCCCTGAATACTCGAGTTCGGAAAGACGCGGTTCATCTCGCCAGCGAATTTGACAGCCTCATGATTCATGGCAAGCCATGCTTTTGCCTTTTCCTGGTTGGTGGAAGCGTGAGTAATCTTCTGCGCCAGGGCTTGCAGCCTCTGCAACGATTGTTGCAATGCGGCATGCGAAACCGGTGGAGCAGGCGCCTGCGCGAATGTGGAGGATGAGAAGATGGCACAGACCAGGATTGTGCAGGACGCGAAGAAGGTGAGAGGTTTCATCATGGCAAAATAAATCAAGCTCAGGAGAGCTAACGGAAATTTCTCTCCTGAGCTATGAATAAACTACTTGTCGGAAGAAGATTTCTTCTTTGATTTTTTATCGGTTGTTGTTGTTGTCGTCGTGGACGCGGCGGCACTTACAGCTTCAAAATTTACATTCTGCAGATAGCGTTTTTCCAGCACCTGGCCGCCGGCAGGATAGGTGGCTGAAAGCTCGGTTAACTTGGCCACCCGATCTTTCAGCGGCGGATGCGTCTTGCCATTCAACATTCCGGTGGCCTGCTTGTACTTGGGGTCGCTGGCCGCCTGCTGGAGCATGGCAAGGAAGTTGCGCAATCCCGCTGGATCGTAGCCGGCCTTGGCGGCAAAATCTGTGCCCGCCTTGTCGGCGTCGCGCTCCTTGTCGGGGCCATAGTTCTGGGTAAGGGCAGAGGTAATGGCTTGCGCAGCATATTGGTCAACCATCCCGGCTGCGAAGCCGGCAATACCACCCGCTTGTGAGGCGCCAACCTCGGCCCCGGTCTGAACCGCGATTCCGGTGAGCTTCTTGTCGCGGATAATTCTTTCCAGGTGCCTTCCATCCACGTGCGCCACCTCATGCGCCAGCACGCCCGCCAGTTCAGATTCGTTGCTGATGTTGGCCAGGGCTCCGCGGGTGATGAATACGTAACCGCCGGGCATGGCAAAAGCGTTGACCATCTCCGTATCGAGAATGGCAAAGTGATATTGCATTGGGCGCGTTCCGAACTGCGCCACCGTATCGCCTACAAGGTTGACGTAGTTGGTCATAGCAGAGTTTTGGTAAAGCCCGAATACATGGATCATCTTGGCGGCGGAGGCGCGTCCCACGGCTTCCTCCTGCTCCGGTGTCCATTCCTGGGTGGCGTTATGGATATCCCTGCCTTTGTTGATGCCGTTGAAAATGTCCCCGATCTGGGCGCTGGCAGGCAAAACACCCGCCGATAAAAAGAGAACGATCGCGAAAAATAGTTTGATTTTATCCATGATCATCTCTCCTTAACCCTTCTTCGGCGCAGCTGTGGCGCTCCTGGCCGGGGCCGTATTCAGCTTGCCATCCTGGATAAATCTCTTAAGTGATGAGTTCTTCACGCCCAGAAAAGAAACCTGCTGCGCTTTGTTGTAATCGTCGGCGTTGAGAGGCTCTTTCAGCTTCTTGGATTCGACTTCTCCGTTGGGAGTCAGGCCGTTAAAGCCAGCGCTCGCCGAGTCGCCGGTGTGAGAAGAATGCAGCATATTGACCTTGCCGGAACCGAATGGCGAGTTGTCATCCTTCTTCTTGTTATTTTTATCTTTATCTGAGTTTTTATTTTTGTTCTTGTCCGATTGTTTCTGCTGATCGCTGTTGTCGTTCTTGTTCTCCTGAAAATAAGGGGCGGCCCAGCAGGTTGCGCCCAATATCAGCGCCAGCAAGCCTGCGGACATACGAGTGCTACGTTGCATAATTCCTCCATAGGAATTGGGGAAGCAGCATTAGACCACAAAATAGTCCTGGAAGCAGTAGTTTTAACCGAACTTAATCGGCGGAGGCCGGCTGGGCCAGCGGTTGGGGAGCGGTAGCGTCAAGCCAGCGCAACTCGTAGACGGCGGTTTCGACGGTCTTGCCCTTAACTTTTACGCCGCCCAGCGCGCGCACAACGGCCGCGTCTCCCAGCCGTGCCCGCGTCTGCTCTGAAATAATGATGCTGGTGCCGAACTCTTTGTTCAGCCCTTCCAGGCGCGAAGCCAGATTCACCGCGTCGCCGATCACGGTAAATTCAATTTTCTTGCCGCTGCCCACGTTGCCGAAGATCACATCGCCGGTATTGAGGCCAATGCCAACGGCGATGGGTTTGCGTCCCGCCGCCTGCCATTGTTTATTGAGTTCCTCCAGCCGGCGGATCATTTCCAGCGATGCCTTGGCCGCAAGCAGCGCGTGGTTCTTGCCGGGGGTGAAGGCCCCCCAATAGGCCAGGATGCCATCTCCGATGAACTTATCGACAATGCCGTCATATTTGAAGATGATTTCGGTCATGGCGGCCAGATATTCGTTGAGCAGCGCAATAAGCTCCACAGGGTCCGATTGCTCGGTAAGGGTGGTGAAGTTACGCACGTCGGAAAAAAAGATGGTCAACTCGCGCTTCTCTCCAGCCAGGTTGATCTCTTCGATGTGATTGAGCACGTAGCCCACAAGCTGCGGCGAAACATAACGGTCAAGCGTGCCTCGCGTGCGCCGCAACTCGCGCCCGGTTGTGGCAAAGCGAACAGCGCCAGCAGAAAAATAGGAGATCACAAGCGTCACTAGCGGGGCGGCCGTGGGCAGCCAAAAATTCCAGCGAGCGAAGAGTCCGTAACTGATGCCGAGGTAGAGAGCGATCACGGCTACTGCCACGGCTACATCGGTGGAGGTGGAACGAACAAAGATTAGGATGAATACTCCACTCGCTGCCATGAATACGATTAAAACCGGCTGCACCCAGAAGGGAGCGGGGTGAATGACATCATCATGCAAAAAATTATCGATTGCCGTTGCATGGGCAATAAAGCCGGGAACCACATCAGACAAAGGCGTTGGGTGGTTCTCAAAACTTCCTACAGCACTGGCTCCCAAAATGACAATTTTGTCATGAAAATATTCGGGTGGAAACCTTTTAACACCTATATCGCACTGTTTTGGAGCGATGGAGCAAATAATGTTCCAATAAGGAATTCTTTCATAAGCAAACTTGCCCGGATCGCACTTTCCTTTTATGCAATTACCCGAGTTGCGGTTACCATGCCAGCGCAACAGCAGGCTGTCTTTTGATTTATCTTGGTTGCCCAGTGGAACAACAGGAAAATTATGGTTAAGCCTAAACCCGCCAGCCACCCACCGGTTTGAATCCTCCTGCTTCTCGAGCAAGCGAACAGTTCGCATGAAGAGCGAGTTATAAGCATGGCTGCCTACCACAAGTTCCAAAGACATGTGGCGAATTTTGCCATCCCCGTCCAGATCTACATTTGTTGATCCCAGACCTGCAGCTGCGCGGGCCAGGGGCTCAGCCGGAGTATTCAATGGGTAATCCAGAGGATGGTCTTTGTCTCCATTAGGGGTCCCACGGCCTTTTACTGCGGGAAGAGAATCTGCATCCAGCAGGCTCCACTGTTCCAAAAGGGGGGTGTAATCGGCAAGCTCGGTCTTGTTTTCTCCCGGAAGACTAATGGTGAAACCAATCACCACATTTCCAGCGGCTTTCATGTTTCCGGCAAACTCTTGGTCAATTTCCTCACCGGTTTGATTGTGAAAATCGCTTTCGTTGCCGCTGAACATTATGTCGAATACCATGGCGCGTGGTTTGCCGGCAGAAATATATTTGACCGTCTCCGACCAGACTTTGCGAGTGGGAGGCCAGCGCCCGAAGAGGTCTTTAAAAACAGCAAAGCTGGGATCATCAACATCCAGAATCACGATATCCGGGTCGCCCGTATTGGGTTTTGCCGAGAGGCTCATGCGGGCATCGTAAGTATCGTCCTCTAACCAATCGAAGGCATGGTTCCACGCCAATACCATCATCAGCGCAGCCGTAGCCATAGCGGCCAGCACAGCGCCGCGGACGAAGTTTTTTCGTGTCCGGTCCAAATAAGCCATGCGTGTTGAGCAAGAGCTTACCTGAAGTTGACGAATTTCGGGGACAGAAACGTTGCCTTAGAGCAAGGTGACGGGTGTAGTCGCCGCGAGGGTATATGGCGCCCTGGCAGAGACGTAGCAAGCTACGTCTCTATGACAGGGAAGTTTTGTTCGCAAGAGGTCCTAGCGCGCGGCAGATTTGGGTTTCGCCAGCTTAGAAGCGCCCCGCTTGGCGGGTGTAGCGGGTTTGACCGGCGTTGCCGCTTTGTCCGGCCGCAGCTCTCCTTCCTGCATGATGAACATGAAGGGATTGGGTGTGTAGTCGGTGAGCAGACCGGCCACACTGATCTCCGATCCTTTTGCCGGGGGCAGCTTCAGCGGTTTTGCCAGGGTAATTTGCAGATCGGGTTTGCCCGCTTGCTGGTTCTCGTCTGTAATCGCCGCTTGGATAGTATTCCCGGTAGTCGAGATGACCTTGACTGAGATCAGCAGTTTTACGTTCTGATATTTCGGCTTGGCCCGTTTGAGCTTAGTCTTGCTGAGTTTGGCTTTTTCCAGCCTCTTCTGCTTGTCTTGAATGAACTTCCAGATCTTGTCTGCCGCTGGCCTGGCTTCGGGCGAGCAATCGCGATGTGAGAGCACCATCTCCCAATCGCTGAATGAAAGCGTAGCCGGATCGTTCTGCTCGGCTACGGTCACGATGAGCTCGCATTGCGTTGGTCTGGGTTTGACGGTGAAATTGACAGGCACGGCGGACTGACCCGGGGTTGCGGAGACGATTTGCTCCCAGCCATCATCACCGCCATGGTAGCTGTGATACATGGCTTTGCCGTAGTTGGCGATTTTTGCGGCATCGTTGTTCTCCTGGCTTTGCGCCAGCGTAGTCGCTTTGGCCAGGTACCAGAAGCCTTGAACGTCGGGCGGGTTCATCTGCAACTTGGCCGCGCCGAGCTGGACATAGTTTGCAGCGCTGGGGTCAAGCTCAATGGCTTTTGCATAATAATTGTCTGCGCCGGCATAGTCTTTGGCCTTAAGAGCGGCAACAGCGGCGGCGTTGTCAAAGATTATCCCCCACTGCTTGCGCTTCTGGTCATACTCTTCCTGCGACATCTTCTCCGGCTTTGGCCACGCGGGCAGGCCCTGTAATCCCCTGCGAGCCTCTTCGCCGGTTGCAGCCACGTTCCCATCGCGGCTTTCGAGCACAATATCCACTACCAAACTGCGGAGATTGCCTGGGTCGAGTTTCAGAATACGTTTCGCTGTATCTTGCAGCTTAACCAAGTCGTTGGTCTGTTGGTAAGCGTCCTGCGCCCCTTCCAGCGCATCCATTTTGCCCGCGCTGTTGGGATACTGGACCAAAAAAGCCTCCAGTGCGGCGGCCCTGCTGGCAGGTTCGGGGATCTTGAGCGCGGCCATAAGGGCGTTATATTCAGCGGGATCGTCAATGCCCCTCTTGTTATTCGGAGAATTGGACAATTGCTCGCCCTGGGTCGCACTCGGCGTGGTAGCCGCTTGTATATTTTGCGGTGAGCTCTGGTTCTGGGTTGTGCTGCCCCACGTCAGGGCAGCCGTCGTAAGCGCAAGCACAAAGGTGATAAGCAGCAGCTTTTTCATGGAGAGACTCCTCGATTTTTGGCCAAAATTAGGGTCTGCGTTGGAACCAATGAAACTGCAACCCCAATCGTCGCCACGCCGGGGTTGGCCACCAACGACCCCTGTCGTTAGCGGCAAGGCCAAAGTAGCCGGTTGGGCTACAAAGCCCGCGATAAAAAGGGACCTACGACGGTCAGGGGGATGTCTCTGGTTTTCTGAGTTGAAAACCTATATGTCCGTCGTGAAATTGCCGGGTCTCAGCCAGAAACAAAGTACAAGCCGCTCCTATTGAAAACTGAGAGCCGAGGACTGCCTACCGTATAGACACCGGCATGGCCTATTTTGTTTCCCTTATTTTTTTCAGGCGCGGTTGGTAAATTCCACTAATTTTTCCAGCTTCTCGCGGGCCGCGCCGGAATCGATGGAGTGGGCCGCTATGGGCAGGGCCTCATTCAGATTGGCGGCCCTTCCGGCGGCCACCAGGGCGGCGGCGGCATTCAGCAGAACCACGTTGCGCCGGGCTGATTTCTCCCCCTGCAGGACTGCGCGGATAATCTCAGCGTTCACCCGCGCGTCGCCACCCAAAATGTCTTTCAGCGGCGCGCGCTCGATGCCAAACTGTTCAGGAGCAATTTTGTAGACCAGGAGCTGGCGCTGATGCGCCTCCGCCACTTTGGTTTCGCCGGTGATCGTGATCTCGTCCAATCCGTCGCTGCCGTGCACCACCAGCGCGCGTGTCACGCCCAGCATGCGCAGCGCCGCTGCCAGCTTTTCCACCAGCGGCTCGGCGTAAACCCCCACCACCTGGGCCGAGGCCCCGGCGGGATTGGTCAAAGGTCCGAGCAGGTTGAATACCGTGCGCAGCTTCAATTCACGACGCGCGGGTTGGGCGAACTTCATCGCCGGATGCATGGCCTGGGCAAACAAAAATACAATGCCGACCTCGCGCAGGCATTCGGCGATGCGCTCGGGCGGCAAAGTGACTTTAACCCCCAATGTCTCGAGCACGTCCGCCGAGCCGCATTGCGAGGTTACGCTGCGGTTGCCGTGCTTGGCCACGCGCACCCCGGCCCCGGCCACAACCAGCGCCGTGGCCGTCGAGATATTAAAGGTTCCGCTCACGTCACCGCCGGTGCCGCAGGTATCCACCAGGGCGTCGCGCTCGGTGCCGCTGGCATAAAGCGCGGGGTTTTCCAGGGGCATGCGGAATTTCAGCGGAGTAGCCGCCTCGCGGATGGCCTCGGCAAAGCCCACAATCTCTTCCACCGTCTCGCCCTTCATATGGAGCGCGACCGCGAGCGCGGCAATCTGCACATCTGTGGCTTCGCCGTGGAGGATTTCTGCCATGGTTGCACGCGCTTCCTCGCGCGTCAGCGACGCTTGGTGATTGGCGACCTTGTGCAGGGCATCGAGGATCATAAGCAAGAAATATTAGGCTATCAGAATTGCTTCGTAAGGGGTCAATTTGAAGGGCTTCCGGCGGACGCCCCCGTCGCTTCAAATTGAATGATGTTTCCCACGGTCGAATTAGAAGTTCCGCCAGGCTCTATCAGAAAATCGAAAATCACAAATCGTAAATCGAACTTCTTACTTCAGTTCGACCTTGGCCATGTACTCGGCCACTTCGACTTTCCATTTCAGGGCTGATGTCATGGCCTGTTGCAATTGCGTGGCAGCGGCGGCTTCACCGTGCACGAGATACGTGATTGCTGGCTGTTTCTTGAAGGTGTGTAGCCACTCCAGCAGCTCCGGGGTATCGGCGTGATCGCTGAACTGCTCCAGCGCAGCTACCTGCGCGCGGATGGCAATCTCCTGTCCGAAGATCTTCACCGACGGAGCGTCGCTCTTGATCGTGGCGCCGCGTGTCCCCGGCGCCTGAAAGCCGATGAACAGCACCAGATTCTTAGGGTCGGGAAGGCGCTGCGCGAGGTGGTGCTGGATTCTGCCTCCCGTCACCATGCCGCTGGAAGAAATAATGATCATGGGGAAGCGCGATTCGTTGATCTTTTTGGAGTCTTCGACTTTGGTGTCAAAAAAGAAGTTGTGCCAGGTGAGCGGCGAGCCATATTTGGCGATGAGAGTTTTCGCCTCATCGCTGAACTCTTCCGTGTGCTTCAGGAAGATATTGACCGCTTGGATTGCCATGGGACTATCCGTGTGCACCGGGACGCGAGGAATCTGGCCTTGTTCCATCAGGTCTTTCAGCATGAACAGCATTTTTTGCGTGCGCTCGACTGCAAATGCGGGAATGATGACCGATCCGCCGCGCGCAACTGTATCTTTCACCAGCTTCGCCAGTTCGGGACGCGGGTCGGTCGTGGGATGCTGCCGGTTGCCATACGTCGATTCCATCACCAGCAGGTCGGCGGATTCTCCTTCCGTCGGTCCCGAGTGCACCACCTTGCCGGGAGCAACGATGGTATTGCGCACGCGGCCAACATCGCCGGTGAACAGCAGTGAGCGAGCGCGGCCGTTCAGTTGAGCGTTGACCTCCACCAGGCACGATCCCAGAATGTGGGCGGCGCGCACAAAGCGAAAGCTGCACTCCGGGCTGATCTGAACGGTCTCGCCATAATTCACCGGCTTGAAATATTCGAGTGAGGCCTTCGCCTCTTCCAGCGTATAGAGCGGCAGAGCCGGTGAATGCTTCGAAGATTTTGTCTTATTGTGGAAGGCCGCGTCTTCTTCCTGCAAGTGTCCGCTGTCGGGCAGTATGACCGCGCACAGGTCAATGGTCGCAGGGGTGGCGTAAATAGGCCCGCGAAAGCCTTCTTTCACCAGCCGCGGAATCCAGCCGCAGTGATCAAGGTGGGCGTGGGTGAGAATCACGGCTTCAATCTCTTTGGCTGGAATGGGCGAAGCCTGCCAGTTGCGCTCGCGCCACTCTTTTTGTCCCTGAAACAGGCCGCAGTCAATCAATACCTGCAAGCCGTTTTTACCGGTGACATCACCCGAGAAGTTCAACAAATGCTTGGAGCCAGTGACCGTGCCGGCAGCTCCCAGAAATTGGATGTATGCCATTCTTCTCCTCGCGAAGGATCCTGCGTTTCTTGTCCGATGCTGTTCTTTCAGCCCTGAAAAGATTAAACAACTCTAACTCTTCGGGAAATCCGGATGCTTGCGCACCTCATTCGCCTGCCACAGGTGACGGCGGGCATGAGACAGAAGCACGCCGAACCCCTGGCCCAGACTAAGTTTGAGCAGCTTGAGGAGCGGAGAGCGAAACTTGGCTCGCGCCAAATCAACTCCGTTGGCTGCAACAATAATTTGTTGAAGTCGATCATGTACTGCATTGAAGTCTGTGGCGCCTTTTTCCAGCGGCTGCTCGGGCGGCGGTGTGAGGCGCGGAGGGTTTTTGAAGCGCCTTTTTGGCGGCGCATCCATGGAACGCACGAACCAGTTTCCAAACCATCCGTAGTGGAAGGGGCCATTTCCCGTGAGTCTTTTCTTGCGCGCTTCAGAGATACAGGCTTCGAGCACAGGAAAATAAGCTTCGTTGCCCATGACAATATGCGCCAGGCATTGCGCCATGGACCATTGCCCCGGCCCCGGATGCCAGTTGTATTGTGCATCGCTCAATCCGCGGACCAGTGCCGCAGCCTGTTCTTTGATGTGTGCGATCTGGCGTTCATCGTCTGCCAACTCGGGATTCAGTGCCGAAGTTGCCGATGTGGCGTTCATGGCGAAAAGAATTTTACTCCATCCGGCTCAATGGCTCGCGCTTTCAACCTGGATGTTCGCCGAGTTATTGCCGGTGTCAGATTCAGGCACGCTGCCGTCGTTGATGGTTACTGACTGAGGCTGGTTTTGCGTAGGAATGCGGATTGACGCTTTTCCGTCAGCCGGCACCACCAGGCGCCTCACGATTGTTTCTTTGTTCGCCGCCGTGAGCGTGACCGGAACTTCGGCGCCGGCATCACCAGTGTTTGTGACCGTGACCGTGACCAGGAACCCGCCTGTTGATGCCGAATTCAGCATCGGGCTGGCGTAGGTCGAAGCTACAAAAAAGTCAGGCAGGCCGCGGTCGTGATAGATCCAGTCATTGAAAAAACTCTGCAGGTCGGCCTTGGCGCCGCTTGCCTTGGCCTCGGCTTCGAGCAAATGCTGAAGGTAAGCCGGGTCGGTATCTTCTTCCGCACGGTATTTTGCCAGCGCATGCTGAAGCACGTCGTCGCCCAGCATGTCACGCAGCATCCACCATACGTACATGGCTTTGCTGCGATACAGGACCTCGTCATTCCCCGCGGTAAGGGAGGTAAACGTAATCGAAATCGGACCGGAACCCGCGTGCCGGGCAATCTCGATGTTTTCGCCCTCGTCTTCGATGAGTCCCTGTAGTTGCAGCGCCATGTAGTCGAGCGCCGCGGCGCGTCCCTCCAGATTTTCGCGTTGCAGCGCCTGCGCAAAATGGGCCAGGCCTTCATAGATCCATAAACGCGGCGAGGGAAACGCCGTGTGCGTGAACTGGTGCACCAGTGACAATCCGGCGGCCCTGGCATCTCTTTTCAGCGGAGTAAACAGCGCCTCGCCGCTCTCCCATAAAGTGTCGTGCTCATCGGCCAGCCCAACAATCATTACTGTCCGTTTGCTCTTGCCGAACCACTTGCCGGTGAGCGCCTGGGCGGGCTTCATCAAAGCGGCGTATTCGTCTGCGGCCTGCGCCTGGTCAGCGGGGTAGAGAATAGTGGCAGCCCCCCCCTCGAAGGCAAGATCGCGCCTTGATAACGCGCCCAGCGCAAAGCTGGGAGTGTTGAAGCCGGTTGCGACCGCCGGGAAGCTGGCGCAACTCAAAGCAGGCCCCGCTTTCTTACCCTCAGAAACTTGCCGCGTGAGAGGCTGCACGGCGCTGCCGAAGACCATCAGGCCGGGCTTTGAATTGGAATTGGGATTTGTGCTGGTTGTGCAGGCTTGCAGCTTGAATTGCGATGTGGCTTCGCGGTTCTTCCATTTTTGCAGCACCAGGGAATAAGAGGAGCCATCGCCCATCGAGATCGCGTCCAGTGCCATGGGATACCACGCCACAAAACCCACGCCGCGCACGGCGGAGAAATTTTCGGCGATCTCATCCCAATCACTGGCGCCGGCAAGCTCGTCGGAGGCACCCACCTGCTGCAAGCGGGTCAGGTCTTTCTTGATGGCGCCGCCATAGCTGATCTCCAGTTCAACCGTGCCCTGCGGTGGGATCTCCTGGGGGAACGTCAGCACCGCCTCCGAGAGTTCGCCGGTGTGGTCTATATCGGAAACAAACGAGTGCGTAACGTGGAGAATATCTTTTCCGTTGATCTGAATGGATTTCCAGTCAAGAGAAGAAGAAATCTGCAAGACAGCATTTTTCAGCGGCTGGCTGGAGTCGTTGCGCAACACAATTTTCCCGCTGGCGGCAAAGCCGTGCGTCGCCGGATCAATCTGCGCCTGCAGGTCGTATTGTGTAAAGCTGAAAGCATTGCGGTCGAGGGCGGGCAGCGGCAGCGCTGGCAGTAAGCAGAGAATCAGAAGAAGTTTCAAGTTTCGAGTTTCGGAAAACAGTTTCAAGTTTTGTGGTGCAGGCTGTATTGGTTGTTTATGGGCCTCTCTACCGCTACCCGTGCAAATCCGGAACAATGGCCGCATAAATAAAGGGATTTGCTCGAAACTTGAAACTTGAAACTCGAAACTTCTTTTCATCTCGCCCGCCGCTGCCGCACGATTTCGTACATCACGACCCCCGCCGCCACAGAAACATTCAATGACGGAACCCCTCCCAACATGGGAATTGAAACCAGGAAGTCGCATTTGCGCCGCACCAGGTCGTGCAGCCCTTTGCCTTCGGCGCCCAGCACCAGGGCGCAATCCATGTTGTAATCCACCTCGTCGTAGGTCTGCTGGCCGCGCTCGTCGAGGCCGACGGTCCAGACGTTTTGCGCCTTCAGTTCCTCAATGCTGCGGGCAATATTGGTGACCCGGGCAATCGGAATGTGCTCCGATGCCCCGGCAGAAACTTTGGCTACAGCTCCGGTCACGCCCGCGGCGCGGCGTTCGGGAATCACCACGCCATCCACGCCGGCCGCATCGGCAGTCCGCAGGATCGCCCCCAGGTTGTGCGGGTCTTCCACGCCATCGAGCACGACCACCAGGGAATACGCTCCGCGTTTGTTGGCCAGCACATCTTCAAGATCGGAATAGGCTTTGGCGGTGACGCTGGCGACTACGCCCTGGTGTCCGGCAGTGTGCGCCATGCGGTCCAGGTGATGGCGCGGCTCGAACCGGATAGGAATGCCCGTGGCCCGGCACTGGTCAATAATGCGTTGCAGCTTCAGGTCGCTGCGCTCGCGCGCCACGGTAACATGAGAAATGCTCTTGGCCCGCGATTTAAGCGCCTCGCCGACGGCATGCAGCCCGTAGATGAAATCCACATTTATGAGTGTAACTCAGGGAAGTGCTTACCGCGGATTTCACGGATTGCGCGGATAAATTTCAGTTCTTTGTTCGATTGATTTAATCTTTATATCTGAGAACTGAGAACTGAGTACCGAGAACTGCTTTGGACGTTTTCATTCTTTCCGCAGTGCGCACCCCGATCGGGAAGTTCGGAGGATCCCTGACTTCTCTTTCCGCCGCCGATATGGGAGTTGTTGCCGGCAAAGCTGCTATCCAGCAGGCCGGGGTTGACGCGCAGCAGGTGGAAGAGACCATCTTCGGCAATGCCCGCCAGGCCGGAGGCGGTCCCAACGTTGCCCGGCAGATTTCCATCCGCAGCGGCGTGCCCAAAGAGGCACCGGCTTACACCGTGAACATGGCCTGCGCCTCGGGGATGAAATCCATCGCGCTGGGCTTTGAAGAGATTGCCCACGGAAACCTGGAATGCGTGCTGGCCGGTGGCGTCGAATCCATGTCACGCCTGCCCTACTACCTCGACGGCGCGCGCTGGGGGCTGCGCATGGGTAACCAGGAGCTGGTGGATGGCATGTACCGCGATGGATTTTTCTGCCCCATGGCAAAAATGGTGATGGGCGAAACTGCCGAGGTATTAGCCGGGCAGTACAACATCAGCCGCGAAGAGCAGGACCACTTCGCGCTGCTCTCGCAGCAGCGCGCCGAAAAAGCAATCGAAGCAAACAGGTTTTCAGCGGAAATTGTTCCCGTGACCGTGGAAGGCAAAAAGGGAAGCACGATTGTAACGCGCGATGAGCACCCGTTCCTGGGAGCGACGCTGGAAAAAATGGCCAGGCTGGCGCCGGTATTCTCCAAAACGGGAACTATCACGGCGGGCAACTCTTCGGGCATCACCGATGGCGCCGCCGCCATGGTTCTCGCATCGGCGGCTTTTGTGAAGAAAAACAATTTAAAACCGCTGGCGGCAATTTCAGCCGTGACCGCGGCCGGAGTCGATCCGAGGACGATGGGCATTGGCCCGGTGCCGGCGGTCCACCAAATGGAGCGGAAGCACGGCCTCAAGCTCGCCGGCTTCGATTTGATTGAGCTCAACGAGGCCTTCGCCGCTCAAGTCCTCGCCTGCGACCGTGAACTGCACATGGACCGCGATAGGCTCAACGTCAACGGCGGCGCGATTGCGCTGGGGCATCCGATTGGCTGCACAGGTGCACGCATCACGGTGACTCTGCTGCATGAAATGCTGCGCCGCAACGCCAAACGTGGACTGGCGACACTGTGCGTCAGCGGCGGCATGGGCATGGCGCTTGCGGTGGAAAATGTGGCTTGATGACAAGAATCGTATGATGCTATCCGAAGTCCCGGGTTCAATCAAAAAGTTTCGCAAGACTCGGTGGAAGTTCCAGCAGACCTTTGAGACTCCTCTTAAGAACCTCCAGCCCTTTGTAAGAACGATTGTCTCAGCAAGTCAACCGCTGCAGGCAGGTTCTGTTACGATCGACCAGTGGGTATTTGAACCTAAACACCTAATCGAGCTGCTTACCCGGTATTCGATGCCCTTACGATACGAACATGACTTATCTCTGATCGCGCATGGCGAAAAGGAAATTGAAGAACTACTTGGGGCAATTTTCAGCGATTGGATAGACTTTGTTTTCGTGCCCCTACCGAAGTCATTTGCCATCTATGCCGATCACGATGAATTTACGACGTTCTATGCTCATACCCGCTCTAGCCTCAACCGAGTGACCAAACCATTGGCTAGCCAAGGCTTCAGAGTCATTGAAGACTATCAAAGGCCTTTCTAAGCAGGAGGCGCTCGCTCAAAACTGCACCCGTGCCGAGCCAATCTGATCGTTGTTCGCGTCGGTTTCCACGAAAACGGCTTGATCGAAAGAGATCATGTAAAAGTGCAACGTCAAAGTCCCGTTAGGACCGTTGATCGAGCCTGACCCGCGGCCATCCGCCTCGACCGAATATGTGCCGTTCAGGGCAATGTTTGCTGACAAGGTTCCACCGTTGTTCACGTCTTCGGTGCCGCTGAGCGTGCCCGATCCATCTGCGAACATTTGTGCAGACATGGCCAGGAAACTTGTGTTGACCAGGTCTTCTCCGTTCAGTAGCAGGTTGAAGTTCCCCTGAAATGATGAGGTGGTAAATGTGATTGCCAGCTGCGACTGTAGGGTGCGGGTGAGGACCGCGCCCGAATCGGTATTCATAAAGTACGCCAGCGACGGCGTGACTACGTAGAAGACATAGGGGAAGCCGTCGATGGTGGCCGTACCGCGCCCACTTGAAGCAACGCCGTAAGTGCCGGAGGTGCTCGCGTTCTCATTCACGCCGCCGCTGTCATTACTGTCTTGCCTTCCGGAGAGATTTCCTCCGCCGTCAGCGAAAAAGACTCCGGCGGCGTTAAACAAACTGGTATTGGCATTTGTCTTGAATTGGTCAGTGCTTGCAGGCCCGCTCTCGGAAAAGACGTAGAAGCCTGAAAGCGAGCTATTCGAGAACGTCTGGCTGCTGCGCAGATGCGCAACGCCCAGGAACGCGGGAATAAGGTCAAGGCTGACGAGGTTAACCTGGTCAGCACCGACGATGTAGTAAACGAAGCGAGAAGTGGTGTGATCGTTGTTGTTCAGAGTTAAGGTTCCACGCCCGTTGGAATCCGCTGCTGTGTAGCTTCCACTGAAGGTGAAGGTGGTAACGGCTCCGCTATCGTTCACATCTTCCTGCCCACTCGAAATGTGACCTGATCCATCTGCGCTGAACTGGCCTACATCGGCAAGCAAATGCCCTGGAGAGCCCTGAGGCCCCGCGGCCCCCAGACCTGAAAGCTGGAAGGCAAAGTTACCCCGTAAATTAACAAAGGCATTTGAATCCTGAGGCGCCGCGGCGCCCCAGGCCAGGGCAAACGTATTGAACTGGCTGATTACGGCGTTTCCCGATGCGGTCAGCACGAACTTCAACGTGTCGCCTGTGTTTAACGTCGCCGAGCCTCGCCCATCGATACCGACCGTATAATTTCCGCTAAAAGCGAGATTCGGAGTGACGCCTGCGCCCCCGTTGAAATCCTCCACTCCGCTCAGGCTTCCATTCCCATCTGCCTGCAAGCTTCCCGCCACGAAGAACTCGCCGTTGCCGTCCACGCCGGTGAATGAAAATGCATAGCGGCCATTCAGGCTGAGTGCAGAAAATCCAATCAGAGCGGTGGTAGATGCCGCAATCGTGCCTTGCGTGGCCGTGATCGTGCCGAACCCGATTGCGTTGCCGGCCAGCAGCCCGGTATTGTTGACCGCGACGACGGCCGGATTCGAAGATGTCCACGCCACCAGATTCGTTATGTTCTTTGTGCTGTGGTCAGTGTATGCGCCGGTGGCGGTAAGCTGCAGCGTGGCGCCCTGAGGAATCGTGGGATCGACAGGGGTAACGGCAATCGAAAGCAGCAGCGGCGGATTCACGGTCAGCAAAGTGGAACCCATAATTCCCAGGTAGGTGGCGGTGATGGTGGCGCTTCCCTGGGCAACGCTGCTCGCCAGGCCGGTATTGTTAATAGTTGCGACCGGCGTATTGGTTGAAGCCCAGGTAGCTAGGTTGGTCAGGTCCTCTGTGCTGCCGTCGCTCAGAATTCCGGTCGCTGAAAACTGCTGTGTTAATCCCAAAGGAATGGCCGGATTCAATGGCGCCACCACGATGGATTGCAAAATCGGAGGTGTCACCTGCAACGTGGCAGTATCGTTTTTGCCCTGGAAGCTGGCCGTGATGGTGGTGCTGTTGTTTGGCTTTAGTCCTTTGGCCAGACCGGGGGCCACGATGACAGCTACAGTTATGTCGGAAGAGCCCCAGGTGGCGCTCGCAGTAACGTCTTGAGTGATGCTGCCTGTGAAAGTGCCGGTAGCGGCAAATTGCTGCCTGAGCCCCTTGGGAATTGAAGCGGTCTTAGGCGCAACCGCCAGTGACAGCAGGGTTGCGTTGGGAATCACGGTGAGCGTGGTTGATGCCCGGAACGGACCCCGAATTGCCGTAATCGTTACTGTTCCTCGATTGCTGGGGTCGGCGGTGACCAGGCCGGTGTTGCTGACCGCGGCAATCGTCGTATCTGACGATTGCCACCTGACTCCATTTGTGATGTCAGTTCCGCCAGTGCGATTGCCAAGAAAAGAAATAGTCGCAGCCAATTGCTGGTTGGCGCCAACAACGATGGCGGTGTTGGCCGGCGTGATCTGTAAACGCACCGGACCCACTTGCGCACAGCAGGGAAGCGCCAGCAGCAGAAAACCCAGGGCCGAGAAACCGCATAGCTTCATCACATTCTCCAGCAACAACATTTTGCCGACACGTCGAATTGCATGCGCGGACCACAGTGACCAACCGCTGTCAGGCTCTAACACAAAACGCCCCGAACAGTTGCGCCAGCTTACCAAGCCATGAAATGAAAGCACACCTCCTATGGGACACCTGCGCCGGCGGCCTGTCAATTGACAAGTAAGTAACTACTTACTTACAGGTTGAATTTTCATCGTTCTTTCAGAATTCGTAAGAACACGCGCCGCGGTTTCCGGGACCCATCTTCAAGGAACCAGCCGTGGCTCAGCTTGAGCAGGGTGCAGCTATAAGATTGTGCTTGACTCTGACGTTACGTTATCCCCGAAGATGGTTGTAGAAGAGAGCAGCGATGAGCAAGCTGTACAGGGTGCACGAGTTTGCCGAAGTGGCCGGCGTCACCGTCCGGACCTTGCATCACTACGACCGGCTGGGATTGCTTGAGCCCCGGCGCACAGCCGCCGGCTACCGGGTTTACACCCTGCCCGATCTTGAGCGCCTGGAGCAGATTGTCGCGCTCAAGTTCGTCGGGCTCCCTTTGAAGCAGATCAAGACGCTGCTTGATCGCAAAGATGCCCTGCAGTTGCCCGAAGCCCTGCACATGCAGCGTACGGTGTTGGAGGAACGACGGCGGCTACTGGAGCGGGCGATTGGGGCCATTGAGAGTGTCGAAAAGGTCCTGCAAAGCGGCAAGCCGGCCGACGCTGCACTCCTCAAAAAGATCATTGAAGTGATTGAGATGCAGACTAACCGCGATTCCATGAAGAAGTATTTCAGCGACGAGGCCTGGGCCAAGTGGAACCAGTTGCAGGAGCGGTCTACGTTGAAAGCAAGAAAGCGGATGTCGCAGGCGTGGCTTGGCCTTCTCCGCGAAATAGAAACTGCACTCAACCGAAAAGAAGACCCCGCCGGTAGAAAGGCACAGATTCTGGCGACGCGTTGGATGCACTTGTCAGACCGCATCAGTGGCGGCGATCTGGGCATCAAAACGGGACGGAGAAAGGCTTGGGCCGACCGCCAGCATTGGCCCGTCAGCGAACGCAAGCGGATTGCGCGTCACAACATGGAGAAGATTACCGAGTTTATCGGCCAGGCGCTGCGCAACAGTATGAAAAAGTATTACAGCGATAAGGCCTGGGCAAACAAGGCGCAACTGCAAAAGCAGTCTCCATCCGTCTGGCCGGCGTGGATTGAGCTTTTTCGCGATGTGCAGGCCTCGCTGGCGGAAGACCCGGCCGGCAAGAAAGCGCAGGCATTGGCCAAACGCTGGAATGAACTCTCGCACCGTTCCTCCGGTGGCGACCGCGATATCCAAGCCGGCATGCGAAAGGCCTGGAAAGACCGGCAACATTGGCCCGCCCGGCTGCAAGACGATCTGGCGCCGTTCCCTATCAATAAAATCTCGCGATTCATCAAGAAGGCCAATGCCCACCGTAGTGCTTTGACGCAAAGATAACCAAACTCCTATCACCTCGGAGCATGCAGGATTCCTGTAAAGTAAATACGGAAATCAGGCGTGAGCGCAGAAACAACAATCCTGTATCGGCCAGTCGGTCCGAAAGAGTTGGAGCTGATCGCAGCCAGCGGCTTTCGGGAATTTCCGCCTCGACTGCCGGAGCAGCCCATTTTCTATCCGGTGCTGAACGAGGAGTATGCCCACCAGATTGCCCGGGATTGGAACGTTAGAGACAGCGGCTCGGGCTTCGTGACCCGATTTGCCGTGCGAACGGCATTCTGTGCGCAGTATCCTGTGCAAAAAGTGGGCAGCTCGATCCATCAGGAGTTATGGATTCCAGCAGAGGACCTGGCGGAGATGAACCGGAACATCGTTGGAAAAATCGAAGTGATTGCGGAATTCAAAAGAGCGGTCGACTGAGGCAAATGACGCTTGCAGAACCATCATAAGGAGGCCGCCTTCAACCAGCCACGGCGCTATAAGGCTCGCTACGCATTGACAATGGATGGGGAAATGGCGAAAAACATTACTCTGGACCCAGGTGAGGAGATTTGTTTCCAGTGGCCTGCTATGCAGCGAAAAAATTGGCTGCACATGGTGCCGGGTCTGATCTGCATGTCAAAATCTCGTTTTTTCCTGCTCGAACACTACGCACTTTCAGCGGACAAAATTCTGGAGCTGCCTCGTTCCGCACTCGTTAACATTGAATATGATGAACATATTGAACATCGCAACCTGTATTACGTATGGATCAAGATCAGTTATGCTGACGGTGAAAAGGTGCGCTTCTTGCAGATACGTCCTCGCAGTGTTCCGCCCTCTCCGCAAGAATATATTGTCTTCGTGGAAGCGTTGCGCCTGTTTCATCAGGGTGAGCTCACCCGTGAAGCGCTTCTCGCTTTTATAGACCGCAAAGCCTGCGCGGAAGACTCAGGTTTCTGACCTCCTACACGATTCCCGGAACCCACCGCCAGCGCACGCGCTGCATGTAGGCGGCATACTCGGGGTCGCTGCGCAGGAAATTTTCTTCCACAATGCTCTTGATGGCGAACCACAAGATCCCGAGAGAAAAAAGCACGGTGTTGAGCGGAGAATACGAACGCAGCATCACGGAAATGATCAGCACAAAGCCGCCCGCATAAATCGGATGGCGCACCAGGCCATAGATTCCGCTGGTGATCAGCTTGCGTTGCGCCGGCACCAGGCCGATGTTTCGTCCCAGCTCGATGCGCGCAACGATAACGATCACCAGCCCGAACAATGCCAGCAGGCCCGTAAGCCCTCGCGAGACCAGCGGCCGGCCCGGTCCGGTAAAGCCCGCGGTCAGCAGGGTCCAATAGGTGGCCACAAATGCGAGCAGCCAGTAGAGCGGATTGGGCGTCACCCGCACCGGCGGCCGCCGAAACAACATGGGGACGACGAATGCCAAAAGATGGATCGCCAGAAAGATCCGGGGCGTGTCGAAGCCGTACTGCCGATAGTAATGATAGAGCTGCCAGAGAAACGGAGCGCACGCGATCACGGCAATGGTACGGTCTATGACGGGGTTCAGGAGGAAAGAAAACTTGGCGGGAAGAGATTGTCCCTGGTTCGCCGCCGCTTCTTCGATTGCGATCTGATTTGGAGAGGCCATTTTCAACTCCTGAGATGTGTTATCTCCAGACCATGCTCAGGCCTGACGCAACGTCAGAGTCAAGCGGAAATTCTCAGGACCCGGCAAAAGACGTCTCCGCCGCAGACTTACGCAGCTCAACGCGGATTTGGGAAGCAGTTTTCGGTTGTCGGCCCCCAGGTGGTTTCAGTTCTCAGTGGCTGCTTCTACCGCACCATACAATTACTCAATTCTGCAATTACCCGATTACCCAATGACTCAATGACCCGATGCTCCGATGACCCAATTCTTCTCCGTGGTGAACTGTATTTTGGCTTATTGACGCTCGCAAAATGCGCTCACTATACTGGTGAGCGTGCCGCTTTCCACATTGATCGTTGATGATGAACAGCTTGCCCGCGACGAGCTGGCTTATTTGCTCAAATCGGTGGGCGATGTGGAAGTTGTCGCCCAGGGCAAAAACGGCGTGGAAGCGGTGAACCTGATCAAGGAGCACACTCCCGACCTGGTTTTTCTCGACGTCCAGATGCCCGGCCTCGACGGCTTTGGCGTAATCAAGAAGCTGATTGACCGCAAAGTCACGCTGCCGCAGATTGTTTTTGCCACCGCCTTCGACCAGTATGCGGTTAGGGCCTTCGAGGTCAATGCGGTGGATTACCTGCTCAAGCCTTTTGATAAAAAACGAGTGGCCCTGGCGGTGCAGAAGGCGAAGAAGAACCTGCAATCCGATCCGCCGTTGAATCCCAGCAGCACGCTTGATTCGCTGGTGAAGATGCTGGAAGCGCAGATCCCGCAGAACCATGTATCTAAAATCATGCTGCGTAGCGCCGGACGCATGATCCTGGTGGACCAAAAAGATATTTGCTTCGCCTCAATCGAAGACGGCGTCATCACGGTTGTTACATCGCAGGTTGAAGGCCACTCCAACTGCCGCACCCTGGAAGAGTTGCTGGAATCGCTCGACGGCAATCTCTTTTGGCGGGCGCACCGCTCCTACCTGGTGAATATCAACCGCATCCGCGAGGTCGTGCCCTGGTTTAAAAGTTCTTACCAGGTCAAGATGGATGACAAGAAGCAAACCGAAATCCCCGTCAGCCGGGCTCAGACCAAGCGTCTACGCGAATTATTCAGGCTCTAATCCAACGTTCCACTTATCGCATCCTGCAGGAAGCCTGCAATCTCACAATGAGAGACGCTGCAGGGCCAAGAATCAAGTTCAGACGTAAATGAATCTTCGTTCAGGTGTGCTCCGAAATCGAAAGGCATCAATTTACCTCACGGAGAAGGGCAGGGAGGATTCCCACAATGGAATTGTCATATTTTTGTCAAAAGTTGAGGCAGCCGTATCTATAGCCTGCGAAATGCTGCATCATATTGCAGCACGTCTAGTTCGATAAGAGGGCGGCTATCTGAGAGAGGATAGCAACTCATCCGTTGGCTAGACGTGCTTTTATCTCCAGCTCAGGATTGAGCCTGAAACATCCGGACGGCTTTTTGATGGGAATTAATTCGCTTGTAAGGATTGAAGACATCCACCAGCACCTCAACAAAATCTGTCACACCAACGAAACTGGTTGAGGGATGCTGTCAAATGCCTCTTGCATTGCCGCTAAGATCTTTTCCGCTTCCTGAGAGTGGCTTGCGGCATCTGTTATGGGTCTTCCAATCACGAGGTAATCTGCACCAGCATGAATCGCCTGAGTGGGAGTCGTCTTGCGCTTTTGATCGTCTTCAGGATAGCCTTCGGGCCGAATCCCCGGTGTCACGACGAGTAACTTGTTGCCGGAAAGCTCCTTAATTTTCTTTGTTTCCCGGCCAGAGGCGATCACTCCGTCGCAACCAGCTTCCAACGCTTTGCGGGCCCTGAAAAGCACAAGCTCCTCCACCGTGGAGTTAACGTAGCCCATTTCCGCAAGATCACTTGCGTCCATGCTTGTTAAAACCGTTACTGTGAACAGTTTCAGGTCGCAATTGCCTTTTCCACTGACCGCTGCTTTTATAAGATCTCCAGATCCATGCACTGTAAGAAAAGACACTCCAAGCCGAGCCGCCTGGGATATGGCTTTCTTAAGAGTCTCCGGAACATCGTAATACTTGTAATCGAGAAAAACTTTCTTTCCGTCTTCGATTAGATCGTGAATGAACTGCTCAACACCAGGAGCAAGCTGGAGAGCCAGACCAACCTTAAAGAAAGTTACGATATCTTTCAATTCCGCGACCATGTTCCTGGCTGCATTTATGTCGGGAAGATCCAAGGCGACAATCAGCCGCTCTTTTGCATCGATTTTTTTCATTTTTGGGCTTCGTTATGATTCTGCACCGGCCTTCGGAAACACGCGGTCGGGGCCATCCAACTTTTTAAAGAACATAAAAACAGAAAAATTCAATTGAATTTTCCCTGAACTTAATTCTATGACAATTTGACGAATCGTCAAACGGGCCGTAGATAAGGAGAGGTGCCGGGAACTGAGAACCCGAGAACTGCTTTAAACAAATCCCAGGAAATTCTTGGTGGAATTGTCAAAGCCGGGGAAGACCACGTCCAGGTTGTGATTGCCCACGTGCCGGTAGACGCCTTCGCCCAACACGCGGCGGAAGTCCGTTGTCAAAGCCAGGTCGCGGTTCTGGTAGAGCTGTTCGTTTTCCAGGCCCGGCCAATGCCCGTAGACCTTGCCGCCCTTCACCTCGCCGCCGAGCACAAACATGACGTTGGCGTGTCCATGGTCGGTGCCGCGGTTGCCGTTTTCGCGGGCGGTGCGCCCGAATTCCGACATGGTGATAATCACCGTGTCTTCGGCGAGGTAGCCCAGGTCGGTCCAGAAAGCGGCGAGCGATTGCGAGAAGTCACGCAGAATATTGTTAAGCTGCGGCACCTCGTTCACGTGATGGTCCCATCCGCCGATATCGGTGAACGCTACTTCCACGCCCAGGTTTGCTTTCAGCAGTTGCGCCGTCTGACGCAGGCGGTCGCCAAATACTCCACGCGGATAGTTGGCGCCCGGGGCTGGCTGATATCTATTAGGATCGGCGGATTTCAGCATCTTGACTGCCTCAAAGGTCTCGTTGCCTGTACCGTGCAGCACCGCATCCACCGACTGTGAGTACATGGATTCAAACGTATTGCCCAGGGCTGCGGCATTCGGATTGCGTCCGCCTACTCCGAAGTCGTTGACATTATTAATAGCCACCGCAGGCACCGTACCGGAGAGAATCCGGGGAAGGGAATTGCCCAGAGCGACAGCGCGGAACGGGGACTTCTCGTCGCCGCCGGACGCTGCCGCCATCTGTTCGTGCAGGCAGCGATTGAGCCATCCGTCTTCGGTGGCTTTTACGCCGGGCGTGCCCGATTCCATGTAGTCCTGCGCGTCGAAGTGCGAGCGGGTCTCATCGGGCGAGCCAGCCGCATGCACAATAGCAAGATGTTTCTGGTCCCACAACGGCTTGAACGCCGCCAGCGAGGGATGCAGTCCGAACATGCCATCCAAATCAATGGCAGCCCCATCCACGCCATTCTGCGGGCGCGGGATGGCAATGGTCGGGCGCATGGCGTAGTAGTTCCGCTCGCCATGCGGCGCCACGATGTTCAACCCATCGGCCGCTCCGCGCTGAAAGACCACTACAAATCTCTTCTTGCCGCGCGGGCCGCTCTCTGCTCCATACACTGCGCGCGCTAAAAACGCGGGTACCGCGGTGGTTGCCACCATAGCCATGGCGCTGTTGCGCAGGAAAACTCGGCGTGTAATCGACATAACAACCTCACAAACCACTAGTCCTGACGGGCTAGCCGGAAAACCTACCTAAACTCTAACCCCGTTCTCATCAAGAAGTTCCAAGCCTGGAACATTTCAAAAATCGTAAATCGCAGATCGTAAATCGTAAATCGTAAATCGTAAATCGTACTTCCAACTTCTACCTTCGCTGGAATTCCGGTGACCCCAGAATCAGCCCGGCAATAACGCCCACGTTCGGCGGCCGCGAAGGATCGTCGAGCCGGCGTCCTGTCACCTGGGGATCGCTCAATTGTTTGCCGATAGTCTGATGAGTCTGCGCGGAAACGTCCCCCGCCAGCAGCGCCTGCTCCAGCGCTGCCTGCGCGGTGGCCGCGTCTTGCGGCGCGGTTCCGTTAAAGATATGTTGCGGATCGATTTGAATGCCGTTCAACCTGCCGCCGCCCAGGGCCAGGGCAAAATTCATTCGGTCGAGCAGCGCAGACGAATTGACCCAGGCGTCTTGTTTCATCGAGTAGCCGGTAGGCGGCTGCATGCCGTACAGCGGCATTCCCATGCGGTTGAGCGTCTGCACCAGCGGCTGCACGTTGGTCACGTCCGCATTGGTAGCGCGTATCGAAGAAACCACAAACTCCAGCGGCGTTTTGACCTTGGCGCGGTAAGAATCCGCGGACCAGAATTCCGGCGACTTGAACATGATGCGCAACACCTCGCGGATGTCGCCGTCGCTCTTGAGGAAGGTTTGCGCCATCCGGTCAACCAGAGCCTGCGGAGGAGTATCGGAGACAAACCTCATCGCCAGCTTGCGCGAAATGAACTTAGCGGTGGAAGGATTCTTCGCCAGCAGTTCAATCGCGCGCTCACCCTCTTTTTGCCCACCTTCCTTGAACGTCTGTCCCAGGAAGGTTTTCTTGCCGGGTTCGTGCCAGCGTTCATTGAACACAAAGTCGCCGCCAAGCCGCGGTTGGTCGATAGTCCAGCCGGTCAGGATCCTGGCCAGCTCGGTGACGTCTTTCTGTGTATAGCCGCCATCCACGCCCAGTGTATGCAGCTCCATGATCTCGCGGGCGTAGTTTTCGTTGAGTCCGCGGCGCTGCTGCTGTTGGCTTTTATTCTTCGCCTGGTTCTGCGCGCGGCGGAAGTTGCGGCGCCGCTTTCCCTTGCCCCCACGGCCTTGCGCAACGTCAGAGTTTGGTCCTACGCTCTGCCAGTTATCCAGGTAAAAGAGCATGGCCGGGCTCTGTGCGGTTGCCAGCAACAGGTCTTTAAACTTTCCGAATACATGCGGACGAATCACATCGCGTTCGTAGGATGTAATCAGGTATCGGTCCGGGCCCTTGTTGATGAATACATTGAAGTGGTTGAACCAGAAGTCGGTCATCACCTCTTCCAGTTGCCGTTCGCTGTAAGCCGCGCGCAGAATCTTGCCCTCCTGCAGCTCCAGTGCAACCACCTGCTGCGGATTGGTCAGCGCCATCAGCGTCTCTCGCTGCTGCGGGGAAAGATCGTTTAAAAGCTGCTGCCGGTCTCCGTTATTGTTGTTGAATGAGCGCAGCATCGCCTGGCGCTCCTCGGGCGAGAGCTTCATGATGGCGTCGTAACGCTGGTCGGGCTGCATGTCGAGAATTTCCTGACCCTTCAGTTCGGCATACATGCGCGCTTCCTGGCGCTCCTCGCGTCTCGCCTTGGCTGCCATATCATTGCTGTTGTTCGGGTCTGCCATGGTCGGGTTGGGACCATTGGCATCTTCGGCTTGCTGGTTGCCCTGCTGGTTTTGCGTTGCGGCCGCTTGCAGATTCCCTTGCTGGCCGTTGTTGTCATTCTTTCGCTCTTGTGCGGCCTTGTAATTGGCTACGGCGGCTTCATAGATTGCCCGCTTGGTTGGGTCCGAGGGAAGGTCCATTCTTCCGGTTGCAATAGCCTGGATGGTTTGGGGAGTCGGGAAGCTCTCAACAATCTCTTTGGTGCTCATGTTCAGGGTGCGAAGCGGCGCCAGGCGCGCTCCTACCGCTGAATCATCGATAGTGTCAGGATGAAGCTGTTGCTCGATCCATTGATCCACACCCATCTTGCTTACCAGGTCAACGTCCCCGGGACGCGGACCGAAGGTCAGCCGGTTCAGCACATGCAGCGCCCGCTTTTCTTCATCCATCTGCGGAATGCTGGCGGCTGCGCTCGATTGCTCCGAAGCTTTGTTTGATTTTTTCTTTTTATCGGCGCCGATGAGAACCGATGCGCCTAAACTGAGTGCTAACACGATCAACAAAAAAGTAAATTTCGTAAGAAGGGTGAATTTCGCGCTCGTCAAGCGACGCAGCATATACACCTCGTAAACAGTTCCATCCAAGCGAACTCTATCCCATATTAAAACCGGGCAGAAGTGAAAAGTTGTGCAGAGCAGTGCTTTATCGTTTTTTGAAGTGTTGCAAATCGCATGGATTACCCTTCTCTTATCAATGACTTAGGGAAAGATTTGCAGCGCGAGTTTCGCGTGGCACAGCCGTGAGGGCTGAATATCAAATGAGCTGATGCGACCGGCCAATCCAAACTGTTTAGGGGCCAAATTCTAACTGATAAGTGCAAAATGCTTGTTTCGGGGCTGAACGCTGAGTGCTGAATGCTACTTCACTCAGAACCAAGAACTGCTGTTAAAACATCGGATAATGACTCGCCGCCGCCATGAAAAACAGCATGGGAAACGAGAGCGCAAAATTTATCCGTGACACCAGAAAGACCAGCCGTCCGAGCTTCGCAGCCTCGGCCGGCATCGGTGTTCCATTGGCGGTGCTTTCGTTGGTCCAGCGAATAATTTTTTTCTGGGCGCGCCAGATGATTCCCCACACGTTCAGCAGCATGAACCAGCCCAGTCCGCCGCCAATGCCGATAGAGAGCAGGTGATTGCTCTCCCATCCATGTGAGTTCAGCGCCAGATAAAGGTAGCTAGCCGCGACTACGCTAACGCCCATCACCACTCCCAGCACCAGACCTTTTCTGAGAGCTTCCGCAGGACCCATCAGCATCGCCATCTCAACCGCGAAGACAGCCGTCCAGATGGCGAAAAAACTTCCAATGGCCATGCCGCCGCTTGCCTGCCCATTGTGCGCGTCGGTATGAACAATCATCATCCAGTACCAGATGCCGGCTAAAACGGTTACCACCGCGGCCCAGCGGAACCACCACAGCGCTCGCGGCAGCAGCGCGGTCACCACCTTCGATCGGGTCGGGCCCTCGATCTCTTTCATGAATGGAATATTGACCAGGTTGAAGAAGTAGAGCAATCCCAGCCAGGTAATGCCGGCAACGAAGTGTACCCAGCGCAGCAGGATTTGCAGGTTAACATCAAAACCACCCGGCAAGCTGATTCGGCGAGGGAGCAAAAGGGTTAGGGCAGACAAATCCATGCAGGTTTCATAACATTTTTCATCATGCTTGTATAGCTCATCACGCCGGAGCGAGTATTCTGAAAGCTGCAAGCCACGAGAACTGCTTTTATCCCGCCAGTCCCGAATACGAGCGTCCCTGGCTGGCTTTGGTTTTCAGCTCCGAGGCGAGGTGATCAACCACGGTGGGAGGGATATTGCAGGTTACCTGCGGATCGAGAAAGCGCGGCCCATAACCCACCGCCTCACCTCGCACCAGTTTGAGTAAAGCGTTGACCGCCTGCGCGTCGAGTTGCGCCGGCGAGCTGCGTACAATTTCGCCGAGCGCCTTCTCCAACGGCATGGTCTTGCGGTAAGGCCGGTCGCTGGTCATGGCATCGAAGGTATCGGCCACGGCGATGATTCGCACCGTCTGTGAAATTTCGCCATCGTGCAGGTTGTCAGGATATCCCGAGCCATCGGATCGCTCATGGTGCCAGCGCACCACGTCGGCAATTCCCGGCCAGGGAAACTTGATTCCCGAAACGATGCGGTGCCCCACTAAGGTGTGGTCGGCCACCTCGCGAAACTCCACCGGATCGAGCGGCGCCGCCTTCATAAACAGGTGTTTGTCCACAGCCACTTTGCCGATGTCATGCAGATAACCCGCGGCGCGCAGCTCGGCAACTTCGTTGGAATTGAGCCCCAGCGCCGATCCCAGGGCCGCGGCATACCGCCCCACCCGCAACGAGTGCGGACTGCTGCGGTATTCCTTGGCGTCAATGGCCGAGGCGAAAACTTCCATCGCCTGATCGCAAAACTTGTGCACCGAATCCAGCAGGTGCAGGTGCTCCACCACCCCGCGCTGCAAAGACTCCGTAAGGTTGTGGTTGTGCACCGCCAGCGCAACGTAATGCGAAAAAGCCGTCAGCGCTTCGAGCTCTTCCGCTCCATAACCGGCGTGGCCTTTCGCGGAGTCATCTTCCACGCGGCAGCCCAGGCCCACGATTCCCGCCAGCCTGGCCCCCACCCGCAGCGGCAGGATGCACTTGAACATTTCCGGATGCACATTGCCATAAGCGCTGAGGAATTTTTCGCGCTCATGCGCCGCTGTATTCACCGGACCAGGCGCAGCCTCCAGCGCGCGCACTTGCCGCGAGTTCAAAGACATGAATCCCGATTCGGGAAAGAGGGCATACCCTCTCCAGGCAACAACCTTGAGCTGCGGCGGCGTCTGGCAAAAGGTGAGCAGCGCCCCCTCGCGCGCGCCTACAGCTTCCATCATGGCGCGCAGCATGGTCTGGGCCGCTTCATTGAAGTCACGCTCCCCCGCCAGCATGGGCCCCAGTTCGGCCAGGCAGCGGTAGGTAAGCAGAAGAAGACGCGATTGTGTGGATTTCGTTGTCATTGCACCCGGGACGACAAGACAGACAAACCACTTACAACATTAATAAGAGTATTGCCGAATTAATAACAAAGCGCGAGTCCCGGGTTCCCATTTGGTTAACGTCGAGGAATCGCATTTAGCACTTGGCAATTAGCATTTGGCCCCTAGGCATCCACATGAAGTGGTGAGTGCAGAGCACAAGGAAAAAATCCGGGGGATGGTCGCCTTTCGAGTTAGCCCCGGCAGGGGCGGCGTATTATAGCCCAGCGCTTCCAGCGCTGGGTCACTTGCGAGGAGAGACACAGTCCCGCAAGGGACGACGCCCTGACTGGAGTTCGAATGCGTTTTCGACCGCGCCGCAGGCCCGCGCGCATCCCGCAAAGCGGGAGGAGCGCGTAGAAAATCGCTTGGATGAATTGCTCTACGCTCATCACCCGCACTTCACATAAATGCCCAGCGCCAACAGCCAACTGCCAAATGCCAACTGCTCTCACTCCAACCCTGACACGTCCTAAAAGTTGTCACAAAGCTGATCAAAACGCTCAAGCACCAGCAGCCGGCAGCCTTGCGGCGCCTGGCACAACTCCTCGTGCTCCAGCGCCCAGGTATTGTCGTGGGGCACAAACACGGCATGCAGGCCGGCCCCGAGCGCGGGGTTAATGTCTGACTTGGGGCTGTTGCCGACCATCCATGTAATGCCGGGTTGCAGGTTATGTTTTTGAATGATGGCCGTATACATGGGCGTATCTTTTTCCGCAACGATCTCGACCGATTCAAAGTGCCGCTGCAACCCCGAGCGCTCAATCTTGCCCGACTGCTCCAGCCGGTCGCCCTTGGTCATAAGGATCAGCCGGTGGCGCGGGCTGAGGTAAGCCAGCGTATCTTCCACGCCGGGGATGATCTCGATAGGCTGCTCCGCAATGGCCCGCGCAAAGCCGTGGATAGTCTCCCGCAGCGCCGGCGTAAGCGGCTCGACGGAAAGACGCTCGAAAGTATCCACCAGCGCCCGCACAAAGCTGTTCAACCCATATCCATGCCTGCGGATGCATTCCCGCTGCACATCGTTCAACTTCTCCCTAACCTGCTCCGGCGTGAACTCGCGGTGGTTAAGAAACGAGGTAAAATCTGCCACCGCCCGCTCAAAATAAATGTTGTTCTCCCACAGAGTATCGTCAGCGTCGATGAGCAGAGTTTGGGGCGAAGGGAAGGGCATCGATACAAAGTTTAACCACAAAGGGCGCAAAGGAAAACCACGAAGGACACCAGGGAAGACCTTTTCGCCGCAGATGCACGCGGATCAATGCGGATTGAGTCATCGGGTAATCGGATCATTGGTTCATTGTGCAAGCCGTAATCGTGTAATCCAAGCCGGGCCCCACGTCGCACCGGGACAGGCGAACGGGTTGTGTGCTTGAGGAATACTTTGAGGGGCTTGTCATGCTGAGCGCGTAGCGCGAAGCATCCAGAGGATATTTCGGCTGCCCATGCCGCCGCAAGGCATTCTCTGAGAGACTCTCCGCCGGCCTTGTAGCTTGCAACTTGTAGCTGTTCCCTGAAGCTGAGAGCCTGGCACTGAGAACCGAGAACTGAGAACCGAGAATTGCCCTTGAGTAGTCTCCCCCACCCCCTATTACTCGAAGTAGTCTCCGGCGAGATAAACCTTTCTTATCCAGCGGCTTGCGGGGAAAAGCGGAGTAGTGCCCGAGACCAATGCAGAGCCTTGTTTCGCAAGAGAATTTGCGGCAGAACAAGGGATCATGAGCCTCTCCGGAGCGACGCGGGAAGGCTGACCCCAATCGAATTGCGGCCGGTGAGCGAAACCGGAACCTCTCCCGGTAAAAAGCCGTAGACTCGAACCCTGAGCCGTTCTCGCGGCGTCTAAGACGCGAGGCGAAATCCTGAGCGCAGCCGAAGGATCTGGCTCCCGAAACTGTCTTTTGTCAAAGATCCTGGGGACAAAGCCCTTCTCAATGATGCCCCAGAACGAGTCAGAAGTGAACAAAGTGATATCACGTGAAGCAGCTATAAGCTCTTAACTCCAAGGTTTCAGCTCCAAGCCTTTGCTTGTCATTGGCAACCGGATACTGGCAACTTTCTTGAGCCCGGCAGGGCGCCATTATGATTGGCAGGTCATGGTTTCAACCATGACGGAACCCACCTCGCGGGTGAACCGAGGACCGTAAGGTCTGGGCAAGCATAAAAAAATTCCCTTTCCGCACTGCCTCGCTCTGCGGGGCCAGCGCGCAGCAAAGCGGAGCGCTTTTCTAAGCGTCAATCGCCGACAGCAGCTCTCGCATCGCGTTTATGCCAGTCAAATCAAATTTTCACGCGTTCCACAACGTGACTCCTACAGTTCTCCACACCCATAACAAGCCAATTTGTGCTCTCCTCGATCAAGTCACCCGATGCGATTTGTGCGAGTGGGTTTTGGATCCTAATAACTGAGCAACGTGTTGCGCTCGCATGCTGTGCCAGCGGAATGAAGTATATCCAATAATTGAGATTTTTCTTTGCGCAATTGCGCTCCGTAGCCGACCAAAAGAATCGAATCGATTTTCCCGTTGATGATTTTACTTCGATATAACGAAATGCCCCGTCTAGTTCGAAGGACATTACGTCATATCCGGCGCCGCAATCACGTTTGCTGATTCGCTGAACTGCCTCCGCAAGCTTAGGTCTTCCCGCATCCCGTAGTCGCTTTCGTTCCAGTTCAGTAACAAGTTCTTCAATTCGGCGGGCACGAACATGCTGTTCCTCTAGGCGTTTCCACAACTCCTCTTCGCTCAGTGCAGCTGTAGAAATTGCCAAATCGTCCAAAATAGATGCCATTGGGGCGGGGATCCGCATTAGCTTTCCGGCCTCACGTATGCAGCCCAACTGTTGGAGTATCTGCCTCGCCAAAAGCAAGCTTCGCCGCTTTCAGGGGCGCAATTTCTATTGCGCTTTTCCGACAGCCTTTCGGCTTCGCCAGGACAGGCCCATATGTCCCCGCCCTGAACACAAATCCTTGTTCACAAGCCTTCCTGAGAGTGCTCATTACACTACTCCGCTGTTCTCCGTATGTCTCTGAATCGAAAGAATTTACCTGCAAAAAGACTACTTAAAGTAATAGGGGGGAGGGGGCGACTACTCAACGGCAGTTCTCGGTTCTCAGTTCTCGGTTCTCAGTGCCAAGCTCCAAGCTACAAGCTACAAGTTGCAAGTTACAAGCTACAAGGAGAGAGCAAACAGAAACAAGCGAGATACAGACGCAACCCAACCAACCTCCGCGTCTCGGCGCCTCCGCGGTTAGCCGACGGCTTTTTTATTGAACTGCCGGATGCCGACTACAAATAGCAGGACATCGAATACCGCCAGGGCCGTCAGAATCAAGGGGAGCGACAGGTGGGGGAACTGGGGGACCAGCGTTGCCCGCAGTCCTTCGCTGGCGTAGGCGAGCGGGTTTAGGAGAACCAGTTTCTGCAGGATGGGAAAGTTTTTTAGCGCGCTCCAGGGGTAGTAGGTGCAGCCCAAAAATATCATCGGCGTCAGGACCATACTGAACATCAGGCCGATGTGTTGCTGATCTACGCTGCAACCTAGCGCAAGGCCTCCGCAGGCTGAGAAGCTTGCCACCAGCAGGGTGATGCAGACGAAGAGAAGCGGATGGTCGAGGTGCAACTCCAATCCGGGGCGAAGGATGATCCACGCCAGCGGAACCACCACCAAGCCGGCGACCAAGGCCTGCACCAGACCGGCCACCACCTTTTCCACCGCAACCCAGGAGGTCGCAATCGGGGCCAGAAGGCGGTCTTCAATTTCGCGGGTGAACTGGAACTCTGCGATCAGCGGCATGGCGACAGACCAGATTCCGGTGAACACCATGCTGATGGCCATGATGCCGGGAAGCAGCAGGCTCTTGTAAGTAGCAGGCATATAACCGCTGCCCACCATGACGCGTCCGAAAATAAGGACGAACAACAGCGGCTGCAGAAAGGTCTGGAATAGCAGTGGAACCAGGTTGCGCCGGGCCACGTGCACATCGCGGGCCAGCAGCGCCAGGAAAGTTTTACCGTTCATTCGCGCAAACTCCTGCCGGTGTGATGGAGAAACAGGTTTTCGAGGCTGGGCTCGGAAATATGTACGTCTGACAGCTCCACGCCAAAGGCCGCGGCGGCGTTCACAACCTCGGGAATCAGGGAGCCGCCGCGACTGGCGTAGAGATCGGCTCCAGCGTCTCCTGCGGGACGCACCTCAGTTACGCCCGGCAAAGTGGCGAGGCGCTCCAGCAGCGGCGCAGAATGACTTCCAAAGCGGAGGCGCAGAAGAAATCCGCCGGGGATCGAAGCTTTCAGCTCGGCGGGCGTACCCGACGCGATGATGCGGCCATGGTCAATGATGGCGAGCTGCCGGCAGAGCGTATCCGCCTCTTCCATGTTGTGCGTGGTGAGCAGGATGGTGCGGCCCTTCTGGTTGTACTCGCGGATGATCTCCCACAGCAGCAGCCGGGTTTGCGGATCGAGGCCAACGCTGGGCTCATCGAGGAACAAGACCTGCGGGTCGTGCATCATGGCGCGGGCAATCGAGACGCGTTGCATCATGCCGCCGGAGAATCCGCGGACAAGCTGGTCGGCGCGGTCGGTCAACTGGAAGCGGGCGAGTAAGCCATTGGCGCGCTCTGTCCGCTCGCGCGAGCTCAGGCCGAAATAGGCTCCGTGAAAGAGCAGAATCTCGCGGGCGGTAAGCGAAAAATCCAGGTTGGGGCGCTGGGCCACGACCCCGATCTGGCGCTTGGCGGCGGTCTGGTCTTGCCAGACATCGTATCCGCTGATCCAGGCTGTGCCGCTGGTTGGACGCACGCGCGTGGTCAGAATGCCTACGGTCGTGGATTTGCCCGCCCCATTGGGGCCGAGTAGTCCAAAGATCCCGCCGGGGGCAACGTCGAGGTCAATGCCATCGAGCGCCGTGATCTGAGGTTTGGAATCTTTATTGCGCTTGCCGGCCGAGGCGGAAGCATCGCCACGCGCCGCGCCGGCCGGCGGATGTGAGTTGTAAACCTTGCGTAGATTGCGAGTACGAATTGCCGAGTCCATTCCAAAAAGTCCTGCTTGTAGCTGAGAGCTTGGAGCTGAATGTTGATGCTTTTAAAAATACAATATTAGCAGGTACGAAAAGATGCGAACTGGGTTAAAATCCGCTTTAGAGCCGCCAGCAGCGTGCTGTTGATATAGACCCTACTTTTTCATTTCCGGAGCCCATGCAATGAAGCCTCTTTTTTCCGCCAAATCCATTACCGGGGAGCGCCGCCGCCATGAGCGCGTAGACGTTTCCTACACCGCCCAGGTCCATGTGACCGATGAGAAAGGCAAACGCGTCGGCGTGCTGCGCCAGCTCTCGCGCGGCGGCTTCATGATGGAGCCGGAAACGGAAAAAGAATTCAAGGAAGGCAAGAAACACAAACTCATCCTGGTTGACCGCAGCGAAAATATGCGGCTCCCGGTGAAAGTCATCGTGCGCTACGCCGATATTCGCCGCACCGGTTTTGAATTCGAGGGATTGGATATTAACTCTGCCATCGAGATCGGCATCCTGATCGGCAAGTATTACCAGACGGACGCAGTGCTGGCGTAAGCTAACCGCTAAGGACGCTGAGGACCGCAGAGGCAGGAAGATTCCTAAATCGTTGAAATTTTCGCGGAGGTATTTATGCGATTGACCAAACTGATTCTGGGAACGTTGGTTCTGGCAGCTTCTTTCCAAACACTGTTCGCACAAACGACAAAGGCGCCGATCAACATCGCGGGCAAGCCAAACAAGTTTGATTTAGCGCAAGCTTCAGGGTTCGATTTCGCAGAGGTTTCAAATCTAACGCACGCCGGAATGAACAGCGCAAATCCGAAGGTGACCTTAGGAGATAACCGGCCTCAGGACGCTCCCAGCAATGACCTTTGTTACAGCATGCGTGTTTATGAGTTCACACGCAAAGACGGCGAAGCTCCGCAGATGACGGGCTCCACAACCTGCACGCCTGCTAATCGGGCCGCGCCTAAAAGTATTGACGGAATCGCTCCCAAAGCGAGATACGTTCCGCAATAGCTTGAACAATTTAAACCGCAGAGGACGCGGAGTATCGCAGAGGTTAATCTACGAATCTCACCTTCGGCCGGTGGGGAATAATGCCGGCCTTGAAGCCTTCTTCTAAAAGACGCGTAATGGCCCGGCGGCCGTCTTCGCCATAGTCGAGCGTGCGGTCATTCACGTACATGCCCACAAACTGGTCGGCGAGATTGGAATCGAGGTCGCGGGCAAATTGCATGGCATAGGCCAGCGCCTCAGGGCGATGGTCGAGAGCATACTGGATGCTATCTTTCAATGCCTTGCCTACGGTGCGCATAAGATTGTCACCGAGATCGAGACGAATGGCATTGCCTCCTAAGGGAAGGGGAAGAGCTGTGGTCTCGCGCCACCACGCGCCCAGATCCAGCAGCTTGTGCAATCCGCTTTTGGCGAAGGTGAGCTGGCCCTCATGGATGATGAGTCCAGCTTCATATTTGCCCGCGAGAACCTGCGGAATGATCTTGTCGAAGGGCACAACTTCCGTGCGAATCTGCGGAGCGAACAGCTTCAGCGCCAGATACGCAGTGGTCATGGCGCCGGGGACGGCAATGAGCTTTTGCTTCATGGCGTCGAGAGAAATCGAACGCGGCGCGACCACCATCGGTCCATAGCCTTCGCCGACGCTGCCGCCGCTGGGCAGCAGGGCATACTTTTGCTGTAGATAAGGATAAGCGTGGAAGGAGATGGCGGTCACATCATAAAACCCCTCCAGCGCCTTGCGGTTCAGGGTTTCAATATCGCAAAGCGTATGCTCAAAACGCAGGCCGGGAACGCGGACCTTCTCTGTGGCCAGGGCGTAGAACATGAATGCATCGTCGGAGTCGGGACTGTGCGCCACGCTGATCGTGCGCACTTTTTCGTTCACGGGAGATGAAGTTGAAGTTGGCATTTTGAAATTGTAAATATTGAAACGAATTTTTCAGGAAATTCCCTGATACGACATGGGCAACCTAAACATCCTCGGGGGGCCTTCGACTCGGGCGTTCGCCCTCGTTCAGGATGACATTCCTTGTATAAAGATTATTGTGCGGCTTCGGTTGCGGCTGCTGTGTTGTGCTCCTGCTGATCGCTGGTCTGTTCAGCAACATCTTTCACAGCACGGCAAAATTGCGTGTCTGAAGCCCGGGCCAGCCGGCGTACGCGCATATACATGGCGATTCCCACGCACAGCAGCGCGCATGTGCAAATCACCAAAATCACGTACAGGATAGTGATGGTCACCGCAGTATAGGATAGCAGACTCATGCACTAAAATTAATGCAGGAATTGGTACAAGGGCCGGCCGGCAAAGCCGGCCTGTTCGATAAGCACTTGCCGGTTATCCCAAATGGAAAAGCGCCGGTATGAGGGTACCGGCGCTGCCTACCAGCATCAGCGTGGTGCGCCGCCGATGCAGAGTAAATCGGACAAACTTAAAAGACCTGGGTCGTTCCTGTGACGGTTCCTCTCGTGGCGCTTAGTGCCGGAAGGGCAAGAAGCGCACATTCGCCGTATCGTCGGCGGTATTGTTCGCCAGGTTTGGATCGGTCACGCTGGAGGTTGCTGTCGCAGTGGCCACAATCGTCCTGGTTAAGCGATAGGGAACCACAACTACCGTGACCATGGCGCTTTGCCCATTGGTCAGCGTCCCCAGATCGCAGTTGACCGGTCCGGCGCCGCTGCATGATCCCTGCGTAGCAGTGGACGAAACCACGTAGTAGGTTCCTGCGAAGGTCTGCTGGAAGGTCACATTCGTCGAACTTGGCCCATTGTTGATCACGGTCGCGGTAAAAGTAAGCTGGCCGCCAAGATGAGCGAGATTGGGCGAATGCATCAGCGTGACCGCAACATCTGCTCCCTCGATTGTCTGGTTCAGAGTAGGCGATGTGCCGCCCAGGAAGCTGCTGTCACCGCTGTAAACCGCGGTGATCGCATGGCTGCCCACCGACAACGACGAAGTCACATACGTCGCCTGGGCCGAACCATTGAGCGCGATCTGGGCGCCCAGAGGCGAGGAGCCATCCATGAACTGGATGTTTCCTGTTGGCAGGCCAGCGCCCGGCAAGGCCGCGGTTACCGTTGCCGTAAACGTGACCGACTGGTTGAAGGCCGCGGGATTTGCCGAAGAGGTCACACTGGCGTTTGTGCTGGCCTGGCTAACCACTTGCGGATTGCCGTTGAGCGAACCATTGCTGCTCGTGTAATTGCTGTCGCCGTTGTAGACCGCCGTAATAGTGTGGCTGCCCACGGCCATCGCCGAGATGCCAAATGTCGTCGTGCCGCTGGTGAGCGTCATGGTTCCGAGCGTCGAGGCGCCATCCTTGAAGGTAACTGTACCGGTGGCATTGGACGGCGTCACGGTCGCGGTAAACGTGACCGTCTGGCCAAACACGGAGGGATTAGCCGAGGAGCTAACCGCGACAGTTGAGTTGCCCTGATTGACCACCTGGGGATTGGTGCTCAGCGCTCCCGTGCTGCTGTTGAAGTTGCCGTCTGTGGCGTAGCTCGCGGTAATAGTGTGGTTGCCAACCGCCAGAGTGGAGGTCGTCAAGGTGGCAACGCCGCTGCTGTTGAGCGTTCCGGCGCCGATGTTGCTGGCTCCATCTTTGAAGGTGACGGTTCCGGTGGGGGTGCCTGTTGCGGGCAGCACGGCGGCCACTGTGGCTGTAAAGGTCACCGATTGGCCGAAGGTCGAGGGGTTGACCGATGAAGTGACGCCGGTCGTCGTGTCCGCCGCATTCACAGCCTGCGTGGGCAGCGAACCGTTGCTGCCGCTGTAGTTTGTGTCTCCGCTATAGACGATTGTGATGGTGTGGCTGCCGACTGACAGCGTGGCAGGCGTCAGCGAGGCATGGCCGGTGTTATCCAAATTGACGGCGCCGCTCGGCAGAGTGATGCCGCCGTCCTTAAACGTTACCGTTCCGGTGGGAACGCCGGTTGATGGAGCTACAGGCGTTATCGTGGCCGTGAATGTGACTGCCTGGCCATACACCGAGGGATTGACTGAAGAAGCCACAGCCGCTGAACTGCTTGCCTGATTCACGCTTTCGACCACGGTGTTGGATGTACTGCTGATGAAGTTGGTGTCGCCAGCGTAGACGACGCTGATGGGATGCGCGCCCAAGGCCAGCGAAGAGGGGACAAACTGTGCCTGGCCGGAAGCGTCCAAGGCAACCGGAGATCCCAGAGGATTGGAGCCATCCATGAACTGCACCGTGTTGGTGGGAACTCCCGATCCCGGCGCCACCGCCACCACTGTAGCGGTGAAAGTCACCGATTGTCCGAAGACTGACGATGATGTGCTGGCGGCCAGCGTGGTGGAAGTGCTTGCCTGGTTGACTGTCTGCAGGAAGCCTGGCGATGTGCTGCCGGCAAAGCTCGAATCGCCGTTGTAGACCGCAGTAATGGTGCGATTGCCTGCGACTATGGCTGAGGTGGCCAGGGTAGCGGTTCCCGACCCGTTCACTGTGCCCGTCCCCAGAGCCGTAGAACCGTCCTTGAAGGTTACTGTGCCGGTGGGCGTGCCTACGGCAGGCGCTGTCACCGTAACGGATGCAGTCAAGGTGACGGATTGTCCATAGGTTGAAGGGTTCAGTGACGAGTTGGTGATGGTGGTTGTTGTCGCTGCCTGGTTCACTGTCTGCGCCAGCGGCGATGAGGTGCTGGCCAGGTAAGTGAAGTCTCCGCCATAGACCGCTGTGATTGGATGCGAGGCAACCGAGAGAGCCGAGGTCGTGAACGTAGCCTGCGCGCTCATGCTGGATCCGCTGAGTGTTCCCGTGCCCAGAGTTGTTGCTCCATCCATGAAAGTGACTGTGCCGGTCGGCGTGCTGCTCGCCGGCGGCAATCCAGTTACTGTCGCGGTAAAGGTCAGCGATTGTCCGAAGACCGAGGGGTTCACTGAACTTGAAACGCTGGTCGTTGAACTGGCTTTGACGTTTTCAACCAGCACCGGTGAGGTGCTGCCCAGATTGTTGGCATCTCCGCTATAAACCGCGGTGATCGTGTGGTTGCCCAGCGCCAACGAAGAACTAGAGAACGCAGCCACGCCGCCGCTCAGCGTGTTGCTGCCAATGTTGATGCCGCCGTCGAAGAAATTCACTGTGCCCGTCGCGCTTGCCGGCGTTACGGTTGCCGTGAAGGTCACGGAACTGCCCGACAGGGCCGGATTGGCCGAAGATGCCACCGCTGTCGTGGTGCTGCTCTTGACTGCGACGGTCGCCATCCCGGTGATGCTGCTGTTTCCTGTATCGGTGGCAATTACGGTGCCGCTGCCGGTCGTGTTCAACGTGACACCATTGGCAAAGCTGTGCGCGCCATTATCGCCGCCAACAAAGGTATAGTTGGCCGGCAGGCTCGCGGCGCCATCATTGCTGGTGAAGTGTACTGTGCCGGCGTAGGTGGTGACCGTATTCCCAAACTGGTCCTGTGCCGTAACGGTCACGCTGAATGCCGAACCCGCTGTTGCAGTGGCTGGAGCCGTTACCTGCAACTGGACCGCTCCACCGCTGGCAAAGCTCACATTCACAGCGTTCGACGTTCCGGTAATGGTGTTAGTGATCGTATCGGTAGCCGTGATGGTCTGATTGCCAGCCGTCTTCAGGGTCACGTTGAAGCTGCCGGCGCCGTTGGTTAGTGTGCTGTTGGCCGGCAACGTCGCTTGAAGATCAGAGCTGGTGAAGCGCACCGTGCCTGGATAGTTCGTGACCGTATTCCCAAACTGGTCTTGTGCGGTCACGGTGACGCTGAATGCCGTGCCCGCCGTAGCGTTTGCGGGTGCGGTAACGGAATAATGCGTGACTCCGCCGCTGGCAAAGGTCACATTCACTGTATTCGACGTTCCGGTGATGGTGTTAGCGACTGTATCGGTAGCTGTAATGGTCTGGTTGCCGGCTGTTTTTAAGGTTACATTGAAGCTGCCCGATCCACTGGCAAGCGTGCTGTCGCCAGGCAATGCCGCCTGACCGTCAGAACTTGTGAAGTGCACCGTGCCGGCATAGCTTGCAGCGGTGTTGTTGAACTGATCTAGCGCTGTGACGGTGACACTGAAGGCGGCGCCAGCGGTCGCGCTGGCTGGCGCTGTTACTGAGAAATGGGTTGCTGCCGTTGCGCCGATTGCAATGTTGCCGGATGTGCCCGTGATCGTGCCGGTCACCGTATCGGCGGCGGTAACGGTCTGGTTGCCTGAAGTCTTCAAGGTTACATTGAAGCTGCCGCTGCCGTTGGTCAGTGTGCTGTTTACGGGCAATGTCGCTTGGCCATCCGAGCTGGTGAAATGCACGGTTCCTGCGTAGCCCGCAGCGGTGTTGTTGAACTGATCGAGCGCCGTGACTGTAATGCTGAAGGCGGTTCCGGCGGTCGCGCTGGCAGGCGCTGTTACTGAGAAATGCGTCGCTGCCGCTGCGCTGACTGCGATGTTGCCGGATGTACCGGTGATCGTGCTGGTCACGGTATCGGTGGCGGTCACAGTCTGGTTGCCGGAAGTCTTCAGGGTTACATTGAAGCTGCCAGTGCCGTTGGTCAATGTGCTGTTGGCTGGCAAAGTTGCCTGGCCATCCGAGCTGGTGAAGTGCACTGTGCCGGCATAATTTGTTACGGTGTTGCCAAATTGGTCTTGGGCGGTTACGGTCACGCTGAAGGCAGTCCCTGCGGTTGCACTGCCTGGAGCGCTTACCGTGTAGTGCGTGGCTCCGCCTGTGGCAAAGGTCACGTTCACCGTGTTTGAGGTCCCAGTGATTGTGCTGGTCACCGTATCAGTGGCTGTCACGGTCTGATTGCCGGAAGTCTTCAGGGTTACGTTGAAGCTGCCCGTACCGTTGGTCAGTGTACTGTTGGCCGGCAAAGTTGCCTGGCCATCAGTGCTGGTGAAATGCACGGTTCCGGCATATCCCGTAGCAGTGTTGTTGAACTGATCGAGCGCCGTGACTGTAACGCTGAAGGCGGTGCCGGCGGTCGCGCTCGCTGGCGCTGTTACTGAGAAATGGGTTGCCGCCGCTGCACTGACCGCGATGTTGCCGGATGTGCCCGTGATCGTGCCGGTCACGGTATCGGTCGCGGTCATGGTCTGATTGCCTGAAGTCTTCAGGGTTACGTTGAAGCTGGCGGCGCCGTTGGTCAATGTGCTGTTGGCCGGCAAAGTTGCCTGACCATCACTGCTGGTGAAGTGCACCGTCCCGGCATAAGCGGTAGCAGTGTTGTTGAACTGATCAAGCGCCGTGACGGTGATCGAGAAGGCAGTTCCCGCAGCCGCATTCGCTGGCGCTGTTACTGAGAAATGGGTTGTTGCCGCTGCGCTGACTGCTATGTTGCCGGAAGTGCCAGTGATTGTGCCGGTCACCGTATCGGTGGCGGTCACGGTCTGATTGCCTGAAGTCTTCAAGGTTACGTTGAAGCTACCGGCGCCGTTGGTCAGGGTGCTATTTGCGGGCAATGTCGCCTGACCGTCAGAACTCGTGAAGTGAACGGTTCCTGCGTAGCCCGTAGCAGTGTTGTTGAACTGATCGAGCGCTGTGACGGTGACGCTGAAGGCGGTGCCGGCGGTCGCGCTGGCAGGCGCTGTTACTGAGAAATGCGTTGCCGCCGCTGCGCTGACCGCGATGTTGCCGGATGTGCCGGTGATCGTGCCGGTCACGGTGTCAGTAGCTGTCACGGTCTGATTGCCTGAAGTCTTCAGGGTCACATTGAAGCTGCCGCTGCCGTTGGTCAGGGTACTGTTGGCCGGCAAAGTTGCCTGGCCATCACTGCTGGTGAAGTGCACGGTTCCTACGTAGCCCGTAGCGGTGTTGTTGAACTGATCGAGCGCCGTTACGGTGACACTGAAGGCGGTGCCAGCGGTCGCGCTGGCTGGCGCTGTTACTGAGAAATGCGTTGCCGCCGCTGCGCTGACCGCTATGTTGCCGGATGTGCCGGTGATCGTGCCGGTCACGGTGTCAGTAGCTGTCACGGTCCGGTTGCCTGAAGTCTTCAAGGTTACATTGAAGCTGCCAGTGCCATTGGTCAGTGTGCTATTTGCGGGCAATGTCGCCAGGCCGTCAGAACTCGTGAAGTGCACGGTTCCTGCGTAGCCCGCAGCGGTGTTGTTGAACTGATCGAGCGCCGTGACTGTAATGCTGAAGGCGGTTCCGGCGGTCGCGCTGGCAGGCGCTGTTATTGAGAAATGGGTTGCCCCCGCTGCGCTGACGATGATGTTGCCCGAAGTCCCGGTGATCGTGCTGGTCACGGTATCTGTCGCGGTCACGGTCTGATTGCCTGAAGTCTTCAGGGTTACATTGAAGCTGCCAGTGCCGTTGGTCAATGTGCTGTTGGCTGGCAAAGTCGCCTGGCCATCCGAGCTGGTGAAGTGCACTGTGCCGGCATAATTTGTTACGGTGTTGCCAAACTGGTCTTGGGCGGTTACGGTCACGCTGAAGGCAGTTCCTGCGGTCGCACTGCCTGGAGCGCTTACCGTGTAGTGCGTGGCTCCGCCTGCGGCAAAGGTCACGTTCACCGTGTTTGAGGTTCCAGTGATCGCGCTGGTCACCGTATCGGTGGCGGTCACGGTCTGGTTGCCTGAAGTCTTCAGGGTTACGTTGAGGCTGCCCGTACCGTTGGTCAGTGTACTGTTGGCCGGCAAAGTTGCCTGGGCATCACTGCTGGTAAAGTGCACCGTTCCTGCGTAGCCCGTAGCAGTGTTGTTGAACTGATCGAGCGCTGTTACGGCGACACTAAAGGCGGTGCCTGCGGTTGCGCTGGCTGGCGCTGTTACTGAGAAATGCGTCGCTGCCGCTGCGCTGACTGCGATGTTGCCGGATGTGCCAGTGATCGTGCCGGTCACGGTGTCAGTAGCTGTCACGGTCCGATTGCCTGAAGTCTTCAGGGTTACGTTGAAGCTGCCGCTGCCGTTGGTCAATGTGCTGTTGGCCGGCAAAGTTGCCTGGCCATCCGAGCTGGTAAAGTGTACCGTTCCTGCGTAGCCCGTAGCAGTGTTGTTGAACTGATCGAGCGCTGTGACGGTGACGCTGAAGGCGGTGCCAGCGGTCGCGCTGGCTGGCGCTGTTACTGAGAAATGGGTTGCCGCCGCTGCGCTGACCGCGATGTTGCCGGATGTGCCAGTAATCGTACTGGTCACGGTGTCGGTGGCGGTCACGGTCTGATTGCCTGAAGTCTTCAGGGTTACGTTGAAGCTGCCACTGCCGTTGGTCAGGGTACTGTTTGCGGGCAATGTCGCCAGGCCGTCAGAACTGGTGAAGTGCACGGTTCCTGCGTAGCCAATAGCAGTGTTGTTAAACTGATCGAGCGCCGTGACGGTGATACTAAAGGCGGTTCCAGCGCTCGCGTTAGCCGGCGCTGTTACTGAAAAATGCGTCGCTGCGACCGCGCTGACTGCTATGTTGCCGGAAGTGCCTGTGATCGTATTCGTTACCGTATCCGTAGCCGAGACCGTCTGGTTGCCCGCCGTCTTCAGCGTCACTCCATTCGTAAAAGTGTGTACGCCGTTGTCTCCAGCCACGAAGGTGTAATTGGCGGGGAGTCCTGCCTGGCCATCGGAGCTGGTGAAGTGCACAGTCCCGGTATAACCTGTTGCGATATTTCCGTAGGCATCTTTCGCGGTCAAAGTAACGTTAAAGGCCGTTCCGGCTGTGGAGGATGCCGGTGCGGTTACCACAAACGTCGCGGCCGGGCCGGGGTTGACAGTGACGGTGGCCGCGCCTGTATCAGCCGCGTTGAGCGTGTCGGTAGCGGTAACGGTCTGGCTGCCTGCTGTCTTCAACGTCAAAGCATTGCTGAACGTATGCGTGCCGTTGTCCGCGGCTGTAAAGGTGTAGTTCGCCGGCAGGACCGCCTGGCCGTCTGAACTGGTAAAGTGCACCGTGCCTCGATAGGCGGCATAGGTGCTGCCGCCGCTCTTGACTGTCACGGTGATGCTGAACGGTGTTCCCGCTGTTGCCGTTGCGGGCGCCGTTATTGTCATGTTGGGGAAGGGTGAGGTCGTGTTTAACAGGACAGAGATATTGTTGCCATTTATGTTTGAGACAGCTATGTCGGCTTTGCCATCCGCGCTGAGGTCTCCCAGATACATGCCCGTAGGAGTGTTGCCGACTGCAAAATTGGTTGCTGCCTGAAAGGTGCCGTTGCCATTGCCCAGCAGAATGCTTACATTGCTGCTGTTCGAATTGCCGACACATAGATCAAGAATACCGTCTCCATTAAAGTCGTAGACCGCGGCCGTATGCGGAGCGTTTCCCACCGCGAACGTTGTCTGCGCCTGAAAGGTACCGTTGCCATTGCCCAGCAGAACACTTACGGTATTAGACCCGAAATTGGGTATGATCAGATCGAGATTGCCATCGGCGTTGAGGTCGGCGGTGGACAGGAACCACGGCTGGCTTCCCGTCGCGAAACTGGTGCGGGCGCCAAACGTGCCGTCGCCATTGCCCAGCAGAACGCTCACAGTATTGTCATTCGTATTGGTAACTGCCAGATCGAGCTTGCCGTCTTTATTGAAATCGGCAACTACAACAGCCCGCGGTGAATTCCCGGTCGCGTACGTAACCTGGTTTTGAAAGGTACCGTCTCCATTCCCCAGAAATACGCTGACGGTGTTACTGCCGTTATTGGTCACTACCAGGTCAAGTTTGCCATCACCATTCAGATCTGCGATGACAACGTCTCTTGGGTTTGTTCCCGCAACATAGTTGACCGCCGGCTTGAAGGTGCCATCACCGTTTCCGATCAGGACGCTGATATTGTTGCCATTCCAATTTGCGGTTACGATGTCAAGCTTGCCATCGCCGTTCAGATCGGCAACCGCGGCAAACAAAGGTCCGTTGCCGGTGGCGAAGTTGGTGGCAGCCCCAAAGACCCCGTTGCCGGTTCCCAGGAGGATGCTGAGATTATTGCTGCCCATATTGGGAACAGCGATGTCGATTTTACCGTCGCCGTTGAAGTCCCCGGCAGCAACGGCATAGGGCGTGGTTCCCGCGGTGTAATTCACCGCAGGAGCAAACGTCGCCTGCGCTGCTGCGGCAGAAGCGATCCATAGAATAAAAAGGAAGGCCAGCACCGCGCGAGGATATTTCGACCCAGTTCTTGTGCGAACGCTTTGTTGATTGGATCTGACGTTGCCGCAGGTCAGCATTGCGCACTCCCGGGGGTCCGGGAAGAAATGGAGTCGTTGTGAGCAGGCTTGGAGATACCAGCCAGTAAGCCCTGTATGAGAACTGTCGCGAAGACTTGTCCGTTGCGCACCATATTTTGATCTCGACGGGGGATGAATCTTGGGGGTTCTATCGCTAAGGGGGAACCATTTGAGGGGCCTGGTTCTTCAAGGGGGCTTCTATGGGAGGAGGGGTCTCAGGCCGTTTGGACCAAAAGGGGAACTTCCTAAATTGGGAGGATGTTACTAAGGTACCTCAAACCAAAGTTTTGTCAATAAAATAGTTTTGGGATTACCGTAAGTTGCTGAAAATAAAAGATAAATGCCTTAAATTCCGACAGGATACGGTTTGGGCGAGCGGGCTTCCACTCCGGTTCTGAAGCGCTCAAAGCGGCCTTGCAGCAAAGACATGAGGCCGGTGTACCAGAAGCCGACAACAAAAATAACCAGGAAGGGCACGGTGAAGAAATTCTCGTTTTGCAGGGCGTAAATGATGGTCAGGACGAAGTAGCTGCCGATCAGCAGCTCGATCCAGGGCACCCACCCCAGGCGGCGCCGGTATTTTGCGGCCATAGCTTTGTCTTGCTTGCTGAGAACGCGGTACTTCGGAGTGCGCTTAAATGGGCTTTTGACACCGAACAGGGCTTCCAGAACAGCACGTGAATTGGTGACCGTCAGTCCGATGCCCAGCGCCATCAAGAAGGGCAGGTAGAGGAAGGTGCGCGGCCAGCGTTTGGGAAACAGCGATTTCTGCGATACCAGGTAGAACGAAGACACGGAAAATGTGGATGCCAGAAAGAGCGGCAGGTCAATGAGCAGCATCTGGAACCATCCCTGATAAAAGCGGATGATCATCGCCGGCATGAGCAGGGTGGCGAGCACGATCATCAGGGGATAGCTCAGGTTCGCCGTCAGGTGATACCAGGCTTCCACCTTGACCCGCAGCGGCGCGTTGCTGCGCATGATCTTGGGCAGCGTCTTCCTGGCCACCTGGATCAGCCCTTTGGCCCAGCGTGCCTGCTGGGTCTTGAATGCTGTCATCTCGATGGGCACTTCGGCCGGGCACTCCACGTCTTCCAGGTAGCGGAACTTCCACCCTGCAAGTTGGGAGCGGTAAGAGAGGTCTGTATCTTCGGTGAGGGTGTCACTCTCCCAGCCGCCGGCATCTTCGATGGCCTGGCGCCGCCACATGCCGGCGGTGCCATTGAAATTGAAGAAAACTCCGGCGCGCGAGCGGCCGCCATGCTCGAGCACAAAGTGTCCGTCGAGCAGAATAGATTCGACCTCGGTCAGGAATGAGTAGTTTCTGTTCAGGTGGGTCCAGCGGGTCTGGACCATGCCGATGGTGGGATTGGCAAAGTGATGAATCACGCGCAGCAGCCAATCCTCAGGAGGAACAAAGTCGGCATCAAAGATGGCAATGAACTCTCCCTTGGCGCTCTTCAAGCCTTCACGCAGGGCTCCGGCCTTGAAGCCCTGGCGATCGGTGCGATGCAGATAAACAATGTCGTAGCCTAAAGCCGCGTAACGCTCCACTGCGGCGCGGGCAATCGCAACGGTTTCATCGGTGGAATCGTCCAGCACCTGAATATCGAGCTTGTCTTTGGGATACTCGAGCTGGCAGATCGCCTCAACCAACCGGTCCACGACGTATTCTTCGTTGAAAATCGGCAACTGCACCGTCAGGCGCGGCAACTCATTGAAATAGGCATCGGGCTGGGTGACCTTGTTCTTCCTGTTCTTGTAATACATATACACCAGCACGTACCGATGAATGCCGTAACCCGCCAGTATGATCAGCACAGCGAAATAGGGAATCAGCAACGCCAGGTCAAAGGCGTTGGCGTGGTAGAGCCCCTTGAAGGTTTGGTCGAGATAATGTGAGCGGACGTATTGCGTAAATCCGCGGGCCACAAACAGCGAGAACCAAATGGTGCTGGTGAGGTGCAAAGAACGAATCCTCGGTTACAAAACCAATTCAGAATTCTACAAAACCCAAGGGTTAAAAGTTAGTTCAGGAAATACTGCCGGTAAAGCGTATCGCGCTGCGCCGGACGAAACCCGGCATCGCGAATCATGTGGCGCAACTCTTCTTCCGTAGTGCAATTGGTCACGCCCGCCGAACGCACTACGTTTTCTTCGATCATTACCGAACCTACGTCATTGCCGCCGAAGCGCAATCCGAGCTGGCAGACTTTAAGGCCCTGGGTGACCCAACTGGATTGTACGTTTTCGAAGTTGGAAAGGAAAATACGCGCAATGGCCAGGGTCTTCAGATATTCCACGCTGGTGGCCTCGTCCCAATGCCGCCCGCCGAGCGCGGTGTTCCCGGGTTGGAAGGTCCAGGGGATAAACGCTGTAAATCCTCCGGTTTCTTCCTGCAGGTCATAGACGCGCTGAAAGTGGTTGACGCGGTGTTCCACGCTTTCACCCACGCCAAACATCATGGTCGCGGTAGTGCGCATGCCGAGCTGATGCGCGGTACGGTGCACGTTCAGCCAGTCTTCCGTGAGGCATTTAAGCCGGGCGATGCGATGACGCACTTCGTCATCCAGGATCTCGGCCCCGCCGCCGGGGATGGAATCAAGCCCAGCATCGCGCAGACGCGCGATAGTATCGTGAATGCTCAGGCCATTCAGCTCAGCGAAGTGGATAATCTCTGAAGCAGAGAAGCAGTGCAGATGCACTTTAGGGAAGCGCTGCTTGATGCCGCACAGCATATCTTCATACCACTCCAGCTTCAGGTCAGGATGCAACCCGCCCTGCATCAGCACGCCCGTGCCGCCCAACTCGACCGTTTCGCGGATTTTTTCGTAGATGGTCTCGTAATCGAGCACGTAGCCTTTGCTGCGGCCCGGACCCTTCACAGGAGCATAGAAAGCGCAAAAGGTGCAGTACTCGGTGCAGAAGTTCGTGTAATTAATGTTGCGGTCAATGATGTAGGTGACCACACCCTCAGGATGCAGCTTGCGCCGGATGGCGTCAGCCTCCATTCCGATGCCAATGAGGTCATCGGAGTGGAACAGCTCTACAGCCTGGGCATGGGTCAATGACATAATCCACCATTTTAATTCAGCGGAACGTATTCAAAATTAAATTTTGTAATAAGAAATTTGGATGCGTCAATTTACGTCTTAGGTTGTCATCGGCAAGAAACGCTGCGCGAGGCGATGAAATTCAAGCTTCGGACCTGCTGCATAACGCCAACTTCGCTCGCCAGCGTAAAAAACAGGTTCAAACCGGCCATCTGTTCCTGATCGAAACCATAGCGCATATTGCCCAGCAAATAATCTCGTATGCCGGCTTTATCAATTCCCAGCCGGGGGGCCCACTCCTGCGCGATCTCCGCAACGTGTGCCAGGCCGTGGTCGCGCGAGCGCTGAAAGATGCTGGCCAGACTCTCTGCCAGCGGATGATTTGCCAGCGCAGCCTGGCGCACGGCCCAGAAAGCGTAGACGAACGGCTTGCCGGTACGGCGGGTCCATTCTTCTCCTAAATCAACCGCCAAAGCATATTTGGAGAGCTCCACAGTCAGCGCGGGATCACCGATGAGCAAAGCCGCGTCGCAGCGCGCCAGCATCGTTTTCAGGTCAGGCTCAACCGGAATGAACTCCGGTCCGCTGCTCTCCGGCTGCCACCACTTCTGAAACATGATCTTCGTCAGCACCACCGAAGTGCGTGAGGAAGTATCTGCAGCGAGAGTTTTTATTTGATCCAGAGGCTTGTTGCTTACGACCAGAATGGACCGCACCGGACCATTTGAGGCAATGGCAATTTCAGGAATGACAACCAGGTCAGGAATTGCCTGATACGTGATTGCCGGGATGATTCCAATATCGGCGCTCCCGCTACGCAAGGCATCGGCGCAGGCAGAGGGCACGGTGTAAGCGATGTCAAATTCGGCCTGCAAATCGCGCTGGGCAGATTCAGGATGCTCAAAATCCCACATGAGCGGAGCAGTATTCAGGAAACTGATGGCCGAGATGCGCAATTTCATCTGACTACGATTTAATCACAAACAACAGCTCCTAGCCTCTAGCTACTAGCTGTTTTTGGAGGTGTGAGCTGCATGGCATCACTTACACCCAAAACAGCTAGAAGCTAGGAGCTAGGCTTGTTTAAACTATTTTCGCTTGACAGATAAATTTAACCACGTGTACGCTCCGCCCAGTCCCCTCATGAGTTCAGCTCCTCAATCCGGAATATCACAGCCCGCCGCCTCTTCTGGCGGTAACGCGCTGTATTGGCTGGCGCTTGCGCTTACGCCTGGGCTTGGTCCGACCCGCACCCGCAAACTGGCGCAGCACTTCGGCGGAATCGAAAACGTCTTTCGCGCATCATTAACTGAGTTGGAGGCTGCGGGCCTTCAGGCGCATTCGGCGCAATCCATTGCGACCGGCAAGTCGCAGGAGATGGCGCAGGAGGAGCTGGTTCGTGCAACCACCGCCGGAGCGCAGGTGATTACCCTCGATGACGCCGCGTTCCCGCCGTTGCTGCGACAAATCTACGATCCTCCGGTAGCTCTGTACGTGCGCGGCAGTGTTGAACTGCTTTCGCAGCCCGGCATCGCGGTCGTGGGCACGCGCCATCCAACGCCTTATGGCATCGGAATGGCGGAACGGCTCTCTGCCGATCTGGCTGGCCGCGGGTTAGTAATTATCAGCGGCATGGCGCGAGGTGTGGATAGCTTCGCGCATCGCGGGGCGTTGACCGCCAAAGGAAAAACCATCGCCGTCTTTGGCACCGGGATTGACGTTTTTTATCCGCGCGAGAACAAGAAGATTGCGGAAGAAATTCTTGCCACCGGCGGCGCGCTGGTAAGCGAGTTTGCCGTGGGGACATTTGCCGCTCCGCAGAATTTCCCGATTCGCAACCGCATTATCAGCGGGCTGGCCATCGGGGTGCTCGTCGTCGAGGCCGGAGAGTACAGCGGCACGCGCATCACTGCGCGTAATGCCCTGGAGCAGGGCCGCGAGCTGTATGCCGTTCCCGGCAATGTGACCAACAAGAATTCCTGGGGACCTAACACCCTCATCAAGCAGGGGGCCAAGCTGACGGCCACCTGGGAAGACGTTTGGGAGGAACTCGCGCCTCCGGCGAAGGCCCAGCTCGCGGCCGCTTTTGGGGCAGCCGCAGAACAGCCGGAAACGGCGTCATTGTTCGGGAACAGCGAGGGGCTCTCCCCGCACGAAAAGAAAGTTTACGCGCTGCTCAAAGCCGATGAAGCCGTGCATATTGACGAGCTGATTGTGAAGCTCGAGCCGGCAATTTCCTCCTCCGAGGTCTTTGCGGTGTTGTTTGAGCTGGAGCTGGCGGGGAAGATAAAGCAGTTGCCGGGGAAAAATTTTGTAAGGACGTTTTAATTGTCCCTGAGCTTTTAGCTGTTAGCTCTTAGCTTTTAGCTCAAACATGATTTGGAGGGTAGGTACGGAACTATAGAGACTTGAAGGTTTGGGAAAAAGCGCACGAACTAACCCTTCAACTTTATGTGCTCACCAAGAAATTTCCGAAAGATGAGCTATATGGTCTTACGAGTCAAATTCGGCGTTGCTGCATCTCTATAGAAGCAAACTTAGCCGAAGGCTGTGGAAGAAGAAGTGGAAGCAGAGATGTCGCGATTTCTCCGCATTGCGATGGGATCGGGCAAGTGAGTTCGATTGCTATTTGCTATTAGCAAACGATTTGAGTATATGAATGCAGACGATTACAAGAAATTGCATCAAGATCTTTCGGAAGTGCGTCGAATGCTAACGTCATTGCTGGAGGCGATTGAAGCCAGTATGGATAAGCAAGAGCGCACCAAAGCTGCTGCTTTAGCTAAGGGCTAAGAGCTTAAAGCTAAGCACCAAAATTTATAAGAATTAGTAAGTAGCGGCTGATTCGTGGTAGTTTGATTCCACAAGGGAGTGAAATTGGCAAAGTCATTAGTCATTGTCGAATCGCCGGCCAAGGCGAAGACGATCAATAAATATCTGGGCAAGGAGTATGAAGTCGAGGCCTCGCTGGGCCATGTGAAAGACCTGCCCAAAAAGACACTCGGGGTCGACCTGGAAAAGGACTTCGAGACCGAGTACATCGTTATTCCCGGAAAAGAAAAAGTCCTGGCCAGGCTGAAGAAGATGGCCAAATCGGCGTCCGCAATTTACCTGGCGCCTGATCCGGACCGCGAAGGCGAAGCCATTGCCGCGCACCTGGCGGAAGAGCTGGGCGGCGATAGCGTGGATGGAAAGAAGGCCAAGAAAAAGAAAGATGGCCCGCTGATTCGCCGCGTGACTTTCAACGAAATCACCAAGCGTGCCGTGCAGGAGGCTTTTTTACAGGCGCGCGACATCGATCGCAACCTGGTGGATGCGCAGCAGACGCGCCGCGTTCTCGACCGAATCGTGGGCTATCAGGTCTCGCCGCTGCTGTGGGATAAAGTCCGCCGCGGCATCTCTGCCGGACGGGTGCAAACCGTCGCGCTGCGCCTGATCGTAGACCGCGAGCGCGAGATCAAAGCCTTCCAAAAACAGGAATACTGGACCATGGACGCGAATCTGGCCGCGGACAAGCCGCCGGCTTTCGACGCGCGTTACGTAGGCCTGACCGGCGACAAGTTTGAAATCGGCAATCAGGAAACGGCGGATGCCATCCGCGCCAAGCTGGAAAAAGCCCAGTGGTCGGTACGCAGCGTGGAGAAGAAAGAGCGCCGCCGCAGCCCCGCGCCTCCGTTCACTACCAGCAAATTCCAGCAAGATGCCTCGCGCAAGCTGCGCTTCAGCGTCAGACGCGCGATGGGATTGGCGCAACGTCTTTACGAAGGCGTGGAACTGGGCGCAGAGGGCCAGGTCGGTTTGATTACTTATATGCGTACCGATTCGGTACGTGTGGCCAATGAGGCCCTGACCGAAGTGCGGCAGATGATTAGTTCAGATTTTGGTGCGCAATATATGCCGGAATCGCCGAACTTCTATAAATCCAAAAAAGACACGCAGGATGCGCACGAAGCCATTCGTCCCAGCTCGGCGGCCCGCCATCCCGATTCCATCAAGCAATATCTGCAAGACGATGAATACAAGGTTTACAAGCTCATCTGGCAGCGCTTTGTGGCTTCGCAGATGACGCCGGCGGTCTTCGACCAGACCACGGTCGATATTGACGCCAAGACCGACAAAGAGACTTATGCTTATCGCGTGACCGGTTCCATTCCGAAGTTTGACGGCTTCCTGAAAGTTTACGAAGAGGCCAAAGATACGCGGGACGAAGAAGACGAAGCGCTCAAGAACAATTTGCCGGCGCTTGAAGCCGGGCAGGCGCTCACACTCAGGGAGCTCAAGCCCGAGCAGCATTTCACCGAACCTCCGCCACGCTACAACGAGGCCTCGCTAGTCAAGGAGCTGGAAGAGCGCGGCATCGGGCGGCCTTCAACCTACGCCGCCATCATTGGAACAATCCAGGAGCGGCAATACGTGCAGAAGATCGGCGGCAAGTTTGTTCCAGCGGAAATCGGTCTTGTGGTTACCGATCTTCTGGTCGCAAACTTTCCCGACATCTTCGACTTCACCTACACCGCCCGCCTGGAAGAAGAGCTGGACGAAATCGAAGAAGGCAAAGAGAAGTGGACTCATGCGCTCGCCGGTTTTTACAAGAAATTTTCCAAAGATCTTGCCTATGCCGAAAAACATATGGAGAACGTAAAGCGGATGGAGAAGCCGACAGACGAAAAGTGCGAGCGCTGCGGCATGCCGCTGGTTATCAAGTGGGGAAAGCACGGGTCGTTTTTTGCCTGCAGCGGCTATAAAAAAGACGATCCCAATAGCTGTACTTTTACCAAGGAAAATCCAATTGACCTGCCTGACCTTGATTCCGCCGACCTGCAGGAGACCTCGCAGGAAGAGTACTGCGAGAACTGCGGACGCACCATGGTGCTCAAGCGCGGGCGCTTTGGCCAGTTCATGGCGTGCACCGGGTATCCGGATTGCAAGACCACCCGCCGGCTGGACCAGGGCAAGAAGGTCCCCGATATTCCGCTGGATGAAAAGTGCCCGCAATGCGGACGCAACATGGTGCTGCGTCATGGCCGCTTTGGCGAGTTCACCTCGTGCAGCGGATATCCCGATTGCAAATACATCAAGCAGAACCTCATCGGGATGAAGTGCCCGGACTGCAAAGAAGGTGACATCGTGGAGAAGAAGGCGCGGCGCGGCAATATTTTCTACGGCTGCTCTACCTATCCCAAGTGCGAGTTCACCTCCAACTACAAGCCCATCGATGAAAAGTGCCCGGAGTGCGGCCACCCGTACCTGGTGGAGAAGAACCTGAAGTCGGGGACGGTCATCGCCTGCCCGAACCGTACTGCGGGCGATGATGAAGAAGCCCCGAAGCGCCGTCGCAAGAAAAAAGCCGAGGCCGAAAGCAAACCGGCGGTGAAGTGCACCTATTCGCGCTCCGTTGCGCCACCGGAAGCTGTCGCTCAAACACCTGATCACCCCACGGCATAGGCAATGGCATAGAGTGAAATCCAAGGAGGAACTGTGGCCAAGAAATCTGCAAAAAAATCCGGGCCTTCGGCCAAAGACGCGCAAATTGTGATGCAGCTTTATGACCTTCGCCGCGAGGCCAGGATGCGCGAAGCCCGGGAGTATTTGGCCGTGCAATTTTTCCCCGAATCGGCGGAAGACTTCATTAAGATCGCGACAGCATTCGGTTCAAAAGAGAATGCACACTTCAGGCAGGTATTCAGCTATTGGAACATGGCCGCATCGCTGGCCGTGCAGGAAGTCGTCGATAAGCAGTTATTTAAAGCCTGGTCGAGCGAGATGTTTTTCCTGTGGGCCAAAATCCAACCGTATATCAACGAAGTGCGCGCGGCCATGGGCACGCCTGAGTTCCTGCACAATGTGGAGAGCTTGGTTGAAGGAGATGCGGAGGGGCGCAAGCGCCGCCAAAATCTGCAGCAGCGGCAGAAGAAGATCCGTGAAATGCGTGCCGCTGCCGGCAGCGGGTAGCAAGACTCGGTTGGCGTGGTCTCTCAGTGTGGGTGAGCGAGAACCAATTCTACGATCATTGCTGTACGGTAATTAGCGCTGAATATTGCGTGTTTTCCCACATCATCTTCAGCGCGCCCCCGCCTGACGGGTTCTTTTCAACGGCCATCGTGAACTGGTCGACCGGTGCCTCCAGAGCGTCTTTCTTCAAATCAATCCGCGCCAGGTCCTGCTTCTCGTCATATTGAGTTCCCCACTGCCCGATCTGCTTGTTAATGATCAACTTGGCCGAACCGTCTTCTGCCGGCAGCGTATACACGCTGTATGCTCCGGCCGGAATCGCCGTCTTTCCCATGACAATCGCCTTCTGCGTGATCAAGAGCGTGGCTTCGTCCGCGCCGGTGCGCCAGACCTTGCCGTAGGGCACCAGCTTGCCCCAGATTTTCCGGTTCTCACCTGTCTTGGGGTCCTTAGTGTAAGGACGCCCATAGACGACCGTGATCCGATTTCCATCAATAACGGCGCTCACGGTTTCGTGCGGGCTAAGGCGTTTTTGCTGCGCCATCATCGGAAAAGCGCAAAGAATGGCGGTGATTGCAATCGTCAGTTTGAATGGACGCTTTCTCATGATATTTACCTCCGGGTTGGTTGTGGCCAGGATTGGCAATAATGATTGCCTCAAGAAATATATTCCCGAATGTACTCATCATGGCTGTGCACTAATTCGGGAGCGGTGCCGTCGAATATGACCTTGCCATCGCGCAAAATCAGAAATGTAGTGTGCACATCGCGTTTGGAGCCTTCCGCCACGGGCAGCATCTGATTGGTTTCGGTATCAAAATAAGAGCTGGCCATGATAAATGCGTCTTGCAGACGATGCGTGACCAGCAGCGCGCTGGTCTTGTACACGTCGCGCTGCTTCACGATCAGCTCGATGATGCGGGTTGACGTAATCGGGTCGAGCCCGGCCGTGGGGGAATCATACAGCAGGACGTCAGGTTGGGTGATAATGGCGCGGGCAATGGCCACGCGCCGCCGCATACCGCCAGAGAGCTCTGCCGGCAGCAGTTCCAGGGTATGCTCCAGCTCTACGAATCGCAGGGCTTCGATCACGCGTTGCCGAACTTCGTCGGCTGGAATGTAGCCTTCTTCGATCAGGCGATAAGCCACGTTTTCCTCTACGGTCAGCGAATCGAACAGAGCGCTTTCCTGAAAAACGATGCCCACCTTGCGCCGCAGGTCGAAGAGCTCCTCTTCTTTCATGCTGGTGACGTCATAGCCGAGCACATTGATGTCTCCCCGGTCGGGCTTGACCAACCCCAGCGCCATTTTCAGGATGGTGGATTTACCGGACCCGGCGACCCCCAGCAGCACCTTGCTTTCGCCGCGCGCCAGTTCAAAGGAGATGCCGTTGAGCACTTGCTTGTCTTCAAACGCAATTGCAACGTCCTGGAAGACGATGGCCTTGTGGCGAAAATCTTCGGCCACAGCGCCAACGCGTGAGATGGAAACAGTATTGCTCACGTCAAGACCATCAGCAACCGCGTAATGAGCAGGTCAACCAGCAGAATAAGCACTGACGCCGTCACCACAGCCTGCGTCGTTGCCCGGCCCACACCCTGGGTGCCGCCCTTGGCGGTGAGCCCGTAATAACAGCCCACGGTGGCGATCACAAAGCCGAAGAGCAGAGGTTTAACCAGTCCCATCTCAATATCGTCGTACTGCAGCTTCTGGTACGACGAAGCCCAATACTGGTTGGCGTCAAGGCCCAGCACGAAAAAAGACATGACAAATCCGCCAACCACGCCCAGCATGTCGCTGATAATGGTGAGGAAGAACATCATCACCACGCTGGCAACTACCCGCGGGGTGACCAGTTTTTTGGTAGGGTCGGTCCCCAGGGCTCGCATGGCGTCAATCTGTTCGGTCACCTGCATGGACCCCAGCTCGCTGGCCATGCCGGAAGCGTTGCGGCCGGCGACCATGAGCCCGGTGAGCACCGGCCCCAGCTCGCGCACCATGGAAAAAGAGACCAACTGCCCAATCAATGAGAGCGAGCCGAACTGCTGCAATGTGCTGGAGGTTTGCAGGGCCAGCACCGCTCCGGTAAAGAAGCCGGTGAGCACCACGATGGGCAGCGAGCCCACGCCGATGATATCGGACTGCTGAATGGTGTCGGCAAAATAGCGTGGCTGGCGAAACAGGTTGGCAATGGAGCGCACGGCCAGCAGGGTATATTCCTGCACCGCCAGCACCGCTCCTTTGAGGTACTCGGTTGGAGAGTACAATTCCATTGAAGCTCGGAATATAACAGATGCTCCGCGCTCTGCAAAATCGCCAGGAGCAGATCCTTCGGCTCGCTGTGCTCGCTCAGGATTTCGCCTGCGGGCTCAGACGCCCGCAAAACGGCGCAAGCTATTCCTTAGTGCTTTTCCGCCGAATCTCTATATTCAGCCGCTTGATCTTCTGGTTGAGGGTCGAGAGCGGAATGCGGAAGCGGTTGGCGGTTTCGGTCTGGTTCCAATCGCATTTTTCCAGCATATCCAGGATCACGCGGCGCTCGCAATCTTCCATGATGTCGAACAGCGATGCATCCGGACGATGTTCCAGCAGATGTGACGTCCGGCCGCGCCCCACAACTTCATCGGGCAGCATGTCCACGCCAATGTGGGCGCCGGAAGAGAGCACGACGGCGCGCTCCATCACGTTCTCCAACTCGCGCACATTGCCGGGCCAGGCGTGGTCCATCAGCGGGCGCAGGGCCTCGGGCGTGATCTGCTTGGCGGCGCGGGCGTTTTCTTCCGCAAATTTGCGGATGAAGTACTCGGTGAGAAGCGGAATATCTTCCTTGCGCTCGCGCAACGGCGGCAGGTCAACCGTAATGACATTCAGGCGATAAAAGAGGTCTTCGCGGAACTTGCCTTCACGCACCGCCTGCTTCAAGTCAACGTTGGTGGCGGCAATGATGCGCACATCCACCTGGATTTCCTGGATGCCACCCAGGTGCATGAATTTGCGGTCCTGCAATACGCGCAGAATCTTGGCCTGGGTTTCCAGGTTCATGGTGCCAATCTCGTCCAGAAACAGGGTGCCTCGATCGGCTACCTCGAACAATCCCTTCTTGGAGACGACCGCGCTGGTGAATGCCCCTTTGACGTGACCGAAGAGGGTCGATTCCAGCAGATCGGCAGGCATGGACCCGGTATTGACCGGAACAAAGGCCCGGTCCTTGCGCGGCGAGTTCATGTGGATCGCCTTGGCGATCAGCTCTTTTCCGGTGCCGCTTTCGCCCTGAATCAGGATGGTGGAGCGGCTGGGGGCAACCTGAGCCACAAGGTCGAAGATGCGCAACATACGCTCGCTCTTGCCTACAATGTGCTCGAAGTTGTAGCGCTGCTTGAGGGCGCGCTTAAGCTGGACGTTTTCTTCTTCTACGCGCCGGCGGGCTACGACCGCGCGCACGTCGGCCAGCAGTTTCTCATTGTCCCAGGGCTTCTGGATAAAATTTACCGCTCCGCCCTGCATGGCCTTGACGGCGTTCTCCACCGTGCCGAAGGCGGTAATCATGATGACTGAAAGCTGGGGGTCGCGCTCGCGGATCTCGTGCAGTAACTCTATGCCGTTGACATCGGGCAGGGCAAAATCGAGCAGCACCAGGTCAAAGGGCCGCTCGGCGATGCGCGCCAGCCCTTCCTGGCCATTTTCCGCGCTGCGTACAGTGTAGCCCTCGAGATCGAGCAGGGTTTCCAGCGACTCGCGGATCGCGGCCTCATCGTCAATAATGAGAATTGCACCCGGCGATGTGCTTTCGAGAGAGGATGTCCGCCGCGGTAGTACAGCAGCTTCAGACATTCACAGCCTTCCTGACCCTGACCATGGGAAATTCCAGATAAAATGTGGTGCCTTCTCCGGGCTGGCTCTCCACGCGAATCTTGCCGGCATGTTCCTGGATGATGCCGTAGGTCACCGAGAGCCCCAGCCCGGTGCCGCGGCGTTCCCCATTCCTTGCCGCGGTCTTGGTGGTAAAGAATGGATCATAAATGCGCTCAATATGTTCCTGCGCAATGCCGCTGCCGGTGTCAGAGACGATCACATGCACCGCGTCTCCGTTTTTCGTGCTGATGCGCAGGGTGCCGCCCCGCGGCATGGCATCTTTGGCATTCAGAAAGAGATTCAGAAAAACCTGCTGCAGCTTTCCGGCATTGCCGAAAATGAAAGGCATGTGCTGCGATTTTTCCTGCTCGATCTTTATTTTGCCGGTCTTGAATTGGTGCTCCAGAAGCGCCAGTGTGTCATCGATGATCTGGTGTATGTTGATTTCCGCAAACTCGGTGCCGCTGGTGCGCGAGAAATTCAACAGGTTATTCACGATCTCGGAGGCGCGGAAGGTCTGCCGCGTAATTTTGTCGAGCAGAGAATTCTTTTTCTCGTCGCCCTGAAGCTGCTTGGAGAGCATCTGCGCGTACGATGAGATGACCGCCAGCGGAGTGTTGACCTCGTGGGCCACGCCCGCCGCCAGCAACCCGATGGAAGACATTTTTTCAGCCTGCGAGAGCTGGGTCTCAAGCTGGATGCGCTCGGTGATGTCATCCACGATAATCAGGCGGCCGATGACGCTGAATCTCTTGGTCACCAGCGGGGCAATGGCAATGTTGGCAACGCGGGTGTCTCCGGCAGAGGTGTTGAGGCGGAATTTATATAAGTTGTGAATGCCGGCGTTCTGGCGCACGCGATAATACTCTTCCATGAAGGCTGCCGGCGCCACCTCGCTCAGCGGCCGGCCAATGACCTCAGATCGCGGCATGGCATACATCACTTCCATCTGCGAGTTCCAGGATTCAATACGGTCGGCCAGGTCCACCGCCAGCACGCCGACGCTGATGGATTCCACAATGTTTTCGTTGAAGTCTTTCAGGCGCTCATAGGCCAGCGCTTTTTGCTCCAGGGAGGCATACAACTGCGCGTTCTGAATAGCAATGCCCACATATCCCGCGAGCGTTTGCAGCAGTTGCACGTCTTCGTTGGAAAGAAAGTCGCCCTTCATGATCTTGCCCAGCCCCAGCACGGCGATCACACGGTTTTGCACAGTGCAGGGGATGTAATAGTTCAAGTCAAGTTGCGCGATGGTCTGCTGGGCGGCCGGAGTCTCGCGCACTGCCTGCCGTGTGCTATCGAAGAAAAGATGGCCCTCCCGGAACTCAGGGCGGTCTTTGCTCAAGAAGCCCAGGTCAAGGTCTTGGGTCGAGTTGATGCCGAATGACTTGGCCACGGTGAAGCTGGTGGGGGCGTCGCTCGAAGCCAGGAAAATTGCCAGCCGGTCTACCATCAGCGTGCTGGAGAGCCGGTCCACCACCGCGCTCAGCATCTTATCGAGATCGGTCTCTGAGTTCAGGTCGCGGCCGAACTCAACCAGGGTGTTACGGTAGTCGTAGCGGTTGCGATAGAAGAGCCGGTCAATTCTTCTTTGGATCCAGTTCTTGAGCGGATCGAACAGCAGCGCTGTCAGAAAGATGGCAACAATCAGGTACGCCGGCGAAGTGCTGGAAATGCGCGTGCGGATCAGCACCGCGGCCACAGCCACGGCCATGAAGTATGCGGCGGCAATCGCGGCCGTAGCCAGGGTATAGACCATGCCGCGCTTGAAGATAACGTCAACATCCATCAGCCGATAGCGGACGATGGCATAGCCGAAGGTCAGCGGCAGGAACACCAGCGCCAGCACGCAGATCTTGGTGGCCGGCGTGGGTGCTTCTCCCCGCAGGAACTGGAACACGTAAAACAAAAAGGGCACGACGGCCAGAATGGTGCCGCGAGTTACCCACTTCATCTGCTGGCGCACGATAGGGATGCGGGTACGCTGGTAGCTATCCCACAAGATCGCGGCCGCGGCGATGAAATATGCGGCCAGATACGCCATCTGCAGGCGGTCAAGATTCCAGCGCAATACTTCGCTGGCGGCCAGATGCTGCCAGGCAAAGATCTGCAGCCCGAGAAGCAGGGCAGCGGGGGCGTACACCATCACCAGCAGCCAGGGGTGGTTGCGGATGAATTCCCGATGTTTGGGAAAGGTCAGGGCAAAATGCAGGAAGAGCGCCGGTTGTAGCAACCAGGCGACCACGTTGGACCAGTAGATGATCTCGTCAAAGGTATTTAATTTGCCGGTGTACTTGAAAGAATAAAAAATAAACGAAACCAGGCAGAAGATATAAAAGTGCGTGGATTTTGGCGCGGTCCACCGCCGCAAGAGCACATACAAACCGATGAGCAGGTAAATCAGCGCGATCAGCCGCAGGCCGTCGTTGAGAGATTTATCGGCGGGAATGGGAATCAGCGGCACATCCAGTTGCACGCCATCGCGCACTACTGTGTACACGGCTTTGGAATAAACCCCCTGCCGGTAAATCTGCTGCATGCGCTGGGCACTGTTGCGGATGTAGACATGTGAGATGGCCACCAGCCGGTCGCCAGGTTTGATGCCCGCCAAATCACCCGGCCCGCCTGCATCCACCCGCTGCGCCAACAAAACCGCCTGGCTGGCGCTGCTCGGCTGCTGCTCCACCCACCAGATTCCGTCATCTGGTATGGAAGTCTTTTTCTCGTTTTTGAAATTAATGACGGCAAAAACAATCGCGCTCAACGTGGCGAGACCCAGAAGGAAGGCGGCAACGCGGAATTGATAGTCCCGTTTCATGGGCGAGTGGGAACTTCGTTGATTCGAGTCTCCCTGTCGGTGCCGAGAGGAGAACCAACTCGTATTCTGCACGTCAGATACCACCCTAAATGCCGCAGACCTGCCCATAAGTCAATGTTACGGAAGTACTTAAGTTTAAGTATAGGGTATTTCATAATCTCTGGTTATGAAATTTTGTAGGAGTGCTGTCAAATTATGGAACTGAATTTTCGTTCATCAGCTCCAATTAAAAAGGCACAGAAGCTGGCGAGGAGTTGTGAACCCAACTGTAACTTTACTTGCTAAAATGACTGATTCTTAAACTCACTTGCAGGAGGCTCCAAACCATGGCGCGTTCTCAGAGACTCTGCCTTGCCTTGCTGCTGGCAACTTGCGTGACCGTCGGTGAATGCGCCTGGGCGCAGTTCAACCCCGGAGTGGTCATAGAAGAGGTCGCAAAGAATTCCGAGGGCGAAAGAGCAGGGTTGCAGCCCGGTGACATCGTGCTCCGCTGGAGCCGAGCCGAAGCCAAAGGCGAGATTGAGTCGCCGTTTGATTTGTCGGCAATCGAGATCGAACAGGAACCGCAGGGCAATGTCACGCTGGAAGGGACGAGAGGCGAGGAGAAAAGGGTTTGGGTAATGGGGCCCGACGATTGGGGCATGAAGACACGTCCGAATCTGTCGCAAAACCTTCTTTCGATCTACCAGGAGGGGCAAGAGCTGGCGAAGGCCGGCAAAGGGACCGAAGCTGCGGAGCGTTGGCGGAGGGCAGCGACCGAAGCTCAAAATGAATCCCTGTCAGCGCTGAGCACATGGCTCTTATTTCATGCAGCGGAGCAGTTTGCCGACGCCCGTCAGTGGAAAGAAGCTGATGATGCGTATCGGAAAACCCTGGAAATGTCCGATGGGACCGAGCCGGCACTAAGAGCGCAATTATTTCGTTCCTGGGCGGTTACATACGAACGACGCGATGAGTGGAAGCGGTCCCAAAGCTGCTATCAACAAGCGATAGACAGTCAGAAATCCAATGCTGAGAGCTTGCTGGCAGCAGCAATCCTTAGCAGCCAGGGGGAGGCTTTCAGGCTCGATACTGAACTGGCCAAAGCCGAGGAAGATTTCCGGTACGCTCTTGCGATTCAACAAAAGATCGCTCCCGATAGTCTCCCTGTTGCGCAAACCCTCATGACGCTGGGTCTTCTTAACGTGAATAAAGGAGACATGACAGCCGCCGAAGACTATCAAAAACAGGCTTTAGCTATTCGCGAGAGGCTCGCTCCCGGCAGTCGTACATTGGCAACTTCCATCTACTATTTAGGCGTGACTGCATGGTGGCACGGCAATTTTGCTGAAGCGGGGAAGTACGAGTACCAGGCTTTAGAGATGAGGAAGAGACTCGCTCCAGACAGCCTCGATCTGGCAAGCACCTTTCATAACCTTGGCAACCTTGTCGGGAGTCAGGGGGAAATGACCAAGGCTGAGGCCTACTACCGCAAAGCCCTGGCGATTCGCGAGAAACTTGCTCCTGGCGGTCTTGCCGTAAGCACCACCCTCACTACTCTAGGGGAAATTGCGCGGGCGCGCGGTGAGTTGGCCAAAGCTGCGGACTATTACTCGCAAGCCCTGGCGATCCAACAAAAATTCTCTCCCGGCGGGTTAAATGCAGCAATCAATCTGATCAATCTGGGTGACGTCGCTCGGCAGCGCGGCGAAAAAGCTGCGGCCAAGCGCTACTTACGCCAGGCATTGGCAATTCAGGAAGAGCGCGGTCTGAACAACCTGGATAAGACATCCACTCTTGATTCTCTGGGTGATGTTTTTAACGATGCTAACGATCTGGCTGCTGCCGAGAAGTACTATCGCCGGGCCTTTAGGATTCGCGAAAAAGCATATCCGGACAGCTTCTATGTAGCATGGAGCCTCCAGCATCTTGGCGATCTGGCGCTCAAACGCCACGATTGGAAGGCTGCTGAAGAGCAGTACCACCAAGCGTTGGCATTACAAGAAAAGCAAGCGCCCGTGAGCCTCGAGCATGCGGAAACGTTGGCTGCCTTGGCCGGAATCGAGCGGCGCAGGAAGCAATTCGACGATGCTGCCCGTTTGTATAAAGAGGCGCTGGATGTTTTCGAGAGTCAGACAGCTATGCTCGGCGGTTCCGAAGACATACGCTCCCGTTTCCGTGCCCAACATGCAGGTTTTTACCATGACTACATGGATCTGCTCATCAGCGAAAAGAAGCCCGATCAAGCCTTCCAAATCCTGGAGCGCTGGCATGCTCGCACTTTGCAAGAGATGTTGGCCGCAGCCCACGTCGATATCCATACGGGGGTCGATCCTGGACTGATTCAGCAGGAGCGCAGGCTACGGCAAACGTTCAATGAAAAAGCAGGCCATCGCATACAGCTGCTGAATGGCGATCATACGGCCGAGCAAGTGACGGCCCTCGACCAGGAAATCAAAGACGTTCTGAAACAGCAGCAGGATGTGGAAGATCAGATTCGTGCGAGTAGCCCAGCCTATGCTGCCTTGACGCAACCACAGCCCTTGAGTATCACGGACGTCCAACAAATGCTGCTTGATGCCGATACAACATTGCTGGAGTACGTTCTCGGTCAAGACCGCAGCTATGTTTTCGTGGTCAGCACGACCTCCCTCGCGGCATACAAACTTCCAAAACGGGAAGAGATAGAGCGGGCCGCCCGCCGCTTATATCAACTCTTGCGCACCTGGCATGCTCTGGAACCGGGCAAAAATTCGATGCCATCCAGCGGGCTGAGAGAGATGGAGATCAGAAGCGCATCCACCGCCTTGAGCCGGATCGTGCTTGCGCCTGTTGCGGGCCAACTCCAGCGAAAGCGCCTGCTGATCGTGAGCGACGGCGCTCTGCAGTACATCCCTTTTGCGGCGCTGCCCGAGCCCGCGCATGCTGGCGATGCTCACGGCCGCCGCTTGCCATCTCCGCTGATTGCAGAACACGAAGTTATCAAGCTGCCCTCGGCATCGGTACTGGAGACTTTGCGGCAGCAGGCGGCTGCACGTAATGCGCCCGACAAGGCTATTGCCGTGCTAGCCGACCCGGTTTTCGACAAAGAAGACGAGCGACTGGGAACAAAAACGACGTCTTCGCAGAGCGCTTTGGATGCATCCTCGGCATTCAGAGATACCCGTTCCCTCCCTGCTTCTGGAGCTGCCTCTGCGGCAGTAAGCCCCGAGGATGTCTCTCTTTCCACAGAGAGCCTGACCCGCTCATTAGCCGACGTGGGCGCAAAAACAGGCGAATTCCGTCTCTCGCGGCTGCCGTTCACGCGACGCGAAGCTGAGGCCATTGTGGCGGTCACGCCGGAAGGGCAGAGAATGGAAGCTTTGGATTTCGACGCCAGCCGGGCGACGGCGACCGATCCCAAATTGGGGGAATATCGCATCGTGCATTTTGCGACTCATGGTTTGTTGGATAGCGAGCATCCGGAGCTTTCCGGCCTGGTGCTTTCTCTGGTGGATAAGCAAGGACATGCGCAAAATGGATTTTTAGGCTTGGAGGATATTTACAACCTGAATTTGCCGGCAGATTTGGTGGTTTTGAGTGCGTGCGAGACCGGATTGGGAAAAGAAATTAACGGCGAAGGCCTGGTAGGCCTGACGCGTGGATTCATGTACGCGGGCGCCAGCCGCGTGATGGCCAGCCTATGGAAGGTGGATGATGTGGCCACCGCCGAACTTATGCGCCGCTTCTACCAGGGAGTTGAGCAGCAGGGAATGAGGCCGGCGGCGGCCCTGCACAAAGCCCAGCTTGAGATGTGGCAACAGAAGCGCTGGCGCGATCCATATTATTGGGCCGCATTCGAATTGCAGGGAGAATGGAAATAGTGCTTCCGCGCAAGTCCAACTCAAATATGTGAGCCGCCCTACAGTGCCAACCAGTACCGAGATACTTTTGGTAATCGAGCCCAACCCATGACGCGTCAGGTCGCGTGTAGTTACAGAATAAAAAGAGAAGAGAAACAAAAACAGGGAAGCCGCGGAATTAACTGCGGCTTCCCTGATCAGAAGCGACAGAGGCGATGTCATTTAATTGGACGCAGAACAGCCATATTCGGTTGTTCTTTTTACAAAAAAGATCGAAGATTTTTTGTGAAAAATTTGTTTTTCGGATCAGGTACTAAGTAGTTTGTCTTAGGCAGCATCTCGATATGCATGTCTCTTCTGCCGCAAATGAAATCCTTTCGCTTGCCATGAAATCCAAAGCGATTCAGGAAAAATTCGTAGAGATCGATGGCTGCCGCATACGCTATCTGACCGGGGGCGAGGGCGTTCCGCTGGTCTTGATCCATGGTTTGCTGGGGTACTCTTTTTCCTGGCGCTTTAACCTTGAGGCGCTTGCCCAACACACCCGCGTTTACGCCCTCGATCTGCCGGGTACGGGATTTTCCGGCAGGCAGCCCGTCATGCCGGCTGATCTGACTTCTCTGGCGCAACTGGCGCTTGCTTTCATGCAGGCGATAGGAGTGAAGTCGGCCATTGTTCTGGGCAGCTCCCATGGCGGTGGCGTGGCGCTGGTGGCGGCTGCCATGGCAAAGCAGCGAAACATCTCCATCAAGGCAATGATCCTGGCCTCGCCTGTCAATCCCTGGTCGAGCCAGGGAGCATTTCTCACCCGGGTTGCAGGGTCGTATATCGGCGGCAGGATTTTTCGGTCCGTAGCCTGGTGCCTGGCGCCGCTGCACGGCAGAATCCTGATGCGCATGTATGGCGATCCGCGGCGCGTGACGCCGGAGACCGTCGAAGGCTATAGCCGGGCCATTGCCGTTCCCGGCACGATTGATGCCCTGCTGGGCCGGGTCAAGAACTGGAGGAGCAATCTGGCCAAGGTCGAGGAGGCGCTGCCGCAGGTCGCTGATATTCCAACCCTGTTGCTCTGGGGCGAGCGCGATGGCGCCGTGTACCTTTCTTCAGCGCAGCAGCTCATGAGCAGGCTGCAGCACGCTGAGTTGCACGTCATTCCCGGCGCCGGTCATTTGCCATACGAGGAAATGCCTGAGCAGTTTAACCAGTTGGTCATCGGGTTTTTGATAAAGCTTAGAGATTCCGGCGAAAAGCGCCCCAGTGTTTACAATAGTCCGACATGAAGCTTTGCCAGGAAATCCACTGAATGTCCGGATACTTGTTCGAACTCTTTCGCCATTTTTTCCGGGAATACGGATATTGGGCAATCGGCGCGGCCTTGCTTCTGGAAAATGCCGGTATTCCCGTTCCGGGAGAGACTGTTCTTCTATTTGCCAGCTTTCTTGCTTTTTCTGAAGGCCGGCTGCACCTGCCTTTGATTATCCTGGTTGGGACGGTTGCCGCTACCCTGGGCGACAATCTGGGGTACTTTATCGGCAACCGGGGTGGAAGGCCGCTGTTGGAGCGCTACCGCAAGCTCTTTCGCATTCAGCCGGAGATGATCGCGCGCGGTGAGCAGCTCTTTCAGCGGCGGGGAGCACTGACGGTCTTTCTGGCGCGTTTTATTTTCGGAATGAGGGTCATTACCGGGCCGCTGGCCGGGGTCTTACGCATGCCCTGGAGGCGCTTTGTGCTCTTCAACTTTCTGGGGGCCGTGAGCTGGGTGACGGTGATCTCCTGCGCGGGTTATTTCTTCGGAAGCCAGTGGGAGCGGCTCATGCGCATCTTCAAGAACGCCAACATCGTAATTTTCATAGTGATTGCCGGGATTGTGCTGGTTCACTGGTTGCGCTCCCGCCACGCCCGGGCACAAATCGCAGCGGCAAAAAGCGCTGACCAATAGAACCGGTCGAGATTAGTGCAGAGTCTGCGCTTCCTGAAGTCCGCTACGGGCCTCATAATTGTTGGGGTCCAACTCTAACGCCGCTTTGAAGTCCTTAATGGCAGCGGCATTGTTTTTATGCTCAAACTGCCAGTTGCCGTCGGCCACCAGTGCCCGCGCTTTCTCTTCAGGTGTCTCAGTATTTTGACTGGGATGCCTGGCTGTTTGCGTCTCTGATCGCCAGGGCGAATCTGGTTTCGCGTCTGTTTGCTGCTCGGGTTGCGCCCCCGCCGGCTTCCCCCCGACTCTGTCGGTCGGGCTCGAATCATGGCCCGCACCACAATCGTCTGGGTTCACATCGAACGAGCCAACTGGGACGTCGAACTTGTCAACGTAGGAATAGCGCATGACAATGCCTTGCTTGAGTATGAACAAGCCATTTTCCGACTGGCTGCAAGCACGCTCCGCTACGATTGGCTTCACGCGAGTCAAAAATTTCTGAGCATCGAACTCAGTCGCATTCACTTTTACCAGGCGGAAAGAGTAGACGAGCATTCCCTCCTGCCCAGCGATGTCCAGCATTTCCTGGTCTCCATCAACCATCCTGGGAAGTCCCTGGTCACGCTTGGCTTTGTTCGCGATCCTGGTAAGGAAGGCGGCAGACTTGACGTCCCCATTGCCCTCCGAGAGCCTGGCCTCAAGTAATCTCGGCACCAAACGTGCACTTATTACGGCTAATGCGACAAGCACTACAATCACCACTAGTAAGATCTTTAGCGCTTTCATCTCGCTCCTCCTTTGCCGAACAGGTTGATACGAACCGACTCTCTTTACCTGGCCTCCTGCTGCTGCAGGTGCAATTCTTTGGGTGAATTGACCGGAGGATGCGTACTGCTTACGGACACTGCTTCGCTGTCCCAGGTAATTCGAAGTCCCAGGTAATTCAAACCCGCCAGCAGCAGAACTATGACGCCGCCGTAGGCCAAGAAGCCATACTTCAGTATGTGCTTGAACAGCGCCGCAACCTTAGTCAAATCGCTTGGTGTGCAGGCATTATGCTACAGCCTCATTAAGAACGGATTAAAATAAAAAAAGGCACCCCGTGAACACCGCACTCCAATCCATGCTCGCCCGGGTGGACCGCAAAGCCTGGGCGCGTTTTTTTATCGCCATTGGCGGCCTGACCGTGGCCTTTGCCGCCGCCCTGTATTCGACAGTGGCGCGCGATACCGGCGACGTGCTTATGACCGCCGTGTTGGCTTCTTTCGCTCTGCTCACGGCGGGGATCGTGGGCGTTCTCACAGTCCCTTATCTGGCCAAGCGTGTGGCTGCCCACCGCCGGCGCGAGCGCTTCCAATACGAATTCACCAAAGAGTTCGCCATCTACCTGCTTGCCGTACTGGTGATTGTTGTTGCGGCGCTCAATACCGGCAACAATCTTTTGTTCATCGTGGTCTCGGCCATGCTGGCGGCCATTGCCGTCTCTGGCTTTGCCTCCGCTGGAATGCTGCGCGCCCTGGAGCTTGAGGCGGGACTGCCGACGCATGTTTTTGCCGGATCCACCGTGATGGGAAGGCTCATTCTTGCCAATCGGCGATGGTGGGCGCCGGCGCTTTCGGTCAGCGTTGTTCCGCTCAAGAGCAAGGCCGGAAGGAAGTATTACAAATGGCAGCGCACCATGTGGGGATGGCCGCGCAAGAGCCCTCCTGAGGGCCAGTGGCTGCGCCTGTCAGATTGGGAGTGGAAGTCCTACATCGAGCCCGCGGCTCCGCCCGCCATCTTTCAGGGAACGGTTTATTTCCCCATGATTCGCCGCAAAAGCACGGCCTCGGCCGATGTGGAACTGAATTTTCTGCATCGCGGACTTTATGCCCAGAAAGGATTGGGGATCGCAACCCGCTTTCCTTTTGCCTTCTTCAAGAAGACCCGCCCGGTGGCCTTCTCGCAGGAGGTTGTGGTGTATCCGTCGGTCGAACCCACGGAAGACTTCTTCCAGGTGTTGCCGATGATTACCGGAGAATTTGAAATGTTCGTGCGCGGGCGCGGCAACAATCTTTACCTGATACGCGAGCATACTCCCGATGATTCCGCCCGGCACCTGGACTGGAAGGCCACCGCTAAAACCGGCGCGCTCAAAGTCAGGGAGTTTACCCGGGAAGACGAGCGCAAATTACGAATTGTGTTCGATAATGCTCCGCCGGGAGCGGTTTCTGAGAAGGACTATGAAAAAGGCGTTTCGCTGACGGCATCGCTGGCCTGGCACTTTGCCCAGAGCGACACCCAACTCAGCTTCGCCGGCCAGGGATACAACGGCAGCGGCGATGTCTACGAATTTCTCCGTTATCTGGCGATGGTGCAGCCCGGCGAAACAGGCAAGCTGCTCGATGATCTTGAAGTCACCGACGATTACAACGTCGTGATTACTGCCCGCAAGAGGGGGAGCATCTCTACGAATCTGTGGAACTCTTCGTATTTCTTATTTATGCAAAGTTAGAAAAGCAAACCACCCTTCGGCTCCGCTCAGGGCAGGCTACGGACAACAAAGGAAAATCAAGGACACAAAGAGAGGGGTATTCTGAGACTGAGTACCGAGTACTGAGTGCTGCGTGCTAAACTTGCCGCAGCGCTCCGTCCGTGGTTCCATGAACTTTTCGTCGGTCGTCAAGCAGTTAAAAAAAATTGCAGGTCGTGATGCCGTGCTCGAGCGGGTTGAAGACCTGATGCTCTATGAGTACGACGCCGGCATTCTCACCGGTTCGCCTCGCGCCGTGGTCTTCCCCGAGACCACTGAGCAGGTTTCGCGGATCATGCGCCTGCTCTCTGAGAGCGGATTTCCGGTTGTCCCTCGCGGCGCAGGTACCGGACTGAGCGGAGGCGCCATCGCCCGCGACGGGGCCATCGTTCTTGGCTTCGCGCGCATGAATAAAATCCTGGAAATTGATGCCGAGAATCAGCGCGCAGTGGTGCAGCCGGGCGTGGTCAATCTTGATCTTTCGGCGGCGGCTAAACGTTACGGCCTATACTTTGCTCCCGATCCTTCCAGCCAGAAGGCGTGCACTATCGGCGGCAATGTCGCCGAGAATTCCGGAGGTCCGCACACGCTGGCCTATGGCGTCACCGTGAACCACGTCACCGGAGTGGAAGTGGTTTTGCCCGATGGCCGCATCGTGAATTTTGGCGGCAAAACTTCTGATCTGTGTGGTTACGATCTCACCGGATTTTTTGTGGGATCGGAAGGCACCCTGGGTATTGCTACAAAAATCACGGTCCGGCTGATGCGTATTCCGGAGGCGACGGCTACGCTGCTGGCCATCTACAACACCATTGATGACGCCGCCAATACGGTTGCGGCCATCACCCGAGAGGGAATCACCCCGGCAGCACTGGAGCTGATGGATGGATGGGTGCTGCGCATGGTCGAAGCTGCTACTCATGCCGGATATCCACTCGATGCGGGCGCCGTGCTGCTGATTGAAGTAGAGGGCCTGCGCGAGGTCGTGGAAGAGCAGGCGGAAGCGGTCCGCCAGGTCTGCCGCAAGCAGAAGGCGCGTGAAGTACGCCGCGCCCGCGATGAGCGCGAGCGGCAACTGCTATGGGCAGGCCGCAAGAATGCCGCCGGCGCGGTGGGCCGCGTCTCGCCCAAGTACTACACCCAGGATGGAGTCATTCCCCGCAGCCGGGTGCCCGATGCCCTGCGCTATGTCGAGAGCGTGGCAAAAAAATACTCGGTGACCATTGGCAATATCCTGCATGCCGGCGACGGCAATCTGCACCCCATCATCTGTTTCGATCCGCGCGATCCCGACCACAAGCGGCGCGCCATGCAGGCTTCAGACGACATCATCGCTTATTGCGTTTCTGTGGGAGGCAGCATCACCGGCGAGCACGGCGTGGGCATGGAAAAAAACGAGCTCATGGGCCTGTCATTCAATGAAGATGATCTTGCCGTCATGCGGCGGCTGCATGATGCTATGAATCCGCGCTCGATCCTGAATCCGCAAAAGCTGTTTCCCACCAGTGGCGGTTGCCGCGAAGCCGGGGCCTCGCCTGAGATGACGGCAAAGATTGTCGGCGACGTTGGAACGGGAACGGCCAGCGCATGAATACCGCACTCCAAACCGGCTCGTTGGCGCGTGACCTGGCCTCGATTTGCGGCGCGCAGCACGTGGACGAAGACCCGGCGTTAGAGGCCTTCGCCATCGACGGAATGACGCCCGCGATTGCCGTTTCTCCAGCCACGGTACAGGAAGCCGCAAACGTGGTTGCTTGTGCGGCCGCACAAAATCTGACGGTGGTCCCCGCCGGTGGATTTACCGCCATGGCTACGGGCGGAATCCCGGAGCGCATCAGTATCCTTCTGCGCACCACGCGGCTGGTGGGGGTGACCCACTATGATCCTGCTGATCTGACCATCGGGGTCGGCGCGGGATGCACTCTGGCTGCGCTGGATGCTGTGCTGGCCGAGCATGGGCAGTTTCTTCCTCTTGATCCGCCGCATCCAGAACATGCCACTGTGGGCGGAACCCTGGCGGCTGCTGTGCACGGTCCGCTGAAGCATGGTTATGGCGGAATGCGCGATTTCTGTGTCGGCATTCAGTTCGTCACCGGCGAAGGTAAGCTGGCCAAGGGCGGTGGACGCGTAGTCAAGAACGTCGCCGGCTACGACCTGATGAAGCTGATGATCGGCAGCTACGGCTCCCTCGGCGTGATTGTAGAAGCTAATTTCAAAGTGTTCCCCCGTCAGGGACGCGGCAATCGCATGCGCACGTTTGTCCTGGAATTTACATCGCTTTCGGGAGCGATCCATTTCCGGAATTTCATGCGCAGCTCGCACCTCACTCCCATGTGCCTGGAGCTGGTCTCGCCGCGCGCCCAGGAGTATTTGACGGAAGAGGCCCCGACGCCGCGCGATCCTGATGACTATGCACCTGCGGCGCCCGGAGGCCCGCCTTCGGCGCGCTGGCGTATTTTACTGCGCACTGCCGGGAGCGAAGCGGTCCTCGGGCGCTATCGCAAAGAAATGGGAATCAATTTGAGCGCGGAGCTGAACGGCGAGGAAGAAGCAAAGACCTGGAAATACGTCGGCAATTTCGAGGCCTCCGTTTTGGAACGCCATCGCAATGCGATGTTTGCCCGCATGAATGTAAGCCCGGCGGAGGTGGAAGCCGCCATCGGCGCCGCCGAGCAGGCGGGAGTGGATAACAACCTGCTCGTCGCCGTGGTGGGGCGCGCCGGATTGGGCGCCCTGGTGCTGGCTTTTATTCCGCTCTCGGTGGATCCGCCGTCGGCCATGCAGTACGCCAACACAATTTCGGCGTTGCGCTCGGCGTTGCCGCCGGATTCGGCAGTGGTAGTTACCCGCTGCCCGCAGGAAGCCAAGTGGCATTTCAACGTTTGGGGATCAACCCCCACGGATCTCGAAGCCATGCGTGCGGTGAAGCGCGCCCTCGATCCTAAAGGCATTCTTAATCGGGGAAGATTTTTGGTGTGAAGAATCTATTTCACCACGGAGGCACGGAGAATTGAATCATTGGGTCATCGGGTCATTGAATCATTGTGGAATTGTGTGATTTTGTAATCGGGTAATTGGATGGTGGGCAAAATAAATCACGCAATTACCAAATTACCCAATTATCAAATTATGCAATTACTCAATTCTCCCTGGCTTTGTGGTGAAAATAGGTCGTAGCGAAATAAATTGACGACAGCCATCCAACCCGAAACCAGCGACCGTCCTACCTGGGAGCTTTACTCTGCGTGCATCCAGTGTGGTTTGTGCCTGAACGCCTGCCCTACTTACCGCGTTCTGGGCACAGAGATGGATTCGCCCCGCGGCCGCATCTACCAGGTGCTGCAAGTAGACAGCGGCCGGTTGCCGGTTGCGGAGTCGTTTGTTACCCACATTGACCGCTGCCTCGATTGCCGGGGATGCGAGACTGCTTGTCCTTCCGGCGTGCAATACGGACGCATCGTGGAACGCGCCCGCGCCCTCATCGAGCACCAGTATCGCCGTCCCTGGCTGGAGCGCAAACTGCGCAATTATTTTTTCAACTCCGTGCTGCCTGACCGGCGCATGCTGGCGCGCTGGGCGCGGCGCATGCGCTTTCTGCAAACATCAGGATTGCAGAAAATGGCGCGCGCCACCGGTATCGTGAAGTTGCTGGGACTGGCGAACGTGGAAAAACTATCACCGAAGTTCGACGAGTATTTTTATTTTGAAGATTTCGGGAAGACTTTTCCTGCCATCGGCGAAACCCGGGGGAGAGTTGCTTTTCTCGCCGGATGCATCGCCAGTGTTGCCTTCGCCGAACTGAACCGCGCCACCGTGCGCGTGCTGCAGCAGAACGGAGTAGACGTATTCATTCCCAGCAAACAAAGTTGCTGCGGGGCTCTGCATGCTCATGCCGGCTTCCGCGATCAGGCCCGTGAGCTGGCGCGCAACAACATACGCGCAATGCTCGACGGCAAATTCGACGCCATTGTGACTAACGCCGCCGGATGTGGCTCTACGATGAAAGAATACGGCGACCTGCTGGAGCATGATCCTGAATTTTCAGGACGCGCTCGCGACTTTGCCGCCAAGGTGAAAGATGTGACTGAGTATCTGGCGAAGTTGGGAATCAAGCCGCCAAAAAAGAAGATCACCGGCCGCGTTACCTATCAGGACCCCTGCCACCTTGCTCACGGACAGCGCATTCGCAGCGCTCCGCGCGAAATTTTGAAACTATTAGGCGCTGACCTGGTGGAGATGCAGCACGCCGATATCTGCTGTGGCAGCGCGGGAACGTATAACGTCACCCAGAACGAACTCGCCATGCGGATTCTCGATCAAAAGATGAACAGCATCAAAGGCGTGGACCCGGACACGATCGTGACCGCGAACGTCGGGTGCGTGTTGCAGCTTCGCGCTGGAGTCGCACGACGCGGGTTGAAAGCCGATGTGAAGCATGTGATCGAGTTGCTGGATCAGGCTTACTAGAAAAGCATTCAGCACTCAGCCAAAAAAGAGCCCGCCTCTTCGGCGGGCTCTTTTTGAGGGTCAATTCCCGAGGCTTCGGTTACTTTCCACCTCCTCCTGTCTTTGTGGAAACCGGAGTCATATCCATTTCCATGGCCGGAGCTGCCGGTTTGGCCGGAGTCTTAACAGCATCTCTGGCGGCGACCACAGGTGTAGTTGCGTTGCCATTTTTGGCTGTCGGAGCGACTACCTGGATAATGTTCATCATGCCCAGATCTTCGTGGCCAAGGATGTGGCAATGGAAGACGAAGGTCCCAACGTCCGGTCCACGGAAATCGATGCGGAGTTTGACATTCGGGTAAGGATGAGATGGATTTCCATCCCATCCTGGGACTTCGATCATGTCGAGATACTGGCCCGTAATGGCCGGGGCTTTCGGCATACCGTTGATTTGAAAGTTGTTCTGGGATTCAACCAGGAAGTGGACCTGATGGAAATGGAATTCGTGATTTTCTAAAGCATGGTTCTCCACCGTCCACTCCTCGACCGTGCCCTGCGTGGCCACAATCGCCGGCGGGGCGTTGGGATCAAACACCTTTTCCGGCTGTCCGTCTACAACCATAAAGAAAGTCGTCGGCTGAATCTCATCGAAAAACACTTTGCGTTCTTTCGCGATCGGCGCCGTTGCCAGGCCGGCGAAGCGCCGCTGGCTGGTATTCAAGGCAGTGAAAGCGCCCATCCTATCATCGCTGCTCGCGGTTACGTTTGCCGCTAAAGCTGCAACCGCTTTAATGTTAAAGATTGGGCGGGTAGGATCGCAGTCGCCATCGGCGCCGGTATTGATGCTTGTTGTAACCAGTTGGGCCAACTTCACGGTAGAAGATGGCGCGCTCACGATGAATTCAACACGTGAAGCGGGAGGGAGCCGGAAATGACTGACCGTAATCAGCCGGCCCGGCTGAATGCCATCCTGTGAGTTTACTGGAACAGCATCAATCGCCACCAACTGTAACGGCTGCGCCAGCCTATCAAACTGCACTTGCAGATCAAGGATCGTATCTGCCGATGAATTTGTAACTCGCCAGAACTCTTTTCCCCCGCCTGCCATCTGCAGGACCGCGGGAGTGAACGTAACGGGGCCGCCGGAAGTTTTCTGGTACGAATCGATTGGAACATTGTTGACGGTGATGTCCTGGAAGGGAACATCGTTGACGCATCCGCCCGAGCCCTCACCCAATCCCTGGGCCTGGGTCTGGTCGCGGATCACGATGATGCGCTGGCGAAGTCCTGAGACCACGGGCTGCACATTGTTGATGCCATCCACCACCAGCGCGCCCGATGCGCCGCCGAGCAGGGCATGCTCAGCGATGCCGTGAATATGCGGATGGTACCAGTAAAGTCCGGGCGGCTCATTGCTGGGAAAAGCGACATTGTACTGGAACGTCTGACCGGGGTTGATGATCGTCTTGATGACTTCATCCTGGTGACAGGTGGGAGAAGTGTTTGTCCCATGGTAATGAATATTCATCGAAGAGCTGTTCATCGTCGTGTCGCCACAGTGGGGCGGGTCTACCGTCATGGGATTTGTTCCCGCCGGGGTGTTATTGGTGACCGTAATTACCAGATGGTCGCCCGGTTTCACATGCAAGGTGGGATTCTGCAACCCATCAGGAGTCATGAAGCAGAAAAGCTCTCTCCCGGTGGAATCGAACCGGTGCTGATAGGAGAACCTTACGTTGAGCACTCCATTAAAGCTGAAAAGCGCCGAAGGGTTGTGTATCGCGCCACCCGCCGCCGGGCGTGGACACGGATTCGAAACCGGCGCGACAGGTTGAGGAGAGTTCGCGGCTGTGGTTGTTACCTGCGCAGCGCATATTTGCACCAGCGCTAAAGCAAGAACGATGGACGAAAGTAGAGGATTCTTCATAGTGGTTTTCTCCAGAGTTGGTCGTGAACACCACGGCGAACATGAGAAGCCGCAATTCCCAATATGGGAAATAAATGGCTTAAACTACGGATGGCAATGCCAGCCTGCGATCAATGTTCTGTGAATGTTCCGCGCGACGTTTTTCGTTAGTGGATTGCCGACTGCTTCACGGTTTGGGGCCGGAAAGCGTCGACAGAGAGAGAAATCCTTTCACTGAAACGCGTTCATAGTGGATGATATGATCCACCTGGTTTAAGGGTCTCGAGCCTTGCCGTGGCCGCGGCGGAAACTCGCCGGATGTTACAGGGTCATTTTACAGCTATTGCGAAATCGTGCTATTAAAGAACACCTTTGTGCGCCGTGTCAATAGGCTGGCCAGATTTCCCAGCGATGGCAGCGCAAGAATTTGCAACTGGAGTGTTATTTTCTCCGCGCCCGCGCGCTGGATCATTTCTTTTCCGCCAGGATTTCGTCTTCCTCTTTCCCCTGCTGGGTCAGCTTCAATATAACGTTGTAATCTTCCAGGGTTGAGGTGTCGCCCACGACTTTGTCGGTACTCACGACTTCACGCAGCAGCCGGCGCATGATCTTGCCGCTGCGTGTTTTGGGCAGACCGGCGACAAACAGGATTTTTTCAGGACGCGAGATGCTGCCGATCTCCTTCGTCACCCATTCTTTCAATTCATCGGCGAGCGCCGGGCTTTCTTTGGCTGTGGCCTTCAATGTTACGAAGGCGTGAATGCCTTCGCCTTTAATCTCATGCGGCACGCCGACTACGGCAGCTTCGGCAACGTCCTTATGCCGCACCAGCGCGGATTCGACTTCCATGCTGCTGAGGCGATGGCCGGAGACTTTGATCACATCGTCATTGCGTCCCAGGATCCAGATATAGCCATCTTCGTCGCGCGTGGCGGTGTCGCCGGTGAAATATTTGCCGGGGAAGCGCGACCAGTAGTTTTGCTTGAAGCGTTCCGGATCGCCATGCAATGTGCGCAGCATGGAAGGCCATGGGCGCGTTAGCACCAGGTAACCTTTGCCGACCGGGATGGAATTCCCATTTTCGTCCAGGATGTCAGGCACTGCTCCCGGCAGCGGACGCGTGGCCGAGGCCGGCTTGGCCGGTGTGGCTCCCGGCACGGGAGAGATCATGATGCCGCCGGTTTCGGTCTGCCACCATGTATCCACGATGGGAAGCTTTTCTTTGCCGATCACTTGGTAATACCACTTCCATGCCGCCGGATTGATGGGCTCGCCCACCGATCCCAGCAGCCGCAGCGAAGACAGATCATGCGAGTTGGGGAAGTCATCGCCCTGGCGAATGAACGAACGGATCGCAGTAGGCGAAGTGTAGAAAATATTGACGCGATACTTTTCGATGATGCGCCAGAAGCGGTCGGGCTTGGGCCAGTCGGGCGCGCCTTCATACATCAATGTCGTGGCCCCGGCCGCCAGCGGTCCGTAGACGACATACGAATGTCCCGTCACCCAGCCCACGTCGGCAGTGCACCAATAAATATCTTCATCTTTAATGTCGAAGACCCAATTCATGGTGGCCAGCACCGCGGTGAGGTATCCGCCGGTGGTGTGCACCACGCCTTTGGGTTTGCCGGTGGTGCCTGAAGTATAGAGAACGTACAAGGGATGCTCGCTGTCGAGCGGCTCGGCTGGGCACTGCTCGCTTACGCCCTCTGTCAACTCGTGCCACCAGTGATCGCGTCCGGCTTTCATCGCGACTTTTGTCCCCAGCCGCCGGAAGACGACCTGATGCTTTATCGTCGGACACTCCGGCAGGGCTTCATCCACGTTGGGCTTAAGGGGAATTTCCTTGCCGCGGCGCAGGCCAGCGTCGGCGGTGATAACGAGCGATGCAGAAAGATCCTGAATACGCGCCTTAAGGGCCTCTGCCGAAAAGCCGCCAAAGACTACGGAATGCGTGATGCCCAGCCGCGCGCAGGCCAGCATGGCAATCGCGGCCTCAGGGATCATGGGCATGTAGATAATGCTGCGATCTCCGCTTTTCAAGCCAAGCTTCTTGAGGGCGTTGGCTAATTTGGCGACGCGCCGGTACAACTCCTGGTAAGTGAGGATGCGTTGTTCGAAGTTCTCTCCCTCCCAGATGATGGCGGCCTTGTTGCGCCGGGCGGAAGAGAGATGGCGGTCAATGCAGTTGTAAGCCACATTGGTCTTGCCGCCGATGAACCATTTGGCAAAAGGCGGATTCGACCAGTCGAGCACCTGCTTCCAAGGCGCAAACCAGTGCAGACTTTTCGCCTGCTCGCCCCAGAATTTTTCCGGGTCGGCGACGGAAGCTTTGTATAAAGCCTCGTATTGCTCCATGGAACCGATATGGGCTTTCTCGCTGAAATATTTTGGAGGGGGAAAGATTTCTTGTTGATTCATAATGAATGCCGGAAGAGATTCTACAAGATGATCCAGCCCAAGGCTAGGCTCATACCAACGTGTTCCGCAAGGCTTCGACGCTGCTGACAGGTGGTTTGCAGGAAGATTCCGAACATACGACCGCGACCGTTTTTTTCTCTTTGACGGTCGGCAGGTTGGGGATTGTTTCTGCCAGCGCGGGGGGAAGGTTTTCAGGCATGGCCTGGCCTTCTGGAATCCGCAACACGGATTTATTCAGAGAAAAACTTTCGACCGCAGCGTGATGAAGCTGACTGGCTATTGCGCCGTCGTTATTTTTTTCGAGGATGACGATCTGGGTGTGCGGAGTGGAGAACATGGCCGCAGCGATGCCGTAGGTGCCGGCAAACATTCCGTATTGTTCGGCCAATCCGGCGAAGACCTCGAGGGTTTCTTCTGCCTTCTCGCGATAGCCGAGGTCATTCGTGTAGGCATGCAAGCGCAGCAGGGCAATGGCCGCCGATGGATCGGCCGCTGGAGTAGGAGCGTCCTGAAAGGGCTTGCGCCGCGCGGCGAGGGCTCCGAGACGGTTCTGGCCGGTGATTTCGGTATCAAAGAAGCCGCCCGAAGTTGGATCATAGAAGCGCGCGATCATGGCATCGCCAATTTCGTGGGCGGTTTTGAAGTAGCGCAGCTCTGAGGTGGCCTCGTAGGCATCGAGGCAAGCGGAGACCATATAGGCATAGTCGTCGAGCATTCCGGGCACATGCCGAACTTCAGCTTTGGAATCGGAATAGGCGATCACGTGTCCCATTCCCTTTTTGGGATGCCATGCCTGCGACAGTATACGGTTGAGCGACTTCAGGGCAAACCCCTGGGCAGCTTCTATCTTGAGCGCCCGGGCCGCGCTCAAATATGCGGAGATGCAAAGCGCATTCCAGTTCACATAAACCGTCTTATCAATATAAGGAGTGGGCCGCTGGAGGCGCGCGGCATACATTTTCTTTTTAGCGGAGGCCAGCAGCGCGTTTACTTTTTCCTGGGGGAATCCCAGGCGGCGGGAAATTTCATCCACAGGAGCGCGCGCGTAGAGAACGTTCTTCTCGTGATTGTGGTGCATCTCGCCGACCTCGCCAATGTCATAGTGCAAGGTGGCGACTTTGAATTCGTCTTCGCTCAGACAGGCGGCGGCTTCGCCTACCGTCCAAGTAAAGTAGTCGCCATCGTCGTCGAGGTTGATATCTGCATCTTGCGAGCCATAGAAGCCGCCGCGCTCGCGGTCGCTGAGCCACTCATCCATCCAGCGGATGATGTCACGGGCCACATTGGCAAAAAATTCATTCTTCGTGGCCTGGTATCCGTGGACGTAGTTCAGCAGCAGCCCGGCATTGTCGTACGACATTTTCTCGAAGTGGGGCACGATCCAGCGCTCATCCACCGAGTAGCGGTGAAAGCCGCCGGCAAGCTGGTCATAGACGCCGCCCTGCGCCATCTTTTCCAGCGTGGTGGTGATGATGGTCCCCAGAAAATCGGCATGGGTGCGTGAGTAGCGGTCTATCAGCAAATCCATAATTGCCGGATGTGGAAATTTGGGTTCGCTGCCAAAGCCGCCATGTTGCACATCGAAAAGCTTGGCAGCGGAACTGACGATCTTTTCGACCAGTTCGGGTGAAAACTCGGCGCTGCGCCCGGCAAAGGCCTCGGCGTGGGAGATGGCGCTCATTACGCTGTTAGCAGATTCGATCACATCGCCGTGCTTTTCGCGATAGGCCTGGGCAATGGAGAGCAGCACCCGCTTGAATCCAGGACGGCCATAGTGGTCTTCTGGTGGAAAATAAGTGCCGCCATAAAAAGGCTTGCCTTCGGGGGTAAGGAAGGCCGTCAATGGCCAGCCGCCCTGTCCGCTGATGGCCGAGATCGCGGCCTGGTAGCGGCTATCCACATCGGGGCGCTCATCGCGGTCAACTTTTACCGCGATGAAGTGCTCATTAATGATCTGTGCGACCTCGGGGTTCTCGTAGGATTCGCGGTCCATTACATGGCACCAGTGGCACCACACCGCGCCAATATCGAGCAGCACGGGCTTGTTCTGCTGCTGGGCCACGGCAAAGGCCGCCTCTCCCCACTCATGCCAGTGGATAGGCTGGTGCATGGCCGAGCGCAGGTAAGAAGAAGAGGCCTGCGCCAGGGAATTCAGAGACTCGCTTGTCTGCATGGTATTTTCCGTAGCCATATCACTTCAGTCTACGCCATTCCTATTCGCTCCTGTGACTCTTCGGTCGACCCCGAGCGATTGCAGAATGGAGCGATGGCAAGCTACAAACGAGAGCGACCGAACAGCTGGACTTATGCCGGCTTTGAATGGCTTCAGCGCATGCCGGAAAGAGAGCTGGGAAAAGAGGCGGCTTTAATCAGTTGAAACCTCACTGCCACGCCACACCTGGAGCAAGCAGGAAACGTCTCGGATTGCATCAGGATCACATCATGCGGGGCCCGGTGTTTGTGGTGAAAGACCCTGTAGACTCCGCTTTTTAGAACCTCAGTGCCTGGCGAGGGCCGGTCGAGTGAGGGCAGTTTCTTAGTCTGCCGGCGCGTGTTCGCCGAGGCCACTTTCTTTTCCAGCCTATGTTGCAGGTCTATTCGGGAAAGAACCGTGTGCAGAATGAAACCGTTCACGCTACGCCGAGACAGCCCGGCGGCCAGACGAATTAAGGCCGCCTCCCCGGGGGTGCAGCGCAGCAACAAGCTGGTCTTTTTCTCTTTCATCCAGCGTATGCTATCACATTGCTAGCAATGCTATCACTCTGATATTAGTTACCTTCTTGACAAGATTTTCCGAATGTTAGACTATCTAACTTTCAGCGCTCATTCCCTGGAGTAATTTTCATGGCGGTCGAGAGAGTATCCGGCGGTTCCAGCCTGATCGATGTGCTCGACCGTGTGCTGGATAAAGGAATTGTCATCGATGCCTGGGTCAGGATTTCGCTGGTCGGCATTGATCTCATTACCGTTGAAGCGCGCGTGGTTGTCGCCTCCATTGACACTTATTTGAAATATGCGGATGCCGTAGGTCTGACTGGACTGGTTTCCAGGCCACAGTTGGAGGAAGAAGAGCCGCCTCCTCCCGGCCGGCGCATAGTCCGCGGAGATCTTCCACGCTCTCGTTAGAGACTAAGCTATGGCGACTCCGCAAATCACAATTGCTCCCCTGAGAGAAACTTTTTCCAAGCCCCTGCAAGACAGGCCGGCCTTGCGGCTGCTGAGCGCGGAGCAAAGCGATGAAATCTTCCCCATTCTGATCGAAGAACTTGTGGGCCTGGGTTTTTCCAGGGCCCTGGCCGTGCTGGTTGACTTCGAAGCCGGCGTTGCCAGGCCGGTTGCAGCTCTAAATTGCTCCAAGAGCATTAAAGAGCACTTCACGGCGCCGCTCTGGGCTGCGGAAAAACCGCTCATCGCCGCCATGCGGAACCGGCAGCCGGCGGTGATCGATGGTCCGCGCAACGAACGGTTTTTCTGTTATCCCATCATTTACTCCAATGAGCGATTGTGCTGGGAGGCAGACCGCGAGCACCGCGCCGATTGTCTGGCCATCATGAATTCCCGTCAGGCGAGGAGCCTCGATCTTCTGCAGCAGGTTTGTGTGGTTTGCAACATGCGCGCCTATTCCGCCGCCGTGCTGGTGGGGGTTGAAAAGGATAGGACGGCTGCCCGATTGGGGAAAGCGGCCGGGTTGATCCAGCTCGCCAACCGCTATCTTTCCCGGCTGTTCAAGGTCGAGCACTATTACAACCGCATGCGCGACATGGAAATCAACATAGCGCAACGCGACACCGTCATGATGAGTATTGCCGATCCGGTGATTCTGACGGATGCTCAATTGAGGGTCATCACCCAGAACCGGGCCGCCGAGCGATTTTTCAAACTCCCTTCCGAGCAGGAGAGCGCCACGCAAGGCGCGATTCGGGCGGTGGAATTAAACAACCTGCTCTTTTCCGCGACCCTCTCCTCGCTTTCAGTTGCCGGACGTGAGGATAATTCCCGCGATATTACCCTGGTGGACGTAGAAGAAGGCCGCGAGGTATTGTTCGAGGCGGTTTGCGCCCCAACCATCGATTCCGACGGCTTGCGCTCCGGCCTGGTTACGGTGATGCGCAACGTTACTGACCTGCGCGGAGCTGACGTCGAGGTCAGGACGAACCTGGAGAAGTTGCGCAACGCCGAGGAGGTGCTTCGCCAGGACCGCGACCGCCTCGATCTGGTCATCAGGAACGTGGGCGACCCAATCATTGTTGCCGATCACTCCGCCAAGATGGTGCTGCTTGATCCCCTGGCGCAGGAATTGCTGGGTAAAAGGACCGACGAGAACAGCTCAGCCGCCCTCGCCGCCGAACCCAAGATCATCAAGAACCAGGCCAAGATCGACGCCTATCTGCAGGGCTTTATTTTCTTCTCTACCACGCGTAATGAAACCCGCTCCATCACGCTTTACAATCCGTTGGTTTCGGCCGAAGTGGAATATGAGGTCAGGTCGGGAAAGATACTCGACAGCCGTGGGCAGGTTTCCTACTGTGTAACTGTGTTGCGCGACTTCAGCGCCTGGAAAAAGTTAGAGCAACTGAAAACAGAACGCCACATGCTGGAGATAGAAAAGTTTTCGGCCACCGGGCGGCTGGCGGGCACAATCGCGCATGAGGTCAACAACCCCATGGAAGCCATTAAGAACGCCATTCATCTGCTCGACCGGCATGTGGATTCCGAGGGGAAGCCTCTCTACGACATCCTGCTCAAAGAAACCCAGCGCGTTGCCAGCATCGTGCGCCAGATGCTGGGACTTTATCGGCATGGAGAAAATATCGTCAGCTTCGAATTAAACGCCGTGATTGAAGATACCCTGGCCCTCTTCAACCGGCAGCTCAGTACGCGGGGTGTGACCATCAAGCGGCAGTTACAAAATATTCCCGCCGTGCTCGGCTCGGCCGACCAGATGCGGCAGGTGATATCGAACCTGGTGGTAAACGCCAGCGATAGTATGGAACAGGGCGGCATGCTCGTCATCCGCACCCGCTACTATCTCTCGAGCGACGGCCTGCACGGATGGGTGAGGATTTCCATTGCCGACACCGGGTGTGGGATCGATCCTCAAATAGAGGCCAGCATCTTCGATCCTTTCGTCACCACCAAGGGCGAGAAAGGCACGGGGCTGGGGTTGTGGATCGTAAAGGGCATTATCGAAACCCATCGGGGAAAAATAAGAGTCAAGAGCAAGTTGGGCAGGGGCACAGTATTCAGAATTGATTTGCCAGTCATTCGTTGAGTATGGACATCGAAAAACAAAACCGCACTGTACTGGTAGTGGACGACGAACCGTCGGTCTTATTTACCTATAAACTCCTGGTTGAAAGGGAAGGTTACAAGGCCATCGCGGTGGAGACTTCCAAAAAGGCGATGGATGTTCTGCATAACACGCAACAGCTGGACTTGCTGTTATGCGATCTTTCTCTGGAAGAAAAACATAACGGCTTCGAAGTGATCGAATTTGCCCTCTCGCGCTTCAAGCAGTTGCCCTGCGTGCTGTTGAGCGGCTATGCCACCAATCACATTGTTGAGCGGGCCAAGAGCCTTAACGTACCGGTGCTGCACAAACCGATTGATATCGAAGAATTCTTGAAGACGGTTACAACCATTCTAGGAGCCGACGATGGCGACAAAACTCAAGCCAAAGAACACTAAGGCCGGCAAGCTCAAAGAGGTGAAGCATTCGAACGTGCAGAAAATCGCGCAGGAATATGACGAACTGCACATGGATTTGCCTGCCGCCACCCGCAGGCCGGCGGCGCCCGGCCCGGAAGCATTGCCACAGGAGGGCGCGGTCTACGTGTATGGGGTTATCTCAGGCGAGGAGACGAGGAACTTTGGCAAAACCGGAATCGGCGGCGAAGGGGCCGACGTTTTTACGGTCTATTACCGCGACTTGGCGGCCGTGGTCAGCAAGGTCAAGGCCCTGATTTTCGATCCCACCCGTGAAAATGCCCTCGCTCACGAGCACGTTGTAGAAGCCGTGATGCGGACTCACACCATCATCCCCATGAGCTTCGGCACGATTTTTCGCTCGCAAGACGACATTCGCGAGGTATTGAAAAGCATTTACCCATCGCTGCAAGATGTGCTGCAGAAAATGGAGGGGAAAATCGAATTTGGGCTCAAGGTGACCTGGGACCGCGACAAAGTTATTGAAGAACTGAAGCGCGACGATGAAGAGATCCACAAGTTCAATGCGGAATTAGCGCGCAAGCACCTGCAATCAACCTATTTCGCGCGCATGCAACTGGGGCGAATGATCGATCGGGCGCTGATCGACCGCAGCGCAGAGATCGTGAGCCAGATTTACACCGATTTGCGGCCGGTCTGCGTCGCCTCGCGGGACAACAAACCCATTGGCGACAGAATGATCATGAACGCCGCTTTTCTGCTGGAGCGCAAACGCGAAGAGGAATTCGACCGTACCGTGAACAAAATCTCGCAAAAATTCGGAGACCTGCTGAGCTTCAAATACACAGGCCCGTGGCCGCCCTACAATTTTGTCAATGTGCGTTTGAAACTGGAGAAAGGCGCGAGCTCCTAGGGCGCTTTCTCCTACACTTTATCGAATCTGCGGATGGTGAATTGAAAAAGAAAAAAAACGCGGTCCAGGCCGGCAAGCCAACGCGTGCAAAGCAGGATTGGCGCAAACGGCGGACTGCGAAAAGGAACCGAGTCACGCGCCAGGAGCAAACCAAGCAAGAGGTGGCACGCGAACCTTTGAGACGATCGGCAAGTGCGAAACCGCCCACGCTGGCAGTCCCCGGAATTACACTGTCTAAGCCGTTGAGGCTCTCGATTCCGAAACTAGATCGGCCCAGGCCATTGAAGCTCTCGGTTCCCAAACTAACGCCAGCCAAAAGGCCCAAACCGGCTGTCTCGCGGCTGGCTCCTCGCAAGCCGGCCAAGCTACCCTTTCCCAAGCCGCCCAAGCGAGGCAGGCTCTGGGTCGCTCCCGACCTGCATGTGCTCTTGCGAGGACCACAAGGAAATCGCGGAATCCCCCTGCCCGGCATCGAAGGCCATTTGGAATTGGCTGAACGTATGTTGAAAGGTCCTGCAGTCAGAGAAAGATTCGAGGACATTCCGTGACCGTGTAGCCTCTATGTTGTTATCTTCTGCCGTAAGAGCCCCAGAAGCGCAGGCAATCACCATCCGATAGAGCATCCTGTGAAGCTGCACGGATACCTCCTAATGGGGAGCATTCCGCACTTCAGCTACTCGCTCCCCGGCCAAACTGGAAGGATTTTGGTACCTGCAATATTGACCTCCCAATATGGAAGAGCGGCGGAGCCCGCCGCTCTTATGGAATCAGATTACGCCGCCTGCATCGCCTTCTTGGCGCGCTCCGCCATCTCTTGCGGAGCTACATCTTCGATGTGCGTTGCGATGCCCCAGAGATGTCCGAATGGGTCCTGGATGAAACCGGAGCGGTCTCCGTAGAACTGGTCCTGGACCGGCTTCAGGGTTTTCGCTCCCGCGGAGACAGCGCGCTCGACCACGCGGTCGACATCAGGCAGGTACAAATACAGGCTCACCGGGCTGGCGCCGATGCTGGCGGCGCTGGCATGCCCCGCGCCCATGTTGGGCTGTTCTTCGGCCAGCATAATGCGCGAGTCGCCAATCTGCAGCTCGGCATGCCCGACTTTGCCGTCAGGCGTGTCCATGCGAAAGACTTCGGTAGCGCCGAAGATTTTTTTATAGTAATCAATGGCCTGGGCAGCGCCCTTGATGATCAGGTAAGGTGTGATGGAGTTGTAGCCTTTGGGAATAGGCGAGACTTTACTCATGATTTTCTCCTTCAGATTGCAGGTTGAAGGTTGAGGGTTTGCCGCACGCAGACTACACGCGCGACGAAGCATCCCTCTATGGAAACACAAGTTGAGAGCTGGCTCAAGGTGATAGCTGGAAAACAAAGGGCAAACCACAAAGGACACAAAGGGCGCGAAGGAGAGATGTGCCATAGGCGGGCCGGTGCATTCTCCGCCCCTCCGCGGTAGGTTCATGCTCCCGCTTTACTAAATTGCATCCAACCCTGAAAATAAGAGATTCGCCCGCCGTGAACCACGTAAACTGAGGGCAAGGAGAGCTTATACAATGCAAGCCACCGGCGAGATCATTCGCATGATGAACTACGTAGACGATATTGCCGCTACCCTGCGGCGCATCAGTGCCAACCTTTCTTCCATGTCAGCCGAGGAGCGCAAGCGCCTGGCCGAGTACATGCGCAACTCCGAGCCCAACTACGTCAAGATTCTGGAGAGCCTGGAGAAGGGCCAGTAAATGCCCGAGGTCCGGACCGTTGCCGTCATCGGCGCCGGCATCATGGGACGCGGCATCGCCCACGCCGCCGCTCTGGGCGGATACAGAACCATCCTGGAAGACATTCTGTCGGCCAGCCTGAGGAAAGCCGAAAATGAAATCCGCTCCAATCTGGAAAAAGCCGTCGAGTTGGGCAAGGTCAAAAAGGAAGAAGCTGACGCAGCTTTTGCCCGCATAGAATATGCCGGCACGGTGGAAGAAGCCGCCCGCGCCGCAGACCTGGTGATAGAAGCCGTTCCTGAAGAGATGGAATCGAAGATCGAAATCTTCACCCTGCTCGATAAAGTTTGCCGCCCCGGGACCATTATTGCTTCCAATACTTCGTCGTTGAGCATCACAGAAATTGCCTCGGTAACCTACCGTGCTCCCAAGTGCCTGGGAATGCACTTCTTCAATCCTGTGCACAAGATGAAGCTGCTGGAAATTATTCGTGCTCTCGAGACTGACGACGAAACCCTGGCGGCTGCCATTGAAGTTGGCCGCCGGATGGGAAAAGAAGTTGTGGTTGTGAAAGAATCGCCCGGCTTCATTACCAGCCGCATCAATGCCATGATCGGCAACGAGGCTTTTTACATATTGCAGGAAGGCATTGCCTCCGCCGCCGACATCGATAAGGCCCTAAAGCTTGGATTGAACCATCCTATGGGGCCGTTCGAGCTGGTAGACCTGGTTGGCCTGGATACGCGCCTGCATATCCTCGAATATCTGCATAAATCGCTGGGTGAAAAGTTTCGTCCCTGTCCGTTGCTGGTGCAATACGTTAAGGCTGGACGCCTGGGACGCAAATCGGGCAAGGGGATCTATGAATATTAGTACTCGATCCTCAGTACTCAGAAAAGAAGCCTGGAAACTATATTTCATCACCGACGCTGACCGAACAGCGGGGTTGATACAGATGCGAAGGTTCAATTACCAAGGAGGTTTATGCGGTTACCACTGCCCTATGCAACACTTATCATAGCGGGGCTTATCTTTGCTTGTTCGGCCTACGCTCAAGACGCTTATTGCCCGAAGTCCATCTCCGTAACACAGACTGCCGATAAGGTGCCTGACGGCTGGACCGCCAGCCAGGATAAGTCGCCTATTCAACTGTCTGCCATCACGTTCTACGATGGGCCTCCCGAGCAGGAGGCCAGTCTGGCCTACGATAGCTGGACCAAACGCAATGGATTGGCCTACGCTGTTTGGCGGTTTACGCCCAATTCTGGTCAGGGCACGTGGTTAAGCTGCCACTACTCTGGCACGAACATGGTGTTCAGCAAGAAGCTTCCAGCAAGCACCTCGGAGTGCACTGTGACCTATGACCCAAAGGTTACAGTAGCCGGCAATCCAGAGATACAGAAGATCGCCTGTCACTAATTCCAGCCCGGCCAGGCCCTCGCCAGTTGTCATTTGATATCAAAAGGTTTTCAACGTCAGCGTTTGCTGGCATCATTAGGTATCCAGGAGCCAAAGCGCCTCCTTGGCAACTGAGTTCTGGGCCGGAATGGATCCGCACGCTGGGTCCAAGCATTCCCTGCTCTAGGCTTGGAGTGTCCCTCAAGAGAAATCATTACTCGAGTAATGGGGGGGGGTGCTAGTCCAAATTGAAGGGCTGGAAACCGAAAGAATCGCTGCAATTGGCAGAAACCTTCACTGCTCATCTACGTCTTAATCTAATACGGAACCGAAACCTCTTGTTTTCCGTATTTCTTCTTATATGCGCATACTGGGCGATATCTTCATGCAAACCCTGCGCACTCTCTGGGCGCACAAGCTACGCTCGTTTCTCACCATGTTCGGCATAGCCTGGGGCGTGGGCTCGCTGCTGCTGCTGGTGGGCGTGGGCGAAGGCTTCCGCTCCGGACAAAGACGCGAGCTGAACAATATCGGCGAGAACATCATGTTTATCTTCGGCGGCAGGGTGCCGGCTGTGCCGGGCAGTTCGATATCCGCCCGCCCATACGAGTTGACCTATGACGACTACCTGGCTATCCGTGACAACGCCAAGGCGGTGCTTCACATATCGCCTATCCTCTCCCGCGGAGATATCAGCGCAGTCAGCGACTACACCAGCACCAACGGCGAGGTCTTTGGGGTGGTGCCCGAGTACAACCAGATCCGCACCATCAACATGGGCCCGGGGCGCTGGCTCAATGAAGAAGATAACGCCCAGCACCGCCGCGTGGTTGTGATGGGCAGCGAGATGGGCAGGAACCTGTTCCCCGGGCGTCCCGTCGTGGGCAACACCATTACGCTGAACAATGTGAGTTTTGAAGTGGTTGGCGTGCTGGTTAAAATCGGCAAGGAAGGGAACAGCGGCACAAACCTGCGCTTCTTCGTGCCGGTCAATACCATGCGCGACCTGTTCCGGGTCAAGGGTGACAACAAATACGATGCAATCTCATTCATCAACTACCAGCCGCTGACGACGGATGGGCACGAGCTGGCCAAGCAGCAGGTGCACGAGATCATCGCCCAGCGCCACAATTTCGACTGGCACAATAAAGATGCCTTTAACGAGTGGGACACCATCGAAAACATGAAAACCGTGGGAAAGATCTTCGACGTTATGGATTGGTTCCTGGGTGGCGTGGGACTGGTGACGCTGGGGCTGGGGGCCATCGGCATCATCAATATCATGCTGGTTTCGGTGACCGAACGAACCAAAGAAATCGGCCTGCGCAAGGCCCTGGGCGCAACCAATAAGAACGTGCTCACGCAGTTCTTCCTGGAAGGCGCGTTTCTCACCTTGCTGAGCGGAGGTGGGGGATTGGCCGTCGCAGCCGGTGTAATGGCGCTGCTTTCCACCCTCCCGCAACCGGAAGGATTTGATACGCCGCAACTGGTGCCCACTTCAGCGGCGCTGGCCATTATTTCGTTGGCCCTGTGTGGTATCGTGGCCGGGCTTTATCCCGCGCGCAAGGCCGCTATGATGACCCCGGTCGAGGCCTTGCGAAGCGAATAAAGGGAAGGCTGAAGTAACAAAGTTGGAAGTAAGAGGTAAGAGGTAAGAGCTAAAACAACCAAACACAGCTAGAAGCTAGGGCTGGCAGCTAACTCGAAACTAGAAACTTGAAACTGGAAACTAATTATGATCAACGCCTTACTCGACCAAGCCTACAGCTCGTTGAAGCATAACCGCCGCCGCTCGGCGCTCACCATGTTAGGGATGGCGTGGGGAATCGCTACGGTTGTGCTGTTACTCTCGTACGGCGCCGGATTCGAGCGCTCTATCATGTATTTTTTCTCCAGCTTCGGCTCCAACATGATCGGTATTTTTCCCGGACGCACCTCATTGCAAGCCGGTGGAACCAAAGCTGGAGCACAGATCCGCTTCAAAATGGAAGATGTTGACGCCCTCAGCAGCGAGGTCCCGCTGATCAAGCGCATCTCGCCCTTCGTGAATATAGACAACGCTACTGCACAATATGACACGCGCAGCGCGACCGTCTCTGCCACTGGCATCTATCCCGGTTATCAGGATATCCGCAATATGGCCGTCTTCGATGGCAGACTGCTCGATGATCAGGACGAACAGCAGCATACGCTTACAGCTGTCATCGGCTCGGAGTTGAAAGACAAGCTCTTTTCCGGCAAACCGGCCATCGGGGAAAGCGTACGCGTGAACGGATTGTCATTCAACATTGTAGGAGTGCTGCAGCACAAAGTGACCGACGGGGACAGTAATGACAATAACCGCGTCTTCATTCCCTTCAGCACCATGGGTCAACTGAAAGACACGCGATATATCGACGGAATCTTTATGCAGTATGAGGGTCCCAATAACGAAAAGGTAGAAAAAGCCGTTCGCCAGAGCATGGCGGCCCATCATAATTTCGACGCGAAAGACAAACGCGCCATCTTCGTCTGGAACCTGATGCAGGACATTCAGGAATTCCGCATCGTGACCACCGGCATCAAGATACTGCTGGCATTTATCGGGACGCTCACCCTGGGCATTGGCGGCATTGGGCTGATGAACATCATGCTGGTAGCGGTAACACAACGCACCCGCGAGATTGGGGTTGAAAAAGCCCTGGGGGCGCGCAAACGCCATATCCTGTTTCAATTCCTGGCCGAAGCCCTGGCCATTACCGCCGCTGGCGGCATTGCCGGCGTGTTATTGGCTTACATTGTTTCCTGGGGGGTAGGGTCGCTGACGCTGTTCAGCGCTTTTGTCAAAGATGCCGGCGAAGGAGATATTCACCTGCGCATTGATCCCACCATTCTGCTGACGGCTACGCTGATTCTGGCTTTCGTAGGGCTGGTGAGCGGCATGCTTCCCGCGATCAAAGCCGCGCGCATGGATCCGATTGAGGCATTACGCTACGAATAAAAAAGCAAAACCTTACCGCGGATTTCACAGATTGCGCGGATTAAAATAAAAAAGGGCGCTTATATGCGCCCTTATGGCTTGGCTTGGGAATGGTTCCAAAAAATCTGCGTTGATCCGCGTAAATCCGCGGCGAAAAATTCTTTACGCGCCGACCAGCTCCGCCTCGGAGCGCACGCCGTACATCTCATACCACGGCGTAGCGGCCTTCAGGCGCTGGTTGACGTTTTGAATGTTTTTTACGCCTTCGGTGTTCATCCAATCTTCAAAGGCTTTGCGGCCCTGCTTGGCGTAAACCGGGATGCCGTCTTTCCAGGTGGCGCGTCCGCAGAGCACTCCGGCGAACTTCACGCCTGATTCAGCGGCCAACTCCAGGGATTCGGTGAACTCGGCGTTGCTGACACCGGCGGAAAGATAGATGAATGGTTTGTTCGTGGCTTCGGCGGTGCGGCCGAAAAGGTCTTTGGCTTCCTGCCTGCTGTAGGCCTTCTGGCCGCCGAAGGTTTTTGTACCTTCCACAAATTTCATGTTGATGGGGATTTCAACTTTCAGGACGTCTACGTTATACCGGTCGCTCGTGAACTCGACCATGCTCTTGGTCACGATTTCGGGTTTCTTCTTGGCGAATTCGAGACCTTTTTCATCCACGCCCTCTTCATATCCCACCAGTTCGAGGAAGAAGGGGATATCGTTCGAGCGGCACTCGTCGCCGATGCGCTCCACCCAGGCATGTTTGATGTCGTTGATTTTGGGGCCGTCGGTGGGCGTGTAGTAGAGCAGAATCTTCACCGCGTCTGCGCCGGCTTCTTTCAGCCGTTTGGCCGACCAGTTGTCGAGCAGGTCGGGCAGGCGGCCAGGCTCGGTTTTGTCGTAGCCCGTCTTCTCATAGGCGAGCAGCAGACCGGAGTTCTTGGCGCGTGCCTTGGCAGCCGGTAGGCCCCACTCGGGATCGAGTAGGATGGCGCTGGCATACTGCGTGAGCACCTGGCTCACGACGATCTTGAATTCTTCCATATTGGCGTCGGTAATTTCTCCGCCCTTTTCTTTGGCCAGGGACTTCTGCAGCGAGCCGCGCTGGTCCATGGCCGCGGCGGCGATGACGCCGCGCTTATCGGCGAGATTCTTTAATCCGGCGAGTTTTCCCGGGGTGAGCTTCATAGTTCCTCCCATTGCGTAACGATGAAACATTTATTGTAACGCACAGCGGTTGCCGGCGTCAGCTTGCCAGATGAGTCATTGACGTAATAACAAACTTCCCAGCACTGCCTGCTGCTTGGCGATGAGCGCTTCGATTCCTTTGCGCGCCATGTCCATCATTTTCTTGAGTTGGGCGTCGTCGAAAGGATGCTGCTCGGCTGTGCCCTGGATTTCCACGATCTTTTTGCCGCCGGTCATCACCAGGTTCATATCCACTTCAGCGCGCGAGTCTTCGTCATAGGCGAGGTCGAGCAGCACTTCGCCATCCACAATGCCCACGCTGGTGGCTGCCACATAATCTCGGATTGGAGCGGAGGTCAGTGTGCCTGCTTCCACCATCTTTTGCATAGCCAGCCCCAGGGCCACGAAAGCGCCCGTGATGCTGGCAGTGCGAGTGCCGCCGTCGGCCTGGATAACGTCACAATCGATAAAGATGCTGCGCTCGCCCAGGCGCGCGAGATCGGTTACGGCGCGCAGGGAGCGGCCGATGAGACGCTGGATCTCATGCGTCCTTCCGCCGATGCGGCCTTTGGCAGATTCGCGCGGCGTACGCGTGAGCGTGGAACGAGGGATCATGGCGTACTCGCTGGTGATCCAGCCCTTGCCGGTGTTGCGCAGGAACGAGGGCACGCTTTCTTCGACGGAGGCGGTGCAGATCACGCGCGTGTTACCCACCTCAATGAGCGCCGAGCCCTCGGCGGGAATGATGTAGTTAGGAGTAATTTTGACCGGACGCATCTGCTCCGGCGTGCGATTGTCAGATCGGTAGATCATATTGAAAGGCAGCTCCAAGCTCTCAGCTCCAAGCTGCAAGCAAAAAGCAACCTGAGATCATCTCACAGAGATAATGAATATGAAAACTCTTGCCTGGAGCTTAGAGCTGAGAGCTTGGAACTAGACCTTGAGCCGCACCAATTCTACTTCCTCAATGTGCTGGCCCAGGAAGCGCTCGCCCAGGCGCTGGAATTTTTCTACCGAGTCGGTGGCGGAAAAAGACAATTTGGGCAAAGAATTCCGCGAAGAAGAATGAGGATGATGGTTTTTGGATTTCTTGAAGTGCTTGATGACGGCTTGAGCGGTGGCTTCTGCCGAGTCTACGATTTCGATCCCGGGCGGAGTCAGCCTCCGCAGTAGAGGACTCAGCAGAGGGTAGTGGGTGCAGCCCAGCAGCAGGACGTCAGTTTCGGAATCGTATTCGAAAAGCTCGTTCAAATAAATTTCCGCCACCTGCCGGGTTACGCCATGCTCAGTCCATCCTTCTTCCACCAGGGGGACGAAGAGCGGGCACGCCTTCTCGCGCGCCATGATGCCGCGTTTTTTCAGCGCGCGTTGATAGGCATGGCTGGCCACGGTGGCTTCGGTGGCAATCACAGCCACTTTGCGGCTGCGGCTGACCTCTGCAGCGTGAGCTGCGCCAGGTTCAACCACTCCGATAACGGGAATGCTGAGCGCATCTTTGATCTGATCCAGCGCCAGTGCAGTGGCGGTATTGCAGGCTACTACCAGCAGGTCTGCGCCACGGCTTTGCAGGAAGCGGGCGCTGGACCTGGCATACTTAGCCACCGTCTCCACCGATTTGGAGCCATAGGGCAGACGGGCAGTATCCCCAAAGTAGTGATAATGCGCGTGCGGAAAGAGGCGGATCAGTTCCTTGAGCACGGTGAGCCCGCCCATGCCGGAGTCAAAAACGCCGATGTTAGCAGTCTTAGTCATGTCTAATGTTTAACCACAGAGCACGAAAACCCAGCTTTCCCTTTGTGCCCTTGTGTCAAAACCTTCGTGTCCTTTGTGGTAAAACCATTTACTGCAGTGCCTGCACCAACTGATTCACAACGCCGGCGTCATAGACCGTTATCAAGTCGGCGTGTCCTGCTAGAGTCTCACGCTCTTTGCCGTCTACAAGAATCTTTACCTGCTTAATCTCGGGCATGTTGGCGGAGAGGGTTGCGATCATGGAGTCCAGAGTCAGGGTTTCTTCCCACACGCCGGAGCGATGGCCATCGGCAAAGGCATTGTTCAAGTCAACCACAGCCATGTTCTGGTTCACCATGTAGACGTCATTGATATCGGATCCTGGGCCAATAGGGTGAGGCGAAGTCCCTTGCAGGTATTGGCTCAACAATGTCCGCAAAATGGTGCGTGCCCGCGCAGGAGTTTCACTGGGAAGCGCGGCCACGGCGGTGCGCTTACGCAGCACTCCCAGGTCATCATAGGCGACGTAGAGTGTTATGGGTTCGGCACTGGCGCTCACGGGCGGAGCCAGCAGGGCAGAGTCGCTGCTACTCGGGGTACTGGTTTCCACGCCATGTTTGAGGCTCAGCATGTACAGGCCCATGATAAAAATGCCGGTCAGCAGCAGCGCGAAGGAAATCAAAACATGGCGAGGGATCATCGGGCTGACTCCAGGCTGGCGCGGGAATAAACGATCGCGGCAGCCAGCGCATTGGCAATCATCTGCTGATAGTTGTTGCTGGCCAGACTGTCGACATTGCCGTTTTGGGGCGCAACTTCAATCGCAATCGCGGCTCCGGCAATATTGTTGAGCGGACGCACCGGCGCAGGCATCATGGCAACCGGAATCCGGGAGGAGTTCTTGCTTATCTGGTCGAGAACGGAAGTGGCCAACACCCGGCTGGAGCGGACATATCCTGACTGCGCGGTCTCCCACGGCAGAAATGTGCCGGGAGCGAGAGCGGTCTCAGGCAACATGGAGGTATAAACCCGCACTCCCTGCCCCAGCGTGCCGGCGTGGATGGCGACGTAGACCGCCGCTCGCGAGCTATTGGTCACCACCGCGCGCTGGTCGAGTGAGATGGTGGAATCGGAGTCGCGGATCATAAATGTCACCAGGCCGCGGTCGTTCAGTTCGGCGCGCAGGCGGCGGGCGATCGCGAGAGTCACGTCCTTTTCCGCGAGGCTGTCGCTGAGAGCCGCCCCGCGTTCAGAGCCGCCGTGGCTGGGGTCAATCACGATCAGGTAACGCGTATGCGGTACGCTGCTGGCTTCCCCCAGTGTGGCCGATCCGGAGCTTGTTATCGCCGGCGGCCCCGGATTGTTCTCCAGAGACGCAGTGCCGCCGGGAGCGGAAGGAGTTCCGGGCTGTGGTTGTGCTTCAGTGGGCGGGGTGGCGGTGGCAAGCTTAGGAGCGGCAGAGAGAACGATCGTCCTGCCGTTGTCGTTGAAGCTGGCCAGCAGAGGCTCGGAGGCCTCGATTACCATCTCGCCTCCATTTTCATTTTCGGAATAATGCAGCGAGCTGACCAGCGGATCGTCGTACTTCAAATTTTGCGCCGGCATCACCAGCGGGTCGCGGCTGAAGGTAAGTTTCAGCTTGCCGCTCTCAGTACTGACGCGCGGGTTCACAGGAGCGGTAAAAGAAATCGCCAGGCTGCTGGGCGAACCTTTTTTCAGTTCCGCGGTAAAGCGAGTGCCACCCCCGTTCAGGAACAGGCGGCGCGAAACCTCGTGGTATTCGGCGTGGCTGCCCGTAAGGGCCGGCAGCAGCTCTGTAAGCGATGATACGGGCACCCATCCACGGCCATTCTCAAGCTGAAATTTGCCACCGAGCTGAACCGTCAGCGTGCCTACTTTGGCGGCAGCTTGCCCTGATTGAAAATGTGCTTCTACGCGGCCGTAATGGAGTTTGAAATTTTCTTCCTCCACAGTGGCAGAGCTGTGCCCTATGGAATCAAGGACGTTCTGAAGGTCAACATATTCCTTGCCTTCACGCTGCTGAACAGCGACGGAAAAGTGATCCTGTGGAGTGACGACGGTGAGTTGTTTTTCGTCGGCTGAGAGCGCGAGCAGGAAACATAAAGAGACGGCAAGCGCAATTCCCGCAATTTTGAGAATGCGGAATGGCCGCTGCAAAAACACCTCTTTATTCCAGAGCATAGATGGTGAGTCCACTTAGAAGTTTAGGATAAAAGTCGGTGGATTTCTGCGGCATGACCTCGCCCGCAAAAGCCACGTCGCGCATTTGCTCAATCCGCACGGGATTCATGAGGAACGCAATATTGGCGCTGCCACTGCGCACCTGTTGCAGTGCTTCGGAGGTATCACGAAGGTAGCGTATGTGCTCCTGGTTGCGGATTGATTCCTCCGACATACCCAGCGCGCCTTCCAGCAGTAGCTTGTGCAGTTGGATCACATCCAATTGACGCTGTCGCTCGGGCAGGGCTGCAAGCGCCTGCTGGGCAGCGGGCAGGCCCCGCAACAACCATACCGCGTTTTTAGTCGCCGCCAGGAGGGCAACATTGTTTTTCCCAGCCTCCCGTAACTTCTGCGTTAATTCTGCATCGGGAAGACCAGAGGCAAGCTCTTCCGCGGAAAAATATTTCTTGGCCGCCTGGTAAAAACCCTGCTCATTAAAAGTGGACAGCCCGGCAACCACACGATGGGTGGGCAAGATAACCAGGCTGGGACTCGCCATGTTAATGAAGGTCATCATTACGTAGTCCCAGGGAGCGGGCTGATTTGCGTGCGCGGCCCGACGCTCATTCCTGTAGTTGAGTGCGGTCTCGTAACGGTGGTGTCCATCGGCGATGATGAGTTTTTTATCAGCCATGGCGCGGCGGACTTTAGCGAGAGTTTCCTGATCACTGACCGGCCATAAACAGTGTTGCACTCCATATTCATCGCGCACGCTGACGTCAGCCGCGCGGCTTTGCTCAAGCAGGCGCTCCACCTCAGAGGCGGGGTCGTTGTAGAGCATAAAGATTTGGCCAAAGTGGGCGGCAGTGGCGCGCAGCAGGTTGAGGCGGTCGCTTTTGGGTTTGGACAGCGTTTGCTCGTGGCGGAAAACTACGCCCTCCGAGTACTCACAAATCTTGCCCAAGGCAATGAAGCCCTTGCGGGTATGCACAGGTGCACTGCTGCCAGGAGCTGTGAAGGCCTGAGTATAGGCATAGATGGAAGGCTTTGGATCGGGTAGCAGAACTTTTTCTGTCCGCCACGTCTTCAGGTATCCAGCGGCGCGGGTATAGACGTTTTGCCGGTCGTTGTCACCAGACATCTGCTCGCCCAGAATGATGCGTACCAGATTGTAGGGGCTGGCGCCGTAATAACGCCGTTGCATTTCGGGCGTAATCTTGTCGTAAGGTTGGGTGACCAGATTGGCAATCGGGTAACGCGCTGCATCGTAGCGCAAGGCCTGGAAGGGGAGAATTTCAGCCATGAGAAAGATTGATTCTAACATCAACACTGGAATATATTTTCGATCCGCAAGTTATACATAAGGTAGGCATTTCAAAGCGATGCGTTGCGGCAACCGTGTTGCCGAGCCAATGAGCTCTATTAGGCGTTTTTTGACGCTGCATAGAGAAAACCATGCGGGCTATAGGAGTCATCTTAACCAACACGTGCAGTGCGCCTTTAGAACGTCATCCAGTGTTGTACTTTAGTGTGAATCCTCGGCTTGCATCTATGGTAATATCCAGAAAAATGAGGTCCGCACGTCCAACCTCCCTTGGGCGAGATGGAGTTTGACCGTGCTAACGACCATAATGCTTCCGATTGCCAGATCGCGCAGGGGAACATTCGTACACGGCTTGCGATCTGCAGCCGGGGTACGATCCAGAGCCTTAGCTCTCCTGTACGTTGCCGTTCTATTAGCCATCCCAGTAGTGCTCACGACTTCTCTGCAAGCACAGGGGGCAGAGGACCAGGCCCACATTACTCCGCGTGTGAAGCCTGCCACTCCGGGAGAGCCGGCGATCATTCCTCCGGCAAATCCACCGGTGAACAACATTGTGGATCCCAGCCTGAAGACACATACCAAGCCGATCAAGGTTGACGTCAACCTGGTGCTGGTGAATGTGACCATTACCGATCCCATGAACCGCATTGTCACCGGATTGGAAAAAGACAACTTCCACATCTTCGAGGGGAACTCTGAGCAGCAAATCAAGCACTTCTCCAGCGAGGATGCGCCCATTTCACTGGGTGTGATCTTCGACATGAGCGGCAGCATGAACGACAAGATTGATAAGGCGCGGGAAGCGGTGGTGGAATTTTTTAAGACTGCCAATCCACAGGATGAGTTCTTCCTGATCGCTTTCTCAGATCGTCCTGAATTGGTTTCAGACTTCACCCGATCGGTGGAAGACATCCAGAGCAAGCTGGTCTACGTGGTTCCCAAGGGGCGGACCGCGCTCCTCGATGCCATCTACCTGGGCATTGACAAGATGAAGCAGGCCCAGAACAGTAAGAAGGCACTGCTGATCATCAGCGATGGCGGGGACAACCGCAGCCGCTACACCGAGACGGAAATCAAGAGCGACGTTCGGGAAACTGACGTCCAGATTTACGCCATCGGCATCTTTGACTATTTGGGGCGGACCCAGGAAGAGGCTTATGGCCCGACCCTGCTGGGCGATATCACCGAGGTCACCGGCGGGCGTACTTATGTGGTCAATAGTCCCAATGAGTTGGCTGATACAGCCACAAAGATTGGCATGGAGCTACGCAACCAATATGTGCTCGGATACCGTCCAAACAATGACCGGCATGACGGCAAATGGCGTAAGATTAAAGTAAAGTTGGAACCGCCCAAAGGGCTTCCGCCACTGCATGTCTACTCTAAGACCGGATACTATGCACCCTCGGAATAAGCTCATCCTGTTCGTTGCAATTCTGTGCCTGACGTGTGTTGCTGCTGCCTGGAGCCAGACCCAAGCAGCACCGCAGGCTGCGCAGCAGTCCTCTGCCGCTCAAACCCCGCAAGAGCAAGCCGCCGCGGAGGCGGAGATGGAAGAGCCGCTCAAGCCAGAAGACCTGGTTGTGCCTTCCAACGCTGCTTTGGCCGCTGTAGTGCCGCCACCCGCCGCAGTCACGGCTTCGAATACGACGGTTCCGGCTTCGCGTGCCCCCAACCAGCCTGGCGATACCATCCAGGTGCAGAGCCGCGAAGTGCAGCAGAAGGGCAAAAGCGGCATCTTTACCATGCGGGCCGAGGTGGATGAGGTGGTCCTGCATGCCACGGTAGTGGATGAACACCAGCGCCTTATCACCAACCTCGACCGCAACGCATTTTCGATTTTTGAAGACGGGCAGCAGCAGCCTATCACGTCATTCCGGCATGAGGATGTGCCTGTGGCCGTCGGTATTCTGGTGGATAACTCCGGCTCCATGCGCAACAAACGCGCCGCCGTGACCCAGGCCGCGCTGAATTTCGTCAAATCGAGCAATCCGGATGACCGAGTATTCATCGTAAATTTCGATACCGACGCCTATATTGACCAGGATTTTACCGCCAGCATCCCCAAGATGCGCGAAGCGCTGGACCGTATTGATTCGCACGGCGGCACCGCCCTTTACGATGCGGTGGTGGCTTCGGCTGACTACATCATTAAGCAACCCAACCTTGATAAGAAGCTGGAGAAAAAAGTCCTGCTGGTGGTGACCGATGGCTGGGACAATGCCAGCCTGCAGTCGCTCGAGCAGGCAGTCCGGCATATCCAGGTTGACAATGGCCCTACCGTTTACACTATCGGCATTCTGGATGAAGACGCCAAGAAAAAAGGACACAGGGCATTGCGCGAACTAGCGGAACAGACCGGCGGAGTAGCTTATTTTCCCAAAGACCTGGCCGAGGTGGACACCATCACGCAGGAAGTCGCGCGCGATATCCGCAACCAGTACACTATCGGCTTTAAGAAGAACCCTAACGATCCTCCCGGCTACCGCGCTGTCAAAGTTTCAGCCCGGGCCGATGGTTATAAAAATCTCACCGTGCGCACGCGCAGCGGGTACTTTCAGGGCGAAGAAAAAGCCGCCAAGAAATAGCTGGGAGCCCACATTTGTTGCCGGCTCCCGGCGCTTGCCACCCCATAATCTCTGATAATCTGTATTTACGCCCATGAAAACCATGGAAGCCGCCCATCTGCGGATTGCGGAAAACATCATCGAACTGGTCGGCAGCACACCCATGCTCCATCTTGCCCGGCTGACCCCCTCGGGTGCAGCCGAGGTTTACGCCAAGCTGGAGTACATGAACCCTGGAGGCAGCGTGAAAGATCGCGCCGCCATAGGCATGATCCGGCGGGCCGAGCAGCAGGGCTTGCTGCGCTCTGGGTCCACCATTATTGAGGCCACCGCGGGCAATACGGGAATCGGGCTGGCGCTCATCGGAGTGAACAAAGGTTACCGCGTAGTTCTCTTCGTCCCGGAACGATTTTCTAAAGAGAAAGTTCAAGTCATGGAAGCACTCGGCGCCGAGGTGCATCGCACGCCTGATGCCGAAGGCATCAAAGGCGCTATTGCCAGAGCCAAAGAGCTGGCGGCAACCATTCCTGGGTCTTTTACCGCGCTGCAATTTGAAAATCCCGCGAATCCAGATTTCCACTACGAAACCACGGCCCCAGAAATTTTTGAGCAAATGCAGGGCCGCGTGGATGCGATCGCGATCGGCGTAGGCACGGGAGGCACTTTTTCCGGCGTTGCCCGTTACCTGAAAGAACGTCTACCGAATGTCCTGACCGTCGCCGTCGAAACCCAGGGCTCGGTGCTGGCCGGCGGCCCTCCAGGCGACCATAAAGTGGAGGGCATTGGCGTGAGCTTTATCCCCAAGACCTTCGATAGCCGGGTGGCTGATGAGATCCTAATGGTGCGGGATGACGATGCCTTCGCCATGGTGAAGGATCTTGCGCGCCAATGCGGCGTGTTGGCTGGTTCGAGCGGCGGGGCTGCCGTCTTTGCCGCCGTTCAGGTGGCCAAACGGCTGGGCCCGGGCAAGCGGGTGGTCACGATCGTGGCAGATGCCGCCGAGCGTTATTTATCCAAGGGGATTTTTGAAGGCGGAAGGTAAGCTGGAAGTCAGAAGGATGAAGTCAGAAGTAAGAAAGTGTAATTAATTTTATCTTTGCTCTTACTTCTGGCTTCATCCTTCTGACTTCGCACTCCTAAGATATCTCCTATGAAAAAAAATTTGGGTTTTGCCACAAAATCAATTCACATCGGCCAGGAGCCGGAGCCGGTCACCGGCGCCGTGGTCGTCCCTATTTACGCCACCTCAACTTATGTGCAGGAAGAGATTGGCAAGCACAAAGGATATGAATACGCGCGGGTCAGCAATCCTACGCGCACCCGGCTGGAGCAGAACCTGGCCGCGCTCGAAGGCGGCAGCTCGTCGCACGTTTTTGCTTCTGGCATGGCGGCCATCAATGCGGTTTGCACAATGCTCAAGGCCGGCGACCACGTTATCTGTTCGCATAACGTCTACGGCGGCGTGCCCCGGTTGTTTAATCAAATCCTGAGCCACTACGGATTGGAATTTACCTACGTCGATACCTCCGAGATCGGGGCCGTGGAGCGGGCGATTAAACGCAATACCAAGATCGCCTATGTCGAAACACCTACCAATCCGCTGATGGCGCTCAGCGACATCGCCGCCATCAGCCGCATCTGCCGCCGCCGCGGAGTAGAGCTGGTGGTGGATAATACGTTCCTTTCCCCATATTTTCAGCAACCCATTCCGCTCGGCGCGGACATGGTGGTTCATTCCACTACGAAATTTCTCAACGGTCACAGCGATGGGTTGGGCGGCGTAGTGGTTTGCACCAAGCCGGAGCAGGCGGAAAAACTGGCGTTCATTCAGAAATCGGCGGGGGCGATTATGTCTCCTTTTGAATGCTGGCTGGTGCTGCGCGGGGTCAAGACGTTGGCGGTGCGCATGGAGCAGCACGACCGCAACGGACGCGCGGTAGCGGCCTTTCTCAATAAACACAAGAAGGTACAGAAAGTGTTCTATCCCGGATTGCCCGACCATCCTCAGTATGAGTTGGCCAAACAGCAGATGAGCGGCTTCGGCTCCATGATCGCGTTTGAAACCGGCTCGCTGAAAAACGCCAACAAGATGCTGCGCAAGCTGCGCGTCTGCACGCTGGGCGAGTCGCTCGGCGGAGTGGAGACGCTGATCTCGCATCCCGCCACCATGACCCACGCCGCCCTGGGCGAAAAAGGCCGCAAAGCCATCGGTATTACCGACGGCATGGTGCGCATTTCGGTGGGAATCGAAGATGTGGAAGATTTGTTCGAGGATTTAGACCAGGGACTGGCGGCGATTTAACAAGTCACTGCACAGCCTTTAGCAACAATTGTGAAACATGCGCGTAACAACTGCTTATTGCCGGCATAGGGCTTGGTGGTCTCTGCTGCTGATTGTTGTGAGCGCAGCAGGCCTCTCCGCTTCGCCCGCTCCCACACAGAAGCCGCGATCGGGAAATTCTCGCACTCAGGTGATCGGCTACTTTACCGAAAATGGAGCGAAGTCCGGCCGGTACACGGTGAAAGATGTCGCAACCAGTTGCGCTGCCGCGCTCCTCACCACGCTGGATTATGCATTTGGCCGTGTTGATGGCGATCAATGCCAGATCGCGGACCGAGAGACGGCGCTGGACCATGCCTACGGCGCTGCAGAGAGTGTTGATGGCACAGCCGATCCGGTTGATGCCAACCGATTGCGCGGCGCCTTCCATCAGCTTCAGGAGCTGAAACGCCGTTATCCCAAATTGAAAATCGTCATATCGTTTGGCGGATGGGGGCAGTCGCAGGGTTTTCCCAGCGCCGTGCAGCCTGACCACCTGCGCGAATTTGTGCGCTCCTGCGTGCACACTTTTATCGAAGGGTATTTTGCTCCAGGCATTCATGCGCCGGGAATTTTTGACGGCATTGATATTGATTGGGAATATCCGGTGGAAGGCGGAGTGACCAGTGGCCGCCCCGACGATACGAAGAATTTCACCGCCATGGCCGCGGAATTCCGCCGCCAGCTCGATGCCATTCGCCCAGGTCTTCTGCTCACGGCGGCGCTGCCGGCGGAGGCTAAACTCTATAAGAATTTTGAGTTGAAAAAAATCAGCCGCACCATGAACGACCTTTCCATCATGGCCTATGATCTGCATTGGAACAGCGAGCCGATGAGCAACCTGCACAGCCCCCTGTTCCACGATCCGGCCGATCCATCAAAAGCTCCAATGGACATCCGCTTCGGCGACTATGCCGTTCAAGGCTTTCTCCAGGCCGGAGTTCCCGCGCGGAAGATCGTGTTGGGCGTTCCTTTTTATGGCAAAGGCTGGACTGGAGTGAAAGATATCAATCATGGTCTCTACCAGCCAGCGACGGGCCCGACACAAGATTGGGGCGGCTACAGGGCGCTGAAGGCATTGCCGGATGCAGACCGGCAGTATTCTTCAACGGCAGTGACCTGCACTCTCTGGAGCGGCGGCAACTTCTGGAGCTACGATTGTCCTGAGGCTTTGCGCGCAAAGATGGGCTACATTCGAAGCCACCACCTGGGTGGCGTGATGTTCTGGGAGCTGAGCCAGGATACAGACGACGTGGAGCTGCTGCGTGCGTTGACTGGGCGCTGAAGCTGGATTACTCATTGCAAAAAAGATAACCACAGAGGGCACAAAGGAATACACGAAGGGCACAAAGGAGATTTGTAGCGGGCCAAACTGAGAACTGAGAACTGAGAACCGAGAACTGCTTTACTCGTATCTCAACGCCTCGATAGGATTGAGCTGCGCCGCCTTGCGAGCCGGGTAGTAACCGAAGAAGATACCCACGGCGATCGAAAAAACCACAGCAATAATAATGGCGGTGAAAGAAACTGAAACGGGCCAACCAGTCAGACGTGGAATCAAGAAACTGGCAACCAAGCCACTAAGGATACCGACAACCCCGCCTATGGCGCTTAACATGACAGACTCGATCAGGAATTGGTGCTGTACATCTTCTTCTGTGGCGCCAATGGCCATGCGTATACCGATTTCGCGGGTACGTTCCGTCACCGAGACCAACATAATGTTCATGATGCCGATTCCACCCACAATAAGTGAGATGCTTGCAATGAACGCCAGCAAAAGCGTCATCACCGTTGTTTGCTGATCGTAGAGAGCGGCGACGTCGGCCATATTGCGCACAAAGAAGTCATCATCCTGTCCCGGATGGATTCGGTGGCGGTCGCGCAGCAGGCCCTCGATTTGAGTCTGAGCGGCAAAGCTGGCTTCCTTGGATTTGGCAGAGACCATGGCATATTGCAGCCACTCATTTCCTAATATCTTTTTTTGTACGGTGGTGTAGGGCATGATGATTACGTCATCCTGATCGCTGCCCATAGCTACCGAAGACCCTTTTACCGAGAGCACGCCAATCACGTGAAAGGGCAGTTCGTTGATGCGGACCGTCTGCCCGACCGGGTCGGTGTCACCAAACAGATTTTTGCGCACAGTATCGCCGATGATGGCAACGTTATCGGCCGTCTGCACGTCGTCCTGAGTGAAGTTCGTGCCTTCCGCCAGCGGCCAGGCGCGGATATCCAGGTACTCCGGCTCGGTGCCGGTAATACGCGTAAACCAGTTGTCATTGCCGAAGACGATTTGCGCCGATGCTCCGGTGCCGGCAGCTACTATGGAAACGGCCGGGCACTCCCGCCGGATGGCCGCGACGTCGTCGTAGAGGAGAGTCTTGGTGTTGCCCCAACCCAGGCGCACGCCGCCTTTATTCATGGTTCCGGAGCCGACATAAAGAACGTTGGAGCCCATAGCCGCAATTTGCTGCTGCACTTGCTGCTGAGCGCCCTGTCCAAGCGCCACCATGGCGATCACAGCGCCCACGCCGATGATGATGCCCAGGCTGGTCAGGCAGGAGCGCAGTTTATTACGCGCGATGGCCCGTAATGCGATCCGAATTGTGGCCATTAGTTCCATAAAGCAGCTCCAAGCTCTCAGTCCTCCACCGCTGGCATCGTGCGTAGCACCTCAGTGGCGATCTGCCGGTTGTGAATGGCTTCATCTTTCCGGATTTTGCCGTCGCGAAAGACAATAGAACGCTTGGCAAACTCCGCAATATCGGGTTCATGGGTCACCAGCACGATGGTCAACCCGCGTTCCTCGTTGAGCTTCTGAAATATTTCCATGACTTCGACCGAAGTGCGGCTGTCGAGGTTGCCGGTGGGTTCATCGGCCAGCAAAATCGCGGGACGGTTCACCAGTGCCCGCGCAATAGCCACGCGCTGTTGTTGTCCGCCTGAGAGTTGGGAAGGGAAGTGCTCGGCGCGATCCGCCAGGCCTACCATGGCCAGCGCTTCTTTCGCCCTCTTCACGCGCTCTTGTTCCGAGAGCCGGGCGTAGATCGCGGGAAGCTCGGCGTTTTCCAGCGCGGTGGTGCGCGAGAGCAGGTTGAATCCCTGGAAGACGAAGCCGATCTTGCGATTGCGGATGGCCGCCAGCTCTTTCTTGTTCAGAAGGGAAACATCTGTCCCTTCCAGGGAATATTTACCCGCGCTGGGGCTATCGAGACAACCCAGAATATTCATGAAGGTGGATTTGCCGCTGCCGCTGGCGCCCATGACGGCCACAAACTCTCCGTGGGCGATCTCAACGCTGATGCCGCGGAGGGCATGCACCTTGGTATCTCCCAGTTCGTAATATTTGTGGACATCTTCCACACGGATGGGAATCTCTGTTTCTTTTTCAGAGAGCGTAATCGGTGGTGGCGTGCTTGTCATGGTCGTCATGGTTTTCACCCTATCGGCTAACGTCCTCCCGGACGCGGCGTGCCTCCCAATGGAGAAGAAGTGCCACCACTACTCTTGCTCTTGGAAGAGGCGCCCGTAATCAACTGCGCGTTTTCCTGCAGGTCGCCATGCAACACCTGGGCAACCACCGTCGAAGTGTGATCGGTGATGCCGGTTTGAATTTGGACCGGCTCCAGGCTCTTGTCGGGACGCAACTCCCAAACCACCGCTACATCGTTCGCCTGAGCTGATTTACTTTGTCCGTGTGGCTGGCCGCCGTTGCCGCCTGCTCCGGCTTTATTCCCACCGGAACCGCTTGCCTGCGCCTGCGTGCCGCTAGAACCAGCAGGGCTGTTGCCGCTAGCAGCGCCCGCATTACCATTGCCGCCGGGGGCACGATTACCATGGCCGGCAGCAGCGCCACTCTGAATGCCGTATTGGGCATACAGCTTCTGGATTTCATTCGCAGCCAGATCGGGCTTATAACGGAGCGCGCTATTGGCGATTTTCAAGACGCCGTGCGCCGAGGCCACGGGAATGGTGACATATGCTGTCATCCCGGGGAACAGTTTTAGCTCGGGATTGTCGAAATCCACGATGGTGTCATATGTAACCACGTTCTGTACCGTCGTCGCATCCATGCGGACCGCGGAGACTTGTCCGTCAAACTGATCTTGCGGGAAAGCATCCACTTTAAAGGTGACGCGCTGGCCGGCTCTGATCTGGCCTACGTCTGACTCATCGGTTTTGGCATAAACCTGCATCTTGGTCAGGTCCTGGGCAATCACGAAAAGCGTGGGCGCCTGCAACGATGCGGCCACGGTCTGGCCTACATCGACGTTGCGGCTTACCACCGTGCCATCGATGGGAGAAGTGATGATGGTGTATTTGACATTGGTTTGCGCAACTTTGACGGCCGCCTGCTTCTGCGCCACCTGCGCCTGGGCCTGGTTGATATCGGCGTCGGCCGCCTGCTCCGCGGCGACCGCAGTCTCGGCGCTCGCTTGGTCCACTTCAAGCTGCTGTTCGCTGATTACGCCCTGGGCCGCCAGTTGCTTCGAGCGTTCATACTGAGTTTGCGCCTGCTGGGCTGTAGCATGCGCCTTCACCGCGTTGGCTTTGGCCGATGCCACCGATGCCCGCGCATTCTGCAGATCAGCCTCGGCTTGCAGCAGAGTGCCTTCATAAATCGAGGGATCGAGCTTGGCGATGACCTGGCCCTTCTTGACCCGCGAGTTGAAATCGGCGAAGAGAGAGGCAATGGTGCCTGAAACCTGCGAGCCGACCTGCACGCTGGTGACGGCATTGATGGTGCCGGTGGCTTCTACCACCTGGCGGACGTCTCCGCGCTCAACTGGAGCAGTAAAATATTGGACGCTGTCTCCGCGATTGAAGACGAAGGCCGCCAATATAACAACGACCAGGACAACCGCGATGAGAATCAGCCAACGCTTGCCGCTAAGTTTTATGTCAGTCAGTTTCACGGTATTAGTTCCTGCCTGATTAGACACGCTTGCACTAAGAAAAGTCTCTACCAGTATAGCGAGATAACAAAACTTAACTCATTCGTGCCAGGGGTCTTTTAACACTTCTTTACAGTCGCGCAAAATATTTTAAACATGCGCAGACCTCTGCTGAGAAGCGCAGGCTTTTCAAACGGGTTGCTTATCTGGTGCTCGCATGAAGATCTGGCGCTTCCACACAAAAACGAGCTAAAATAACGATTAAAATCGACTTAATTCGCTTTAAACCAGCAGAGAAGGACAATATGGCTGAGCTTCTTCACGCGCGCGAGGCAGCACAAATCCTGGGAGTGAGCTATTCCACTCTCAAACAATGGATCTATCACGGCAAGCTGCGCAGCGTGCGCACGCCGGGCGGCCATCACAGGGTCCCGCAGCGTGAACTGGACCGCTACTTGCATCGTCGCGGAGAAAAAACCGGCGCCGAACGGCGGCGGGGTTTTCGCCGCATCAGCGGACGCAACCAGCTTGTGGGCCGCGTGGTCGAAATCCGCAAAGAAGGATTGCTGGCCCAGGTAAAGCTCTCCATTGGCGGGCAGCAGATTACCTCCATCATTACCGCCGATGCCGTCCGCGAAATGGGCCTGGAAGTCGGACAGACAGCAGCGGCGCTGATTAAATCCACGGAAGTCATGATTGTTACGGTGTAATCCATGCCATTGCGAAAATTCCTGCTCTGCTTTGCGCTTTTCCTTTCTGTTTTGCGGCCAGTGAAGGCCCAGGAACTTCACGTCGCCGCCGCCGCCGACCTCAACTTTGCCCTGCCGGAGATTGCAAAGGCCTTTGAGGCCCAAACCGGGACCAAGGTGTTGCTTTCCTTTGGCTCATCGGGCAATCTGTTTGCGCAAATTCAGAGCGGCGCACCATTCGATGTTTTTTGTTCCGCGGATATGGAGTATCCGCGGAAGCTCGCATTAGCCGGCCAGGCTGTGCCGCGAACTTTCCAACAGTATGCTTCCGGGCGCCTGGTGCTCTGGGTTCGCAACGACTCGAAGTTGAATTTCGAGCGCGACGGCATCAAAGCGCTGCTCGACCCCAGCATAAAGAAGATCGCAGTTGCCAACCCCGAGCATGCGCCCTATGGGCGAGCCGCAGTTGCCGCATTGCAAAAATCCAAACTATACGATCAAGTGAAAGAGAAGCTGGTGCTGGGCGAGAACGTCTCCCAGACAGCGCAGTTTGTTACCTCAGGCAATGCGGATGCCGGCCTGATCTCGCTGTCGCTGGCGCAGTCGCCAGAGCTTCAAAGGCAGGGCCGTTTCTGGAAAATTCCGCCGGATATCGCCGAGAGCCTGCCGCAAGGCGTCGTTGTCCTCAAACAAAGCAATTCGCCCGAGATGGCAGAACGATTCGTAGATTTTTTCGCCTGCGGCGCCGGTCAAAAAATCCTCGCACGATATGGATTCGAAATTTCGAAAGGCTGCGAAGAGTGATTGGGTAAATGAACTGGCAGGCAATCATCCTGACGCTGCGATTGGCCGTGACCGTTTCCGCGGTTCTCGTAATCATTGGCTTGCCGCTCGCTTACTGGATCGCCTTTTCACGCCGGCGCTGGAAGTTCCTGGTTGAATCTCTTGTTGCCATGCCGCTGGTGCTGCCGCCGACTGTCCTGGGCTTTTACTTTCTCCTGCTGCTGGGGCGCGGGGGAATGGTGGGTGCATGGCTTAATCGCATCTTCGGCGTGACTCTGCCTTTCAGCTTTGCAGGTTTGGTCGTGGCGTCGGTTTTGTACAGCCTGCCCTTTGCGGTGCAGCCTTTAGTCGCGGGCTTTGCCTCCGTGGACCGCAAGCTGATTGCAGCATCCGCGCTGTTGGGAGCGACACGGCTTAGGACTTTCCTGCGCGTCATTCTTCCGCTCTCGCTCACGCATCTCATCACCGCGGTTGTGCTCAGCTTCGCCCATACCCTGGGAGAGTTCGGCGTAGTCCTGATGGTGGGGGGCAATATTCCCGGGGTGACCCGCACCATCTCCATTGCTATCTATGACAACGTGCAGGCCCTGGATTACGCCAACGCCAACCAGAATGCGCTGTTCCTGCTGATCTTCAGCTTCGTGATTTTGTCGCTGGTTTACGCGCTCAACCGGCGCGCTTTTTTCGTAGGGACGGTGCCATGAACCAGGTTTCGCCTCTTCAGGAAAAAACCCAGGCTGCCGACCGGCTTCTGCTGCGGATCACCAAGCAATTCGCAAAAGGCAAGAACGGAGCCGCAGGATTTTGTTTGGACATAAGCTCTGCGGCAGAAGCTGGAATCACGATTGTGTTTGGCCGCTCCGGCGCCGGGAAGAGCACGTTGCTGGATTGCATCTCAGGCCTGCTTCCCCCTGACAGCGGACGTGTGGCCCTCCGCTCAGAAGCGGAAGAAACCGTATTCTTCGATTCCGAAAAAGGAATGAATATCATTCCCGCCCAGCGCGGAATCGGATACGTCTTTCAGAATCTCGCCCTGTTTCCCCACCTGACCGTCAACGCCAATGTGGAATACGGCCTCGCGCATCTCGACCGCGAGCAACGACGGCAGCGGCGCGTGGAAATCCTGCAGTTGTTTCACTGCGATTCGCTTGGCGAGCGCAAGCCCGATGAAATCTCCGGAGGGGAACGCCAGCGCATTGCCCTCGCCCGCACCCTGGTCACCGAACCGCGCGTTCTTCTGCTCGATGAACCCTTGAGCGCGCTCGATGTGGGCACCAAGCTGAAGATCCTGGAAGACCTGCAGGCGTGGAATGAGCTGCGTCGTATTCCTATTCTGTATGTGACCCACAGCCCGGCGGAGGCAATGAGACTGGGAGAAAATGTAATTTACCTGGAGAACGGGCGCGTTCTGGCGCAAGGTAAACCGGAAGAGGTCCTTCGCAACCTATCCAGCTTCGATTAAAACCTTCCCACAAACACCGGCTCAGGCTGCAACTCGATTCCAAAATTCTCCCGCACGCGCTGCTGAATCTCATTTTTTAAAGCAACAATATCGGCAGCGCGCGCGCCTCCGCGATTGATAATGGCCAGCGCGTGTTTGCTGGAGATTCCCACCGGGCCGCGTTGCAACCCTTTGCTGAAGCCAGCGTGCTCGACCAGCCATGCGGCTGAGATTTTCACGTTTCCAGCCGGAGCAAGGAATTGCGGCGCGCGCTCTCCATGGGCGGCCGGCTGCCGGCAGATCTCGTCATATTGTTTCGGCGTAACGATCGGGTTCTTGAAAAAACTTCCAGCGCTGCGGCTGTCTGCATCGCCTTCCACCAGCAGCATGGCTTTCGTGCGGCGGATATGACGCACGGCTTCGCGCGTCTCCTGCAAAGTTGGAGACCTGGCGCCGAAAAAGTTTTTAAGGTCGGCATATTCAATGCGCGGAGCTGCCCCCGGAGTGAGCGCGTAAGAAACGCGCAAGACAATATAACGCCCACGCGCGGAAGAGTTAAAGATGCTGGTGCGGTAGGCAAAGCCGGAGTCGCGGTTTTCGAGCTCGCAAATCCTGTTCTGCTCCAGGTCCAGGACACGCACACGTGTGATTGTTTCTGCGACCTCCTGTCCGTACGCTCCCACGTTTTGTACTGGAGTCCCGCCCACCGTGCCGGGAATCCCACTCATGCACTCGATCCCTCCGCAGTTCAAGGTGACAGTGTGCGCTACGAAGCTGTCCCAATCTTCGCCTGCGCTCGCTTCGAAGATGGTTTTGCCGTCTTTGCTCGATTGGGTAATGCCGCGAAGGGCAATTTTTAGCACGACGCCATCCCAACCGGAGTCAGAGACCACCAGATTGCTGCCGCCTCCAAGCACAAATAGTTCCAACCCGCGCTCGCGCGCAAACAGAACTGCCGCACTCACATCTTCTTCGCTTTGCGCTTCGATGAAGTAACGCGCCGGGCCGCCAACCTGGAAGGTAGTCAAGGGCGCCAGAGGAACATGTTCCTGAATCTTCACGGAAGTCAAGATTATCAGAACAGCTCTTGGAAGTAAGAAGGGGGAAGTGGAGAAGTAGGAAGATAGAGTATGAGTGAAGTGGCTACTTCTTGCTTCTGACTTCGTACTTGCTGCTTCCATCCCTTACAATTAAGATCAAATCTAATTTTCTGGAGGATCCCAAGATGCCGATGTATCCCGAACTCATGCTAATTCCTATGCGAGAAGAGTTGACCCGGGTTGGAATTAAAGAGCTGCGCACTCCCGCTGATGTTGATGCTGCGCTTACCGGCCAGGGCACGGTGCTGGTGGTGGTTAATTCTGTGTGCGGATGCGCCGCCGGCCGTATGCGCCCCGCGGTTCGGATAGCGCTGCAACACGCTACACTTCCGGAAAAACTCTACAGTGTTTTTGCCGGACAAGACCCGGAAGCCACGCAGCAGGCCCGATCCTATTTCACCGGATATCCTCCGTCTTCCCCTTCGATCGCACTTTTGCGCGACGGCAAGCTGGTTTACCTGTTGCAGCGCAACCAGATCGAAAACCGCGAAGCCGCTGCCATCGCCACCGACCTGACCCACGCCTTTGATCAGTTTTGCAGCCCGGTGGGAAGTAAGAAGTAGGAAGAGAAGTAAGAAGTCGGAAGTAAGGAGTAAGAAAGGGTTATTCCTAACTTCTTACTTCCTTACTTCCGATTTCTAACTTCAGTTATTCAGCTTTGCGCAGCATGAATGCCTTCACCACAATCTGGCGTGGATCAAGCCCGACCGGAACCATGGTGAACAGGATGTAGGGTTTCATGGGAGGCTTGGCCTTCTCGTCATACCGAATCACAGAAACGTCACCCGAGCCGGAGTCAACCACAAGAAGATATTGCTGGCTGGGGGTGAAAGCCAGGGCGTCAGGCTTGTCGCCTACGGGGACGGTTTGCAGCAGCTTGCCATCGTCAATGCTGTAGATGGAAATGGAATTTCCATTGAAGTTGCTGACGAACAGCAGGCTATTGTCGGTGCTCACGATGGAGCGTACCGGCCCCGGCCCCAGCAGATGAGTGCTGCTCACCTCGTTGTTTCCGGTCAACACCTCCGAGACGGAGTCGGAGCCGAAATTACTCACAAAAATTTCGCCGCCATCGGGCTTAAGGGCAAGATGCACGGGCGACTTGCCTACATCGAGCAAAGTGAGCAGCCGGTCGGAGTTTTCGTCCGGCGATTCATCATTGGGAGTGGGTTTGCTGGGCGCGGATTTCGGCTGCTTCCTGTCAGACTTTCGCTTTGTCTTAGCTGATGCTGGTTGAGCGGTGGCGGCCGGAGTCGCGGTGAGTGAACTCGCCGGCGCTGGGAGCTCGTGCCGTAACTGCACCACGGCGATTTCGTTGGCTGAGCTGCACGAGATAAAAGCTTTGCTGGAATCGGTGAGAAAGACGATTTCTTCCGGCCCCTGGCACACCGGGACGGTTGAGCGCACGCTCATGGCCGCGGTATCAATTACAGAGACCGTGCCATCGCTGCGATTGGAAGCCAGCGCAATCTTGCCATCCGGCGAAACCCGCACCAGCCCGGGCGAATGTCCCACAGATATGATGCCCACCACTTTGCGGTTCTCCAGATCCACGACAGAAACGTTGGCCGATCCCGCGTTGGTAATGTAGGCGCGCTTGCTGTCAGGGGTGAGGTCCACGAAATATGGTGAGCGATGCAGACCAATCGTGGCCATCACATTGTTGCTTTCGGCGTCGATAATGCTCAGGTTGTTCGATTCGGTATTTACGACATAGATCTCGTTCTTCTTCGGATTGGCTGCAATTCCCGTGGGGCTTTGCCCCACCGGAATGCGCTTCACATTTTTAAAAGTGAGCAAATCAATCACGCTGACTTCGTTGCTCTTGCCATCGGTAACGTAGGCATACTCGCGATAGGCAGGTGGATGATCGGGCGAATTGTCGCTGCAACCCAGAAGCAGGAAAAGGAATAAAACCAAGGCGGCGAGATGCACCAGCCGGACAGAAGCAAGATGGCGCGCTATCATCGCTGCTAGCGCACCACTGCGCTTTGCAAGCGCGAAGGTTGGGTGGGCACGCTGCGATGAAGGATGGCCGCAATCTGTCGCAGCTCGCTCATGAGCTGTTCGAACTGGTCGGGGTAGAGCGACTGTGCGCCGTCCGACAGCGCGCGGTCAGGGTCGTTGTGGACCTCGACAATTAATCCGTCGGCACCCACCGCGACGGCGGCGCGCGAGAGCGGAATCACTTTATTGCGCTGGCCGGTGCCGTGGCTGGGATCAACAATGATGGGCAGGTGGCTCAGCCGCTGCACGGCCGGCACCACGCTGAGGTCGAGGGTGTTGCGGGCGTGGTCAACAAAGGTGCGCACGCCGCGCTCGCACAAAACCACGTTGTAGTTGCCCTCGCTCATCACGTACTCGGCCGCCATGAGCAGTTCTTCCAGGGTGGCGGCCAGGCCGCGTTTGAGCAGCACCGGTTTTTTCGACCGTCCGGCGCGCTTGAGCAGAGAAAAATTCTGCATGTTGCGCGCGCCGATCTGGATAACGTCGGCATATTCCTCCACTAATTCGAGGCTCTCGTGATCAATGGCTTCGGTGACGATCCTCAGGCCGTAGCGCTGGCGGATCTCGGCCAGAATCTTGAGCCCCTCCAGCCCCATCCCCTGAAAGGAATACGGAGAAGTGCGCGGCTTGTAAGCACCTCCGCGGAAGAAGCGGGCTCCCATGCGATGCACGCTTTCGGCCACGGCAAGAGCCTGCTCTCGGCTCTCAATGGAGCAGGGGCCGGCAATGATGGCGAGCTCGGGGCCGCCAATCGTGCCTTCCCAATCTGGGAAGCGTATGACAGTGTTGTCCTGCTTTACATCGCGGCTGACCAGCTTGTAGGGTTTGCTGACGGCAATGACTTCCTGCACGCCGAGCATCTCATCCAGGCCAATTTCCACCATGCCCTGGTTGCCGGTGATGCCGATGGCGGTGCGCTGCGCCCCGGGAATACTGTGCGCCCGCAATCCGTGCGCCTCGATTTTTTCACAAACGGCGCGCACCTGCTCTTCAGTGGCCTGCGCCTGCATGACAACTAGCATCGTTTATCCTTCAAAGCTCAAGTTTAATTGCGAAGTTGAGCAAAGGCAAAGCCCAGGCCCGTGTATAAACCTAATCGTACTTTAAACCTTTACAATGTTTTTCTGAGTACTGAGTACTGAGTACTGAGGACTGAGGACTAATTCTTGCCCCATTCCATCAAAGACGAACAAGACATCCTGAAGCTACCCGTGCCCAAGCAGCCACCGAAGCTTACTTCGCGGCGTATTGGAATCCACACTTCTACCTCGGGCGGAGTGCAGACGGCGGCAGAGCGCGCCTACCGGCTGGGATGCAACACGTTCCAGATATTTTCTTCCAGCCCGCGGCAGTGGAAGCCGTATCTGCTCAGCCGCTCCCAGTGCGATGAGATGCGGGGACTGCGCGAAAAGTACGGCATCAGGCCGCTGGTCATCCATACCAATTACCTGGTGAACCTGGCAGGCGTGAACCCGGAGTTCCTCACCAAATCCGTGGAAGCTTTTCGCGCTGAGCTGGAACGCGCCCTGGCGCTCTATGCTGAATATCTCGTGCTGCATCCCGGATCGTTTCGTGGCAGCAGCCGGGAAGAAGGATTAGACCGTGTGGCGGCCGCCATCCGCGAAGCGGCTAATGGCCTGGATCTGAAAGCAGGGAACCTGACGGTGTTGATCGAGAATACTGCTGGCGCGGAATATTCGCTTGGCAGCTCGTTTGAGCAGGTCGCGGAATTGATCACAAAATTGCGCGGACTCATCCCCGTGGGCGCCTGCATTGATACCTGTCATACCCACGTGGCCGGCTACGACATTGTCAGCGAATCTGGCCTGCGCGAGACGCTGGCACAGCTCGATGCCACTGTGGGCCTGAAGAATGTCGCTGTCTGGCACTGCAACGACGCCAAGGCTTCACGGGGATCGAAGCTCGACCGCCATCAGCACGTGGGCCAGGGAAAGATCGGCCTCGAGCCCTTCCGCCGCCTGCTGAACGATCCGCGCACAGCACATTCGGCGTTCATCGCCGAAACACCGATTGACGAGCCCGGCGACGATATGCGCAATGTGGAAACGCTGAAAAGTCTGGTAGAGGATTGAGCAGGCAGGCGCGACACCATTAAGGGAATGCCTCTTATATTGCCAATGGTTTACTCTAGATAGAGAGACGTAGCATGCTACGTTCCTATCCGAACGTACTAAATCTTGCAATGGCCGAACAGAATTTGACCAACATGACACAGGAGCTGCACTACGATCCGCAGCCGATCGAAGAAAAGTGGTCGGCGCGCTGGCAGCAGGACCCACAACTTTACGCGGCTGAGCCCTCGAGCTCGCAGCGCAAGAAGTATTACGTCCTGGAGATGCTGCCGTATCCCTCGGGCGCGCTGCACATGGGACACGTGCGCAATTACTCCATCGGCGATGCACTTGCGCGTTACATGTGGATGCGCGGCCACAATGTGCTTCATCCCATGGGCTGGGACGCCTTTGGCCTCCCCGCGGAAAATGCCGCTATCAAGAACAACGTCCCCCCGCGCGAGTGGACGTTGGGGAATATCGCAAACATGAAGGCACAGATGAAGCGCCTGGGCTTTGCCTACGACTGGTCTACAGAGGTCACCACCTGCCTGCCTGATTACTATCGCTGGAACCAATGGTTCTTTCTCAAGATGCTGGAGCGCGGGTTGGCCTACCGCAAAAAGAGCAAAGTCAACTGGTGCCCGGAGTGCGCCACGGTTCTTGCCAATGAACAAGTTGTGAATGGCTGCTGCTGGCGCCATGAACAGACCCCGGTGGAGCAGCGCGAACTGGAGCAATGGTTCTTGCGCACAACCAATTACGCGGAGGAATTGCTGCGCGATCTCGATCGGCTTGAGGGCTGGCCGGAAAAAGTGCGCACCATGCAGCGCAACTGGATCGGACGCAGCCAGGGTGCGAACGTTGATTTTAAAGTCGAGGGGGGCGAGGAGAAGATTACGGTTTTCACCACCCGCATTGACACCATCTTCGGGGCGAGCTCGGTGCAGCTTGCCCCCGAGCATCCGTTAGTGGCGAAGCTGGTGGGAGATGATGCTGGGCTCTCCGCAAAAATTCAGGGGCTGGTTGCCGAGCAGCGCAAGGCAAAAGAAGCCGGCGATTTGGGTGCGATTGAGAAGCACGGAGTAGACACCGGCCGCTTTGCAGTCAATCCATTCAATGGCGAGAAGGTTCCCATCTGGGTGGCCAACTACATCCTCATGGACTACGGCACCGGCGCCATCATGTCGGTGCCGGCGCATGATGAACGCGACTACGAGTTCGCCAAAAAATATGGGCTCGAAATCCGCGTGGTGGTCATGCCGCGCCGTGACAATGCGGCAGCGACGGGGCAGGAAGAAAATGTGCTTCCCTACACCGGGGAAGAGAGCCTGCTGATCAATTCGGGAGAATTCAGCAGTCTTTCCTGTACGGAAGCACAGGCCAGGATGGCGCAGTTTGCCGAGGAGCACGGCTTTGGCAAAGCCACCGTGACATATCGTCTCAAGGATTGGGGCATCTCGCGCCAGCGCTACTGGGGCACGCCCATCCCTGTTCTTTACTGCGAGAAGTGCGGTATTGTGCCCGTTCCCGAAAAGGATTTACCTGTAGTGCTTCCCGATAAAGTCGAAATCACCTTGCAGGGCGGCTCGCCTTTGTCGCGCGTGCCGGAGTTTGTAGATGTGAAGTGTCCCAAATGCGGAGGCAAAGCACGCCGCGAAACCGACACCATGGATACCTTCGTGGATTCTTCCTGGTATTTCTACCGCTATACGAACCCCAAGTTGGCAGACAGGCCGCTGGATACCGCTACCATCTCCTATTGGTTTCCCATCGATCAATATATAGGCGGCGTGGAACATGCGATTTTGCACCTTATTTATTCCCGTTTCTGGACCAAGGTCATGCGAGACCTTGGTTTGGTAAAAAATTCCGAGCCGGTAGAGAGACTCTTTACTCAGGGTATGGTGATTAAAGAGGGTGCGAAGATGTCTAAAAACAAGGGCAACGTGGTCGCGCCCGATGACATGATTGCCAAATATGGCGCCGATGCCACCCGGCTTTATACGTTGTTTGCCTCACCGCCCGATCGCGACCTCGACTGGCAGGATGCCGGCGTCGAAGGCGTCAGCCGCTTTCTCGGACGTGTCTATCGCTTTGTGATGCGCAATGCAAAGGCGACTGCCGCTGCATCGACTTCCGGGAACGGCGAGGTAACACCGCGCCAGCGTGCCGTGCAGCGCAAGTTGCACCAGACCATCAAGCGCATCACACACGACTTTGACGGCCGCTGGCACTTCAACACTTCCATCGCGGCGATCATGGAGCTGGTGAACGAGCTCTATACGGCTGAAAGCGAGTTGGTCTCCAGCAGCTTGCTCGCTGAGGTACAGCGCACGCTAATCTTATTGCTGGCACCGTTTGCGCCTTACCTCGCTCATGAACTCTGGGCGACGTTGGGCGAAAAATCGAATCTCTTGCGGCACCCCTGGCCCAAATATGATGCGGCCCTGGCCAAAGAAGATGAGGTAGAGGTTGCAGTGCAGATTAATGGCAAGGTGCGCGGCCATGTGCTCGTGCCCGCAGAGATTGCCGGAGATAAAAAGACTTTGGAAGATTTTGTACTCAACGACGAAAAAGTGCAAGCACTGCTCGTGGGCAAGCAGGTGGTGAAAGTAATCTCTGTTCCCGGCAAGTTGGTCAATATCGTAGTGAAATAGCTCCTAGCCACTAGCTTCGAGCTGTGTCTGGGCGCGGAAGCTGCTTGCGTCATTCACGTTCAAAAACAGCTAGGAGCTAGCAGCTAAGAGCCTGCTCTCATGAACAGCAAAAACACAGAGATCCCCGTTGGCCTCATCGGTTTTGGCATGGCTGGCCGCGTGTTTCATGCTCCCACAATTTTCGCGGTGCCGGGCCTGCGTCTTGCGGCGATTCTGCAGCGCAGCCGCGGAGATGAGGCGGCGCTCTACCCGAATGCGCGCGTTGTGACGACACTGGAAGAGCTGTTGGCCATCGATGAAATCAGGCTGGTCGTCATCGCCACGTCAAACCCCTCGCATTTCGACCTTGCCCGGCAATGCCTGCTCGCGGGGCGTGATGTCGTCGTGGATAAGCCGTTTACCACTACTTATCAGGAAGCCGTTGAGCTGGTGCGGATAGCACGGGAGCGCGGGCGCCTGCTTACTGTTTTCCAGAATGCCCGCTGGCACGGAGATTTTCGGACCGTAAAGAAACTGATTGACGCCGGCACGCTGGGGCGGCTCGTGTTCTATGAGGCGCATTTCGATCGCTTTCGTCCGCGGCTTCGTCCTGGGGCCTGGCGTGAACGAGATGAGCCCGGCAGCGGGGTGTTCTTCGACCTGGGACCGCACCTGATCGACCAGGCAATGGCGCTCTTTGGAACGCCGGAGGCGCTCACCGCCACGATTCGCATCGAACGCGATAACGCGGTGATCGACGATGCTTTCTACGTTGTTCTCCATTACAAATCGTTGCGCGTCGAGTTGCGCGCGACCATGCTGGCCGGGGAGGCCCCCGGCTTGGCTTTTGCTCTTCACGGCACGCTTGGTTCCTATGTGAAGTATGGACGCGATGTTCAGGAAGAGGCGCTCAGACGCGGCGAAGTTCCTCATGACGATACCTGGGGAAGAGAACCTGAAGAAAAGTGGGGCGCGCTCTACACGGAGAAAGATGGCAAGGCTGTGGTCCAGCCGGTTCCGACCGAGGCGGGCGACTATCGCCGCTACTACGAAAATGTACGCGATGCCATTCTGAGACGCGCTAGTCTCGACGTGAGCGCCGAGCATGCACTCAACGTCATGCGGGCGCTGGAACTGGCGCGAGAAAGCAGTCGCAAACGGTGCTCTCTTGTTTGGCAGAGCGGTGAAATAGCCACTAGCTTCTAGCTGTTTTTGAGCGCGAATGATGCAAACAGCTTTCACGCTCAGACATAGCTGGAAGCCAGCAGCTAGGAGCTCACATGAACAACGAAACTCCATCGCGCGCCGGCTGGCGGGTGGCACGGGAAAATCCAAAACTTGTTTTGATTGAAGTCTCCTGGCGCTGGAGTTTCGGGGTCGCGGCTCTATTATTGCTGCTGCTGGCAGGCGTCAGCACCTTGAAGCGCGTGAGCATCTCTGACGCTGATTGGGCTGTGCTGCGCAGTTTTGATCCATACAAAATGGCCAATACAGTTGCGGCCCTGGTTGTCGCTTATGGGAAGCCGCTTTCCCTGGTGCTGGTGGCGCTGCTATTTGCGCTGGCATTTTTGTGGATGATTGCCGCAACCTGGGGGCGCGCCGCAACTCTGAAAATTTTGCGCGGCAGCGGCACTACCGCCACAGTAACGGGGCTGAACCTGCTGCGTATTCTTCTCTTGCTGGCCGCGCTGGTTGTGGCCGCCCTCGCGACCATAGGCGCGGCCATGCTGGCGACTCATTTTTCGTCCGATCCGGAAGAGCCCAACCTACTGGTGTATTTTTCCATCGTGGTCCTGGTCTTGCCGGTCATTGTGATTCTGTGGGCAGTGTTGAACTGGGTGCTCTCGCTGGCGCCGCTGTTTGCGCTAGGGGAGCAAGGGGTTTTGGCCGCAGTCGCGGCCACATTCCGCAGTTTGCGTGCGCAACGTAAAGCTTACTGGTCGGTCAGCGGGGTTTACGGAACGATCCGCGGAGCTGGGCTTCTGGTCTTGATCGTGTTTGGGTTGGCGATGGGTGCAGTCGGACAGGACAGGATCATTTTCGCATTGCTTGTAGCGCTCCTGCTTCTCTATTTTTTCTTTGCAGATCTTCTTTATGTTGCGCGGTTGGCGGCGTATTTGCAGATTGTGGAAAAGCTAGAACAGTTGCCAGTTGCCAGTAACCGGTTGCCAGTTTAGAACTATAGCGATTCCCCAAAACTGTAGCGATTTCATAGATCTATTAATGGCTGCGTAGTTCAAGGTTTGACTGGCAACCGGCAACTACTCTTTTACTTCTTCGCCATGTCCTCATATTCTTTCTGCGATTCCGGGGAAAGCAGCGTCCACAACGTATAAACTCCCAGTGCGGTGCCAAAAGGAATATTCAACAGCGCAATCACTCCAAGCACGATGGCAAGAATACGCGCCCAGGAATGACGCTGCAGCAACCCTATGCCTGCAGCCAGCCCAAGGGCGGATTTGAAAAAGAGATAGATTCCTACCACAAAGAACACAGGCAAGAAAAATGCCGGAATTTGACCACTTACTCCTTCAAGATGGCTGAGAGAACTTACTATTGCGGTGGCAAACAGCATGACCATGATGCTGCCCAGCATATTCAATAGTGAGAAGGCAATCCAAAGGATGCCCAGCACCTGAATATGATGGGCGACGCGGTTGATGGAGCGGGGAATAGGAGCTACTCCGACAGGCTGGCCGCAGGCGCCGCAGCATTGCTGGCCGGGCTGAAGCTCTTTTCCGCATGCGTTGCAAAACATGGCGCACCTCGCTCAACTTCTACATATTAATTCAACTCCCAGGATTGATTGCTGACGGGTCAGGATCATGCCCATCCGTGGCAATTCTTATTTCACATCCAGGGTGGCTCGCTTTCGACGTTTGGCCGTCATCTATCTCCAATCGCCCCCCTTGCTGCATTTTGCGGGAATGGTTCCATTCTGGGAAACTAGCCGGTATTCGGCCAGTTCTCTTCCACCCAATTTACCGGCAATAAAAGCGAAGAGGGTATCACGCCGCTGTTCTTGCTTCTCTCATCCTGAATTGTTGAAGTTTTGTGTAACGGTTCGACAACGACCGTCACCACCTGACTTGAGAAGCAAAATCAATGGGCAATTGCTTCAGTCAAGGTCTGTGATACCTGAAATGGGAATTTCAAATAAAAGGAGTGTGCGATGAGAAACAAACGGATTATGCAGTGTGTTGTTGCCTGCCTGGTCATGCTGACGGGCCTGCTTCCTGTCTTCGCAGGCGATTCGCTTTACGGCAAGGTGACAGAGGTGAGGAGCGCCGATGTCGTAGTCCTCGACTACGGCGCTGGGAGCTACGTTATCCGCGTCATGGGAATCGTTGTCCCGGCGGAGGGGCCGATCGCGAATGAGTCCAAACAGTTCGTCTCCAAGCTCGTTCAAGGCAAGAACGCCCGTATGCGCCTGGGTAGCCGGACTGAAAACGGCGAGATGGTGGCCCGGCTCTACACCGACGATCCCGTGAACGGGATCAAAGACGTCGGCCTGGAATTGGTAAGGAGCGGCTTGGCCCGGCGTTCGCAGGGCGAAGATTACCAGTTCGACTACAAATATAACGAATTGTCCACTGCCGAGCGTGAAGCTCGCGAATCCAAGCGCGGTCTCTGGGCGACGGCCCAGCCGCAGTAAGACCAGTAAGAAAGGACCCACACATGAACTGCAAATCTTATTTATTTGTTTTCGTGCAAGCGGCAGTTTTCGCCACGATGTTTCTTCTGCCGGGCTCCGCTCTCAACGCCCAGGTCTCCGGGCTGGCGGAGAGAAACATGTCGAAGATGGCAAACTACCAAAACGAATGCGCCATCATCAAGAACCCGACAAACAAGCTCCAGCTTTTTTCCCTGTGCAACAACTCCACGGGAGGGTTGTTCGCCGCGCGCAGCGCCGATGGCGGCGCCACCTGGGTCTATCCTGATCCGAGCAAGACGATCGCCAACGGCATAAAACCGGCCCTGGGGCCGGCTGCCTGCTGCGATCCCACATTGGCCTGGGATACCTTTGGGAACCTTTACATCACCTACATCGACAGCGGCGTAAGCAACATCATTACACTGCTTAGTATCGATGGCGGGCAGACCTTCGCAACCCTGGCCACGTTTGGTCCGGCCAGCGTTGATCAGCCTACGGTGACGGCTGACTCCGGCGAGGTTTGGGTGGTTTGGAACCAGTCCGGATCGATGGTGGCGCGCGGCGCTGCCGTTACCGGCTTAGGCACGGCAAACATAGGCGCTTTTGGCCCACTCCAGAATATTCCCGGTACTGCGGGCTGCAGCTTCGGTGACATCGCTATCGCTCCGAACGGAGCCGTGGTGCAAGTCTGCGAGAGCCCGAGTGGCGGAGTGGGACCAGCGAGCCTCATTGTCAACACAAAGGCCGATGGCCTTGGCCCCAATCCGTTCGCCGCCGCAGTTACGGCAACGGCGACCAACGTAGGCGGATTCGCTCCCATACCGGCACAAAGCAGGCGAACGATTGATTCGGAAGCCGGTTTGGCCTATGACCGCAACAACAACCCAGTGAGCCCCGCTACCCCACTTGGCCCCAGTCCTCATTTCGGGCGACTCTATCTGGTCTATACCGATGCGCCCGCAGTCGGAAGCGCCGATACGAACATTATGGTGCGCTTCTCGGATAACGATGGCGCGACCTGGAGCAATCCGCCCATCCGTGTCAATGACGACGCTACGACTCGCAGCCAGTTCTTGCCCAGAATCGCGAGCAACCGGCTATCGGGAAATATCGCGGTCTGCTGGCACGATGCCCGCAACTCGGCGGGCAACAACACCATGCAGGAATTCTGCACCGTCGCGACGCCAACCGGTGCCTCACCAATCTTCATGGCCAACGCGCAGATCAGCGGTGGAACATCGGACGGAAACGGTTCCAACCCACCTGCGGCCGGCCAAGCCGACATACAGTTTGGCGATTATTCTGGCTTGGCGTACCACCAGGGCCTGGCGCATCCCGCCTGGGCTGACGACTCCAACAGTACGGGCGATAACCCGGATGGCACGTCAAGGTATGACGCCTACACAAACGAGGTTACCGGCGGACCTGCTGCCCACGAAGGCGACCCGCACCTCACGACCGTCAACGGAGTCCACTACGACTTCCAGGGCGCCGGTGAGTTCACTGTCCTGCGCGACTATGACGGCCTGGAGATACAGACGCGCCAGTCGCCGATTGCAACGACCTTTAACCCAGGAGCCGATCCTCACGATGGGCTTGCGACTTGCGTGAGCCTCAATACCGCTGTCGCAGCGCATGTAGGTAAGCATAGGGTCACCTACGAACCGAACCTCAGCGGTGTGCCCGATCCCAGTGGTCTGCAACTCCGCGTGGATGGCACTTTGAAGACGCTAGGCCCGAGCGGGATCGACCTTGGAGATGGCGGCCGCATCGTTCAAACATCAGCCCCAGGCGGCCTCGAGGTTGATTTCCCCGATGAGACCTCGTTGTTTGTGACGCCGGGCTGGTGGCCTTCCCAGAGCAAGTGGTATCTCAACGTGGATGTATCCCATACGCCGGCGCTGGAGGGTGTGTTGGGTGTCATTCCGCAGAGCAGCTGGCTGCCAGACCTTCCTGATGGCACATCTATGGGACCGATGCCGGGCGCGCTACACGATCGCTACACCGACCTCTACCAGAAATTCGCGGATGCGTGGCGCGTGACAAACAAGACCAGCCTGTTTGACTACAAGCGAGGCACATCAACCAAAACGTTCACCATGCGGAACTGGCCCTTAGAGCATCCGCCATGCGTGATACCGCGCACGAAACCAGTTCGGCCGGCCAGCCAGTTGGTCGCAGAACGGGCTTGCCGCCCAATCACCGACGAGAAGACGCACGCTAACTGCCTCTTCGACGTAGTCGCTACCGGCAATCCTGGCTTCGCCAAGACCTACCTGTTCAGCCAGCAGATTCATACCGGCTCGACTACGACCACCGTTACCGATGACAAGAACCCGACGCACGTAGAAGAGCCGGTGACATTTACCGCGACCGTCAGGGGAACGGAGGTGACCGGCAACGAAGTTCCGGCGGGAACGGTTCAGTTTATCGTCGACGGCGACAGGGCCGGAGAGCCGGTCAGGCTCGATGAGAAAGGCCAGGCGATGTGGAAGACCTCGAGCCTGAAGCCAGGGAAACATGAGGTCGCGGCCCACTACATCCCCAACCCGGGTAGCGCGTTTCAGCCGAGCACGAGCGCGGACGAGGAACACACGGTCAGGGGCGAGGACTAATGACGTTACGATAGAACAGCGGCCGAACCGCTCTTCCCAAAGTTTGGCGAAGCACGGTTCGGCCGCATGTTCCGGAGTAGCAGACCAGGCAACGACATGAGGTACTCGTCGCTATCTGGAAAAAGGAGGGTGCATCCGATGCCGCGATATCGTATTGCAATTTCAAGCCAGAGCGGTCAGGCCATGACTGACCTGGTGCGCAAACACAAGATTCAAGTTTTGGATCATGGATCCCGCCGCAGCAAAGAAGCCGGCTTCACCGTTTATGCAATCGTCGAGGAGGCGGACATCAAGCGCCTGCAGGACGCCGGTTACACCGTCGAGCGACATGAGGACGTGGATGAAACCGGCAAAGCCCGGCAAAAGGAAGTAGGCCGTGGCGATCGATACAAGCAGGATAAACCCAGGTAATTTTCTTCCGCGAAAGGCTGAGGAGGAACTTTCATGCCGTATCTCAACATTAATGAAGTGGAATCTGCCCTCACGGTGGCTACTTCGGCTCCTTATACCGGATTCACGCAGCTCATTCCCCTTCCCAACCTGACCTGGGAAGGGCGCCAGTGCAACGCCATCAAGATTGCCAATGGCAGCGATCCCGGACGTCCAGGCGTATATTTTCTCGGCGGAATCCACTCGCGCGAGTGGGGCAGTGCCGATATCCTTATCAACTTCATCGAGCAATTGGAGCAGGCTTATCAGAATGGGACCGGCATTACGCTGGGAGGAAAAACTTTTTCTGCGTCAGACATAAAAACCATTGTAGATAACCTCGATATCTACGTTTTCCCCCAGGCCAATCCCGACGGTCGCAATTACAGCATGAACACCGAGGCGCTGTGGCGCAAGAACCGGCGCACGGCCGCCCCGAACTCAAATTCTGGTTCGTGTGTCGGCGTCGACCTGAATCGCAACTATGATTTCCTTTGGGACTTCCAGACCCTGTTTGCGCCAACTTCTACGGTTTCATGCTCCGCCAATCCCTGCGACTACCAGGTGTACCACGGCCCGAACGCATTCTCGGAGCCGGAGACCCTCAACGTAAAGTGGGTCTACGACAATTTTCCCAACATCGGCTACTTCATCGACCTGCATAGTTTTGGTCCAGATATTCTTTATAGCTGGGGTGACGATGATAACCAGGAAACCGATCCCAGCATGAATTTCCTAAATCCGGCCTACAACAGTGTTCGAGGAATCCTCGATTCGTCTGGCGATCCAGGCGCTGCAGCATATCGCGAGTACATCCCGTCAGGCGAGCTTGCTCCCAGGGTTGATCTTGCCAATACGTTTGCCGCCGCCATTCAGGCGGTAAGGGGGACTTCTTACCTGGTCGAGCAGTCCGTGGGACTCTATCCGACTGCCGGAGCCTCTGACGACTATTCCTACAGCCGGCATATCGCGGATGGCAGCAAGCACAACGTCATGGCTTACACCCTGGAGTGGGGAACTGAATTTCAGCCGCCCTACAGCGAAATGCAGAACATCATTCAGGAGATCACCTCTGGTCTACTGGCTTTTTGCCTGTGGGTGCGCAAGAGCATTGAGAGCTGTGTCTTAACCACCGACCGCAGCACCTTTGGGAAAGATGAAATCGACGCCATGCTGCACGTCTCCTCTCCGGCAAAGGTGGATGCGGCGTTCTACGTGGTCATTGATGGCTTCCGCCACGAGGAACTCGGTATTACCGCGGCTACGCTTGTCGGTGTTCCTGACGTGAAACCCAACATCGCGTTCAATCCGCTGCTCAGCAGCAAGGTTAGCGCGCACGCGACCGCATGCAGCACCGAAGGAAATGTCCTGGTGGCGGGGCCGCAGCGTTTCACCTGGACCTTCACCATGCAGTTCGACGACACCAGTGACTTCACGCAAGAAGTCTTGCCGGTGACCATGACCGCCTCACTACCGACAACCGTCGGCGTTACCATGAGCGCCCAGGCGGTGATTACGCTGACCAAGCAACCGAATCCCTATGAGATTGATGGTCCGGTCTCATGGCTTTCTGTCGATCTGCAGGTTTGCAATGTGCTCGAGAATGGTTTTCTGGCGAGCACGCCGACCATAACGCTGAATGCCGGCCCCAATGACTTCATCAAGCGCATGCTCACCAGGTACAACGATCCCACGCTGCCGCGCGCTCCCAATCATCCATTCGATCTGGATTTGGTGGCCCATGAAGATACGTCTTCGGTGGAGATCGCCGGAAGCGTCGGCATGACTCCGGTTTACAACTTCGCGATAGCGCGCGTGCGTTACCGGGCGCTGGCCACTCCGGCGCCGAACGTCCGCGTGTTCTTCCGCATATTTCAGGCTTCAACAACTTCGACTGAATTCGAGCCTCCCACAACTTACTTAACGGGTGGTATGGGTGGGACAAAGATTCCTCTGCTGGGTGTGGTGGGCGGCGAAGTGGTTACCATCCCGTGCTTCGCGGCCGCGCGGGTTGACCCCACGAATCCAAACGGTCTCAACGCTCAAACCGACCCACTGAATGTAGGTCCTCTCAGCAACCCCATCCCGCCCGACGGCACCGGAGCTGAGGTGCAGGTCTATTTTGGTTGCTGGCTCGACATCAATCAGAACGTCAACGTTCTGCCTGGCTCTCCGGCTTCTGCGGCAGGACCATTTACTCCGGTTCAGTCAATCCAGCAGGCCATCAAGAACAAGCACCAGTGCCTGGTGGCGGAAATTAATCTGGATCCGCCCGAGCCGCAGATTGCAACCGGCGTCACACCGGCGGTCTCTGACAAGCTGGCGCAGCGCAACCTGAATGTTGTGGGCGTGGCTTCGCCCCACCTGGTCCCGTGCACGTTCGATATCAAGCCCACGCTGCCGGGGCTGCCCTCTAATCTCATGCCCGATGAGTTGATGATTGACTGGCGAAGTCTTCCTGCGGGGACCAAGGCCAGCATCTACCTTCCGGGCGTGAGCGCCAAGATCATCTTGAGCACAGCGGATAATCTTTATACGCATCACGAACTCACGAGTCTGGATGACCATACACTGGCCTGCAAGGCCGAAGGCATCAGCTATATCCCAATTCCGCCCGGCACCGGTTCAAACCACGCAGGGCTGATGACCCTCGATGTCCCACCGACCACACGCAAAGGGCAGCTCTTCAAAGTCGTGGCCCGGCAGATTACAAATACGTTCAGCATTGCGCCCGAGCCACAGACGCCGCGAGGGGTTGCAGCGGTGTCTGCCGCCGCGGCGCCCGGCGTGATCCAATGGCGCAAGGTTATTGGCTCCTTCCAGATCAGCATTCCGGTTAAAACCAAACAAGCGCTGCTCGAACCGGAGGAGCGCTTGCTCTCGGTGTTGCGTTGGATCGCGAAGACCATTCCTCATGACAGCCGTTGGCATCCGGTATTCCGTCGTTATCTTGAGCAGACTGCGATTCGCGTGAATGCGCTTGGGGGCGATTCCGGCCAGATTGGCCCTTCTTCGTCGGGAGACTGGAAGGCGGCCTCCAGGTGCAGGGTCTGGGGTCTGGTTACGGCGGTGCTTCTGGGCGGACTGCTGGCCTCCCTGGGGTCGCTCACCGGAGCTGCTCTTGCGGTGCCGGCATTGTTTGCGGTGTTCTTCGTGGTGGCTGCGACTATATGGTTCAAAAAGTGCCGACCCAAACCATCACGCTGGCTGCAAGAGTTCATGACCGGCGCCGGACTAGGAGCCGCCCTGCTCGCCATACTGGCGCTCATTGGAATTACGGCTCCGCAACTGCTGCCGTTACTTTTTGCGCTGATTATTGTGATGGCGGCGATCCTGTTCATTAGGAACGTGTAAGTCCTCAGCCATCCGCTTGCTCCTTTGGGAAGAAAATCTTTCTTTGCTTTCCTTCGTGTTCCTTCGTCTGCCTTTGTGTCCTTTGTGGTTAACCTTTAAAATAAACCGCAATGAAACGAGTGGTCGAACGCGGACGGAACAAGATTTACTACCGGATTTTGCACGTACCTCTTTGGATATGGGTGTTCTGGATCCTGCCCGGACATCTCACCGCCGATCTCTACGCCCATGGCCCTGACCGCCGGCACTGGATGTGGCTGGCTGTCATCACCCTCGTCTGCGCCTGGCGCGGCTTTGTGGGACGCCTGCCTGGCGTCGAGCCTCGTCCTTATATCACACACTATGGCGAGGACAAGCCCAACCTCTGGTATCGCGTGGTCTGTTATACCGCGGCGTGGATCGACCTGCTGGTTCCATTCACGATCAACCTGGCCGGCCTGTTGATCAATGCAGTCATCGGGCGCTGGATCATCAGCGCCCTCTACGTGAAAATTTATTATCTGCTCGCCGCCGCTGTGGTGATAGCAACGCTGTTGGACTTGACGCCGCGAGCGCGTCGCTCCACCCGCAACGAAGGCGCCGAAAAAGCCTGGTTCTATGTCGCCGTGTGGACCGTGGTGCCCACCCAAATTGCCGGTTGGGCCATGTGGCGCGTGGGTCATCGGCTCGGGCTTGCCGGGGCCAGGCTTGATCATGCCCGGCTGCTCACCTTCCTGATCGTGGCCGCAGGCTTTTTCGCGCTCGGCGTGCTGGGTAAGCTGCCACGAACCCAACGGTATTACCTTCCTGAACCTGCCATTCCCGAAGAGCCTCAGCCCGTCGAAGTATAGCTCTCTTGGGTTGCGGCTCACCGTCACGACATTCTTGAGATACGGACCATCAAGAAATATCTTTGCTCCATATTCGGGCTGATAAAATCAAGCCATGCAGACCCAGGCTCCCGCCCAGTCCATTGTCATTCTCGATTTTGGCGCGCAATATTCCCAGCTCATTGCACGGCGCGTCCGCGAGCAGAATGTATTTTCTGTCGTGCTGCCCTGCACGGCGACGCTGGAAGAAATCAATCGCTACGCGCCAGCGGGCATCATCCTGAGTGGCGGTCCGTCGTCGGTGTATGACAAAGACGCGCCCCCCGCGGATGAACGCGTGCTCTCGCTGGGCGTGCCGGTGCTGGGCATCTGTTACGGATTGCAGTTCATTGCCCACAAACTCGGCGGCAAAGTCAGCCCCGCGGAAAAGCGCGAATACGGATACGCCGAGGTCGAGCTGTTGAACGGCTCCCCGCTGTTTAAAAACCTGCCGCGTTCATTACAAGTATGGATGTCGCATGGCGACGAGGCCCTTGACCTGCCTCCGGGGTTCAAGCGTACCGCGCAAACCTCGAACGCGCTGGCCGCGATGGAAGACCAGCAGAAAAAGATTTTTGCGGTGCAGTTTCACCCCGAAGTGCACCATACCAAAATGGGAACCGAGCTGCTGCGCAACTTCGTCTTTGAAATTTGTCATGCTGAGCCTAATTGGACAGGGCAGAGGTTCATCGATGAGACCATCGCTTCCATTCGCGAGTCCGTGGGCGACGGCAGGGCCATCTGCGCCCTGAGCGGCGGCGTGGATTCCGCCGTGGCCGCTGTTTTGGTCCACTGCGCCATCGAAGACCGGCTGACCTGCGTTTTCGTGAACAACGGCGTGCTGCGCAAAAACGAATTTCAAAAAGTGCAGCAGAACCTGCACGACCGTCTGGGGCTGAACCTGGTGGCCGTGGATGCCTCCGAGCGGTTCCTCTCCAGGCTTGCCGGCGTGACCGATCCGGAGAAGAAACGCAAAATCATCGGCAACGAGTTCATCGCGGTTTTCGATGATGAAGCTCACCGCATTGAGCGCGAAATTGGCAAAGTAGAATGGCTGGTGCAAGGGACGCTCTATCCCGATGTCATCGAGTCCCGCCCGGTGCGCGGCTTTTCGCAAACCATCAAATCGCACCACAACGTTGGCGGCCTGCCGGAAAAGATGAAGCTGAAACTCATCGAGCCGCTCAAAGACCTCTTTAAAGACGAAGTCCGCCGCATCGGCCGCGACCTGGGAATGCCGGAAGAAATCCTGCAGCGCCAGCCCTTTCCCGGGCCCGGATTGGCGGTGCGTATTCTCGGCGAAGTCACAGCCGACCGTGTAGCGCTCCTGCAAGAGGCCGACGACATTGTTGTCAGCGAGATCAAAAAAGCCGGCCTCTACAACAAGGTCTGGCAATCATTCGCGGTCCTGCTGCCGGTGATGTCGGTTGGGGTCATGGGCGACATGCGTACTTATGCTTACACCTGCGCCGTCCGTGCCGTGCATTCGGAAGACGGCATGACGGCAGACATTGTAGACCTGCCACACGACGTTCTCACCCGCATCTCCACGCGCATCGTGAACGAAGTCAAAGGCATCAACCGCGTAGTGTATGACATTACCTCCAAGCCGCCGGGCACCATTGAATGGGAATAAAGAAACAGCTACAAGCGGCAAGTTACAAGGAAAGTAACAATCCCGCTGCGCCTAACGGCGCTGCGGCAATAGTAGAAGCGAAATATACAAATCTGCAAAGATATAAGGTCATGAGCAATGCGGGGCAGCAGCAATGCACCCCTTGTAGCTTGGAGCTTGTAACTTGGAGCTGTTTTTACTGCCCGTTGCTCTTGCTCTCACGCTGATACGGAGTGGTCAGGTATTTGCGCGCTTCGTCGAGGGCGCCCTGAAAGTTGTCGTTGGTTTCGAGCGCCCGCCGGTATTCATTGATTGCGCGATCGCGCTGGCCGGTGGCATCGAAAATCTTTCCCAGTTGAATGCTGCTCCAGACCTCGGTCCAGCGCGGTTCGCCGTCGCCTTCGCGGGCGGCGCGATATTCGTTGGCTGCGGCCTGATAGTTGCGCTGCTGAAAGAAGACCTCGGCAATACGATAGTGGGCCAACGAGCTGTTCTTGCTGATGTCGAGGGCCTTTTGCAGCTCCGTTAAAGCCTGGGCAAGGTCGCCCTGCTGCACGAGCTGTTCGCCTTTCATGATGGCGATGCGCAGCTTGAGCTCGCCGGTGTTTTTGAGCACATGATTGTCGGGATCAATGGTGATCTTGCGTGGCATGCCGAAGGTTTCAACGGTGTAAGCCGAGTCGGTGCCCACCACGTCAATGCGTTTTTCTTCAGGTTTGCCGTCGGTATCGATCTTGAGATCGACGGGCATGCGGAACAGGTCCAGGTCCTGGTTGATCTGGCCGGTCACGCGGAAGCCTTTTGCGATGCGAAAAACGGTGTACTTATTTTTAAATTCGGGAGCGCCGGTTGAATCCAGCCATTCGGCAAAGAACCACTCCAAATTGCTGCCGAAATGCTGCTCCGCGATCTGGCGAAAGTCATTGCCGGTGGCCGGTTTGCCTGCAAATTGCATGGCGAAATGGCGCATGGCATTATCGAATTGGTTGTCGCCCATGACCCAGCGCAGCATTTCGAAGATCATGGCGCCTTTGTCGCTGGAGAGCGATTGCGCCTCCGGCGAAAACGGCGACAGCTTGCCCGAACTGGCCAACGGGACGTTGTCATAGGCCAGCGCGCCCACTTCCATATCTTTTATGGCTTCCTGGTAACCGGCCACGCCGGAGGCAGACTCAACGTAACGGGCTTCTGAGAAACGCGCAGCGCCATCGCGCAGCCATCGATCTTCGCTTGAGGCGGGACTCACGCTTGCGCCCCACCACTGGTGCGCTATGGCATTGGCCAGCAGGCGGTAGTCTACTTTCGCGGATATCGCCCGGCCGGCAATGGCCGCGACCTCAGGCGCCCAGGCGAAGGGGACAGTGTCATCCGGAAGCTCGACGATATTCAAAGTCGAAGACGGAGCCGGGCCATACAGGGAAGAGAAATAAGAAAATTCTTTGCCGGCGGTTTCCGCATACGCCGTGGCGAACCCTGCATGATTGGCCGAGAAGAAGACGTGGATGTTCGCGCCATTCAACTGGCTGGTGGCGTCTTGAAATTTTCCGATAATAAGCGTGCCGGGAAAACTGGATTTTTCCCAGTCAAAGCTGAAGGTTGTACTGCCCGCTGGAGACAGCGCGTGCGCGGTCACAGCCGGAGCGGCTTTCGTGGTGGTTCTGTGGGTTGTGGCCGAGCGCCGTTTGGTGGTCGCTACGTTTGGAGTAGTTGCAGTGGCGGGAGCGCGACGGCGCAGTACTGGAGCTTTTTCTTCGTTGGAAGTGGAATTGGAAGCATTTTCCGGGGCGCTCTCTTCGGCGGCAGGTTCTTCCACGGTTACGGTGGAAGGGGCCGCGCCGGCAGTTCGTCCGCTACCCACGACCGTGTATCCGGCGGGCACGGCAATATTGATCTTGGCGGTAAAGCGGTTGGCGTCGTATCCATTCACCGGAAACCAGCGGCCCGGATACATTAAATAGCTGATGTTCTCGTCAATGTAGGCCAGCTTCAATCCTTCTACCGGACTATCGTCCGCGGAATTGAGAGCGCCATCGTAATCAAATGTCAGTGTAGCGCTGTCGTCTTTGGCCACGGTCTTGGGCAGGACCACCCGTACAGCGTTATCCTGGCTGATGCGTTCAAATTGCAGCTTCTCGCCCGAGGGGCCGGTCACGTGGTTGACCCGCAGTGCATTATGCAGCTCAAAGACGGCGCTCGTAATGTCGTCCAGGGCTGTGAACTTCACGCTGGCAACCGCGTGCAAATGATGCGACCGGGGCGTAACCGCGGCATTGATGACGTAGTCATCCACCCGCAGGCGCGGTTTTTCGGCCGCAAAAACCGTCGCAATAAGGACGAAGACAAGTAAAAATACGGCGCTGCGTCCCAAGGGCCGTGGCGTGAGCTGCATAGGGAAATTCTCCAGAGAATTATCGTACGTATGATGAAAATTTTACATGAAAAGATGCACCTGCACTGATTTTGGTGCAACCAGCGCTAAGCTCCTCATTATCGATGTTGATAGCCTGCTGGTTTTAACAATTGTATATCGCTATAAGCTGGCCGTTCTTCTCATTCTTCGTGGAATTCTGTGCAAGATTTCAGGTGGTGGTAGCGCCCTCACCACGGTTCGAGAGAAAGTCTTTCGGCACACCAATTTGGCGTGTAAGTTCAAAGAATCTCTCCCATGAACCCGGGGTGTTATGACAGAATCACATTCGCGGTCGAGGGGTCTCGTCGCATGAACACTTCCTTGCCCTGAAAATGAAACTCCGATGGCAGACGAACCGCATGGCTTCGTCCGTTGCGGAACAACTTTGCAGTACGTGTCATCGCAACCTCCGTGATGATATATATCATGTCGCTGCACAGAATTATTTTGCCATACTATCTATATCTCGATCTCGGGCTGAATGCTGAGTGCCGATGCTTTTCATGATTGCATCGGCAGCGCTCTCTATCGCCGGCTTCTTCCCCTCGCGATGCAATGCAGCCTGAACTCTGGTCAAATCAGCCAGCATCTGCCGCCGTGGTTCACCATCGTCAATAAGCGGATGCAGGTGTTTGGCTACATTTTCTGGCGTGAACTCGTCTTGCAGCAGCTCTGGGATAATCTGGCGGCCGGCAATGAGATTGGGCATGGCTACATGCGGGACTTTTACCAGCCGCTTGGCGGCAAAGAATGTAAGCGGCGAGAGCCGGTACACTGCGACAAACGGAGTTCCCATCAGCGCTGCCTCAACCGTTGCTGTGCCGCTGGTGACTACAGCGGCACGGGTGTGCAAAAGAGCAGTTGCGGCATTCTTGACCGGAATCATGGTTGCAGTCATCAGCTCCGGGTTACGGCTTGCAAATTCAGTTTGCGCCATGACGCCGCGGAACCAACCCATATCAAGACTGGAAGCGATTGGGAATAGAAACTGATATTTTGCGCTCTGGTTTTGCAGGAGCGCCGCGGCTTCCATCATTCCCGCCAGATGGGCCCGCACTTCTTTACGGCGGCTGCCGGGAAGCAGGGCAATCCACGTGCGCGCAGGGTCGAGCCCATTTTCCTGCGCATACTGCTCGCGGGAGACTTGCGGCTTGGGCATGTCGGCCAGGGGATGGCCCACATATTCCACGTCCACGCCATATTTGCGGTAGAAGGCCTCTTCGAAGGGGAAGATGCATAAGACTTTTCTGATCCAGCGCTGTATGCGTTTCACGCGATATTCGCGCCACGCCCAGAGCTGCGGAGCAACAAAATAAATTACAGGGATGCCCCGCGCATGCAGCTCACGCGCCACACGGAAATTAAACGCCGGAGAATCAATGACCACGGCGACAGCCGGCTTAGTCTTGGCTTCATCTACTACGCGCAGGAGCTTGCGAAATTCCGAGTAGATTTTCGGCAGGTGCCCTACGATCTCAGTCATGCCGACGACGGCAAGATGCCGGGAGTCCACTACGGTATCGCAGCCAGCGGCACGCATGCACTCTCCGCCAACGCCCATGAATTCCAGGGGCTCATCATCTTTGCGAGCGCGGCGGCGCAGGGCCACGATGAGCTGTGCCCCATATAAGTCGCTGGATGCCTCGCCTGCCGAGATGAGAAATTTCATGGATTGTCGCTGAACGCAGTGTACCGGTTAATCGTCGGCCCCGACCAGTCTTTCCGCGCCTCTGGCGGCGGCCGGCAGAGGAATTTCCTGGTCTTTATACTGCAACTGGTAGAGCTTCCAATAAATTCCGCGTCGAGAGAGCAGTTGCTGGTGGTTGCCAATCTCGCGAACCCGGCCTTTATGCATGACGATGATCTTATCGGCGCGCTGAATCGTTGAAAGCCGGTGGGCAACGATGACCGACGTGCGGCCTTCGGTGCCGATCATGCGGCTGAGGGCATCGCGAACGCGGAATTCGGTCTCAGTATCGACGCTTGAAGTAGCTTCATCGAGGATCAGCACCTTGGGATCATGCGCCAGAGCGCGGGCAAACGAAATAAGCTGCTTCTGTCCGGTGGAAAGCGTGGTTCCACGCTCGCGGACCGCTTCCTGGAAGCCGGCCGGCAGGGTGCGTATGAAATCGGCCACATTGACCTTTTCCGCGGCCTGCTGCACGGCTTCAGCAGTGACCCAGTGGCTACCCAGACGGATGTTCTGCTCGATAGTCCCGGTAAACAGGAACGGGTCTTGCAAGACCATGCCGAAGTTGCGGCGCAACTGGTCCAGGTCCATCTCGCGGACATCCACGCCGTCAATGCGAACCGCCCCGCGCTGCACATCGTAAAAACGCAGGAGCAGAGAGAGGATCGTAGTCTTACCTGCGCCGGTGTGGCCGACGATGGCCACGGTCTCCCCGGGTTCGATGGCGAAAGAAACATCCTGCAGCACCCAATCCGGATCGCCGGGCTTTAGTTCAAGTTCACCGGCTTTGCCATCGTGGCTTCGCACCGAGCCGGCAGGCGGCTTCTTTTCCGCTTCTTCCTTGAGCGGTACATTGCGGTAGGCGAACCAGACGTGGTCGAACTCAATGCGCCCCGTTCCTTGAGGTTCCTTGGGAGAGGTGGGAGAGACGATCTCAGATTTGGTATCGAGCAGCTTGAAGATGCGTTCGCTCGAGGCCATAGCGCCCTGCAGGATGTTGTATTTTTCGCTGAGGTCCTGAATGGGCCGGAAGAAGCGCTGCGCGTATTGCATGAATCCGGTGAGGATGCCGATGGTTACGGCGTTGCGGATCACGCCCCCGCCGCCAAACCAGATAATCGAGGCAATCGCCAGCGACGACAAAATTTCGACCACCGGATAGTAAATGGCATGGGCCAGGATGGCGTCTTTGAAGGCGTCCATGTGGGCGGCGTTGATCTTGATGAAGCGCTCATAGGCGCGCTTCTCGCGGTTGAACAACTGCAACACCACGATGCCGCTCACGTGTTCCTGCATAAAAGCGTTGATGCGGGCGATGGCGGTGCGAATCCGCCGGTAAGACTCGCGCACCGAGCGGCGAAACATCATGGTGGCAATAAAAATCAGGGGCAGGACGGAAAGGGTAATGAGCCCCAGCCACCACTTCATACGCAGCAGGATGAAGACGATGTAGAACAGCACAAAAACATCTTCAATGATGGAAACCACGCCGGCGGTGAACATTTCGTTGAGCGCGTCCACGTCGGTCGTAACACGCGTCACCAGACGGCCTACCGGGTTCTTGTCGAAGAAGCCTACATGCATCTGCTGCAAGTGGCGAAAGATCTGGCTGCGCAGGTCAAACATGACCTTCTGCCCGGTCCACTGCATGTAATACGTCTGCGCGAATTCCAGGAAGAAGCTGAAACAGAGCAGAAAGACATACAACCCACCGATTTGGGCAACGCCTACCAGCGGATCAGGACTCAGCCAGCGCGTGAGCGCATAGCGCGCCGCGGGTGCACCGAGCTTGGGGGCGAGGTAGGTATCCACGGCAACGATGGTGAGCAGCGGCCCCAGCGCGTCGGCAGTGGCCTTAAGCACAATCGTGACCAGGGCAACCGCCACCTGCCATTTGTAAGGACGCAGGTATGTGAGCAGTCGCTTCATCAGCCGGCTGTCATACGCTTTGCCTAATGCCTCTTCTTCGTGGATATTGGCCATGCAACCTGTGAATATTGTATAAGACGTTTGTTATCGATTGCAGGATGCAAAACAGTTGCCGGTAGCCAGTTGCCGGGTTGCCGGTCGGGAATGATTGCTTTCCCTCAAAATATCTGCCTGCTTCGTAAAATATTCTTGCTCCCCATTCGTCTATTTAAGAGTAGATAAAGCCCGCTGGGCGAATCACTACCACCTGGTTAAACGAAACAGAACCAAAGACGTCTATATCTCGTATCGGGTAGAAAGACGTCAACACGCCAAAGGGAGAGATGATGCTGAGTTTGATAATCCAAAACCTCGACGACGTAACCGTATTCCGATGCATAGGGCGAATCACCGCCGGCGATGAAGCTGCCCTGCGAAATGCTTTTTTGACACAACCGCAGATTCGAACCGCTGTGCTTGATTTGGCGGAGATCAACGCTATTGACGCCGCCGGTTTAGAAATACTTGCGTCCTTTCGGACATGGGTGAATGCAATCGGCGCCGAACTCAAGCTGATGAATCTTGCGCCAGGAGTAGAAAAGGCGCTCGACTCCGCAAAGCAGTCGGTATTGGAAGTCTGCTCGGTCCAGGACATGCTTGACTTATTGTGTCGTGCCACCCAACTCCAGTTGCACAGCTCAGCTGCTGACCAGACATTGAACGATGCCGGCTTGCCCGGCACGGAACGGTGGGTTGCCGCTATGGCCGGGTGAGCAGTCGGCATTCAGCCAAAGAAACGCACTCAGAGATTTCCTTCGTGCCCTTCGTGTTAAAACCTTAACGTCCTTTGTGGTTAAACTTTTTGAGACTTCTTGTATGATTCCCGGATGCAATATGCTCAATGTTGCCTCGTGGTTTGCTTCCTTGGATCTCTGAGCGCTTCAGGGCAAAATCTCCCAGCCTCGAACGAAGTTAACAGCGTGTATCCCGAAGCGCACGCCCTGTACGTCGACATACATCAAAATCCGGAGCTTTCTTCGCATGAGACGCAAACCGCGGCGAAACTGGCGACGCGACTTCGCGGTCTCGGCTATGACGTGACTGAACACGTTGGCGGCGCCGGAATTGTCGCTATCCTCAAAAATGGTCCCGGGCCAACTATCATGCTGCGCACCGAGCTTGACGCGCTTCCGGTGGAAGAGAAGACCGGCCTGCCGTATGCCAGCAAAGTCCATACGAAAGACGATGCGGGACACGACGTTCCTGTAGCCCACGCCTGCGGACACGACCTGCATATGGCATCCCTGGTTGCAACCGCCGCTATCATGGCGCACAGCAAAGATAGCTGGCATGGCACGCTCATGCTCATCGGCCAGCCCGCGGAAGAGACCATCAGCGGCGCCGAGGCAATGATCAAAGACGGCTTGCTGACACGCTTCCCCAGGCCCGACGTGGCCGTGGCGCTGCACGTAATGAATTTAATTCCGGCTGGGAAGGTAGGCGTTGTGCCGGGGACTTACGACGCCAATGCCGATTCGCTGCGGGTCACCATCTACGGCAAGGGCGGACACGGCGCCTCGCCGCACACCACGGTTGACCCAATCGTGATCGCCGCCCGCACCATCCTGGCCTTGCAGACCATTCCTTCCCGCGAGGTGAAGCCCGGAGAAATGGTGGTCATCACGGTCGGCTACATCCAGGCGGGCACGAAAAATAACATCATCCCTGACCACGCCGAGATGGGGCTGACAGTGCGTACCTACAAAGACGACGTTCGCAAGCAGGTGCTCGCGGCCATCGCGCGCATCATCAAGGCGGAAGCTGAAGCCGCAGGCGCGCCGCGCGAGCCGTTGATTGAACACTACGAGTCTACGGACTCGGTATACAACAATCCCGCGCTGGCCCAGCATCTCAAGGCCACGCTTGAATCGGCGCTTGGCAAAGAGAATGTTTCAGTAGAGGAGCCGATCACGGGCTCGGAAGATTTTTCTTACTTTGTGGAACAGGGCATCCCCGGTTTCTACTTCACTCTGGGAGGGGCCGATCCCCAGAAGTATGCCGAAGCCAGGGCGGCAGGAATCTCGCTGCCCTCGAACCACTCTCCGCTGTTCGCTCCAGATGTGGATCCGGCGCTGCACACCGCCATCGCCGCCGAGGTAGCCGTGCTGCGCGATCTGCTGAACCGCTCAGCCGACGAGTTGCAGAAATTAACCCATCAACAGGCAGGACAATAACGCAGCAATCAGCAATCAGCAGTCAGCATTCAGCCAAAGAAACAGCACTTGGAAATTTCCTTCGTGCCCTTCGTGTTAACCCTTCGTGTACTTTGTGGTTAGCTTTTTTTTGGGGGGTGGGGGTTACTAAGTAACCTTTTTGGCTTGGGCGGGCGTCTCCCTTTGACTCTGGGAGCGGTGAGAGGGGCCGCTTGAATGTTTTCAAAGACCGTGGGGCACAGAGCCTTGCATCGATCATGCCAGCAATTTGATAAAAAGCAATGATTTGATACCACTTGCCCGGATTCTCCTTAAGTTCGTCATCCTGAGCCACAGGCGAAGGACCCAGAGGATGTTTCGAAATCGAGGTTGTCATAGACCTCACGTAGTATCTTCGTCCGGCATGCCGTTCGAAAAACTTGAGCGTGCCGAGGCACGTGTGCGCGGTATCCGGCGTGATGAGCTGCTGCGGAATGTCCGTGGTCATCTTCATCCTCGTCGTTTGCTCCGCACTCGATGTTACTTGCAGCTGCCCGACTCGGGGTGCACTTCTATAACCTTGAAATGAGGCATGGGATGTGCCGTCCCAGTATCAGTGCTCGGAGTTGCGGATTGATCTCCAAGGAGCGTGACAGGTTTTCCGACATAGGAATCCAACTCAGCGCTCGAGCCGTAGACGATGTTCGTGACTCCTTTTTGATCCGTAAGTCGATAGTGGTCAGATTCGCCAGTCAGGCACCCGGTAATTGTGGTGCGATTTCCAGGTCTTACATCTCGGGGATTGCTGTTCGCAGGGGCATTTTTGTTGTCCTGGCTGACAGCTAGCCCTGCGGTTACGGCCAAAATGACAAGCGCCAATAGACTGCCTCTCATGTCTCACCTCAACTTTCTTCGCTGAACCATCAAAAGCTTTTCCTCCCCAATCCTAGTCAGCTTCGGGCGTGCGGCACCACTGTCAATTCGCACAGCACAAGATCCAATGCAATGCGAAGTTTGCCCGTTTGGGACGTGGTTCGCGATCAATCTCCATATCACTCGTTGACCTGGCATTAATCCACGTGCGGCCAAATACTTAGCGAGGGGTGCCCCACTCGCGCGTCCAGCGCGTGTGGGGATTTTATTTTTTACTCTTCAAGAAGCTCGGCCCAAGCCCCCCGTCGTTCCGCTGGCCTCCTAACAAACGTCAAAACCTCCCGAGTCCCTGCTAAAGTCCCCGAACATAAGCAGCCATGGCTTGCGTGCCAAACAATTTTCGTTATAGGCTGACCACGACAGGCCTTACCTAGATCAGCCTAAGCAGAAGTTAGCCCGAGGGAAGCCGATGCTGCCCGATAGCAACAGAATTCACCAGACCGACAAGAAGTTCGACGCTGACGTTTCTGATGATCAGTTTGTCAATCAATTATTTATCCGTCTTGTAGCGAAGGGAAAGCGCTTCACCAAGGTTGATTTCAAGTACTCGATTTTTGATGCTTGCTACCTTCGAGATTGCATCTTTGACTCCTGCGACTTTACCGGGTGTCGTTTTTTGGAACGAATCTGCATGGATCGAGTTTTACTGGATGTAAGTTCGATTATTCCCATTTTGAAAGAACGGAAGTTGACAATCACATCCTCGATACCGAATGCCCGGGTCCTGATAACCTGAAGATGAGATTTGCCCGGACGCTGCGAATGAATTACCAGCAACTCGGAGATGCCAAGTCCGCTAACAAGTCGATCGGCGTGGAGCTACAAGCCACTGGACTACACTTGCACAAGGCATGGCATTCGAATGAATCGTACTACAGAAAGAAGTACGCAGGAGGAAAGCGAGTTGGAGCATTTATAGAGTGGAGTCGATTCAAGACTCTTGACTTCATATGGGGCAATGGGGAAAGCGCTCCAAAACTTCTGCGAGCGACGGGGGTTGTTTTTTTGCTCATGTCTCTGATAGATGCTTGGGCATTCAGAGATCCGCAGCGTATCGGCAGCTATACACAAGCGCTTATTGAGTCGCCCCAAGTGTTTCTAGGTACACTTTCCCCAGCCCACTACCCGAGCTGGTATTTAACAATCATCTTGCTGGTCAGACTGATTGCGTTTGGTTTTTTCATGTCAATTATCATCAAACGGTTTAGTCGACGTTAAGCGTATGCATATTTACGCATTCGGCTCAGTGTGTCGCGGGGATATATCGCTAGATTCAGACGTAGACCTCCTAGCAATTGTGGAGGCTTCCGATTCTAGGTTCGATCCAGACACATATTCAACCTACTCCTATGACCGAATCCAAGAACTATGGCGAGAGGGCAATCCTTTTGCTTGGCACCTCTGGCTCGAGTCACGATTGCTTTTCTCGTCAGACCAACATGACTATCTGAAAGCATTGGGAAGGCCAGAGCCTTATAAGCACTGTCTTCGAGACTGCAAAAAGTTTTTTGCCTTGTTTCGCGAAGGGCAAACCTCACTAGTTTCTGCCAGCAATAGTAAAGTGTTTGATTTGTCGACGGTGTTTTTGAGCATTAGAAACATTGCTACCTGCTTCTCCCTTGGCGTCACGAACCAACCAGACTTCTCAAGGAATTCCGCGCTTCGCTTGGGAGCTAACAGTGTTCCACTCTCTCAGAGCTCATACCATGTTCTAGTAAGAGCCCGTATACTGTGTACAAGAGGTCAGGGGACGGATATAACATTAGGAGAAGTTGATACCACGATTAAAGAGCTCAGGGCGGTGTGTGAATGGATGTACAAGTTGGTAGGAAAGGTTAAAGAGCATGAACGAATTCAATAATCGTATTGCGGCTCAGAGGGAAGTGCTTCAATTGGTGAACCGCAAGAACTGGGAAAAAGAAGAACTGTTCGGGCTTTCGAGCAAGGCAATCGACAGATGGAGCTCTGTTAACCGTATCGATCCTGAATCTCAGTTAGTGAAGCTTATTAGAACTGCTTCCTCGAAACTCTTCTTCCTCGCCAACAAAAGCCAAGAGCAAGTTTCTGAAGAATACAACATAATATCTAGAGAAATCGCAGTCATAGCCAGATCAATCGATCTGGAAATTGGCTAGGCTGGAGCGAGTATCCTTGCATTGCTGTGAATTCCATCCTCCCCGATATCGCAACCACCGGACTTAAGTTGTTGATTTGTGGTACTGCTGTAGGTCCGCGATCCGCAGTCGTGCGGGAATACTACGCAGGTCGAAATAACCAACTCTGGGCCATCCTGCACAAATTCGGGGCCACGCCACGACTGCTGAACCCAGCAGAGTTTACGCAGCTACAGAAGTTCGGAATCGGGCTTACCGATCTTGCCAAGAACACACACGGAGTTGATAGCGCACTGACCGCTAGCGCATTCGATAGAAAACGGCTGATGGATCTGGTGCTAACGACTCAGCCACAGATACTCGTTTTCAATGGCAAGCGTGCTGCAAAAGTTTACTTTAGACGACGAAACGTTACTTACGGGCATCAATCCGGTCAGGATATCGGCACAACACAGCTTTTCGTCGCGCCGTCCACGTCAGGAGCTGCCCGCAGATGGTGGAACGAGGATGTTTGGCGTGAAGTGATGGACACTGCCGGGTGCCTTCGCTGGGTGATGAAATGAAGGTCTCCGGCGCCGTAGAAGCGTTTAAGCATCATCGCCACCATTACGCCTGATGCGCGGCGGACGGAAGCCTTTTTAGGCTTCTGTTTTTTTGTATGGCCCTCAGTTTCCAGCCTCTTCTTAATTTCTGAATGAGGAACCTTGAGTACAGAACCAAGAAGGTTCTCAAATTCCTTGTATTCATTGATGTTTTTAGATTTCATCCAATCGCCTCGCTCATTGCGTCAAGGAAAGCGTTCGTATCCAAGAAATAGTTTGGATATGCTTCTTCCAAAGCTGCTATCGAATCCACGGACACCAACACTGCTTGAATCTCTGGATGTTCTGCCGAATCTTTTTCTACTTTTAAGTACATTTCAAATGCCTTTTTCAGCTCATCAGCGCGAAATGGAGTTGTTACAAGTGTTTTCTTATTAGAATCAAGAACCAGCAAGAAAGTTTTGGCATCTCCTGGGTTGCTCATTACTCTTTGCGCAGCGAACCCCCACGCGCTTAAAGTGTCGTGAACTGCCAACTTGCTAGCAAGGTGCCTAATCTCCTGCACTAATTCTTTTTCATTTTGTGGTGTGCCGGGAACTAGCGCGCATCCCTCTCTTAAGGCAATGGCGCTTCCCATGAGAGCGAAAAATCGTAACCACTCTGGATCGCTGCCAGCTTTGATCTTAGCTTTCAACGCTTGCCCTGTGAAGGTCTGGACGGTTTCGACGGCAGTGGCCCACGCATGCTGCAAACGTGAGCGAAGCTGAATTTCTATTCGTTGCCCTTCAAACGCCTTTTTGTCTTGATACTTACTCTGGTATTTGAAAATCAAATGATAGCTTCGGTAACCGTCTGGCTTTGGATTACTGATGTAATCATCATGGGCGTGTTGTATTGGTCGGCCATGACGGGGATTTTTAATCCTACTTCTTTCGTAGACCCTAACAAGCTTTTTGACATCCTTCATGGTGGCCATTACAGCCCGACACCCCCCTATATCCTGCATTTGGGATAGCTTCATGTTTGGGTTGTGAATAAGCTTTAACGTTATGGACGGTAGGCGTTTTAATCTTTGCGCAATCAAAGCTTCGGAATCAATCTTCTTTGCACGGCGTAGCAAATTCATCTTTATGGCTTGTAACGGATAACTGTGCGCCGATCTCCAGTTATTGATAACTACAAATGCTGGGTCTACTTCATCGGCGGGGACAAGCATTTCGCTATTTAGAGCAACAAGAAGTGCGCCAGCTCTATCAATTTGCCCTTTACTGTACTGCCGTTTTATCCACGCCATATCCAGCGGGAGACACGAGTCCTCCCCTTCCTCCACACTGAGGAAATTTCCTAACTGAGTACCGGCTATGCTACCCGGTACTCAGTACTCAGAAAAGCGGTCCACAATACAGTTGCCAGTCGCCAGTCGCCAGTGAAGAACACAAATTTTTTCTCCACGGATCGGCGCTAATTGGGCAAATTGCTCTCAGTGATATCAAAACCTAGATTCCTCAGAAATTATAGGCCATCATTGTTCTTGAAAGTATTAAGAGCATTCAAGAATGCGGGGGCTCGCACGCTCCTTTTTGGTCTTTGAAAATTCTTTGACTGGCGGGGTTCATGACAAGCCTCGGCGGCGCACTCGTGGAAGACTCTGGGGTTTGGAGCTAAAGATCAACACTGCTTTGCGCACTACTCTCACACCTGCGTATGTCTTTGCACGCGCATGACTTAGCGCTGCGCGCACTAGTTGATGTAATACCCCCTCCCTCCACTACTTGCGCTTGTAAGCCGACGCGCAATGCGCCATAATTTACGACTCTTGTTAGCGCCGCCACTCTGGCGTCCCGGCAACGCGACACAGATTGTCGCACCTTCGGCTTGCAGCGGTGCAGTATCCTGCATACTGGCTTAGAAAGGACAACACCATGATCTTCGGCATGACAACAGCAACCTACACCTTAGTGCACGTAGTAATCAGCCTGGTGGGCATCCTCTCAGGATTCATCGCTGTGGGCGGACTTACAGCCAACAAACGCCTCGATGGCGTGACTGCGCTCTTTCTCACGACCACGGTGCTTACCAGCGTGACCGGCTTTGGCTTTCCATTCCATCAGTTAATGCCCTCGCATGTGGTCGCGATCATATCGCTGGTGGTGCTGGCGATTGCGGTTCTTGCGCGCTACGCGCTTCACCTCGCCCGCGCCTGGCGGTGGGTTTACGTGGTCTGCGCCGTGCTTGCCCTTTATTTCAATTTCTTCGTGCTGACCGTGCAATCGTTCGCGAAAGTCTCGGCGTTGAGGGCCCTGGCGCCAACGCAGTCTGAGCCGCCGTTCCTGGTTACACAGCTCGTTGTGCTGGTGCTCTTCATCGTGCTCGGGATTTACGCCGTCAAGAGATTCCATCCAGATACACTGCAGAAGTCAGCCGCAACAGCTTAAAAGCAGTTTCGAGTTTCAGGTTTCGAGTTTCAAGAAGGATGCGCCGCAAAAACCAGCTCTAAACTCCCAGCTCTCAGCTCCAAGGGAAAGCAAAGAAGCACGCGCATTCGTGTTACCTTTGTGGTGTTGAAGAGCCAACGGTGATGCGTCAACACCGAGCCGCTGCGGACCATATCCATGGATGTTCTCGAGAAGCTTTTTGAGCAGCATTTCCAAACGCCGGCTGAGCGGGTGCAGCCGCTGCAGGGCCAGCTTGGCGGGTCGGGGCGGCGCATTATCCGGTTGGCGGGCGGAAAATTCAGCGCGATCGGCATCCGTTATGACGTGCGCGAAGAGAACATCGCATTCCTGGAATTCTCCCGGCATTTTCGCCGGCACGGCCTGCCCGTCCCGGAAATTTATGCCGAAGACCTGAACCAGGGTGCTTACCTGGAAGAAGACCTGGGCAACACCACGCTGTTTGAGTTCCTTTCGGAAAATCGCGATGGCGCCGAGGTTGCTCCGCCAGTGGTGGAAGCCTACCGCAAGGTTGCGGCCGTGCTGCCGCGCTTTCAGGTTGAAGCGGGACGCGACCTGAATTACAAACGCTGCTATCCGCGGCACAGCTTCGATCGCCAGTCCATCGCCTGGGACCTGAATTATTTCAAATATTATTTTCTCAGGCTGGCCGGCATCCCCTTCAGCGAACAGGCCCTGGAAGACGATTTTGCCCGCCTGACGCGCTTCCTGCTGACCGCTGACCGCGATTATTTTCTCTACCGCGACTTCCAGTCGCGCAACGTCATGCTGCGCGATGGCCAGCCGTTTTTTCTGGATTACCAGGGCGGCCGCAAAGGCGCGCTGCAATACGATATCGCTTCGCTTTTGTACGACGCCAAGGCCGACCTGCCGCCGGAGCTACGCCAGCAATTGCTCGATCATTATCTCGACCGGCTGGCGGAGTTCATCGATCTACAGCGCGAAGCATTTATGCGGCATTACTACGGATATGTTTATGTCCGCATCATGCAAGCGCTGGGCGCGTACGGCTTTCGCGGCTTTTATGAGCGCAAACCGCATTTTCTGCAAAGTGTGCCCTACGCGCTCAAGAACGTGCGCTGGCTGCTGCACAACGCCGAGCTGCCCATCGCGCTGCCCGCCCTGATGGGCGCATTCACCAGCATGCTGGGTTCGGAGAAATTGCAGAGCCTGTCTTCGGAAGGAAACCATCTGACGGTGCGGATTTTTAGCTTTTCATTTCACCAGGGACTACCGAAGGACGACAGCGGACACGGCGGCGGCTTCGTTTTCGATGCCCGCAGCATTCCCAATCCGGGACGCGAAGATCGCTTCAAGAACCTAACCGGCCAGGACGCGCCGGTGATCGAGTACCTCAACCAGCAGGAGAGCGTGCATCAGTTCCTCGCCAATGTGATGTCACTGATCGACGCCAGCGTGAGCGACTATCAGCGCCGTGGCTTCAAGAGCCTGATGGTGTCATTCGGGTGCACCGGCGGCCAGCATCGCTCGGTATTTCTGGCGGAGCGGCTGGCCAGACATTTGCGCGGCAGGAGCGGGATCGAACCAGTGGTGCGTCATCTTCAGTTAGAGAAGATGGGCTTGGAGAAATTGAGTCTGGAGAAGGCGGGCCAATGAAAGCCATGGTTCTGGCCGCCGGCATGGGCACGCGCCTGCGGCCGCTCACCGATACCCGTCCCAAGGCGCTGGTCGAGATCGGCTACCGCACGCTGCTGGAAATTACACTCAACCGCCTGCGCGACTTCGGGGTCAACGAGGTGATCATCAACGTACATCACTTTGCAGGCATGATTGTTGACTACCTCAAAGACAACGATAACTTCGACATGCGCATTGAAGTCTCACGTGAAGAAGTCCTGCTCGATACCGGCGGCGGCCTGAAAAAAGCGGCCTGGTTTTTTCTGGAAGAGCCCAGCGGTTTGGACACGCCGTTCATTTTGCACAATGTGGATGTCATCAGCACGATTGACCTGGGACGCATGCTGCAATTCCATAAAGAGAATCACGCCCTGGCCACGCTGGCAGTACAAGACCGCAAAAGTTCCCGCTACCTGCTCTTCGACCAGCAGTTCCAGCTTTGCGGGCGGCGGAGTGGACAAGATGGGAAAGCTGAACTGGTTCGGTCTTCACCGCAAACGCATGCGCTGGGTTTCTCCGGCATCCACGTTATTTCTCCTCATTTTCTTACTATGATGAAAGAAGACGGCATCTTTTCCATCATTGACTCCTACCTGAACCTCGCCGCTCGCGGAGAAAAGATCATCGCCTTTCCGGCGGATGAATACCAATGGCGTGATGTTGGCAAGCTGGAAGATCTGCTGCAAAGCCGGTAAATGTTTTTTTCGCCGCAGCTCTAGGGAACTTTTCTTACTACCAGGGCGGAATTTTTTGATCCGAAAGCGATGCAGTTGCATACCGCATGCTCGATGTTTTTTTTGCGTCCTGGCTGAGGAACGTAATCCAGATCGCATTCAGGATCGGGTTTTTCGAGATTAATGTTGGGCGGAAGCAGGTTGTGTTCCATGGCAATCAAGGTGGCCGCGAGCCCGCCGGCGCCGCAAGCCCCCTGGGGATGCCCGATCTGCGATTTCAGCGACGACATCGGGGTCTTGTAAGCCGCGCCTCCAAGGGCGAGTTTCAGCGCGCGGGTTTCGATACGGTCGTTGAGTTCCGTCGAGGTGCCGTGCAGGTTCACATAGTCGACGTTCTGGGGCGCAATGCCGGCCTCTTGCATGGCAACGGATATGGCGCGCGCCGGCTCTTCGCCGCACTCAGCCAGACGCACGCGATGAAAGGCCTCGCAAGTGGAGCCGTAGCCGGCGATTTCCGCAAAAATTTTGGCGCCGCGGGCGCGAGCATGCTCGTACTCTTCCAGCATGAACATCCAGGCGCCTTCGGCCACGACAAATCCGTCACGATCGGCGGAAAAAGGACGCGAGGCGCGCTCGGGCGCGTGGTTCCACGAGGCGGTCATGATGCGCATGAGGCTGAATCCCTTCATGATGCCGAAGGCGAGGGGCGAATCTACGCCGCCGCAGAGCATCATGGGCAGAATGCCAGCCTGAAGCTGGCGATAGGCGAAGCCGATGGCATCGGTAGAAGAGGTGCAGCCGCTGGTCACGACCTGGCTGGGACCGCGGAAGCCGAAGCGCATGCTGATCTCGCTGGACATGGTTCCCATGGTGCCGCTGGGAATACAGAAAAGGCTGACCTGCTTGATTTTCCCGGAATGGTACAGCCGGTACTGCTCTTCACTGAAGTCCATGGCTCCGCCGCCGGTGCCCAGCAGCACGCCGATCTTGCGCTTTTCATCCATGCTCATGGCGGCGAGGGCGGCGGAATCGAAGCCGGCGGTCTTCAGGGCTTCGGTTGCAGCGGCAATGGCCATGGGCACGGCGCGGGAGACATGCTTGCGTTCGTGGGCGTCTATCCAGGCGAGTTCGTCGAAGTTTTTGAGTTCGCCGGCGATGTGCACCGGCAATTCCGTGGAATCAAAGCGCGTAATGCGCGCCACGCCGCTTTTGCCGGCCAACAGCGCGCGGCAAAATTCAGTATTACCCAGACCGTTGGGACTCAAAGAGCCAAAGCCAGTTACAACGACGCGAAAAGGCATTGGGACATTGTACAGAGTGTGCCTGGAAAAATGAGATTTGATGAGAAGAAAATGACAAATTGCAGGCAATTACCGTTAACCAGCTACCAGTTGCCAGCAAAAAAGCAGAGAGCTTAACCGTTCGTAATTAAGGTTCATTTAAGATGGAGATATTGGTTGGTTTGCGATGGCCCTAGGCATTTACATCTCGGTTCCTTTCTGCAAGACGAAGTGCAGTTACTGCAATTTTGCCTCCGACGTGTTTTCACGCGACCGGATGCAAGGCTACGTGGACCGCCTGGCTCAGGACATTGCCTCTGCGCAACGCACCGTAGAGGCGAATGGCGGCCGCTGGGAAGCTGAAGCAGACACCATCTATCTGGGCGGAGGCACGCCCAGCATCCTGGAACCGGCGCAGATTGCTCAGATATTTCAGGTGCTAGGCAGGCAATTTGAAATTGAAGAGGACGCAGAGATAACCGTGGAATGTGCCCCAGCAACTCTCTCGCCGGAAATGCTTGACACTCTGGCTGGCTGTAAGGTCAACCGGGTAAGTCTGGGTGTGCAGTCATTTGTAGACCAGGAGGCGCGCGCCGTAGGGCGCCTGCATAGGCGAGATCAGGTGCTGGTTGATATTGCGCGCTTGCGCGCGGCAGGCATTTCGAACCTGAATGTTGATCTCATCGCCGGGTTGCCGCACCAGACGCCTGATAGCTGGGAGGCATCGCTGACCGCCGCCATCGAAAGCGAGGTCCCGCATGTGAGTGTATACCTGCTCGAAGTAGACGAAGACTCGCGGCTGGGCAATGAACTGCTTGCCGGCGGCGCGCGTTATCACGCCCACTTCGTGCCAGATGAAGAACTTATGGTCCAATTCTATGAACGGGCGTGTGAGCGGCTAGGGGAGGCTGGCATCCGGCAGTACGAAATTTCTAACTTTTCGCTGGCTGGCATGGAATCGCAGCACAACCTTAGATATTGGAAGCGGCAGCCTTATCTCGGCTTCGGTGTAGATGCCCATTCCATGCTGCCTAGCGCCAGACCCAATTTTGATGCCGTGCGGCTGGCCGCGCCCGATTCTTTGCCAGTTTACATTTCAGCCTACGACGAAACAGCAAAAGCCACCCGCTTGAATAGAAATGAGGTCTCATTCAGTCAGGCTTGGGAGGAAACATTCTTTCTGGGATTGCGTCTAAACGTCGGAGTTGACTTACAGGAGATAGCCCGGTTCTTTGGCGATTCGCAGGCTGAGCATGCCCGCGAGGTACTGCAGGAGCTGATAGAGCCAGGATTGGTCGAGATGAGAGGAGAAAGGGCCTGCCTTACAGCGGCGGGCCGGCTGGTCTCGAACGAAGTTTTTGAAAAATTTGTGTCAGACGCAGTGTCAATGTAGTCTAATCATAAGCTTTTCCTATCCCCACAATAGTGTTGTGTAGAATTGGACAAAACAGGTCCTCGTAAAAAATTAACAATTGTGATTCAGGTGAGATGAGAGACTCCAGAGCGCATGCATCTGTTTGTTCTCGTCCTGATGTGAAGGATGTGTGTCTGGCACCCGTACAAAAGCGTTCTTGAAGAACAGTTACCAGGATGACATAGTGACAGGATTAGAGTCATAGAAGTAGCAGGCTATTATGGCGATTCAAATTCAAAATGCATTGCAGTCTGACGAACGGAGCATGGCAGCTTCCGCAATGGTTGATTTGCGCAGCGATACCGTGACCAGGCCCACGCCAGAAATGCGCCGCGCCATGGCTGAGGCCGAGGTGGGCGACGATGTTTATGGCGAGGACCCAACCGTTAACCGGCTGGAGCGGCATGCGGCGGAGATTTTTGCGCGGGAAGCCGCCATCTTCGTGCCCAGCGGAACCATGGGCAACCAGATCGCCATCAAGATCCACACCCGTCAGGGGCAGGAGGTCATCTGTGAGGAGCGCGCCCACATCTTCAATTACGAGATGGCCATGCTGGCGCATTTTTCCGGATGCATGCCCCGCCCCATATACGGCGAAGATGGAATCCTGACGTGGAGCGACATCGCGAAACGCATCAGCCCAAAAATTTATCACCGCGCGCAGACGGGCCTGATTTCCCTGGAGAACACGCATAACATGGCCGGCGGGTCGGTGTATCCGCCGGAGGTTGCCGATGAAATTTGCGATCGCGCCCATGAGGTGGCGTTGCCGGTGCATCTGGATGGCGCGCGCATCTTCAACGCCTCGGTCGCTCTGGGCAAGCCGGTGCGTGAGATTACGAAGAAATTCGATTCCGTGATGTTCTGCGTGTCCAAAGGGCTGGGCGCGCCGGTGGGATCGCTGCTGGTAGGTTCGCGGAACTTCATTGAGCAGGCCCGCGTATACAGAAAGTCGCTGGGTGGAGGCATGCGCCAGGCAGGCGTATTGGCCGCAGCGGGGATCATTGCGCTGGAAAAAGGCCCGCAGCGCCTGCGCGAAGATCACGAGAATGCACGGTTTCTGGCGGAAGGGCTGGCCGGGATTCGCGGCGTTGCAATTACGCCGGCCAAGGTCAGGACCAACATCGTGGTTTTTGATATCAGCGGTACCGGCATGAGCGCAGAGCAGATGGCACGCGAATTGGCGGCGAAAAACATTCTTGCCTCCGGCATCGGCCCGCAGGCTATTCGCCTGGTCACACACACGGATGTGGACCGTGCCGCCTGCACGCGCGCCCTGGAGGGGATTCGGGAAGTTTGCAGGTAAACAAGATTCAACAAGCCACGCACACTATGGGATCAAGAATCGAACATTCCGTTCAGGTCAAATGCAGCCCGCAAAGAGCCTGGGAAATCTATGCCGACTGGAAGCGCTGGAAGTGGAGCGGCCTTTACGGCGATATACGGTGGGTGGAGGGTGAACCGTGGGTGACCGGGAGCCGCTTGGAGGTGGATGTGCTCCAGCCCCGGCCCATGACCGCGAAGCAGGTGCTTACCGTGTGCGAACCGCCGCGCAAACTAGCATGGGTGGGCCACGGGATGGGCGTTACCTACGAGCAATGGGTCAACTTTACGCCGCGCAGGGCAGGCGGCACGCTGGTCTATGTGTGGATTGAACTTACCGGTGTGGCTACCCAGTTCTTTGGCCAGACCATCGAAGAAACCGTGCGCGAAGTGCTGCTGAAGTGGTTTGAGGCCTTTCGCGCCGAATGCGATCTGGGCTTTGCCGCGGAAGGGCAAAGGCCAATCTTTCCGCCGCGATGATTTTTTGAGGAACACCGGTTATCGAGCCGCCGGCGATGCTCTTGCTTTTTGTTTCCCTGCATTTTACTTATTCAGTAAAATACCTTTGGCTCGGAGGGAGAGGACATTATGGGTCTTTATGCGCATTATGACCACGCCCACAATCATCCGGTGAATCGCGCCCTGCACATGCTGGCCATTCCTACTGGCTTTTCCTCGTTGTTCGTGGTCTGGTTTCACCCCATCATCGGGGTGCTGCTGATTCCCCTGGCATTTGCCATGGCTTGGATCGGCCATTTCATTGAAGGCAACAAGCCCGCATTCCTCACCAATCCAGCGCACGTGTTCGTGGCCCCATTGTGGATGGTGCGAAAAATCTTCGGGATAGGGTCACAGGAAAAAACCTCGGGCAAATCCAATATTGCATGAAAATCGTCATCAAACGCTGTCTGGTTTGAACTGAACACCGCATTCGGGCCGTGAGCCTGAAAAAACTCATCACTGAAAAATTCGGGGTCAAACCCAGAATCAGCATGGGCGGCCTGGGTATGCTGGATGTTTTTCTGGATGGCAAGCGCATCTTTTCCTATCGCGAGGCCGGCCATATGCCTGGGGATGAAGAGATTCTTGCTTTGATCCAGTCGCACACGCAGAAAATCCAAAATTCATGACCGTAAGCAACACGCCATAAGCTTCTTTTATCTTTGTATAATCAATAGTTCTGGATAGCTTGCGATCGGCAGCCGGCTTCCGAGTTTACATCGTAAGGAGTTCCCTTGGATTTCCAGCTTAATGACGAACAATTACAACTCAAGAAAAGCGTACGCGAGTTTGCCGAGCGCGAGATTGCTCCCAATGTCATGAAGTGGGATGAAGAGGGCGAATTTCCGCTGGCCGTCATTAAAGAGCTGGGAAAGCTGGGGCTGCTGGGCGTTATCTTTCCCACCGAGTATGGCGGCGCCGACATGGGATATGTGGAATACGTGACCGCCATCGAAGAACTCTCGCGCGTGGATGGCTCGGTGGGTATCATTGTGGCGGCCCATACCTCGTTGTGCACCAATCACATTTTTGTGGCCGGGAATGAAGAGCAGAAACGAAAATACGTTCCCAAACTGGCCAGCGGTGAATTCATTGGAGCCTGGGGGCTGACCGAGCCTGGCTCCGGCTCCGATGCCGGCGGGGCGCGCTGCACTGCGGTCCGCAAGGGCGACAACTGGATCATCAACGGCACAAAGACTTTCTGCACCAACGGCCATTATGCCGACGTAGTGGTTGTAATTGCCGTGACCGACAAGGCCGCGCATACGCATGGGCTTTCCGCATTTCTGGTGGATAAGGGGACAAAAGGTTTTCGTCCGGGGAAGAAAGAAAACAAGCTTGGCCTGCGGGCGAGCGACACGGCCGAGCTGATCTTCGAGGATTGCGTTGTCCCCGCCAGCCATCTGCTGGGCAAGGAAGGAGATGGGTTCATTGACGCCATGCGCATCCTCGATGGCGGACGCATCTCTATCGCCGCTCTCTCGTTGGGAATTGCCCAGGGGGCGTTCGATGCGGCTTTGAAATATTCCAAGCAGCGCAAGCAGTTTGGCAAAGCCATCAGCGAGTTTCAGGCAATCCAGTGGAAGCTGGCCGACATGGCCACAGAAATTGATGCCGCCCGCCTGCTTACCATGCGCGCCGCAGCCATGAAAGACGCTGGAGAAAAGACCACCATGGAATCTTCCATGGCCAAACTCTTTGCCAGCGAGACCGCCGTCAAATGCGCCAACGAAGGGGTGCAGATTCATGGCGGCTATGGATTTATCAAAGACTATCCGGCGGAGAAGTTCTACCGCGATGTAAAGCTGTGCACCATCGGCGAGGGAACAAGCGAGATCCAGAGGATGGTGATCGCGCGCCAGTTGCTGAAGTCGTAGCGGCCGAAAAACCTGCTGGCCATAGTTTGGGAGAATAACTATGATCCGGCGGTCAGGATCGTCCGAAAATTCACCTCTTTCCAAATGGGGTGGAGCACGTCTCAATCACATGAGGTGAGCTATGAAAATTCCAATCATGCTTTTCGCATTTTTATTTGCATTGGCGCTTATGGCAAATGCGCAGGTAACCCCTACGCCGGCTTCGGCAAAACCTGCCGTGCCTGAATGGGTGCAGCGCAGCAACGAAAATACGCGGCTTGTTCTGGAGTCTGAATCCAAGTTCGATCCAGAATACTATGCCCGCCAGGGCGTTGAAGGAATTGACGGTGAGATCCACGACCTCAAACCGGGAGTATTTGACCGCACACGCGCCGCCGAGGCTGGCGTGGTCAAACAACTGGAGCAGCGCCTGACCCAGGAAAAAGATCCGCTGGTACGTCAGGATTTGGAAATTCTCCTTAAAGCCGAGAATGACAACATTAAAGGGTCATTGCTGCAGGAGAAATACGAGATTCCTTATTTCAATGTCGGACGTCTTGCCTATTTTGGGGTATTCGGATTGCTTGATGATCAGGTCGCTGCTGGGCGCCGTCCGGCGGCGCTGGTGCGCCTGAGAAAATATGCCGGCATGGAGCCCGGCTACACGCCCATTGCGCAGTTGGCGCAAGATCGCATCCGCGAGCGCCTGAACAAACCCGGCCTGATGGGGCCGGCGAAATTGCAGGTTGAAGACGACCTGGCCAATACCAAGTTCTTTGTAGATGGCATCGGCAAGCTCTTTGAAAAATATAAGATCGCCGGCTACGAAGCGCCTTATGCCAAGCTCAAAGAGCAGCTTGTGGATTACGAAAATTTTGTCCGCAAAGAAATACTGCCGCGCGCCCGCCAGGATTTTCGCCTGCCTCCCGAGCTGTATGCCTTCGACCTGGAGAATAACTATGGTATGGATCTTCCTCCGGCAGAGCTCGCCGCCATGGCCCATAAGGCTTTTACTGAAATCCAGGGCCAGATGCAGACCGTTGCAGCACAGGTTGCGAAGGAAAAAGGATATAAAGTTACCGACTATCGCGATGTAATCCGCGAGCTGAAAAAAGACCAGCTCGTAGGCGACGCCATTCTGCCGCATTACCAGCAGCGGTTAAAAGAGATTGAGGCCATCATCACCCGCGAGCATCTAGTCACGCTGCCCGACCGCCCGGCGCGCATACGGTTGGCCAGCGATGCCGAGACCGCGGCCCAGCCTGCGCCCCACATGGTGCCGCCGCGCCTGCTGGGGAATACAGGAGAGCAGGGCGAATTCGTCCTGCCGCTGAATATTCCTGCTGCTCCCGGTTCCAAAGAGGCAATGTTAAAGTATGACGATTTCACCTTTGCCGCCGCTTCGTGGACTCTGACCTCCCACGAGGCTCGTCCGGGCCATGAGCTGCAGTTCGACAACATGATCGAAAAGGGTGTTTCTGAAGCCCGAGCGCTCTATGCCTTCAACAGCGTGAATGTCGAGGGCTGGGGCCTGTATTCCGAGTACATCATGCAACCTTTCATGCCCCATGATGGCCAGCTTATTTCTCTGCAACACCGGTTGATGCGGGCTACGCGCGCATTCGTTGATCCTGAATTACAGTCAGGCAAGCTCACTCCCGACCAGGTCAGAGACATCCTGCTGAACGACGTCGTGCTCTCGCCGGCCATGGCCAAAGAAGAGGTCGAACGCTACACCTTCCGCGCTCCAGGGCAGGCCACTTCTTATTTTTACGGATACACGCGACTGCGCGAGCTGCGCGCTGACGTGGAGAAAAGCATGGGCCCGCGTTTCGACCAGCAGAAATATCATGATTTCATCATGGCACAAGGCCTTCTGCCGCCCGCCTTGTTACGCAAAGCTGTGATGGAAGACTTTGTGACTCCTGGCAACTCCTCAAAAGCCGGGAATTGATTTATCGTTAGCAGAGGCGCAGCCGGTGGCAAAAGCTGCGCCTCAGTCAAACTTGAAATCCGAAACCAATCATTGGGTGGAGCGCGTACGCTCCGGCGACGTGCGTTCGCTGGCGCGGGCCATCAGCGCGATTGAAAATTCAGCCCCTGAATCCACCGAGCTGCTCAAGGCGCTGTTCCCCTACAGCGGACGTGCCCGCATTGCTGGCCTTACCGGCGCTCCCGGCTCCGGCAAAAGCACACTAGTAGACCAGCTTGCCCGGGAGTACCGCAAGCAGAACAAGACGGTCGGCATCATCGCGGTTGATCCAACCAGTCCTTATACCGGGGGAGCGATCCTGGGCGACCGCATCCGCATGCAAACCCATCATGCCGATAGCGGCATTTACATTCGCAGCATGGCGACACGCGGCTTCCTCGGCGGCTTGGCCCGCACCACCGCCGACGTAGCCACCGTACTCGATGCTTCCGGTAAAGATTTGGTTCTGGTGGAAACGGTCGGCGTAGGACAGGATGAGATAGATATCGTGCGCCTGGCCGACATCACCATTGTGATCCTGGTGCCCGGCATGGGCGACGATGTGCAAACCATCAAGGCCGGTATCATGGAAATTGCCGACGTCTTCGTGATCAACAAAAGCGATCGTGAAGGCGCCGAGCGCGTGGAGCGCGAAATCCGCGCCATGCAGACGCTGGCAATACGCAAAGATGCGTGGGTTCCGCCCATTGTCAAGACCGTCGCTACGGAAGGTAAGGGAGTTGCCGAACTCGCAGCCGCGATTGCCGAATACGAAAAATTCTTGCAGCGCGAGGGGCTGCAGCTGAAAAAGAAGGTCAGCAACTGGCAAGAGCGCCTGATAGAGATGCTGCGCGAGGTTCTGCTGGAACGTGTGCTGCGCGAGAAGCTGAGCCCGGAGCAGATCGCGGCTTATGCCCAGGAAGTGGCGGAGCACCGCCGCGACCCGTATACGCTGGTGCAGGAATTGGCGGATGGGAAGAATTGACGCCATAATTAAGTTAAAGTGAAATCAAGAGGCCATGTCTTCCATTGACCATCTCGGAATTGCCGTACGCTCGCTGGCCGAGGCCCGCAAATTTTACGAAGCGCTGGGTATGAAGGTGCTGGGCGAAGAAGTTGTGGAGCACGAAAAGGTTCGGATAGCCATGGTGCCCGTGGGCGAGAGCCGCATTGAGTTGCTCGAGGCCACCAGCGACGATTCAGTCATCGCGCGCTTTATCGCGCGGCGCGGCGAAGGACTGCACCACGTGGCCCTCAGCGTGCCCGATTTATCAGCCACGGTAGAGCTGCTCAAGCGGAACGGTACGCGGTTGATTTCGGACGAAATCAAGGTGGGCGCGGGCGGGCATCTTTATGTCTTCGTGCATCCATCGTCGGCAGGAGGCGTGCTGCTGGAGCTGTGTGAAGATCCGCCACTGGGAGTCTGAATTCCGAGTTTGAGTTCTAAAGATGCTAATTCTGGCGGTTGACACCTCGGGCAAGCAGGGCAGTGTTGCTCTGGCTCGTGGCGATGCGGCAAACTTCGAGCTGATCGAGAGCGTCCCGGTTGCCGGCGGCACGTTTTCAGCGCAACTGATCCCCGTCATCGCCCGTCTGCTGACCCGGCATGGCATCGCCAAAGAGAGGCTCGATGGCATTGCGGCGGCCTCCGGTCCCGGATCGTTTACCGGCCTGCGCGTGGGATTGGCCGCGGTCAAAGGGCTGGGAGAAACACTGCGCATACCTATTGCATCTGTTTCCATTTTGGAAGCGTGCGCCCATGCGCAGAGGCGAGGCCGAATTCTGGTTGCGCTCGATGCCTCGCGCGGAGACTTCTTCCTGGGCAAATTTCAGCTCACAGAAAATGGCCTGCAACCCCTGGGCGAAACTTTGGTGAACATGGAAGAGTTTCTGCAATGTGTGGGTGAGGATAATCAGCAGCCGACACTCTGCTCTCCCGATGAGGGCGTGGTTCACTCGCTTGGGCAGCGAGGCATCGCGGTTACAAAAATTGCTCACCCCGGCAGCGCAGAAATTGCCCTGCTTGGGCTGCGGAAAATTGCCGCCGGTGAGGTAGTATCTCCCGATGCGCTCGATGCCAATTACATCCGCAGGGCCGAGTTTACCAAGTCTGGCGTAAAATAGGCGATTCCTATGGTGATCCGCCCTGCAGTTGCTGCCGATGTGCCCGTCATGATGACTCTGGCGAGCCTTTCTGCCGCGGCTGCCCGCTGGACGGCCGCCGACTACGAGAACCTGTTTCGCGGCCCGGTGCAGCGCCATTGCCTGGTGCTGGAAGAGGATGGTGTGGTGCAGGCATTCATTGTGGCCCGGCAGATGGAGCAGGAGTGGGAAATCGAAAACATCGCCACGGCTCCCGCGGCGCGGCGCCATGGCATGGGTACACGGCTGGTGGGCGAAATCATCGCCATTGCCTATAGCTGCGCAGCGGAAGAAGTCACGTTAGAGGTGCGCGCCTCCAACTACGCTGCACGGGCGCTTTATGAGAAATGGGGATTTGTGGAGAGCGGACGCCGGCCCAGCTACTACACCTCTCCGGTCGAAGATGCAATCATTTTCCGCTTTGCTTTTCCAAAAAAATTTCCTGAAACCGTTGAAGCCGGGTAGCCCGTGTGTTAACCTTCCTTTAACATTCGATCTTCCAGATCAATAAAGATCAGGAGGTTTTGCTGGATGGCAACGCAAGTCAAGGATCAGCTTATGGCCAGCCACGAAGAATTTCGCCGGCTGGCTCAGGAACACTCTCAATACTCTCAACGTCTCGACTCCCTCATTCAAAAACGGTATCTCTCCGAAGATGAAAAACTGGAAGAGGTCCGGCTCAAAAAACTCAAACTCCGTATCAAAGATCAGATGGAACTGCTGGAACAGACTTACCGGCAGCAACATCACATGATGGCCTGATCGGTTCCCCATCCCCCGCTGCGCTACAGTATGCAGCGGGGGTTTGTGTCTATGGGATTTACGATTTACGAAGTAAGATTTACGACTTGCTCCATGGCTACCACATTCATCCCACACAGCTAAAAACAGCCGCTGATTTACGCAGATGAACGCAGATTCTGAAGCGATTTTTCGGTTGTCGGTCAAATAAGCCCAGTTTCAGTCCTCAGGGCGCTTCTTACCGCAGAAGACAATTACTTCAATTCTGCAATTACCCGATTACCAATGAATCAATGACCCGATGATCCAATGGCTCAATTTTCCAGTTCACAGCTCTTGGGCGCGGGGAACAACTTGCGGCGAACCCGCGCAAAAAGGTCGTATCCGAAATCGCGCAGCGGGCGCGGTATCAGTCGCAGGATATTGGCATAGAATGGCCAGGGCTGCGGCAGCCTGGAAAATATGTAAATGCCGGCGGTGGAGCGGGTCAGCAGGCCATTTTCACGGCTGAACAACACCAAGCTGTCAGGCAGGCGGGAGCGTTCCGCCTCGGGGATCACCTCGCGGAACCTTTCTCCCTGCAGCGGGGCAAATTCAAATTGCTCTTTGCGATCGCGCTTGCGCACAAAGCGCGCCGTCCCGTGGCAAAAGCCACACTCGCCGTCGTAGAACAACAGATCGCGGTCGCCCATGGGGCACTTCTAACTATCTTAATGATTTTGAGAGCGCGGGGCTTCAAAGCCTGTCTACAGAGTGCCTTATGTAAAGATTCTGTTAATCGCCGGCTTGAGACTTGTGAGATGGGGTTTAGTCTCTAAGAAGCAAAAAAAAGCCTCCGGTTGGGCCGGAGGCATAAAGTGTACTGTGGTTTAGGAGAGCTTACTATGGACGTGTACGGCGTCCACTAGCCTTATAAACCCAGGCCTCAGGAAAAGTTGCGCCACGAACTGCCCGCAATTTGCCTCTTTTGAGGCGGTGCCGTCTTTGCCATCTGTCCTGCCGGCAGCCTTCGTGCCCGATTGCCGGGCCTTTTCAGGGCCCGCATTCTTACGAACCTGTTCGAAACGATAAAGAATTCAAATGCACGTGCAAAAAGTCAGACTCGGTTGCCACATTGCCGGCCTCCAGTTTCTCCCTGGCTTCCATGAGGATGTTGTAGACCATTTCGGCATCGGCAATATCCACGAAGGCCAGCGTTCCGTTTCTCTCCAAAGGATCGAAAAAGGAATCGTGCATTGTCCTGGGCCCAAAGAGAAATCTGAGTACGCTCGATGGAGGTACGTGGGGATAGTCGAATTGCAGGCTCCCTACTCCATCTGTTCCGATCGATTTCTGGACCACACCCAGATTAAACAGATCGAGGGAACAGACGCTCCGCCCTCTCCATTTCATTTTCTTAATCAGAATTCTTTCGGTGGTTACGGCATAAAATGTCCGCGATTTTTTCCAATCCACATACAGAAAGCGGCCCCAGATAAGATACTGGCCCGCGATCACAAATGGCGTCCCCCAAATGGCGCCCAGCCACCATGCGTGACCTGCCTTGCTGGCGACCAATGCCGCCAGTTCAAAAACGATAGCGAAGCTTGCCCACAACAGACTGCAAGGGATAGCGAGAAGGTCTTCTTTGTGGAAAATGACCCTGCGCTCCGGCTGGCCTGCCCACAATACAAACTCGTTGCCTAACAACTCAGACTGAAATGCCACTGTGTTTGTCATAGTTCTTCCTTTGGCAAAGTACAGGTGGGCAGCCCACGCTGAACGGTAGACTTCAACTCCGGTTCGCGCTTGCCCCGGCCCATGCCAGGCAAGCAACTTGATAAGTCTATCTATCCTGTCAGGCTCTTGCGCATCGTGATATCACAACCTCCAAAATCCAGGTTCCACACGAAAACCAAACTCCGGTTGCAGTGCTTCGTTCGGCAGAACACAGCTACGCAACAGGCATCCGCATACTCGCTTGAGTTTCGAAGTTCTACTTGCCGATCGCCTCTCAGCCGAGCGAAACTACGCTGTCAGGCTCTTGCGCGCTTTGATATCAGCCAGCAGGCGCTCGATTTCGCCCTCTTTTTCCATGGCGGCAAACTTGTCATCCAGGGAATCGTTGTGCATCTCGCTGTGCGCCTGGCTGATGGCTTCATTGCGCATGGCCTGGTGCTTCATGCGGTCAAAGGTAGCGGTGCCGGAGCTGTTGCTCACGGCTACCTGGGCCTCGCTGGCCTTTCTTACTGTGCGTGACCTGCGATGCTGTGCAATCACCAGCTCGCTCCTGGACTGCGCCTCGGCCAACTTCTGCTCCAGCTTGTGGAAGGCCGTCTTCAGGTTCTCTACCTGCGTCTTCTGATCGGCCACCTGCTGGACGAAACTTTCCGCCATTTGCTTGTAACTCATCGAGCGCTCCAGGGCGGCGCGGGCCAGGTCGTCATCTTTCTTGCGCTCGACGGCAAGCTCGGCCTTGTGCATCCACTCGGTTGTTTTTTCTTCGTTTTCTTTCTGCTTCTTTTCCAGCAGGTGCTGGTCGGCAATGGCGATGGCCACCTGCGTCTTGACCTGCAGAAGCTGGTTCTGCATGTCGAGAATGACCTGCCGGATCAATTTCTCCGGGTCCTCGGCCTTTTCAATCAGGTCGTTCAGGTTGGCCCGGATTAACGTTGCGACTCGCTCTAACAGTGCCATGATGTGTACTCCTTCTTTTGGGAAGAGCTGCTAGCTACTAGCTTCTAGCTGTGTCAGTGACTAGCAGCTCGATTTACCTTCTTCTCTTCATAAAAATTCAGGTTTAACAATTTCGCCGATAGCTGCTAGCCCCAAAAACAGCTAGAAGCTAGCAGCTAGAAGCTTCTTTCCATCTACGCTCCTGCACCTTTCCCCTTTGGGGATACCGGAGGCAGATCATCCGGCTTCGGCGCCTTATCGCCGATTGCCCGGACTTTGGCGAATAGTTCGGACATCTGCATGCCGGTCAGGGTCTCTAACAGTGCCGGGACCTGAGCGGCGATCTTGGTCATGTCGCCGGTTATCTTGTTCATGCCGGCGGCGTTGCCGTCGCCGGTGGAAACAATGGTGATCTTGTCCACCTTCTGCAGCGGGGAGGCCAGCGCCTGCACGATGTCGGGCAAGCCGGTGATGAGCTTATCCACCACCGCCGCCTGGTTGTATTCCTGGTAGGCCTCCGCCTTCACGTTCATGGCTCTGGCTTCGGCGTCACCCTTCTTGAAGATGATGTCCGCTTCCGCTTCGCCCTGCGCGCGCGTGGCGTTGGCCTGGCCCTCGGCTTCAGTAATCAGGCGTTGACGCTCGGCTGACGCCAGGGTTTCAATGCGCTGCCGTTCGATCTCGGCCGGCTTCAGGACGGTTGCGATCAACTCGTTTTGACGGCGAGCGATCTCAGCCTCTTGCACCTTGACCTGCTGCTCTTTTTCAATCTGCTGAATCTTCACCGCTTCAGCCGTGACCTGCTGCTGCATGATGTTGGTCTGGATCTCGTAGGCTTTATCAGCCTGCGCCTGCTGCTTCTTGACGGTTTCCAGGTAAGTGGCTTTCTTTATCTCCAGGTCGCGCTGCGCCTCCGATTGCTTGGCCATCGAGAGCGTCTCAGCCAGCACCCGTTCCTGGTCGGCCTGCGCCTTGGCAATAGCGGATTCGCGCTGCGCCTGGGCGCGTTTAATGGCCGTATCGCGTTCGGCTTCGGCAGAGGCTACGTCAGCGTCGCGCTTGATGCGGGCGACGTCCGGCCTGCCCATGTTGGTGATGTACTCGTTCTTGTCGCGGACCTCCTTGATCGTAAACGAGATCACCTCCAGGCCCATCTTGTTGACATCTTTGGCGCAGGTGGCGCGCATGCGGTCAGCCAGCATCTCCGGCTCCTTCACGATCTGCTCGACCGTGAGCTGCCCGATAATCCCGCGCAGGTGGCCCTCCATCACCAGCCGGATCAGACCCTCGCGCTGTTGCGGCGTCTTGCTGAGGAACTGCTCCGAAGCAGTGTTGATTGAAATAAGATCTGATCTCACCTTGATCTGCGCCACTGCTTCCACGGTTACCGCTACGCCCTGATTGGTGTAGAGGTCCTGCTGCGGAGCCACATCAAACGACATCAACTCCAAGGACAAAACACGGTAGTTTTCCACTACGGGAAGAATAATGGTTCCCCCACCGACCACTGTGCGCGTCTTGCGGAAACCATAGACTACGAGCGCCTCGTTCGGCGCCGCTTTGCGGTAGAGATTCGCTATCATCGACATCCCAATCAGGATGACCAGCGCTGCACCCGCCCCAATAAATACCCAAATCGGAATTCCCCAAAGCATAACTGCCTCCTCTCAAATAAAAACTCTAACTGCTGCTCTGTTCACGGACTTTTTTGATCCTGAACGAAACTATCTCCAGGCCCATCCTGTCGATGTCAACCGCACAGGCATCCCGCAACTGGTCGGCGAGCCTCTCCGGCTCTCTCATCATCTGCTCTACGGTGAGCCGCGCAACCACGCTGCGCAGGTGGCTTTCCATCATCTGGCGAATCAACTCTTCACGCTGCTCAAGCGTCTTGGTGAGGAACCACTCGGCTGCGGCATGAATGGAGTTGGGATTTGGCTTCACTTTGATCTGGGCCATAGCCTCCACCGCCATAATTGCTCCTTCAGACGTGTGCAGGCTCTGCTCGGGCGCCACCTCGAACGACATCAGATCCAGCGACAGTTTTCGATAATTTTCAACCAGGGGGAAAATCACAGTGCCTCCTCCAACCACGATGCGCGAGCCGCGAAAGCCATACACAATGAGCGCCTCATTCGGCGCCGCTGTGCGGTAAAGATTCGCCATGATTGCTGTCAGCATGAGAGCGCATGCTCCCATAGCAAACACAATGACGATCCAAAATGGAAATCCCCAAACCATAACTCTTTCTCTAAAAAGCTTCAGCTTTTGTCCTTCTTATCCTCGTCGGCGACGCCTACGCCGTGCTCATCCGCAAACTCTACCCAGGGGCGAACGTAGGCAATACCGTCTTCATACCGGGTCACCACAACTTCAGAGTCCTTGGCGATTGCCTTACCGTCTTCACTGCGCGCGCCGATGACGCGGCGCGTTCCTTGCTGCTGATAAATCATCTCGCCGGTGCCTTGCGAGCGTATGGAAACGGCCAGCACGCCCAGCACCCCCACCATCTCAAAATCAGAATGGTCAAGGCAGTGCTCGTAGCGCAACAGCACTTTGACCAAAAACCAAAAGATGATGCTCGCTCCGCCCAGCCCCGTCATAATCGAGGCAAGAAGCGCCAGAACAAACCAGATCGTGGAGTAGTGCGTAAGCAGATAACCCATGCCGCCAAACCAGCACAGGAACGTCATCATGGTGGCCATGTTGAAAAAGGGGATCTCAACTCCACTTCTGCCAGTGCCAAAACGAAAATGCCCGCCATGGTAGTGCACGTGAAACGGCAGGTGCCAGCGCGCCGGCAGGTGCAGATGAAAGGCGCCCGAAAACAAAGACACCACACTCAGCAGAAATCCGAAGAAAAAACAGACAAGGTAGAAGGTCTCCCAATTCATACCGTCCTCCTTCCGTTTCCCTGGCCGTTGCGGGGCTTGCCCGCTGGCCGGCCGTTGGTCTTTTCATACTCCGGCTTCAAAACTTGCAGCAGGCGGTCGGCGAGCTGCGGTGTTTCCAAAATCGCGGCCAGCAACGCCAGGCACTTGCGCGAGTCATCGTGTTTGGCCAGCTCCAGCAGGGCATGACTCAACTGCGGGTCGCGGCGAAAACGCTCAGCCCCGTTGATAAGCCACAGATCGAGCTTGTCTTCCAGCGTGCTCAGGTTTGAGGTGAGCTCGGTGTGGAACCCTTCGGGGTCATCCACCAAATAACCGGGATGCACGTTGAAAAACTTTGCCAGCAGCATGCGCGTCGTGTTGGTCAGGTGCGGACGCGTGCCGTTCTCGATCTGTGAGAGATACGACTGGCTGATGTTTTTCTTCAGTTCCCTGCTCATAGCTCGGGCCACCTCGGCCTGGGTCATCTCGCGGTTCAGCCCGCGAATCGCGCCCTCCATGGAGCGCAGGTAACGTATCTTTTCCCCTAATTTCATATGCGCTTAGGCGCTCTTTGCTTTCTCAATAGCGACTGCCAACTCATCGGCCCGCTGCGATCCGATCAGGACCGGAAACCCCTTGTTCAATTCCAGTTGCACGCCGCGCCTGCCCCTGGCGTTATATGCCCATCCTTTACGGCCAAAGCGCAGACCCCAACCACCATACTCAAGGATTGGGTTGTAATCGCGCGCCGCGACGCTGCGAATTTCCGCGAGAGAAATATGACGGCGCCGAACCGGCCAGAAATGCACCTCGATTCCTCCCCGGTCAACCACGGTTGTAAGCCGCATGCTGTAAAGCAGCCACAGGGTTATTCCTGGAACCAGGAACGTAACAATCGTCACCAGCATCAGCAAAGGATCGCTCATGGGACGGTGGCCCCACGGCGTTCCACCGATGACCTGCTGCCACACGCCGAAGCTAAGGGTGAATGCTGCAAACGCCGCCGGCACAAAAAGCACTGCCAACCACGGCCGCCACATGCGTTGCTCTTCCTGGAAGAGGGCACTCGAGTTTGTGGAGATGTTCATATCAAAGACTGCCATGTCATTGTCGTTACGCACTTGCGACTATGGCTGCCGGGGGGTGCGTTTTGTTTGGCTTGTTGAATCGCTGCCAATAATTCATCACAGCGCTGGGAGCCAACAAAAACCGGCCAACCCCGACTAAGTTCAAGTTGTACGCCATGCCGGCTCCACAGAACATAAGCCCATCCTTTCCACGTAAGCCGCACGCCACCACCTACCCAACCGCCACGCTCAATTGCTATGCAGTTCCTGACAAAAGCATTTCTGATATTTGCCAGCGGAATATAGCAACGCTGCAGATGCGTTAGCCGAACTGAAATACCGCTACCGTCGACCACCGTTATAAGGCGCAGTACATCCATGAAACGAAAAGTCCATACCAGGAGCAGTGATGTACCTATTGCCAAAAAAAGCAGCATTGAGTCACTCATCTGTTGATCGCCTAACGGGATTCCCCTCACCACTTGCCGCCAGACTCCATAATCGAACAGGCCGAATGCCAAAAACAAAGGGACATGTATGGCGATGATCCAAGGCCGCCAGACCCGTTGCTCTTCCTGGAAGAGCGCACTCGGATTTGTAAGGCTGCTCATATAATTGCAAATTGCAATTAGTGTATTACGATTTGCAACTAAATCAATAAGATTTTACTATTTGTTTTCATCGACTTACACATATGCCTCAAGAACAGTGCAGCAATTATCAGGAAAAGGCTTCGTGGCCTTTGTGTGTACTTTGTGTCCTTTGTGGTGCGCTTTTTTTACAGCCCGGCTTCGATACGTGCCCGCGGATCAAGGTAATCGCGCAAGGCGTCGCCGATGAAATTGAAAGCCAGCACGGCCAGCATGACGGCGGCAGCGGGGAAGAGGACAACATGGGGCGCATCGAACAGGTGGGTGCGGCCATCGTTCAGCATGGAGCCCCAACTGGCTACCGGCGGCGGCACTCCTAATCCCAGAAAGCTCATGGTTCCCTCGGCCAGCACCGCTCCCGCCATGCCAATAGCAGCTTGCACGATGACCGGTTGAATCATATTGGGAAGAATGTGGCGCGTGATCACTCGCCAGTCGCTGGCGCCCAGGGCGCGGGCAGCTTCTACGAATTCTTTCTCTCGCGTGGCCAGTATTTGCGCGCGGACCAAACGTGCATAACCCACCCATCCACCGAGCGAGAGCGCCAGAATCAGGTTCCACAGCCCAGGGCCAAGAAAGGCGACGAACGCGATCGCCAGCAGGATTCCCGGGAAAGATAGAAATGCGTTCATGATCACGATGTTGAAGAAGCGATCGATGCCTCCACCGTAATATCCGGCGACGCAGCCGGCAATCAATCCCAGGAATAAGGAAACGGCCACCACGCACGAACCCACCAGCATGGAGATGCGGGCGCCGTAGATCACACGCGAGAGCATATCGCGGCCCAGCTCATCGGTCCCCATCCAGTGCGCCAGCGAAGGAGGCGCGAGGCGGGTTGGAAGATCAATATGCGCCGGGTCCTGTGGGGCGATCCACGGCGCAAAAGCGGCAAGCACCGCGAACAGGCAGATCATCACCAGGCCAAAAGCTGCCGGCGGGTTACGGCGAACGGTGTGAATGATACCCAAACGTGTCAAGTCCTTACTGCCGGATTCTCGGATTCGCCACCGAGTAGAGCAAATCAGTCAGGAAATTTACCGCGACGTAGGTCAGACCGATGGCGAGCACGCATCCCTGCACCAGATAGTAATCGCGATTGCTGATGGCATCGACGGTGAGGCGGCCGATGCCCGGCCAGGAAAAAATCTTTTCGGTGACAATAGCGCCGGCCAGCAGCGCGCCAAATTGCAATCCCACCACGGTAAGCACAGGCAGCATGGCATTGCGCAGGGCATGGCGATACACCACCACGCGCTCGGGCAGTCCTTTGGCGCGCGCCGTGCGGATGTAATCCTGCCCTAACTCTTCCAGCATCGCGGTACGGACCATGCGGGTAAGAATGGCCGCAAGAGCCCCTCCCATGGTTATGGCGGGTAAGATCAGATGACTCAAGGTTTCCGACCCGGAAACCGGTAGTAGCCCCAATTTGATGGCGAGAAACAAGATCAGGATCGGCCCTAGAGCGAAGTTGGGAAACGAGAGCCCCCACAGGCTGATAAAGCTGATAACGCGGTCGTCCCACTGGTTGCGCCGCCGCGCCGAGCGCACCCCGGCCGGCACCGAGAGCAACAACGCAACCGCCATGGCCAGCAGGGTCAACTTCAAGGTTGCCGGATAGCGCTGCACAATCATGCCGCTTACACTCTGGCCAAAGCGCAACGACTGCCCCAGATCGCCATGCAGCACTCCGCGCCAATAATTTAAATATTGCTGGCCAAGGGGAAGGTCAAGTCGATAGGCATGGCGGGTAGCTTGCAGGTCGGCAACAGCCGCGCCCTCGCCCATCATCTGCTGGATGGGATCGCCAGGAACAAGGTGGATAAGCAGGAAAACAACAGAGACCACCAGCCAGATGACCGGGATGGTATAGAGCAGGCGGGTTACAACGTATTTGAACATGCAGCTCTTGATTGTAAGCTGTATTCAATCACCCTTCTCTCGATCTGGGCGATCCAGGTGTAAATGACCCAATGATCCGATGAAGCAATGATTCAATCCCTTGTAGCTTGTAGCTGCTCAGGAGGCCCGTTCCTGTGTCGCAGGGGCAGGCGACGGTTTGCCGGCCTCAATGCGAACCAGTTCGATGCGATGGCCTTCCATTTTAACCACGGTGAATTTGCGGCCGTCGAATTCCACGGAATCGCCGTTCCGCGGCAGGCGCTGCAGGCGCGAGATCACGAAGCCGCCCAGGGTCTCAAAGCCTTCGTCGCGGGGAAGCTTCAGCTCATAGTTGGTCTCCAGGTCGCGGATGTTGACCGCGCCGTCGAGCACCATCACCCCGCCGGCAAGCGAAAGCGAAGGCGACTCATCCACGTCAAACTCATCTTCCAATTCACCCACAACCTGTTCCAATACATCTTCCACGGTGACAACGCCGGCGGTCGAGCCGAATTCGTCTACCACAACAGCCAGATGACGGCGGCGCTGCTTGAACTCAGTGAGCAGATCGGTGAGCGGTTTGGTTTCAGGTACCACCAGCACGTCGCGCATGATGTGGCGCACCTGCACCGCGGAATAAGGCGGGGCGGGAGCACCGGCCTTGCGCAGATTCGTGAAGCGAACATACATGAGCCGGGCCACGTCTTTGGCATACAGCACTCCGATAATGTGTTCCGGCCCGCGCTGCGGGTCATACACCGGAATGCGCGAGTGCTGGTCTTCGACCACGCGTCCGGCGGCTTCTTCCAAGGGCATGTCTGCGGGCAGAGAGAAGATGTCAGGACGCGGCACCATGATTTCGCGCACGGTGACGTTGCCCAGGTCGAGCGAGCGATGGATCATGTCTTCCTGTATCTCGGGCAGCAATCCGACGCGGCGGCTGCCGGTGACAATCAGCTTCAGCTCTTCCGGCGAGTGAACTCCGCCCTCACGCACGCTGCGCGTTCCAAAGGCGCGCAGCACCAGGCGCGATCCGCGTTTCAAGAGGTAAAGCAGCGGCTTGGAGAGCGCAATAAAGGCCTCCATGGGACCGGCGACGGCCAGGGCGACCCGCTCGGCGCGGGTGAGCGCGATGGACTTGGGAACAATTTCGCCCAGAATCACGTGCAGGTAGGTGATCAGAATGAAGGCAATAATGCTGGCAACAAGATGAGCATAGATAACAAGGTGAGCATAGACAGGGGCATGGGGGACATGCGCCAGCAGAGGTTCAATCATCTGCTCGATGGTGGGCTCGCCAATCCAGCCCAGGGCCAGGCTGGAGACAGTGACTCCGAATTGCACCGCCAGCAGCACCTCGTCAAAATTCTCGTGCAGCCGCTGGATGGTGCGCGCCCCAATACGGCGCAGTTCGATAAGCTGTTGAATGCGCGTATCGCGCACGCTGACAAGGGCAAATTCCGCCGCCACAAAGAAGGCATTGGCTGCAATAAAGAGGAGAACGAGGAACACCCGCAGCAACACGAGCGTAAGCATGGAAGGGTGATTGTAGCATTTTCCAGGCCTGCCACGAGGGTCGTGCGCGAACGGAACCCCAGTCTGAGATGAGATAATAGCGGTGTTCCTGCTTTGTTAAAGGCGGCAAATATGTCTCCCTGTAGAGCAAAAACAACGCTAACTTTTGCCGCTGCATGCGGTCTAAATGTTCGGACCAGAAGAGAATATTTTTGGTCCGCTTGGAACTTTTTGGATCCGGCCTGCGTATCCTCTCTCACCCGTAGCAAAGCACGATTCTGTTAAGGAGCGGCCCGATGGCGAATGGAAACGGCAAAAAGAAGAGAAAAAAGATAATTCTTGTATCCGCTGGGCTCGCCGCAGGCGTCATCCTATTGCTCATCCTTGTAGCTGCCAAGAGCGGCGGCACGATCATTGATAAATCCAAGATCGGAGATGTCAAGCGGGAGACTCTGGCAAAAAATGTGGTCGCAACCGGCAAGATTACGCCGATTGTTCAGACCGTGGTTAAGTCGAAGGCCAGCGGTATCGTAAAGAAGTGGTACAAGGACGCAGGCCAGCCGGTGAAGGCCGGCGAAGTCCTGGTGGAACTGGATAAAGAAGAGATTCTGACCCACGTGCACCAGGCAGAAGCCGACCTGCAGGCCGCCGAAGCCAGCCGCAGCGCCGCCCAGGCCGACGTCGGTCGCGCCACCGTGGATGCCGAAGGCCCCGATGTTCCCCTGCTGAAGCGCAACTACGAGCGCGCCCAGCAGATGGCCAAAGAAGGCGTATTCTCCCAGTCGCAGTTAGAGGACGCTGAGAAAAATTACGAGCTGGCCCTCAACAAGCAAAACGTTGCTCGCGCCAACCTGATCGTGGCCAAAGCCAAACTGACCCAGGAGATTGCCAACGTTGCCAAAGCCAGGGCGGCGCTCGAACAAAACCGGCAGGAATATCAATATTCCACCATTGTCGCTCCCATTGATGGCATTGTACTTTCGCGCGACGTGGAAGTGGGCGATGCCGTAAGCTCCATTCTGGTCATGGGCTCCGCTGCCACGCAAGTTATGACCATTGGCGATATCCATGAAGTCTATGTTCTGGGCAAGGTGGATGAGAGCGATATCGGCAGTGTCACCATGAACCAGCCGGCGCGCATCAAAGTCGAGTCTTTCAAAGACAAGACATTCAACGGCCGGGTTACGAAGATCGCCCCCATGGGGGTGGAAAAAGATAACGTGACCACCTTCGAGGTGCGCGTTTCCATCGATAATCCCGGTGGAGAGCTGAAGACCACCATGACCGCCAACGCAGAGATCATCCTGGAAGAGCATCCGAATGTGCTCACGGTTCCGGAGGCGGCCATCATCTATGACAAAGACAAGAATGCATTCGTCGAAGTCGTAGACCCCAAAGCCAAAGAAGGCAAGCGCAAGATCTCAATCACCGCCGGAATCTCCAACGGCTCCAAGACCGAAGTGCTCAGCGGGTTGAAAGAGAACGAGCAGGTAGTGTTGCAATAACGGCGCAAGCATTTAGGTTACTTTTGCACTCGCGGCGCCATTCATCACGATCGAGCCACCAGACATTTTGCCTATCATGGAAATAGATATCATCTATGTCGCACTTCCCGTCTTATTTGGTCAGATTAAATTAACATTAAGTTAACATTAGATTAAACTACCATTTTGACCTCGTGGACAGAATCGCAAAAAGAAAGAAATTTTTGAAGTGCAGAATATGCCTGGGGAGAAAACCGGGCCAGTTGTATTTAGCGGATTTATATTTAGCGGAGACAGTACTCGGAATCAATTTGCGGCGTGGGAGTTTAGATCAGTTCAGACCCTTATACTTCACGGCATGAGTGCCTGCCTTTCTCAGGGACGATGGTTGGAACCGGATAGTTAATCTGCAAATGCACAATTTCAGAAGCAAGCTCCTCAGGCCGGCGGTGGCGAGTGCATGCAACATTGGACGGTCCAATAAAAGGAGAAGACGTAAATGGAAATCCATCAAATCCGATATGTGTGCGCCGTAGTTGAGACCGGAAGCTTCACCGCTGCCGCCGCCCGTGAGCATGTGGCGCAACCCTCCCTTTCCCAACAGGTTATCAAGCTCGAAGACGAACTCGGCACGGAGCTGTTTCATCGCTTCCGTCACAAGATTCGTCTCACCGAGTTTGGCAAAGCTTTCTTCCCCAAGGCTCAAGACATTCTGCGCGCTGTTTCCTCCGCCAAGTCTGCCGTCTACGAGATGACTGACACCGCCCGCGGGCCCCTCAAGGTAGGGGCGATTCCTACCATTGCACCTTACCTGCTGCCCAAGGTGCTGCCTTCGTTCTCGCGAGAATTTCCCGAGGTGAACATTACCATCAGCGAAGACATTACTCCCATCCTGCTGCAGAAGTTACAGGAGACGGCGTTGGACATCGTGATCGTCGCCTTACCAGTGCAAGGCGCCGAACTGTTACGGCGAGAGATCCTGCGGGAACGGCTCTTCCTGGTGGCTTCGGTGAACCATGTGCTGTGTCGGGGCAGTTCGGCCTGTTTAAAGGACCTGGCGGCCGAGCCTTTTCTGGTGCTCAAAGAGGGTCATTGCTTCCGGGATACGGCAGTGGCTGCCTGCAAAAGGGCAAGCATCACGCCCAATGTGGTTTTCGAAAGCGGCCATTTCGCAACCATCCTTAGCATGGTTGCCGCCGGCATGGGCATCTCTATTGTGCCGGAAATGGCGGTTGAGCCGCATCCTGGATGTAAGTTTATTCCTATCGAAGACGAACGCGCCATAAGGCGCGTGGGAGTCGTGCGGCTCCAGAGCCACTTTTACTATAGGCCGCAAAGGGAATTCATGGACCACCTGACCACCCATGTCAAAAGGCAAATGAATTTACCGCAAACACGGAAACGCGCGTCCTAAAACGGTCATTGCATCGTCGCTCGCGTCGATTCGCCGCAGTACCCATTCCTATTTTAGTACCTATTCTTTAGTGCAGGTTGCATGGTGTCACATGCCTGATTGCGGATGCATGATTTTCGTCGCCGGTTTGAAGGTTGGAGCCATGCAGTGATCCTTCGAAACGAGTTGATGAACAACGGCCTGCTCGGAATTTGACATGCAATTTTGAATCGCAGGAAGATCGCGTTGAGTTCCTCGTCCGACTTGTTATCGGAGGGATGACTAGACTATAGACCTTAGAGAATAGTTAAAACAACATCGGTGCTTTTTCCTATTTTGGTACCTGTTCCTATTTTGGCGTCTATTCCTGTTTTAGCACCTATTCTTTTTTGGATGCCAACTCTATACTTTTATTAATTCACATTCACAAGCTCTCCGGCTATTCTTCCCAAGCTGATCTGCTTGCGTCCGTATTTTCACACAGCTAATTCGCCACACTAGCTAACAGAAGGAGACTTTGAAAATGAACATGCGAAAAGGGAAGGCCATTGTTGCAGCGAGTTTCTTGTGTTTCTTATTATCCATCCTGGCAATCGCGCAAAAGGACCCCGGCGTGCGAGGAGGTTTGCAGAACACGGGAGGCGGACTGCAGTCGCAAGGTGTTCCCATCCCCCACCCACCGCTCATCAGTCCCAATCCAAACCATCCTGAATTCATCGTTAACGATAACGAGAGGGCATTGTTCCTGGAGGGCATCAAACGCATGGGACAGTTGGAATCGACGTGCGATGTCTGCTCCGTGCCGCCCTTCGGCGTCGGCGATGGTAATCCCGTAGGCCCGCCATTCGTGCCGGAAGGTACCGAAATTGATCCTGACTTTCCACAAACCATAACGAACTCCAACGGTCTTGGCACGCGACATAACTCCGACAATTGTTTTGAGTGTCACGCGCAGCCGGTGCTGGGAGGGTCCGGAGGTTTCATTGCAGCGAAGAAGGGCCAGATCGCACAAAATCCGCAATTCGATCTAGTGCCGCATCGCTTTGGACGCAAGAACACGCCTCCTTCCTTCGAACAGCGCTTTGGCCCGATTCGGGAAGTTCGGTTTAAGTTCAATCCCGATGGCACCCGAGACGGCGGAGTCCATGCTCTGTTTACGACGCGCGGAGACATAAGCGATCCACACAACCAAAACTGCACAGCTATGCAGGAAGATTTTGAAACACAGTTGGCAAAAGGCAATCTCTCTTTCCGGATTCCACTGCAGGAGTTTGGGCTGGGACTTATAGAGTCGATCGAAGACCGCGAAATTCTGGCGCACCACGACGCAACAGCTCTGGAGCGGCAAGGTCTCGGTATTGCCGGACATCCAAACCGCAGCGGTAATGACGGTACGATAAGCCGTTTTGGCTGGAAGGCCCAGAATAAGTCTCTCGCAATTTTTGCCGGGGAAGCTTACAACGTTGAAATGGGTATAAGCAATGATGTATTCCCCAATGCTCGCGATGAAAATTCCACTTGCGCCAGCGCCAAGCCGGCCCCCAACGATATTAACCGCACCGATCCTGACGATCACGACAATCACGCGTTTAACAATCCATTGCATGAACTTCCTGACTGGCAGATGTTCATGGTCACCATGAGGTTCATGGATGCTCCACAACCCGATCCCAATCCGAGTTCCAGCGCAATACGTGGCAGGCAACTGTTTTCAGCGGTTGGCTGCGCTTTATGCCATACCCCCCAAATGCAAACGGGCGGAGCCAATGGCATAGGTGGACCGGCAAACAGTCCTGTCTTAGTGGATCGCCCGGTGGATCTTTTCTCTGATTTGCTCGTACATCATATGGGCCCCACACTTGCAGATAACGTGATTCAAGGCGCCGCGGGTCCAGACGAATTTCGTACGACTCCGTTGTGGGGCGTTGGACAACGAATCTTCTTCCTGCATGACGGACGTACGAATGACTTGCTCCAGGCCATTCTGTTGCACGCATCGGGCAATGGCCACCATGAAAATGAAGACAAACAGCAAACTCAGCCGTCGGAAGCCAACGGCGTAATCCAGCAATTTCAGCAATTGTCGCCAGGTGACAAACAGGCGATTCTTGATTTTCTGCGTTCGTTATAACCATGATTCCGCGGTTCCGCACTTCCGTGTGCGGGACCGCGGGCCGCATGCGAGGCCGGCCGTCGAAGCCTGGCGAGTTCGGTGGCGTTATTTCGACAGGTTGAGGACATGAGAGCAGCTGCAAGAAAGATACACAGTTTTGCCGCGTTTCTCAGGGCGATGCTCTGTAGTTTCGCATCGATTGTTCTGCGTTATAAAGGTCGTCTTGCACTGAGTGTTCTCGCCGCTGGCATCCTCACGTGCCCGTTGGGTGCCTTTGGTGAGAGCTTGATTTTGGCGAAAACCCTGGATGTAGGCATTAAGGATCCGGTCGTCTTGCAAATTGACGTGTCAAATAGCGATGTTTCCATCGGATATAGCCGAGACGGCCAGGTTTCAGTCCAGGTGTACGCCAACGATGATACTGACAAGAGCAAGATTGCCGGGTTTGTAGAGACGGGTTTACTCGTTGAGCTAGATGGCAGCCGGGTGACGATCAGTGATTCGGCGATGATTGCCATATCTACAGGCGTGAATCGTCCCATTTCATACCAAATCGATGTACCTTTTCGTACCCAGGTGAGGTGTTCCTTGTCGGGCATTGGCAAGCAAAAGGTGATGGGTATTACCGGTCCGGCAAATCTCATTTCTGATTGGGGCGATATCGATGTCAGCTACGTGCGATTCGCTCCTGTCTACGCGAAAACCGGAAAAGGTAACATCTCCGCTACTCGGCTTTTTGGCGTAAATGCTGAAACAGGAGATGGCAATATTGTTGTGATGGAGGCGGGCTCTTCGCGGGCAAGAATCGTCCAAGGTCATGGAAGAATTGAAGCGGGAGGAATGCGGGGATACTTCTCCGGGTCCACCTCGGGCGGTGATATTCACGTGAAGGCCGTTCCTCATGAAAATTGGGAAATCAAGTCCGTTTCCGGAAGCATCCGGGTCGAACTGCCTGAAAACGCCAAATTCACGATCGATGCGAGCACCGAATCTGGCGAGATTTCCGTTGAGCGCAGCGGAGTCGGGGATCCTGCCGGCACGGTGCGGCAGATAGCTCGAGCGATCAATGGAGGTGGAAAGCTTATTCAACTCCACACTACAAAAGGAAATATTGTGATTCAATGATGAGACGATGGATTCAAACAATGCTTATCCTGGGCGCGCTATACGCTTCTGTTTCGCGCTTGCCCGCCGAGTCGACAGCCGAATTCAAACGCGTTCTTGCCCTTGCGCCTTCCGACCATATTGTTCTCGATGTGGCAGTGGTCAAGGGAGACGTCACGATTACCTACAAGCACGCCGGCGAAATTGCCGTGTCGGCCGTGGCCCATGCAAATGACGGGACAGACTTGCCCGCCAACTTCTTCGACGATTTTCTGCAGGTTGAGCGCATCGGCAGCCACGTCAAAATACAAACCAACTCCGGGAACGCCCGCAGTAGTCGCGCCATCCGGTTTTCTTACACGATCGAAGTACCAAATTGGATTGAGGTCAATTCCTCTGTTCAGGAAGGCCGGCAAGTTGTGGCGGGAGTTATGGGGCCCGTGCGGGTGATGAGCGATCGAGGAGACATCCGGGTATCTTACGTTACAACTTCGTTGGTTGCGAGGACCGGGAACGGAAGTATCGATATCAATCACGTTGGCGCCTCAGCCAAGGTGGAGACTGGATCCGGGAACATCGAAATAAAAGATGTAGGTCCTGCGAGTGTGGCAACCGTGAAGCAGGGTACGGGCAGAATCGAAACGGACGGGGTCAGAGGAAGTTTCACCGGCTCAACCGATGCCGGGGAACTGGAATTGACAGGTGGCGTTTTTGACGATTGGGATCTTACATCGGGATCCGGCAATATTCGTATGGGAATCGCGGCGGAATCGAAATTTGATTTGGACGTCACGACGGCTTCAGGCAGTCTCTTCGTTGAGAACGCGAGCATCGAAAGTGAGGTCGAGGACAATCGTCGGGAGTGCCATCAGAAGGTCAACGGTGGGGGAAAGCACGTTCGAGCGCACAGCAATGCAGGAAACATATTTATTCAATAGAGACCGGGCACTGTGAGGCGCTTCATCGAGCGCGGCGAAATGCGAAAATCCGAGGGCTATTCCTTACCTGACAATTTTGTCCAGCTGTAATACAACTGTATTCACGTCAACCGGCTTTTATCTCATTGATGCTGTCACCGGTCTACTAAAGCCAGCAGACCACGCCTACGGCCTACTTTGGCCTTAGAGAGAATATTCGAGATATGAAATTTTACGGTGACTTCCGCAACATTGAGGATATTTGCAATTTCCTTGTTGGATAGCCGGGACTGCACCAGTTCCAGGATTTCAGTTTCTCGCCTGGTCATCTTCTGCCAGATGAGTGCGTCCTCGAGAGGACCAAGGCTTGAACCGCGGTTCGCGATCCTTCGTACGGTCGGCACAAGTTTCTTTGCCACATCGGCATAGAGGACAAACCCGATGTGCTCGCGCGTGGTCAGCTGTTGCAGTTCTCGCCAGAACTCTAATTCACAAACAAAAACCAGGCCTGCATCGGGAAAAGTCCGGTTCATCTCTTCAACTAAAGCTGGAAGCGAAGACCGCAAACTTGTCTGGCTGATCACGCATACGCATCTTTCCGACGGCGGAGAAAACTGAGCGGCTGACATTACATCTTTGGTGATTCTTACCGCGAATTGGCGGCCTTTTGAAAGAATGCGCTGTAAGTGTTCTGCGGCCAGAGGGTTTATTTCCAGCACGCACACAGAAACAACCGGGCATTCGCGGCCAAGGGTATCCATACCGCGCTCCTGACATTGTCATTTCCCCACAGAAGATGTTTTTATTCCTGAGCTCAACTGGCTCGGGGTAACATCGCCCCCTAGTCTGCGCGAACACAATAAGGCGTGAATTGCTCGAGGTCAAATATGAAGATGATCTTTATAGCATAGGGCCTTCCTATCTTTATCTCCTGGGATTTTGTCTCATAGGGTTTTCCTATCAAGGCTTGCGGTGCACGGTGGCTGTTTGCCCAGCAGCTTCCCCGGTGGCAGGCATTAAATTTAACCGAATGTAGTATCTTTAAAACTATTATGCGGGTCTTGCAAATCCTTTTCCTGGCGCTCGTGGTTTTCGTTGCCGGAGTGGCGATGGCATTTCAAGAACCAGGGTACAATCACAGCGACAGCTCTTCCACCTTTACCTCCGCCGAAAGCGAACTCTATTCGCTGGTCAATGAAGAACGAAAAAGCCGGAACCTGCCCCTGTTTGCAATCGATGATCAACTCACCATTGCGGCGCGAAAGCATACGCGAGAGCTGGCCCGCATGGGCAAGCTCTCACACCAGTTTCCAGATGAGCCTGACCTGAAAACTCGGCTGGCGCAAGCCGGAGACAAGTTTGATGCCATCGCCGAGAACGTGGCCGAATCCGGTTCCGTGCAGGATGCGCACGTTGAACTCATGCACTCTCCAGGCCATCGCGCCAACCTGCTGAATCCCGCCTACAACGCGATCGGCATTGGCATTGTGCAGGAAGGCGAGCAGATTTACGTTACCGAAGATTTCAGCCATCGCGTCCCTGAGCAGACCCGTGAAACTGTCGAAAGCCAGATACTCATGCAGCTGAACCAGGTTCGCTCACAGAATGGGCTTGCGGCTCTGCATCGCGTGGATTCCGCTGCTTTGCGCCGGGCGGCATGCAAACCAGATATCAGCGCGAGCGCGGCCAGGAACTACCTCCCCGGGCCCGGTTCTATCGTGGTGTTTACCCAGTCGGATACGAACAGTTTGCCAACCGTACTGAAAAAAAGCGCCGGAGATCCGCTCGCGGAAGATATTGCTATCGGAGTTTGCTATCCGCCGGCATCGCAGCAGGGATTCGCCATGTTCACGGCAATCGTGGCGCTCTACAGGTGAAAGAGAAATTTCACAGCAACTGGGATCTATGCAGCCCCTATTCACGTTTTCTAAGACTTGTCATCCTGAGCGAGGGCGAATGCCCGAGTCGAAGGACCCGAAAGTCTGTAACCCTTAATTGTAGCTTCAGGGAATTCTCTTACTTAATTTTTTGCGCCAGGTCGTTTTAAATTTTTACTGTGCTTTTTGTTCTGGCCTTTGCATTTGTCATTCTGAGCGCCGTTTTTTGGCGCGAAGAATCTTGCGTTCTTTTGTTCGAACAATACTGTCTTTAGGGCACACAAAAAACTAAAAAGGATCTAAGTCAATGCTTAGACAGAAGCCGTCTCCGGCTGCTCTTTTGTGCTGTAGTGGGAATCAACATATTCATCGAGTATCTTGATAAATTCAGCGACAATGTGGTCGCCCTTCAGCGTGGTCATCAGTCGGCCATCCACGAAGACGGGCGCTTTGGGTTCCTCAAATGTCCCCGGCAGCGAGATGCCGATGTTGGCGTGCTTGGATTCGCCCGGCCCATTGACCACGCAGCCCATGACGGCGAGTTTCATCTCTTCCACGCCGGTGTATTGCGTCTTCCAGACCGGCATCTTTTCGCGCAGGTAACTCTGGATTTGCTCAGCCATCTCCTGGAAGAAGGTGCTGGTCGTGCGTCCGCACCCAGGGCAGGCAGTAACCTGCGGAGTAAAGCTGCGGATACCAAGTGACTGCAAGATCTGCTGCGCAACAATAACTTCTTCCGAGCGGTCGCCGCCGGGCGCGGGGGTAAGGGAAACGCGAATGGTATCGCCAATACCCTCCTGCAACAGGATGCCCAGGCCGGCGGTGCTGGCCACGACTCCCTTGTTCCCCATGCCGGCCTCGGTGAGTCCGAGGTGCAGGGCATAATCGCAGCGGCGGGCGAGCGAGCGGTAGACATCCACCAGGTCCTGCACGCCGCTCACTTTGGCGCTGAGGATGATCTGGTCGCGCCGCAATCCGTATTTTTCAGCCAGCGTGGCCGAGCGCAATGCGCTCTCGATCATGGCTTCCATGGTGACGTCGCGCGCGTCTTTCATCTGCTCTTCGGGCAGGCGCGCGTTCTCATCCATCATTCGGGTCAACAGCTGCTGGTCGAGCGAGCCCCAGTTCACGCCAATGCGCACCGGCTTCTGGTTCTTCACCGCGACTTCAATCATGGTCTTAAAGTTATCGTCGTCTTTTTTGCCGATGCTGCAGTTGCCGGGATTGATGCGGTACTTGGCCAGCGCCTGGGCGCAGGCAGGATATTTGGTCAGCAGCAGGTGTCCGTTATAGTGGAAATCACCGATGATGGGCACATGGACATTTTGCCTGGCCAGGCCTTCCACGATGGGAGCCACGGCCTTGGCGGCATCGTCATTGTTTACGGTGACCCGCACCAATTCCGATCCGGCGCGCGCCAGTGCCGCAACTTGCTGAATGGTGCCGGCCACATCTGCCGTATCGGTATTGGTCATAGATTGCACCACGACCTGCACGTCGCTGCCGACGCGCACACCTCCAACATTGACGGTTACAGATTTCCTGCGCTGAATTGTTGCCATATCTTAATGAGTTTAGCTGTAATAAGCACAGGCCTGCAACATCAGGTAGAGATTTTCATGAATGTAATTTAGCAATATCGTTGGCAATTACGACCACGGCAAAAATAATCAGAAATACGAATGCTGCCTGGTAGACCCGTTCTTTTACTTCACGTCGTATATCGCGCCGAATCAGACCCTCAATGATCAATAATAGAATCAGGCCGCCATCGAGAATGGGGATCGGCAAAAGGTTGAATACTCCCAGGTTAAGGCTAATAAGGGCCATTAGCTCGATAAAAGGCAAAAAGCCGGCGCGAGCAGCTTTGCCCGATAGTCGCGCAATGCCTATAGGTCCTGAGAACTGATTGACGTTCTTTGGACGCCTCACCAATCTTTTTAGAACTTCAACAATCAAAAGGGAGTCTTTCTCGTTTCGTTCCAGGGACATCGCGAATGCGGCAGAAAAGGGAAGTTGTTCGGTACGCATGCGCACAACTGGCTCAAATCCAACAATATAGCGCGGAACCGGTGTGCCTTGTAGGAGCCTTTCAAAAAATCCAAGATCGGTTGTAGATAATTTTTCTAATTCCGGGGTCATCGTGAGGTCCCGCAAGGATCCCTCTCGCCGTACAGTTAAAACAACTGGCTTATCTTTGGTTTCCTTCAAGACCGCTGATAATTCATCAGTCGAATGGACAGGTATCCCATTGATTTTAAGTACCTCGTCTCCTGCCCTCATGCCCGCCTTTTCTGCCGGTTTGTCCGGTAACACAGCATTAACTACAAAAGGCTCGGCGCCGACCCCCAACAGTTCGAGAAGATCAACTTCATCAGTATGAGGAGGGTCAGGAACGGTGACTTCTTTCGAGAGTGTTTGGTTTCCGCGCTGCACTTCAAAATGCAGCGATTGTCCCACGCTGATGGCAACTTGGTTGAGAACGGTTTCCCAATTTGGGTTGCTTGCGCCCTCTACTTGAACGATACGATCATTGGGCTGCAAGCCGGCCTTGGCCGTTGGGGAATTTTCATCAACGTATTTCAGCACTGCAGGTTCGTCAAGGTAGGAAGGCCGGGAATGGCGGACCATGAACAAACAGGTAAGCGCGACGACTGCAAGCGCGATGTTCATTGTCGGACCAGCAATAGCGATAACGAAACGTTGCCAGCGCGGGTGCGCCATGAACTCGCCTGGATCGCCGGTGCTGGCTTCCATGGGATTTTCACCCGACATTTTCACGTAGCCGCCCAGGGGCAGCGCGCTCACGCGATAATCGGTATCGCCGCGACGGAAGCCGAACAGGCGCTTGCCAAAACCAAGCGAGAAGACTTCCACACGCACGCCAAACAATTTGGCGGCTGCATAGTGGCCAAATTCGTGGATGAAGACCAATATCCCCAGCAACACGGCCACGGCTACAAGGCTAATAAGAAAGCTGGACAGCATAAGAGTTATATCCCTAGATTCTATCGTGCCAGTGCCGCCGAGGGGGAGATTACTTTGGTTTGAACCAAATTGGCCACAATCCCCGCCGCGGTATTGCGCGCCTGCGCATCTGCGGATAGCACCTCAGATATAGATTCGGGATGATGGTCCTTGGTTTCTCTCATTGTTTGCTGGATTACACGAGGTATGTCAACAAATGCAATCGAGCCCTGCAGGAAAGCGGCAACGGCCACCTCATCTGACGCATTGAGGGCAATGGATTTAGCCCCGCCCGCTTCGGCTGCCTCATAGGCCAGACGCAGGCACGGGAATTTTTCCATGTCGGGCGGATGAAAATCCAGCCGCTTCAGCTCCTGCACTGGAAAGCGCAGATCGGATGCGACGCGCTCCGGCCAGGTGAGCGCGTAAAGAATAGGCAGGCGCATGTCTGTGACCGAGAGCTGCGCCAGAATGCTGCCATCCACGAACTCAACCAGGGAGTGGATGGTAGATTGCGGATGCACGATCACTTTCACCTTCTCCGGTGGCACGTGAAACAAACGGCAAGCCTCGATGACTTCGAAGCCTTTGTTCATCATGGTGGCGGAGTCAATTGTGATTCGTTTTCCCATCTTCCACGTAGGATGGTTGAGCGCCTGCTCGACAGTAATGGATTCAAACTGTGATTTTGGGGTATGCAGAAAAGGGCCGCCGGAAGCCGTGAGCCAAACCCGCTCCACTTCTTCCATGCGTCCTCCGCGCATGCACTGGTGCACGGCATTGTGTTCGCTATCGATGGGCAGCAGCGGTTTGTTGCGCTTGCGGGCTTCGGCGGTAATCAGCTCGCCTGCGGCCACCAGGCATTCTTTGTTGGCTAGTCCTACAGTTTTACCGGCCTTTACGGCTTCGTAGGTTGCTTCGAGCCCGGACACTCCTACGATGGCGCTGACCACGAATTCAACTTCCGGATGCGTCGCAACCCGCACCGTTCCCTCTGATCCGTATACTATCTCGATCGCCTGCAGCCCGGCGCTTTGTAGCTGTGCTTTCAGCTTGCCGGCGTCTTCAGCTTTGGCTACAGAGATGACTTTGGGCTTCCAGCGTTTGGCATCGGCGAACGCGGTCTCAATATTGGCGCCCGCGGCCATGCTGGTTACAGAAAATCGTTCAGGATAGGATTCGACAATGCTCAGCGTGCTGCGCCCGATGGAGCCGGTGGATCCTAGGATAGCTATGCGTTTCATCCGATACAAATTCAGCGGTTCAGTTTCACGTTAGCTTGATGATGGAGGCATAGTACCACACCACCGGGGCCGCCAGCAGCAGCGCATCAATGCGATCGAGCATGCCTCCATGCCCCGGTAACAGAGATCCTGAGTCCTTCGCGTCGGCGCCCCGCTTGATCATCGACTCCACCAGGTCGCCGGCCTGTGCGGCAATATTAATCAACGCCGAGAAAAGCAGAATATGGAACAGGGGAGGAACCTGTACCTTGACGCTTTCTTCGAAAAGATTCGTCGAGTGCAAAACGTCAATCTGAATCAGAAAGTGGACAATCCCATTGGTTATAGGATCGAGATATTCAAACAGCAGCAACCCGATCCCAACCGCTCCTGCAAACGAGGCCACCGCTCCCTCCCAGGTTTTTTTAGGACTGATGGCGGGCGCCATGGGATGTCGCCCGAACGCGCGGCCAACGTAATAGGCCAGAATATCGCCTGACCAGACCAGGAGCAGAAAGTAGAGAAGCCAGATGGTTCCATCCTGCAGCCGGCGTGTATATACCAGCGCGCCCAGCGTCAAAGCAATGTAGGGAATAGCGAGATAAGAAGCAGCTACGCCCGGAAAAGCGGTGCGCAAATTCTTTCTGGCCATTGCCAGTACGAGAAGAAGAAGCGGGAAGACGCGGACCACGATCGAATACGCGAGCGTATCCAAATTGCCTAATACAGCCACCTTCCACGGATAGTCTCTGAGCGCAACCCCGATAAAGTACAACGCGATAAACACAAGGGTTGTCTTGCGGAAAGGCTCAATGCCATAACCCTTCGCCAGCAGCAAAAATTCGTTGGTTGCCAGAAGCGCCACCAATCCCACGGCACCGGCAAACAGCCAATACGGCGCACAAAACAGTAGTGCCAGCACCAGCGGAACCAGCACCAGAGCTGTAAGCACACGTTTCAAAATATTCCCTCAATCGAAAGAGTTACATACGGCGCAATGCAAATTGATGTTGCTGGCGCATTCAGGGTAAGACATGCTGGATGGTATCAGAGAGCGCGTGGTTGCGAAATTCCTAAGTGGGTTACCCGGTAAGCTTCTCTGCTTCTAGCTGTTTTTGGGCGTCAATAATGCGAACAGCTTCTACGCTCAGAAACAGCTAGAAGCTAGTTATTCATTTCCGTCTCAACCAGCCCGCCGTAGCGGCGTTCGCGTTTCTGGTACTCGGCGATGGCCTCGAGCAGATGACGCCCGCGGAAATCGGGCCACAGCGTCTCGGTCACATAGATCTCAGCATAGGCCAACTGCCAGAGCAGAAAGTTGCTCAGCCGCATCTCGCCGCTGGTGCGGACTACCAGGTCGGGGTCGGGCAGGTTGCGTGTGTAAAGGTGCTGTTCGATCAGCTCTTCATCGATCTTGAGGTGACTGATGCCGCCGTTGCCCGCTGCCGCGCGAACAATGTCGTTGAATGCATCCACCAGCTCGGAGCGGGCGCCATAGTTGAGCGCCAGCGTGAGCACCATGCCGGTGTTAGCGGCGGTGGCGTCGCGCGCCCATCCCATGCGCTCCTGCACTTCGATGGGCAGCTCGTGCTTGCGGCCGATGTATTCCAGACGGATATTGTTTTCCTGCAGTGTCGGCAGCTCCTGCTTCAGGTAGCGCCGTAAAAGCGCCATGAGAAAACCGGTCTCGGTGCGCGGCCTGCGCTTCCAGTTCTCTGCCGAAAAGGCGTAGAGCGTCAAAGCGGGCACGCCGATGCGGGCCGCGGTTTCCACCGTGGAGCGTACCGCAGTCACCCCGGCGCGGTGCCCGGCCACCCGCGGCATGTGGCGCTTTTTGGCCCAGCGACCGTTGCCATCCATGATGAGGGCGATATGGCGGGGGATGCGCTTAGCATCGAGTTTGGTGTAGATTTCCGCCTCTTTGCGGTCGAGTCCTTGCGGGATGGAAGCAGTCAAGCTCACGGCACCTTTACGGTATAAAGTACCACATTCCCCGCGCTGCTGGGTAGTCCTGCACAGTTTGCGTGGCACAAAAATCCAACTACAAAGGACACAAAGGCAAATGAAGGAACACAAAGCAAATCTTTGCAGGAAGGGGGGATTTTGGTGATGGGTCGGTTCGAACCGATTGCGCGAAGTTTCCTCTAAGCCGACTTGTTGGGAGCCAAGGGGCACATGTCAGGCGTGAGCCGGGAAATCGGTGTTTGGAGTTGTAGTGAAGAAAATGTCGCGTCCCGCGCGGGGCGCGTGGATTGAACGAAACTCGTATAACAAATTGTGGCGGTCCGATATAAAATCTGATGGCGTTTCCCGTACTGGCCCCGCATAGTTTATGTGGTGAGTCCGAGTTTTTTGTGGGTCGGACCTGAAGGGTCCGGCATAAGTTTTGTCTTTGCTGTACGGCTTCAGCCCGCTGAAAGAATTGATTTTGAAGTTGCCAAATGGACCCTGCAGCCCGACTGTACGGCCTGAGATGTACTTCGCGCGGTAAACGGGTGGCGCGTTGTTTTTTTGCAAGGAGGAACTAGGCGACATGGCGAACTACAGAATTGTGTGGATTGCCGGAGTGGTGTTTGTGCTGGCTGGGTCTGCCCTGAAGCTGTCGGCGCAGGAGAAAGTTCCCGCTGCCGAAGAGATGGAGCATGGCATGCCGCGCGGGACGACACCTGGGGCGAATTCCGTAGCGAATCAACAAGTGGGCCGTCTGGCGCCGCCACAGGATGCGGCGCAGTCTTCGGCAGGGGCAACACCGTCGAGTGGGCCGGCCAAGCCGGTCGAGGTGCGCTACCCTGACCCGGATATCGGTGTGGACACGCTGGCGGCCCGCAAGAAAGCCCAACTCGAGACAGCCGGCCAGTTCAAGGTATTTTATGACTTTCAATTCACTGATCGCGTGAAGGAGAGCGGCATTACGTTCATTCAGCACAGCGTGGCCGACACGCGAATTGACATGAAGCCCAGCCAGTACGATCACGGCAACGGCCTGGCGGTGGCAGACGTGGACGGCGATGGGCTCTACGACATTTATTTCGTGAACGAGGTGGGGGGCAACGAGTTGTGGAAGAACCTTGGCAGCGGCAAGTTCAAGAACATCACCCAGGAAGCGGGTGTGGGCCTGCCGGGGCGCGTCAGCATCAGCGCGGCATTCGGCGACATTGATAATGATGGCAGCCAGGATCTTTTCGTGACCACCGTTCGCGGCGGGAACGCGCTTTTCAAAAACGACGGGCACGGCCACTTCAAGGACATTACCAGGGAAGCTGGGCTGAACCTCTCCGCGCACTCCTCGGGAGCGTTTTTCTTCGATTACGACAACGACGGGCTGGCAGACTTGCTGGTCTGCAATGTCGGCAACTATACGAGCGACGAAAAAGGTCCCGACGGGGAATATCGCGCGGTGGATGGCGCCTTCTTCCAATATCTGCACCCCGAACGATATGAGTATCCCGTCCTCTACAAGAATATGGGGCACGACAAATTTAAGGACGTGACCGCCGAGGTGGGGCTGGCTCCGCACGGCTGGTGCGGCGATGCAGCTTTTGCCGATCTCAAAGGCGATGGTTTTCCCGGCGTCTTTTTCCTGAACATGCATGGGCACGCATCGTATTTCGAGAATCAAGGCGGCAAGAAATTCGTGGACAAAACTGCAGAGTATTTCCCGCGGACGCCGTGGGGAAGCATGGGCATTAAGTTCTTCGACTTCGATAACGACGGGCGTTTGGACCTCTTGCTGACCGACATGCATTCGGACATGTGGGAAGACATCGGCCCGGGGGAAGAAAAACTGAAATCACGGGGTAAGACGCGGGACGAATGGCTGGGTGGACCGCGCGACAGCTTCATTTTCGGCAACGCCTTGTATCACAATCTTGGCGACGGCAAGTTCGAAGAAGTCTCCGACGCCAAGGGGGTGGAGAATTACTGGCCGTGGGGCGTTAGCGTGGCCGACATCAATGCCGACGGCTGGGACGACATTTTCATCACCTCGGGGATGGGCTATCCCTTTCGCTACGGAATCAACTCAATGTTGTTGAACAACCGCGGCGAGAAATTTCTGGATTCCGAATTTCTGCTGGGGATCGAACCGCGTCCCGACGGGCAAACGCACACACCGCTCTTCGACCTGGATTGTTCGCAAGCGGGCCTGAATCGGATGAACCAGATGGTCTGCGGGGGGAGGACTGGAAAAATCACGGTGATGAGCGCGGCGTCCACCCGCGGGTCGGCAATCTTCGATATCGACAACGACGGCGATCTGGATATCGTGACGGGGGAATGGAACGCCCCGCCGCAGGTGCTCATGAGCAACCTGACGCAGCGCAAGAGGATTCACTGGCTCAAGATCGTCCTTGTGGGGACCGCTTCCAATCGCAACGGGCTCGGGGCAACGGTGCGGGTCCATGCGGGCGGCCAGGTGTATATGAAATACGATGACGGCAAGTCCGGCTATCTGGCTCAGAGCGTTCTGCCGCTATATTTTGGCTTAGGAGACGCCACCAAGGTGGATCAAGTGGATGTTGACTGGCCCTCCGGCCGCAAACAGAAGCTGACGCGCGGCCTGCGAGCCAACGATACACTGCGAATCATCGAGCCGAAAAAATAGGGGCGCGTAACACCAACAGATCGCGGTTCTTTCTCCGGTTGAAGCGGAGGAACCGTCACGCAGTTCTGAGCCCAGTTCGCACTGCGGCGCGATACTCAAGGGTGTGAAGTGAAAGCGAACGCCTGTGCTTGCCGTGAACCCTTAGAAAAAACGCGACCCTTTAGGGTCGCGCCGGGGGAGGGCATGCAAGCAAATGATTCGTTTCTACGAACTTCTTCTGGGCCGCGTAGTCATGTCGCGAATCTGGCCAAGAATGCTGGAGCATTGCATGGCGTTCAGTTTTGAGACATAAGGAACCAGTTCGGCGATAAACGGGTCGGCCAGCAGCTCGCGGATCTCATCCTGCTGCGTGCGCTTGCCTCCATTCAGCAAGTCGGGCACGTGCACCTCCAGCGCCCTCGCCAGGCGCTGCAAGGACGAAAGAGTTGGCATGGCCTTTTCGTTTTCGATCTTGGAAACGTAGGTGCGCGGAACCTGCATGCGCAAGGCAAGTTGCCGCTGGCTCAATCCGCTGCGTTGCCGCAATGTACGGATAGCAGAGGCAATCTGCAAATGCTGATGTCCATTGCCGTTCCCATTGGAAGGCACAGGCATCGCCGGCGCTACCTCCACCGGCGCCGGTTCCTCCGGGTCCAATGAGGTGTGGCACCTTCTGCAAAGATGGTTGTGGGTCTGAAATTGTACTAAGTGGCAACGATCGCAACGAAGTACTTCACGCGAATCTACGGGCGCGAGATTTGTGGCCATTCAAGTTGTGCGTCGACGCCAGAGCGGGCACGACGTACCGGCCACAACTACACTTCTGGCCGTGTTACCTTTGCAGCATACTTTGCGGTATAGATACCGGCAATGTCAAGCCTTTTCTGACATAAAACGGGTAAAATTTCGGGGTCAAGATGATTGATATCCGAAGAAAACCGGAGAAAACATGGAGAATATCGGCCAAAAAACCAAACTCGATCGCGCTGCCGCCTGGCAGTTACTCTGCGAGCACACCCAGTCAGAAAGCCTGCGCAAACACATGCTCGCCGTCGAAGCCTGCATGCGCGCCTACGCCCGCAAATTTCGCCAGCAGGGAATTGACCCCACGGCGGATGAGGAAACCTACGGCATCACCGGCCTGCTGCACGACTTCGATTACGAAAAATATCCCACACCGGCCGAGCACCCCTTTGTGGGAAACAAAATTCTGGAGGAACATGGATATCCCGAAGAGCTGCGCCGCGCCATTCTCTCCCACGCCGACTATGCCAACGTTCCGCGCGTCACGCCCATGGAAAAAGCGCTGTTCGCCTGCGACGAGCTGGCAGGATTCATCACCGCGACTGCCCTGGTAAAACCCAGCAAGTCCCTGGCCGAAGTAGAGGCCAAATCCGTGCGCAAAAAAATGAAAGACAAGGCCTTCGCCCGCAGCGTCAGCCGCGAAGACATCACCAAAGGCGCCGCCGACTTGGGCGTGGACCTGGAAGAGCACATTGCATTTTGTATTGAGGCAATGAAGAGAATTGCGAAGGAATTAGGTTTATAGGCGGATAGGTTCAATGGAGACACAAAGAAATTGAGTCATTGTGTCATTGATTCATCGGGTCATTGTTAATCGGGTCAAAAACGTCTCGCCCAATTCCCAATCTCAATGCCTGATTACCAAGTCGCGATTCATCAAGTGACCCAATGATCCGATGACACAATGACTCAATTTCTCCGTGCCTCCGTGCCTCCGTGTCTCAGTGGTGAAATCGCCTTCCGTATTTCCGCGGTGAATTATCTTTCTCCGCGTCTCTGCGCCTCCGCGGTGAAAAAAACTAATTCAAAACTTCCGCCAATTTGCCCGAAGCCACCACTTCAGCCACGCGCACAAAATCCTCCGCCAGCACGCGGTCCTTCTCCACAAAAGCCGAGACTTTGCGTATAAAACCCTGCGCCTTCTGGCCGCGCGCGCTGGTTTTCAGCGGCGCCAGAAAATCCAGCGCCTGGGCTGCCGCCATGGCTTCAATAGCCAGTACATTCGTCGTGTTCGGCAGAATTTTTTTCAGCTTGATGGCCGCGGTCATCCCCATGGAGACATAATCTTCTTTGTTTCCCGAAGTGGTGATTGAATCCACAGAGGCGGGGTGGGCCAGCACTTTGTTCTCGCTGACCAGCGCCGCGGCCGTAACCTGGGCCATCATGAATCCCGAGTTCAGCCCTGCATCTGCGGCCAGAAAGGGCGGTAAGCCTTCGTTGAGCGCAGGATTCACCAGGCGTTCCAGCCGCCGCTCAGAGATTCCGGCAAGCGCCGTCAATGCGATGGCCAGAAAGTCGAGCGCGAAAGCCAGCGGCTCGCCGTGGAAGTTGCCGCCGGAGATGACAGCGCCGTTATCCGTAAACACCAGCGGATTATCCACCGCCGAGTTCATCTCGATCTCGAAAACCTCGCGGCAGTGGGCCAGCGCATCGCGAACCGCGCCGTGCACCTGGGGCATGCAGCGCAGCGAGTAGGCGTCCTGCACGCGGCTGCAGGCGCGGTGGGACTCGCGGATCTGGCTGCCCTGCAGCATGCGGCGCAGATTTTCCGCTGTGCGTATTTGCCCGGGATGGGGGCGGGCTTTATGGATGCGTTCGTCAAAGGCGGCATCGGTTCCATGCAGCGCATCGAGTGTGAGCGCGCCAATCACGTCGGCCGAATCCACCAGAATAGTAGCCGCCAGCAGCCCCAGCGTTCCAACCGCCAGCATGGCTTGCGTTCCATTGATAAGCGAGATGGCCTCTTTGGCCTCCAGGCGTAACGGCGTGATCTGGGCTTTTTTCAGCGCCTCGGCGCTGGCCATATGCTTGCCTTCAGAGGTCGCCTCGCCTTCGCCGATCAAGGCCAGCCCCAGATGCGCCAGGGGCGCCAGGTCGCCGCTCGCCCCTACGCTGCCCTGCGAAGGGATCACGGGATGCACGCCGCGATTGAGCAGCTCGCATAAAGTGTCAATCACGATGGGACGCACGCCGGAGTATCCTTTGGCCAGGGAGTTGGCGCGCAGCAGCATGAGCGCCCGCGTCTCCGCCTCCGAGAGCGGCTCGCCCACGCCCACGCAGTGCGAACGAATCAGGTTGACCTGTAACTCGCGAATCTGCTCGGGAGGAATGCGCACATCGCTGAGCTTCCCCACGCCGGTAGTAATGGCATAAGCGAGCTGGTCGTTGGCCACCAGCTCGTCCACGACGGAACGGGCCTTTTCTACCCCAGGACGAGCATCAGGCGCGAGTAGCGCTGGCCGTCGTTCATAAACCACTTCACGCAAATCACCCAGCGTGAGCGACTTTCCGTCAATATGAAGGGCTTGCATAGAAATGATTGCCGAGCTTTTTCCTTCGTGTTACTTCGTCAGCCTTGGTGCCCTTTGTGGTTTAAGCATTACTTCCCGGTATTTTTCCGGCAATTGCGTTTTCTCGAACTTGCTGGTCACCGCGATGTGCGTAGACTCGCCGTCGGCGAGCAGGGCGTCGTCTGCAGGGCGCACAATTTCGTAGCCGAAGTGCAGCAGCGATTCGCGCACGTTCTTCAGGCTGGTGCGCACCACAATCTCATCGTCGTAGCGCGCTGGCTGCTTGTAGCGGCAGCGGACATCCACCACCGCGATGTGGCAATCGTCTTCAATCTCCATATCGCGGTAATTGAACCCAAGCTGGCGCACCAGCTCAACCCGCCCCACCTCGAACCAGATCAGGTAATTGGCGTGATAGACCACACCCATCTTGTCGGTTTCAGCATAACGAACCCGCAGGCGGGCTTCTCCGACGACTGGTTTACTCATAGAGAGTTTTTTACCACGGAGACACGGAAAGCACGGAGGATTCAATCATTGATGAAGTTAAATTCTTCAGAACTAACTTGCTTTTTAGGCACAACAATCAACCCAAACATTCCTCTATTCTCCGTGTCTCAGTGTGGTGAAAATTTATTTCCCCTTCCACACCGGTTTACGCTTTTCCAGAAATGCCGCAATGCCTTCGCGAAAATCCTCAGTGGTCCGGATCCAGGAATTCTCGTCGATTGCCTGGCGCGCGCGGCGTTCTAATTCTTCATAGGTGTAGCCGGTGAGCAGCTTCTTGGTAGCGCGCAGCGAGACCGGGCTGTTTTCAAGCAGCAGGCTGGCAACCTGCCTGGCGCGCGGCATAACTTGATCGGAAGTCAGGACTTCGTTTACCAGACCCAGGCGGTAAGCCTCCTCAGCATCGAAAATGCGCCCGGTGAGCAGCAGGTCGCGCGCCCGCTTCTCCCCGATTTGCCAGATCAGGAAGATGGAAACGATGGCCGGCATAAAGCCGATGCGCACCTCGGTGTAGCCGAATTTGGCTTCCTGCGAGGCCAGGGTGAAATCACAAAGCGTAGCGATGCCGCAGCCGCCGGCGATGGCAGGTCCATTCACGGCCGCGATTGTAGGTTTGGGAAATTCGTAGATCGAGCGAAACAGCCGCGCGATGGTTTCCGAGTCCTTTACGTTCTCCGCGGGCGGGCGGGTGGCGAGGGCTTTGAGATCGTCAAGGTCCATCCCGGAGCAGAAGGCCTTGCCTGCGCCCGTCAGGATCACCACTCCTACGGATTCTTTTTCGGCAGCGCGCCCCAGCGCCAGCAGCAGATCGGCCACTAGATCATGGCTGACCGCATTGCGCTTGTCGGGACGATTCAGCGTGATAGTAACTACGCCGGCAGATTCATTCCACAAGAGTGTTTTAAATTCCATTTCCGATCCGTGTGAATTCGTGTAAATCAGTGGCTTGCTTTCTTTTCGCCGTATCTGTGAGCAATCTCAGCCGACATTCTAATCGGTAAATCCAGGGCCTTGCCGGCTGGCGCTTGTTCGCCCCGCATCGCCAATGCCTGCAGCACGCTTTCCGTTGCGATATTGCCAACAAGTTCATCTTGAGCAAACGGACAGCCGCCGAGCCCGCCGATGGCGCAGTCAAAGCGGCGGCACCCGGCATCGTAAGCGGCCAGGGTTTTTTCTACGGATGTATCTGGCCGGCTATGCAGATGCAGGCCAATGTCAATGTCTCTGAATTCGGCAAACACCGGCTTCACGATGGAAGCAATCTTCTCTGCCGAAGACACGCCCACAGTATCGGCCAGAGAGATCGTACGCACATCCATGTCCGAGAGAATGCGCACGCCCTCGATAACTTCTTCTTCATTCCACAAATCGCCATAAGGATTGCCGAATGCCATGGAAATATATACCACCATATCCAATCCGTTAGCGTCAGCCTGAAGCTTGATTTTTTCCAGCACTTCAATAGCATCTTCCAGCGATTGGCTCTGGTTTTTCTCGAGAAACGTGGGCGAGAGCGAATAAGGGAAACCCAGTGTGCGTACTGCTTCGGTTGCAATCGCCCGCTCAGCGCCTTTTTCGTTGACCACGATGCCGATAATTTCCACGTCGTCGGGCGGATCAAGTTGCTCGAGGACTTTTTCAGAATCCGCCATCTGTGGCACCGCCTTGGGTGAGACAAACGAGACCGCGTCAATATGCTTAAATCCGGCCTGGACGAGAGCCCGCAAATAGCCAACTTTGACGTCGGTCGGAATCTGGCCCCTGAGCCCCTGCCAGGCATCCCGAGGACATTCAATGATCTTCACGCCTGAATTCTTTTCACCACGGAGGCACGGAGACACGGAGGTCATAAAACCTTCCGAACGAGTCCGCGAGAAAGGACAGCAACATTGAAATTGAGAACAAACCCGACTTTCTTACCTGTTATTTTCAAATATGTAAGTAATTGAGCTTCGTGGATAGGAAGAACCTTTTCAACACACTTCAATTCCAAGATCACTGCATCTTCAACAATGATGTCGAGCTTGTAGCCACAATCTAACTTGAAGCCTTTATACTCCACCGGCACAGGAACTTGGCGATTGAAAGAGATTCCACGCAGATGTAGTTCATGGCAGAGACATTCTTCATATGCAGATTCGAGCAAGCCAGGGCCAAGTTGTTTGTGAACCTCGATAGCAGTGCCGATAATCTGTTCAGTCAAATCCTCAAGAACAAGTTTTCTCCGTGCCTCCGTGCCTCCGTGGTGAATAGTATTTTGAGGATTCATGTCTGTAAAACTCCCACTTTAAACTCCGGCACATCCGGGTTTAGTGACGCCGCTTCCAGCGCTGTGATAATCGCGCTGCGCGTCTCCAGGGGGTCGAGAATGCGGTCAACCCACAGCCGGGCGGCGCCGTAGCGCGGGTCGCTCTGCTCGTCATAGGTTTTCTTGACCGATTCGTAAAGTTCTTTCTTGTCGGCATCGGTTAATTTCTTACCGCTACGCTCCAGTTGCTTGATCTTGATTTCCACCAGCGTACCCGCCGCCGAAGCGCCGCTCATGACGGCGTAGCGCGCCGAGGGCCAGGCAAAAACGAAGCGCGGATCGTAGGCCTTGCCGCACATGGCGTAGTGCCCGGCGCCAAAAGATCCGCCGATGATCACGGCGATCTTTGGGACAACAGAATTGGAAACCGCATTCACCATCTTCGCTCCTGCGCGAATGATGCCGCTCCATTCGGCATCGCGGCCCACCATGAAGCCGTTGACATCGTGCAGAAAGACGAGCGGGACCAGGTTCTGGTTGCAATCCATGATGAAGCGTGCCGCTTTTTCCGCCGACTCGGTGTAAATCACCCCGCCGAACTCGACCCGCTTTTCGCCCTGGTGGCTGATGGCCTGCTGGTGCAGCTTCTGGTTGGCGACAAGGCCCACGGCAAAGCCTCCAATGCGGGCATAGCCGCATAACAGCGTCTTGCCGTAGTCGGGTTTATATTCGTCGAAGCGGCTGCCATCCACAATGCGGGCAATCACCTCTTTCATGTCATAGGGCTTGGCCGCATCGGCTTCGAAGATGCCATAAAGTTCTTCGGCGGCGTATTGCGGCGCCTCAGCTTTCTTGCGGTCGAAGGGGCCGGTAGGTTTGCGCCCCATCTTTTCCACCAGCGAGCGGATGCGCGCGATGCAGGCTTCGTCGTTGGGTTCGTGGAAGTCCACAGTGCCGCTGATCTCCGAGTGCATCTTTGCTCCGCCCAATTCTTCCGCTGAAACTTTCTGGCCGATGGCGGCCTGCACCAGCGCCGGACCGGCGAGAAACAGTCCGCTGCCCTCGGTCATCAGGATGTGGTCGCACATCAGCGGCAGGTACGCGCCGCCGGCAACGCACATGCCCATGATGGCCGCAATCTGAGAGATGCCCATGGCCGACATTACCGCGTTGTTGCGGAAGACGCGGCCAAAGTCGTCGGTATCGGGAAAGACATCTTCCTGCAGCGGCAGAAAGACCCCGGCGGAATCAACCAGGTAGATTGTCGGAATCCGGTTTTCAATGGCGATATTCTGCGCGCGGATGACCTTCTTCGCCGTCATCGGGAAAAAAGCCCCGGCTTTGACGGTGGCGTCATTGGCAATCAGCATGAACAGCCGCCCGTGCACGCGTCCCAGCCCGGTGACAACGCCGGCGGCAGGCGCGCCTCCCCACTCTTCATACATGCCATGGGCAGCATAGATGCCCAGCTCAAAAAACCCTGTATCCTCATCCAGCAGAAGCCGGATGCGTTCGCGCGCCGTGAGGCGTCCTTTGGCGTGTTGCGCTTCAATGGTTTTGGCCCCGCCGCCTTCGCTGATCTTCTCCTGCTCGGTGCGGACCGCGGCCACCAGCTCGGCCATGGCGCGCATATTTTTCTCAAAGCGGGTAGACGTAGGGTCGGTGTGCGACTCCAGCCGGTTCAACGCAGAAGCAGACTTCGTATTTGTGCTTTCGGGCATCGAAGACCCTCAGGCACAACCGTCTCCGGCTGTGCAGGAGCAAACTCTTTACGATAAATGAGCCGTGCGGGTATTCGCAATGCGCAAGCCGCAATCTTGCGTAAGATCTTTTTCGGATGCAAAATCTGTCAGGTTTACATGGGGACTCATGCTACCAAAGAGCTGTCATCCTGAGCCTTGCGTCTTTTGCAAGGCGAAGGACCTCGGTAGAGTATCAGCCACGACAGGCGTAAATTGGACCGCCCGGATTCTCTCTTTGCGTAAAATCTCTCAAGATGCGAAAAACTTATTACGTTTACATCATGGCGAGTAAAAACCGGGCCATCTATATCGGCATGGGAAATGATTTGCATCACCGCACTTGGGAGCACAAGACCGAAGCCAAAGAAGGTTTTTCCAAAAAATATAAAACCAAGAGGCTGGTTTATTTCGAAAGCTTCGAAGATGTTCGAGACGCCATCAATCGTGAAAGGCAGTTAAAGGGTTGGAGGCGCTCAAGAAAAGTTGCTCTAATCGAAAGTAAAAATCCCAAGTGGTCCGATTTAAGCCGCGACTGGTTCCAATTTTCATCGGAGGTCCTTCGTCTTCGCCCACCCCTGTTTCATGCCCCGGGCCAGGATGACGAGCGTGAGCGGGAATGGATTGAAGTCAGGTTCTATCCCAAAGCAACCGTGCTGCGTTTGCACTCTCATAACGGCATGAACCGGCTTTCGCGAGACATGCTTAGACAACTAAGCGAAGCCGTAAAAGTCGCTCCCGGTGACAAGCCCATGATCCTGGCCGGTAACAAAAATGTTTTCTCCGCCGGAGCTGACCTGCACGAAGTTGCCGCACTCACTGCAGGCCAGGCCTATGAATTTGCGCGAACCGGACAGGCGCTCATGAACACGATCGATCAATTTTCTGCTCCGGTGTATGCCGCTATTGAAGGCTATTGCATGGGCGGCGGGCTTGACCTGGCACTGGCCTGCGACTACCGCATCGCAGCTCCTAACGCAGTGTTCGGCCATCGCGGCGCTGCCCTGGGATTAATCACAGGATGGGGCGGGACGCAGCGCCTGCCGCGGCTGATCGGTAAAGGGCGTGCATTGCAGATGTTCTGCGCGGCCGAGAAGGTGGAGGCCAATGAAGCTTTGCAGACAGGGCTAATCCATTCCATAGCCGAAGATCCGCTCGAGCGGGCAATCGCGATGGCAACTTAAAAGGTCTAAGTGGTCCAAATTTACGCCTGTCGCGGGGGATGCTCTACCGAGGTCCTTCGCCTTGCAAAAAACGCAAGGCTCAGGATGACACTCCTTTTGAGTTTTTATTTTGAATAACTGAGTACTGAATACCGAGTACCGAGTACTGTCACGCCGCCACGCCGCGCGGCTTCACATTGGCGCGGATGAACTGCACGATTTCATCCATCGGTGTGCCCGGGCCAAAGATGCCGGCCACGCCGGCTTTTTTCAGCAGGTCCGTATCCTGTTCGGGGATAGTGCCGCCCAGCAGCACCAGCACGTCATCCATATGATTTTGCTTGAGCAGTTCCATGATGCGGGGAACGATGGAGTTGTGCGCGCCGGAGAGAATGGAAAGGCCAATCACGTCCACGTCTTCCTGCAGCGAGGCGCTGACGATCATCTCCGGCGTCTGCCGCAGGCCGGTGTAGATGACCTCCATGCCGGCGTCGCGTAGCGCGCGGGCAATCACCTTGGCGCCGCGGTCGTGGCCATCAAGGCCGGGCTTGGCCACCAGAACGCGGATTTTTTTCTCAGCAGGCATAAGAAAATTACGATTTCCGATTTACTGGGCGCAAAAATGGTGAATTGTGCAATTGTGCTTATTTAACTCAAATCATAAGTCGTAAATCCTCAGATTTCAATTTCGCCATCCATGCTGCGCCACAAGTACCACGCCGCCACCGAGCAGTAAGGATGCCAGCTCTTCGCCAGCTTCTCCATGGCTGCCGGGGTGGGCAGCTTGCGCTTGCGGTAGGCGCGCTTGATGGCCGCGCGCACGCCATAGTCGCCAGTGGGCAGCACGTTCGGCCTTTGCAGGGCAAAGATCAGGAACATATGCGCTGTCCACTCCCCAATGCCTTTGACCTTGGTGAGTGTGCCAATTACCTCTTCGTCGGTGAGAGAAGACAGCGCGGCAAAATCAACTTCTCCGGAGTCCGTGCGCTCAGCCAGATCGCGGATATACGAGAGCTTTTGCTTGGAAAGGCCGGCGGCCCGCATCTGGGCTGGGGTCAGTTTCAGCATGGATTCGGGGGTGACGATGCCGCCGGCAGCCGCAACCAAACGGTCATAGATCGTGCGTGCAGCCTTGCCGTTAAGCTGCTGGAACACAATGGAGCGTACCAGCGCCTCAAAACTCGGTTCGCGATATTGCATGCGGAACGGCCCCACGCGCTCAATGATGGCGCAAAGCGTGGGATCAGATTTCTTAAGATGGCGGACCGCGTGCTTCATCAGATTAATCTAATAATAATCCAGCACTGTTCTCTTAAGCCAACCTGACACTGTCATCCTGAGCGAGGGCGAACGCCCGAGTCGAAGGACCCCGAGGATGTATAAGCTACGATGTCGCATCAAGGCATTCTCGCGTGAATTTTGAACTCTGGTTTTCGGTTGGGGCGATCCGATCGCAAATCGCAAATTACGTGACGCTTACTTCTTCATACGTCCCATACACCTCGCGCATCGCATCGCAGATTTCGCCCACAGTCGCATAACAGCGAACACAATCGAGGATATACGGCATCGTATTTACGTCAGAGATCTTGCCCGCTCCAGCCGCCTGGGGTTGCTGAGCAGCGGCTTTCTTCAGAGCATCAAGTGTGCGGCGAACATCGTCATTCGAACGGCGAGAGCGCAGTGCTTTAAGCTTCCTCGTCTGGTGTTCCGCCACAGATTCGCCAATATACAAGATTTCCGGCGGCTTTTCTTCGATCACGAAGTCGTTAGCGCCGACAATGATTTTTTCTTTGGCTTCGACCGCGCGTTGATACTGATAAGAAGACTCGGCGATTTCTTTCTGCGGATATCCACGCTCGATGGCCTTTACCATCCCACCCATGGCGTCGAGCTTCTCGAAGTAATCGAACGCACCCTGTTCCATATCGAGCGTCAGCTTTTCGAGAAAGTAAGACCCACCCAGCGGATCTACCGTCTGTGCCGCTCCGCTCTCATAGGCGATAATCTGCTGCGTGCGCAACGCAATGCGCGCGGCCTCGGCCGTGGGCAGGGCCAGGGCTTCGTCGTAGGCGTCGGTATGCAGCGATTGTGTTCCGCCCAGTACTGCGGCCATGGCCTGAATGGCCACGCGTGCGATGTTGTTCATGGGCTGCTGCGCCGTGAGCGAAACGCCGGCGGTCTGGGTATGAAAGCGCATCAGCCATGTGCGCTGGTTCTTGGCGGCAAAACGGTCTTTCATCAGCCGGTACCAGATTTTGCGCGCGGCGCGGTACTTGGCGATTTCTTCGAAGAAGTCGTTATGCGCGTTGAAAAAGAAACTGAGGCGCGGACCGAATTCATCTATATCAAGTCCGCGGCGGCGCGCCCACTCCACGTATTCGACGCCGTCATAAATCGTGAAGGCCAGCTCCTGCAAAGCAGTCGAGCCGGCTTCGCGGATGTGGTACCCGCTGATGGAGACGGTGTTGAACTTCGGCGTAAAGCGCGATCCGAATTCAAAGGTATCAATTACCAGCCGCATGGAAGGCGCGGGTGGATAGATGTATTCCTTCTGCGCGATGTATTCCTTCAGGATGTCATTCTGAATGGTGCCTGAAATTTTGTTCCAATCCGCGCCCTGTTTCTCCGCCACGGCCAGATACATCGCCCACAGCACCGACGCCGGCGAGTTGATGGTCATCGACACGGTGGTTTTTTCCAGGTCAATGCCGTCGAACAGGATCTCCATGTCTTCCAGGGAATCAATAGCCACGCCGCACTTGCCGACCTCGCCTTCGCTCTGTGCGTGGTCAGAGTCGTATCCCATGAGCGTGGGCAGATCGAAGGCGACCGAGAGCCCTCCACCGCCATGGGCCAGCAGATATTTGTAGCGTTGGTTGGTCTCTTCCGGCGATGCGAAGCCGGAGAACTGGCGCATCGTCCACAACCTGCCGCGATATCCGGTGGCGTGGATGCCGCGAGTAAACGGCGGCTCGCCGGGATAATTCAGATATTTTTCGTACGACCAGTCTTCCGGCAGGTCAGCCTCTGTGTAGAGCCGGCGCACGGGGTCGCCGGAGATCGTGGTAAAGCGTGCATTCCCATGCTCATCAAGATTGGTTCCAGTAGCCGCACCGATGGGTTTCTCCGGAGATTTTTCCAGCGCCGGCGCAAGCGTCTCTTCCGCCCATTGTTTTTCAGAGGGCGACGGATGGCGGCCTTCAAAGACGTCGTGAATCAAACTCTCGACAACGTCTTTTTTCTTCTCAGGCATGGGCGGCTTAGCTAATGATAGCAGTGGAAGAAGAGATTTCACCAGGGAGGCACGGAGACGCGGAGAAGAATTGAGTCATTGGGTCATCGGATCATTGGAGAATTGGGTAATCGGGTAATTGCGTAATTTGCTAATTGCTATTTTGCGTAGACCTCAATTACCCGATTACCAAATTACACAATTACTCAATTACTCAATTCCCCACTCCCCTCCGTGTCTCCGTGCCTCCGTGGTGAAATTTACTTCTCCGCGCCTCCGCGTCTCCGCGGTAAATCGGCACTTCTGCTAAGCTCCCACGCTTTCGCATACTTCCAGCTCACATACACAGCGTGATAGAAGTGCAGCAGCAGCCCTTCTTTGCCATCGAGAAATCCCAACCGCAGAAAATAGTTGTAAAGGAATGTGAGCTTGGGACGGATGACAATGTTGATAAAGCTGAAGCCGCGCTTGCCTTCCTGTATAGCCATCTGGGCGCCCAGCGAAGAATATTTGTTCATGTGCTCGATATAGCCGCTAAGAGTGGGATAGGCATAGTGCAATAAATCTCCACGGAGTATCCCGCTCGGTCCTTCTACCTTGATGGTCTCATGTACCAGCCGGTCTTCAACTCGGCCGCGTCCCCGGCGGAAGAGGCGCAATTTGCGGTCGGGATAAAAGCCGCCATGCCTGAGCCAGCGTCCCAGAAAAAGATTCTTGCGTTGTATCCAATATCCGGCAGTACCGGCATCTTTCCGCTGCACGATCCCTTGAATTTCCAGTGCCAGTTCTTTGCTCACGGCCTCGTCGGCGTCGAGCAACAGGGTCCAGTCGCCGCCGCATTTCTCAATCGCTGAATTCTTCTGCGCGGCGTAACCTTTCCACGGCTCCACAAACAGCTTGGCTCCATGGCTCTTCGCTATGTCGATTGTGTGGTCGGTGCTGCCGGAATCCACAATGACAATCTCTCCGCCGGTTTCTTTCACCAGCACCGACACGCTCTCCAGCGTGCGGCCGATATTGGGTTCTTCGTTAAAAGTGATGAGGCAAACCGCGAGCGTCACAGGCTAGAGGATAGCTCACCACAGAGACACAGAGATACAGAGGAACCAAGAAACAAACCAAAAGGGACACGAAAAAATTTTCGTGTCCCTCCAGATCGTGTGTAGAGAATGTAGCCTGCTGTGTCTTTACATAAATTTCTACTGCGGCGGTGGCGCTGGCTGTTGCGGTTGTTGCAGCTGTGGTTGCGGGGGCGCCTGCGGTTGAGGCTGTGACTGGTCGGTAATAGGCTCGGTGCGGGGCACCACGTTGGGAGTCACCGGCATCACGTTCACCACGCCTACTTCCGCGTCGGCAAGCTGAATGTTGTTATGTTTAAGGATATTTCCCGTCACCTGGTCCAGCTTGACCCGCGATTCTTCATAGGCAGACCTGGCTGCTACCGTGTTCGACTCGGCCTGGGCCAGGTCGCGCTGCGCCTGTAGAACAAGTGTGGTAGTCGAGGCTCCGAGGGCATATTTCTTCTGCTCCGCGTCAAGCGATTCCTGCGCCAGCCGCTCGCCTTCCTGCGCGGCCACCACGCGGGCCTTGTTCTGTTGCAGCGCGAACACCGCGTTGCGCACGTCAATGCCAATCTGGTTCTTAAGCTGCTGCAGGCGGAGTTCCGCCTGGCGATATTCCAGCTCCGAGCGCACCTGGTCGGCCTGGGCGCCGCGATTACGAATAGGAATTATTATGTTGATTCCGGCCCCTTTGTCGGGTGCAGTGCTGTTGAAAAGGTTAGCAAAGGCATTGGGGTAACCGGTGCCAATTCCGGCAGGGACGCAATTCGTAGTGGTGGCGCTTAGCGCGGTGCATATCGACGGCCTAACCCCCCCGAGTATCGCAGCATCACCGGCGAGACCGCTTGATCCATAGAAACCGAAAAGATCTACCGTCGGCAACAAGGCGTTGCGCGCCGCCTTCTTGGTGATGTCGCGGTTCACCAGGTCTATGTCGGATTGCTCGATCTCAGGACGGTTGGTCAACGCCTGTTGCATCAGGTCATCCACCGAAGGCAGGGCTTCGTCGCTGGGCAGAGTCATAGTATCGGTGGGAATCACGGGAGCATCTACCAGCGGTGATCCCTTTGGCAGATCGCGAGTGATGGCCGTCTTCATCAGCGATTGCTGCAACTCTAATGCGGTTTGCGAAACGATGAGGTCCTGCTGGCGCGCGGCGGCATCGCTTTGCGCGCGCACGATCTCAATGGGGGCCAGGGTCCCTATTTCCACCTGTTTGCGATTATCGGCCAGGGTCTTATTGGCCAGCGCCAGCGAGCGCTCTTTGACCTTTAAATCTTCGTAAGCATTGACCAGGTCCCAGTAGATGTTCTGGATTTGAGCAACCGTGGTTTCCACCTGCTGCCGAAATGCGGATATGGAAATTCTCTTATCATTCTTGGCAATGCGGATGAACCGGGTCTGGCTGTTAATCCCGATTCCCTGCAGCAGGTGTTGACGCATGTTGAGACGAAAACTGGAAGTGATCGAGGGCTGCAAGGAGCTACGCAAATTGTTGCTGGCATTGCGCTGGTTGTCAAATGTCAGGGTCATGGCGGTCCCGGTGGCCCAGCCTTGCGTGTAATTGAAATTAGCCGTCGCAGTATTCTGGTTCAGCGTTGGCACTCCGGTGAGAAACAGGCTGGTTTGCGGAAAAACCGCGTGCTCGAGCTGCAAGTTTCCGCTGACGAAAGGATCGAAAGATTCAACCGCTGGGCCCACGCCCGAAGTTGATGTCACAATGCCGCCTGTGCCTGCGCCTGCGCCACCGGTGCCGACTGCCGTGCCGCCCGGTCCGGCGCCGCTCGCCCCGGTCCCGAATCCGCCGACGCCGCCGCCTTGCGTGCCTTGCACAATTCCGGTGGCCACACCGCGGGTAGCCTGCCCCGACTTGGCGCGCAGAATATCGGTATCTGCAATGCTCAGGTTGTAGCGGGCAATGGCAATATCAAGATTGTTTTCCAGGGCCAGCGCAACGGCGTCGTCAAGAGAAAGCATGATGGTGCCGTTCTGGACGATCTGCTCGATGCGCGGCGAGTTCTGCAGCGAGGGCTCCGGCACTTGCGTCGGCAGATAAGGCGCAATCGGATTAAAGATGTGCGAGCGCGGCTTGCTGTAGTCAACCAGCCGCATCGGCTTGGAAGCTGTAATCTGCGGTTGCGGCGCTGAGGGCGGGCCGCTCTGGTTCTGCGCCGCCGGCTGCTGTGGTTGCGCCCCTGGTTGCTGCGCCTGGGGTTGCTGGGCCGCCTGCGGCTGCGAACCGGCAGCGCCTGCGTTGGCATCTTGCGCCATCAGCGCCGGACCCTGCCCCATGATCATTAAGAAAATCAGGACTGAAGTGAGTAAGCCACGCACAGAATGCATCATCTTCTCCAAAGAAAATAAAATGTGGGTACATCCGACCGCAAAATGAAGGTTACGTTCCAGATACGGAATTCACTGGGATTAAGTTCAAACTTCAATAAACACTAAGTGTACCAACGTTAGACGCTACTTTCATTTGCGCGCTTCAGTAAATTTTTGTGAAGCCCGATGGTTACGTTTGTCATTGGGAGACGGTTACATTTGTCACACTATTATGTGGACGTAAGAGCTTCCTCTTTAGGTCAGGGGTTTTGAGAATTTCTTAGGCTCAATAAAACCCGGTCTGGGCCGGTCCTTTTTTCGAAATCTGCGTTAGGTTGTGCTCAAATGTCTACGGGATGGCCCGAAACCTCAAGCTCACATTGGCCTACGATGGCGCCGATTTCCACGGTTGGCAGGTGCAGCCCGAACGCCACACCATCCAGGGCACACTGGCGGATGCGATAGAACGCGTCACCAGTGAGCGCGTTCTGCCACAAGGCTCCGGGCGCACCGATGCCGGCGTTCATGCCTTGGCCCAGGTGGCCTCGTGCGCTCTGTCGTCGCCGATCCCGGCCCGCAATCTGGTCAAGGCGCTGAATGATGTTTTGCCGCCGGCAATCCGCATTTCGACGGTGGAAGAAGTGGAGGATGGATTCCACGCCCGGCACTCGGCCATCGCCAAGACTTACCGTTACCGCATCTATCGCGGGGAAACCTGTCCGCCGCATCTGGCGCGCTACGTGACCCACTATCCTTTCCCGCTCGACCAGGGCCGTATGCAGGAGGCGGCAAAGCTGGTCGAAGGCCAACATGATTTCACCTCGTTTGCGGCCGTTGATCTGGAAAAAGGAAAGGCAGCAGATCCGCAAGAAGAACAAGAAGAAAAAAACGAAAAAGAACCCTCCAGCGTTCGCACCATTTTTTCCTCGCAATGGGAGCGGCAAGGCGAGGAGCTGGTTTACACCGTCGTAGGCAACGGCTTCCTGCACCACATGGTGCGCAACCTGGTGGGCACATTTTTGCTGGTTGGCAAAGGAACCCTCTCAGCCGCCGATCTGCCCCGCATTCTGCAATCGCGCCAACGCTCGGCCGCCGGGCCCACAGCCCCCGCCAGCGGCCTGTGGCTGGTTGGTGTGAAATATTGAGTCATTGGGTCATCGGGTCATTGAGTCATTGAATCAATTGGGTAACCGGTAAGTGCATAATTTGGTAATTGTTATTTGCATGACTCAATTACCCGATTACACAATTACCCAATTCTGCAATGACCCAATGACCCGATGACCCGATGACCCAATGACCCAATGACTCAATTTTCTCCGTGTCTCCGTGCCTCCGTGGTGAAATTAATTCTCAAAAGTGGACAAGCGGCGCGGTTAGAATTATTCATGCGATGGCGCTAAAGCATTCCAACCTGATTTACGACTGGAATAACCTGCCCGAGGCCGCTTTCCGGCCTGCTGGGCGCGTGCTCCTCAATGACGAGTCGCTGCGCGACGGATTGCAATCGCCCTCGGTAAAAGATCCATCCATCGAAGAAAAAATCCAGATTCTGCATCTCATGGAAGCCCTGGGCATCAACTCTCTCGATCTGGGTTTGCCGGGCGCGGGGCCAAGGGCTTATTCCGATGTTGAACACCTCGCGCAAGAGATCGTAAGTTCGAAGCTGAAAATCAAGGCCAACTGCGCCGCCCGCACCCACCAGAACGACATTCGTCCTATAGCTGAAATTTCTCAAAAAGCCGGGCTGCCCATCGAGGCTGCGACTTTCATCGGGTCGAGCCCTATCCGCCGTTACACCGAGAACTGGACTGACGACTTTCTGCTCAAGACCACCGAAGAGGCGGTAAAGTACGCCCGTTCGCTGGGGTTGGAAGTCATGTACGTCACCGAAGACACCTCGCGCTGCGATCCCGAGACGGTCAAGCGTCTCTACACCGCCGCCATTGAATGCGGCGCTCGCGCCATCGTGCTTTGCGATACCTGCGGCCACTCCACCCCCAGCGGGGTTGCCGCGTTGATCAAGTTTGTGATCGACGAAGTGGTCACCCCCTCAGGCGAGAATATCCGCTTGGATTGGCATGGCCACTGCGATCGCGGCCTCGCCGTTGCCAACTCGCTGACCGCGCTGGCAGCCGGGGCAGACTGTGTTCATGCCACTGCCCTTGGAATCGGGGAGCGCGTGGGCAATACGCAGATGGACCAGATGCTGGTAAACCTGAAGCTGATGGAAATCACGCCCTGGGCGCAGCAGGACCTTACCCGGCTGAAGGACTATTGCCACGCTGTCTCGCAGGCAACCGGCGTCCCCATTCCCGGTAATTATCCCGTACTGGGCGATGACGCCTTCCGCACAGCTACAGGGGTTCATGCTGCCGCCGTGATCAAGGCTTATAAGAAAAACGATCTCGAACTGGCCAACACGGTTTATTCCGGCGTGCCCTCGCACTACTTTGGGTTGGAGCAGGTCATCGAAGTCGGGCCCATGTCAGGCAAATCGAACATCCTGTTCTGGCTGGAGCGCAGAGGCATACCCGCAACCGACGAGGTTGTGGAGCGTATCTACCAGCGAGCCAAGTCTTCGAACCGTCTGCTCACCGAGGCGGAAATGGTGGAATTGATTCATTGATTCATCGGGTCATTGAATCATTGCAGAATTGTGTAATTTGGTAATCGGGTAATTGAGGTCATGCAAAATAACAATTACCAAATTACGCACTTACCCGATTCCCCAATTCTCAAATGACCCAATGACCCAATGACCCAATGAATCAATGACCCGATGAATCAATGAATCAATTTCCTCCGTGCCTCCGTGGTGAAAAACTTGTTTTGATTCCTTCGCATCTCCGCGGTTATCCCCATTCCTGTAGAATCTCTATTCTCTATGTCTTCCGCGAAAAGCCGAAGGCCGGTACGCGACCTTGCCCAGCCCCGGCAGGCGGTGGCGCAAATTGCCGAAGAACGCGCCGTTCACCAGGCCTTTGCCTGGTTTCGCGCCAACGAAGCTCTCCTGAGCCGGTGGCAGATGGAGGTCACCCGCATCCCCGCGCCTCCTTTTGGCGAGGCTGCGCGCGCCCAGTGGCTGAAGACGCGCTTTCAGGAGCTGGGGCTGCAAGAGGTGGAAGTAGATGAGGCCGGCAATGTAACTGGAATTCACGCCGGCGCCTCCTCCGAGAATCCCTTGATCGCCCTGACCGCCCACATGGATACGGTCTTTCCCGCAGGGACCCCGCTTGAAATCCGCCCCGAGTCAGGCAAATTATTGGGTCCGGGGATTTCCGACAACGGCTCTGGCCTGACGGCCTTGCTGGCCACGGCAGCAGCCCTGCAGGCCAGCGCTCTGACCCATGCTTCGCCGCTATTATTCATCGCAAACGTGGGCGAGGAGGGGGAAGGCGATTTGCGCGGCATGCGCCACATTTTCTCCAGCCCCCGGTGGAAAGATTCCATCGCTTATACGCTAATCGTGGATGGCGCGGGCATAGACACGCTAGTCACCCGCGCTCTTGGCAGCCGGCGCTTTGAAGTCACGGTGCGCGGCAAGGGCGGCCACTCCTGGAGCGACTTTGGCGAGCCCAACCCCATAGCCCTTCTCAGCCGCGCCATCGCCGACTTCTACAAGACTGAGATTCCAGCCAACTCCAAAAGAAGATCGGCCTACAACGTGGGAGTAATCCGCGGCGGCACCTCAGTCAACTCAATTCCCGAATCGGCCTCCATGCGGGTAGACCTGCGCTCGGAGCTGGCCGAAGAAGTTGAGCGCCTGGAAAACGAACTCCGGCGCTGCCTGGCAAATGCCGTGAGCAATGGCGCCGCCATGAATGCCAGAACAGCCGCCAGGCCGGAAGGGCCGGCCTCCGCTGCGGCCGTGCAGTGCGACATCCGCCGGATTGGCGACCGCCCCTGCGCCGAACTGGCGGAGGATGCCCATATCCTGCAGGTGGTAAAAGCAGTAGACCAGCACCTGGCAATCCGCTCGCGCCCACACTGCGCCTCCACGGATGCCAACATCCCCCTCTCGCAGGCACGCGAGGCCATAACCATAGGCGCAGGCGGCAACGGCGGCGGCGCCCACACCCTGAACGAATGGTTCGACCCGGCCGGCCGCGACTTGGGATTGAAACGCATCCTGCTGGCCTTGCTCACCCTGGCGGAGTAAGCAAAGCCTTCGGTCGCTGGTCAACGCTGATTTGATTATCTTCAGCGCTCGAGCGGCTTTCGAACCGTTCGACCTCCTCGGTGCCCTTTGTGATCCCTTCGTGTCCTTTGTGGTTAGATTCTTGTTTTTGGATCAACAGATCGTCCTTGCGTAACAATTCGGTAATATTGGGGCCGTACACTGGAGCCATAAAATTCAGGCTTGGCGGGGCATTTTCAAATTGGCAACCTGGGGAAAGTCTGTTATGCGCAAAATGAAGATCACAGCCTTTGTAATTGGCTTATTGGTTGCGGTCTTGTGTGGCAGCGCCTTCGGGCAAGAGCCCACGACCTCCGAACTGCTGCAAAAAGGGATTTATTTGCAGGAAACCGTCGGCGATTTCGATGGCGCCATGAAGGTCTACCGCCAAATTTTGCAAATGGCGCGAGAGTCGCGGGCCAATGCCGCCCAGGCTGAGTACCGGCTAGGCATGTGCCTGCTGAAAAAAGGCCGGCGGGCAGAGGCGACCGAGACATTTCAGAGACTATTGAAGGAATATCCCGAGCAAACTGACATCGTGACAAAAACGCGGAAGCTGCTTCCCAAAGAAAATTGCGTCTCCTTCAATCCAGCTACCACCAAGGTCGAGCAGATAGGCAACGACTGGAAGCTGGTGGACGGAAGCAAGTTACTGTTTGATTTCGACGTGCAAGAAACGGCAGCCAGGCGGACGCTCGAGATCATTCAGCATTACCACATGGACCGGTCCTGCTTCGTCGGCGAGCCGGGCCAAGCCGGACCCCTGTATGGATTCCACTATATGCTGGCTTCGGGCAATTCACCTGTAGGGGCGATGGCGGGCGAGGATTGCATCGGCTTCAATCCGGCGACCACTACCGTCACCAATATCAACAACCAATGGAAAGTCGTGGACGGCCAGCGTTGGATGGTTGGCTTTGAGGACAACCAGTCCATGGCCGATCAGACGCTCGAAATCATTAAGAAGTACGGATTCACACAATCCTGCTATGTCAACAGGGACCGGCCAACCGCAAGATTCACCTATATGAAGAAGTTGTATCCAAAAGAGACCGCGAGATCATCCAGGGCAGGAAAGGGTCTTTCGGGTTACTCCGCCGCCACTGCTCCGATTTCCCGGCCGGGAGAATTGAAGCTATTATCCGTGCCCTGGAAAGACGGAGAAGTTCTGGAGTACACCACGAGGAAGAAAGACGACTCCACAAGTTTTCAGATCTGGCGCTCGTTCCAATCGTCCAAAACCAACACTAACCACTGGTTATTTGAGGAACACACTGCAGGTCATTTCGATCGGGTCGAGTTCGATCCGCAAACCATGCAGCCCAAGAACTTGTTCTCGGCAACGGCCGGCCACACCTTTCAACTGAGCTATCAGGCGCACACCGCTCAAATCGTCGAGGGCGATGGCAAGCCTCTCGCCCCCATCACTTTGGATGGCCCGGTATTCGATGCCAGAGAAATTCCGGCAATTCTGCCCCGGCTGCCGTGGGCAAAGGGTTACAAGATCACGCTGCCGATATTTTGGAGCAGCTCAGGCCGCGTGGTCAACTCTGAGTTTACTGTAACCGGAGAAGAAAATATTAAAGTGCCCGCGGGCGGGTTTCACTGCTATCGGATTGAAGAGAATGATTTGAGCGATCAAATGTTTGCGCTGGAAACATTCTGGATCTCAACCGATGCCGCGCGCGTGATTGTGAGAAACGATCGTGGAGACTGGACTGGTGAACTCGCGGTTCTCCCCGAAAGCGACCCTGAAGAGAATATTTATCGAGATGAAGAGGCGGGGGTTGCATTCATGGTGCCGGCAGGCTGGAAGATAGAAAAACCGCCACGAGGCGAGTTGTTCGTCCGCTGGTATTTGACGGATCTGCATTCCTCTGCTTTCGTGACTTTAGACGTCTTCCCCGATGAGGCAGGAGATTTTACGCCGGAGCAGCTACAGTCGGAAGTACAGAAGTCACTGGCGGAAAATAACATTGTAACGGTGCGTCCGGAAAGTTGGCGGACGTGGCAAATTGCCGGGCATACCGTCGCCAGTTGTATAGAAGATTTGTCTCGTTACCGCCAGGTACGCTATCAGGCTTGGGTGAGGACCGGCTCCTCGGCGGCAGGCATGTTTGCCTATGCCGATCCACAAAGCCTCAACGCCCTCCGGCCTACTTTCGATGCCATCATTGACAGCCTGGTCATAAAATAAACCGTGCCGCAACGCAGCACCATAACGGGAACGGGCCATATGCGCGGCCAGTGGCCGCTTTTGCTGCTGGCCCTGGCCGTGCTTTTGCCTACTGCCTGTGTGCTTTGGCTGATCAATGATGCTATCCGCAATCAGCGTCTGGCAGTGCGGCAGAGGCTGAGCGACGCTTACGAGACTCAACTGTCATTGCTTCGCCAGCGGCTTGACGAGATGTGGTCCCTGAAAGCGAAGAGCCTGGATATGTTTCCCCGCGACGCCACCGGCTTTGCGAGGATCGCTAAGTCAGGGCTGGCCGACAGCGCGATTTTCTTGAATTCCGCGGGAGTGCCTGTCTACCCCGCGCCGCCCACGCCCCTGGCAGTTGACTCTACGGCGTCACAGCCGCAATGGGGACGCGCCCGCCAACTGGAAAACACCGACATCGCCGCGGCTGCGTCCGCTTACATCGCGCTGGGAACGGCCGCGAAAGAGCCCAATACAGCGGCGCGCGCCTTTCAAGCCGCGGCGCGTTGTCTGGCGCAAGCGGGCCACAAAGACAGGGCTGCGAACCTGATCATGGAACGCTTCACTCGCCCGGGCCTCGAACGCGCCACCGACCTGCAGGGGCGCGCCATTGCCGCCGACGCGCTGCTGATGGCCGTCGAGTTGTTCAAGTCGGAAGACCCACGGCGCTCGGCGGCTGCGCAGCGGCTGCGCGAGCTCTTGCTCGATTACGACAATCCGGCGATGAGCTCAGCTCAGCGCATCTTTCTGATGAAAGAGCTGCGCACGCAAAAGTTGCCAGCGCAATTCCTCGACTTTCCTACGCTGGATGCGGAAGAGCTGGCCGTACGCCTGCTTGAAATTCAGCCCAGGCCCGCGGGGGATGCTGCCAGCATAAAGCTCACCGCCCTGCCCGACGTGTGGGCGCTGGCTTCGCCCAGCGGACGGGTACGCGGCTTGTTCCACTCACAGACCATCGCGAGGCACTCGCAGTGGGCCTTGCTTACGCGCCCGTTGCCGGCAGGTATTCGGGTTGAGGTGCTGCCGCCAGGCAAGAGCGCGGATTCCAAGCCTGTCATTCCCTCCGAGCCCGCCAGTGACCGTCTTCCCGGATGGCAACTGGCGCTGATGAACACCGGGCCAGATCCTTTCCAGGAGCTGCAAGACCGCCAGTACGCGCTCTATCTTTGGGTCGCGTTCCTGGTCACCAGCGCGGTGGTGTTGCTGGCGTTGATCGCGGTCCGCCTCATCAGCCGCAGGCTCCGTCTGGCCGGCATGAAGGCCGACCTGGTGGCGGTGGTATCGCACGAACTCAAGACGCCGCTTTCGTCGATGCGCCTGCTGGTGGACACATTGCTCGATGACTCCGCCCCTGACGCGCAAAAAACCCGCGAATACCTGGAGCTGATCTCCCGCGAGAATACCCGGCTCAGCCTGCTGATTGCCAACTTTCTGGCCTTCTCGCGCATGGAACGCAATAAATATTCTTTTGAGTTTGCGCCCACACGCGCCCAAGACGTAATCCAGGCGGCCGTGGAGGCGGCCGGCGAGCGCTTTCACCAGCCGGGTTGCGAGCTGCAGGTCGAGGCCACCCCCAACCTGCCCGAGGTCCGCGCCGACCAGGGCGCGCTCGTGGCGGCGCTGGTCAACCTGCTCGACAATGCCTACAAATACACGCTCGACGAAAAGCACATCACGCTGCGCGCCTTTGCTGAAAACGGCCAAGTCTGCTTCGAGGTCCGTGATAACGGGATCGGTATTCCCGCGCGCGAGATCAAAAAAATATTCCATAAGTTTTACCAGGCCGACCAGCGCCTGTCGCGTACCAGTGAAGGCTGCGGACTGGGATTGAGCATCGTCCATTTCCTGGTCGAAGCCCACGATGGCAGCGTGCAAGTTTCCAGCGAACCCGGAAAGGGAAGCACATTCACGGTTGTCCTGGAGGCGTTGACATGATTGTGTGGCACAGCCGTCCTCGGCTGTGTGCCGGCGCATCTTGCCCGCGCGGCTTTCAGAGGCTGCGGAAAACCTCTTGTACGTGAAGACTTGTAACAATTGGAGGTCAGAGCGTGAAAGGAAACCGTATTCTCATCATCGAAGACGATGCCGCCCTGCTGCGCGGATTGAAAGACAACTTCGCCAGCCGCGGCTATCTGGTAGTTACGGCCACCGATGGCGAATCCGGCCTGGAGAAGGCCCTTTCAGCCAACCATGACTTGGTGCTGCTCGACATCATGCTTCCCAAGATCAATGGATACGAAATCTGCCGCGCCCTGCGCGAGCGCGGCCTGGAAGCGCCCATTATCATGTTGACGGCGAAAGGACAGGAGGAAGATATTATTCTCGGTCTTAACCTGGGCGCCGACGACTACGTGACCAAACCCTTCCGCATTCGGGAATTGCTGGCGCGGGCCGAGCGCCTGCTGAAGCACCGCAATGTGAAACCGGCCGAAGTATTCCACTTTGGCGACTGCCAGATTGACCCGGCGGCCCACAAGCTGCTGCGCAACGGCCGCGAGGTCGAGCTCACCGCCAAGGAATTCCGTTTGCTGGAATATTTTGTCTCCCGCCGGGGACGCGCCCTGACCCGCGACGACATCCTGAACGCCGTCTGGGGCCACTCGGTCATCGTGACCGCCCGCAGCGTAGACCGCTGCGTGACCACCCTGCGCGCCAAGATCGAAAAAGACCCGCGCCGCCCGCAATGGATCCATACCATTCGCGACATCGGCTACCGCTTCGAAGAGGCATGAGCCGCGGATTGAGTCATTAAATTCGTTCTGTCGGCGACGCACTGATTAGATCTGTCATCTGCTGGCTGATACTGCTGCGTATCAGGTGTAAACTCTCTCAATGCAGCAGCCTGGTCGCTCGTTTCTGCACGCCATTTTCTGGGTAATTACCTGCTGCTCTGTCCACGCTCAGCAATCCGCCCAAACCCCGGAGCGCGACGGGGAGTGGCTCAAAGGGCCGACTGTCGAGGAGGTCAACCTCAAAGTAACCGTCACGAATCGAAGCGGACAATTGGTAAAAGATCTGACTGCCGCCGACTTCACCGTTTACGAAGACAGTAAGCCACAGAAGATCAACTATTTTAGCGCTGAAACTACACCCATAACTCTGGCCATTCTCGTAGACACATCGGCTTCCATGCTCCCGGCGCAGGCCGCTCTCCACCGAGCCGTGACCGGCTTGACTCAGGAGAGCAACTCCGGAAATGAGGTGGCGCTGATTAGCTTTAGCGATGAGCCCACGCTGGAGCAGGGATTCACCCGTAATATGGATCGCATCTACAGAGCGTTGGATCATCTGGTTTTTCGCGGCGACAGAACGTTGTACGACGCGGTGTTTATCACTACCGACGAATTGAGACAAGGGCCCAGCCCGAAGAAAGTACTGGTAGTAATCACCGGTGGCGCTGACGCCAACAGCCATAAGTCGGTGAGCGACATAATACGAAATCTAGAGCACCGCGATGATTGGATCGTCTACGTGCTCGGCTTTCCCGGAAATAAACCCATGGAGCGCGACGCGCAGAGTGATCTGCAACGCCTATGCAATGCCACCGGCGGAGTTGCTTTGTTCCTTGACAGCGCCGACAAACTTGAAGAGTCGAGCCGGCAGATTGCGCGGGAGATCGGCCACCAGTACGCCATCGGCTACAAGCCTTCTAACCCGCTCAGCACGGGCGGCTATCGCAAAGTAAAAGTGGAAGCCCAAGCTCCCCGCCTTCAAAATCTGCAGGTCCGCACACGCAGCGGCTACGCCGCCAGCGAGAAATAGATGCCGGACAATGCCAAGGTGCCCGTCATCCGGCAGTAATTCGACGGATGTAAGCATTCTGCCAGATCGTCTCCGTAATGCCGGCTCCCCTACCCAACCACTACGTCTCCATTTCGCGTTCAGCGTTCAACTTCCAGAGCCGTTCAAGTATCTCCAGTGGGCAACTCCGAATAAAATGATACGATTTCAAGCGTGTGGAGCTGGAGACGAAAACAAAGAGACGGATTTCCAGAAGGATTCAGAGTTCAACGCATAGGCATCACAGCCGCAATGGCCATCTCCGATCTTCCGCCTCCGGAGATTGCGCGATACTTTCGTGAAAATCCTGAGACCGCCAGAGCCTTGATGGATGAAGCGGATGACAAGAGATTTACGCCGTCGACTTTCATCGCTAAGGAAGGCACCGGATTCAGGGTTGGCTGGTTTTCAAGAGGTCGAGGATCTGAGTGCGTTCAGGTATTCTGCAATTTGTCAGATGCGGCTACTGATTACCTGTTGTTCTCGCTTGGAAAAGGCCGATGGACGCCGAGTTAGTCCAACACCCCCACCCTTCGCCAAAGAACGGCGAAAGGGCGGGCCATCCCGCCCCAAGAAGGCAGTGTGAAGACGATTTTCTTGAGCTGGGCACTGCTAACTACGCGCACGAGACTCCGTGTAACTTTCAGAATTCTAAGTGCGCATTGAGATCAAATATCATTGTCCTTTCTTCGGAGCAGCCGTTCCATCCGACCACTTGGAGACCGGAACCATCAACTCGGTGATGGGTTCCGGAGCGCCATTAAATTGCGGATTTAACATAACGGGTGAGCCAGACAAGTCCGCTCCCCACGACCTGGAATCGGTAAGCGGAATGTAAAACATCAAATGAGGTACCCAGTGCCCGGCTTCATCATTCAGATACCCTTGGGGCGACATCATAAAGGACATTGCACCGGGTTCCAGTGGCGGCAGCCTTTTCGCATCGAATGCCTTGATCCCTTCGATGATTTGAGCCTTGGATAGTCCGGCCAGCGCCAATTCCGTTCTTTTCAAGGTGAGGGGCAAAATCGAGCGCACCGCGGGCGGGTTAAAGCAAATCGGACCTCGCATCTTCGGGTTCCAGAACTGAGCAAAGTCAAACGGCGACATCCACGATCGTTCTACAAGACAGGCGAAACCGTTTTTACCCTTGACGGCAGTTTCGTAGCCGTGACGGCCGAGGACCAGCACTTCGGCATCCGCTGAAATCGACGGCGGTGCTGCGCTACGTGCCATCGCGATCTCAGAGTTTCGATCCGTCATAAGGTACTGATCGATGGGCGCCATATTGCGATAAGACGCCGCACTTTCTTGAGACCGCACAGATGACGCCAACACAGTCACAAGCAATGTTGCGAACAAAATTGTCTTCGTAAAGCTTCTGTCTTTCTTCATCGTCCTTTCTCCTTTGCAAATCCGCTCGGACAATTGTGGTCAAATACTAGTGTTTTTTCAAATTCATCGATGTGGCGGGTGGCAGATCCTACAGTTTTTCACGATTGATCTCGAGGGTGCCCCGTCCCTGGCTCTGCTAGGGCGGGGATTTTCCTGTACCCGCAGCTTAGGCGTCAACCCCATTCGTTCCCGCCGTCGCGCGGTCCACTCGGATTCGATTTCCACGATACCCTCAGCTCCCGTTGCTTAGTGCGTAAAACAACATTGAAACGATATTCAAACTCAGCGAGATAGCGTTTTAAATGCCTTATTGAAACCTGATGGAAGCTCCCCCATGATGCTGCGTTTCAGCAATGAAAATGCAGACTCCACGGTGTTTGTGTGAATAGGCGTCTCAACCAAACAGTATCAGAGAAGGAATCATGATCGGCTGCCTGCTGTTTGCGCGGTAAACGCCGCAGGGGAGCAAGACTCCTCCTCACTTAGGATGTGTCGTTTTCAGCAGAAACATTAGCAAAATTTTAGCAGTGGTATCAAATCCTTGCCTTCTATGAAATTGCTGGCATGATCTATTTGGGCGCATGTCCCGCTGGTTTTTGAAAACTTGATCCACGCCTCCCTCGCTCCAGGGCGGCATAGGGATAGTTCTGTGCACCGCTCAGACGTTACTTAGTAACCCCCCCACCCCCTCAAAAAACTGTGGTCCGGCAAACTTTTAACGGCGCCGATTCATTTCTGCCCCACCTTACTGCGCAAGTCATTCAGTGCTGCTTCCTCGGATGGGTAAAACATTCGAAAATTCTTAGCCGTGGTATCAAATCCTTTGATTCCAGACGATCATAGTCCATCATTAGCTACAGAGGTGTGTTCAGAAGAAAGGACTATTCATGGCGGGCGCGCGCTTACCCATTAATCACATAGTTAACTTCGGCTTTCCTGTTGGCGAGAGAAGAGTTATGCGCGGTCCGTTCAGTTCACTACTCCCTCCACAGCTAAATCCCTCCCGCATATCTTTGAACCACAATGATTTAAACGGCGCGGACTACTCCAATGTAATGGGGGTGGGGGGTAGTTACTAACACATAAAATGTCACGTAATCTCAAAGCCCATCTTCTGCTGATCCTCACGACTTTTATCTGGGGCGCGACCTTCGTGCAAATCAAGGATGCGCTCCGCGATATCTCTCCTCTGCTATTCAATGCGGTTCGCATGGTGGTGGCGACGGTAGCCTTGCTGCTGATGCACTGGCAGCACATTCGAAAAATAAATACCAGCACGCTGCTGGCCGGCGCGTGGGTTGGCATATTTTTTGGCGCTGGCTATGAATTTCAAACTGCGGGACTCAAACTCACCACGCCCTCCAAGTCTGCCTTCCTGACCGGAGTTTCGGTGGTGCTGGTTCCGGTCTTCCTGGCCATCTTCTGGCGCAAAGCTGTTGGCCGGTGGAGTGCGATAGGGGTCCTGGCCGCAATGGCCGGGCTGTTCCTGTTGACCGTTCCCGGCGGGGCCGCCGGCTGGGAAGATTTTAAGAGCGTGAACACGGGCGACCTGCTGACCCTGGGTTGTGCCGTGGCCTTTGCCTTTCAAATCATCTTTGTGGGACGCGCCACCCAGGCGCACGCCTTTCAGCAAATCGCCTTTCTGCAGGTTGCCGCCGCCGCCATTTTCATGGTTCCCGCAGTTCCTCTGCTGGAGCACACCTACGTAATCTGGTCGTGGCGGGTGATTATTGCCATCATAGTTACCGCCCTGCTGAGTACTGCGGCGGCCTTTACCATGCAGGCGTGGTCGCAACAATTTGTCGGGGCCACGAACACGGCACTGATTCTGGCTTTGGAGCCGGTCTTTGCCTGGCTCACGTCTTACGTGATATTGGGTGAAAGCCTGAAGTTGCGGGCGGCTGCTGGCGCGATATTGATCGTCGCCGGGCTGCTGGCCTCAGAGTTGTTGGGAAATACAGGGGAAAAGGCCCCCGAGCCGGCGCTTTCCGGATAACGAACGCGCCACTTCCGCATCTAAAGTTGAGAAAGGACATCCCCAAAAATTTCTGAGCTGTACCCGTTTGGGAACCCCAAAATTGTATAATTTTTAGAGATATTGACCGGAGGAAAAAGTTACATGTATCCGCGCCCCAATGGCCTCATTGAACGGATGAAGGCTCACCGTGCTTTTTATAGTTTGACGATTGCTGTCACACTTTTGGTTGGAATCCTGATTGGAACTCTTGTGACCCGTGGAGTGAAGGGGAAAGAAAACTCTTCCGGCGACGCCCAGCCGCTCCATATCGCCCAAACCAATCCGCAACAGCTCTCCTCTGCCTTCGCGGGAATCGCGAAAGAGCTCGAGCCCTCAGTGGTCAACATCAACACCGAGTCGGTCATCAAGCCGCGCTCGCGGCGCCGGGGCACGCCCCCGGGTGGCGGCGATGAGGGCGATCAGGGCCAGAGTCAAGATCCATTTCAGGATTTTTTTGATCGCTTCTTCGGTGGCCAGGGTGGCGATACTCCCGGCGGTCCGGAAGGCATGCGCCAGCGCTCCCTCGGTTCGGGCGTGATTGTCGATCCAAAAGGCTACATCGTGACCAACAATCACGTCGTCGAAAAGGCGGACCGCATCCGCGTCCAGCTCCAGGATGAGCCTGAAGGCGTCCTGCACGACGCCAAAGTTATTGGCGTTGACCCGGAAACCGATCTCGCGGTCATCAAGATTGACGCCAAGCGCGAGTTGCCTGTGGCCAAGCTGGGTGATTCCGACGCCATGCAGGTGGGAGATTGGGTCCTGGCAATCGGCAGCCCCTTCGGTCTCAATTCCACGGTAACCGCCGGAATCGTTTCGGCCAAGGGACGCAACATCGTTCCCGAGCGCCAGTTCCAATCCATGATCCAGACCGATGCCGCCATCAATCCCGGCAACTCCGGCGGACCGCTGGTGAATATGCGCGGGGAGGTGATCGGCATCAATACTGCGATCTACACGGAAAGCGCCGGCTACCAGGGTGTGGGCTTTGCCATGCCTTCCAAGGTGGTTGCCAACGTCTATAACGACCTGATTGGCCCCGAGCATCGGGTGACACGCGGCTCCATTGGCGTGGAGTTCCAGGCGCAGGCGAATCCTGCCGTGGCCCGCGTTTACGGCGTGAAGTCGGGAGTCACGGTCTCCAACGTTACCCCCGGAGGCCCAGCCGACCAGGCCGGAATCCGCACTGGCGATACCTTGGTCTCCGTCAATGGCGCCCAGATAAAAAATGGCGATGAGCTGGTAGATAAGATTTCACACCTCACGCCCGGCCAAAAGGCCAAACTGGGCTACATCCGCAATGGGAAGGAAGATGAAACCTCTATCACCATTGCCAACCGCGCCAAACTGTATGCCAGCCGCCTGGGAGATGATGATTCGGGCAGCGATACCACCCAGCCCGCCGAGTCCAAGCTGGGAGTCACGGTGAAGAACATTACGCCTGATATCGCCGACCGCCTGGGCGTCGACCCGGGAAAGGGCGTGCTGGTGCAGGATGTGAAACCCGGCTCGTTCGCCGACGAGGATGCGCAGTTGAGCAAAGGCGACGTCATCCTGGAAGTCAACCGCAAGCCCGTCAATAGTGAGGATGACTTCCGCAAAGAGGTCGCCGGCCTCAAGAGCGGTGACGACGTCGTATTCCTGGTCCACGTTCGCCGCAATCCCAGCGGCTCGACGACCTTCCTGGGAGGCACGCTACCGTAAGAAATAGGCCTGTAGGGTTGGCCTCCCACGGTCAGAGTGTTGCATCTGACGAAGATAACTGCGGAGGCCACCCTCTGTCTTTTAAGTAAAAAAGACGCCTAATTCTGGTTACTCTGTAGTACATTATTTGCAGCCCCATTCCCCCTCAGGGATGGGGTACTTTCTTGGGGTTTATCGTGAAAATAGCTGCATCGTTAAACCGGAGATTTGCATGGGCACTGGCCTTGCTGTCGGGGGTGGCTTTGCTTCCCACGTTGGCCCAGGCCCACAGCCGAAGCCGCGTAGCGCCAAAACCGCAGACGGGAACGATCCAGTCTTCCAGCCACCGAAGAAGTACAAAGCGTCACGGGGCATGGAAACGCCGCGGGCAACAGGCCATTGACGAGCAGCGGGCCAGGGAAATCCAGGCCGCACTAGTCCAGCAAAAATACCTCGATGGCGAACCTACGGGAAAATGGGACCAGCGCACCAAAGACGCCATGACCCGCTTCCAGGCCGATCATGGATGGCAAACCAAAGTGACCCCCGATTCCCGCGCCCTCATCGTGCTGGGATTAGGCCCCAGGCATGAAAACGTCCTGAACCCTGAAAGTCTGGCCGCTATGCCGGCCATTGCCATGCCCAACGCGGTGGTTCCGGGCCACGGAATTGCGGCTACCCCCAGTGGTGCAGCCGCGCCACAGCGGTAGTTTCCCAATTTGTGTGCGTTTTATCGAACCGCAGCTTTGGACCGGGGTGCATCCAGTATTTCGCGTACCTTGGTGATAAGAGTGTCGGTATTGAAGGGTTTTTGCAGGAACGAGGTTCCGGAATCAAGCACACCGTGCTGCACAATTGCGTCTTCGGAATATCCCGACATGTAAAGCACCTTCATCTCCGGGCGAATTGGGGAGAGTCGCTGCGCCAACTCACGTCCACTCATCTGCGATAGCACAACATCCGTTAGCAACAGGTGGATAGGCTGCTTATGGTTCTCGCAGGCCAATAGGGCCTCGCCGCCGTGGCTGGTTTCGAGCACCGTGTAACCATGCTTCTGCAGGATCTGGCGGGTCAGGGCGCGCACGCCATCCTCATCTTCAACCAGCAGAATGGTCTCGTAGCCTCGCCGGTTTTGCCCGGCGGCCACGTCAGAGGCGGCATCCACGGCCTCATCCACGCGTGGAAAGTAGATATCGAAGCAGGCGCCCATGCCTGGTTCACTACTGACCGAAATATAAGCGCCGCTCTGTTTCACAATCCCGTATACGGTAGAGAGCCCAAGTCCCGTGCCTTTGCCCGGTTCCTTGGTCGTGAAGAATGGTTCAAAGATGCGCGACCGGGTTTCGGCATCCATACCAATTCCGGTATCGGTAACGCTGAGTACCACATAGGCGCCGGGCGGAATCGTATGCTCGCTGCGCCCCTGGTCTTTGAGAAATGCGTTAGCGGTGGAAATCGTCAGCTTGCCCCCTATGGGCATGGCGTCACGCGCATTGACCGCCAGGTTCATGACTACCTGCTCAGTCTGCCCGGGGTCGGCCTTCACCCGGCCCAGATCAGAGCCAAGCTGGGTATGAAGATGCACGTCTTCTCCCAGCAGGCGGCGCAAGAGCCGCTCCATGGTAGTGACAACCTGATTCAAGTCGAGCACCTTGGGCGCCAGCACCTGCTTGCGGCTGAAGGCCAGCAATTGACGGGTCAGGGCGGCGGCGCGGTCCGCGGCTTTTTTGACTTCCTCTACTTCATTGCGCAACGGGTCGCCTTCCTTTACCTGGTCGAGCATGAGCTCGCTGTAGCCTTTAATGACCGTAAGAAGGTTGTTGAAGTCATGGGCCACGCCGCCGGCCAGGCGGCCCACGGCTTCCATCTTCTGTGATTGGCGCAGTTGCTCTTCCAGGGCGCGGCGCTCGGTCACGTCTTCGGCGATCATCTCAAAACTTTCCACCTCGCCCATATCGTTGAAGATGCCGCGTCCGCTGAGGCGCACCTGTATGATCTTGCCGTCTTTCCGCTTCCAGCGGACGTCAACCCCGGAAATTCTGTCTGAATATCTGTGCTCTTTCAGCAACCCCTCCCGTTCGCCGGGATCGGCATAGACTTCGGCGGAAAGCTTGAGGGCAAGCACCTCGTCTACCGAGTCATATCCCAACATGGCGACGAGGGCGGGGTTGACGTCGATGAAATAATCCTGCAGGTTGGAGCGGTAGATTCCATACACCGCGCTCTGCACCTGGGAGCGGTATCGCGCCTCTGACTGGCGCAACGCCTCTTCATCGCGTTTGCGGCGCACGGCCGTGGCAATGTGCTGGGAGACGAAGGTAAGAATTTCTTTCTCTCGCTCACCGAAGCGCTTTTCTTCCGAGTAGCTCTGCAAAGCCAGGACCCCGAAGACGTTGTCTCCGGTCTTGAGGGGTACACCCAGCCAGTCAATCGATGGAGACCCCACCCGCTCCAATTCGCCCCGGCGGGAGAGGTCTCGCTCCTGGGCGATGGAATTCAAATAGGGCTGCCCGGTGCGTACTACGTATTCCGTCAATCCCCTGCCGGGCTTGTGCGCAGCCGGCGCAGGATTATGTTCGTCCACGAAATAGGGATAGGCCAGCATCTGCTTGCGGTCATCGAGCAGCGCAATGTAGAAATTGCGGGCGTAAACCAACTCGGAGAGAATGCGATGAATGGCGGCGAAAAGCTCATCCAGGTCGCGCGCTGAATTGGACTTTTCCGCGATCCGGTAGAGGGCCGCCTGCAATTGCTCGCCCCGTTTGCGTTCCGTGATATCGAAAGCGGTGCCCAGCAGCGCCATCTGTCCTTCAAAGGAAATAAGGCTGGCGCTGAAGTCGAGCCAGCGGGTTTCTCCCTGCCTGGTGATGAGGCGGTACTCAGAAGTGGGGGCAGGCAAGCCGCGCTGGCGGTTCTCAAACAATTCCTTTACGACGGCGCGGTCATCGGGGTGGATAATCTCCCAGGGGTCCAATTTCATGATCTCTTCGCGGTTATAGCCGGAGATTACCTCAGTGGCGCGATTGCAAAACAGGAATCTGGTCCCCTCATGAATGTAGATGGCTGAAGCCGCGGTCTCTGCAACGGCGCGGAATTTGCTCTCACTTTCGCGCAGCGCCTCTTCCGCGTGCTTTCGCTCCGAGGCCTCGATGGCCAGGGAAACCAGGTCAGCCATCGAACCGGCAAAATTTTCCTCGTCCAGGGTCCAGCTCCGCTTGCTTCCGGTATGGGCGGCGCTGAAGACGCCCAGCATCTTTCCACCCACGCGAATCGGCGCTTCCATCAAGGCAGCGGTGCTGTCCTGGATAAGGTGGAGGCTGTAGAACTCCTGAGTGCGAGGATCGGCGGCGGCGTCCTCGGCATCGATGGTACGCTCTTCGGCCAGCGCGGCGAAATACCTGGGGGCAAAGCGCGCCAGGAATTCCTTGCCGCTGTGGTGTTTCCCGCTGCTGCGCACGAATTCATCGTGGCAACGCAGCGCGGAACGGTCATCGTTGAAGAGCCAGACGCTGGTGCGTTCCACCTCGAGCACCTCGGTGGCGGCCTCGGTTATCTCGTGCAGGGCTTCGGACAAATCGCCGCGGTCAATCGCTTTTCGCTGCGACAGTTCGCGCAGGACTTCGTTTTGCCGCCGCAGACGGCGTTCGTTTTCCAGCAGTGTCGCTTCCGCGCGCCGGCGTTCGGTAATATCCTGGACGGTGCCTTCGAAGCCGATTAAATTGCCCCGGGCGTTGCGCACACAGCGGACGTTTTCCGAGACCCAGATGGTCGAGCCGTCTTTGCGGTAGACTTCAGATTCAAACCCGGTGATAAATCCCTGGCGTTCGAGCCGGTGGATAAAGTCACGGCGCCGCTCCGGTTGCACATAGTAATTCTTGTTGGGGTCCAGTTCGCGGGCCAACTCTTCCGGCGATGAGTAACCGAAAATCTGCGCCATCTTAGGGTTGGCAATCAACCAGCGCGCATCCAACGTGGTCTGGAAGATTCCCTCGGCGGCGTTTTCGAAGATGCTGCGGTATTTGCCTTCGGCGTTGCGCAAACCTTCTTCGGCAAATTTGCGCTCAGTGATATCAATCACCGTTCCCTGGATCAGGGAGCTCACACCCTCCTCCACAATGGACATATTGGCAAGCACCCAAATCGGGGTGCCGTCTTTGCGGCGCAGGCTGAGCTCGATATTGCTGAAATTTTTCTCGCGTTTCAGCCGGGCAATGAGCGCGTCGTGTTCCTGGGGAGAGTGATAAAGAAGGCGTGCGTCGAGAGACAGAACTTCCATCCTGGTCTTGTATCCAAACATCCTGGCGAACGACTCGTTGCAATCGATGAACTCGCACTCCAGGCTGGTCCAGAAGACCCCGGCCAGATTGCGCTCGAAGAGCTGGCGATAGCGTTCCTCAGAGATGCGCAAAGCGTCTTCCGCCGCCCGGCGCTCACTTACATCCTGCACCAGGGCGATCACGCCCATGACGTTGCCTTCCGCGTCAATCACCGGCGTATTGGACCACTCGCAATGAATAATCTTTCCCGAGCGGGTGCAGTTTTCGTTGGTGCTGCTGGTGGGGCGCTTGTCGGTCAGGGTCTTGCGCCACACCCGGTCCACGTGCTCGCGCGCAGCCGGCGGGGTGATAAGGTCCACATGCTGGCCGAGGGCCTCGTCGCGGCTGTAGCCAAAAATACTCTCCGCCGCCGGGTTCCACTCCTCAATGGCGGATGTGCGGTCAAATTCAACGATGCCCAGAATGGTTTGCTGCGCATGCAGCGCCAGACGCTGCTCGTAGTGATGCAGCTCCTCTTCGGATTGTTTCCGGTCAGTAATGTCGCGCGAGTTCAGTACGACTCCGGCAATGGCAGGAATGTTCAGAGCGTTGCGCACGCTGGTTTCAAAGTTTCGCCACGATCCATCCTTATGGCGTGTGCGGTAGGTGACCACCGTCTCTTCCACGCCGCCTTTGAGCACCTCGTTCAAAGCGTTGCGCACCTTCCCGACGTCTTCAGGATGGATAAATTCAAAACAATTACGGCCGAACTTTTCTTCCGGTTTGAACCCCGTGTGGCGCTCGCTCGCCGGGGTCAGATAGCGGAGGTTGCAGTCCTTGTCGAGAATCGTGATGATGTCGGAGGAATTTTGCACCAGGGCGCGGAAGCGTTGCTCGCTCTGTGCAGCCGCCTCTTCTGCGTGCTTGCGTTTTGAGATATCGCGCGCGCTGCCTTGTACGCCCACCGCTTTGCCATCCCGGTAGATGAAGCGGGTGCTGACCTCAACCGGCAGCCGGTGGCCGCCTTTGGTGATGATTTCGACTTCATAAGGAGCATTGCTGACGGCTGTTTCCAAATTGCCTTGGTGCATGGCATGGGCCAGCTCATGGTATTCGGGAGCAACAATATCGACCATGTTCATCTTGATGGCTTCTTCGAAGCTGTAGCCGGTGATCTTGACCGCGGCCCGGTTGACCCAGGTAAAGTTGGCATCCATGTCCTGGGTGTAGACCATGTCACTGGCGTTTTCCAGGAGCTCACGCAGCTCCTCTGCCGATTCCAGCGGCGGACGAGGTTCGGATGCGGCGCCTGAGGTCGAAACCGCAGCAGCCGATAGCGCTGGCATAGAGACGGCCCGGGCGGGTTTGGCCACTTCAGCCCCCCCAGCTATCGGAGCGGTAACCTGCAGTTTGGGCGGATTGGGATTACTGCCCATGGATATGGCAAGGATTAGGACTTGGGGGGGAAGCCTATCTACCTAATCTATATAACCTATTCCCGCATTCTTGGAAACTTAAATTTTTACAAAAGAAAGTTCGACCACAAAGGACGCAAAGTTTAACCGAAAGGGGACACAAGGGTGAGCCAAGGGCGCCTATCGCCCTGTTTACAGGCGGCCAGGCTGTATGCATCCGGTTTGCTATTTCGCGCAATCTGTTAGAGAAGGATAATAACTGTGTGACTGCGACCCACAACACGCAGGAATCCGCTTTGCTGGCCCGCTTCAGCGATTACCTGAAGGTTGAAAAAGGATTGTCGCGCCTCACGGTAGAGGCCTATGGGCGCGACCTCATCCAGTTTGTCGAATATCTTGTGAGCGCCAGAAAGAACCTGCTACGGGCCCGGCGTGATGACGTGCGCGGGTTTCTCGATCAACTCTTTGCCAGGCAGATCGATGGGCGTTCGGTGGCCCGCAAGCTTTCAGCTCTACGCCAGTTCTACCGCTATCTGCTTCTCGACCGCCATATTGCCTCTGACCCGACGTTGAACATTGATACTCCTAAACAATGGAAGGTGCTTCCCAAGTCTCTGGCACGCGAAGAAGTAGAGGCGCTGATCACGGCGCGGCCTTCGGCGGCGCTGCGCAAGAACCGGAATTCCAGTGCCATCGAGCTGCGCAATCGCGCCATGCTGGAGATGCTCTATGCCGGGGCATTGCGGGTCTCAGAGCTGGCGGGCGCCCAACTGGAAGACATGAAACTCGATATGGGATACATTCTGGTGCGCGGCAAAGGCGACAAAGAACGCATTGTTCCGCTGGGAGCGCCCGCTCAACAGGCGCTCAAAGCTTATCTGGAAGCAGGAAGGCCAGCTTTGGCAGGGCAGCGTATTTCAAGCCTGCTGTTTATCGCTCCGCGGGCACGGCGGCTTACACGGCAACGAATCTGGCAGATCGTGGGCCGGGCCTCGTTGGTTTCCGGACGTCATGCCTCGCCCCACATGCTGCGCCATAGCTGCGCTACGCATATGGTGGAACAGGGCGCAGACCTGCGGACGGTGCAGACCATTCTGGGGCACGCGGATATTTCCACAACCCAGGTCTACACGCATGTGGCTCTCGATCACCTGAAAGGCGAGTACCGCAAGCATCATCCGAGGGCGCAGGCGCGCAAAACAAAGCTAACCGCAAAGGACACAAAGGAACACGAAGAAAAACCGGGGGATCACCGCTGGGTTGAACAGAACCATGCGAGCTAAAGTCGAAAATGAGTGCAACGAGATCCATGCACGATGTGCAGCCCGCGATAGAAAAATTCCTGGCTGCCCTGCGCCAGCGCAACGCCTCCGGGAATACAATCACTGCCTATCGTAAAGACCTGGCCAAGTTCCAGCATTATGCGGAGACAAATTATGGCGGCAAGCTGAGCGCGATGGATCATGTCGCCATTCGCGGGTTCCTCTCTCATCTGTACGAAAGCGGATTAAGCAAACCCTCGGTCGCGCGCTCTCTGGCCGCTGTTCGTTCGCTCTACCGCTGGCTGGGACGGGAAAAGTATGTGCAGCACAATCCGGCGGCGCTGGTGGCGACGCCCCGTTTGCCCAAGAAGCTGCCCCGCGTGCCCACCATCGAAGAGATGAATGCGATCCTGGAATCGAATGCCCACGTGGAGGAAAAAGCCGCTTTTCCCGCCCGCGACCGCCTCATCTTTGAGCTGCTCTACGGATGCGGCGTGCGCAATTCCGAGCTGGTTGGAATCAATCTCAATGATGTGCATTTCTCCAACGAAGTGATCCTGGTCCGTGGCAAAGGACGTAAAGAGAGGCTGTCGCCCTTTGGCTCTGCGGCCAAAGACGCCTTGGCTGTGTATCTGAAAGAACGTCAGCAAATTCTTTCAGAGAAGAAGAAGACCACGCCGGCGCTGCTGATTAACCTGCGGGGCAGCAGACTCACTAGCCGGAGTGTTGCAAGAATTGTAAAAAGCCTGGCGGTGGCCGGCGGCCTGTCTCCGGAGATCCACCCTCACACCCTGCGCCATGCCTTCGGTACCCACATGCTGGAAGAAGGCGCCGACCTGCGTGCCATTCAGGAGTTGCTCGGGCACGAGCGGCTTTCCACTACTCAGCGTTATACCCAGCTCTCGGTCAAGCACATGATGCAGGTTTATGACCAGACGCATCCGCGGTCAAAGTAGGAAAGCAGCTTCTAGAAAGGCAGCTCCTAGCTTCTAGCTGTTTCCGAGTGTTGAAGATTGCAGGCATCTTTCACAATCAATCACAGCTAGCAGCTAGGAGCTAGAAGCTGCTTTTAATCAGCCATCTTAGCGCCGGTCTCGTTCCTCTAAGTCTTTGAAGGGAGGAACCTCTATGCAGACAGCACATGAATTTTTTATTCATGGACTTAACGAATTGCTCGATGTCGAGCAGAGACTTGTGGAAGCGCTTGGCGAGCTGGAATCGCAATCAACCCGTCCTGAACTGAAGAAGGCCTTTGCCGCACATCGCCAGCAAACAGAAAAACACGTGGAACGGGTTCAACAGGTCTTTGAAGAGTTGGGTGAGACCCCCCAGCAGACCGAATGCAAGGGAATCAAAGGTCTTATCGATGAGGTGCACGCATTCATGGAAGAGCAGCCCTCAGAGGATTTAATTGACGTATTCAACGTTGGCGCCGCCGCTAAATCGGAATCCTACGAGATACTCACCTACGAGTCTCTCATCCAACTGGCCACCGATATGGGACACCGCAAGGCGGTTCAGCTTCTCAAACAGAACCTCCGTGAGGAACAGCAAGCCCTGAAAAAGATGGAGGGTTTCAGCAAGAAGATCAAACCCGAACGCTCCGGCATGGAGGAAGAAGAGGAAGAAAAACCCACCCGGCGCACACGGCGGTCGAAAGCGGCGTAATTCGAACGATCAGCAACGTTGCGTCCTGCAACGCACATACAGATGCGGTCCAGATTCCGCGAACTGCAACAGGGGTGCAATCCTGCATCCCTGTTCTTTTTTCGTCATCCATTTAAGATATAGCTACTTACAGGTAAGCTCTTCGCCGCTTTGCCACTAAGCCGGGGAGTGCGGAGCTATGTTAGGCTTTTAAGAGGAGAGGCTTGCCTTAACGACCTCTCTTATCAAGCAGAAGGATATCCAGAGTTGATCTCCAAGATTCTACCCAAGATTTTCGGGACCAAGAACGAGCGCGAAGTAAAGCGCCTGCTTCCTATTGTGCAGCAGATCAACGCGCTCGAACCGCAGATGCAGCAGCTCAGCAATGATGAATTGCGCGCCAGGACGGATGAGTTCAAGCAGCGCATTCAGGCCAAACTTGCGGCACTGGAGCCCGATGCGGAGAACCCCAAGCAATTTGAGGAAGAACAGAAGAGGATCCTGGGCGAAGCCCTCGACGAGGTGCTGCCCGAGGCATTTGCAGTAGTGCGTGAAGGCAGCCGCCGTGTCCTGAATATGCGGCATTTTGATGTGCAGCTTATCGGCGGTATGGTGCTGCACCAGGGCAAGATCGCGGAAATGAAGACCGGTGAAGGAAAAACCCTGGTGGCGACCTTGCCGGTGTACCTCAACGCGCTCTCCGGGCGCGGCGTGCACGTGGTCACGGTGAATGACTATCTCGCCAAGCGCGACTCGGAGTGGATGGGCAGGCTCTACAAGTTCCTCGGGCTGTCTGTAGGCGTGATTGTCCACGATCTTGATGACGATGAGCGCCGCCAATCCTACGCTGCCGACGTGACCTACGGCACCAACAACGAATTCGGTTTCGACTACCTGCGCGACAACATGAAGTTCGACCTGAAGGAGTGCGTGCAGCGGGGCCACAACTTCGGCATCGTGGACGAAGTGGATTCCATCCTGATCGATGAGGCCCGCACGCCTTTAATTATCAGCGGCGCCAGCGAGGAATCTACCGACAAGTACCAGCGCGTTGACCGCATTATTCCCCAGCTGGAGCAGGGAGAGGAAATCGATCAGCTCGAAGGCGGGCGTCTTCTCTCCGGGGACTATACCGTAAACGAGAAACACAGGACGATCACCGTCACCGATGAAGGCTGGGACAAGGTAGAAAAGTTGCTGGGGATCGGTAATATCGCCGATCCGGAAAATTGGGACCTCAAGCATCACGTCGAAACCGCCGTCAAGGCCCACACACTGTACCGCCGCGATACCCAATATGTTGTCAAAGACGGCGAGGTCATCATTGTTGACGAATTCACCGGGCGTATGATGCCGGGGCGGCGCTGGTCAGACGGTCTGCACCAGGCCATCGAAGCCAAAGAAAACGTCAAGATCGAGCGTGAGAACCAGACTCTGGCCACCATCACCTTCCAGAATTACTTCCGCATGTACAAAAAGCTGGCGGGCATGACGGGAACCGCGGAGACCGAAGCTCCCGAGTTCGACAAAATCTACAAACTCGAAGTCACTGTCATCCCGACCAACAAAGAGATGAAGCGCATCGAGAACCCTGATGTGGTGTATCGCACGGAGAAGGAAAAATTTTACGCCGTAGCGGATGAGGTCGAAAAATTGAATGTGGAAGGGCGTCCCGTGCTGGTTGGAACGACGTCGATCGAAAAATCGGAGCGCCTCTCGGACCTACTAAAGAAAAAAGGGGTCAAGCACGTTGTTTTAAACGCCAAGTTTCACGAGAAAGAAGCGGAAATCGTGGCCCAGGCCGGGCGTCTGGGTACGATGACCATCGCTACCAACATGGCTGGCCGCGGTACCGACATTCTGCTGGGCGGCAATCCTGAGTTCATGACCAAGCAGGAGTGCCACAAGAAAGGCTTTGCCCGCCTTGTCTCCGAAGATGAGGTGCGGGAGAAAGACGGCAAGATCAACTACTTCTACTACGCGGGCAACGAATATGCCGTCCCCACCCAGCAATGGGATGAAATTTTCGTTCGCCACAAGTCTGTTACCGATGCCGAACATGACGAGGTGATAAAGCGCGGCGGGCTGCACATATTAGGCACCGAGCGCCACGAGTCGCGCCGCATTGATAACCAGTTGCGCGGACGCGCCGGCCGCCAGGGCGACCCTGGCTCCTCCCGCTTCTATCTTTCCCTTGAAGACGACCTCATGCGCATCTTCGCGAAAGAGTGGGTTTCAAACCTGCTGAAGCGGTTGGGCATGGAAGAGGGAATCCCCATTGAATCCCGATTGATCACCCGCCGCATCGAAGCCGCGCAAAAGGCGGTAGAAGGCCAGAACTTTGAATCGCGCAAACACGTCCTCGAATATGACGACGTCATGAATAAACAGCGCGAGGCGGTGTATGGGCTGCGGCGGCAATTGCTCGAGGGGGTAGACCAGAAGCAGCTCATCGTTGAGGATTACGTCGAAGCCATCCTGGGCGACCTGCTGAACCAGTATGCACCCGAGCAGAAGCACGCTGATGAATGGGACCTGGAAGGGCTGAAGACCCAGATTTTTACCCGCTTCGGGGTTGATCTGACGGCGGAGAAAGTGTCCCTCGATGAGCTCAATCGCTCCGAGTTGGGCGATACCATCTTTGAAAAATTGCGCGAGCGCTACGATGCCAAAGAGCAACTGATCGGCGCGCAGGCCATGCGCTACCACGAGCGCATGCTGATGTTGAGCATTCTTGACCAGCAGTGGAAAGACCATCTGCTGAATATGGACCACCTCAAGGAAGGCATTGGCTTGCGCGGCTATGCCCAGCACGACCCGCTGGTGGAATACAAGCGGGAATCGTTCGATATGTTCGAAGCCATGATGCAGCGCTTCCAGGAAGATACGGTCCGCTATCTCTACCTGATGCAGGTGATCGAAGCGCCGCCCCGGCCGGGCGCCGCTCCCGCGAGCAACGGCGGAGAAGAAAAAACCAAGCGGGCCACCTCCATCGACGACATCGAACAGGAATTCCGCCGCAAAAAAAAGCGCGAACTGGAGCAGGCCCGCATGGCCGGCGCCGGCGATGCCCAACCCGTGCAGCAGGTGCGCCGCAGTGGAGACAAGATCGGACGCAACGATCCGTGCCCATGCGGGTCAGGGAAGAAATATAAGAAGTGTTGTGGCGTTGCGGTGTAGGAAGTAAGTCAGCGCTTCGACCTCAATCCTCTCTGATCCAGGAATTACCAGCCGCCGCCTCCCCCGCCGCCACCACCTCCGCCAGATGATCCGCCCGAAGAACCGCCACCACCACTACTGGAACCCGGCGCAGTTGAGGACGATGCGATGGATCCGGAAAGCGAGCTGCCCAGCGATGATGCCAATCCTGCCGCACCCAAGCCGACAACCTCGGCGCCGGAATACCAGGTAGGCGAGTATGCGGCATTCCGCGCACCCGCACCGGCTGCTGCGCCGAGCGCGAAGGCGAAATTGCCGGCCCACTGTTTCTCGCAGTCGAGCGCAATTGCATAGGGGAGAAATTTCTCGAAGGTGGCCGGCGTCTGGTCAAGCTGGATCATGTATTTCATCCGGTCAGCTTCAGTGGCGGCAAGAAACATCTTGAATCCTTCAATCTTGTCGAGCGCGAGACGGCCCATATGCGTGGGAGCCTTCAGCAGGTGGTGAAAGAGGATGTTTGTTCCCAGCAGGGTGGCGATGATGCCGACCATCAACGGCGAAGTTGACCATCCCAGGAATACCAGACCCCCAATTTCACCAACCACGAAGGGGGTTGCAAATGCGGAAATAAATACTGCTCCCAAAATGGAGCCTGCACTGCGGGCAGCGCTCCAGGCGGCAATCATCTGGCGGACCAGTACGTAAACACCGAAGCTCCATCCGCTGAGCCATACACACATGAAGGCGGCAGGGAAGATTTTTCCCGGGTCCCCGCTCAGCGAGATCGCTGCCAGCAGCGACACCAGTGACAACGCCAGGCCCGGAATGAGATAACGCGAGTTGGTGACAAAATAAGTTTTTTCTTCCGCCGCGGTGAGCGTACGGCGCAGTTGGTCACGCGCGCCGCCGATGGCCGAATGGTTGGATTGCACCAGGTCGATCTTCTTGCGGTCATTGGCAAAAAGTTTTTCGGCGATGACCCTCTCGTCGCTGGCCAGTGGCGGCGCGCCGTTGGCTCCCCCGGAAACAAGTTGCAGGCTGTAGTTGTAGTCATGCGCCTGGTTGATTTTGAGGTACTTCTTCACCGCCATGCTTACGATGGCGCAGGCGAAGGTCTTATCGTCGAATCCCATCCGCGCGAGGAAGCGGACCGCCGCCGGTGAAAAATTTGCAGGCGGCTCATAGAGCGGCACGATGGTTCCGCGCCCTTCGCCGTCGCGGCCTACAGCAAACCAAACCACGAGGTAGTAGAGAAAGACCACCACGAAGCCGGCAGCGGCAATCAACTCCATGGTGTTGTCGGCGACGAACCATCGTATCTTCTGGTCGCGGCTGGGTTCGGTGACCAATCCCTTGGGCCATTCCACCACGATCGTGAGTCCTTCGTGCGGGTCAAAAGCACGGGTAGAGACAAATGTCGGATTGCCCTCCGCGTTAATGCCGGCCTTAAAAGCCTTTTCCCTGGAACCCTGGGAACCGGTGTAGCCATCGATGCGGAACGCACGTTGATCCAAAAACTGGAAGCCGGCCCGGGGCAAATGCACGGTGGCGGTTACTTTCTCGATGACAAAGACCCAACCATTGCCGGTAACGTTCCAATAGAGTTCGTCGTGTCCGGGGAAAAACCCCAGATGCCGGTTGGTCGTATAGGTGACTGTGTAGGTGTAGTCGCCTGGCGCCAGAATGTTGTCTTTGTCGCCGATGTAAAGTCTCTTGCCGTTGCTCAGGTCCTCGCCATGGAAGGGCTCAGGCTGCCCATCGCGCAGGACCTGATCAACGTGGAACCCAACCTTATAGTCATTTCCAGAACGGTCTTTGTAGGTTGTGGGGAAGTCCCGGTAAATTCCATGCTTGATGTTTTCATCCAGGGCATGGACCTTAATCGTCTCGCGCACCTGCATCGAGGCATCCTGACGAATGGTGATGTCGCTGTCGTAAGAGAGAATCTGCTCGGCGGGTTCATCGGAAGCAGCATCATCCTGCGCGAACAGGCTGGGTGTCAGTATAGCCACCGCAGCCGTCAAAGCCAGCACAAGCGAGAATATGAATTTCTTCATTTTCGTTTTGTCAGGGATGGGCGCATTGTAACCCGGCTGTATGGCTGGAATCAAAAGGTGTTTCTGCGAGGAGACCCAGTTCGTTTCAGGAATGATTGCTGGGCGCTGACCGCCTTCCCGAGATCTCACGAAAAATCATATTCTGCGCCCGGTTTCCGGTCTGCATTTTCCATTGCTGAAAGAGGGAAGCATAATTCGACGTAATGTATTTTTCCGGTCCAATGCCCAGGGCTCGCGCGGTTTTTTCGATCCAGCGGGGTGGGCCTTCAATCTCGCCGAAGTTTCCAATGGGGGTTTCATCTACGACTACGTGCCCGGGGCCGGCGCTCCACTCGGCGCGGAATTTTTCGTAAGCGAAAAATGGCTGCAGCCCGAGAGCGGAAAAAATTGCGGCCAGTCTGGCGCCATCTTCAACGCCGGTTTCTGTCTCCCGCCGCGATTTATGCCGCCCGATCTTTCCTTTGCTCTTGTGGGTCACCGTCCATTTCGGGCCATACTTCCGGATGCGCAGCAGCTCGCCGCGCTGCCGCAGCAGCTCATCGGGAAAATCATAAAGTCTATTCAACTCATGGGTGCGCGGCGTGACCAGGCGAAATTTGGCGGCGCGCAGTTTGCGGGTTAGTTCTCTGAGGTTGGCTACAGCGAACTTGATTTCTACTTCATTCTGATGAGCAGGCATGTGCAAATTATTCTAGAATAGTAGAGATGTTGCGACGTGCTTATTTCTGGAGTATGGGCGTGCTGGTCTTCGCCCTGGTCTTGACCGCTTATGGCCAGCAGGATACCGCCACCCCGGCGCCGCCGGATGCGCCCATGCCTTCCAGCAATCCTCCGCCTCCGCGTTCCGATTCCAACTCAAATTCAAATGCGGAGTCGGCTACTCCACAACCGCAACCGGAGACTGTACCTAACCTGCTTCCCGACAGTGCTCCCAGCCAGGGCCCAAACGAAAGTTCAAGTCGTTCGACCATCATCGATTTGAGCCCGCCGGTTGGCGATGCGCAAGATCATCCTGATAGCGAAACTCCGGATGAAGCCGGGGGCGTGAGCGACACGAACGAGCTGCATCCCTGGAATCCGCACCGGGCGGATAAAGACGTCGAGGTCGGCGATTATTACTTTAAAGAAAAGAACTATCGTGGAGCGGAAGGCCGCTATCGCGATGCCCTCCTGTACAAGCCTGATGACGCTGTTGCCACATACCGCCTGGCTCAAATCTTCGACAAAACAGATCGGCCCGACGATGCGCGACAGTATTATCAGGCCTATTTGAAAATCCTGCCTCGCGGCCCCTACGCATCTGATTGTCACAAGGCATTGGAACGCCTGCAGACCCAGTCCCAGGCGCTACCAAAAACTGCGCCCTAAGACATTCGCCGGCTGCCAGAATTCAAACGAGATGAGGTTAGTTCTCCACGCGGATGAACTGGCCAGTCGCGGCATCCACGGCGACAATCAATTTGGAATTGCCATAGATCACCTGCCAGTTCAAAGTGTTGTCACGCGAGCTCCACTGCGCGCGGTAGCTGACGGGTACGGTGGCGTCCTTATCCAGCAGGGCTTTCCCGCCATGTTCCTGGGCGACATTAAAGGCCTGGTTGGAATCGGCCTTCATGAACCCGATGTCGAAGGTTTGCGTAGATGAATTGTTGGGGCTAAAGCTGTCTTCGGAGCTGGGCGAGGTGCCGCGTGAGGGAGCGTCCTCAGCATCGGTGCCTGACCATACAAAGGCCTTGGCCGTGCGGCGGGCTCGTGAGCCGAAGTGGGCACTCCATACCGCAGACGTCCCACCGATTCCGCTGATCTCTTTCGTTGGTTGCGATTCCAGCAGAAATCCCTGGGCATCGGGCGTCCAATAGCGGGCCTGAATGTACATCTTCTGGAAGGCTATGCGCCCGGTCTCAGCTTCTGTCGGTTTTGGTGTGGGCGAAGGCGCGGGGGTCTGGCTTCCGGACTTCTGGTTGGAAGAACAGCCGGCGAGGGCCGCAAGCAACAGCAACGCCGGCAAGAACGGCTTCATGATTTTGAGAGACCTCATGGATTTGAGTGCGTAAAATGTAAGGCGTATTCTAAACCATACTGAAACAAGTGTATGCATCCTGAATTGGAAACCATACGCAGGGCAATCGAACGGGCCACTGTGGGAATGAATATCACCGAGCTGGACTGGCGCCCGAAAGGAAAATGGTCTTCTGCGGAGGTTCTGCAACATCTCGCACTAACATATTCCGGAACCGCAAAAGGCATGCGCCGGGTCTTGGAAAACGGTGATGCCAAGCTTCGCCGTGCGACATGGAAAGAACGTTTTTTTATCACACTCGTCGTCGGAGTTGGATATTTCCCCTATGGGCGCGTAGCCCCCGAGCAGGTTACGCCTCGCCAATCAAACCCGGAGCAGGTTCTAGAGACGATTTACGCGAACTTATCGGAGATGGATGAGTCAATCGGCGCATGCGAGAAGCGCTTTGGCAGCAAGGCCGTTGTTTTGCTGCATCCGGTGCTGGGACCGCTTTCCCTGAAACAGTGGAGAAAATTTCACCGTGTACATTGCCTTCACCATATGAGGCAAATTCGTAACACGAGGGTACGGATTCAGGAAGAATGGGCAAGAGCGCGGTTTGAAGCTGTTGCCGAAAATGCGCCCGCAGCGGCCGATAGCAAAGGTTCTCATGGTACGGGCGGAGGTGCTGCGCTCCACGAGAGCTTAAAAGACGAAGAGACGTAGCTGGGCTACGCCTCTTGGAAAATCGTTTCAAAACTCTTTATGGTTGCAAGACAACTAATCGCGGGAAGAAGCCGGAACGCCGGCTTTGCGCGCCTCTTCCTGCATGCCGTCCAATTTTTGCCTGGCGTCATCCAGCGCCTTTTGTTTGGCTGCAATCTGGTCCTGATATTGGCGGTCCTGTTCCGCGTACTTAGCGTTGTTGGCCAGGCGAGATCCTACGTCAGCGTAGTTCACCGCCGCATGAATCTGGCTCTCACGTTGTAAAACGTTCAACTCTCGTTCCAGACGGGAAATTTCTTCTTTCTGCTGGCCAATCTTTCCGGACCACTCATCATTGGTTTTCTTATGGTCTTCGGCGGAAGGCGTAGCGTTTTTGTTTTTATTCGCGTCATCAGAAGTTGCCTGGCTCTGATCTGCGGGCTTGGCAGTATCGGCGGAACCAACCGTGTTGATGACCGCCTTGCCCGGCAAATTCTCGTTGTCATAGACCCGTTCACCGGGCGCGGGCGCGGGTTTGTCGCGGCGTGCCTGGCGGGCTATCTCTCCCAGGGAAGGCTGGCTCTGAGTCTGCGCCAGGGCCGGCAACAGCATCAGAATTGAACCCTGCAATAACAAACCTGCAATTAGCGAAAACGAAGAGCGTTTCATGGAAATCCACCTGTCTGCAACCCAAAGCTGCAGCATCCATATTGTACTGTCGAAATACCCGAAATTCACCTGCAATTCTTATGGAAACCAGAGGGTCAACGGGGCTCCGCTCAGAAGGTCAGTGTACTTCTAGGAAGAAGCACTTAGCATTCAGCATTTGAAATAGCGGTAAGCGCTTGATGCGCTGGGTGCTCAATACGACACCCCATATAACCTCATATACCAGACGATCAGAGTGTCTCCGTAGAACAACAGTACGAGAGCCGCGCCGCCTAGAAAAGAGCCAAAGGGTATCTCAAACTGTCTGTAGAGTAGCGCAGCGGAGCGCCAGGCGCGCCGGCGTGCGATCTGGGCGGGTTCTTTACCGCGCTGTAGACGGCGGCGCAGCCGTTTTCTCCAGACGACGAATATCAACGTCAGCCCAAAGATCGAGCCCACCATGGCGGCGGCAAAAATAACCAGAATCGTAAGACGCAGGCCAAAAAAACTCCCGATCATCGCCATCAGCTTAACGTCACCGAATCCCATGCCCTCAATGCCCTTCCATTTGAGATATAAGAATCCGGCTCCATAGATGAAGGCCGAGCCCAGAGCCGCTCCCATCAGTGAATCCAGCAAAGAAGCCAGCCGCCAGGAGAATTCGGATGGAATTCCATGCCACATCGAAAAAGGCAGCATCCCGGAAAAGAAATTATCCACCGGGACGAACAGAGAAAATGCCAATCCCAATCCCAGGCCGGTGAGCGTCAGGCCATCGGGCAGCAGATGACAATCGAAATCGGTAAAAATCAGTCCGGTCAACAAAAAGGCGAAGATGCATGCTTTAACAGCTTCGAGGGTGAATCCAAAGTGCAGGAAGCTGCCGGTAAACAGGATTGCTGTCAGCAATTCAACCACGGCATAACGTGGCGAAATGGGAGTTTTGCACTCACGGCAGCGCCCCCCCAGCAAGATCCAGCTCAAGACCGGGATATTGTCATAGGCGCGAATCGGCGATTTGCACTGCGGGCACGCCGAGCGGGGCGCCACGATCGACAGTCCCTGTGGCATGCGATAAATACACACGTTCAGAAAACTGCCGAGGATGAGTCCCAGAAGAAATACTGCGGGAATAAGGATGGGGGTAAATTGCTGCCAGTCCGCTGCGCTCAAGTTTGCCCTTCCCGGTGCTGAACGGAAAGGTGATTATACGTTGTTATTCGCTGGCTTTCGCGACCAAAACAAGGCTGCTCGTCCCGCCCAGGAACCGTGGGACGACCAGCACCGGCCAAATCAAAAAATTGGGGGGGGACGCAAACTCTTGCGCCCCCTAATTGTACTGTGACACTTATGTGCTATTGATTGGATGTGTTGTTGACTGGAATTCTTTGCCGCGATGAATTGCTGCCAGGCGTAACCGTAATGGAGTTGATCAGGCTAAAGTCGAGGCGCGTTTCTGAGGGTAGCTTCACGGCCTCACCCTTGGTGGCGGCCTGCACACCTGTTCCTGCCGCTCCGCCCGCACCGGCGCCTATGGCTGCGCCCTTGCCGCCGCCGATCAATCCGCCAATCAGCGCGCCTACCGCTGCACCGCCGCCAATGGTTTCTGCCGTGCGCGTACCGCGCCCGGAGCCCTTCTTCGCCCATTGGCTGGTGGTGATGTCGTAGGTCTTGCCGCCGACGGTAACGCGGGTTAATTGCAGCGCCAGATTCGAGTTGCCGGCGAAGTGCGCTGCAGCCTTGGCATCTACGACCGTGCCCTCAACCTGAGAACCGGCGGGGATGGCAACACGACCGTCATCGCCGACAAGCGGCGTCTCCAGGGAGGCACGAAACGTGTCGCCGGTTTTATTCGATTCGGAGCTGAGCGAGTCAATCAGGTCCACTGACAGCGTTGTTCCTTCAGGTATGGTTACAGGCGCCGGAGGCGGCGGAGGCGTATATGCAGGCGGCGCGCTTGCATTGTTGCTTGCGATATTCGTGTTTGCGCCATTATCGCTGGTATAAGAACTGTCGTTATAAGACGAAGCTGCTGAAGGCTTTCTCCGATGCAGCCGCGTCGAGGTTGTGCCCGTGCTCGAAGTCGTGGTGGTAGCATCGGCGGGCGGGTTTGCGGCCGAGCCCATATCGCTATTGACGCCCATGGGCGCCGTCGGCTGATCTGCGGCCGAGAGCACCTGGATGTTGTTGACCACGGTCTTTACGCCCTGCACCTGGCCGGCATCGTTGCCCGCGGCGGTACGCTCCATATCGCTGCTGGCGTTTCCCGAGAGCGTCACCACGCCATGATCGGCGGTAACGCCAATTTGCTTGTTGGTAACATTCGAATCTCCGTTAATTTTTCCCTGCACGTCGCTGGCGATTTGCGTGTCGCTGTGTCCGCAGCCCATCAGCACCGTCAGCAACACAATCGCGCTCATGAAATAAAGCAATCCTGGCTTCATATCGCTCCTCTTTTCCCGCTTAAATTGTGGCGCAAATGTAGGTTAGATGCAACACAGCTGCTTTTGATTGCCTGCTGCTAACTGCCTGATATTGGAGTACTTTATCCCGGTCAAGATGCGCCGAATGTAAATTTTTGTGTATACGTCTGGTCACGTTGAGAGTTCTGTGTTACAACTGCTTTTCACTGCGATGCCTATCAATATAAAACGCGGTGTCTTCGACCCGGAAGACGGCAGCTTTCAGTATGAGCTGCAGTTCAAGGCCGTGGTGGATGACGACGAAGTGCAATCGAGCGTTGCCGTCGAGGTGGCTTTTTCCGTCTCGGAAAACGGCGAGCTTGCCGATCTCACTTTCATGGTTCCCAAGTCGGTTCGTAACGACCAGGCCATGAAGTTTTTGAAACAAGAAAACAATGCCAGCTACGTCGATTCGCGCATGTTCATCGTCATGCCCGGAACCAACGGCGATACCGTGCTGCGCGCCCCCGCCCAGCTTGAATTAGATGCTGCCGGCAGAATCGTTTCCCTGAAAATCAATTAACGCATTTTAACCGCAGAGGACGCTGAGATGCGCGAAGGCAAATTAGAATAGGTGGTGCTGCGGCCTTTTAGTTCCAAGCTTATCTTCTTAAATTAAAAGTCAAAAGTTTCTTAACTTTATTTACCTTTATGCACTGGCCGTTTGCTAGGCCTCTTGCCGCACGCGGTGCAGGTCTTTTACGTCGCCGATGACAATTAGAATCATGCCTTTCTCGATGGTGAGCGAATCCGGAGGATTCACATGGTAATTGTTATCGCCCGCGCTGGGCCGCTTGACCGCCATTGGCAGCAGATTGTAGGCAGTGCGCAAATCGATTTGAGCCAGCGTCTTTCCCACCCAGGGTGACGCGCCGCCGACCTCAACTTCTTCCACGCGCAGCGTGCGCGACTGCTCTTTGAGCATGAGGTCGAGAAAGCTGACTACGTGCGGACGCAGCATCTCGCTGGCCATGCGCAGGCCGCCGATATGGGTGGGGGAGACGGTAGAATTCGCCCCCGCCTTCAACATCTTCTCGGAAAATTTAGGATCGGTGCAGCGCGCCACGATGCGGATCTTGGGATTCATCTGCCGCACCATGACAATAATCACCAGGTTGTCTTTGTCGGCCGAGAGCGCCACGATTAACCCGCGCGCCCGGCTGATGCCGGCCTCGGTCAGCACCTCATCATCGGTAGCGTCTCCGATGATATAGAGCAGGTTGGAGAGGTCTTTGTGTTCGAGCAGCTTCTGAATGTTCTCTTGGTGCGTCTCCACGATCACAAACGGCGTGCCGGTTTTCTGGAGCTCTTCGACGGCATAGCGGCCGGTCATGCCCAGGCCGCAAACCACGTAATGGTCTTTGAGTTCGCTGATTCTCTTCTGCATTCTGCGTCTCCAGAAAATATTGGTGATTTCGCCCTCCACAAGGAAAGCGGTGACCGAGGAAAACACATATACGGTGATTGTGACCCCCACCAGCACCACGAACATGTTGAAAACCCGCAGCATGGGGTTGTGGCTGGTGTCTACAATTTCTCCGTAGCCTACGCCGGCGAGGGTGATCACCGCCATGTACAGCGCCTGCAGGAAGGTGACATGCGGGCCGCCCAGCCAGAGATATCCGGCGACGCTGAGCGTGGTAACCGTCAGCAGTAAAATCACCGCATAAATAAGCCTGCGCCGGAGCTCCATTGATTGAGTATTCCTGGGGTGGAAAATACCGGCGATTGTAGCACGGAAGAGAAGCTGACGAAGTGGCCGCGACCACCATGCATAAACGTCATTAATCGAATGCGGGCGTTTAGGTGGCGCTGGCAGCGGGCTGCAAAGAGACTTCTTCGTGCGGCGCCCAGAGTATCTGCTCGAGCCTGCCGACTCCCCATACCTCCTGATGGCGGTCAGTTGCAAGCTCGAAAATTTAAAAATTGCAGCTAACGAGTAGCTTTCTCAGCCTTCTTTTTCTGGAACAACAACGGGCTCGGCAGGGTTACGTGCAACCACGATTGCGCGTTGCCCTGATTGACGGCGATGGCGAGGCGTCCGCGAGAATCGATGTAGAGCAAAGGTGCATGTTTGGCGACGTCGCTGAAGGTCCGCACGAATGGCATGGTGTAGGGCTTTCCCGCCAGGGTGAACTTTACCTCGTCGCCGATGCTGTAGCCGAGTTTGGCAAACTCGCTGGCCTCAGTGTTGGTGATCAGGTTTCCAAAGGGGCCATCGGTGGCGATGATTTCGCCGCTGAGGCCAGCTTCTTCCATCTTTGCCGCCGCCAGGTTGAGGCGGACCAGCTTGGGCACTACCGGGCCCACTTGCGTCCAGTCATCGCCGCGGGCAAGGTGGGCGCCCACGGGAGAGAAGATGTCGCGCCCGTGGAAGGTGGAAGAAAGTTTGCCGCCGATCATCCATTCGGGATTGGTGATCTCGCGCGCTTCAGCGATTCCGTCGCGGTCTTCAATCAGGGTAAGCAATCCATTATCGGGCACGACAAAATACTGGCCGAGCTTCGACTTGGCCACGATTGCTTTACGGCTGCTACCAACTCCAGGGTCGACGACAACGACAAACACCGTTCCCGGACCGTAATAGGGTGAAGTTCCCGAAAGATAACGGGCGCCGTCGGCAATTGAGTAGGGTTTGACGTCGTGGGTGATGTCCATGATACGAAGCGTCGGATCAATGCGCAGCATCACCGCCTTACAGATCGCCACCGAATCATCGAGCAGGCCGAAGTCTGTCATGAACACCAGCGTATGTTCGGTCTGGTTTGAAGAAGCTTGTGTTACAGCGGACTGCTGCGCTTCGGCCTTAGGCCAGGCAACCAGAAGCAACACCAGCAGCAGAAATTGAACAACGGCTCTACGTGTGATTGACACGCCGGTCTCCACAAATGAATTAAGGAAATTTTAGACTATCGCTGTTCTCTGGATGACAGTCGTGGCGTCGGATGGGAAGGTAATGAGGGGGGTGGGGGGTTATTAAGTAACCTCTGAGCGGTGAACAGAACTATCCCTGGACCGCCCTGGGGATAAGGAGGCGTGGCTCGAGTTTTCAAAGACCAGCGGGACAAGCGCCCAAATCGATCATGCCAAGCAATTTCGCAGAAGGCAAGGATTTGATACCAGAGTTCAATTTTTGATTGGCTGCAGAAGGAAATGCGGAACCGAACTTTTGCGCAGCCCAGGCGTGCCTTGTAATTTGTTACACTTTCGCCGTGGTGACTGCTTTTGTTCTCGCCGGCGGAAAAAGCTCACGCATGGGGGCCGACAAGGCCTTTCTGAAGTTCCAGAGGACCACCTTGCTTGATCGCGCCGCCGGTATCGCCAGGCTGGTGGCCGACAAAGTTTATATCTCTGGCCCGCGGGAAAAGTTTGGTCCGGAAGCGCTTGAAGATGTTTTTCCCAATTGCGGGCCGCTGGGCGGCATCCACGCGGCGTTGAAATCATCGGCATCGGAGTTGAATCTGGTGCTCGCCGTAGACCTGCCTTTTGTAGAAGCGGATTTTCTAAGATATTTGTTGCGTCAGGCCAAAGCTGAAGTCAATGCGGGCGCGCCGCTGGCGGTTGTTCCTCGGGTCGCGCAAGGCTGGCAGCCGCTGTGTGCGGTCTATCACAAGGACTTTGCCGAAGCCGCAGAAAAAGCCTTGCGTGAAAAGCGTTACAAGATAGACTGGCTGTTCAGCCAGGTTCCGGTGCGTGCGGTGGAAGAAGCTGAAATTCTTAAAGCTGGCTTTTCCCCGGGAATGTTCGATAATCTGAATACACGCGAAGAATTTGAACTGGCGCAACAGAGACTGCTATGAAAGTGCGGCCGGAGCCATATATCGCATTCAAGAACGTCTCCAAATCCTTTGGAACGCACAAGGTGCTGGATGACGTGAGCTTCGACGTTCTGCCGGGAGAGACGGTGTTCATCCTGGGACGCAGCGGCGTGGGCAAATCCGTCTCGCTGCACAACATCATGGGGTTCCTCAAACCCGATTCCGGCCGCATCACCGTGGCTTACGAAGACATCACCGACTACTCCGAGCCGGAGATGGAGACCATCCGGAAAAAAGTCACCATGGTCTTTCAGAATGGCGCGTTGTTCGATTCCCTCACCGTGGGAGAAAACGTGGCCTTCCCGCTGCGCGAGCGCGGCGACCTGGATGAAGAGCAGACCTTCCAGATCGTGGATGGTTTGCTGGAAATGGTGGGGGTGAAGGGCATGCGCGACCTGTTGCCCTCCGACCTTTCGACCGGGATGAAGCGCTCGGTAGCCATTGCCCGCGCCCTGGCGGCACAGCCGGAGGCTGTTCTCTACGACGAGCCCACTACCATGGTGGATCCTCTCATGGCGCAACTGCTGGGCGACCTTATCCAGAAACTCAAGTACCAGTTGAAGCTCACCAGCATCGTCGTGACCCACGATATGCGCCTGGCACAGAAGCTGGCCGACCGCGTGGTCTTTCTGCATGAAGGCAAGGCGATTTTCTTCGGTCCGCTCTCGGAGTGGGAGCACAGTTCACAGCCGGTCTTGCAGGAATTCCTGAGACTGGATGAGCTCAAGCTGCCGGCTTAGGTTCCTGCCTTCGGCGTAGTCAGCTACATAGTCTTGAAGTTGGCATTTGAGGTAAAAATACTGTTTTCCATCCGCTTTGCTGGGTTAGACTAGGCGCTTACAAATCACCAACTCAACCAGTTTCAACCGGGGGACAAAAATGGATATAGGTTCAATCGTCGTGGGAGGTTTCCTTCTTATTGTGATCGGCGGTACTATTCTGGGCGGATTCTTTACGGTGGATACCTCCCAGGCGGCCGTGATCCAGCGCTTTGGCAAGTTCGCGCGCGTTGCCGGTCCGGGATTGAATTTCAAGACCCCCTGGTTCGAACAGGTCGCCGGCCGGGTCAACCTGCGCGTGCAGCAGTTCAGGGTCGAAGTGGAAACCAAGACCATGGATAACGTCTTCGTCAAAGTCATGGTCTCGGTGCAGTACCAGGTGATTCAGACAAAAGTTTACGCCGCATATTACAAACTGCAGAACCCTACCGACCAGATTACCTCGTATGTCTTCGATTCAGTGCGCTCCAACGTTCCCAAAATGAACCTGGACGACGTCTTCGAAAAGAAGGATGACATTGCCGATGCCGTCAAGCGTGAACTTGCCACGGTGATGGATGACTTTGGCTATGCCATCATTAAAGCGCTGGTGACCGACGTGGACCCAGATCCCAAGGTCAAGTCGGCCATGAACGATATCAATGCCGCGCAGCGCGAACAGGTCGCGGCCCAGGCGCGCGGAGAGGCGGAAAAGATCCTCAAAGTAAAGCAGGCTGAGGCCGAAGCCGAGAGCAAGGCCCTGCAAGGGAAGGGAATAGCCAATCAGCGCAAAGCCATCATCGATGGTTTGCGCGAATCGGTGGAAGCCTTCAAGCAGAGCATCGAAGGCGCCAGCGCCAAAGACGTAATGGCACTGGTGCTCATGACGCAATATTTCGATACCCTCAAAGAAATCGGGGCGCAGGACAAGAGCAACACGATCTTCATGCCCAACTCACCGGGCGCCATGACCGATTACCTGCAGCAGATTATGAGCGTTGTGACCGGCAACCAGGTTTCGGAGAAAACCAAGTCGGCATCGGCAGGATCGTAGTCCGAGCAGGCTTCGTTTAAATATATTCTGCTCAAAAGAAGCTGGGGGCTCCCACTGTACGCCGCAAGCGCGCTAAGCTGGATTATTCATGTACAGCACATGATGTCAGGGCACGGATTCATCCGTGCCGGAAAATAAGCCCCACATGTGGCCTTTAGGCTCTGCGGTTGAACGCCGATGGAACCACAGAGTGTTCTCATCGAAAGCGCAGGTACCGCGGCCTTGTGCATCTAACCTCAGAGGCTAAAGCCGCGAGATATAGCGTCTCTTTGCGGCACGGATGAATCCGTGCCCTGACAGTGTGCCTTCCCAGGCGCACTTATGAATAATGCAGGTTAACCTAAAAGCTAGTGGTTCTCTTTCGGGATCTCTGCCCCGCTTTTGCCTACCAGGAAATCGAGGTCAGCCCCCTGGTCGGCTTGCATGACGTGCTCGTGGTAGAGCTGGTAATAGCCGCGCCGATACGGCTGCGGAGGTTTCCAGGCGGCGCGCCGGCGCGCCAGTTCGGGTTCCGCGACATCGAGATGCAGCCGGCGGGCAGCGACATCGAGTTCGATCATGTCGCCATTCTGGACAATTCCCAGCGCCCCGCCCGCGGCAGCCTCCGGTGAAACATGTAAGACGACTGTGCCGTAGGCGGTGCCGCTCATACGCGCATCCGAGATGCGAATCATATCCGTAATGCCTTGCTTCAGAATCTTCGGCGGCAGGGGCATATTTCCCGTTTCGGGCATTCCGGGATATCCACGCGGGCCGCAATTTTTGAGCACCATCACGCAGCCTGGGTCAACGTCGAGGCTGTCATCGTTGATGCGGGCATGAAAGTCGTCAGTGTTTTCAAACACCACGGCCCGGCCGCGGTGCTTCATCAGCTCGGGCGTGGCTGCCGAGGGCTTGATCACGGCGCCGTTTGGGGCCAGATTGCCGCGCACAACCGCGATGCCTCCATGGGCCTTGAAGGGCTCGCCTAAAGGTTTGATCACATCGCGGTTATAACAAGGAGCCTCAGCAACGTTTTCGCCCATGGTCTTTCCGTTTACCGTTAATGCGTCGCGATGAATAAAATCGCCCAATTCGCGTAGGACCGCCGGCAACCCGCCGGCATAGTAGAAATCTTCCATCAGATACTTGCCTGAGGGCATCAGGTTGACCAGGCAGGGAACCTCGCGGCCCAGCGTGTCCCAATCTTCCAGCGTGAGCTTAACCCCGACCCTCCCTGCGATTGCGAGCAGATGAATCACTGCGTTGGTGGAGCCGCCAATTGCGCCCACGGCGCGAATTGCGTTTTCAAAGGCCTCGCGGGTCAGGATCTTCGACATCTTCAGGTCTTCGTGCACCATTTGGACGGCGCGCCGTCCAGCCAGATGCGCGAGCGTATAACGGCGAGAGTCAGCCGCGGGGATGGCCGCATTCATGGGCATTCCCATGCCCAGGGCCTCAACCACGCACGCCATGGTGGAGGCGGTGCCCATGGTCATGCAATGGCCGGCGGAGCGGCTCATGCAGGCCTCGGCATCCATGAATTCGCACATGGTCATGGCCCCGCAGCGGACGTCTTCGCTGAATCTCCAGACGTCGGTGCCCGAGCCGATATCGCGTCCGCGAAATTTTCCGTTGAGCATGGGGCCGCCCGAGAGCATGAGCGCGGGCAGGTCGCAACTGGCGGCGCCCATGAGGAGAGCGGGCGTGGTCTTGTCGCAGCCGGCCAGGAGCACGACGCCATCCACCGGATTGGCGCGGATGGATTCCTCCACGTCCATGCTCACCAGGTTGCGGAACATCATGGTTGTGGGCCGCATCAGGGTCTCGCCCAACGACATGACAGGGAACTCGAGCGGGAAGCCGCCGGCTTCATAGACCCCGCGTTTAACGTGGTCGGCAATCTTGCGGAAGTGCGCGTTGCAGGGCGTGAGCTCCGACCAGGTATTGCAAATGCCGATCACCGGGCGTCCATCGAATAAATGGTCGGGCAATCCCTGGTTCCTCATCCAACTGCGATGAATGAAGCCGTCTCTGTCGGCCGGGCCAAACCACGCGGCGCTGCGAAATTTCATAAGTTTTATTCCTCGAAGAAATCAATCGTGATTTTGTGGTACCTGGTATCTTAGACAAATTCTATTTTATTGCCTCTGGTTTCGACCGGCGCAGCAGCAACAACAACACGCTGGCCACCAGAGCCGAAGCCGAAAGGCAAAGCACGCCGGCGGTGAAGGTGTGCGCCCTTTTGGTGATGTATCCCACGGCGTAGGGACCGGCAAAGCCGCCCAGGTTACCCACGGAATTAATCAGGCCAATAGAAGCGGCAGCGGCGGTGCCGGTGAGAAAGCTTGTGGGCAGCGACCAGAAGGCCGGCAGATAACCATACATTCCTGCCGCCGCCAGGCAGAACATCGAGATGGCTACACCCGGCATATTTTGTGTGAGAGCGCTCAACAAGAGCCCCACGCTGGCCACCAGCAGGCATAGCGCCGCATGCCAGCGCCGTTCGCGGGTCCGATCAGAAGACCATCCTACAAACATGATGGCAAGGAATCCCACGAAGTAGGGCAGGGCGGCCACCAGGGAAACAAGCAGGTTGGTAGAACCAGAGAGCTTCTTGATGATGGTAGGCAGCCAGAAGCTAAACCCATAGACCGTGGATGCGACGAAGAACAAGGCCAGGGTCAGCAGAATCACCTCTCGCTGCCGCAAGGCCTGCCACACGCTGTAAAAACGCGCAGCCTGCCTTGCCTGCTTCTCTTGTTTCAGCTCGCTGGCGATCCACTCACGCTCATCTTGCGGCAGCCACGTGGCCTGGTGCGGCCAATCGGTAAGGTAGAAGACAGTAACGATTCCGAATAGCACCGCCGGTATCCCTTCCAGGACGAACAACCAGCGCCAGCCTGCCAGGCCGAGCCACTTGACGCCCAGCAGCAGCCCGGAGACCGGCGCGCCGATCATGTTGGCAACCGACTGCGCCGCCATGAACATTGCCATGGCTTTGGCCCGATCTTCATAACGAAACCAGTGGCTCAGGTAGACGACAATTCCCGGAAAAAACCCAGCCTCAGAGGCCCCCAGTAGAAATCGTACCCAATAGAATTGGTGCGCGGTGTGGATGAATCCGGTAAAGACAGCCACGATTCCCCAGGTGATCATGATACGGGCAATCCAGGCGCGGGCGCTCCAACGCTCTACCAGGATGGCGCCGGGGATTTCCAGCAAGAAGTAACCAAAGAAGAAAATGCCCGCTCCAAAACCGTAAATCTCAGGAGTAAAGCCCAGAGCGCCGGTCATATCCAGCGCCGCATAACTGAGGTTGCCGCGGTCAAGATAAGCGATGACATAGAGAAAGAAAAGATAGGGAAGCAGCCGCAGGGCAATGCGCCTGCGCGCTCGCTCGGCAACGGGAGTTGTAATCACAGTCGGACTGCTCATTCCCATCCCTTGTTTCACCACGGAGGCACGGAGGCACTGAGAAAATCAAAAAAAGAATTTTAACCACGAAGGACACAAAGTAACCGCGCCTATCTCCGTGTCTCAGTGCCTCCGTGGTGATTTTCTTCCTGATCTGCGTTTATCTTCGGCTCGGTTTTTCCCCTTTGCGCGCCTTTGTGTCCTTCATGGTTAAACATTTTTCCAGAATGCATCTTAACCCGGTCAGAAGCGCATCTTCGGTTTCGGCGGGGGAGAGCACGCTGGCGGGCACCGACATTGCCATGAGAGCGCTGCGCCATGCGGCAGCTAGCGCAGGAATGCCGACAATCGCAACCTGCTTTTCTTCCGCCAACACCCGGCGAGCGATAAGCGCATCCATCTCGGATGCAACAAACGCCCCAATCAGAAATGAAAGCCGTTCTTCCGGAGCGCCCTGGTTGGCGAGCTGCAGCAGGCGTACCGAGAATGCGGCACGCGCCAGGCCCGACCTGCGCTGTTCTCTCATGCCGGCTTTCATCCAGGGCTCGGCAATCACGCTGGCACGATCCTCGGGCAGCGCGCTGGCCAAAATCGTCTGGCTCTGGGCGGCGTGAACGAGCTCGCCGGAAAGGGAGGTGCTGCTCGATTCGATGCGTCCTTCTGCATCCAACTGAATTGCCTTCCAGTGCGAACCCAGATTCAGAACTACCGCCGGCGGTTGAATATAGCCGAGGGAAGCGAGCCCGATGCACAGGGTCTCTTCGCCACGCATGACGTCAGTGGTGTGGATTGTATCGAACTTTACCGCCGCCGGCCCGGAGCGCACGCCAGGGATTAAGAGAATAGGAAGATCGGTAATCTCAGGAAATTGAACCCACTGGGCAGCAGCCGCAATCTCTGCCATCCCGACCGGCGCTTGCAGGTGAGGGACCTCGGCCAATCCGAGAGGCGAGCCGATCATTCCCGCGGCGGCAACGCACACCGGAAGACCCGACTTCAATTTGGAGGCAGGAGTTGAGGAAACTGTCTTGATCTGTGCCTGGAAAGCCCCGATCAGCTCGCGCAACGCGGCATGAACCTTTTGCGGAGAGCGATCGCGAGCTGTGTCGCGCACTCCCACGGGGCTGCCGAGGCGGGCGATCACCCGGCTGCCGCGCATCAGCCAGGCGCGGGTATTGGTGGTGCCCATATCCACGTAGATGGCGCACACTTCTTTGCTTGTGTCAGCGCGAGAACTCATTGAAATAAGGTGACCGGCAACAATATCGTGAATACTCGATGGTGCGCAACCGTAACATATGAAATCTGCATTCATCTGTAGTTTCATGAAAAATCAAGTTATTTTAATTGGTAACGAAATCGGAACTGTATTGACAAGGCTGGGTGATTGGGCTACATTGCGCACATCAGCCGAAATCTAGAGCCGCGCTTGTGTTGCGCTGTTTTGCGCCGCTTGTCAGCGGGCATACCCGTCTTGTCGGCTGCCGGTAAAATCAAATCACACTGGAGAGAAATCGAATGAAAGCACGCACACGTGTTTTTTCGCTGCTGGGTTTGGTCCTGGTCCTGATCGCAGTACTGCTTCCCGTTGGAAGAGCTATGGCCCAGTCGTCCGATGACAATCGGGCGGCGGCGCTGCTTGGCGGCGGCGTCATGATGGTAGTACTGCTCATTGGCCTGGCGGTTTATGTGTACATCGCTTTGGCGATTCAGACCATCGCCAACAAAACGCGCACCGAAAATTCCTGGATGGCCTGGATTCCGATCCTTAATATTATTTTGCTGCTCAACGTTGCCAAGAAGCCCATCTGGTGGATTGTTCTTTTCGTGATTCCCATCGTGAGCATTGTCATCGCCATTATCGTCTGGATGGCAGTCGCCGAAGCGCGGGGCAAGCCCAGTTGGTGGGGCATTTTACTGATCGTTCCTCTTGTGGGACTGATTGTTCCCGGTTATCTGGCCTGGGCAGACTGATTTTCCATACGGCCTCTTGCGGTTCGTGACCTGAACCTGGACGAATAAATAGAATTGCCCTCCCCGCATGAAGGTGAATGCGGGGTGGGCTGGAAGCGAGCCCCGTCGCGCGCAAGGACTGGCCAGGGTGGAGTTGTTTCTCTGGGTACCAAGAACCTGGAGCCTGGAGCTGTTTTTTCATACAATGCCACCCGCCAGGAGGAGCTTCCATGCCATCTTCCATCTCTCGTTGCGACTTTCTCGCCACGTTAGGTTTGACCGCAGCCGCAGCCGCGGCTGCTTCCATTCCTTCGTTTGCGTTTTCACGCCATGAGCACGACAGCGCCCAACGCGGCGCTCGATTTTTTGTTGCGCTGCGTTCATCAGCGGCAAATATTTGTTCTGAGTTCTGAGTTCTGAGTTCTGAGTTTTGAGTTTTGAGTACAGAGTACTATTCTTCCTAGTGCGGTCTAGCGGAACGATAAAACGTTATGGAAGGCGAGTTGTTTCCCGCAAAGTTCGTATCGCCGGCATAGCTGGCGGTGATCACGTGAAGTCCCATGGCGAACTGGTTGGTTTGGAGGCTGGCGTGGCCGGAGCCATCCACGGTTCCCGTGCCGATGGTCGTGCCTCCGTCTTTGAAGGTGACCATACCTGTAGGTGACGTTGGCGCAGGGCCTGACGGAGTCACGGTAGCGCTGAGGGTCACCATCTGCCGAAAGCGGAATGGAAGTGGGGAAGCTGTTATGGCAATCGAGATCGTGGCCTGATTTACAGTCTGAGCCAGCGCCGTAGGGCCACTGCCGGTAAAGTTGCTGTCGCCGCCATAGGCAGCGGTAATGGTGTGCAGACCACCTGTCAGTGTGGAGGTGCCGAGCGTCCAGGTTGCTCCGCCAGTGGATGTCCCCGGGCCCAGCGAGTTGGTTCCATCAAAGAATGTAACTGTGCCCGTTGGTGTGCCGCTGAACTGCGGCGAGACCGTGGCGGTATAGGTGAGCGACTGACCATACGTGGAAGGGTTATTGCCAGAGGTCAGTGCCAGCGCGGTAGTGGTCGTGGCCTGATTGACGGTGATCGAACTGTCGCCGTAAATCGAATGATCAGCATTGTCGCGGGAAATTACAAGTTGTGAGCCGGCAGCCCGCAAAATCGCGGCATTCACAAATGTGTGGGAGCCGTTATCTGCGGGAGCAAAGTTATATGGAAGCGGCAACTGAGCGCCGCCATCGGAGCTGGTAAAGAACACTAAGCCGTTATAGCCGGCCGCAACCCGGTTGTAGTCATTGAAGGCAGTCACGCCAATCGTAAAGGAGAAGCCGACGGTCGTGCTGGCTGGCGCCGTAACCCCGAGGTGAGTGACGGGGCAAACTTGATTCAACGAGACACCCACGTTGCCGTTGCCGGCGCTATTTTCATTGGCCACGGCAAAATCAAGGATCGAGTCGCCGTTAAAATCAGCCGCAACCAGGGAATAAGGCTGCAATCCCACAGTGAAATTCAAGGGCGCCAGGAAGTTCCCAGCTCCATCGCCCAGCAAAATGCCGACCGTACCCGGATTGAAGCTGAGTGGGTCCGAGTTGGCGACCGCCAGGTCGAGATGCCCATCGCCGTCAAAGTCCGCGGTGATGACTGACGTGGGATTGACCCCAACCGTATAGTTCACTGCGTTTTGGAAAGTGCCATCTCCGTTCCCCAGCAGCACGCTGACGTTGTTGTCGTTGAAATTCGCTACTGCCAGGTCAACTTTGCCGTCGTGGTTGAAGTCGCCTACCGCGATCGAACTTGGCGCAGAGGTCGAGGAAGAACCGACGGTGTAGGTATGAGTGACGGGAAAGCTCCCGCTTCCGTTGTTGATCGCCACGGTGATGATGTTCGATCCATAATCTGCAACGGCAAAATCCAATGCGCCGTCGCCATTGAAGTCTCCTGCAATCACGAACTCAGGGAAGCTTCCTGCCGCGACGCTTGTCCCGATGGAAAAGGTCCCGTCGCCATTGCCCGCCATGATTCTCACGGTCAGATAATGGCTGCCGGAAAAGCTGACGGCGACATCCAGCTTGCCGTCGCCATTGAAATCGCCGACGGCCAGCCCGCGTGGATTGGAGAGAGCGGCTAAGGGTGTGTTTTTTGCCGCCTGGAAGGTCCCATCTCCATTGCCCAGGAGAACACTAAGGCTTGTGTCGGTGAGATTTACGGCGACGATATCCAGTTTTCCATCTCCGTTGAAATCACCAACGCCAATTGCTACTGGGCTCGTTCCCACCGGGTAGTTTACCGCCGCTTGAAAGGTTCCATCTCCATTGCCCAGGAAGACACTCACGTTATTGCTGCTGTAGTTCACGACGGCCAGGTCTTTCTTGCCGTTGTGGCGAAAATCGCCGGTGGCGATGGCGTAAGGGTTAGCGTCGGCGTTGTAGCTGGTCATAGATGGCAAGCAGCCCGTGGGCGGCGCAATCAAGATCGTGCCGCTTCCGGTGATTGAGTTATTGACGGTATCGGTAGCGGTAATGGTCTGCGTGCCCTGGGTTTGCAGAGTGGCTCCATTGCTGAAGGTATGCACCCCGGCATCGCTGGTCTTGAAAATGTAGTCGGCGGGCAGCGATGCCTGAGAGTCAGAGCTGGTGAAATGCACCTTCGGAGAAGTCGTCCAATAGGAAGGAGTCGTGTTCTGGAATTGATCAACCGCGCGGACCTTGAAATCAAAAGCGACACCAGGGGTCCTGCGGACAGGAACGGTCACAGCAAAGCCGACCGTAGGTCCGGGACTGACTGCAACCGTTGCGCTGCCGGTGGTGGATGATATCACCGTATCGGTAGCGGTAATGGTCTGGTTGCCGGAGCTCTTCAGCGTAACCATGAATGTGCCCACTCCATTGGTCAGAGTCGAATCGGGCGGAAGCACAGCCTGGGGGTCTGTGCTCGTGAAGTGCACGGTGCCGGCGTAGTTGGTTGCGGTCTGGTGATAGGGAGTGAAGGCAGTCACTGTAACGCTGATCTGCGAGCCGGCGACTGCAGTGGCGGGCGCGCTCAAGGTGTAATAAGAGGCGTTGCAGGGTTCATTGAGCAGCACAGAAACATAGTTCCCGACGTTGCTGCCACTGTAATTTACAGTTACCAGATCGGGATAGCCATCGCCATTCATGTCCGCAGAAGCCACCGACCAGGGGTTGTTGCCGACCGGAAAAATGGCAGGTGTTAGGAAAGTGCCGTCCCCGTTGCCCAGAAAAACACTGAGACTTTTGCCTCCTAATACACCGACGGCGAGGTCGAGGTTACCGTCTTTGTTGAAGTCGCCAACGGCCAGTGATAGAGCGCCATAGGAGCTGCCGCTTCCGGTCGGGTAGTAAACCGGTGGCTTGAAAGTGCCGTCTCCGTTGCCCAGCAGAATACTCAGGCTGTTGTTGCCATAACTGGCGATGGCAATGTCGAGTTTGCCATCGTGGTTGAAGTCTGCTGTGACGACCGATTTTTGTACGCTCCCGCTTCCCGAGCCGTAATTCACCGCCGTCCCAAAGGTTCCGTTGCCATTGCCCAGTAAGACATCACTATTGGCGTCGGCAAGGTCCAGTTTGCCGTCGCCGTTGAAGTCGGCCGCGGTGACCGAGTAGGTAACGCCATTGGGCAGAGCATACGTGGTCGCGGCTCCAAGGGTTCCATCGCCGTTGCCAAGCAACACGCTCAGAGTTTGGGAGGAATTGTATTCATTCGAAATCACGACATCGAGCTTGCCGTCGCCGTTAAAATCACCCACCGCAATCGAAGCAGGATTGATCCCCGCTGGAAAAGTCTTTGCCGCCTGGAATGTGCCGTCGCCATTCCCAAGCATGATACCCACGGTGCCGTTGGTGGCAATGTTCGCGGCCGCGATATCGAGTTTGCCATCGCCGTTGAAATCGCCGACAGTAACTGCCCAAGGGTCGCCGCCCGATGAAAGCGCCACCGGCGGTTGAAACGTGCCATCCCCCTTTCCCAGGAGCACATAGAGAGTTCCGCCAGAGCCGTCGGCTACTACCAGATCAAGTTTGCCGTCGTTGTTGAAGTCCCCAACCGCCGCATCATAAGCTGCGTAAATGCCTGTAGTGTTCAGCGGTGGGGCGAAACATCCATAAGAAGAGGCCATGAGCCGGCTGGGGAACATGCCCATGAAACACACGAATGCGAAAAGAATCCTGCAGGCGACTCGAACTGTTTTATTCTTCGGCGGCATACTTTGCCGACACACTACAGGTAGCGCAACGTAGAGCCAACGATGCATTGCTGAGAGGGTGACTGGTTTTATCGCCCGGTCTCCTTAAGTTCCATGCTGGGGGGGATTCAAAGTGGGGGAGAAACGTATATGTAAGGATAAAGTACGACCAACTGCTCGAAAAAGCAATCAAAAACAGGGGTTAGTGGCTCAATTTGAACATAAGCCCACAAGTTCGCCGATTGTCCATCGAATCATTGGATCTCGTCCCCGGCTATGTAGAAGGCAGGGCGAGTTTTGGGAACACTCGGAATGAAGGCCAGTAGAGATATAGCTTGGTAGGTCTCCGCTTCAAAACCGGCTGAAGTGAAGTAACACAGCGGCCAATCCGACCAGCAACCAATAATCCAGGGGTAAGCCCAGGAACCAGCGCTTGTGCCACCACACGCTGGTCTTATTGAATTTTGACCAGCCAAAGTGCGGATTTAAAACGAACCACAGGCAATCTTCGATAACCCAGAAGAGGTTATAGCCGGCGATGGCGCAGGCTTCCATCCGCCACGACCAGGCGTGCTGGAAGAAAAACGGCAGGTGAAAGAAGAAGAATACGGAAGAGAACGCCCAAACATGATATCCGGTAAGCGGGCGACCGCCATAAAACAGGTCGAGCAGAATGTGCTTGTCCACTTTCCATGTCGGCAGGTTGGCGGCCCAGCCCTGGCTGCCCTCGATGTGAATTTCCAGATTCGCCCAGAAGAAGGCAGCAATCACAATGGCCACTAAGTAAAAGATCATCTTATTTTTAAATTCTCCCTGGAATGGCAATCCTTATTTGGATTCTATTCTTTATGTTGCCGCAATTCGGCATTTTTTTGCCAGAAATTTTTATCGAGAAGGTTCCGGGGGTGGTGGCCGGCGGTTAATCTGCAAATCCAGTTTTTGGGAAAATTCTTGGTTTTCTCTGTGCCTCTGTGTCTCTGTGGTGAATAGAACTCGAAACTGCCTTTAAAGCTTCGGCCAGGTCAGCCGCAAACCAATTCTGCCGGTAACAGGCGGGGCGACCAGAGGAGTGGGAGTCCTTCCAATCAGGTATTGCCGGTTCAGCACATTCTCGACCGCGAGGAACATCTGCAATCCATGCGTCAGCGGAGCCGAAGCAAAGGAATCGAAGGTGAAATAACCGCCCAGCGGCAGCAGGTTCTGGTCGTCTTCAAACTGGCGGCTGCTGGCGCGCGCCTGCAGTGCCGCCATCCAGCCGCGAGCAAAGGTGTAGCGCAGGTCCATCGTGGCCTGGTGGTGGGCGTACTGGGGAACATCAAGCCCTTCGAGCGCCCGGTTCGCTGCGAACGACAAAACTTTGGAGTTAGCGAACTGATATCCGGAATCGATCGTCAGCTTGCTGGTCAACTGGATCTGGCTTTGCAGTTCGACTCCGGTTGTGCCAATCGCGCCCAGGTTTGCCCGTTGGCGGGTAATGAGTTTCGGCGTCGTGCTCAACGTTACATTGGCCACCGGCTCGGAGATGTGGTTCCAGAAAAATCCTCCGTGCAGGTAAAAGCGCTGCTCAAAACCACTGATGCTCAACCCGGCTTCGGCCCCGGAGAGTCTTTCCGACTGCAAGTTGGCATTGGCCAGAGTGAGAGTATTTCCCAACCGAAAGGCGCGATACAGTTCGTTAAGCGTGGGCTGGCGGAATGACCTGTATCCGGAAATGGACGCGCTCAGGCTGTCTGTAAAGCGATGATTGAGCGCCAGCCGCGGACTGAACGCCGTTTCGCTCCTGCCCGGAAAGGCGTTCGACGCGGTAGTTACCAATTTGGGAAGCGCCACGGCCAGGCTTCTGCCGTCAAGATTCCACCATTCATCCACGCGCCCGCCGATGGTCAGCGTATCGCGCGTTGTGAGCTGGACCATATCCTGCAAATAGACGGAAAAGTCGCGTTCCTCGCCGCCCGCGCGGGTGAGGGAGCTGGGCACACGGTTGGTGAGCGCGGTATCGTGGGTGGCTCCGCTGACCAGGCTGCCTTCAACTCCGGCGACCATTACGTTGCGCTTGCCCAGCGCCGCCGACCACTGCTCGCTGGCTCCAAAAGCGTGTGAAGGCACATGTTGCGTACTCGCTGGAGTCTCGCTGTTGCGGTCAATAGAGACGGAAGAAAATGTCTGGTTGTAGTCCTCATTCATGCCGTAGGCGCGCGTCATGAACGTGCCCAGGCGGGCGGTCTGAATGTCGGCCCCCAGGTTGATTTCATAAAGCCGGGTGTTGTTGATTTGAAAGGGAGTGCCGTTGTGCCGCGAATCGAGCAGCGTGGCCCCGCGAACAAATCCGCGGCTTCCCCGGGGATTCCCATATTGCAATGTAACCGAGCCGCTGTCGTGCTCTGAATTTATGTTGTCGTCAATCCGGCCGCGCTGGCTTTGTTCCACCTGGTTATATCCGCCGGTGCTGTAAGTTTCGGCGCTCAGGTTCCCGGCCCAGGGGCCGCGCCGCAGCGTTCCAGAAAGGGAGGCCAGCGGAGTGTTTTCCGTGCCGTAAGAGCTTTCCACGGTCACGCGCGACAGGTCGAGGGGCTGGGTGAACAGCGCGACCGTGCCTGCCAAAGCGTCAGACCCATACAGCTCTGACGAGCCGCCTTTGAGCACTTCAATGCGGTTTACGTCGGCCCGGGGCACGCGGTCCCAAAAAATCCATCCGCCAAACGGATCGTTCAACGGGATGCCATCCACCAGCACCAGCGCCCGGCTCGATCCGCTGGCGTTGGTGCCGCGCAGGGAAACGCTCTGCGCCGTTGGATTCAGGTAAATGCTGCTCGAGCGGCGGAAGAGAGTGAACCCCGGCACCTGGCGCAGCATCTCGTCTACCGCCAGACCGGCCGAAGAGTTGATCTGGGTTTGCGAGAGCACAGCCACGCTTTCCGCTGTCTCCGCCGCCGGCAGCGGTGTGCGATTGGCTACCACGTTCAGCTGGACCGCCACACTCGCCGGCTGGAGGGTGATGACATTGTCTTCGCGGCTCGCGCCAACCGCAACGCTTTCGAAGCCAGGCGCCGTCACCTGGAGCGTCTCCGCCGCCGCGTCCGTGCTGACGGCAAAGCTGCCACTCGATGACGTCGTAGTCTTTCCCAAAACCTTTCCGCCGCCGCCCATCACTACCACCTGGGCGTCGCGGACCGCCGCGCCCGTCGGGTCAACCACCGTGCCGCTGATGCGGTGGATTGCCTGAGCAAAGCAACAGCTCTCAAAGGCCATCGCCATGTATAAAACGAAGAAGAATTTTCGGCGGATGCCGCCAGACCAGCCACAGCAAGGTTGTTGACCATCTCCCGGTTGAAGACTTCTGTTATGTCTCATTATTCCTCATTCAGTGCGGATTTTTGATTCTATACGTTTTGCCTTCCCCAGAGAAATACGGAAAGCCACGGATTTGACGCGCAGGCATCAGCGCATTAATCTGACAGGCAAGCGGGAAACTGCTTCAGAAAATCCGCGTGAATCCGCGGTGAGCTGTTGTTCTTCACCGAGAACTGAGAACCGATAATGGCCAACCAGGATTTTGCCGGACTGAAAGTACTCACGCTCGAAAGCCGCCGCGCGACGGAGATAGCCAAGCTTATTGCCAACTCCGGCGGAAAGCCTGTCGTGGCGCCCTCCATGCGCGAGGTCCCGCTCGAATCGAACAGGCAGGGGCTGGAGTTTGCCAACGCCCTGATCGAAGGCCGGTTCGATGTTGTCATCTTCCTGACCGGTGTGGGAACACGTGCTCTCACGCGCGTGGTCGAGACCTTATATCCAAGAGAGCAGTTTGTGGCCGCGCTCAGCAGCGCAGCCATCGTTGCCCGCGGACCGAAGCCTGTAGCCGCCCTGCGCGAGATGGGCGTGCCCATTACGTTGACCATCCCGGAGCCGAACACCTGGCGCGAAATTTTGCATGAGTTGGATCAATCGAAGCTTCTGGAAACGCGAGGCCGCCGCGTGGCGGTGCAGGAATATGGAGTTGCCAATCCCGAACTGCTGGCGGGTCTGGCTGAGCGCGGAGCGCAGCTAACCTCCGTTCCCGTTTATGAATGGATGCTTCCCGAAGACACCGCCCCGCTGCGCGCCGCCATCGGTGCCCTGACCCGGGGCGAGATTGATGTCGCCCTGTTCACCAGTTCCGCGCAGTTACGCCACCTGCTGCAAATCGCCGAGGAGATGAAGGTGAACGAAGCGGTGTTGCACGCGCTGGCAAAGGTCCTGGTTGTCTCCATCGGGCCCATCACCAGCGAAGAGCTGCAGAAGAACGGCATCGCGGTTGACCTTGAACCCTCGCATCCCAAAATGGGATTTCTGGTCAAAGAAGCCGCCGAGCAGAGCGCATCCCTGCTGCAAAAAAAGCGCAGAAAATAAAGATTAACCACAAAGGACACAAAGGAAAACACGAAGGGGAATTTTGCCATGTGTAGCTGACTGAGAACCGCGCCTCCGCGTCTGACTATCTGCTTTTAACGCTTCCCTTTACCACGGCGCATTCAGCATCAAACCCCGTCTGGGCGCCTTCATGCAGCGTGACCTGCAATACCTCTTTATTCACCCCGCGATTGCGCGCGTCCGCCGGATAGAGCGTGCCATCGGGCGCAAAGTCACGCGAGAGCGTGCCGTGGTCATCGGCGACCAGAGTGGGGTTGTGCCACACTCCGTAGAGATCAAGGCTTGGACGAGTATCTGTGTTGAAGCCGTACTGCCGGGCAAGGCCGGAGTGATTACTCATATAGAGGTATTCCCGCTTGCCATCGGTATTGACGCCGATGTTCTTCTCAAAGTCTCCATGGAGAGTGAGGTCAAATCTTTCGCCGCGCGGCGTGCACAGGGTGGCGAAGCCGGCGACCTGAGAGACGCGCCGGCCCTTCCGCGCCGGCACCTGCATGTGCACGAACAGCACGTAATCGCCTGCCGTGCTGGAATGCATCCGCCCCCAGCCCTCCCACGTGGCCAGCGGGTGGAAGCTGCCACCCAGAAAAAATGCCCAGGGAGAAAACACCGCCGTGAACGCAACCACGAACACAAGGCCTAGAATTAAGACAAGCAGCACCCGTGTAAAACAGCCGAAACAGCCAGACTTCGACTTGGACGTGGTTGACATGCCTGGAGCTTTTCCTCGCTGGTTTTAATTCCGGAGTAGTTTACCTCAGAAAGATTAACCACAAAGGACACGAAGGAAAAACACGAATGAGGAATTTTGCAAAAGTGCCTCAGGCTGTGAATGAGAAACGGAGAACTGCTTTCAAAATCCGCGCAATCCGTGAAATCCGCGGTAAGTTTTTGCCATTGCAATCGTAAATCCTACTTCATCAATGGCACATGCCTCACGCTGGCCCATCCCGGCAAATCCTTATTCTTTCAGCTACTTACAATCTCTCCTGCGGATTTGGCACAGTGTTTGCACTTACTCTGATCGTGAGTTGATTGCGAATGAAAATTTTTTTAGCACAGGAGACAACCAAAATGAAACACAGCAAAATGCTCGTATTGGCTTTTGCGTCCGCGTTTGCCATGGCGCTCAGCGCCAGCGCGCAGATAGGATTGGGCGGCGCCGTTCATAGCACCACAGGTGCGGTAACCAACGTGGGCGGCCAGAGTGGCTCAGTGGCCGGCGGCCTCGATTCCACTACCCGCCTTGGCGCCGATGCGGATAGCAACGTAAACGGTACCGTGCACTCCGCCACCCGCGCCACCGCCAAAGCAGACGCCGACGCCAAAGCGGAAGCCAGGCGCGCCGACAAAGAAAGAAAAGAAGAAGCCAAGAGAGAACGCAAAGCCGATAAAGAACGAAAAGAAAGATCGGAAAAAACCAGGATCGCCGAGCGCTCCGATATGCGCGCAGGCGTGAACGCCGATACGCGGGCGAATGTCAATGTGGGAAGCTCGGCCCGAGTCAGCACCGACAGCGATACCCGGGCGAACTCAGAAACAAGCTCGAAGAGTGAGAAGCGCCACAAGCAGGCAAACACTGAGTTGGGCGTAAACTCCAGCACCAGCACCGACGCAACCGTTGGCAGCGATCACAAGCACGATAAGAGGTAAACATAACCCGGATAGAAGTAGTTCGGCAGGCCGCAACCTAAGGTTGCGGCCTTTATTTGTGGGGTGGTTGTGATATTTCCGGCAACTCGGCTGCGGATAGCAAACCCTCCGCGTCTCCGCGGTTAAGTTGTCTTCCGAAAACCGAAAACTGTCTCAAAAAGTTTTGCGGTATTTGGCATCTACGCCAAAGTTGCCGAACTGGTCGCGGACGACACTTCCCGACCAGTGTTTTGTAAACTGATACTCGCCTTGCACGATTTGATCTTGTGTAGAAGTCACATCGGTGGAGTAGGTGAAGAAGAAGTTCTTGGTCACGCGTTGCTGAATGGAAAGGCGCGCGCCCGGGTTCTGGTTGTTGCCGCCAATCAGGGGATCGATCTGCAGGCTGGAGATGCCCGCCAGTTTTTGTATCTGCCCGCTCACCTGCCCGGCCAGTCCGGATGCAATCACCTGGTTTGCGCCCATGTTGGCGGGAGCTGCAGCCGCTTCTTCCGTGGTCTGGCCGCGGGCGAGAAGGTTGATGATATCCACGGGCGGCAAGGGCGGGTCAGAGACATAATGCGTGCGCAGGCGGTCAAGCGGACCCATCAGCGCCAGGCTGATGTCGTATTGGTTGACCTTGGTGGTCACCAGGAAGTTCAGCACAGGTTCGGTATGGGTAGGATTGTTGAACTGGGCAATGCCACGCTGGATCTGGTAACGCTTTCCCATGAAGAAAAGCTCTCCACGGGTGATGTCGGCGCGTCCCAGGATGACAGGATCGGCCGCGGTGCCGGAAATGCGCAGATTTACCGATCCCTGCAAACTGACCTGGCTGCTGCTCAATCCCAGGTCGTTGGCGGATTGCAGGGCAATGTTGAGGTGGAGATTTTGCGCAAACCCCTGCGTGGGCTCGGCGCCCGACGACCCGCTCGAAAGCTGGCTCGTAAAAGAAGCTAAATCGAATCCTTGCGAGAATGACATGCTATCGAGCAGAACGCGTCCGCTCAACGTTGCAGATTGAGTGTTGCCCGCGAGCAGAAGGTCGCTCTGGAGAATGGTGCGCAATCCCTCCGGATAGAGCAAACGAACGTGGTTGGCTTTCAGGCTGACGTTGAATTGAGTTTGCGGGCGATAAGCGACGGTCCCAGTGGCGGTGAACTGGCCACCTCCCATTTGTCCGGCAAAGTTCTGGATTTGGATTTCATTATTCGTGATGGCAAAGACGCCGTTCACGTTTTCCACTCCCATAGGAGTATCCAGGCTGGAAAAAGTGGCATTCACCAGCCGAACCTGGCCTTGAACACCCGGAGCGGTGGCGGCGCCGGCAGCATGGACATCGAGTTCAATTCTGCCCTGGCTGATGATTTGAGAGTTGATGAGGTGCAGCAGGCTCAAATCAATTCCACCATTAGCGGTAAAGCTGGCAGGCCGGCTTCCTTGTACGGGAACCATGCCTTCCAGGTTGATGTCAGTCCCCGTTCCCTTAATTTCCGACGGCTGCAGAGTAACAACACCGCTGCGATATTCAGCCACGATAGGACGCACCGCCCCGATGTGTACCTGGCCGTAGGAGGCGGTGAAGACCGGAACCTGCAATTGCGCCTGCATCTGGGTGGGCTTGCTTAAAGGGCCACTCGCGGTGGCGTGCAGCTCCAGCTCTCCCTGGAAACCCTGCGGCGGCGGGTTGGTCATATAAGCCGCCAGCAAGGTTTGCAGCGCGATGCCCCTGGAATCGAGCCGCAGGGTGGCATACTTTTCGCCGGTGAGCGCAACCGTTCCGCGCGCCTGAACAAACGATTGGGCAATATTGGAATTTACCTGGAAGTTGGCGCTCTGGTTTGCGACATCAAGTTGAGCGTTAATGCCGCTGATCGTCTTCTGGTTCATCTGCAACTGCGGAATGGACGCGGTGGCGCTGAGCTGGGGATCGTGCAATGTGCCGTGTCCGGAGGCAGAGGCGGAGAGCAGGCCGCTCACGTGAAGTGCCTGGACCTTTTCGATTTGCTCGAGGTGAATCTGCTGCACCTCAACATGGGTGACGTAGCCCTGGTTGCCGGGATAGTAGGTCAAGGTTACATTGATACCACCTCCGGCCAGAGTAGCGTTGGCGGTGGAGCGTACTGCGTTGCCGGTGGCTGAGAAGTCAACCGCGGCTCTTGGAATATTGGTTCCAGCTACACGCGCCTGCGTGAGCTGCACGCTTCCGCTGCCAAATGGAGCCAATTGCGATCCGTGAATCGAAATCTGTGCCGAAAGAGTTCCCGTAACGGGATAGCTGAGTCTGGCCAGATGAGTCAACTGGTCGGCAGGCATACGGTTGACGTAAAGGTGCGCGGAAAGCGGATCGGAAGGGAGATAGTGCCAGTCGCGCAGATCGACATTGGCATCGAACTGTATGCTGCCGGGACCAGTACTGATGAGCGAGCCGCGCTGCACGCCGATTCCCGACGGGCTGGCCGTAAACCCGGCCTCCAGCGTGCGCCAGTGGGTATCTTCTATCTGCAGGCCTTGCGAGTTCAGCCGGCCGGTTACGCGCGGCTGCTTGAGCGAGCCCTGCAGGTTGGCATTCAACGATGCTGAACCAAAAATAGACGGCGGCAGGCTGGGCTGTGTGCCATTGGATGCGGCTGCCGGCGGCTTCAGCGCCAGCGCAAGAGTTTCCAGCTCGTGCAGGTTGCTGCTGCTGGCCCGAAGCTGAAGGTTGGAGTGGTCGCCAACTGGGCCGCTCATCTGAATCAAAGTTGAAGGAGTTTGGAGTTGCGCCTGATTCAGGTTAAGAGTTTCAGCCTGACTGGTATAAGTGGCGTGCAAGACTCCGGTGAGCGGGGTCGTGGCCTTCGATTGGGGTGGCGTGATGGCGGCATTGAGCGACGCGTTCAACAACGCACGCAGCCCTAGCATGCTGCCATGCCAGTTGGCCTGCACGTCGGCATCAGCGCGGCCGGTAAGCGGCGGTGATTGCATACTGCGCATGACGCGGGCCGCCTCTTGAATCGAGATTCCTTTCACGGAAGCGCGCAGCGAAGACACGCGTTTCACGGCCACGTCACGCACGTTGAGATTTGCATTGAGCTGGCCGCCCAGCAGATCGGCGCGAAGGTTGTGCGTGCTCAGGTTGCCATTGGCAACGTCATATCCGCCGGATATGCGGTACAAGGCTCCGCGCAGCGTGGGTGTTTCCAGCAGGAGCTGGGGGCAACTCAGCTCGCCTTTGGAGACCACAGTTTCCAGCGCCGAGCGTCCGGAAACGTTCTGATAAACCAAAGATCCCGATACGGTAATGACTCCCAGCGGCAGCGAAGAGTTTTTAAGGGTGCGGCGAACGTCTTCGGTGTGAAGCACGACGCGGTAGCTGCCGTTCATGGATGGTTGGCTGTAATTTTGAATGGCGGCGCGAACAGTAAGTTCAGAGGATGCGACCCGCAAGATCAAAGGTTCAAATGTTGTGCCCGACGGCGAGAAGGTGAAGTGCGAATCCAGGTCGTGCGCAATAGGATTGTAGCTGCCAAACTGCAGATGTCCGCGGCGATAGGAGAGGTCGCCCACAAAACGTTGCTGCTGGTTATCGTATTGCGCTCGTGTCAGCAAGTCGTGCAGGTCGGCATTGAGCGGCGTGGCTTTGCTGGAGTAATAAATTTCCCCGTTCGAAATCAGCAGGTGCTGAATGCCAAGGTCCCAAACACTGGTCGAAGAGCTGCTCTTGGTCTGTGGATGTGGAACGTTTGTCTGTGAGTTCCGATCGACCATGAGATTAGCGATAGGGTGATCGACTTCAATATCGGTGAGGTCCACTTTGCCATGAAGAAGCGAGACGAGTTTCAATCCCAGAACGATTTTATCCGTCTGGAATAATGGCAGGGCTCCGGGTGGTTCGGTGCCGTGCACGACCAGATGATGCACCGTGATGACGAGCGGGCGCAGGTCAAATGAGTAACTTGCAATTTCAGCGCGGCCACCGGTTGCCTGCTCGAGCTTTTGCTCAACCTGGGCAATTACATAGCGGTGGAAGCCTGCGCTGCGCATCACGAAGTAACCCGCAATTACGGCCACGACAATAAGAATGGCGAGGCCGATCGCGATGCGCCGAATTGTTTTGCCTAAAGACATAAATCAATCTGCCGCGTCAGAATGCCTGACCCAGCGTTATAAAAAACTGCGTTGACCGGAAGCCGGGGACCGGCTCCAGCAGGTGGCCAACATCGAAGCGAATGGGGCCAATGGGAGTCGAGTAGCGGACCCCAACGCCTACGGTGTTGGTGTAGTTGCTCATAATACGACTGAGGCTGAAATGGTCGTAAACGTTGCCGCCATCATAAAAGATGACCCCACCCAGATGCGGGATGAGTGGAAGCGGGGTGCGCAGCTCGGTATTAAAGATCAACAGCGCATCACCGCCCACCGGCACGTGAATATTGCTGCACGAGGAGAGCACATGAGGGTCGCTGCAGACGGGCACGGTGCGTTGCGGTCCGGCCCCATAGACGGGAAATCCGCGAAGTGAGTTTGCGCCGCCAGAGAAGAAACGCTCGCTGGTGGGAACACTGCTGCCGCCGAAAGGCCTGGCCGCTCCGAGTTGAAGACTGCTGGCCCACACGTACTTTTTATAAGGGACATAGATGGCCCGGCGGGCAAGCAGGCGCCCAAAGCTGAAATTGGAGCCCAGGGCCGAAGGGTTTAAATCCAGAGTAACCGTGTCCCACATACCGCGATGGGCATCGAGAGACTGATCGCGCTTGTCGTGAATAAAAGAAGCAGAAACTCCAGAGAGGCGCACGGAACGGTCCGCGGGCAAGACCAGTTGCGGAATGAGCAGGTTGTCCAACGAAGTGCGCTGAAACTCATAGCGCACCTGCAGTGTCTTGGTGGCGTCGCGCGTGAGATCGCGCTCAAGCTGCACGGTCGCATTCCCCAGCCGGGCCGTGTAGAGGGGGTTCTCTGATGTGCGCTCGCCGGAAAAACTCAACAACGAACGCCAATTGCTTCCCCTGAAGTGGGGTTGGGTATAGCTTCCGACCAGCCGCTGGTCAAGGCGAGCAATCAAGGTGGAGACAGAAAAAGTCTCTCCCAATCCGCGCATGTTGCGGCGGATGTATTCTACTGAGCCACGCGGGCTGACAAAACTTTGTTCGCTGGTGGCAAACTTGGTTTTGCCTAACCCGATGGGCGGGAGTCCCGGCACGACGGCCGTGCCTGAGGGAATGTTGCCGGCGCGCTTGTCATATTCGAATCCGACTCCGTAGGTGATGGTGTTGCGCCTGGATTCGTGGACCTTGGCGACAACCTCTTCCTGGGTTTCATCCGTAATGGGTTTCTTAGGGCCGACGCTGGCCCAGTCAAAGACCCCAAGATCGTAGAGATCGCTTTCCGCACTCAACATCTTCGACTGGCTGAGCGGCATTTCAGGGGCCATGGCAACGGTGCGTCCAATGTAAGAGCTCCGGGTGTGGTGATTGCCGACGATCACCAGGTTATCCACGAGGACCTGCTGGCCTTCATCGAGCGCATAGGTAACATTGACGCGATGCTTATCCAAAGGCAAGCGATCAACCTTGGGCGTAAAGGTAATGCGGGGATATCCGCGGTCGAGATAGGTGGCGACAATGCGATTGCGGTCTTCGTTCATGCGCGCGGGCGAAAAGGGAAGTCCGGGAGCGAGGTTGAACCCCTGGCGCGATTGCAAATCGCGGAGGCTTAATGCGCGGTTACCCTGGATATGAAGTTCTTCAACCAGCGTTTGCGGCCCCTCGTCGACCTGAAAGGTAACGTAGACCTTGGGCTCGCGGTCCACCACCTGCGGCGTGACCCTGGCTTCCTCAAAGCCGCTGTTGTGGTACATCGCGGTCATACTGTTGACGCTTTGCTTGAGCAGCTTGTTGCTGAAGTGTCCGTGAGTAATCAAGTGGCCCTCGGTCACGGGGATGCCAGCCAGCAATTTGTCATCGGGAAAATAATGATTGCCTTCGACGGAAACCTCTTCCACTTTATGCCGGCTGCCCTTGGCGACCTGGTATACCACCGCAACTTTTGAAGGCAGGTTCTGGACCTGATATTCCACCTTCACGTCGAAGTATCCTTTGGTCTGGAAGTAGTCGATCAGGTTGCGTTCTCCCTGCATGAGCAGATCAGGATCGACCGAGCTTTCCTGGAAGACAGGAATCAGTTGATGCAGCTTGCGGGAATTCATAAAGGGAACCCAGGTCAGCTTTGCGCCTGTCACGGTGACGGAAACCCGGGAACCCAGCTTTGCATTGAAAACCACGTCGGCGTGGTTGGTATCAGGATGAAACTGCACCATGCCCACGCGCAATTCCTGAATAAGGCGGTCCTGGCTGCCGAGATAAGACTGCAAATACGCCTTCGCGGCCTGGATGCGTTCGGAGGTAAAGACCTTGCCGGTTGTCAGTTGGGCGCCGGTGAGTTTGGCGCGAACGGAATGCAATGCGCGGAGCAAACGCGTTGAGTCGGCTGCGGAAATGCCGTCGAACGAAACCTGCCCTACTTTGGCGCGCTTGTTCAGTTGCACGCGAAAAAATATGTTGGCAAGCTGGTGGGCATCGTCAAACTGCGTTTCGGTGTGGACCTGGGCCTCGAAAAATCCATTCTTCTGGAGAAACTCAAGCAGCGCAGCCTGCGCTTTGGTCAAACTATCTTCTTCGTAGGGCTCCTCGCCAGGCAGGTTTACCGCCTGCAGAAGCCGGGTGTAACGGAATTGCTTTTCTGTCCCGGGAAACTCCAGCACTCCATAATAGAAGGTGGGTTGCAACAGGAAACTTAGCTTCAATCCGGCAGGCTCGGGCTCAACTTGCAGTTCAACCTTGGTGAAACGCTCCGTGCGCTTCAGAGCATCAATACTGGCCTGTACCTTGGCGGTGGAATAGGGGGTGCCGGGCTGCTGCTGCTGCACCAGGGCGCCGAATGAGCTGACATCAATATGAGGATTGGCAACCAGTTCGACAGAAGCAACTTTCTGGCCTTCGTAAAGCTGTGGCGCATCGGTATAGACAGGCGCCGTCAACTGCGCCCAAAGCGCTGGTGAAGAGAGCAGAATTATCCCAGCCAGCAGAACTCGCATCGATTTTTGATTTTCCGGAATCCAGGAGACAGGGGTATCTTCTGAATCGTAAAAAGAGCACTGACCGGCAGCTACGCGCCTTCGCCAATTTCCTCTTAATGTACTTGGAGTGTGAACGAGGCAGAGAAGATGTCTGGAACGAGGGAAGCTCTTTCCCCGGGCCTCTTTGCGGGACATTTTTTTATACAGCGGCTGCAATAAGGAATATAAAGATGAGCCAGCAGCTTTCACTGGCAACCGGCGACTGGCAACTGGCAACCGCCTTATGCATTCGCCCTGGCGGGCGGCGGCATGTTAGGCTTAGTGCTTCACAATATTCTGAATTGCTTTCAGCCTAATTCATGGACAATCCCGGTTTTTCTCACGTTGATTTGCAGGCAATCGCCAGACAATTAATGTTGGAGAACGGCTTTGAGCCGGATTTTCCAGCGCCCGCGCAGCAGCAGCTCGCGCAACTGCAGGCCCATCCGCCGCAAATTGCCGCGGATGGAAACATTCGCGACCTGCGCAACCTGCTGTGGTCTTCGATTGATAACGATACCTCACGCGACCTTGACCAGATCGAGGTAGCCGAGCGCCAGCCCAACGGACAAACCAAGGTCATGGTCGGAATTGCAGACGTGGATTCTTTTGTCCCCAAAGGCACGCCGATTGACGGCCATGCCGCCAAAGAGACCACCACGGTTTATACCGGGATAAGAAATTTCGCGATGCTGCCGGAGCAGCTTTCCACCGAGGCAACTTCGCTGCTGGAAAACCAGGATAAGTTCGGGATCGTCATCGAGTTTGTGGTCGACCAGAACGGCTGCATCAGTTCAGAGACGGTGTATCGCGCCATTCTCCGCAACAAGGCGCAGCTCACTTACAACGCAGTGGGAGGATGGCTGGAGGGCAAATGCCTGGCGCCGCCCAAAGTGGCGGCCTCGACCGATCTGCAGGCGCAACTCAAACTGCAAAACGAAATAGCCCAGGCGCTGAAGACGGAACGCTACCGGCACGGAGCGCTCAATATTGATACCGTGGAAGTGCGTCCGGTGATACTGAATGACCAGATCGTCGATGTCAGCAAGCAGGAGAAAAACCCGGCCACCGATCTTATTGAAGATTTCATGATTGCCGGCAACGGGGTGGTGGCGCGCATGCTGCAGCATGTCTCTTCCATCCGGCGCGTGGTAAAGACGCCCGAGCGCTGGAACCGGATTGTGGAACTGGCGGCACAGAGCGGCACGCAACTGCCCAGCCAGCCTGATTCCAAGGCATTGAATGATTTCCTGACCAGGCGCAAAGCCGCCGATCCCGATCATTTTGCCGATTTGTCGCTGGCTGTTATCAAGCTGATGGGGCCTGGCGAGTATGTTTTGGAGCGTCCGGGCGACCCGGAGGTGGGGCATTTTGGCCTGGCTGTGCAGGACTACACGCACTCTACCGCGCCCAACCGCCGCTTCGCCGACATGGTGACGCAGAGGCTGGTCAAGGCTGTGCTGGCGAAACAGCCCTCCCCCTATACAGACTATGAGCTGAATGGGATTGCGAGCAACTGCACACTGAAAGAAGACGCTGCCCGCAAAGTGGAGCGGGGAATGAGCAAGCGGATTTCGGCTGTGGCCATGAGCCGGAGAATCGGCGAGAGCTTTGATGCCGTCGTAACGGGAGTGACGCCCAAGGGAACATTCGTTCGCGTGCTCCAGCCGCATGTGGAAGGCTTGCTGGCCCAAGGCGAGAAAGGCGTGGATGTTGGAGACCGGCTGCGGGTCAAGCTGATCAGCACAGACCCACAAAGGGGATATATTGATTTTGCAAGAGCGGCTGGAGTTGAAACAGCCGCTCCTGTGAAAAAATAATATGCTCCGGCAGGACTATGTCGACAGGACTACGTCTCTACATAATCCTGCCTGAAGCTACGCGACTTTTCTGAGGCCGCCGGCGCCGCTGCCGCGACTGCCGGTAATAAGTCGCACCAGCGCCGTGAGTATCACGGCGCCAATAATGGCAACAATGATCGTATAAATCGTGCCCCCCTCAGCCGAGAAGCCGAGGGCCTGCATGATCCATCCACCAATCACTGCACCCACAATACCGATCACAATGTCCATCAGCGGGCCGTATCCGGCGCCGCGCATGATTTTTCCAGTCGCCCATCCCGCGATGAGGCCCACAATAATCCACCAAAGAAGATGCACAAAACCTCCTGGTCTTCGTTTTGTTTTTCGTCAATAGATAGGTTGCTACACCCGCTGGATTGGTTGGCTCTACGCAGTACTCATTACTCCGTTGTCGGTACTCAGGTTGATTGCTGTGCAATTCCGCAGTTTAGAAAATTCCAGCACGGATAAAGCCGTGCCTTGACGGTCTGTGCTGCTGCACATGAATCATCCAGCTCTCCCGATCTGGGAATGTACTCTGTTACTTTGTTTTCGGGTTGTGACTCGCGGCGGGGCAACGAGGTATGTAACACGTCATCTAACGAAAGATACAAGGAGGATTACCTAAATGAAATTAGAAAACCTTAATGAACTTCTAGTTGAACAGTTACAGGATTTATATTCGGCAGAAGACCAGATCACCGAGGCACTCCCTAAGATGGCGGAGGCAGCCTCTTCCCCGGAGTTGAGGCGCGCATTCGAAGAGCACCTGCGCCAGACCGAGGGCCATATCGAGCGGCTCGAGAAATGTTTCGAGAGCCTCAACCAAGAAGCCGAGGCCAAAAAGTGCAAGGGCATGCAAGGCCTGCTCAAAGAAGGCGAAGAGATGATGGATGAGGCTACCGAACCCGAAGTGCTGGATGCCGGACTCATTGCCGCGGCGCAACGGGTGGAGCACTACGAGATTGCCGCCTACGGCTGCGCTCGGACCTATGCTCAATTGCTGGGACTGAGTGACGTCGCCAATTATTTGCAGCAAACCCTCGATGAAGAGAAAGCGACAGACCAGAAACTGACAAACCTGGCGGAATCCATCAACGTAGAAGCCAAAGCAGCGTAAAGACAGTTGCTGAGATGCAAACCGCAAAGCAGGCAAGAAAGCGGGCCTTGAATGGCCCGCTTTTTAGCTTCAGAGTACAACGCTTTTTCTTCGCCCCAAAGCCAGGCAAAGCGGCTTTTCCGGACCCTCAATCAGCAGCCCGAGCAGAGCTGAATTTTAATTTAAATTTAATCATGAAGTCCTATAATTCATCTAACAATCTAGTTTATGGGGTGAATAAAACCAAGTCGAAGTATTGGCCAAGGACATTGGACCTTCGTTCCGATGTATGCCAAACGGCCCTTGCGAACACAATGAAAAGAAGCAAGGAAGCCGTCACGCGGAGTCGGGAACTCATCGTCATGTCCAAGGACATGTTGAAGAGAATTGATAAGGGCAGGAAAATCAATAAGAGCAGGAATTTTTAAGTTCGTGTTGGATCCATTCAATCTTTTCGACATCCTTAGGTTCAAGCTTAAACTGGGGCAGTTGGTATCGGCCCTCGGGCTCACTGTTATGAGTGCGCACGAAGAGCGCGTTGCGGAAAAAACTCAATTTCTTGTAATTCCGACACCAAGCGCGGAACCCTATTGTGTCGAGAATGTATGCTGGGTCCTTAATTAAATTCTTACCCAAAGCAGCCAGCCTCAAAGGCCAAATATTAAGCTTATTTTGGCACTGGATAAATTCGTGGCCTGACACCACGTGCCCTTAGTTTTTCATTTTTGTTTTTTTGTCCGGCGCGTGCTGTTCCTGGCGGCCTTGGATTTTTTACCGGGATTTGACTTGAGTGTGTGCTGTTTCGAATTGCCCTGCGAACCGGTGAAAGCAGGAGTAAACATGACCAGCACCGATCCGAACTCGTCTTTCGCCATAGGCCTGAAGTAAATGTTCATGTGGTCGCGGGCCGAGGTTCCCTTGAGCGTAACGCTTTTAGCAACCACAGACTTTGTCTTAATCAGGGCGCTGCGATAACGGCGCAAGAGCGCATTGCTGGTTTCTTTGGGAATTGGAAGCCGGCTTAGATTCAGGCCCACCGTGGAAGTGGTTTCAAAGCCAAACAGCTTGCGCGCCGCCGTATTCCAAATCACGATATTCTGGTCGCGGTCCATGAGCATCATGGGCCAGGGAAGGTTTTCCAGGGTCTCGGAGTAGCGGGCATTGGAGGCGTCTAATTCCTTGCCGCGCAAATCCATTTCCTCATTGGTGGTCTCCAGCTCCTCGTTCAGCGATTGCAGCTCTTCGTTGGTGGTCTCAAGTTCTTCATTGGTGGATTGCAACTCTTCGTTGGTGGTTTCAAGTTCCTCGTTGGCAGACTGCAGCTCCTCGTTGGTGGTTTCAAGTTCCTCGTTGGCAGCCTGCAGCTCTTCGCTCGTGGTTTCCAGGGCCTCGATCGTGCTTTGCAGCTTCTCCTTGTGGGTGACGTCTTCCATGCAAATCAAGGTCCCCGCCCGGCCCTTATTCTTTTCAGCCATGATGGGGCGGATGGTGAGGGCGATCTTGTGGTCATTGGAAGCGCTACATTCCAGGCGCGCCTCGGCGTTCGATGGACGCGTGGATTCAACTTTGGAGACCAGGTCGGGGAAGTGCGCCGCCAATTCACTTTCGGCCAAAGGCTTACCCACAAGCTTCTTGCCGGAAAGGCGCAAAAGAGCCAGCGCCGCCTGATTTTCAATCATAATAACGTCGGTGGCATCCAGGACTACGATGCCAGGGTCGAGGGTTTGCAATAAGGCGTTGTAGTATAGCTTCAGCAGCGAGAACTCTTCGTGGGTTTTGGTTCTCAAAATATCTTCCGGCTGGCCGGGCATTGCGGTCTCCTTTTCATGAGAGACAGGATCGATACGTTCGAAAAATCTCCACTTTGAATCGATCGGACGAAAGAGAGACGCATTGCGAAGCTGGGACTCTGATCTGCCCAGGAATAAAACTCCACCGGGATCAAGCGCATAATGCAGCCGCCTCATAATATTCTCCTGCGCGGCAGAATCAAAGTAAATCAGGGCATTGCGGCAAATCAAGAGCTTTATGTGAGAGATGGGGGCATCAGAGCTGAAGTTGCTCCTGCCGAAGACCACGAGGCGACGGAGATCGCGACTGATGCGCACGAGCTTTTCGCCGGTGAAGTATTTCTCGCGCAGCTCCTGGGGCAACCGCTGCACCGATTTGGCAGGATATTCGGCCCGGCGGGCTGTGTTCAAGGCATCTTCATCAATATCGGTGGCATAAATTTTTATGTCGTAATCCTGGATTTTAGGGCCGAAATGTTCGGCGATGGCGATGGCGGCCGAGTAAGCTTCCTCACCGCTGGCGCAGCCGGCGCTCCATATGCGAAATGAGCCGCCGGGCCGCAGATCGCGGGTAAGGCGGGGCACAATGTTCTTGCGCAGAACCTCCCAGGCCGGCGGGTCGCGGAAGAACTCTGTGACATTGATAAGGATGGTGTTAAGCAGCTCATTGGTCTCGCCGGGATTTTCACCCACAAATTCGATATATTCCCCGAGGTTCCCAATTTTCAGTTGGAACATGCGGCGCCGGATGCGGCGGTCGAGAGTGCTGTACTTGTACCCGCGCAGTTCGAGGCCGCGCTCCACCGCAAGCTGCGCTAAGAAATCTTTGAGGGAAAGATCAACCATATAGTTTCGGAGAGCCTGCATCGTACAGACTCATTAGGGCAATGCTCAGCTTGCCCACAGGCAAGATGTGATCCACGCAGCCGGTGGCTATGGCAGAGGCAGGCATGGAGGCAAACTCACTTTCAGCCGGATCCTGGGCCATGGTGACGCCGCCGGCTTCCTTGATGGTGCGAATTCCAGCGGCGCCATCTTTTAGAGACCCGCTCAGGACAATGCCAATACCGCGGGAGCCATAGACTCCCGCCACCGATTCGAAGAGCAAATCAACCGAAGGCCGGGAAAAATGCACCAGGCTGGTATGCGCTAACTGAATCTTGCCGGGGCCGATCAGCAGGTGCTCATCGGGCGGCGCGATATAGACCCAGCCCGGCAGTATGACTTCACCGTGCTCGGCCTGTTTTACGCGCAACGCGGTATAGCGCCGCAACAGGCTTGCCAAAAGACTTTCCCGCCTGGGATCCAGGTGCTGCACCACCAGGATGCTGCTGGGAAATTCGGCCGGAAGCGGGCGCAGCAGCTCGGCTATGGCGTGAAAGCCCCCCGCCGAAGCGCCAACGGCCACTACGTCGAAGCGGCGAGAGGTGTAGTGGTTGCCCCTTAAAACCGGGTTTTTCTTCCTGGGTTTCAGGGGCTTTCTGGACTTGGATCGGGCCACAAAAGACAGTCTAACGCACCTCGGTTGGCAAGCGGATAAACTTACGATGGTGAGTGGCATCATAACCGTATAACGGCGCACATGCACATTACGCTGCACACTCGAATGCTGCTGGCCAGGACACGCGTTTTACGCGAAGCACAGCAGGCCTTGCTCAAAGAAATGAAGTTGAGCAGACGCCATCTAAGAAGTAAACGCCTCAGGGCACATTGCCTGCGAAACGCGTGGCGAAACAGAATCCCCGGGAAACAATAGCGCAGCTTTCAATGAGAACGGGAATCTACTACCGCGCTGCAATTACTGGCTATCGGTGTCCAGGCAGGCCGGCGGGCTTTCTCGATACGCCTGGAGTTTCAGCGCGAGCCTGGCTCTAAATTCCGCGTGAGTCCTACAATCCAGCTTCTAAAATTCGACTATTTTGCATTCAAGAAATTGAATTGATTTGCTCCTCGAGAAGTGTATCCTTAAAAAAGATAATCCTTGATCGCGGAGGTAGTTGACTGGTGATCACTTTAAAAATTACCTGTCACTCGAAAACGCGATTCACGAGATTCGTCGTTTGCATCAATTCTTTATCGGCAACCTGCAACTTGCGCCAGAGTTGAATGATCTAAATATTGGCAGCTGGGGTTACTTATGGGCCAGAAAGAAACGATCCTAAATTCATGGAAAGAAATTGCCGAGTATTTGGGGCGGGGCGTGAGGACCGCGCAACGATGGGAGCGTGACTTGGCCTTGCCGGTGAGAAGGCCCCGGGGGAGAGAGCGCAGTGCCGTTGTTGCCGTTTCCAGCGATATTGACGCCTGGCTGAAGCGGTGTCCGATACATGATAGTGCCAACAAGAAACTGCTCTCGCCCGAGCTCAACTCCCCAAGTTGGGTGATCACCCACCAGAATACTCAGACACTTCGGCAGTGCTCAAAAGCGCTGCATGATCGAGCTCTGCAATTGCGGAAGACACTGCAGCGCGCAATGGAACTGGCTGGGCAACGAAGTTTAGCCCCGGAGTTGGTTCGCAATAGCGCCAACGGGCTGCAAAGGCGCGTGCCGGGCGCGTAATGTCCCCGCTTGGCGGGACGACATACAAATCCGCCCACAGCCTCGAGTTTCAATTTGCACCCGTGTTTCCGGATGGGCCATCTCGCATATTTGATTGGATTCAGGTTCAGTGCCGGAATGGTGGTCGCAGATAGTAGAATTTAGCCAGGGGACAGATTGACCCTGCTTCCCGCCACGTGTTAGCGTAGCCCTCTGTGAGATTTCCCGCTCATCATCCGCGCATGGTAGACGATTTGCATAGCATCAAAGACGACATGACCGCTTTTATCGAGGGCCATGGACTCAAGCGCTTCCACGGGTATGTGACCGAAGAACTTTCTACCGTGAATTGGGAGGCAGGCGATAACCCTGATTCCTGGAAAGATTTTGTCGAGCTCGCCAAGGCCGGGGGCGCAACTTTTCTGACCATGAGCGACGTGGTGCTCGATAAAGAAGAGCTGGATTTTCTCATCGAGCGCCTGCGCAACGGCGGATATCCCAGCGATGAAGACCAGGAAGAGGCGCGCATGCTGCGCGTCTACAACGGTAAAACCGGATTCATCCAACTGGGCTGGCCCTGCCAGGGAGTCGTGTTTCTCTACGAAATCTCCACCGAGTGGTATGACCGCTACCAGCGGCTGATGGACCTGGCCGATGAGATCGGCGGCTTCGTGATTGATGACACGGAAGAGTGACCGCATTGTCAGGGCACGGATTTATCCGTGCCGCAAAAGAAGCACACATCCTGCGGCTTTAGCCACCGAGGTTAGATGTCCAACCCCGTAATCGCTCTTCGGGCTTCTCGATGGAACACCCCGTTGCCCATCGGCATTCGACCTCAGAGCCTAAAGGCACATATTCGGCTTATTTTCGGCACGGCTGAAGCCGTGTCCTGACATTATGTTGCTGCCGTACATGAATAATCCAGGCGCATAGGCGCATTGTCTTTGTTTTCCACAGCGTCATAATCACTCCCTTGCTGTAATCTATTGGCTTCATGCAATGGAAGCTGAAGCCGCCGGATTTTACCGCTCTGAAACAATTAAGTTCACAAGCACAAGTTTCGCCTCTAATCGCGAATCTACTGGTGCAGCGCGGCATCACCACCACAGAGCAGGCGCAATTATTTTTGAAACCGGAATTGTCGCATCTGCACTCGCCTTACCAGATGTTAGGAATGAAGATCGCCGTCGAGCGGCTGCGCGCGGCCCTCGAGCGCAAAGAAACTGTGTTGATTTACGGCGACTACGACGTGGACGGCACATTAGCGGTGGTGATCCTCAAGACTGCAATTGAGCTCTGTGGCGGCGTCGCCGATTTCCATGTGCCTCACCGGATCAAAGACGGCTACGGCATGAAGAACGATGTCATCGAGCAGGCCGCGGCCGCCGATGTGCGCCTGATCATCAGCGTAGATACCGGCATACGCGCCTTTGCCGCTGCCGAGACCGCGCATCGGGTTGGCGTAGACCTGATCGTGACCGATCACCATCTTCCCGAAGTGGGAGAGATTCCCAAAGCCCTAGCTGTGCTGAACCCGAACCAGCCGGGATGCGAATATCCTTACAAAGAATTATGCGGGGCGGGCGTCGCCTTCAAGCTGGCGCAGGCCCTGCTCGAAGGCGCAGGACTCGAGCGCCTGCTGCCTTCATTCATCAAGATGGTCGCCATCGCCACCATCGCAGATGCGGTGCCGCTCACCGGTGAAAATCGCGTTCTGGCGAAGCTCGGCCTTGAAGGTTTGCGCAAGCGTGCGAATGCCGGATTGCAGGCGCTGTTTGAAGTCGCAGCGGTAGGGAAGAACGGAGGCGCGCCCACTGCGTCCGATGTCGGGTTTCGCATCGCTCCCCGCCTCAACGCCGCTGGGCGCATGGATGTAGCCAATGATGTCATCACCTTATTCACGACTCGCGAACCGGCCGAGGCACAAAAGATTGCCGCCAAGCTCAACCAGCTCAACGCCGAGCGGCAGAACGAAGAGGCGCGCATCGTTCGGGAGATACAAGAGCGTCTGGATGGCGATGCCGCGCAGCGCGCGCCTTATTGCCTGGTTCTCGATGGCGATGGCTGGCATCGTGGCGTGATTGGAATTGTTGCCACCCGTGTGGTTGAGCGTTACGGCCGTCCTGCTCTCGTGTTGGCGCGCGATGCTGAGAATGGCGAAGCCTATGGCTCCGGACGCTCGATTGCCGGGTTTCATTTGTTACAGGCCCTGGAAGAGCCGGCTTGCCGAAAGCTGTTCACGCGCTTCGGCGGCCACGCCCATGCCGTAGGTTTCTCGCTGCCCAGCGAACACATTGCCGAGTTGCGCGCCCAGATGGGCGAATATGCCCGGCGTCATCTTACGGATACGGATTTGCAGCCTTCGTTAGAGATAGATATGGAAGTCAAGCTGGATGAAATCACGCTCGACCTGTGCCGCGAGCTGCAGCAACTGGAGCCCTTTGGCCAGGGAAACCGTGAGCCCGTTCTGGCCATCCGGGATGCGGTTTTGCTGCAAGTCCCCAAGCTTTTGAAAGAGAAGCACTTGAAGTTGCGGGTCGGCTCCGGCAATGGCAATCATCGCGGGTATGACGCCCTGGGATGGCGCATGGCAGAGCGACTGCAGGCGGAAAGTCTGGCTCCCGGTGAGCGTTTGAATATGGCTTTCACATTGGAGGAAAACTGTCATCCCGACTTCGGCGGCCCGCAGATGGTTCTGCGGGACTTTGTGAAGGCGGAAGTCGCGGCCGTAGCCGGTTGAATTCTGGCCGGGGCTGAAGCCCAAATCTGTAAGAACCTTTACCCCCGGCTAAAAGCCGGGGGCTCCCACCGTGCGTCGCAAGCGACGCAATGAACACAACTTCCCAATAAAACATAACTTAATGCAGGGCATCAATAGGCCCATTTTCCAAAGCCCATTTTCTTCCGAGCTAGCAGCTAGTAGCTAGAAGCTATTCTTTCCTAGCAACCGTCTGGCCGCCAATTGCACTCCAATGAGCAGAGGCTCTGCTGTATGGCTCTCCCACGTAGCATCGAAGAAAATGAAATTTCCCCTGAGTTGCGCCGCGTCTACGCGGATATCCGAAAAAGTTTCGATGTGCCCCTGGTGCCCACGCTTTTCAAGGTAAGCGCCAGCGTGCCCGACTATCTGCGCCTGGTATGGTCCGATCTGGGTGAGGTAGCGCGCTCACGCGAATTCCAATCCGCAACCCGCGCCCTGGGCGAATACGCCTATTCGCAGGTGGTGAGCAGCGACTGGCGCATGAACGACCAGCACAAGGCCATGGCCGGCCAGGGCTTTTCTTCAACAGATATGGAAATGCTGGGCGCCGTGGTCTCGACCTTTACCCGTCTTACTCCGCAGATGGCGTTGTTCAGCCGGCTCATGCAGCTCGGCTACTCGGGTGGGCAGCGCGGAAAAGTTTCCGACGGCAAGCAGGCCTCGGCGCTCTCCCGCATGATCACCCTGCACGTTCCCGGCGAACGCGACATCGGATTGCGCGCCTGGCTGATCTATGCCGATATCAGGAAAACCACCGGCTCCAAACATATCTTCAGCCTCTTCCGCCTGTTGTCGCCTTATCCCGGTTACCTGGCCTCGGTATGGATCGATGCCAAGCGCCTCTTCCAGGAGCGTTCCTTCCTGCGCGCGCGCGACGAGGTCATGGCACGCACCCGTGCTCTGCTGACCGGCCTTCCCGTAGGCGACCATCGGCACATGGCGCGAAACATCACGCCCAATCAGTGGCGCGACATTGAAGAATCGATGGATAGCTTCGTGCGTCTCCTGCCGCAATTCGTTCTTTTCAATGCGGTATGGCAGCGATCGTTTACCAGGATGGGAAATCTACAGAAGGTGGCGTGAGGAAAGCATTTAGCACTTGGCACTTAGCATTTGGCCCTTAGAAATTTAACCAGCTACCCTCAAACCCTTTGTGCTAGTGCATAGGACAGCGGGAGCCTGTTGATTGACTTACAGACTGTTAAAGGGCCAAATGCCAACTGCTAATTGCTAAGTGCTGCTTTACCCCGGCGGCCACACTAACATCCTTCCACCCAGCAAATGCAGATGCAGATGAAAAACGGTCTGCCCCGCACCTGGACCTACGTTGTACACCGTGCGGTATCCATTTTCGATGTTGCACTGCCGCGCGATTTTGGCAGCGACCAGGTGGCAGTAGCCGATTAACTCGGCGTCTTCGGGCTTGGCATCTTTCAGGTCCACGATATGCCGCTTGGGAACAATCAGGACATGCGTGGGCGCCTGCGGATTGATGTCCTCGAAGGCGAAGGTTTGCTCATCTTCGTAAACTTTTTTGCTGGGTATTTTGCCCTCAATGATTTTGCAGAACAGGCAATCGCTCATGGCAGCTTCACGCTTTCTCTCCAAATTAAAGTAGAAATTATTATAGAGGAACCCCAAAAAAAGCACTCAGCAGTCAGCTCTCAGCACTCAGCCAGTGAAGCAGCATTTAGCACTTGGCATTTGGCCCTTAGAAATATTCGTGGCCTCCAATGTTGACTGGCCGAGAACCTGGCTTGCTATATCTCGATTTTTATTCTCACCCGCTACAGCCGTCTAGGGGCTAAATGCTAAGTGCCAAATGCTAAATGCTTGCTTAGTGGCTGAGTGCTGAATGCTTCTTTTCAATCAATCCGCACCAGATAAATTCCACCTTCGGGCGTCGTGTTTTCCCGTGCGATCTGCTGGGCTCGCTGCTTATCGTCGTTGAGCACGCGTACGCGCACCCACCAGTCGCGGCGCGGGCCTTTGAAGTCGAGCACCTTGGCCGTGCGGTAACGGCGCTCCAGTTTATCTTTCACCTGGGTTGCGGTATTTTCATCGCCGAAGCCGCCAATCTGCACCTCCCAGCGTCCGCCGGTGTTGAGATTGGCTGGCGCTTGCAGCACTTCGAGCTTCACCTTGGCGATTCCAGGATGGTAGACGCTGATGCGCCTGGCGGCTTCCATGGAAAGATCAATGATGCGGTCGGCCACGAACGGCCCCCGATCGGTGATTCGTACCGTCACTGACTCCCGCGTTGCCAGGTTGGTCACGCGCACCATGGAGTTCAGTGGAAGGGTAAGGTGGGCGGCGGTGAGCTGGTGCATGTCGTAAATCTCGCCATTCGACGCCCTGTGTTTGTCATAATCCGGTCCGTACCAGCTCGCCAGGCCGGTTTGCATGTAAAGGGGCTGAGTGTTGCGCCGTACCGAAGGCGCAATCGCACCCGAAGTAGGCGAACTGTTTTCTCCTGAATCGGACTCAGGAACAGAGGAAGCGGAGATCGAAGGCGCCGTGGGAACAGACGCCTGTGCTGGTCTCTTTTCGCCGCATCCCGCCAGCAAAACCGCTACCGCGGTCAGCACAAGGATTCCAGGCAGATAACCCGGCTTCACGAATGGATTCACGTTCTTTTAAGATGCGGAAACAAAAAGCAGAGCAGCTTGATTATGGCCGCTCCCCCGCGAATCGGTCAATTGAGCAATGAGATTCCCTAAAACAGAACCAAAATTGCTACGGATGCGAGTATCCAGCGTGGCGCCTTTTCGCATCTTATTGTTCTTGTAAGTAATAGAAAATATGACTCCTCTTACGCCGAAAAAGACGTAAGGTGAAAAATTGTAAAGATGTAGTTTTCGCATGCTGCGGGACTATTCGGAACGAGATTTTTGGTCTATAGTGTTCCTAATTCCCGAACCCAATCGCCTGGCAAGCTGCATTATTCATATGATACGGATCGGTATTGTGTTCGGGATGAGCCTGGTTGTGTCGCTCATGTGTTTTGCCCAAGGTTCTGCCGCTGCGGCAGACCCCCGAAACCTTACACCCAAAAATTGCTGCCATATCGCTTTAGCTGAACAAACCCGGCCGCAGCTTTCTTTTGCCGCCTGCCATGCGTCGCAAAGGGAGGGCCAGAAAAAAGAAGACCCGTCGCTCACGCTTGCCGCATTGAAATTGCCTCAATCTTTGGCTGATACAGCCAGTGAAAATGCTGTGAGCGTCGAAAATGGTCTACCGGAAGCCCCATCGGGAGGAAGTTATTCTGCGTCATCGTTGCCTGATGCTGCCAGCAGTACCCGCATTGCGCTTACCCAGAACGGCTCGCCGGCCGGCAGAGATCGCGTGCCCGTGGCGGTGTATCCCATCATATTTCCCTATACACCAAGAGAGAAGTTTGGGCTGTTCGTGCGCGATATTTACGATCCTTTCAATTTCATGGCCGAGGCCTTCAATGCCTTATGGGCACAATCGCAGGGCGACCCGCGCGCCTATGGCGGAGGCATGGGCGGCTACGGAAGAAGGCTAGGGGCCATGGTCGGCACCGATATTGTGGGCGAGTTCACGGGAACATTTTTGTTCCCTTCGATCCTGCACACCGATCCGCGCTACTTTCGCATGGCGCGCGGTTCCTTGAGACGGCGTTTCTTCTATGCTGTCACCCGCCAGCTTATCGCCAAGAGCGACTCCGGCGACGATACCTGGAATGCCTCAAGATTTCTCTCCGGCCTGGCCACCACCGCCGTCTCTGGCAGTTACTATCCTCACCGCGACCGCAGCTTTCCCGGCATTGTGCAGCACACCCTGGTGAATATGGGCTTCGATGCGCTGGATGACTCCTTCCGCGAGTTCTGGCCCGACCTCGCGCACAGGTTGCACCTTCCCACTTTTGTAATTCGCCGCACCGCTGATCCTACATTTATCGATCCCATGGATCCGCAGCCCATGCCGATTACCGAACCGGCAAATCCACGGGCCACCCCATCGCCGACAGATAAGAAGGCCCCGGGACTCCCCCAGAACTTGCAGTAGCCAAGCCCAGCAGCTAGAATCGCGCCCATGCTTCGTGCACGTCGTATTCATCACGTCTCTATTCTTGTTGTCTTCAGCCTCTTATTCGCGGGTTGCACCAAGTGGCCCGAGAAGGCCTCCGCCTGGTCAAACGCCACGGGCGCAGAGCAGTTCGAGCGCCTCTGGTGGCAGGATGTAAAGGAAAAAAACTGGGACGAGGTTGAAAGGCATCTGGCGTCTACCTATGTCTACCAGACGTCGGGGATGGTACGTGATCGTGATGCCACCATGGAGCACTTCAAAAAGCTGGAAATTACCGACTATGCGCTGGGTAATGTGGAACTGCATCCTAACGGCGATTCCGTGGTGATTACCTACACCATGGATTTAAAAGGCGTCTACGATGGCCAGTCTCTGCAATTGTCCCAAACCCGTATGATGTCGGTATGGCAGCAACAAAAACAAGGCTGGGCTGCGATTGCCCACGCCGATTCTTTTTCCATGCAATAGAAATTTCATTCAATGCCAGCGGGTGGTGAAGTTGGTTTGGATGGTGCCACCGTAGGCCGAGGTGAAGCCGGGCACATCGCTGGTAGATTCGGGCCCATCCAACGGTTCGGCGGTAATAATGTACGAGTCTGCCGGGACCCCCTGAATCAAATAAGTGCCGTCGGGTTTGCTTAAAGTGCTGATAGGTGACTTGCGCAGGTTAAAACTAGTGGGAAAGGGAAGCGCGCTGCTGGTAGATCCGGCATAAACGTGCGCGCCGAAAACCGCTGCGTTGCTGCCCAGCATTCGCACCGTTCCCGCGATGCTGCCTGTAGTCACATCGGCAATCGCCTTCGGATAAAGCGTGGAGATGCCGGCATCATCGTCATAACTCAGGGTATGTTCGCTGGCAGGAGCAAACGGGAACATGATGGCCCGGGTTACGCCGGTGTGGTCCATTCCCAGGAAGTGTCCGGCTTCGTGCGTGGCCACGGTTTGCAGGTCCTGCGTCGAGCCGCTGCCGGTTCCATCCGTAGTGAACTGGACGTTAGGGTTAAAAATAATGTCTGACTTGATAATTTGACCGTCAAAGGCGGCAACTCCGCCATGGCCGTCACTGTGTCCTCGGGTAACGGTTGTGGTGATGGTGACAGCCAGGGTGCCGGAATCTTTGCTGAAGTCGGCATCCATGCAGACAAAGCAGATCAGATTAATGTTGGCCGGAGACGAGGCTTCCGCAGAGACCGAACTGTCTGCGCCGCGAGTGACAGGAACATTCGCGTTGGGCGCCGAAGTCCAGGTATCGAAAACGGCTTGTATCACGCTTGCCGCCGAATTGCTCCCCTGGATATTCGACCCGGTAGCCGGATTCAAATTCCATTGCACGGGAAACCCGGCGAAATTCCAGCGGTTGGCAACTATGTTGTTGCCGACCTTGGTCAGCTCGGGAAGGTGTGAAGAGGCCGGCGGCGGCAGCAGCATGCTTACAGCCGCGAGGGCAGCCACAAGAAGGATACGATGGAAGTTCCGTCCGCTCATTGGCTCAGCCTTTGGGCGCGTTGTATGCGGTTTTCCAGATCATGCAGGGTCATCGGAGTAGATTGCGAAACGCTCTGCTCTCCGGCGGCATTGAGCCATTGCACCTCGGGAACTCCATTGCTCACGCGCACCTCGCCGGAGCTGAGGCGTTCAACGCGGAAGTTGCCCTGCACCAGACCCACAACCACATGAGTGCCGTCTTTGGCTTCGCTGGGGCGGAGAAAGAGCACAGCTTCTTCTCCCGCCGGCCAATAGCGCACACCGGAGACGTGCTGGGTCGTGCCGTCAACGCTGCCCCCAAGTTGTTTCACCACAACCTTGGCGGGCGCCTGGCCTTTGAGGGTTCGAGCCACAGTAAACTCCGTGTAGGTATATATAAGGCTGTGCTGGTCGTTCCACTGCGACCACGAGCGCGTTGCCTCGCCTTGCATGATGAGCGCTGCGTTCTGGGTAAGGGCTTCAACCGGCATGGGAACCATGCTTGTTCCCAGCAACAGGGGAGTGGAAGCGAGGATGAATAACGGCAGCAGATATTTTCTAATCACACGCGTTCTTATTGGACTCATCATTGGATCTCCAATCCGCCGGTGAAGGTGGTGACGTCGCCGTTGGTGGCCTGCAAAATCACCGTGCGCGCACCCAGGGCGGCATTGCTGGCAATCGCTGCCTGAAAGGCGATTCCAGGGATTCCGGTCGTTGATTGGACACCCCGAATTTGTGAAATCCCAATATCGGAAGGGCCAGAGATGGAAACTTGCATGCTGCTGGAAAGTCCCGGCCCGAAGAGCAGAACAGTGACCGTTGAACCCCGCGAGACGATAGTCCCGGTGTTATTGGCCGAACCCGCCGAACTCGTCGTGGCTCCGAGCGCCTGAGCATTGGGCGGCGGGCTCGACGCGGGCAGGGAAACCGCAATATCCATTCCAGAAGCTGCCTGGCCGCCGGCCAGGTTAACGACAGTGGGCGCATTCACGCCGCCGGTGCTGGGTGGAGTGACAGGGTTACTATTATTATTGGACGCCGAGTGAGCGGAGGTTCCGCAACCGCTCATCATTACAATGGCCGTAAACAAAACGACGAAACCAAACAGCCTGCGCGTCATAATCTTAATCGGGAGCGCAATCGAGCGCCGTGTTGCGCGAGAGGGCAGCTCTCTCGCCCAGCGGGATTGCTGCTCCTTCGTATAGAGATGTTCTGGCCAAAGTACATGTTGCTTTGCCAGCCCTGAAGAATAAACTTCAAGTACAATCGAAGCTTTGTGAATCATCCTGGCAACAAAAAATCCAAGAGTGCAGCCCTGCATAAACCGGTTCAGGCTGTGCGCTTTCGCCGCGCTCTCTTGCGCTGGTATGACGCTTACCGGCGCGATCTGCCCTGGCGCGGAGAGCATGATGCCTACAAGATATGGATCTCTGAAATCATGCTGCAACAGACCCGGGTTGCTGTCGTGCTTGACCGCTATGGCCGCTTCCTGTCGCGTTTTCCCAGCCTCCATGCGCTGGCTGCCGCCCAGGTTACCAGTGTTCTGGTGGAGTGGAGTGGGCTGGGCTACTACCGCCGCGCCCGCGCTCTGCATGCCGCCGCCCGAATCGTTGTTCGCGAGCATGGCGGCAAGTTGCCGCAGTCTGCCGAGGGGCTTCGCCACCTGCCGGGGATAGGGCGTTACACCGCCGCCGCCATCGCCAGCATCGCCTTTGGCGAAGTCGTTTCCGTGGTGGATGGCAACGTGGAGCGCGTGCTGCAGCGTTTTTGCGGCCCGAGTTCCATCCGCGCAAATGAGGACTATTGGCGGCGCGCCGGTGAGCTGCTCGATCCGCAGCGTCCCGGCGATTTCAATCAGGCCATGATGGAGTTGGGCGCCACCGTCTGTCTGCCGCGGGCGCCACTGTGTTCCCAGTGTCCGCTGGCACGGTTGTGCCGCGGACGCGCGCAATTGGCAGGCGCCCGAAAACTGCGGCGGCCGGATACGACCGAATCGCGCAAGAAGGTTCGGGCCGCCTATCGCGTGCTGCTGCATCAGAGCTGCGTGTACCTGGTGCAGCGTCCGGCTGACGCCACGCTCATGCCCTCGATGTGGGAGCTGCCGCAGCGCGCTGAGCGTATCCCTGTATCATCGGCTGCCGCATCGAGTGTCCGTCTGCGGCATTCCATTACCAACACCGATTTTGAAATTATCGCCGGCCTCGAACGCCAGGCCTCAAGACGCGAGCTCGTTGGAGCAAACCGCAACCGGCAAGATCCGGGCGCTACGCCAGGGTCGGCGAGATGGGTGCATATACGGCGGCTCAACCGGCTTCCGCTCACGGGACTGGCTCGCAAGATTCTGCGGCGCTTCTCGCTCCTCGATTAAAATAAAATTAATAAGAAGGATTGGAAGGAGACTGATATGCCTGCTTTGAACGCGGGAGCCCGCGCGCCGGAGTTTTCGCTCAACCTGATGGGCCAGGACGGAAAATTTTCCCTGGAAAAAGCCCGTGCCCACGGACCTGTGCTGGCCGCATTTTTCAAAGTTGGTTGCCCGACCTGCCAATTGGCTTTTCCATATCTAGAACGCCTGTTCGCAGCCTACGGCAACGATAAAGCGCAGATTGTCGGGGTTTCACAGGATAACGCCGCCGATACCGCCGCCTTCGCGCAAAAATTCGGCGTGAAATTTCCGATCGCGCTCGATGAGATTGGCAAGTATCTCGCGTCGAGGGCCTACGGGCTGACCAATGTTCCCACTGTGTTCTGGATATCTCCCGAAGGCAAAGTCGAATTTTCCAGCGTGGGCTGGGACAAAAAAGATATGGAGCGGCTCAACCGGTACTATGCCGCTGCCACGGGCAAGCCCGGGATCGAATTATTCAAGCCTGGGGAAAGCATCCCCGATTTCAAACCCGGTTGAGGGACCAAGAGCTGATCCGCGGTCGCGGATGGATTCCCGCTGAAAGAAACGGGGCCAGTTAAAAGAACAAAACAAAAAAGAACGATATTTAAGATTCTCAATGGTTTATTTATAAGTTTGCGAGAGTGATGAAGAAACGCCACCCCTTCGGGTTGTTCGTCTCTCATGTTCCGACGTGGTCTATAATCCTCTGCTGCCTGTAATCAGTTCTGCTGTATTCCTCGGAGGTTCCATGCATCACCGTGCGTGCCTGTTGCTCATATCCATTCTTGTTCTTGTCTCTCCAATCGCCCTCATGGCCCAGACCGCAAAGCCATTGGCTGCAAATATTCCTGCAAATCTGAACAAGACCACCGCTAAAAAGACCGCGGTTGTTGGCGCCCATACGGGCCTGCCCGCCGGAGTCGTGGCCACCATGGACGCCATCAGCGGCGACCGCATTCGCGAGCACATACGCTTTCTCTCGCATGATCTGCTGGAAGGGCGCGGCACCGGCGCGCGCGGTGGCGACATTGCCGGGCAGTACATTGCCACGCAATTTGCTTTGCTGGGCCTCGAGCCCGCCGGGGACGACGGGACGTTCCTGCAAAAAGTTCCGATGGTCGGGCTCACAGCGCAGCCGGATACCAAGTTTGCCATCGTGCATGACGGCCAGGAAGTTGAGCTGAAAGCCGGCGACGAATACGTCGCCACCGATGAGACCCAAAACGCCAGCAGCGATATTGACGCCGACATTGTTTTTGTCGGTTACGGCATCGAAGCTCCGGAGTACAAATGGAACGACTACAAAGATGTTGACCTCAAAGGCAAGGTGCTGATGATGGTGGTCAACGAGCCGCCATCCGATGATCCCAATTTCTTCAAGGGCAAGGCGCTGACCTACTACGGCCGCTGGACCTACAAGTTTGAAGAAGCCGCTCGCAAGGGAGCGGTAGCGGTCTTGCTGGTTCATAAGGAAGGCTTCGACCCCTATGGATGGGACGTAGTGCGCAACTCCTGGTCGGGCGAGCAGTCGCGCCTGCGCGGGGAAGAGGGCCCCAAGTTGAAAGCCGCGGCCCGCATTCACGAAAGCGTGGCCCGCAAGATTGCCGCCATGGCCGGCGGGGATTTTGATGATTGGCTTAAGCAAATCGCCTCCCCCGATTTTCGTCCTATTCCAATACCGTTACGCCTCAAGGCGCATATGGTGACCAAGGTGCGTCCCTTCGAATCGAATAACGTCATCGGTAAAATCTCCGGATCAGATCCCAGGAAAAAAGACGAGGCGGTCATGTACACCGCCCATTATGACCATCTGGGGATTCATCCCGACCAGCCCGGCGACAACATCTATAACGGCGCCATGGACAACGCCTCCGGCTGCGGCATCATCATGGAAATTGCGCGCGCCTTTGCCACGGCGCCGCAGCGCCCGGCGCGCTCTATCCTGATTGTCTCGGTTACCGCGGAAGAACAGGGCCTGCTGGGCTCACAATATTTTGGAGAGCACCCGCCGATCCCCGCCGGCAAGATCGCTTTGGACCTGAACTATGACGATGTTCCCGCGCGTGGCGTCCCTGAAGAGACCGAAGTCGTGGGTTCTGAGCGCACCAATTTCTATCCCGTGGTGCAGCAGACGGCCCAAGAGTTCGGCCTGACCATCATTCCCGATTCGCACCCGGACGCAGGCCACTACTACCGCTCCGATCATTTCAGCCTGGCGCGCGTCGGCATTCCCTCATTTTCCATCAACGAAGGTATGAAGTATCAGGGGCACACCCGCGAGTGGGGCATGGAGCAGGCCGACTACTTCACAAAAAATATTTACCACCACCCCAGCGATGAGCTCCGTCCTGACATGGATTTCCACGGCGACGCCATCATGGCCCGCTTCGGCTTTGCCCTGGGCTGGAAGGCGGCGAACCTGCCGCAATTGCCCCAATGGCAGCATGGCGACGAGTTCGAGGCCGCAAGGCTACAGGGTCATTAATTCATTTAATGTAGAGACATAGCTTGCTACGTTTCTTATGGTTTCACCACGGTGACGCATTACTAATGTAATGTTTGGTCTGTAGGTAAACCCGTGCTAGAGTTTCCCCAGCAACTCTGAGTCACCCCTTGGGTCCGGTTGCAAACAATGCATCCGGATGTGGTCTTCGCTATGGCGCCATTTCCATTTTTACAGCGCGGCAATCTGGCCGATCACGCGCGGCAATTAACGCTGTCCACTTATCAGCCTGCGCTCACGCTTAAAGGCCTGATGACCGGTGTGGATAACGTCCGCTCCGACGTTTTCTTAAGCACTAAGTTCTCCGAAGCCGCCCGCATCCACCTTGATCGCCTGGTCATGACCTATGGCAGCGTGGAAGATTTTGCCGAAGAGCCCATCATCGCTCCCCAGCGTCCCGCCTCGGGTTTGCTGGGGCCAAACAAGCCGCCGCCCTCGCCCTCTGATTCGGGCAAGTTTCGCGCTCTCAAAGGTTACGACCCCGCCGAGTTCCGGCGCATGCTGGTGGATATCCACGTTGCCGGTCTGAACCGCGCCAAGGCCGACAACAACATGGATGTGGACCTCCTGGTCCGCATTGCCATCATCAAATTTCTTCGCGGCGAGCTGCCCGGCCGCTTCAATACTGTTCTCGAGCGCTGCCGCACCCGTCTGAAGGGCTTTGAAGGGCCGCGGACCATCAATCCCGGCAAAGCCATGGAGTTGCGCGAGCGCTTTGCCCGCTTTCAGGTGAACAAAAAAACCATTCTGCGGCGCGCCGGGCAAGATATCTTCCAGACCCTGCGTGAAATCGAAAAGCAGACCCTGGGCAAGATGCGGCGTTCGCTGTTCGGGGGCGAAGAAATTCCCCAGTACGATCTTTTCATGAACCGCCTGCTTTTTACCGAAGACGGCCACGACGATTACCTGAATGCCGAGCACTACGTAATGCTGGGCAACTATGAGCGCGATCCTGACCGCTTCCAGACCTTGCTCTCCTTTGCCTACGAGTTCCTGAAGACTACGGGGGTAGCGCCTGAATATGAAGAGGACGCGGTGCTCGATGGTTTCCTGAGCTCTCCGGAAAATGGACAGGAACTGGTCGCCGGCGGCTCCCCTGAGGAGACCACGCCTCGCGGACGGGCGCAGCGCGCCATCTTGAACGCCTGGGTGGAGCTGCTGGAGCGCCACAACGTGATGGAACACGTGATCGCTTCCTATGAAGTTGTTTCGCTGCTGGGTGAGTACTCGCCTCCCATCAATGCACAGCAGCTCAAGAATGCGCTCATCTCGCGGGCCGAGCGCAAACGCGTGGAATCGCTGTTGAACGAGCATGGCCGCGTCTCGCCCGACAACCTCAACGTGGCCGTAAAACGCATCTCGGGCTACAAAGGCAATGAGCGCGCCAAACTCGCCGGCCGTTTTCTGGGCGACTTTATCCGCTATCACCGCGATCTGCGGCGGCTGGAAGCGGTGAACTCGGCCATGGATGGCATCAACGTCATCAGCAATGAGAAGCTGCGCCAGCTTTCGGCCATTAACAATACTTTGTACGACGTGCTTCTTCCCGAGGAGCAGAAGCCGCTGGAAGAAAAAGTTGTGCACCACGTCATCATCAAGGCCGATATTCGCGACTCGACCACGCTGACCCGCACCTTGTTCGAGCGCGGCCTGAATCCGGCTTCGTATTTCAGCCTGAATTTCTACGAGCCGGTTAACAAGCTCCTGCCCAAGTATGCCGCGTCCAAGGTTTTTATCGAAGGCGACGCCATCATTCTTTCTATCTTTGAGCGCGAGGGCGAGCCCGGCTTCGGCGTGGGGCGGGCCTGCGTGATGGCGCGCGAGATCATCGATGTTGTGCGCGCCTACAATGAACAGTCGCAGAAGGCGGGGCTTCCTATTTTGGAACTTGGCATTGGCATCTCCTACCAGGATTCAGCCCCCATGTACCTGATGGATGGCAGCTCGCAAATCATGATCTCCAAGGCGCTCAACGAAAGCGACCGCCTCTCTTCCTGCAGCAAAGGGGCGCGCAGCCGGCTCGATGGAGCCAGCAGCCTGTTCAACGTCTATTCTTTCCAGACCATGGAAGATTCCTCCGGTGGCTTCGCCAACGAAGAATTTGTGGTCTCCTACAATATCGGCGGTATCAACATCAACCAGGGCGCCTTCGAGAAGCTGCGCCAGGAAATTTCGCTGCAATTGATGGAGCGCAGAATCCACACCGTATGGGACGTGGAAAATGTCCGCCTCTATTCCGGTGTGGTTCCGCTGGGCCAGGGCGCCTTCCGTCGCATCATCGTGCGCGAAGGCAAGGTCGCCCGCATTGATCCCCGCGACTTTTCTTTTAAAGGCTGGACCGATCATCACTACTACGAAGCCTGTTCCAGCCAGGCTATTTATGACCTCATCGAGGCCACCTCCGTCTCCCAAAGCGCCACGGCGGATTAGGTCTGCTTACTCAAACGAAAATTATCCGATGTTGACTCAGAACGGCAGTTTTCGCAGCTTGAAGGGGATATGGATCACGGCTTCCAGATCCACATTGGCGCCATTTTTTTGCGCCGGGCGGAAGCGCCAGCGGGTAAGGGCGATGCGGGCATTTTCGTCGAGGCGCGAATCCACCCCGCGAAGCACTCTCACATCGCCAACGGTACCATCGCTATGGATCACCGCGTATAAGGTCACAGTTCCTTCCACCCGGTCGCGCACCAGGTCTGGCGGATATGCCGGGTCAACTTTTTCCAGCGCAACCGGCGCTGTGAGTTCGCCTTTTTCGGGTCTCTCCTTCAGTTCGGCAAAGCGGATAATCCAGCTTCCGCCGGCCGAAGTCAGGTTCGGCATGTTCAGGGTCAGGGAATAATATCTCTTGCCGTTGAAGACCGTATCTTCAATCGCATTTTCCGGATATTGCCTTGGCTGGTAGGCCGCGGGAGGAGCGACAACCGTAGCCACTTCCTGGGGCTGAGAATTATTTGGCGCGGCTTCTTTCGGCGGCCCTTCTCCTGCCACCGCCGCTCCCGGATTCACAGGGCCGGGACCGACATAAATTCCCGGAGCTCCTGTCCCTGGCTCGCTTCCCAGCCCACCTGTATTTCCCGAACCTGAACCTCCGTTACCGGCACCTCCGGCTTTGATGTCGGGAGTTCCCAGCGCATCTGGCTTGCCCTCCGGAGTTGCCGCAAATTCGCCATGCCGGTTGCCGCCCGGCAGGGTGATTGGGCCATGTACATCCGCCGGATGCAGCCCCAAGGCAATCAATTTCCCCGCGGCTTCGCTGCCGGAACCCCCGGAAATAACCGGTGGGGGCGGTGGTGGATTGGTATCCGGCCCCGGCTTGATTGCCGAAGGCGACTGTGTATTGACGGAAGCAACCTGCTCTGGAACCGGCAGCTTGGGTTCCTCAACCTGCACATCGACCTTAGCCATGTTCATGTCCGCAAGCTTGCGCGGCACAGCGTCCGGAGTCGGAGGCGGTTCAACCACGGAAGGCTGTGGCATGTCTGGCATCTTAAGTTTGGCGATCTCCCGCGCGTGGACCTCTTCCGCCGGTTGAACCACCTGGACGGGCAGCGTGGGCAAAATGAGCTTTGCCGTGCTTCGCGTGACGGCTGGAGTCGCCGGCACTGCAGTGGGGGTCCATACGACAATGTTGGGCAACTGAACATGCTCGGGATCGATCTTGACCACAACCGGATCGACAATGCTCTGCTCATGGTTGTCGGCATTTTGCGGGACTGAAATGATTGGTTGCTTGGCGAAGGCCGGCTCGCCCTTGCGTGCCACCTTCGCCGGGGCGCTCGCTGTCTGCACCGGCGGCAAGTATTCAGAGATCTCGTAATAGGTCAGCGTCTTGTGTTCTGTGGGTGCGTGGATTGGGATGGGCCGGGAGAGCAACACCAGCGTGGGAAACAGATAAACGAGAGCCACGATTCCCAGGTGATAGATAAAAGAAGCCACAAATGGACGCTTGGAAAGCTCGCGATTCACAAAAACGTCATGCCAGAACAGCGCCGGACGCGAGGTCAAGACCAGCGGGGGCGGCGCCGGCCGGAACTGGTCTGTCAGATTGCGCAGGAAGGCCTTAGGCCACGCCTCCCATTGGATCAGCAGCGGCGGCGGAGTAATTACCAATGGGGGGTTGGCTGGCAAAGGAGCGGGCTTGGCATTATCCACCATGCAGTCCGTGCGCTCAAAACAGGGAACAGGTTGCCTCATTATAACTTGGTAAATAGACAGCCGGTCAGCCGCAGTGTAAATTATTTGAGACCCGCAGCCATTTATATAAGAGTTATATATGGGGTTCTATTCTTCCCCTAATTGTGGTTAAGTATGGGAACAAAGACCAAAGCTTATCGGATCAAAAGGAGAGCAATGAAGGCCAAACATCGCACAAAAACGAAAGGCATGCTCGCTCTTGCCTCGGTTCTTTGTCTTTTCCCGGTGGCGGTATGGGCCCAGGCCACGGGACGCGGGGTGCTTAGCGGCGATGACATCTCCGGAATATATTCTTTCCTGCGCGAGGGTGAATCCGTCCAACTCAATGTTGATCACGGCAAGTTGAGCGGATGGGTCAGCAGCTTTGGTTTTCTGGACAGCGATAAAGATACGCTTCTGGACCGCTTCTTCGATAAGGCGACGCTGCAAAACGACCATATCTACTTTCTCTCCCGGCGCATCCACGGTTGCTGGGTGGAATTTACCGGACGCGTCAGCCACGGCGAGGGCCGCGCGCGTGGAAAAGAGGGCTTTTATGTGTTGACCGGGACCCTGACGCAATACACCACTGACGCGGAAACAAAAGTATCGGCGCGCCAGCGTGAAGTAATATTCAAATCTGCCTCTGATCCCACCGTCGCCGAGAAATAAATAAAGTGCTCAGTACCGAATACCGAGTACTGTTCTTATTCGCTGTATTCCAGGTTGCCGCCAAAACGGCTGTGCTGGGTGTGCCCGCTGATTCGTGGATCGACACCAAACCGCCCGCTTAGGCGTTCGCCCGCGCTCCCAATCTGCGCCGGATGTTCCAGGGCCGCTTTAAAATCGCGCAATACGCGTTTCACGCTGCCTTCCAATTGCTCACGCAACGGCTCGGCGGCGCGCGCGAAGATGCTGAAGCGCGGCGCGTAATTCATGGTTACATGCACGAGTGTGTCATTGTCCAAAGCTGAAAAATTGATGCGCCCGCTGTGCTTGGGGCCGCTCACAGATTTCCAGCCAAGGGCCTGGTTGGGAATGTTCTGCACCAGCTCTGCGTCCCATTCAAACCGCTTGCCATACAAGGACATCACCCAGTGGGAGCGCCGGTCAAAATTCTCCACTTGCCGCACCAGAGGAGTGATGTTAGGCAGATTGCTGAGATCAGACCAAGCCGTAAACACTTCATGCACCGGACGGCCAATCTGCAGGCTCTCTTCAATTCTGATAATTCGGCTATTGCGGGCCGAAGCCAGTGCCTGCCAGGAAGCCAGTAATCCAATGCCGGTTGCAACTCCACTGAGTGCGCCTATGCTAAAACCCTTCCAAAAGCTGTTTCTGTTCAAGGGGCCACCTCCTGGCTGGGGCTGCCGCGGCTGCGGTGCGCTGGATGGGGAAACAGATCAGGAAACCATGATGCCTGCGGACACACACTGCGGGACAACCTCTTTACTTGGAACTGATTGCAAGTCTAGGGGTTGCATCTTACCTTGCTGGGAGAAGAGACAACGCAGCTTAAAATAGTGCCCAGCGTCTCGCGGCTATCGTGCCGAGGGCATTCCTGCCCGCACGTACCGGAGATTTGCCAGAAAATTATTATTTAGGATGGTTTGCATTAAACGTACCACTGGGCGAGTGACGCCAATTTAGATAAAGAAGCTAACGGCTAAGAGCTAAAAGCTGTTTCCCAATAAAAAAGGCGGTCTACTGAAGACCGCCTCCGTAGCATCAGGATAACAGGCTACTTAAGAACTCAATCTTGCCGGCGCTTTTACCAGTCCGTGCGACACGCTTGTCGTTAAGAGAGCAGCCCATAAGGAACTGACGGCTGGACGAACCGTGCAAACTAAAAACTTCCCTCCCAAGCCACAAACTAACCCGGGTGCAATGCAATACAGGAATCTGTATCGCATTGCGTTCCCCGAAAATTCTTTTCTCTCTCGCTCTTTTTTTTATTATCTTTGTTATTTGTTGAGCTAGAGCTGCCTGTACAAGTGCACGATTAGGGCCAAAAGTCTCAAAAAGGGAATTTTCAATAACATCAACAAGTTACAGTTAAAGGAAGCCCGCTCAGGGCCAGTCTAACTATGGGAAATGGAAGAAACTAAGAACCCGGAATTTATTTTTTGGGATTTGTCCAGCTTCAATCTCTCCTGCCTTCGCACATACCCCGTGCAACAACCTGCGAATGAATTTGCGTTCAGTCGTGCTTTCATGATGAGACAATTTTTTTACATTCGCGGCGGAACCAAACTCAAACCTGTTACGTCTAACCTAGCGCAACTCATTGTGCCCCTCCAAGCACAGAGAGTGCCCCAGACCCAGGACGGACGCGTCCTGGGTTTGATTCATCTGCATACTCACTGGGGGCGGGCTTGTTTTCCTAAAAGCGCCAACCTGCGCCAAGATGTGCAATCATTTTCATTCTGGGGTTACTCAGCCAGTCTTTTGCAGATCTGCTCCCGCCCGTGCTGATATCCAATTTTCTGAACATCATAGGTTTTAGAAACTTCGGCTTGAGCCCTGGGCAGTTCCTGCCCAGCTTAACGTGAAGAAGGTACAAGGCGCGGCAGAAAGAATCCCGTGTGGCGGCGATGTTCTGCGAAGGCGGCGCCAAATTCCTGCGCCAGCATTTTTTCTTCCGTGCGGGCTTTCTGGTAAAACGAAATCCATGCCAGCAGGAGCGCGGCCAGGGCGCGCCACTCTCCTGAGGCCAGCGCGGTTCCAGCGATCGCCAGCAACAGCCCGGTGTAAATCGGATGGCGCACATAGGCATAAGGTCCACGGCGAATCAGCTCATGATCAACCTTGATGGTTACCTTGCTGCTCCAATTCTGGCCGAGGGCGTACCGCGCCCAACAGGCAAAGGCCATGCCTGCCGCGGTAAGGACCAATCCGATAATCGCCACCGTTTGGCTCTCTGGAACAAACCTGCGGCCCAATGCTCCCCACCGCGAGTAGCGCGTAAAAAGAAGGATCCAGGCTGCTAATAATGGCGCCTGATACAACATGCGTGAACCCACCGATTCCTGTGACTTGACCGCCTTCAGACGCAATGCGGAGAGCAGCCAGATTGCGCAGAAGGTGAGCCAAAGCGCGGTGAATGCATGACCCATCCGGTTGTCCATAATAACCATGATGATAATTGAACCTGGGGAACGGGAGCATTTTTTGCAACAAATCTTGTAGCAAATGCACTAATCAGCTATAACCATAGCAATCAAAATCCCTCAGGGAGAGCTGACAGCAGTCCCCATCAGCATGCTTAAAGCAGGAACACAATTGGGGCCCTACAATATCCTCGGGCTGCTGGGCAGCGGGGGCATGGGCGAGGTGTACCGCGCGCGTGACACCCGGCTCAACCGCGATGTTGCCATCAAGGTGATGCCCGCAGCCATGGCGAAAGACGAAGAGCGGCTGCGGCGCTTCGAGCAGGAAGCCAAAGCCGCTGGGATGCTGAACCATCCCAACATTCTTGCCGTCTTTGATTTTGGCCTCTATGAAGGCGCGCCCTACCTGGTTTCGGAGTTGCTCGAAGGGCAATCTTTGCGCGACCTGTTGCGGAACGGCCGTCCCCCTTATCGCAAAGCCATCGACTACGCTATCCAGATCGCGAATGGATTAGCGGCCGCGCACGAAAAAGGCATCGTGCACCGCGACCTGAAGCCGGAAAATATTTTTATCACCAAAGATGGGCGCGCCAAGATCCTCGATTTTGGCATCGCCAAGCTGACCAAGCCGGACGTTTCCGACGACGAAACCCGCTTCTACGATTCCAACGTCAATACCGTGGCCGGAGCGGTCATGGGCACGCCCGGATATATGTCTCCTGAACAGATCAGGGGCAGGAACGCAGATCCGCGCTCCGACATTTTTTCTTTCGGAACAATTTTGTATGAAATGCTCTCTGGCGCCCGCGCTTTCAGCGGAGAGACCCTTACCGATATCAACGCCTCTATTCTGAGAGACGATCCGGCGGAAATATCGCAAACCGATCCCGCCATCCCTCCCGCTTTGGAACACATCGTGCGCCATTGCCTCGAAAAGAGCCCGGAAGAGCGCTTCCATTCGGCCCGCGATCTGGCATTTGCGCTACAGGGACTCTCCGTGGCTTCTACCCAAAGCCGCGTTCCGCAGAACTCGGTGCAACTCACCCGCTGGAAGCTGCCGCTCTATGCAATTCTGCTCGTCGTAGTTGCGGTTATACTGGGTTTTTGGCTGGGCAAGCGTTTGAGCTATTCGCAGCCTCCATCCTTTCAGCAATTGACCTTTCGCCGTGGCTCCATTCATTTTGCGCGCTTTACCCCCGATGGCAACACGGTCATTTACGGCGCAAAGTTAAATGGTGAAGACCTGGCTATCTTCACCACCCGGCCGGGCAGCCTGGAGTCGCGTTCTTTGGAGATTCCCAAGGCAGACATTCTTTCCATTTCTTCCACCGAGAACATGGCCATTCTGCTGCCCGATGAAAACAACACGCTGGCCGAGGTTCCGCTGGCCGGCGGCGCGCCGAGAAAAAGAGACTCCAACATCCTGTTTGCCGATTGGACGCCCGATGGAACCAACATGGTCGTGGTTCGCGATGCCGGTGTAACTAACCAATTGGAGTTTCCCGTCGGCAAGGTGCTCTATTCCACCGCAGGATACATCACCAACCCGCGCTTTTCTCCCGATGGCAAACTGATCGCTTTTATTGATCATCCCACTCATCACGCCGACAGCGGATCGGTCGTGACCATCGATTCTTCGGGGAAGAGGACCGTCTTGTCCGGCGAATGGTCCAGCGCCCTGGGCCTTGCCTGGTGGCCCAAAGGGGACGAAATCCTGTTCACCGCGTCGAAATCGGGCAACGACCGCCAACTGTGGGCCGTTGACCTCTCACAACATCTGCGCCTTCTGCTCAGCACCCCCGACATTCTCACCTTGCAGGATATTTCCCATGGACGTGTTCTGCTGGCTGAAGACGACGTGCATGCCGAAGTAATAGGAATGCTGGCAGGCAGCGACAAAGAACGTGATTTTTCCTGGCTTGATCTCTCCACCGCTACGGATCTATCCGACGATGGAACCATGTTGTTGATGGACGAATCCGGCGAAGCCGGAGGCAAGAACGCCGCCACCTATCTGCGCAAGACTGACGGCTCCATTCCGGTTCAAATTGGGGAAGGCCAGGCGGCAGCCCTCTCTCCTGATGGAAAGTGGTCGCTGTCGTTCGTATCAGGCTCTCCTCCCAAATTGCTTTTAGAGGCGACCGGCGTTGGCCAGCCAAAAGAGATCACCAACCAGGAAATAAGCTCTTATCAATTCGCCTCATGGCTTCCCGATGACCAGCATTTTGTCTTTGCCGGCAATGCCGCCGACCATCCTGCCCGTCTCTACGTGCAGGATGTCGATGGCGGTAAACCGGTTCCCATTACGCCTGAAGGCATCGATGTCTCTGACATTGGAGGCGGTTTTACCGTCTCTCCCGACGGTAAATCAGTGGCCCTCATGGGCGCCAACGACGATATTTTCATCTATCCTATCGAAGGCGGAACGCCCCAAAAACTGAAGGGCAATACGCCCGGCGACGTACCCATCCAGTGGAGCGCCGATGGCCGCGCCCTTTATCTTTACCGCGGCGGAGACCGCCAGTTCCAGATCTATCGCTGCGACATCGCGACCGGCAAGAGCACTTTGTTCAAGGAGCTGAAGCCCTCAGACCTGGCGGGAATCGATGATATGAATTCAGTCCTGGTGACGCCCGACGGCAAATGGTACGCCTATAGTTATCAGCGCACCCTCTCACACCTGTTCATCGTCGACGGCGTAAAGTAAGATTGAGTCTTGCGAAAACCCAAGAGTATGTAGGCAACTATACGGTTTTGATTGCTACATGCTTACAATCTCTACCATTTCAATTTGCATCTTGTGATTCTGAGCGCCTTTTTTTTGGCGCGAAGAATCCCGAGAGTATCTACCACGCCCATACCGTTTGTGAGGTTTTCTCACGGTGACCCGTACTTAGTTCTGTCGGATGGCCTCCTGCCTTTCGTGCGATCCTTCGGCGTGACCAAATAAAAACCAAAGGCCCGCACTGAGGCGGGCCTTGGTTGCCTTTCCTCAAACTACTGACAACTACTGCTCATCATCCTCACGCAGTTCGGGTGCAACTGGCGTCAAAGTCCCGAACAGGCCATCTTTTTCGCCGTTGATGCCGGCAGTAAAGAACAGTGTGGTGGCCGGGCCGGCGCTGTGATCGTTTCCGAAACGCAGTGCCCACAATCCATCGATCGTCAGGGTTGTTCCGTCGGCCTTCAACACATTTCCCAGGAACCGCCCGGTCAGCGGATTGAATGCCGCGATAGTACCGCCGCGGAAGTTACCCACCAGCAGTGTATGGCTGAACTCGCCGAAGTGCTCCGTGGTCAGCACCACGCCCCAGGGGGCATTGAACCACGGTCCATGCTGCAGGTGGGTCAGCATTCTGCCGTGGGAGTTGAAAACAGCGACGAATCCGAAGCCCGTACCGCCCACCGGGTCGTGCTTGGGAGCGTCCTGCTTGGCATAGGTTACGTAGATGTTGGGTCCAATCGCCTGCACGTTAAAAGGAGCAAAGTCGCGGGGGATGCGATCGTCGTCGAAAGCTTCTTCTGAGATCTTCACCTGTTTGAAGTTGGTATCAAAAACGTCAACGCGCCCGCTGCGGAAGTTGGCCGCGAGGATGAACTTGTTCCCGTCAATCTCGGCAATGGTGGCGCCCTTGTAAACCGCTCCGTTGGCAGCGTCAGGCACCTGCGAGTGATCGACTTTGATGGTTGCGGTAGGGCCGCCGGCCCAGCCCTGAACGGTGCCATCCTCGGTTACAAAAATAAATGCGGCGGGATTGCCCGGCGTCAGCTGGAAGTCGTTGCTTCCGTTGAACATGATTCCTGTCGGGGTGCCAGGCGCTGGTTGGCTGGGAGCATTTGGAACGGCAACGAGGTCCTTCGGCGCATTAATCGGCACGATGTGGACGACGCCGGCTGCGTCGATGGAGTAAAGCGTAGAGGTGCCGCTGTTATTGTTTGAAACCCACCAGGGAGAAGTTGGGCTGGAAACCAGTCCCCAGGGATTCTGCAGATTTGGATCGATGATCGGCGTTTGCCCCGGTGCGCCGGGGACATCGGAGACCAAGTCCGTCTCCGTATAGTGCTGGCCGAACACAAGGGTTGAAAGTACTATGGCGACGAAGCCAACAGCGAGCGGCTTCAAACGTGACAGACGGGGGATATTCATTGAAATTATCTCCTTCAATATTTTGTTGCGGGCCCTTAACGGAGTTACACTGGCAATCCAAATTGGCCAGTTTCATTTTGGTGCAGGCGCGTTGATAAATGAACTGCGTGAACTTATTGCACTCGGCATTCAAGAGACAGCTTGGTAAATCCGCATCTCTGGATGCGACGAATTTGAGTATAGAAAAATGGGCTATTGCGAATTGTCATCCAAATGTCTTTTTTTGGTTAATTAATCTTAAAGAAGGATGTGTGAGATGTGGTCTCAGGCAGCAGCAGGGCTGCCGGTCAAAGCTTTGGATGAATGGATGGATGAATTGCTTTGAAAAGTTGCTCCGGCCGTTTCGTCATCGCCGTTTGCATCTTGTCGGCCTGAGCATTTGACTTGCAGATGCAAGTTAGGACTGAAATGAACAAATTGCATATTGTTTCTACAGCTTTGTCATCCCGACCGGAGCCGCGCACTTTGTTGGGGCCACAACTGTTATTTACATACAGAAAAAACTAAACAGGTCTGATAACGCCGGGGTGTTCACGAAGATGTCACCCCGGCTATGTGTACTTACCAGATCAATTTCAATCCGAACTGCACTTGCCGCGATGTGGTAGAGGTGCTGGTGATCGCTCCCGCCGTGCCTGAGAGCCCGGAAGGCGTAAACACGATCAAATTCGGCGTGTTGAAATTGGCTCGATTCAGAAGATTAAAAATCTCTGCGCGAAACTGCAGGTTCAACCGTTCGCGAATGGATGTCTCTTTCAAAGTGGAAAAATCCCAGGTGGCAAGCCCCGGACCGATCAACGTATCTCTTCCCAGATTACCGTAAAATCCGCTGTTGGCGGGCACGGGAAGAAATGCATTCGGATTAAACCACTGGCCGGGCTTGCCCAGTATCGCCGGCCCGGTGAAGTTTGGGTTCACAAACGGCCGCACCGGATTCCGCGTGTCTCCGTTGTTCGATGGGTTGTAGCTGAGTTGCGGCGTAAAGGGAAAACCGGATTGCAGCGTGACAATGCTATTCACCGACCACCCGCTCACAATGCCATTGCCCCAGCCTCCCAGACTGTTCGCAATTGCCTTCCCGCGCCCAAACGGCAGCTCATAGACGGTGCTGATCACTCCCATATTGCGCACGTCGTAGGTGGCAAGGCCCCAGTCTGCGCGCAAATTGAATGGGTTCGACACCAGTCCTGGCGCGTTTCCGGCTGTTGTCCCATTTAGGGAATCCCCGTCATCAAGTGCTTTGGACCAGGTATAGACACCTCTTACAGAAAGACCGCGACTGAAACGGCGATTCACATCCACTTGCAACGCGTGATAGGAGCTGACCCCGCGAGAGAACCAGGTCCACGTGTTCGTCAGGATAGGACTGGGATTCGCCTTCGGAGTTCCAGCAGGAATGTAAAATGTGCCGGCAGGAATTGGCGCATTCGCCAGGGCCCCCGGAAATGTGCCCGGGTATGTAGCAGGACAGGGCGCTGCCGGACAGATAGTCGGGATGGGCTCATTCGCATCAATGCCAATAACTTCGTGGTAGCCGTGGGACCCCACGTAACCTACAGTGAGAGCGGTATTCGGAGAAAGTTCCTGTTGAACTCTGAGCGACCAGGAGATCAGCGTGGGCGTTTTCAAATTGGGTTGTACGCCTCCAGGGGCCAGCTTTGCGCTTGCGGGCACCGGAGCGGCCGTGTTGATGGGAAGCTGCGAGACCGGCAACGAAGCGATGCTGTACGTCGCATTGAACGGCGCATTCTGGTCTGCCCGGTAACCGAGTGCATCTTGAAGGTCGTTATACATGCCGAACCCGGCCCGCACTACGGTTTTGGCGCCGAAGGGACTCCACGCGATGCCGAGCCGTGGTTGTGGCAGAAATCTCGCATTGTTGGCGGCAAAGTCAGCGCTGCCAATGTGCGGCTGCGTCGAGATCACGCCATTGTTGAAGGTGTAGTTGGCCGCCCGGCCGTGGGCCTCATTCCAGCCCGTGGTGAACTCATCGCGGAATCCCAAAGACAGCATCAACTTCGGCGTCAATCGTATGACATCTTCGGCATACCACGCGCCCAGCAAAGACCGCCAGTTCATCTCGGTGGGCGCGGGATCAAAGAGGAACGTTGATGTCGTCCCTTGCAAAAATGTTTGCAGGCTGGTGAACGTTGCCTGCCCAAACTGGCTCAGGGAGATGGTCTCGTTTGACTGGAAGGGCTGGAGCCATACGCCAACGCTGAACTGGTGGCGTCCTCGCGTCAGGCTGAAGCGATCTTCGATAGTAAATAAGTTGCGGGCGATGCGCAGATTGCTGCCGTTATTGCTTCCCGCCAGCCCGACCTGCGCTTGCGGATTAGAGGCTGCACTGCCTCCAACCACCACCGCGCCAACCGGATGTCCGAGCAGAAAACCGGGAACATTGGCCGCCGGAGTGCCGGGAGTTGGTTCTCCCGTATAAAAATAACCTGCCCGCGAGAAGCCAAAGCGCGCGGTATTCAGCGCAGACGGAGAGAAACTATGCGTTTCTTCCAGGCTGAAGACCTGCTCCCGCAGCGTAACGATATCGGTGCTGTAAGGATCGAGCACCGTGGCCGTGACGTCGCCGCCGTCGTCGATTGTGTAAATGCCCGAAAGCGAATCCCGGTTGGTGAAGATGTGGTCAAGTCGTACCGTCCCAAAATCCTCCCGGATGGTTTGCAAAGGACTGCTGAAAAACTCCGCAATGCCGTTGAAGTCAGGAGTTCCAGGCAGCGGAGCGGGCCACAAGTTGAGCAGTGGCTGGACGCTGGGCACGGCGGAAGCGCGCGAAGCCGCATCGGGAACAAATGCCGCGGATGTCTGGTGCAAATTCTGTCGAAATCCCTCATAGTTCGCGAACACAAAGGTCTTTTCGGTCTGAATCGGTCCGCCCACCGAGCCGCCAAATTGGTTGCGCTGAAATCCTGGGACTGAACCCTGATCGAAGAAATTGCGCGTATCAAGGGCGCTGTTGCGCAAGAATTCGAACGCGGCGCCGTGCCACTGCTTGCTCCCCGACTGGGTCACGATGATCACCTGGCCGCCGGGTCTTTTGCCATACTCCGCGCTGTAAGAGTCGCGCAGCACATTGAATTCGCGCACCGCATCCACCCCCAGCAACTGCTGGCTCGTGCCTCCCGGCTGCATGTTGTTCTCCGCCGCTCCCGTGTACTCGACCCCGTTTAGCAGAAATATGTTTTGCTGCGGCCGGTTCCCCGAGACCGCGAAGTTATTCCCCGTGGTTGAATTCGAAACTCCAATTCCGCCGGTCTTCTCCCAGGTGAAATTAACGATCCCCGGATTCAGTGGCAGCAGCAAGTCGTAGCTCCGCCCGTTCAGGGGAAGATCTTTTACCTGCCGCTCGCCCACCAGGCCCGAGATGTCTTGCGTCGTTACGCTCACCAGCGGCGCGTCCCCGGTCACCTCCACTTTTTCACTCACCTTGCCGACACGGAGGCTCAAATTCACGCTCGCATCCTGACCAACGACCAGGCGAATTCCCGTCCGAATTCCTTCCGCAAAACCATCTTTTTTAACCCGAACCTCATACTCCCCGACCGGAAGAGCCAGCAATTGATATCTGCCGGCTCCGTCCGTAACTGCACTGCGCGAAAGCCCTGTATCCTGGTTGCGCGCCATGACAGTTGCGGAGGAAATGGCCGCGCCTGATTGATCGGTTACCGTTCCAGACAAGTTCGCCGAAACCTGCGCCCAGGCAAATGGGGCGCATAGGCAAAGCAACAGCACTGCCAGCATCGAAAGATGACCGCTTCGGCCGGTTCGCGGGATATCCGCAAAGATAGTGTGCGATCGCTGGCGCGAGAAGTGTAAACCCAGGGTAGCCTTATGCATTGGTTCTCTTCCTCCTCATGAAATAAGGTTTAGCGGAAGAACTAGAAAGTGTATATCGACGACGATTATTATGTCGAATACTGTGCGTTTATATATGATTTCTGCCCGATGATCCCGGCCCCATCTCTTGCGAAAAATGCACACCTGTAGACCCCGATTCGTTGACGGAGAGATGGGGCCACTGTAGGATTTCGTTTCAAATGACCGCAAAGGCTAAAGTTCGAAGTTCGAAACCGGGAAAAGATGAGACATTGCTGAAACTGCGCGAAGCGGCCCTGGAACTTCGCATCAGCGTCCCCACGATCAAGCAGTGGATTTACAGGCGGAAGATTCGCAGCATCCAGACCGCGGGAGGGCACCATCGTATTCCGCGGAGTGAAGTTGACCGCCTCCTGTTTCGGACAACAGGGAAGACGGCATCCGAACGCGCCCTTGTCATACGTCGCGTCAGCGGAAGAAATCAACTCGTGGGGCGAATCGAATCGGTCCGCCTAAGCGGGCTTATGGCCGAGGTAACCATTTCCATCGGCGATCATCAGATCACTGCGATTATCACCGCAAGTTCAGCCCGCGAAATGAACCTCAAACCCGGCCAGACAGCGGCCGCCCTCATAAAAGCGACAGAAGTGATGGTTCTGCGCGTGTAACCTGAGAAGGGTGACCCCTGCGCCTAAGTTTGAGGCGCGAGTCGGGCGTCTGAGCCCGCAGCCGGAATCCTGAGCGAAGTCGAAGGATCTCGCGGCTATTGCTCAGAACGCTTTAAAATCAGGAAGAATGTATGGTCGGGGCTAGGAGACGATTTGAGAACTTTTGCCATGGGTTGCGGAGAGAGTACTGACTTCAAAGTTATAGCTGTCTAAAGGGTTAGCCTGGAGTCAGGCAGGGCTACGATTTGAGAATCTTGTCCGCTTGATCGTCAGTTCGTCGATACACATATCAACTGCTTGATCGGTCGACGTAGGTTTCAGCGAAAGACTCATCTGGGGAGGTCGCCGGCCAACCAATCATGACCAGGAACACGTCGATGACAAAGAGCGCGATGGCAATGTCGTTGAAAAGGGTCGCTTGCGCTAAATTGGGCCAGAGTTGATTGGCAGCCCAAAAGAGAAAAGCAACCGCCAAAATGATCGCCTTAAGGAATTCCATAGGCGCGGGCCGGCGGGAGCGCTGGTAGACAAGGTAGGCAAACGCGATCATAGCAAGGGGAAACGCCGCAAGGAAATCATGAGCTCTGGCGGGGAAAAGCCCTGGCAGGGCATCCCATGCGAAGAGCACTCCGACACTTGCGAGAGTGACCACCCCGAGGACCACCGAAATAACGCGGTGGGCTCGGCGAAGACGAGCACACATAGAGTAATCCTACAAGATGAAGCGGACGTGATCACTAATAGCATATCCCTGAAGCGTAGATGCAGATTCTTCAATGAATGGTTCCCGTCAGCACATGGAGTCTGATCTCCCCCCGCGGAATTCCCCAAAGATCTTGAACTCGGCGACCACGACTTTTCGTTGTTTATGAAGAGTTTATGAGTCGTTTATTCCACCTTTATGTATTTCTGTTTAACGTAGAACGGTGGGTTTTTGATGAGCGTTATCTTGCGGGAATCGAAATCCAAGGCATAACAGCTTTTGTGTTGGCTGCGCAGCCCGTCATTTGGCAAATGACCGCGTGCGATGAGCGAAGGGCCTTGTGATGATTGTATGGCCGATCGAAACTCCTTAATCCACGGGAGGCGACAGCGTGAGTGAAGGGCACATTCTTGTAGTTGATGACGAGTCGCAGATTCGGCGTGTGATGCGTACTACGCTTGTGAGCCAGGGTTATGAAGTTTCAGATGCTCGCAGCGGCGATGAGTGTCTGGGCCTGTTTCGCTCCACCGTGTACGATTTAGTGCTGCTGGACATGAACATGCCGGGTTTGAATGGAGTGGAAACCTGCCGATGTATTCGCATGGGTTCCGATGTGGCGATCATCATGCTTACAGTGCGCAACACGCTCAAGGACAAAATAGATGCGCTTGACGCAGGCGCCGACGATTATGTAACCAAACCGTTCAGCACGCCTGAACTGCTGGCGCGGATCAGGGCGGCACTCCGAAGAAGCGCAACATCAGCGGAGCTTGAACCCGAACACTTGCAATTGGGACACATTGAGATTGATTTCAAGGCACGACAAGTGATCTCGCGCAATGAACACATACGGCTGACGGGAAAGGAATTTGATCTGCTCTCCTATCTTGCGGTACGCCGGAACAAAACCATTACGCATCGGGAACTGCTACAAGCAATCTGGGGACCGGACTACGGAGGAGAACTGGAGTACCTGCGCGTGTTTATCAATCGTCTGCGGCAAAAGATTGAGCAAATACCGGCAACCCCAAAGTATTTGTTGACAGACCTCCGGATTGGATACCGTCTGCGCTTGCCGGAGTAATCCGCAACTACCGAACTCTCCTTTGACTTGCACCAACTCAACGACAAACTCATTTCCATTGCTCTGCTTCTAAACGTACTAATAAGCCACGGGCGCTAGCAGAGATAGGGGAGTCATATGGTGAGCCAAATCAACATGCCGGTCGAGCGGCGGAAGCACGATCCTGGATTGGAAGAAGCGTAGCCAGGCTTCGTTCACGATCGCAATTTAGCGATCTACTATCATTAGTTCTCGACCGGTGTGCGCGCAGCACCCCCATCAATGGTCAGACCGGCAAACGATTCAAGAAGCATTCCTATCAGAGAAACTCATTCAATTTAATAGGCTTCCTGTGTTTATAAATTATTGATGCCTTGTTTATGACACGTTTACGCCCATGGACCTATCTTAGTATCCGTAATGAAGTTGGTCGACAATAACCCGCTTCAGCCTCTGGAACTGGAGGAGCAGTGTCTTACGTACGTTGGCGATTACGCTGCGCAACCAGATACGCCCCCGCGAATAACCGTTCTCTACACCAACCATGAAGGGACGCTCGCGGCGTTGAGAGTCGCCCATGATCTGGCACGCAATCTGGGGTTCCGAGTTACTCTGGTGATGATTAGAATTGTTCCTTTCCATTTTTCCCTGACACGTCCTCACGTCCCGGTGGATTTTCTCAAGCAATTGCAGATTTCTGTTGTCTCCGAGGCGGGAATTGGTGCCGAAGAGATAAGCGTTGAACTCTATCTCTGCCGCGACCGAAAGCAGTGCCTGCAATTGGTGCTAGCCCCGCATGCCCTGGTGGTCATCGGCGGAAAAAAGAATTGGCGAATGAAGCAGGAGCGAAAACTGGAGCGATTGCTCCTCGCACTTGGTTATCAGGTGATCTTTGTTGACGTGAAACCGACATCCGAATGGAAGGCCGGTGCGGCTCTCTTATATTCACTCCGGCGTCTTGGTGTTCTCATATTGAACAAATTATTTGCTCGCAAACAGGAAGCAGCGCGTACGCTTCCTGAAAAAGTGGAAGTAAAAGGAGTGCGTCAATGAATCTTGCAATCTGGTTGCCGGCGATGTTTCTGCTGGGTTTAGCAGTGATGGGTGTATGCCTCCTGTTCATGGAAGCATGCGAAAAAATATGAGGTGATGACGATGATCTACGTGACCGCAGCGGTTTCGATCTTTCTGTTTGTTTATTTGTGGGCGGCGATGATACGCCCCGAAAAGTTCTAAGCGTACCAGTGCCGTATGTCAATTTTGAAGAGGTGATGACGATATGTGGTTTCTTCCAATTTCAATTCTCGTAGCCACGACAATTCTTGCGATCTTCTTAAGTCGCTATCTGGCGTGGATCATGAATGGCGAATACAAAGCTCCCGGGTTCCTGCGCTGGCTGGAAGGGCGTCTCGACAGCGGTCCACAGAACTGGAAGCAATATACGGCCTCGCTGCTCATTTTCAATACCGCGATGTTCATTTTCAGCTTCGCGGTGTTGGCGCTGCAGCCGCGGCTGCCATTGAATCCGCTGGGCCGTGGAATGTTGTCGCCGAGCACCATCTTTCACAGCACGGTCTCGTTCATCACCAACACGGATTTGCAGCACTATTCCGGAGACGTGCATTTTTCTATTTTTAGCCAGATTTTCTTCTGCATCTCGAATTTCTTCCTGTCGGCTTCAATTGGCTTCTGCGCCCTCGCGGCGATCATCCGAGCATTTCGCAGCGATACCCATCTGGGCAACTTCTTCGTGGACATGTGGCGCGTGGTGATCTATGCCTTCCTTCCCATTGCCTTTGTGTTTTCTCTGCTTTTCATTCAGCAGGGAAGTCCAATGACCTTCAAGAACGCCTACCAGGTTTCAACGCTCGAACCGGGAGCCTTAGGCATAGGTGACAACGGCCAGGCCAAGCAACAGACGATTGTGGTTGGGCCGCTGGGCGCCTTTATGCCCATGAAACAGTTGGGCACCAACGGCGGCGGCTTTTATGGAATGAACTCGGCGCATCCTTTTGAGAATCCCACCGGATTCACCAACTGGCTCTCCTGTGTGGCCATGACGCTGTTCCCGTTTTCGCTTGTGCTGATGTATGGGCGCATGCTGAAGAAGCTGCGCCATGCATGGGTAATTTACTCGGTCATGATGCTGATGGTGATCGGCACTATTGTATGGCCGATCTACTATGACACCATGAAACCGAATCCCGGCCTGACCGCGCATCCGGAAGCGCGAACCTATGAGATTCCCAGTGCGACGGCGCCGGGTGGGAAACGAGTCTTTACCCTGCCTGCGGTTGCCGGATTGCCGGTTGATCAGCACCTCGGCAATCTCGAGGGCAAAGAGATGCGCTTTGGGACTTCAGCAGGCGCTACCTTTGCAGCCTTGACCGTGGACGTAACCTGCGGCGCGGTGAACGCCGAGCACGATAGCCTGAACCCGATGGCGGGCCTGTCGCCGATGGTTGGAATGTGGCTGAATTGCATCTTCGGCGGCAAGGGCGTCGGGGTGATCAACTTCCTGCTGTTCTTGGTTACTGGAATCTTTGTCGCCGGCCAGATGGTAGGGCGAACTCCGGAATACCTGGGCAAAAAGATCGGCGCCCGCGAGATGAAGCTGGCAATGATCGCACTACTCATTCATCCGATTATGATCCTGATGCCTACGGGCCTCTTTTCCGCCAACAATTGGGGCATGAAAGCGACAAATAATCCTGGGCCGCATGGTTTCTCTGAAATCATGTACCACTTCTCATCAGCCTCTGCCAATAACGGATCGGCCTTTGATGGGTTAGGAGCGACTTATGGATTCAATAACAATCCCAGCCCGGCGCCCGAAGCGGTGCCATGGGACATTGCCTCAGGCATCGTCATCGTCCTCAGCCGTTTGATTCCGATTATCGCGCCCATTGCCCTGGCGGCGAGTTTGGGAGCGAAGAAAACCTCGCCCTTCGGATTGGGGACTTTGCGTGATGACACGCCCACGTTCGGATTTCTCATGCTGGGAACGATCGCCATCATCGGTGCGCTGCTCTTTTTGCCCGTTGCCGCCCTTGGGCCGATTGCGGAGCACTTAGGGCCAATCCCATTTGGTGGTTGATGAGACGAGCATTCGCAGTGGCGTATCAAAACTTTAGACAAGGATTAATCTGGCAAGCCTTCATAAGGAGTAAGTGAGATGGAACCATCAACTGTTGCACAGCCGGTACTACTACCTGAAGCTATTCCGCTTGGGCCGCAGCCACCCACGCCGCCACGAGTTCGGCGGCAAGGACTGCTCACCGGGCACTTGGTCAAGGACGCGCTCAAGGAGTCGTTCGTCATGCTGCGGCCAGACATCCAGTGGAAGAACCCCGTGATGTTTGTGGTCGAGGTGGGGGCGTTTCTTACCTTGCTCTACATTGTGCAAGCACTCGTGCAGCGTTCGGCCAGCCAGGTGCCGGTGACCTATTTTATTGCGCTCGATATCTGGCTCTTCCTGACTGTGTTGTTCGCCAACTTCGCTACCGCTCTCGCCGAAGCACGCGGTAAAGCCCAGGCCGAATCGCTGCGTAAGACGCGCCGCGACACCGTTGCTTACCGTTTGCGGGGAAAGAGCATCGAAGAGGTTTCTTCTACGAAATTGCAGCCGGATGACTGCGTGGTCGTGGAAGCAGGACAGGTGATTCCCGGCGACGGCGATGTCGTTGAAGGTATTGCTTCGGTGGATGAGTCGGCGATCACCGGCGAATCCGCGCCGGTGATTCGCGAAGCTGGCGGCGACCGCTCCGCCGTAACCGGCGGCACTACAGTTCTGTCTGACCGCATCGTAATCAAAATCACGGCGCGCCCTGGCGAGTCGTTCCTCGATCGAATGATTGCCCTCGTTGAAGGCGCGATGCGCCAGCGGACCCCCAATGAGATTGCGCTAACGCTGGTGCTCACCGCCTTTACCCTGATCTTCCTGATCGTGGTGATTCCACTCTGGCCAATGGCGTGGAATGCCGAGCAGTACATGATGGGCTACCTGGGCATTACGGAGCCGCTGAAGAGTCTTGGGACCGATGTTCCAACCTTGATCGCGCTCCTGGTCTGCCTCATTCCTACGACGATTGGCGCATTGCTGGCCGCCATTGGAATCGCGGGTATGGACCGCGCTCTGCAAGCCAACATCCTCGCCAAGAGCGGCAAAGCGGTCGAAGTGGCAGGCGACATCGATATCGTGCTGCTGGATAAAACCGGCACCATCACGATGGGCAATCGGCATGCCACCGATTTCTTGCCGGTGGATGGACATAGCTCCTCCGAGGTTGGACGGTTGGCCGCGTTGGCTTCTGCCGCCGATCAGACACCAGAAGGGAAAAGCATTGTTAAGAGATACGAAGAGCAAGGCCAAGTGCCGGTAGTCACGCCAAGCGATGCCGAGTTCGTGCCCTTCACCGCCCAAACCCGAATGAGCGGCATTAACCTTCCCAACGGGCAGAAAATCCGCAAGGGAGCGCCCGATGCGATCATCAAATTGGTGGAAAGCGCCAGCGGCGCAATTCCTTCCGGACTTAAAGCGCTGGTGGATTCGGTAGCTTCCAAGGGCGCCACGCCTCTGGTCGTGGTGGATGGGATCAGGATCGTCGGCGTGGTCGTGCTTGAAGATATTCTGAAGCCGGCGATGCATGAACGTTTCGATCGCCTACGCAAGATGGGATTGCGCACGGTAATGATTACCGGGGACAATCCTTTAACGGCTGCGACCATTGCCAAGCAGGCGGGGGTTGATGACTTCGTGGCACAAGCCACGCCTGAAACCAAACTGGCTTACCTGCGCAAGCAGCAGGCAGAGGGAAGGCTGGTCGCCATGATGGGCGATGGCACCAACGATGCCCCTGCGCTGGCGCAGGCCGATGTTGCGCTGGCCATGAACGCCGGCACTCAGGCAGCCAAAGAAGCCGCCAACATGGTGGACTTGGACAGCGACCCCACCAAGCTGATCGAAGTAGTGGAAATCGGCAAGCAACTGCTGATGACGCGCGGCGCGCTGACGACGTTCTCTATCGCCAACGACGTGGCCAAGTACTTCGCCATTATCCCCGCGCTGTTCGCTGGCACGCTGCCCTGGCTGAAGACGGTTGATATTATGCATTTGCATTCAGCCACGTCGGCCATCCTTTCAGCCATTATCTTCAACGCCATCATCATTCCTCTGCTCATTCCGGTTGCGCTCAAGGGAGTGGCCTACAAGCCCCTCGGCGCAGATGCGCTATTGCGCAGGAACCTGCTGATCTGGGGCGTGGGCGGTGTGATCGTTCCCTTTATAGGAATCAAACTGATTGATGTCGTCATGGTCGGCCTGCACATGGCTTCTTGACGCTGAGTTCAATTAAGGAGACATCATTTATGAAATACATCTCAAAGAGCTTAATACTTCTGGGCCTGACGGTAGTGATCTGCTGCATTGTTTATCCGCTGGTAGTGTGGGCGATTGGACAGACGGTGTTCCCCTTCCAGGCAAACGGCAGCCTGGTGAAAGGGCCGGATGGCACGGTGGTTGGCTCCAAGCTCATCGCGCAGCCGTTTACCAAGGACGAGTATTTCCAGCCACGTCCCTCGGCTGCGTCCTATGATGCCTCAGCGTCAGCTTCGTCAACGCTTGGTCCTTCCAACTACCTGTTGCGAGATCGTGTGGCCCGCGCGCTTGGCCCCATTGTGAAGTATCGCAGCGGGCCGACGGCCGGGCAGTTAGTGGCGCCGGATGTCGAGCAATGGTTCCAGAAAGATGTATATCAAGGCGCTCCGCATATAGTTGCACAGTGGGCCGACATGCACAATGGATTGGCAACGGCGTGGGTGAGTGCCGATCCTACTCACGCCGCGTATCTAAATGACTGGGCCAAGGCCCACCCCACGGTAGTAGCAGATTGGGTCAAAGGCAATCCGGCAACGCCCCAGCCTCAGGCCACGGATTTAGCTGTCGTGTTCTTCGAGAATTTTTCAAAGGATAATCCCGGCAAATTTCCTTCTGCGGTTACTCGTACTGGACCAGATGGCAAACCTCAAACAACCATTGAGCCGGTCAAGGATGGCAGCGATGTCCAGTCAATCTTTTTTGATATGTGGCGCCAAGATCATGCCGATGTCGACCTTCAGGAAGTCCCCGGCGACATGGTGACCACCTCTGGCTCAGGGCTCGATCCGCACATCACCCTGCAGAATGCAGAGTTTCAGCTTGATCGCGTCTCCGCCAAATGGGCCGCAGATACAAAGCGCGACCCGGCAACCGTGCGCAATGAAATCAAGCAGATCTTGCAGGCAAACACCTCAGCGCCATTGGCGGGCCTGGCAGGAGAGAAGATGGTCAACGTGCTGGAGGTCAATCTGGAACTCCGCACGAAATACGGAGCACCACAGTAGGCGACTGTGGGTCGAACGGGAGAATACCCGCCCAAAAGCTCCTTATACTCTAGTTTTTTCTGCTATTAAGCCCCGCCTGGGCTTGCTGCGAGCGAACCCAAACGGCACCGAGGTACGCGTTGTAAGCGTCTGGTTCTTTCTCCGTACGCTTACGAATTTTGAACCATAACAATTGATTGGAATCAAACAACTTATTAACTTTAACAATTGATTGGAATCAAACAACTTATTAACTTTATTTGACGAAAATTGAAAATGGGTTACTCGGTAATCCATTGAATTCAAAGGAATAAAAATTGGTCGGGGCGACAGGATTTGAACCTGTGACCCCCTGCGCCCAAGGCAGGTGCGCTACCAGGCTGCGCTACGCCCCGACTGAACTAGAATTCGATTCTAAATGATTTGTTGGATTCAGTCAGTCGTTCCAGCCCAGAATAAGTGCGCGAAGAGAAATTACGGAGCTCATCGAAAAACTCTACGCATCCTGCCGCACAATCCCTCTGCTTTTCTCCGTGTCTCAGTGCCTCCGTGGTGAATAAGCTCCCAGTACTATCGCAAGCGATCCAAATTGGGAATGGAAAAGGCGCGCTGAAGTGAAAAGCGTCAACTGCTGAATTTAGTGAGTAACTGGGCCACTGCGTCAAGAATGTGGTCGCCAATCAAAGTCTGTTTGTTCAGAAGGCCGGAGTATTCCACGAAAGCCTCAAAGGTCCTGTTATCTTTGGTGGCGGTCACGCGAAATTGCGAACCCGGTGGGCGGGTGATCAGGATCACGGCATTTTTGTATTCGAACCGCGCCGCCGGTCCATTCGACCAGACATAGGTCAGGTTGAGAACGGAATAAACATCCGGACGAAAATAGAGGACCAGTGTCTTCTGATACTGATTGATCTGCTTCTCCTGCTCTTCCCGCAACTTCGCCGCTTTTTCCTGGCGTGCTCTTTGATTCTCGGCGGCAATACGCGCCTGCGCGCTTTTGATGATCTCATCAATATCCGGAGTATCAGGCATTTAGCTCGTCTCCCACTCGGTTTTGAGATTGTAAACCTGATATCCCCCGGAAGCTATAACGGGTAACGAAAGTCAAAATGTGTACTCTCATGGTTCCGCCCCTGGGTCCAATGCCGGCCATGGTCTTTGGCAGGCAAGTGCCGACTTCCGCAGTGCGAAACAAACTGATATCAAACGGTTGCTTCCCACATAAAAATCAAGTCATCATGAATCTTGAAGTTTATTCCGCATTCCACAGTGCGGAGCGGGATCTTTGAAAATTCATGGCTTGAGTTGGGATTCACGAATGCCCTTTATGCGAGGTACTTCGAACAAACGCACGAACTGATCTTTCTGCTTTCACTACTTCGCGCCCTGCCGTAAACCATTGAATGACAGCGGTTTATCACGAAATGGACTACTTCAAGTAATGGGGGAGGGGGAGCACTACTTCGGCCCGTTTTGCAGAACAATGATTCGCCGCAAGATTTGCTTCTCCTTGCAGCTTGGAGCTTGAAGCTGGGAGCTTGGAGGTGCAAACCTTATAATCCAGTCATGGAGCCGGCTTCTTACGCGGTAGTTGCATATATCAATGGACCGCTGGCCAGTTTTGTGGAGAACCTGCGCGGCCGGCTTACGCCCGAGCAGGCCCATGTGCGTCCGCATCTCACCCTGCTTGCGCCGCGCGTGCTGGAGGCGCCCCGCGACAAGCTGCTCGCTGCCCTGAAGAGGATCTGCTACAAAGCCGAGCCCGTGCGCGTCTCGCTGGGGCAGGTAGAGGCTTTTGTTCCCGCCACCAGCACCGTCTATCTGAGTGTTCAGCAGGGAGCCTCGCAGATCAGCAGCCTGCATCAGCAGTTGAACCAGTATGGTTTTCGCGCCGAAGAACCCTGGTCCTACGTTCCGCATATCACACTGGCGAAATTTGCCGACGATGCAGCTGCGCTTACGGCTGCGGAAGAGGCGGAGGCGCAATGGTCGCGTTATGCGGGCGAGCGCGACTTCCTTGTGAAGGAACTCACCCTGGTCCGCGAGTTCGTACCCGGCAAGTGGGACGACCTCGCCAGGGTTCCTCTTGCCGCCAGCGCGCCGCAACACGAAGGTACATGCCCCGAAGCAGGCCAGCGATGAACTTCTGAAAGTACATGTCCTCTTTCGGTCTTGCGGATAAGCTACCCAGGCATTACAAACTATATGTAAAGCAGTCTCCCCCGTAAGCACGACGATCTCCCCGGAAAGAGAAGGATGTATGCAAATAGGAGTTTACGGAACCGGATACCTCGGTACCGTGGCGGCGGCCTGCCTCGCAGATTTCGGCACGCCGGTCATGGTATTCGATGAAGACAGCTCGCGGGTGGAGTCCCTGGCCGAAGGCAACACACCTTTCTACGAGCGCAACCTTAAAGATATTCTTCGCCGCAACCTGCGCGCTGCCCGTCTGACGTATTCCACCGAGTTGACATCTTTCGCTCAAAAATCACAAGTCATCTTTTTCGCCTCCGATTCGTACCGCTACCTTGAAGAGATCACGCAACAGATCGCGCGTGAGGCGGGAAACAACTCCATTTTTGTAATCATGACTCCGGTGCCGGTCGGCACCGCCGCCCGCATCGAAAAAGCAATTGAAGGACTGGGCAAAAGCATCGTGATTGTCTCCCAGCCGGTTTTCCTGACCGATGGTTGCGCCGTGGAAGACTTCAACTGGCCCGACCGCATTGTCCTGGGAACCAATTCCAACCAGGCTGTGCTCCTGCTCAAGCAGGTGTATCGCCCATTGGTCATGCGCGGCGTGCCTGTCATTGTGACCAACCATGAAACTGCCGAGCTGGTGCGCGAAGCCTCCACTGCGTTTGTGGCCACCAAGATTTCGTTCATCAACGAATTGGCTTCACTGTGTGAGCACGTAAATGCGGATGCGGTTGACCTGGCGCTGGCCCTCGGTCTGGATAAAAAAATTGCTCCTCGCTGCCTGCAACCGGGAGCCGGCTTCGGCGGTGCGTTTGTCGAGGCCGACATGGATTCTCTCGCCCAGCTCGCCATGGGCAAAGGCGTCTTGCTGCGCATCCTCACCGCCGCGCGCGAGGTCAATCGTTCGCTGACCGACCGCGTGGTCGATAAACTCTCGAAGCTGGTTGAACCCGTCTCCGGCAAGGAAGTCGGTATTCTCGGCCTGTCGTTCAAGCCCAACACCAACTCGGTGGCCGCTTCTTCCTCCATTGATCTGGCTCGCCGGCTGCTGGCCCGTGGGGCGCACGTGCGCGCCTATGATCCGGTAGCGATTCCCGATGCCAAGATCGAACTCAACGGGGCCGTCGAGTACTGCGAGAATGCTTATGACGTTGCCCAGGGGGTGGATGCCCTGGTAATCAGCACCGGCTGGCCCGAGTTCCGCGCGCTCGATTTCGACAAGATCAAGCACCTGGTGCGGCAGCCTATCATTATTGATACCAAGAACCTGCTGGATTCGACCCGTCTTCGCACTCTTGGTTTCCAATATGTTGGCATTGGCCGGGCCTAGAGTTTCTCCTGCTGCAACTTACCCAGATGACTCGTTATCCCTCCGCGGGTCATCTGGTTCTTATTTTGTTGCATCCCGTAAGCCTATAAGTCCATCTGTTCGTAGCAGGTACGTGGCATAATAGTATTAATTCTGCTGATAGATAAATAAAAATTATAAGCTTGTCTTATAATAGGCCGGTACCGGAAAATTAGACTTTGCACCTGGAGCAGGAGGAAGGGATGGAACGCGAGCGCATTGTAATCTTCGATACCACGCTGCGCGATGGAGAGCAATCTCCCGGCTGCAGCATGAACCTCGAGGAAAAGCTGGTGATTGCGCGCCAGCTTGAGGCGTTGGGCGTGGATGTGATCGAAGCCGGCTTCCCCATTTCTTCGCAAGGCGATTTTGCGGGGGTTCAGAAAGTGGCGGCGGAAGTCCGCCGTCCTGTTATTACGGCGCTCGCACGCGCCAAAAAGGATGATATCCAGTGCGCATGGGACGCCGTTAAAATTGCCAGCAAGCCTCGCATCCACCTCTTTCTCGCCTCTTCCGATATCCATCTACAGCATAAACTGAAAATCACCCGTGAGCAGGCCCTGCAGCAGACCAAAGAAGCGGTAGCTTTCGCCAAGTCGCTGCTGAGCGACATCGAATTTTCACCGGAAGACGCCACCCGCACCGATCCGCAATTTCTGTGCGCCATGGTGGAGACCGCAATTGCCGCCGGGGCCACCACTGTGAACATTCCGGATACCGTCGGCTACACCATGCCGGAAGAGTTTGCCCGCATTATTACGACGATCTTGCGCGAGGTAAAGGGCGCGGACAAGATCACGCTCTCCGTGCATTGCCACAACGATTTGGGAATGGCGGTTGCCAACAGCCTGGCCGCAGTTAAAGCGGGGGCCCGACAGGTCGAGACATGCATGAATGGAATTGGCGAGCGCGCCGGCAACTGCGCCATGGAAGAAGTTGTCATGGCCATGCGCGTGCGCCCCGATTTGTATCCTTTTGAAACGGGTGTGGTCAGCGAGCAGATTTATCCTACCAGCCAGTTGATCGCCAAAGTCATCGGTGTCGCTCCGCAACCCAACAAGGCCATTGTGGGTAACAATGCCTTCGCGCACGAGGCCGGCATTCACCAGCATGGAATGCTGAACAATCCGCTGTGCTACGAGATCATGACTCCGCAGTCGGTGGGCGCACCCGGCTCGCGCATGGTCCTGGGAAAGCACTCCGGACGCCATGCGCTGGCCAGCCGCTACGCCGAGCTTGGATATAAACTAAGTGATGAGGACCTGGAAATCTGCTACCAGCAATTTATTGCCCTGGCAGACCGCAAGAAAAATGTCTACGAGCAGGACCTGATCAGCTTCCTGCCGGCGCCCAAACGGCCCGCACCGGCGCACGCGCAGGTCGCCCAGACGTAATTGAAAAACTTCACATGCGTGAAGACATGTATCTTTTCTGTGTGGAGACATGTATCAGGGCACGATCCCGCTTCGCGGGATCGTGCCGTAAGGCCCGGAATGTGATGGGCTTTAGCCCCCGAGGGCTCAAGATTAATTATTTTGTGGATTTTGAAACGCGCTCAAGAGCTAAAGGCTAAGAGCTTACCTTCTTATGAAAACAAAACTCACAGTTCTCCCCGGAGACGGCATCGGCCCTGAGGTCATCACCCAGGCCATGCGCGTTTTGCGCACCGTCGCCGATTTATGCGGACACGAAATTGAAGCTCGCGAGTTTCCCGTGGGCGGGGTTGCCATCAAGCAGAGCCAGTCCCCCTTCCCGCGCGCCACTATGGACGCGTGCCTTGAGAGCAATGCCGTTCTGTTGGGCGCGGTAGGTGGTCCCGAGTACGATAACTTGCCGCGCAACATGCGTCCGGAAACCGGATTGTTGCAGCTGCGCACCGCATTGGGCGGATATGCGAATCTTCGTCCGGCGATTGCTTATCCCAGCCTGAGCGCAGGCTCTCCGTTGCGCGCCGAGGTGACGCAGGGAGCCAATGTCCTGATCATCCGCGAGCTGCTCGGCGGGCTATATTTTGGCGAGCCCCGCGAAAAGACGGCCGACTATGCCTTCAACACCATGCGCTATACCGTTCCTGAAATCCAGCGGGTGGCGCGAATTGCCTTTGAGCAGGCGCGCAAGAGAAAGCGCAAGCTGACTTCGATTGACAAGGCCAATGTGCTTGACGTCTCCCAGCTCTGGCGCGATACGGTGATTGCCCTGGCGGCTGAATATCCTGACGTAACCCTGGACCACATGTATGTGGACGCGGCCGCCATGCACCTCGTCCTGAATCCGCGCCGCTTCGACGTGATTGTGACCGAGAACCTGTTCGGCGACATTCTCTCCGACGAAGCCGCGGTGATTACCGGATCGCTGGGCATGCTGGCCTCTGCCACAATTGGTGGGCAGGTAGGACTGTATGAGCCGGTGCACGGCTCTGCCCCTGATATCGCCGGAAAGAATATCGCCAATCCGCTGGGCGCGATTGCCACCGTGGCCATGTTGCTGCGCCATAGCATGGGATTGAACCAGGAAGCCGACGACGTCGAAGCCGCTATCAACCAGGTGCTGGAGCAGGGCTTCCGCACCGCCGACCTGCATCGCGGCGCGGGCACGCAACTGGTTTCTACCACTGAGATGGGCGAACGGGTCGAGGCCGCGGTCGCGGAAAAGATCAACCGCCGCCATTCGTACCACGCGGTGTAGAAGATGCCCGGCAGAGACGTAGCAAGCTACATCTCTACGAATATAACCGGATGGTGAGAGACTTGTATCAGGGCACGACTATTGAAGCCCGAAGCGAACAAAGGAATCAAATAATTAATGTCGAAACCGAAAACATTATTCGAAAAAGTATGGGACGCGCATACCGTCGTCCATCCCGAGGGCGAACCGGCGGCCCTCTATATTGATCTGCATCTTATTCACGAGGTCACCTCGCCCCAGGCCTTTGAGGGCCTGCGTACAGCCAAGCGCAAGATACGCCGTCCCGACCTGACGGTTGCCACCATTGATCACAACGTGCCCACCATCGCCAGTGATCGTCTGCGCATTCAAGATCCGATTTCCGCAAAGCAGATCGAGACCCTGCGCCAAAACTGTAAAGAATTCGGCGTTCAATTATTCGACATCGGTTCGGCAGAGCAAGGAATCGTCCACGTGATCGGTCCCGAAATGGGACTCACCCAGCCGGGCATGACCATCGTCTGCGGCGACAGCCACACCAGCACGCACGGCGCCTTTGGCGCGCTGGCCTTCGGCATCGGAACCTCGGAAGTCGAGCATGTGCTGGCCACGCAGTGCCTGCCGCAGCACAAGCCGCGCACCATGGAAATCTGCGTCAAGGGAGATTTGCCGCAAGGCGTTACTGCAAAGGACCTGGTGCTGGGGATTATCGCCCAGATCAAGACCGATGGCGCCACCGGCCACGTGGTCGAGTATTCGGGAGAGGCTGTGCGCAAGTTGACCATGGAAGGTCGCCTGACCGTCTGCAATATGAGCATTGAAGCCGGTGCGCGCGCCGGCATGATCGCTCCCGACGACACGACCTTTGCTTATCTTGAAGGCCGCCGCTTCGCTCCCAAAGGCAAAGCCTGGAACGAAGCCCTGGACTACTGGCGCAATCTGCCTACCGACCAGGGCGCGAAGTTCGATACAACTATCGAAATAGACGCAGCCAGGCTCGCTCCTTTCGTCACCTGGGGGACAAACCCCGGAATGGCAGTGCCCGTCACGACTCGCGTTCCCAGTCCGCAGGATGCGAACAATGATTCCGACCGCAAGGCCACCGAGCGGGCCCTGGAATACATGGGCCTCAAGCCCGGAGTCAGCTTTGAAGATATCTCCGTGGACAGGGTCTTTATCGGCTCCTGCACCAACGGACGCATTGAAGACCTGCGCGCCGCCGCCCGCGTGCTGCGCGGATACAAGGTCAACCCACACGTGCGCGCCATGGTCGTTCCCGGCTCGCAGGTTGTCAAACAGGCCGCCGAGCGCGAGGGGCTGGATTCCATCTTCCGCGCCGCCGGTTTTGAGTGGCGCGAATCGGGATGCTCGATGTGCCTGGGCATGAATCCTGATATTCTTGCTTCGGGGGAGCGTTGCGCCTCCACCAGCAACCGTAATTTTGAAGGCCGCCAGGGCGCCGGCGGACGCACGCACCTGGTAAGCCCCATGATGGCCGCCGCCGCCGCCATCACCGGACACTTTACCGACATCCGCAATTGGGAATTTAAGGACTAGAAAGATTGAGTGATTGAATCATCGGATCAATCAGGAAATAAATTTTTAGCTTTTCGAGGATTAAGAAAGATCATGGAAGCGTTTCGCACACACACCGGATTGGCCGTCCCGCTCGACCGGGACGATGTTGACACCGACCAGATCATCCCCAAGCAGTTTCTCAAGCGCATCGAGCGCTCCGGCTACGGCGATTTTCTGTTTTACGACTGGCGTTATTCGGCCGACAAGCCGCGCCCTGATTTCGTGTTGAACGCTCCGCGCTACCAAGGCGCTTCCATCCTGATCGCCGGCCGCAACTTCGGCTGCGGCTCCTCGCGCGAGCACGCCGCCTGGGCGCTCGCCGACTACGGCATCCGCGTGGTGATTGCTTCTACGTTTGCCGATATCTTCCGTAACAACGCAGGCAAGAATGGACTGCTTGCTGTGGTGCTGAAACCGGAAGAGGTTGCCGAAATCACCAAGCGCGCGCAGACCGGCGAAGGCTATCGCCTCACGGTTTCACTCGAAGATATGACAGTGAAAGACGACGCCGGCTTTCAGGCAATTTTTAATATTGAAGCCTTTACCCGCTACTGTCTGCTCGAAGGATTAGACGACATCGGACTTACAATGCGCCACCAATCGCAAATCGAAGCCTACGAAAAAGCACGGCAGGGCAAAAGTTGGCTGCCGGCAGTGCGCTAATCAAGCTGAGGAAAACCCGCAATAGGTTTAAAGATCCCTGATTTCAATCCTAAAGCCGTGTTCAGCCATTTCTTTTGCCAGGATAGTGGATGTCTCAGCTACGTTTTCTTTAAAGGGTATGTAAAATTAATCCCTGTATATCGGAAGGCTTTTCCATACTTTTCTGATCTTTCAAGAGGATTGCAACCCGAGAGCGGCCCAGCAGAGCCAAAAGCATCCCCAGTTCGAGCACGACATTTCGCCGCGCGCGCAATGATTTTTCGTCAGGACGGTTGGCGCGGTGCCCTTCGTCGTCAGGAGTGGCAAGAACAATTCCAAAATCAGCATCTTTGCTTGCTGCTTCCAATTTCTCAATAATTGTTTGTCCTTGCGAAGGCAATTGATCTAGTATCAAAGGCTCAATTTTCCATCGACGCAGCATCGCTTCCAGTTGGACTTTCGCCGTACTATCGTGCCCATACACGACAAAAACGCGTGATGGCGCCGCGGGGCTGCTTATATGCTTTGGCGATGCGGTTGACCCAAATAATCCTTTAATTAATTCAGCATCCTTTCCTTGCACAAAAAGTGTGCCTTTGTCATATACATTGACTTTTGGACCATCGATTATAGATAGCTGAGTGCCGGTATTATTTCCAAGCCGAAGCTCATCCTCGACCTCATAGCCAGCATTCTTCAAAATCTCTCGAACTTGCTGTACTGAGTACTTCTTCATGCATGTGCTCCGCAACGAAATGGTCTAATCGAATCGCCGCCGAATCTTTTCAAGTAAGTTTGGCGGCTCGTCCTCATAACTAATGTCAGGCAAGCTCTCGCGGAAATGTTTGCGCCACACAAGTGGGCTCACGCGAAAGGTCAATCTCTTGGAGAGGCGCCTGTTCTTCATATTCACTAGCAAATATCTGGCCGCAAAATCGGCTGCGCCAAGACACTGCTCATTATCCGTGAACTTTCCGTTGATGATGTGCTGCATATCAGCGTAAAGGAGCTCGATCCAGTACCTCTCGTGGTGATCGAGACTATAGTAAAGCACCGGGTCGCGCTGTGCGAGCTCAAGACTCAGTTTCCTAAAATCGTCATATGACTGCCTAGTTTGGAGTGGTTTTTCTTTCACTTCCCATCCCACCCAACTTCATCCATGTTGGGCGTAGGCACTCGCCCACGCACTTCCACCAGCATCTCGCGCAAAGGCAAAATGGGAACTTTGCCGGCAAGCTGTCGTGACATCAAACGATGAGCAAGCACGACATTAATAGCGGCGCTCAGGTTCAAACAAAAATGCGCGGGAATATGCAGGAACCTGTGGCATAGCCGGCGAATCACCTGTGGCACTCTGCCATCCTCGGGGCCAAATACATAAACAGCGTTTTCCGGATGCTCGAAAGTTGTGAGCGGCTCAGAATTCTCGAAGACCTCAACGCACACCGGAACACAATCTTTGGGCAGCAGCTCAAAGGGCCGCTCGTCATTGCGAAAATCAACTTGCTTGTAGCCTTTCATGCGCTCCTCGCGCGGCAAGCGCGAATACTTGGCAGGATTGACCCGCTCTCCTGTCCAGATCAGCGACTTGACCTCGAAGCACGCGCACGCGCGGATAGCCGTACCCACATTGTGGGGATATTTAGGATCGATGATTACGACCGCCGGTACTTCCACGTTTTTATTTAACAGCGGCTCTCGTCTTCTGTCTATGTTATTCAGCGCCAAACAGGGTATTGCAGCAGACCGCCCAGGACTACCATCAGCACAGCGAGCTCGTGGTCGACCCCCTTAAGCAGTCCAACTTGGCCGAATGCTTGCGACGCAGAAACGGTGAGCCATGAATGTGAGGTGCTGCCTCTGGGTCAGTTGTCCAGAACGTCACGCCAGAACCCGCGTGCAAGAAACCTGCAAAATGGCTAGACTCAGAAATGAGGCACTGGAATAAATGAAGAATGCGCCTGCTGCTGCTTCCCCTGCTGAGTTAAGACGGCACCTTTTTTACGAGACCTCGCACTCGCCTTCACTAGCCGACCTAGTGGGCTACGAAAAAGCCAAAGACATCATTGATTTTTGTTTCATCGCCAACCCCTACTACCCCACGCCGCAGATGCTGCGCGAATTGCAGGAAAATCTTCCGAACCTGATCAAGTCTTATCCCTCCAGCAATCCGTTGATAGGGCAACAGAGCCTGGCGGCGGTTCTGCACGTCTCGCCGGAGAATTTAATCATCGGCAATGGCGCCACCGAACTTATCGTGGATATCAACACCAGCCTGATTGACCGCATCGCGGTGCCGGTGCCGACGTTTGGGGAATATATCGAAAAGGTAAGAGACCAGCGCGATGCCGAACTTTATATGCTGGATCCAGAGCAGGGCTACCAACTGCGATTGAACGGCTATCTGGCATGGGTGCGCCAGCGCGGCCTGAAGTCGCTGCTTGTGATCAACCCGGGAAACCCCACCGGCCAGCTCTTATGCCTGGATGAGATGATCGATTTTCTGCAGCAGACCAAGGACCTGGAGCTGGTGATCGTGGATGAATCGTTCATCGACTTTGCCGGCGATCCCATCCCAAGCCTGCTCCAGGTGGCGGACCAATTCTCGAACCTGCTGATTGTGCGCAGCATGAGCAAACACTGCGGGGTCCCCGGATTGCGCCTGGGTTACTGCTACAGCCAGAACCTTTATCTTCTCAACCGCATGCGCAGGCTGATTCCTACCTGGAACCTGAACACCCTGGCGCAATATTTTTTGTCTCTGCTGCCGGCTACAGATGCCGAGTATCACGCGGCCCGCAAGCGTTTGATCGGCGATGTGCGCTGGCTTTATAGCGCGTTGAAGGCGATCCCGGGACTCGATGTTTATCCCACAGGCGCTAATTTTGTTCTGTTCAAGATCAAGACCGGCATGACCGCGACTGATTTGCAGGCGCGCCTGCTACAAGAGCATCAAATCTATGTGCGCGACTGTTCCAACAAAGTGGGCATGGATAATTTTCATATTCGCGTGGCCTCGCAAGGACGCGAGAAAGATGAGCGGCTCATCGAGGCTCTGCGGGCATTGATTCCATGAAAAATAAGCGTCCAGTTGTCCTGGTTGTGACCCGCCGCATGATTCGCAAGGACAAGTATGTGGATTTCCTGGGCGAATACCACCTCGAACTCCTCATTCAAATGGGGACCTTGCCGGTGATGATTCCTGTGGTGGAAGGCACACTGGCATGCATGGCCGGCTACATGAAAGAAATGAAGGGGCTCCTGCTGGTCGAAGGCGAGGACATCGATCCTGCCGATTACAAGGGAGGCCAGGCCAACCGCAAATTCGCCGAAGAGACGCACCCCCTGAAAGACAAGATTGAAATTACACTGATTCGCCACGCTTTGCGCCACAAGCTTCCCATTCTTGCGATATGCAGAGGATCGCAACTGGTGAACGCGGTTTGTGGAGGAACGTTGTATGGCGACGTGCAAAAAGAAAAAAAATCGCACGTCAAGCACATTGATTATGACCACTACGACAACTATCGGCACGCAGTCACGATCGTTCCGGGCACTCCGCTGGAGCAGTGGTACGGTCAAGACACCATACGGGTCAACAGCTACCATCATCAGGGGACGCGCGATTTAGCACCGCGTTTCAAGCCCATGGCATATGCCGAGGATGGGTTGCTGGAGGCGTACTACGATCCCAAGGCGAAGTTTCTGGTTGGGTTGCAGTTTCATCCGGAGCGCATGTTGAAGGATTACGCGGGTAATATGGAAGTGTGGAAGGCCTTCGGATCTGCGATTCACGAGAGCGCCTGGGCTAAAGCCGGGGCTCCCACCGTACGCCGGGCGCGGCGCAGTAGCGCTAGCGGGTGACAATCTCGAAGTCAATCTTGATTTCGTCTTTCACCTTTACCGTTCCGCCGGCGATGCTGACCGGTTTGATGCCGAAGGCGCTTTGTTTCAGGCTGGCGGCCCCGTTGTAATGGTGAACTTTAGGGCGAGGGCTGGATGCACTCACCTCTTCCGCCGGCTCGCTCACCTGCACCGTGACCGGACGCGATTGGCCATGCAACTTCAGGTTGCCGGTTACGAACCAATGGCCGCTCTTGTCGGACTGCACCGATGTGGAGCTGAACTCAATCAGAGGATAGTGAGCACTGTCTAAAACGTCAGGTCCAAGCATCTTCTCCTGCACCTGGGCGCGCTTGGCAGAATCCATTTTAGGGTCAAGGACCTGCATTTTGGCGGTCTCGACCTGGAATTCGACGCTTTTGGCGGCCTCGTCAACTTTCCCTTTACTAATGGGCGCGTTAATCTCGTGGTTGTCGCCGGTGAAGCCGAACACGCCTCCGCGCTGAACGTGCACGGTGATGGAAGAATGCGCGACGTCAATTTCTGAAGGTTTAGCGGTAGGAAGCGGTTTTGCGAAACACTGGCGGGCAACCGACAGGGCAACAATAAGCGCGAAAAATCGGAAGCAAGTACGCATGGCACACTCCAGGTAATTCGATTCGACGAAAGATGGCAGACCATGTGCAAAGCAACAGTTCTCCTGCATTCTATTCCGTTTCCAGAGTCATAGAAAAAAATTTCCTTCTGAATAGAAAGAATTTTTGCAAAAATTTTAACTATGAATGGTATTTTTCACAGAGAGTAGCGTTATGATTTTAAAAACGCGAAGCAACGCCGGATCATCCGGGGCTTCCGTATAAAGTCAATATTAGGAGATACCCTCATGCCAAAAGCAAAAGCCGCCAAAAAACCCCAATCCGTAGCCAGCGAGAATAATGATTCTCATCCTAAAGCCTCTATTGTGGCATTCGAATCGCACGCAACCCATCATTCAAATTTAGAAGAGAGGGTTCGCCAGCGCGCCTACGAGCTCTTCCAGGAGCGCGGCGGGCAACACGGTACCGCTGAAGAAGACTGGGCGCGCGCCGAAGCAGAGATCCTGGGACACAGCGAAAGACGAACGGCGTAGGCCATGACCTGTCGGGCCTGGGGTTAAAAGCCCAAACTCTCGGGGACGCTTATCCCTTTCGCTATGCTTACCTTGGGCTGATGCCCGAGGCTGAGGCCGGGGCTGCCACCGATGCCGTTGCGCGCGCAGCGACCTGCGGACGCCGCCGTGGAAGATTGACGGTTTCAGTCAGCTTTGCTCGAAAGACTACGCCGATAAGCTGGATGGGGGATGGATGACGGTCAAATCCGCATGTGTCTATGCAATTCTTGTATGCACAATTTTCTTTGAATGGGAATTTGCCGCCGCTGGAACGCCCACGGACGCAAAATCACCGGGAATAACAGCGGATACGCTATGCGAGGTGGATGCGAAAACGTATATCAGGGATATTCCACGCACGCTTTATGGCACGAATATCGAATGGTTCAATAACGGCAACGGCATTGTCGACGACATGGGCGTCTTCCGTTCTGACCTGGCAGCGGCTGCGCGCGATGAAGGTATTTCTTTGGTGCGTTTCCCCGGCGGTACATTTTCCGACTATTACCACTGGGAAGACGGCACCGGCCCGCTGGAAAAGCGTCCGACCACCAAACATTTTACCGATCCCGGCGCCTCGAAGAACATCATGGGTTCTCCGGAAATCACTCGTTTTGCCAAGTCAATAGGAGGAGAGCCGCTCATCACCGTCAATGCCGGAACCGGAACGGCGCAAGAGGCTGCAAAATGGGTGGAATATTTCAACGCCCCTGCCAATGCCCGCCGCCAGGCAGACGGGCTCGCGGACCCCATCAAGGTGCATTACTGGGAAGTCGGCAACGAACTCTATCTGCCGGGGAATCCAGGGGTGATTAAGGTCGCGGTAAATCCGCAAGTCTATGCGGCGCGTTTTAAGGAATATGCCCATGCGATGAAAGCGATTGATCCTACAATCGCGCTGATTGCCATCGCCAACAGCAATGCCAGCCGCATCACGCTGCCTTATCCGGAATGGCTGGAGACGTTGCTGCAAGCCGACGCGCCTGACATCGATTATGTCGCCGTGCATAATGCCTATTTTCCCATGTTGTTCGAAGCAAAGCAGCCGGAAGCAAAAGACGTCTACCGCGCGCTCTGGGCGTCACCCGAAGCCATTGACCGCAATTTGAGCCAAATCGAAGAGACGATCGGCAAATATCAAGGTGGCAAGGATATCGGCATCGCGGTGACGGAATGGGGCCCACTTTACGCATTCAAGCTCGATCCGACCTGGCTCGACCGGATCAAGACGATGGGCAGCGCCGTCTATGTCGGGCGGGTGCTGCAGGTATTCGTCTCGCATCCGAAAATGCGTATTGCCAATTATTTTAAGTTCACCGACAGCACGCCGATGGGCTGGGTGGCGTTCAACGGCAAACCCAAGGCGCCCTATTACGCTTTGCAGCTTTTCAGTCGGCATTTCGGCACGAAGCTGGTGAAGTCCACGGTGAGCGGCGGCAAAACCTACGACACACCGGCGCTGGGCATCATGACCGAAGAAAAGGACGTTCCCGAAGTGACGACGGTCGCGGCGTTAAATGACAAAGGCAATCGCCTTTTTGTCAACCTCATCAACCGCAGTTGGTCAGAGGTGCATTATGTGAAGCTGAGCATCAAGGGTTTCACCGGAGTTAAAGGCGAGACGGACGCGTGGCAGCTTGCCGCTCCTGCCGCGACCGATCATAACGGCCCAGACCTGCCGCCTGAACTTTTGAGCCGCATCAACGAAACGCCGCTGAGCGCAGAACTCGCGGGCCGACCGATTGCCTTGCAGAAGATACGGCTCAATGCGGGCGAACCGATCAAGCTTGCGCCGTTTTCGCTGCTGACGGTGGAGATTTCGCTGTCAGCGGTTTCTCATCGCCATTGAGATCCTTCGCCTGCGGCTCAGGATCAACAGAGACTCTAAAAATCCGCGGTCTCAATCGATTATGCAAAAGTACTAGGTATATTTCTTTTGGTTTTGACGCATGTATAGTTGATACAATGGCGCGTCGTCCCAAGACACTGTGGCTCCGGTCGCCCGCATTGCATGCTGTGGGTAATGTTTGAAACAATATAATTTCATCGGATTCACTAACTTCATGCCTTATTTCGGTAGTTTCGCACTTCTTTGCGCTCTCGCCCTGAGTTTGTACAGCCTGGTTGTGGGGGCGATTTCATTGCTGCGGGAAAGCCCCGCCAGCCAACGGCTCACCGAGACCGCCCGCCGCGCCGGAATCGCAACCTTCATCGCCGTGGTTGCTGCCGCTGCGGCGCTGCTGTGGTCCACGTTTCACGACGATTTTTCCGTCGCTTACATCCTCCACCACAGCAATCGTGACCTGCCTGTTCCTTATAAGTTCGCGGTGTTGTGGTCGGGGCAGGAGGGCTCGCTGCTGTTCTGGTCGCTGCTGCTGGGCGCCTACGGATTTGTGCTGCGCCTGCGGCACAAGGTTGATATCCGCCTGACTGCCTATGCTTCGGTAATTCTGGCGGGGGTGCAGGTGTTCTTTCTTCTTTTGCTGAATTTTGCCGCCAAGCCGTTTGCACTGACGCAAGGTGAAATCCCCCTTGACGGCAATGGATTGAATCCCCTGCTGCAATATCCCGAAATGGTCATTCATCCCCCCATGCTCTACCTGGGCTATGTGGGAATGTCGGTGCCGTTTGCCTTTGCCCTTGGCGCGCTCATCATGCGTTATCCCGGCGAGAAGTGGATCCACATCACCCGCCGCTGGACCATGGTCACGTGGATGTTCCTGACCTGCGGCATCTTCCTGGGTTCACACTGGGCCTACTATGTATTGGGCTGGGGCGGCTACTGGGGATGGGACCCGGTGGAGAACGCCTCGCTTTTGCCCTGGCTGACGGCCACGGCTTTTCTGCACTCGGTAATGATGCAGGAAAAACGCGGAATGATGAAAGTCTGGAATGTCTGGCTGATCTTCGCCACTTTCATGCTCTCCATTCTGGGAACCTTTCTGACGCGCAGCGGGGTCATCAGCTCAGTACACGCATTTGCCCAGTCTTCAATCGGAGACTGGTTTCTTGTGTTCCTGGTGATTATTCTTGTCGTCTGCCTTTTTTTCTTTGTGAAGAACCGCTCCCACCTGAAGAGCGAGCACCGGCTGGAGTCGCTGGTTTCGCGCGAATCCAGCTTCCTGTTCAACAACCTGCTCTTGCTGGTATCTTGCTTTGCGGTGCTGTGGGGGACCTTCTTTCCTATCCTTTCAGAGTGGGTAACCGGAAATAAGATCACTGTGGGTCCGCCATTTTATAACCACGTGAATGTTCCCATCGCCTTGCTTTTGCTGCTGCTGACCGCAACCGGGCCTCTTCTGGCTTGGAGACGGACGTCTTTCGCCAGCCTGCAGCGCAATTTCACGATCCCCACAGTGGCAGCCGTGGCCACCGCAGGCGCGCTCATGATTGGCGGCATGAAGCCCTGGCAAGATGTTTCTTATTTCTATAGCCTCATGGCCATATCGCTCTCGGTGATGGTAGCGGTGACGATCGTCTCAGAATTTTTGCGCGGAGCGCGCGTCATCAGCGGTCATACCGGGCACAATCTATTTTCTTCTGTCCTGCAGCTCTGGCGGCGAAACACCCGGCGCTACGGCGGATACATTGTGCACTTTGGCGTGGCCGTGGCTGTTATAGGACTTGTGGGCTCGGCCTTCAACCAGACCAGGGAGCAGGAGATGGGCAACGGCGACTCCCTGCAGATCGGCAAGTACACGCTGGTCTGTCGCTCCTATACGCAGGACGACAATGCGAATTTCGGGTCGGCCTCGGCCATCATCGACGTCTTCAAAAATGGACGTCCGCTGGCAACCATGTATCCTGAGCGGCGCTTCTTCAAGGCGAGCCAGCAGGCGAACACGCTTCCCTCGGTCCACTCTTCGCTCTTTGAAGATTTGTATCTCGTCTATGCCGGACACAATGACACGACCGACCGTCCCATTATCACCGCGCATGTGAATCCGCTGGTGGGATGGTTCTGGACAGGCTGGCTGATCCTGGTTCTGGGAACTTTGCTGGCCCTGGTTCCCAACCAAGCCGCGGCCAAAGTGACGCAACCGGTTGCTGTGCGCGCCACCGTGTCCGAGGCAAGCATGGCGCAGACGACAGGCGTGGGGGATTGAGATGCAAACCTTAAAATCAAACATGCGTAGCGCCGCAGGCGGAAGATCGCTCGCCGCAACCCGCTGCATGCAGGTGATTGCGTTGGTGGCGTTCTCTGTATTTTTCATGGGAGCTGGTGACGACTTCGATGCGCGCGTCAATACTCTGGGCCACAAAAAACTGATTTGCGTTTGCGGCTGCAACCAGATCTTGCTCGAGTGCAATCACGTGGGCTGCACCTACTCCGACCGGATGCGCAACGAGCTGATTGCCGCCGTTCAGCGCGGTGACAGCGACGACCTGGTGTTGCAGGCCTTTGTGCAGAAATACGGGCCGATCGTCCTGGCCGCGCCCACGACCACCGGCTTCAACCAGATCGCATGGATCATGCCCTTCGCCGTGCTGCTGGCGGGGTTCTTTTTCGCGGGCATGATTGTGTTGAGTTGGAAAGACAAAACATCGCCGCCAGCGGGGACATCTGCACCGGGCGGGCGATTGGAAGAATTCAAGGAACAGGCGCGGCGGGAGACTGAACTATGATTCTTGCCGCTTGCGCCCTCTTCGCTCTCGGATTGCTGGCGTATGTTTTTTCCGTACCCCAGCAGATCGCGGCCGCTCCGGTCAAAGACCGCCTGGCTTACCTCTATGAGCGCAAGGAGGTAATTTACGAAAACCTGCGCGACTTGAATTTTGAGAACAAGGCGGGCAAGTTTTCGCCGGAAGATTATCAGGGCCTGCGGACATCGCTCGAAGAAGAAGCCGCCCGCGCGCTCGCCGAAATTGCGAAGCTGGAAGGAAAATAAGTTTCTCGCCGCCGATTCACGCGGATGAACCCGGATCAAATCATGTCTTTACTACTGAATCCTAAAAGCATTTTTCTGGTTTTATTTCTTGCCTTGGCCGCAGGGGCAGGCAACGCTTCCACCATCACCGGCAGCGTGAGAAATGGCACCACCAGCAAACCTTCGGCGGGCGACGATGTGATCCTGCTGAAACTGGCCGGCGGCATGGAAGAAGAAGCCCGCACCAGGAGCGATAGCCAGGGACGCTTCACGCTCGAGGCGCAAGACGGCAACACGCCGCATGTGGTCCGGGTCATGCACCAGAAGGTGATGTATCACGCGATTGCCCCCCCGGGAACAACTTCGGTGGGCGAAGTCGTGGTCTACGAAGCCGTGCGCAAACTGCAGGGCATTACCGGCAGCGCCGATGTGATGCGCATGCAGAGCGATGGCGGCACGCTGCGAGTTGCCGAGATGTTTGTGCTGCGTAACGATTCCACTCCATCGCGTACGCTGATGAGCGACAGGACTTTTGAAATCTACCTGCCGGAAGGGGCGCAAATGGACGCTTCCTCGGCCACAAGTCCGGGCGGCATGGCGGTCAATTCGGCTCCGGTTCCTCTTCCCGAACGCGGTCATTACGCATTTGTTTTCCCCTTGCGACCGGGCGAGACCAAGTTCCGCATCGAATACCACATGCCTTATACCGGCTCGGCCAACTTCGTTCCGCGAGTTACGGTCCCAATGGAAATGATGGGGATTGAGCTACCTAAATCCATCGAGTTTTCCCCGGCGCAAGCGGAAAGCTATGGCACCGCGCTCGATGAAAAGGGAGTAGTTGTAGAGGTAGCCAAGAATATTGCGCCCGGCGCCGGACCCGCCTTTCGCATCGCGGGAACCGGCGCGATTTCCCCGGAGGCGCTGAAGAGCCTGGAGGGCGGCGGCGAAGACAATTCAGGGAACCCACCCGACAGCGCAACGGCGGCTGCGCCGGCAAATCGTCCGGGCGGAGGCATGGCAGTGCCTGAAGGCACCCCAGACCCGATGGAGACTTACAGGTGGCCGCTCCTGATTGGATTTGTGGCGCTTCTTGGCGCCGGAGCTTTTTGGATGACGAGGCCGCAGAGCGTTCCTGCCACGGTTCCGCCTTCCGGGAGCCGCTCCACCCAATTGCTGGAAGCTTTGAAAGAAGAGCTCTTTCAATTGGAGAGCGACCGCCTGCAACAAAAGATTTCCGAGGAAGAATACACCAAGGCCAAAGCCGCCCTCGATACCACGCTGACGCGCGCCATGCAGCGGGCGAAAAACTAGAAGCTACCTGGCTCTGTTGACATCCTTGAAAAAGCGTTGCTTTTTAAGAAGTGTCATCCTGAGCGAGGGCGAATGCCCGAGTCGAAGGACCCCGAAAATGTCTCAATCGTACAGGTTGCATCAAGGTATTTTCTGAAGAACTTGCTGGTGATGCAACGATGTCAACAAAACCAAGCTATCATGAATGGTTTTGAAGGGCACAGCTTTCAATGCTCTACGTTCACGAAGACGATTTTTTGTCTTTGAGAAGCTGGCGCAGGATGTGCTGCTGGGCGTCGGTGAGTGAGACAAACTCCAAACCGTGAGCATGATTGTTTTGATGGCGCACCACGGCGTTCAGCACCATGGTGGCGCTTTTGTAGACCCTGGGCAGTTCGATCTTTACCTGTTTGCCGGCGCTGACGCGATGGGTCAACACCACGCCCACGCCCGACTCGCAAATATCTTTGGTCTCGCCGGCCAGAATGTTCTTGCCTTCAACCACGCGGACTTCAGAGTACCAGACGCGGCGCTCATGCCGCCGGGTTGTGACGAAGTTAGACACAGGGCGCAATCCCTTACAGTCAGTTAAGATTTGAATGACTTGAGTATTGGCACTATACAACGACCGGACGGGAAAAGAAAGCGTTTTTGCCCCGGCTTCAGAGCTGCCGGGAATCCGGAGTGCATTGTCCTTCAGAGTGGGTGAGGTTAGAGGTTTTGTTTTTTCCCCGTGCTTCCGTGGTGAAACTAATCCACAACTACAGCCGGGGATCGACCGGCTCGCTTTCCAGCGCCAGCACGCCGAAGACGCACTCATGCACGCGCCGCAGCGGCTCATGCTGCACGAAGCGCCTGAGCGCTTCTATGCCGAGGGCAAATTCGCGTAACGCGAGAGAGCGTTTTCTTCCCAGTCCGCGCATGCGGAGCCGCTTGAGGTTTTCGGCGGACGTGTATTCCGGACCGTAAATGATGCGCAAGTATTCCCGGCCACGGCATTTGACCGCTGGCTGAACTATCCCTTGCTTGTTCCGGGCGATGAAGCTCAGCGGTTTGACGACCATGCCTTCGCTTCCCGAACTCGTCTGTTCTTCCCACCACTGGGCCGCCTCGTGCTCACTGGAGTCGCCGGAGAGATCGACCAGCTTGTACGGGGTTGCAAGTAAGAGCGAGGAATCCTGAGCGCAAAGGCGTGCCAAAATCTGCATGTGCCAGAGGTGGTCTTGATCGGCATGGAGAGTGCCTTCTGACGCCAGCAGATGAAAAGGCGCGAGCTTGAGATCAGTAAGAGCATGCACCGGCCAGCAGTAGCGGCGGTAGGCTTCGACGTAGTCTTTTGCCATCTCTGCTCTTTCACGGTAGTGCTGCAGCAGAGGCAGAACATCCGCCTGATTGCGGCTTGATTGTTCCAGCGCCGAAACCGCCTGTTCCAGAGCTGCTCGCGCGGCGGAGCCGGTGGGAGCATATTGCAGACGCAGCAGGTCCTGGGCTTTGGCGGACCAGGGCATGAGTTCGCAATCGAGGCATACCCAGTCGCTTTTCAGCTCCTCCCATAGCGCGGCCGATTCCAGCGCGCGATGCAGACAAGCGAAGAATTTAGATTCCAGGGCGGCATCGTTAAAAAAGCGGCGGCCTGTACGTGTATAGCAGACGCCGATTTCATCCTGCACGATGCCAAATCGCTTGAGTGCTGTCTGCCGGTCGCGGCAGAGCACCACGACTGCGCGCGAACCCATGTGCTTTTGCTCGCAGATAACTTTTTCGACGCCCTGATTGCGATAGTAAGCAAAGGCCTCGGCGGGATGCTCGAGCAGCCCGGGAGCATCGCTGGTTTCGCACGGCGACATAGTTGGAGGAAGATAAATCAACCACTTGGGATTGACCGCGAACCGGCTCATCACCTCCAGCGCTGCAATGGCATTCTCCTCACGAATGGTGATGTTGCCCTGCAACGCGGTCTCAACGATTCTCTTGCCGACTACGTCATCAATTTCAAGCAGTTCATCGTGCTCGTGCTGGGCACTGAGAGGCGATTCAGCCGCTTTTTTCAGGAACGGCTTGGCTGACTCGTAATAGGTTTTCAGGGCCGGTACGGACACCAACTCTTTTTCCGGATAGCGCAGCGCCGTCAGCTTGCCGCCAAAGACGCAGCCGGTATCAATGTTGATGGTGCGATTCAGCCACTGCGGCTCGGCCACCGGGGTATGGCCATAGATGACCATGGCTTTGCCGCGATAGTCGGCAGCCCAGTTGTAGCGTACCGGCAGCCCGAATTCGTCGGTCTCGCCGGTGGTTTCGCCGAAGAGCGCAAAAGAACGCACCTCACCCGATCCTCGCCCCTGCATCTCTTCTTTCATGCCGGCATGGGCGACGACCAGTTTGCCATCGTCGAAGACATAGTGGCTCACGAGATCGTCTAGAAACTTGGCGACTTCCTGTTTGAATTCCGGCGGTTCGTTTTCGAGTTGCGCAAGGGAATCTGCCAGTCCATGGGTCAGCTTGACTTCTTTGCCGCGCAGCTTTCGCAGCAGCTTTATGTCGTGGTTGCCGGGAACGCAAAATGCAGTTCCCGCAGAGACAATCTGCATCACTAGCCGCAATACCTGCGTAATTCCAGGGCCGCGGTCCACAAGATCGCCGACAAAGACAGCTTTGCGGCCTGCAGACGGAGTGACGGCGTAACCTCTCCCGTTGTTTTCGACCTTGTATCCGAGATTCGAAAGCAGGGTCAGCAGTTCATCGATGCAGCCGTGCACGTCGCCAATAATGTCGAAGGGGCCGTGCTCGTGCCTGAGGTTGTTCCACAGCGGCTGGCGCTCGATTTCAACCGCTTCCGCCTCTTCCGGCGAGGAGAAGACATGAACATGGCGAAAGCCTTCTTTCTCCAATCCCCGGATGGAGCGCCTTAGTTGCTGCGTCTGATTGCGGATGACGTGAGGGCCGAAGTTGCGGTCGGGGCGCGTACGATTGCGCTCCAGACAAAGTTTTTCAGGAATATTAAGGACGATAGCAACAGGAATGGTATGGAACTCGCGCGCAATCGCCACCAGCGGTTGGCGCGCTTCAGGCTGCACGTTGGTGGCGTCAATTACCGTGAGCCGGCCCGCGGCCAGGCGCTTGCGCGCAATGAAATGCAGAACCGCAAAGGCGTCGGTGGTTGCGGATTGGTCATTCTCGTCGTCGGAGACAAGTCCCCGGCAAAAATCGGAAGACAGTACCTCGGTAGCTTTGAAGTGCTTGCGCGCAAAGGTGGATTTGCCGCATCCGGAGGGGCCAACCAGCACAACCAGAGAAAGTTCAGGGATGGTAATCTTCATCGGCTGAAGACCCCCATTTGCGTGGGCGCGCCTACTTCGGGATCTTCATCGCCAATTGGGCGGAACTCTACGCTGTAGCCGAACTTTTGCGCGGTCGCGGTCGCCCAATTCTGGAATTGGTTGCGGCTCCACTCGAAGCGGTGGTCTTTATGCCGGAACTGACCAGCGGGAAGTGTGGGGAAACGCACATTGTATTCCGCATTGGGAGTGGTGATGACCACGCGTCCCGGCTGAGCGTGCTCGAACAGCATGCGCTCGAACGCGGCAAAACGCGGCTCGTCGAGGTGCTCGATCACTTCGACCACAGCGGCGGCGTCGAAGCCGGCGAGCCGCTTATCCTTATACATCAACGACCCTTGAAAGAGCCGGATTCGTTTTTTCTGGGTTGCCGGCAGGGTGTCGAGGCGCAGGCGCTCCTGCGCGACCTCGAGGCTGCGATAGGAAACATCCATGCCCACGATTTCATCGAATTGCTTTTCTTTCAGCAGTTCACGCAACAGCTTGCCTTCGCCGCAGCCCAAATCGAGCACACGTTTGGCGCCGCTTGCTTTCAGCTCCTGCGCAACCGCGCGCAGGCGCATCTCATGGAGTTTGATAGGTTTTTCAATCTCAATTTCCTGCTCACTGCGCTGCTCCTGCTCTTCATCGGCCTCGGGCGCTTCTTCTTCCACCAGGCGGGCCAGCGCCTGCCGTGTCAGCTTGCGGAAGCGCAGGTAGCGGCTGACGATGGCCTCGCGTTCCGGATGCGACTGCAACCATCCCTTTCCATTTTCCAGCAACTTTTCCACCTCGGCCTGGCCGATCCAGTAATGCTTGTCGGCATCGAGTACCGGGATCAAAACGTAAAGATGAGTGAGCAACTGCTTCAGGGAAACTGAATTTTCCAGTTCGACCGTGTAGTAAGGCCCCGCGCCCCATTGCAGAAATTTTTCATCCAGGGGATGGTGGTTAGCCCGCACCTGGTATCCCAAAGGCTCAAAGAGCTTGCGCAGCAGCTCCTCGCCGCCACGGCAAGGTAGCACAGTAACGCGCGCCAAAAGCGGCAGCGGCTCGTGCACCAGTTCAGGCCGTTCTTTGCTCGTGCCCGCCATGGCGCTGCGAAAGACACGCGCGATGGCAACGCTGAGAAACGAAGATGCGACATAAGGACGATCGTTGACATATTGCTCCAGCAATCCGCCTTCGCCCGCAGGGCCGCGTTTCTTGCGTACCAATCCGACGGGATCAATATCGAGCAGCAGGGCGGCGGTGCAGCGTTCGGCAGCAGCTTCCGGATAGAACACGTGCGCCTCCCCAAACGCCAACGAAAACGACTGCAGGCGTGACGGATTCTTGTGCAACAAGTAGCCCAGGTCCGTAGCCGGAGCTTTGGTATTGGTGATGGTCAGAAGCATTGGGTGAGTCAAGTATAGAAGATGTTGGCGCTCTCGCGATTGGGTGTGGGGCACAGCAAATCCGGGTTCATCCGTGGCGAATCTTCTTTTCTCCGCGCCTCCGCGGTTAACTCTCGCCTTTGCTTGGAGCCTGGAGCTGCCAACCGGCCTACGGCAAACCGACTTCTTCTAACAAAAAAACGTCAATATGCGGCGCACGCCTGCGATTGACAACCATGGTCTGGAGCGCAAGCATCATGCGTGCTAAGAACACGGTTGATATGGGGCGAGCGCGGATTCGCCGTCTGGTTGGGTATCACAATGAACTCCAATGTCGGCAATTCCCGTAACGCAGCCGCGAGGAGGATTTGCCGTTCCATTCTCGATGCCGTTACCGACGCCGTCCTGATCTTTGACGCTCGCTCGTTTCGCATCATCGATGCCAACAAGAAAGCAAGCGAACTCTACGGATACTCCCGCCGCGAGCTGCTGCGAAAAGAGCTGCGCGAGTTGACGACAGAGTTGCCCCGGCGGGCAGAATTCCTGCACGGCTTGCCCAGCAGAGAAGCGACGCACCTCGGCAAGAACGGCGAAAAGCTTGAGTTCCTGGTATGCCTGTCGCATATCAACTATTGGAAGCGCAGGGCCATCTTAAGCATCAACCGTGACATTCGCGAGATCAAGCGCCTGCACGCCGCCACCGCCGCCAGTGAACAGAAGTTTCGCCTGCTGATCCAGAACATCTCTGAGATTGTCGCTCTCATTGATGCCGATGGCATCGTGCTCTTCATCAGCCCGCAGGTGGAACGCGTCCTGGGGGTCGCGGCCGCTGACGTTTTTGGCCATGATGTCTTCGAGTTCGTTCACCCGGAAGATCGCCCGCGGGCGCGCCAGGAATACGCGAAGACGGTGAGCGAGCCGGGCGAAGCGGTTCCTTCGGTGCTCAGGCTCAGAGACAGCAGCGGAAACTGGGTGCCATTTGAAATCATCGCCAACAATCAGATCGCAGAGCCGTGCGTTGGCGGCGTCATCTTCACCGCGCGCAGCCTGCAATATCGCCTGGAGACAGAACAGGCGATACGGCGCGCCAACGCAGATATCGGCAAACATGTGGCCGAACGCACGCTTGAGCTGGCCCGCACCAACGCCGCTCTGCGTCTTGAGAACCAGCAACGCCGTTACACCGAGAAGCAGCTGCAGGAATCGGTATCGTGGCTCAATGCCACGCTGGAATCGACGGCCGACGGCATCCTGGTGGTGGCAAACGATGGCAAGGTCCGCAACTTCAATCGTAAATTCGTCGAGATGTGGCATTTTCCTGCTTCCATCATGGACAGCGCGACCGAAGAAGAGCTGCTGCTGTGGGCCGCTCCACAGGTGGAGCATCCCGAGGAATTTCTCGAGAGCATCCAACGCCTGTATGCGTCGGCCGGCGCCAGCTTCGACGTCGTGCGATTGAAAAATGGACGAATCTTTGAACGCTATTCCCAGCCGCAAACCGTGGGTGAACATAAGGCAGGAAGGGTGTGGAGCTTTCGCGACGTGACCCAGGCCTACTGGCAGCAACACGAGCTTCGCCAGGCGCAGAAGATGGAAGCCATCGGCCGCCTGGCCGGTGGTGTTGCTCACGACTTCAATAACATGCTCATGTTAATGTCGGGCTATGAGTCGCAACTGCTGGAAGACCCGCAACTTTCAGAAGCAAGCCGGGCGATATGCCAGCAGCTTGTGGCCGCCACCAAGCGAGCCGCCTCGCTCACCCGCCAACTGCTGGCATTCAGCAGAAAGCATCCCATAGCGCCGGGGGTGGTCGACCTGAACGAAATTGTGGCAGGCCTGGAGAAAATGCTGCCGCGTCTGCTGGCCGATCCCGTGCTGTTGAAGAGCAGCATGTCGCCGGAGGCGGTTCCCATCTACGCTGATCGTTCGCAAATCGAGCTGATGATCATCAATCTCGCGCTCAATGCGCGTGACGCGATGCCCCAGGGCGGTACTCTCTCTATGACGACCGGCAGTGAAAAGCTTGAAGACAGCGTCCACGGAGAGGAGGCCAGCAAAAGCTACGCTGTACTTCAAGTCAACGACACCGGACACGGCATGTCACCGGATGTCAGCGCTCATATCTTTGAGCCGTTCTTCACCACCAAGGGGCTGGGCAAGGGAACAGGTCTGGGCTTGTCAACCGTCTACGGCATTGTCGAACAGGCCGGAGGCCACATAACATTCGAAAGCGAGCCGGGCCAGGGTACGACATTCCATATCTACTTTCCCAAGGCCGCCGCGCCTGCCGCCGGCGAGAATCAAAGCGAACCGCCATCCCCGCCCCGCCCCGGCCATGAGACCATTCTGCTGGTAGAAGACGAAGAAGGAATTCGGGCGATGACTCGGAATTATCTGCAGAGCGCAGGCTATAAGGTTCTGGAAGCCGAGAATGGACCTGCCGCTGTCCGGATCTCCCGCGAGCATCCGGGCACGATCGATCTTTTACTTACCGATATCCTCATGCCTGAGATGAGAGGCGATGAACTGGCCAAGGTTGTGCGCCGCAACCGTCCTGATATTCTCGTCATGTTCATCTCTGGGAACATTAGTGAGCGCAAGGACCCGCATGCTCCTCTGCTTGAAAAGCCATTCTCTTTTCCCGATCTGGGAAGAAAAGTGCGTGAGATACTGGATGATTCAAAGACAAACTAGCGGAACGGCGCGGCTTTGTGCCCGGTCCCACTCGCGCTAAGAGCTGAGAGCCTGGAGCTGCTTCTTTGCCGCCAGCTTTTCCAGTTCCGGGTAGGAGGTTGGGGCGAGCAGCCTGCGCTCCGGCGGCTGGGTGCGGGTTTGAATTGCCTGCACCATCATCTCCAGCGCAACATCGGCGGTCGAGGGATTGATAATCGATGCAGTCAGCAGGCCCTGGCGAATCCACTGCGGGCCGGTATCGGGACAACAGACCGAGCCGAGAAAGGGCAGCCTCATCCACGACTCGAGTTCCCGGGCAGGCACTTCATCTTGAAAGGCCTGCCGCGCGCCGATTGCCATCTCGTCGTTCTGTGCGGCGACCAGGTTCACCGGCGTATCGTAGGCGGTGCGTAGCCGCAACCAGCGCGTCACCGCTTTGTGCGCGCCCTGCTGGGTCCAATCGGCGGTCAGAGTTTTCAACTGTATGTTGGCGGCTTTTTCCGCCAGCAGAGAACTTAAGCGCTCTTCCGTATTAGGATGGCCGCTGGGACCAAGCAGGCACAGCGCCAGTCCACCCTGCCGAAGCAGCGCCGTCATCTGTTTTGCCTGGATTCGTCCCACCCCCTTATGGTCGATGCGGACGGAGAAGACGGGCGCCTGATAGCTGCGGCGTAGCTCTTCAATATAGGTAACTTCGCGGCTTAGTACCGCCCAGCCAATGCCCGCAGCTGCGGCCGAGCGCGCCACCTGCTGCATGGTCGTTCCCACCGGAGCGCAGAGGATTCCATCAGGCCGCAAACTCTGAGGAGACTGGATGACCTTGAGCAACTGCTCGCTCTGCTCAATGGCGTCGTTCCCGGCATACACGATTTCCACGTTCACGCCCAGGCGGCCTGCCGCTTCCGCGACCGCAGACGCGTTCTGCCGCTGATAGCTGCTCTCTCGCTTTCGCAACGAAACCAGGAACTTGAGCTTTTTCACGCCACTCCATTGTGGCATTCATTTCCATTTTTGCAACAAATTACGGACGTAACATGGGGCAGGCGTGGGATTGTCAGGGCAAGGATTTATCCGTGCCGCCAAGGCCATGTGTCATGATCGGCTTCAGCCGCTGAGGTAATAGGTCGGTCCCCAAGTCGTTCCTGTGTTCCTCAGCAACGGCAAGTGCCACTTGGACTCTTCTATTACCAAGGTAACTTCACTTTGCGAGGAGGATATTGGTAGACTGCTTGTGCCAAAAACATTATGCGTTGCCCTGAATGCACTTCTATTGGCAGGCCCCAAGAAATGCGTGAAGAAGAGTGTGGCCGTTATGTTTGCCCCAAGTGCAAGCACGAAGTGCGGGAAAACGACCCGGTTTTCATCTGCTCCTGCCGGCACTGTACGGCTTCTCCGGTGCATTAAAAGACAGTTTCAGGTTTCTAGTTTCCAGTTCAAGCTTTTAGAATCTTTCCAAAGAAATCAAAGACAATAACAAAAGGCCACAGCCGGGGACGGGCCCCGCTATCCGGGCGAGCTGCGCCACACGTGGCACTGTAAAATTGATTGAATGCCCTGCTGGGCGTCCGAGGAATCTCAATGCCGCGAAAATTTCTGGCTGTGCTGGCTCTTGCCACGTTGTTGGTCCACCCTGCCGCGGGCTTCGACAGTTACTGGCACTCGGTGTGCGTGCAAAAGGCGGGGGCGCAACTCGGCTTCACCGAAGATGCTGCCAAGATCATGCAACTGGGCAACTTCTCGCCCGACTTCTTCGGGCCGGTGGCGGATTATGCATCCGGTCACCTGAGCAAGAACGAGATCGGCGCACTGAATCAATACCAGGCCAACAACTCGCAGGTACGCGAAGCGGCGGTTTTTCTCCACTTTGACAATTTAAACAACGACTTCCAGCACAATTCCGATTTCGATTATCTTTTCACTCACTTGCTCGGGAACACGCAGCGCCTGCTCGCCGGTTATAGCAAGCTTCACCTCGATGACCGCACGCGCAAGGTGCTCATCCTGATTACTTTGGGAGCTTCGCTTCACTGCGTGCAGGATTTTTACAGCCACTCCGACTGGGTGCACAATGATTTCGACAAGACCGATGTGAAGACCGTCAAACTGCCCGACGGCAGCCTGCGCGCGCCCACCTGGTTTGAGTTTCGCAGCAAGCACAATAATCCCGACGCCTGGCCTTTCCGGGTGCAATCGGGGCTTTATCCTCCTGCTGCCGGCGCGCGCAATACCCATACCCACATGAACCACGACAACTCGCGGCTGATGTATGCTGAACCTGAAAATGGTCAGCCCTTGCGCTCGCAGGCCGAGTATCACAATGCCGGCCCGGTGCCCGCGCGCGGCGATGACGCCTCAAATCTTGCGCACCAGCAGTTCGCGGTGAATACGGCCATGGCGGCGAGCGTGGAGTGGATCCAGAAGGTCGAAGAGAATTCGGATGCCAAGGCAGCGATTGAGTCGGCCAGAAGTTGGAACCTGAAGACGCACGATCCTCACCTGTATAAGGAATTGCAAGCCGGCATCATTACTGAAACTGCGCTATCCTGTGCTGCTGGCAAATGGGATGGCGACAATCCTCCGGGCGATCGAGGCACGCTCTGCCGCTCCGTCCTCGAGCGGCAGGTGAACTCGGTGGGCAATACCACCGGGTCACAGTTGAAATCTGAGATTATCGGCCTGGCCACCAGCCTGCTTATGCCCTTCGCCCTCAAGTTCACCGGCGTGTTCTGGGACGTTCACAGCCAATACCATGTTCTTGAAGGTTTGACACAAGACATCGGTTCTGGCGGCGGGCATTACAGCTTCGCGAAAAAGTGATAAGGCAGTTTCGGGTTTCAAGTTTCGAGTTTCAAGCAAATTAAAAGCAGCAGCAAAAAGCCCACAGCCGGGGACCGCACAGGCTATTGCGCTGCGGGAGAGCTCAGGTAGGCCGCGCCTACGTTCATCTGGTGATGAAGAGCGTTGGGCAATGAGACGGCTACTGCGAGTCCGAGCAGGGCGTGGGCGACACCGAGCCAATAGATGTTGCGGTAGCGGCGGAAGACTTCGGTAAGCACCAGTCCCATGGTCGCGGTACACACCAGCAAAATCCAGTTCGGCAGGTGGACCATGCCGAACAGCAGTGCGGTGGCGAATACGGCCCTGGCGCCGCTCTTGAGCAGGCGCTCAAAGCGGATAAAGAAAAATGATTGGGCAATGAACTGCTGCACCATGGCCCAGATGGCATAGACGCCGCTATGGAAAAGCGGCTTGGGCATCCAGGGGAAGGGATGCAGCGTGCCGGTAAGCGCGCCCGCGGTCACGATTCCCGCGGCCAGCAAGGCGCTGCAGGCGGCGATCCAGGCTGAATTTTTTAGTCCCATGCGCCCCAGGCCGAGTTCAGCGGCGGTCTTGGAAATGGGGCTGGTGAGGGTAGCAACAACGATCCAGATTGCGGCGGCGACCGAGAAAATGGCCGCGTACTTTGAGGTCCACAGGGCAATCACGATCAGCGAGAATACTCCCGCGACGTCAACCAGCTCTCGACTAACCTTTACTTTCAACAATTGCACTCTCACTCACCGCCATAATCGCCTCCAACCAATTGTTAAAGGACTGTTAAAGTCAAGCATACCCTTAGATGGCTGGATTTCAAGCAAAGATTCCGGGAAAAATTGAAAAAAAGTGTAAAAGGGTGGAAGTTGGGGACAAAAAAAGGGGCGGCTCCGGTTCAGGAGCCGCCCTTCACCATCTGGAATTGAAGAAATTTAGTTAGCTATCGCTGGGTAGGCAAGATGCCCACCTGGACAGCCGACGAGACGCTGGCGCTACTTTATTCTTAGTCGCCGTATTTCACCGAACAGCCGTAGGGCCGTGTGGCAGCCTCAGCGATCGGCTTGCCCGACATTGCCTGCTCTAATGCCTGTGAAACGTAATTGGTCGAGCCTGCGATGTCTGAAACATCTGTCGTAGGATGGTCGTCAATCGCGCCGTTATAAATTAGCTTCCCGCTGGGATCGATGATGAACATGTGCGGCGTTGTCTTGGCTGCGAACAGGTGGCCCAAGTCACCCTTGGGGTCGAGCAGCACCGCTGTGGGCGCGGCATTCACCTTCTTCACATAATCGTTTTCCTCCGTGGCAGTCACGTAGCCCTGGGCTCCGGGGGCGGAAGAAACTACGGTGAACCATGCCACGCCTTTTTGGGTCCATTCTTTCTGCAGCTTCTGCATATTTCCGCTCTCGTAATGCTTGCGGGTATAAGGGCAGCTCTGATTGGTCCATTCCAGGACGACAAATTTGCCTTTGTAATCGGAAAGCTTCTGCACCTTTCCGTTGCTGTCAGTGGCGGTGAAGTCAGGCGCCGATTCGCCGACCCTGGCGGCAAATGCAGCGGCTGAAAACAGCAGTAAACCGAGGATCAAAGCGATGGAATAGCGTTTCATGGGGAGCCTCCTGTAACTCTTAAAATGCTACCAAAATCGGAGTGAGTTGTGGGTGGACGCGAAACTTCGAGCACTAAAGCGCGCAGTTCCTTGGTCCTTAACGGCATGGCTGAAGATATTACGAAGAAATTCAATTTCTTGTCATTCCGAATCCCGCAAGCGGGAGAGGAATCCCTATTGTCTCGAAAAACTCATGGTGTGCCACCTATAAACCCTCCTCGGAATGACAATGCAAAACATGATCGTGAAACTCATGTTTTCCGGCAACCGTGAGGTTTTTCGCAAGCTCTGAAACTAATGTCTCTTCAACCCTGATTTTATGACCAGCGCTATTTTGCCGGGGCATGGGCGACCACGGAAGCATTGATTTCGTAGGGCTTGCCATCGAGCACAGCAACCCCTTGTAAGCGGGGGACTGGCTTCAGCAGTTGTTCTGATTTTTTCAGCTCAATACGAACCCCGGTGGGAGTGGAGTGAACCTGCTGCGGAGCCGCGTTTTCTATTTGATCGGCTTCTAGAGGAAAGAAAATCGCGCTGTTTACCGGCTTCCCTGTACGAATGGTCAAGACAAGATCATCTTTTTGCGCAACTGCCGATTGCTTCCAGGTGCGCGGCGCCGGCAAGGGCAAGCTGGTTTTGGTTTTAGCAAATAAGTCGTGATCGGCTGAAGGCTTTGGGGTATCGCTGGAAACTGGCAGGGGCAATGCTACGTCTCCGTGGCCGGGGATGCAGACTTCGCGGCAAACGATCCACTTCACGGTAGCGGCAAGCTGGACCGTTCCGCCCGGTTTCAAATTTGCCGGCGCGCGAATCGGAACCATGAGCAGAACCTGGTCCTCATAGCCGTAATCCATCAGGCGGGAAATCGGCAGGCGTACCGGCGCAGGCCACTCGATGGAGCCGGCCTGGAATCCATCGGGCAGCTTCCATTGCACTTTTGGAGGCTCGCCGGAGTCGCCAGGATTGATCCAATAGATGTGCCAGCCTTTTTCCAGATTGAACTTCAAGCCGGCTTGAAAGTCCTGGGCGGCAGCAACTGTGGCGCTGTCGGCAATCAAATCTACGGTGAGGTGCGGCGCGGAAACCGGCGCGGCCGGGCTTTGCGCGCACAATAAATTTAGGAGAGCGAAAACAAGGGAGATGATACGCAAGCGCGAGTACGCAAGCAGCCGGGCAGCCATATTGGGAAATTATAACTGCGGGCGAAGCAATGCAAGCTCAGGCAGAGAAGCGGCGTACCCGCCGAGGCTCAAGTGTGGCGTTGGATTGAGGGTTGATTTTCGGGGGAAGAATCGCCTGGGCCAGATGATCGGGAGCTGACAGGTAGCTCTCGACTGAATCTGGACGCATGCCGTGCGTCTGTGGAGGCATCCACATGTTCACCACCTGGCCCACTACCACGGCTTCATCAGGCGTCTTAAAGTGCATAGCCTTGCGTTGCGAAAGCGGGTGAGGAAGAAGCGTGAGCTCGTTGCCCTGTTGCTCGCCCCAGCAGCAGCTATAGCCATACGGGTGGCGGACGAGATAGAGTGGCCGCTCCCGCAGCGACCTCCATTCAAAACGCTGCACTTCCGCCTGCCGCTCATCAACCTCAACCAGCGATTCAGGAGGCAGAATGCCACCCATGGTGTCGTCTTTCAAGCCGATTAACGCGTAACAATACCGGTCAGGATGAAGCCTGCCGCGCACTTCGGCGGGCACGCATTCCCACTGCTCAGGAGCCAGCAGCATGGTTTCATCCGGGTCAATCTGGGCGTCGAAGTTCGAAGCGGGGTCAGATTCATCTTGCCGCAGCTCGATGGGCTGCGAGGAAGCTTTTTGTACCTCGGGTAAAACTGCGGGCACAAGGGAATAACGTGCCGTCCCCTGCAGGTCTATATCAAAAAGCAGCAGCAGTTGCTCGTAGGGGACCCTCAGGCACTGCGCAAGACTGAGGAGCCTGCGGATATCCGGAACTGCGCCTTGCTCCATCTCAGCCAGGCTCTCCAGCGAGATGTAATACTCGGAGCATCCATTGGTCTCGGCAATGAGCCAACTGGCCAGCTCGATGTCCCCCGGCTTTAACAACCGGTCTTCACGAAGCTGTTGGATCCGCTTTCCGCAATTCATGACACTTCACCTTGCCCAATAAAGAAACTTATAAGACAGCTAAGAAAACCACTGGGGACAGGGGGGTATGATGAAATTGATTTTGCCTCATTTCCGGGGCAGAAGGAAAGCTTTTTTAGTGTAAAAAGATCGTCAAAAATCCACTTTGGAAAAGGAAGCCATAATGAATTATTCCCATATTCGGACAAAATCGTAATTCCCGTTTTGAAAAAATGCCATATCCGGTCAAACCGCAGCCAGCGGCTCAAAGAACCAGAGGCTCACAATTCGTCCGATAATCTCAGCGTTCTTGCCGGGCGCAAAACGCCTTACCTGCATGTGGGAGAGCGGGTGGGGGAGCAGGCTCATGGTCTCCCCATCCTGCTGGCACCAGCCGCACCCATAGCCCTCGGTATGGCGGACAACATAAATCGGACGCTCGCGCAGGCTCCTCCAGGCAAAATTTTCAATCGTTGTTTGCCTGCGGTCAATTTCCACCAGGGAACCAGGTGGAACCAGGTCGGCCATACTGTCATCATCCAATCCGATCACGGCATAGTGGTAGCGGGAGGGATTCAGGCGCTCCTGCAATGGAGCCGGCAATAGATGCCAGGCGGCGGAGTCGGGCTGCAGCAAGTTGGTCTGTCTCAGGTCGAGGTGAGAATCGAAATCCAGTCGAAAAGAAAAGCCGAGCTCCTTCACGTTGATGCGCACCAATTCAGTCCGCACCGGGTCGAGTCCGGCGCCGGGTCTGGCGTGTTGAGGATCAACGCCAAACGCCTGCATCACCTGTTCGTAGGGCATTCGCAGGCAAACGGCCAGGCTGAAGAGCTTGAAGATGCTGGGAGTGGCGCCGCGCTTGATCTCTGCCCACGCATCCTGGGAGATATAGTAATCGGAATTGCCCTTTTCATCGGCAATTGAGCGGCTTACGCGCTCGATATCCGCTATCTCAGGCAGACGTTCTCGATCCAGCCTCTTACTGAAGATCTCTGAATTTGTTGGCTCCATGGGACCTCAACTTGTATCCGGCACTCAGCGACTATGAATGCATAAAATCAGCAGATCCAAAGCATTTAAGATAATTAGGAGGTCTCTGGAAACGACGCAACTCTATCGCAGAAATATTGCGGGAACAAGCCCTAAAATGGGAATTTCATTGTGTCGTTTTCTGTCGGTGGCAAACTAGGGAGATCCGGCCTGCACTGACTGTGCTTCCTTAAGTTTCTGCAGGTTACTCATGATCTTGCGCCAGTCATCGGGATTGTGCTTGGTTGCGTTGGGAGCGTCAGGATTGGCATAAAAGGCGAGTATGTTCTGCTTCAGGTCAGGCGAGACATCGCGAAATTGCTTGTCGGCCAGTTGGCCGAGCAACTTTGCATAGGCCCGGTCGGTAAGCGTGTACTCGCCGGGTTTGGTCTGTTTTCCCGTATCGAAATCGTCGTTCTGGAGCTGCAGATGGCCCTGACGCAAATCCAGGAGATATGCCTTATAGCGGTCCACCGTGCTGTCTACGCTCTTGATATAACGATCTTCCGTTTCTTTCGTAGGGACCTTGAAATCAAGGGTCTGGAGAGCGCCGAATTTGGGCAGCAAGCGATATAGGAAGGCCAGAATTCTGGCCCCAAATCCGGGCTTGTCATACTTCTTGCCCCAATCTCTTTCGTAGTCGGCGCGCTTGAGCCGGTACAAAAACTTCTTCTCGCTGAACGTGGGATCTTCCTTTACCATATCGGCCCGCTGGGTCAGAAGCGCCACGCGGGTCATCTGGGGGATCAATTTGCTGACCGCGTGGCGGTAGCTGCCAATGCTCAAATCCAGATCGGGAAACACATCGGTAAGCTCAAGGCCGTAGGTTTTCTTGAAGGCGCGCTGCAGGACCGGTGCCGCAACTTCGAAGCCGATGAAGTCGTGGTAACTCTGCGGAGCGTAACGATGCTTGGCCACCTGCACCATATCAAACCCAAACTCCGTTCGGATATGGGCCTTGGGGTCTTGGACGTAGGTAACTTCATCGCCGTATTTTTTTCTTAGCTTGGGAAACTCCCGCGCTACGGAAAAATTTATTGTGGGATGCCCAACGATATCTGCGACGTAGTGGGAGAGCGCCCCCAAAGCGAAGGCGTACTCGTTCACGTCTCTGGCTTCAGCCACCAGGGCGATCACAAAATCGCCGCTGCGCACGTAGTGCACCAGATCGCTGAAATATTTATTGCCAGAGGGGTAATATCCCATGTCCTGAATCAGGCAGCCGCCGTAGGCATAGGCATGCGCCTCGCGCAACTGGTCGGCGGTGAGGCCGGGATATTTTTCCAGCAAGAGCGGCTTAATCTGATCGTTCCAGACCAAATCTACGATTTCTTCGTGGGTAAGAACAGAATAGCCACCGCAAAATGCGGAAAAAAACAGGACAAAACAAACCGTAAGGAAAAACAGACGGAGGGACCGTGGGCGGCCTGGGAGCTGCATCCGCGAATTGTATTTAAAGGTCTGTAGCTCTGTCCAGAAGTGGAGGATATTTTAATATTTTCGAGAAACAGTGTTAGTTGCTGCTAATGCGCAGCTTGGAGCGAAACTTCAGAGGGACTCCGGGCTTCCGTGTTAAAATCCGCATCTACCCGTTGGAAAATTCCATATAACAATGGCGCCGCAGACGCAAGAATCGTTGCAGGAGACCATGCGCTTTGACGTGTATGAGGCCAATCTTCGCTCTGGCGAGTTGCGCAAACACGGGCTAAGGGTGCCGCTGGAAGAAAAGCCCTTTCAGGCGCTGGTCGTCATGCTGCGGCATGCCAATGAAGTTGTCACGCGGGAAGAATTGCGTCATCAGCTCTGGCCGGCTGACGTTTTCATTGACTTCACCCACAGCCTGAACACAGTGATTGCTAAGGCCCGCCGCGCCCTGAATGACACCGCGGAGAACCCACGCTTTATCGAGACAGTAGGGCGGCATGGGTATCGTTTTATCGCAAAGGTTGTCATTGAGATGCCCAAAGCGGCAACCCCGCCTGATCTGCAGGTCATTGTTAAAACTGAGGGCGTGCCCGCGCACCCGCCTGGGGTTGAGATCGCACCTTGGCCGAATTCAGCTCCCGCCGGCTCGGCCAAAAACGGGCTTGCCAGGACTGGAAGCTTTAAGGCCGGTGTTGCGGTGGGGGCAACACTCATCGTGCTGGTCATATTGACGATTGGAGTTTCCAATCCCTGGGGCTGGCGCGACAGGCTGTTGGGCAGGCCAACACATGCCATCCGCTCGCTGGCGGTCTTGCCTTTGGAAAATCTCTCCGGCGATCCAGCGCAGGAATATTTTGCCGATGGCATGACGGACGAATTGACCACCGACCTGGCCCAGATCGGTTCGCTGCGCGTAATCTCTCGCACCTCGAGCATGCAATACAAATACGCGCATAAATCCCTGTCGCAGATTGCCCAGGAGCTAAATGTGGACGCCGTTGTAGAGGGCTCGGTAGAACGCACGGGCAACCACGTAAAAATCCGCGCGCAGTTGATTGAAGGACCAACCGACCGGCACCTGTGGGCAGAGAGTTACGAATCCGATCTGCGCGACGTTCTTTCCCTGCAGGGCAACGTGGCCCGCGATATTGCCCGCAAGATCCAGGTCGAACTGACTCCCACGGAAAAGCCGGCGCAGGCGGCAAGCACTCAAATCAATCCCGCTGCTTATGATGCTTATCTTTTGGGCCGCTACTATTGGGAAAAACGCAACCAGCAGGGACTGAAGAAGAGCATCGATTATTTCAATCAGGCCATTGCCATTGATCCTAACTATGCGCTTGCGTACAGCGGATTGGCGGATTCTTATCACGTGATCGGCAACTACGGAATCATGCCGGCAGATGAAGCCGTTGTGAAATCGGAGGCCATGGCGCAAAAGGCGCTTTCCATTGAGAATAATCTGGCGGAAGCACATGCGGTTCTGGCCGACAGCTTCACTACGTATCACTGGGATTGGGCTGCGGCTGAACCGGAATACAAACGCGCCATCGAGCTGAATCCCAACTATTCCACGGTCCGGCAATGGTACGCGGAATATCTCAATGCCATGGGCAGGACGCAGGAAGCCCTCGTGGAAATCAAGCAGGCGCAAGAAGTAGACCCGGTTTCCCTGACGACGAACGCGGTCATGGGGCGGGTTTTCTTCATGGCGCGGCAATACGATGCGGCTATTGCGCAATGTAAAAAAACCATCGCGATGAACCCGTCTCATCCGCGTGCCTATGTTTACCTCGCGCGGGTCTATGAGCAGAAAGGCATGTACCAGGAAGCCTGGATGAATTACCACAAATCCCGCGTCCTGATGGGGTACGAACCTGACTCCCAGGCCGACCAGGCTCCTCCGAAAGCTCTCGACACCCAGTCTTTCTGGAAGCAGCGGCTGGCATGGGCGCAAACCGACCTTAAACATGGGCGCAACGCTTCCTTCGACCTCGCCGTCGCCTATACCAATTTGGGAGATAAAAACCGCGCCTTCCAATGGCTGGAAAAATCTTACCAGGAACACTCCGGCTGGATGGCGGAGCTGAAGATCAATCCCATGAACGATCCGCTGCGCTCCGACCCGAGATTCCAGAGTCTTCTCAAGCGCATGAAATTGGAGTGAGGAAGCTCGACTCCGCCCAACTATGGATGCGCCAGCAAAAGGCCTGGCAATCGCCCTACTATTGGGCGGGATTTGTGTTGCAAGGCGAGTGGAAGTAACAGAAAGCCTGCAGCGCGCAGAGAAATCCAGCGTGAAGCGATGATTCCTTAGAGCTTGGAGCTGAGAGCTTGAGTTACTTCCACCGGATTTTGTATTTGTACAACCGGCGTCTTCGGCGGCGCATGAGTTGTGAGCATTTCCAGCACGTCAGAGCTGTCTTCGCGGTCGGGGGTCAAAGCCACATCCGCATAGTTGCGGGCGCTGGGGTCCCGCTCCAGGCGCCTTTTGTAGCGCTCAAAGTGCAATGCCACTTGCGCGATCTTGAAATGTTTGTAGATAAATTCCCCAATGTAGCGCGGATAAAAGACAAACGGGCTCTCGACGGGCAGGGTGGGGCGCCGGTCTTTACGGTATTTGCGGCGCATGAAGCCGCCCTGCAGAGGATGAAGTTTTTCCACTACAACGCAGCAGTAGAACCACAACAGCAGAACCATCATGTTGCCGGCGCCAATTCCTGTCGCCACAGCGCGCCGCAGCACGGTCTCCATGTGCTCGAGCGAATAGAAGGTCTTCCACGAATCGCGGTAGAGCTTCTTCCACTGCTCGGGAGACATGGTGGCATGCTGCGTGGTCACATGTTCCAGGTCGTATTTATTCAGGTCAGGGTCAAGATATGCCCCGGCGTTGTAGAGCTTCTGATGGTCTTCTGACCCGGGCAGCGCCGTCAAAGAGTGCGGCTCCAGCAGATCAATCGGCAGCTCGCGCTGGATGATCTGGATGTCGTGCAGGATAGATTCCGGCGTGTCTTGCGGGAACCCAACGATGTAGCCGGCAAATACAATCGCGCCGGCCTGCTTCCACGCGAGCAGCATCTTGCGGTATTCGGCGATCTTGTTCTGCTTCTTTTTGGCGCCGAGAAGGCTCTCAGGATTGATGCTTTCCAGGCCAATGAATACGCGCCGCACTCCGGCGCGGCCGGCCTTCTCGATGAAATGCGGCAGCCGGTGGCACATGGTATCCACCTGGATCATGAACTTGATGTTCAGTTTTTCCTGCTCGCGCATGGCGATGAGGCGGTCGAAAATCTTTTCCCACTCGGTGTTGCGCGCAAAATTGTCATCGGTGATGAAGAAGCGGCCCACCCCCTGCTGCAGGTTGCGGCGGATGATTTGTTCAATCTCCTCCACCGAGCGCCGCCGCGATTTTCGCCCCTGCACATTGATGATGGTGCAGAACGAGCACTGGAACGGGCAGCCCCGGCCCGCATCGAAGCTGGTGTACTTGCCGATCGTCCCGCGGATGGTTTCGGCCGGCAGCAGCGGCATGGGGGCGCCTTCCAGCCCGGGCAAATGCTCCAGGTGGTTATATAGCGGCTTGAGCGTGCCCTGCCATGCATCGCGCAGAACTTGGTCCAGCCGCCCTTCTTCGGCTTCGCCGGCAAAAAGCGCGATGCCGAGGTCCATGGCCTCCTGCAGTTCGGGAGTCACTCCTGGCAGCATGGAAAGGCAGCCCGAGACGTGAAAACCGCCAATGCAAACCTGGATTCCCGCGGCGCGCAGTGGACGCGCGATGTCCATGGCGCGGGGAAACTGATTGGATTGCACCCCGACGAGCATCACCAGGCCGCGGCCGCCGGCAAGCTGCCGCGCAATCTGTTTTTGCCGGATGCGGGTATTGTCTTCATCCATCGAGGTGATGGCGATTTCCACGTCATCGCCGAGCACCCGGCGCTGCTTGCAGTCAAGCGCCAACCCGTTCACCACCGCCAGCGAATTCGAAGGAACGGCGGAACGCACCCACTGGATGACGTAGCCGTCATCGTCATAATGCGATGGTTTTATCAGTATGAGCGAAAAATGCTGTTGCGCCATACTCCCTATCTTCCGTGTCTCCAATAATTTGCAGGAAGCCAGCAAGATTATCATAGAGCGGCAATCCGCAAACAAAGAAAACATTTTGTTTCCGGTGGCTATGCCACATAGCCCTGTCATGTTGAGCGGAGCGCCACGATCCTATTGGCCGCCACGAGAATCTGAAGCGCGGAGTCGAAACACCCCGAGAGGATTTCGGTATCCCATACCGTGTCGGGGAGTTTTTTCGATGCGGCTGCAGGCAAACGGGACGCACTCGGAGAGAATTCCCTGGGGCGGCATTTCCTGGCTACGCATTCCCGGGGTGTTTCGACTGCGCGCCTGGCCACATCGAGGGTGCAGCTGTTCACGAGGCGCTCCACTCAACATGACAGAAGGAGATAGGTCTGACACACACCCGAAATCGTGGTGAAGATGAAGATATAGGTTCAACCCTTGTAGCTTGGAGCTGAGAGCTGGGGCTGTTTTTTGGTGGGCAGTGCAGGACTCGAACCTGCGACCTCCTGCTTGTAAGGCAGGCGCTCTAACCAACTGAGCTAACCGCCCAAATCCCGATGGGCAATTGTAAAGAGCAGTAGAGTCAGTATATGCGGGCATCAGGGAGCGGTCAAAACGTGTAGGCAAGATGCCCACAAATGACAGCCGGCTGGAAGCCGGCGCTACTCCAAATGTTTTAGATTCATGCTCTTGCCCCTCCGTGCCTCCGTGTCTCCGTGGTGATCTCTTTATATTTACCAACAATATTCCTACTTGCAGGCATCTTTTCACGTTCAGACGGAAACAAAACATGAGGACAAGCCATCCTCAGCACTGCGCTTCGCTCCCTCGCGAGCGGGTGGCCGCAATCGCTTTTACATTCCGCACGGAGGCCCCATGAAAGCAATCCTTTTTGTTGACGACCACGAGGTATTGGCGCGTCTAAGCTGCGAAATCCTGGAAATGCAGGGCTATCGCGCGGTCTCGGCTTACAACGCAGCCGAGGCGCTGGAAAAATTTGACCAGGAAAATTTCGACATCCTGGTCACCGATTTTCGCATGGAAGGCATGAACGGCCTGGAACTGGCAAAAAAGATCCACGACAAAAGCCCGCAGACTCCGGTCATCATTGTTACCGGCTATGGCCCGGTCGATGGCGGCCGCGAGGTGGCCGCCTGCCTGCAAAAAGAAGATCTCTTCCCGGCGCTGCTCGAAAAAATAAGATTTTTCCTGGGAGAAAGCCCAGCCCGGCAGCGCAAACTTGAGGTTGTGAAAAAGTCTCCGGAGCAGCAGCAGCTTCCCGGAAATCCCCGCTAGCACTTTTACAGTTCGCGCTCTAGGAAAAAGCGTTGATCGCCTTTTGCTCGCCTTCGTAGACTTCGAAGATGGTTGAGAGTTTCGTGATTTGCAGGATGTCGCCCACGCGTTGCGTGAGGTTGGCGAGCTTGATGTCTCCGCCGCTGGAGCGGGCCGAAGTATAGAGCGCGACAAGAATTCCCAGCCCGCCGCTGTCAATGTAGCTGACGCCGCCCAGGTTCAAAACAATTTTCTTCGACTGTGTCAAAAGAGATTTGATCTGGTCACGCAATTGCGAAGACTCTTCGCCGAAAACAATCCGGCCATTGCACAGCACGACTGTGACTCCATTCTCGTTGCGTGTCGTAAGCTTAAGCGCCACAGAATTCTCCTCCTTCGGTTGCCAATCTACGCAGACTAACGCGTCCATTGCGGAATTGCAAGCCGTAGCGCCGGCTCTGGTGTAACCGTTGCCGCCCAGGCATCCACGAATTCAACCTCTATGCCCGGAGCCGTGTCCATAGCGGTCACCACAACCGCGACCTTGACTTGTCCGTGAAAGGCAGTCCTTGATTGTTACCCCCCCCGGTCCTCGGAAAGACGAGGAAAAAAAGCGGAGCCTCCAAAGAGGCTCCGCTTGAATCTACCTGCGAAACTACCAGAAGGCTGTCCGCTCCGTGCATTTTTCCGCTCCCGATGGCCGAATGGTATCACTCCGTTGATTTTTCGGAATTGTAGTGCATCATTAAGTTATGAAGGCATTCTAGAAATGCGGGGGCCGATGTGTCCCTTACGCTCTTTGAGAATTCATGTTCCTGTCATCCTGAGCCGCAAGCGAAGGATCCAGAGGATATTTCGCTCGCCCATGCAATAGCAAGGCATTCTCTGAAGATCTCTTGCACCTCCGATGACTTTGTCGGGAAAAATGTAACCCGAAGGAAAAAGGTCAAACATCGATTCAACGATGTCGATGTTTACTGAACCGTATATACACCAAGCCTGCGGCTCAGCTACCAGGCATAACTTATGGCCGTCGTATGTTGCTGAATACAAGTGCCTTAGCAGTCGGACCCTTGCTGAGCAAGGGGGTGGGGGTACTCCCCAAATATAGTACGGATCACAGGTTATCACAAAGACAACAGCCGCGTAGAAAGGTCATTCCGCACAAGCTAATCCTGCTAGATGAGAAAATATTGCCATGAGCGAGCCGCAACGTCCGCGATCAATGGATAACAAATCCGTCGCCACCGTCTTCTACGAAACCGCCGATCTCATGGAGATCAGAGGCGACGACTCTTTCCGCATTCGCTCTTACCGGCGCGCGGCTGAGGCCATCGAAGCGCTGGGCGAGCCCATTGCCGGGCTAATTGGCGACTCCAAGAAGCTGCTCGCTATCCCTGGAATCGGCAAGAGCATCGCCGGCCATCTACAGCAGCTATTCAAAGATGGCAAGCTCAACCCGCATACCGAGCTGCTGGAAAAATACCGGCCAACGATGCTCGAGTTGCTGAAGATTCAGGGATTGGGCCCCAAAACCATTGCGCTCATCTGGGACGCATACAACGTGAGCGATCTGTCCGGGGTGGAAGAGCTGGCGCGCGCCGGCAAGCTGCGTACTCTGCCGCGCATGGGCGAGAAAGCGGAGCAGAAAATCCTGAAAGGGATTGAGGAGTATCGGCGCATCTCCGGGCGCTTTCATCTTGACGTCGCCGATGAAACCGCGCAGAAGATCATGCAACATCTGGAAGGCGCCGACGGCGTGGACAAGATCACTCCTGCCGGCTCGTTGCGGCGCGGCCGCGAAACCATCGGCGATCTCGATCTGCTGGTCACCGGCAAGGCCGGCACGAGCGGAAAAGAGCGCGATGCGCTGGTGGCCAGGATCCTGGCCTTCCCCGGCATCCTCGAAGTCATCGCTCAGGGCGAGAACAAAATCAGCTTTAAGCTGCGCAGCGGCATGCAGGTAGATGTGCGCATGCTTCCTCCGGAATCATTCGGCGCGGCCATGCAGTACTTCACCGGATCGAAATCGCACAACGTCACCCTGCGCCAGCGCGCCCTCAAGATGGGCTATACGCTGAACGAATACGGGCTGGCTACGCTCGAGGGCAACAAACGGGTGGCTGGGAAAACCGAGGAAGAAATTTACGCCAAGCTGGGCCTCGACCTCATCCCTCCGGAGATGCGCGAGAACTGCGGCGAAATTGATCTTGCCGCCGAGCACAAGCTGCCGGAGCTGATTGTGCAGGAAGACATCCAGGGCGACGTGCACATGCATACAGTAGAAACCGACGGCCGCAACACCATCGAAGAGCTGGCTGAAACTGCCACTCAGCGTGGATACAAATACATTGCCATCACCGACCACTCCAAGAACCTGGCATTCGCTAACGGCCTCGACGACAAGCGCGCCGAAGCCCACATCCAAAAAATCCGCAGCGTTGCCGGCCACGCCAGCGGAATAAAAATCTTTACCGGCATTGAAGTAGATATTCTCGCCGACGGCAAGCTCGATCTGTCAGACGAAGTCCTCGCGCAAATGGATGTAGTCATCGCCAGCGTGCACTCCCACTTCCAGCAACCGCCCGAAGAGATGACGGAGCGTCTGCTTACCGCGTTGGGCAATAAACATGTATCCATTCTCGGCCACCCCACCGGCCGCCTGCTGCTGCGGCGCGATGCCTACGCATTCGACATGGAAGCCATCCTGAACGCAGCCGCCAAAAACAAAGTCGCCATGGAACACAACGCCTATCCTGACCGCCTGGATTTGTGCGACATCCATCTGCGCATGGCCCGCGAGCGCGGAGTCAAAATCGTGATCAACACCGACACCCACCACGTCTCGCACATGGAAAAGATCCGCTATGGCATCTTGCAAGCCCGCCGCGCCTGGCTTACCAGGAAAGATGTTCTCAATACGTTGCCCCCGGAGCAGTTTGCCAAAGCGATGAAGAAACAATGGCCAGCGTAAGAATGGTTGCCAGTTGAAGCTAAAAGCTAACAGCTAAAAAGCCTGCTGCTATGATCTGCTGCGCTCAACGACAGTTAGAAGCTCGGCGCCAGTAGCTTGAACCCGACAACTGGAAGCTGGCAACAGGCAACTGCTTTTCTCGTATAATCAAAAAATCAATGGCCTACCAGGTTCTAGCGCGTAAGTACCGTCCCCAGACATTTGCTGATGTGATTGGGCAGGAGCATGTTACGCGCACCCTCAAGAACGCCATTGAACAGCAGCGCATCGCCCACGGCTACATCTTCAGCGGGCATCGCGGCATCGGCAAAACCACCGTGGCGCGCATCCTGGCCATGTGCCTGAATTGCCGGGGCGGCAAAGAAGATCGTCCGCAGGCTGAGCCTTGCGGGAAGTGCGAGTCCTGTACGGAGATACGCGCCGGCGGCGCCGTGGATGTGATTGAAATTGATGCCGCGACGAACCGCGGCATCGATGAGATTCGCGAGTTGAGGGACGCGGCGCGTTACCGCCCGGCGCGCGACCGCTATAAGATTTACATTCTCGATGAAGCCCACCAGATCACCGATGCAGCTTTCAATGCTCTGCTGAAGACTCTCGAGGAGCCGCCGCCGCACATCGTATTCATGATGGCGACCACGCAACCCGAGGACATTCCCCAGACTATCCGCTCGCGCTGCCAGCACTTCAGCTTTCACGCTGTGCGCTTTGACGAGATCGTGAATCAACTTACCGCTGTCGCTGAGCAGGAAAAAATCAAAGCTGACCGCGATGCTATTGCCCTTCTCGCCGAAGCCGGCGATGGCTCCATGCGCGATGCGCTCTCTATCATGGACCAGGCCATCGCCTGTTGCGGCGACATCCTGACCGGCGAACTGGTGCTGCAACTGGTAGGCGCGGTTCCAGGCGAGGTCCTGGAAAAGATGATGCATGCGGTAGCCGCGAACTCCAGCCAGGAGGTTTTGCGGCTGGTAGACAAACTGGTGACCGAAGGCCAGAGTCCCACGCACTTTGCCCGGCAGATGGTGCGCTTTCTGAGAAATGTCATGGTAGCAAAAGTAGCGGGCAGCGATTCAGCCCTGCTGCAAATTTCTTCCGACGAACGCGCCCGTGTGGCCAAAACCGCCGAGCTGTTCTCGGAAGAAGACCTCACCCGCTTTTTACAGATCATGCTGCGCACATACGGCGACGTGAGCTACAAGTCTGAACAACGTTTCCACCTCGAGCTGGGATTGTTAAAGCTGGTGCACGCGCAGAGGCTGTTGCCACTCGAAGAATTGTTGAGCGGGGCTTTAGTTGAGAATCGCGTGCAGCCGGCGTCGCCCGCCTCCGCTTCCCAAAAAGGAACCGCACAGTCGTGCCCTTCGCCTTTCAGCCACGAAACAGACACACCGGCGCGGAGCGGCCGCCCTTCTCCTTTTGAGCAGGACCGCGTGCGCCAGGACCGTTTGCGCCAGGACGACGTGAGGAAGACAGAGCCGGAGATGTCCACCAGTTCGCCGGTCATGGCAGCCGGGGCAAACGCCCTGGCTGCCGCCGTGGCCATCGCCCCTCCAGCGGAAACAACCGCCGCCGAGCCACACCCTTCGCCCGCTCCGGCTTTGGAACGGGAGCAGATGCCCGAAGCGCAACCGGCCGCGGATTTGGTTGACCGCATGCGCACGGCGGTGCTGGAGGCGCTGGCAGAAAAACATCAGACATTGGCATTGAACCTGGAAGACGGCCAGTGGAGTGTTGCCGGCAACGAAGTGGTTGTTCAGGTTAATGCCAAGCCTACATTTTTAGAGATGGCCATGACCAGCGATGCCAACCGTCTCGTAAGCGCTGCTATCTATTCCGCCGCGGGAAGAACACTGAAGCTGCGGCTGGAGAGCACGGCGCAAGCCGATGGTGGCACTGCTTCGCCGCCGGCAAGAAGTACTGTATCTTCCGGGCCAGCAGGGTCGGCCCGCAGCCGGGCCGCCGATGATCCGGTAGTGCGGCATGTACAGGAAAAATTTGCCGCCGAAATTCGCACGGTGATCGACCATCGTGAAAAAAGAAATTGAGAAGCAGTTGCCGGTTGCCAGTCGCCAGTACTACAGCGAGTCAAAGAACGTAGTCCAAAAGGATAAATTTTTTAGACCATTGCAATATTTCGGAGATCACTATGGGCGGCTTTAACCCAAAACAATTACAGGAGATGCTGGCGCAGGCCAAGCAGCAGGCTGAATCGCTGCAGGAAAAGATGCGCGAGACCGTGGTCGACGGTTCGGCTGGCGGCGGCAGCATCACCGTGAAGATGAACGGACAAAAACAGGTGCTACGGGTGACCATTGATCCGGAGATGGTGAAGTCCGGCGATCTGGAGATGCTGCAAGACCTGATCACCGCCGCCATGAACGACGCCGGAAGAAAAGTGGATGAGACCATGCAGTCGAAGCTGGGCGGAATGCTGGGCGGTATGGGCTTGAGCGGGATGTTCTGACCGAGCGGCGGCCTGTTTCTCAATCCGTGTCAATCCCTGGCCGCATTTTTAGGTGAACAATGTCGAAGTTTGCCGAGCCCATGGCTCGATTGATTGAAGAACTGAAGAAGCTGCCGGGCATCGGCAGCAAGAGCGCGCAGCGGTTGGCCTTTCACATCCTGCGGTCGAGCGACGACGATGCGGCGGCGCTGGCCGCGGCCATCCACGATGTGAAAGAAAAATTGCGCCTGTGTTCGCTGTGCAACAACATTACTGATATTGATCCTTGTGTCTATTGCAGCAATCCTACGCGCAACCAGCGGCTGGTGTGCGTGGTGGAAGAGCCCACCAACATTGCCGCCATCGAGAAGACACGGCACTTTAACGGCGTCTACCACGTGCTGCACGGTTCGCTTTCGCCGCTCCATGGGATCGGCCCGGAGCATTTGCGAATCAACAACCTGCTGAAGCGCCTGGAGCGCGGCGAAGTGGATGAAGTGATCCTGGCCACCAACCCGACGGTGGAAGGCGAGGCCACGGCGGTTTATCTTACCCAGCAGATCAAGCGCGAGCGTCTGCCCGCCAAAGTAACCCGCATTGCCATGGGAATTCCCGTCGGGAGCGATATTGAATATACCGATGAAGTCACCATGCTGAAGGCTATGGAAGGAAGAAGAGAAATGTAGTCCGAAGACTGCGTCTTTATGTTATGTTCGCCTTCGAAACAAACGCCGAATGGAGGGCCGACGATGACCAGTGTCCGAAAGTCGCAAACCGATGTCGAGCAATTCGTAAAAAGGAAGATGAACGAACTGGCACAAGCCGATGATCTGCTCACCCTGCAGGAAGTTCTAGACCTGGTTTGCCACGAGTACGACATAACTCCGCTTGAAGCAGTCAAACTGATCGGACATGCAAAGCTGGCTTTTGAGTGCTTTGATTAGGCCCGAATATTAACGTTTGTTTACTTGTCCATGGCTTCACATATCTTCAGCACCGCAGCATCATCTGACTTCAGCGCGCAGGCAGCCTTGTATTCACGGCCCGCATCGGTCCATCTCTGTTGATCAGCGAAACTATCTCCCATTCCCAAATGAGGCAGCGGATCATTGGGATCGATTCTGGCCGCGAATTTGTACTCTCTCCGAGCTTCCTCGAACCGTTTTTGATCGAGTAATTGATTTCCCCGGTTGATATACATCTGCACGAGCGCACTCTGTCCAAATCCTATGCCTATCGCCGTTCCCCAAAAGGTCACTATTCCTAGGAGAGCCAATCCCAAAGACCCCCACCCACTCGCAGATTGCGATTGGGGATGGCCTTGCTCCCAAACGGCGAAGTCATTCTGTTGGATAGCTGGATACACCGCTGCGCCTGCGGCTTCAACACCCAAGCCGAAAATCCGGGTAAATTGATCCGGCAGGTAGAGCAGAACCACCATTGCAGCCAAGGTTGCGGCAATACTCCATCTCAGGGTCAGGGTTGCCTTTCGCGATTGCCCAAGTCGCTTGAGGTTCGTATAGGTGATGAATGCTCCAGCCAGAGGTCCAAAGAGTAAAGCCATCACCCCCGCGACGCGAGGTTTCCATGGGAGTTTGCCGGAAGAATCCTCACCGATGGTATCTTGCATAGGTTCTTGCATGATGCCTCTCTGAAATGTACTGCGTTGAACCTGACAATCACAAACAGGTTGAAGGTGTTTACCCCTTTAACTTAGCCAGCAGATCCTGCGGATGAACGGGTTTGGCCAGGATTTCGAATTCATGTCCTTGGGTGCGGGCGGTTTCCAGCAGATCGGCGGTGGCGGCCTGGCCGGAGAAAAGAAGGATCTTGCAGCCGGGCAGGAACTCCCGGATCTTGATGGCGGCTTCGATGCCGTTCATATCGGGCATGATGACGTCGCTGATGATGAGCTCAGGCTTGTGGGCGCGCGCGCTTTCTACCGCGCCCTTGCCGGTGTAAACCGCGGTGGCATCGTAGCCAGATTGGTTCAGGATAATTGCCAGGGTATCGGCAATCACATGTTCATCATCAACCACCAGTACCTTGGGCTTGCTTTTACCCTTGCTGGTATCTGTCATGTCATCTCCCGTACGAACGCAAACCGAACTCATAGACGAACTTCCGATTATACAAACCTTTGATTATAAAGAACCGTGGCAATTATAGGGAATTGGAATCCCGGCCGGGCGCATGCCAAGATGTGCCAGATGAAGATGTGCCAGATGAAAATGTGCCAACAGAAGCGCCAGAGCCGGATGCGCCGGCTTTTTCGACCTCTACCACAGCGTTGTAGTCAGGCTCGGCCGATACCGGATCGTAGCGGCGCTCCAGAAGCACATTCCCCTCCGGCCAATAGCCTTGCAGATTTCCCTGATGAATATCGGCCAGGCGCACGCGGCCGCAAAACTCTCCACAGGATGAACGCAGCATGACGGCATCGCCTTCGCTGAACTGCAGGCGGGCAGCGTCCGCCGGATTCATGAAAATGTCGTCACGGCGCCGGGAACCGGTGAGCGGATCCGCCGGGCCGTAGGTCATGGAATTGAACTGTTTGCCCCGTCTGGTTGTGAAGTAGAACTTGCCTGGGGGAAGGGCTAGCGACGGAATTTCGACTACAAGAAAACTCGCACGATGGTCGGGCATGTTCTTGAATCCATCCTTGAATAACTGCGCGCCTCCCCACTGCAGCCAATCGCCTTCTTTCTCCAGGCTTTCGATGCCGGAATACATGGGCATGGCCGCCGCCATTTCCACGCGGACTTCGGAATCGTCTTTATAGGAAAACTGCTTCGCATAGGCGGGAAGCAGGCGTTGGGCGATGAGGCATGGAATCTTCCACTCCGGCAGGGCTTCGGGAATGTTATGTCCGGCAATCGGCGGCGAATAACGGATGCGGCGCTCGGTGCTGGTAGAGGTGCCGCCGGATTCGTAGCGCGTTTCGGCTGGAAGCAAAATAAGCACCTCGCCGGCATCGAGCGTGGCGTAACTGTTGAGAACAATATCCTGGTGCACACGCACACGAACTTTTTGCAATGCCCGGATAATGAAATTGCGATCAGGCATGGTCTCCAGCAGATTTCCGCCGATGGTGTAGAGCGCATCGAGTTGGCCGGCGTGGGCCGCTTCCAGCATCTGGCCGGTTTTGTATCCGCGTTGCGCTGGAACCTGCTTCCCCCATAATTTCGCGAAGCGGGCGGCATTTTCCGGATTGATATCGAAGCCGCCGGGAAATTTATCGGCATCCACGCCGCACTCGCCGCCGCCCTGCACGCCGCTGTGTCCGCGAATGGGCATGATGCCGCACTTTTCGCGGCCTACATTTCCCCGAATGAGGGCCAGATCGGCAATGGCTTTTACGTTGTCCACTCCGAAGGCGTGCTGCGTGAGCCCCATGGAGTAGCACAGCACGGCGCTCGAAGCCCTGCCGTAAAGCTGCGCGAAGCGCTCGATCTCAGCGCGCGATACGCCCGCGGCGTTCTCAATCTCTTCCCAGTGCACCCCTCGCAGAAACTCGGCCAGAGCGTCGAAATTTGCGGTTTGCCCAGCGATAAATTTTTCATTCGTCAGCTTCCGCTCAAGCAACACCTTCAAGGCGCCATTGATGAAGGCAATATCGCCGCCAATGCGCACCTGGAAGAAATCGTCCATCAGCCTGGTGCCAAAGACCGCACTCGAAGCCACCGATGGCACCCAATAGCGCTCCAGGCCCGGCTCGCGGTAAGGATTGACCACAACGATCTTTGTTCCCGCCTTTTTCGCATAATGCAGATATTTGGTGGTCACCGGCTGATTGTTGGCCAGGTCAGTACCGAACAAAACCAGCAATTCGGTTCCAATAAAGTCAGAGAGCGAGCAGTTGGGAGCGCCCACGCCGAATGCCTGCTTTAATCCGTAGACGCTGGCGGCGTGGCAGAGGCGCGAGCAAAGGTCCACGTTGTTTGTGCCCAGCATGCGCGGCAACTTCTGAAACGTGTAATAAGCCTCATTCGTGAGTCCGCGCGAGGTGGCAAAAAATCCCATGCGCTCGGGGGCAAGGACTTTCAACTCAGCCGCGATGCGTCCGAGGGCATGCTCCCATGTCACGCGTTGAAAACCCCGGTCTCCGCGCTCCAACACCATGGGATAAGGAATGCGCCCGAGCTGATGCAGTTGCTCATTTGACATGGTTCGCAGCCTACCGATATCCGCAAAACGCTCATCGCCTGCCGCCGGCATGGTATTCATGCGCAGCAGATTCAGGCGGGTCATGCAAAGGTGAGTGCCGGAGATGACATTGTCTTTCAGGCCGTAAGGGCCAAGCGAGCATCCGTCGCAGACGCCGTGCTTCAAGACGCGCCACGCGTAGCCCAGGTTGTCGCGGTTCCTCCAGATCACGCGCGCCATGTCGCGAAAATGACGCGGCTTGGGAGAGGCAAGTCCAAAAGGAACAAAATTGCGCCAGGAAGAGGACACCGCAGACAGTTTAGTACAGCAGAGATGATTTCGGAGTGAGGCGCGAAGGCAGAATTGGAAATCATTTCAGTTTCCCAGAGCGCCATGTTACATTTACGGCGACTTTCTAATCTAAAAAATCTAGGGAGAAAAATATCCATGGAACCGCAGGAACTCCAGGAGCAGGCCGAACACGCGCACCACTCCGGCCAGAGAGGCATAGGACTTACCACCTCCATCGTCGCCGTGTTGCTGGCCATCGCCACTTTGCTGGGTCATCGCAGCCACACCGAAGAGGTTATTTTGCGGACCGAAGCCAATGACCAGTGGGCTTACTATCAGGCCAAGAAGATCCGTTCCCACGTCTATGAAGCGGACGCGCAGTTGGCCAAGCTTTCGGGCGAAGCCGGAAAAGATGTCGCCACCGATATGACGAAGAAGAGCGCGAAATACGATAAGGATGCGGAAGAGATCCAGAATAAGGCTAACGAGCTTGATGGCGAAGAGAAGCTGGTAACGCGGCGGGCCAATTACTTCGACCTGTCAGAACTGTTTCTGGAGGTTTCCATCATCTTCTGCTCGATTGCCTTGCTGACCGAAATGAAGGTCTTCTGGAAGCTTTCTTTCATTACCACCATTGCGGGTATTGGTGGAATTGTGGTTGGGTTTCTGATTCGCTAGTTCGAGAATCTGAAGGACAAAAATCAAGGCGTCCTGAAAAGGACGCCTTGATGAAGATCAACGACCAGCTACGCTACTTCTTCGCCGATATCGTCATCGCGGTTGGGCACGACGTCAGATTCAACGTCCTTACGTTTGCGGGCGTCCTGGTACTCTTCCTCCGGCAATTCGTTTTCTTTCTTCGATTTGCCCAGATCGCGTACCTTTTCCGCAGCTTCATGGCCGGCGTCTTTCAGTTTGCCAACGCCTTCCTGCAGTTTACCTTCCGCCTGTTTTCCCATGCCCTTGAGCTGGTCTTCTTTGCTGCCGGTCCATTCACCGGCTTTCTGTTGAACACGGCCTTCTACTTCTTTGATTTTGCCTTTAATTTCATCTTTATTCATGATTGCCCTCGTTACAAGGAAAATTAGGGACTACCTTAAAACCTTCACATCAGCGTCAGACGACCGTGCGTCTGCCGGAGAGAAGCTGGAAAATCAGAGCGATCACAGCCAATACCAGGAGGATATGGATAAATCCACCCAGGGTGTAGCTGCTCACAACTCCAAGTAACCATAGAACCAAGAGAATTACAAAAATGGTCCACAACATCAGGCACCCCCAATGCTAATAGTCGGTAACCGAAGTCACCGTTTGTCACTGCTTGCGAAATGACATAATGATTGGGTGCGAGTTGCCTCCCTGGGGTTGTGACAAATCGAGTGCTGCTGGTTTTACAGGCGAGAGCTGAATTCCATAATCTGCAGACAGCAGCTCGGGATGAAGTCGGGACATGAAAGTAGCGATACAAGGTGAATTAGGTTCGTTCAGCCATACCGCCGCGCGGCAACTTGCGCCACAAATGCAGGTGCTGCCCTGCCCGGTTTCGCGCGAGGTGTTTGCCGCATTGAAGACGGGCAAAGCGCAGGCGGCCGCGATTCCCATAGAAAATTCCCTGGCGGGTTCAGTGGCCGAACATTTTGACCTGTTGCTGCAACATGATTTCTGGATCGAGGCCGAGTTGCGCCTGCGCATTGAGCACAACCTGATTGCCGCGCGCGGGGTCCCGCTCAGCCAGGTCAGGCGGGTGCTCTCGCATCCGGTGGCCCTCGATCAATGCCGCAAGTTTTTCCAGAAGCACAAGCAGATTCGCCCTGAGGCCTTTTACGATACCGCCGGCAGCGTGAAGCATGTTATGGAAAAGAATTTACGCGACACTGCCGCCATTGCCGCAAGCAGGGCAGCGCAGCAATATGGAGGAACCATCCTGCGCTCGGGCCTCGAAGACAATAAGCGAAATTTCACGCGCTTCTTCCTCATCCGCAAAGGCCGGCGCATCGCGCCGGGGGCCAACAAAACTTCCATCGCATTTGCGGTCAACAACATTTCCGGAGCGCTGTTCAAGGCGCTGAGCGTGTTTGCATTACGCGACATCAGCCTGAGCAAGATCGAGTCGCGCCCGGTGCCGGGGCGTCCATGGGAATACGTTTTCTATGCCGACCTTCTGTGCGGGAAAGAAGAAAGAGCGGAGAAAGCGTTGGACCACTTGGCGGAGATTTCAGAGTTCGTAAAGGTACTGGGGATTTATCCGGCCGCAAAATGAACTGCAACTATGCTCGCTTGCGAATCATGCCCGCTTTCAGGCTGCATAAGCAAGGTAGAGGCAAGATGGCGCCCACGACAGCCGATGAGATACCGGCGCTCCATGAGGCCGCAGCCCAATAGTAACTGGGGTAACATTGCCGCGCATACTTCAAGTCAAGTACAATCGCTCCTCTTGAGAGATGGCGAAGAGAGTGGCATCTGCATCTTTTACTCCTTCGACTTCATCCATATCTCGAAAGGAATCTAAATGGCGGAACATAAAAGCAAAGTTGAAGGCAGCGCTCAAGCCAAACCGCCGCAGCAAGGCGAACGTTCTTACCCGGTATTGCCCGTGCGCGATACCGTTCTGTTCCCACATGCGGTACTGCCGCTGACCGTTGGACGAGAGAGCTCTGTGCAGCTCATCAATTCCCTGGGAGAGGATAAGACCATCGTAGTGGTGGCCCAGCGCGAAGCGCGGGTCGACGTCCCCCAACCTACTGACCTATACAGCGTCGGCACGCTGGCGACTGTGCACAAGGTAGTGAAGATGCCGAACCAGAGCCTGTTTGTGTTCACCGAAGGTCTGGAGCGGGTCCGCCTGCGTGAATTCGTGCAGAATGCTCCCTTCATGCGGGCCGAGATGGAAGTTATTCCCGAGCCGGCTGCGTCTGCCTCGGCCGAGATTGAGGCGCTGCAGCGTAATGTGCTGACGTTGTTTCAGCAGATCGTTGCCGCTTCGCCCACGCTCTCCGATGAGCTGCAAACGGTGGCGATGAATATCGATGAGTCCGGCCGCCTGGTGGACTTCATCGCCTCCTCTCTGCCGCTGCTTTCCACCAAGGAAAAGCAGGACCTGCTCGAGATCCAGGATGTGCGCGTGCGGCTGGAAAAGATCCACCAGCATCTTGCCAAAGAGCTCGAGGTGCAGCAGCTGCGCAACAAGATCCAATCCGAGGTTCAGGACCGGGTGCAGCAGTCACAGCGCGAGTTTTACCTGCGCGAGCAGATGAAGGCCATCCAGAAAGAGCTGGGCGAGCAGGATGAGACTCAGCGCGACGTTGAAGACCTGCGGCAAAAAATCGAAGCTTCGGGCATGCCGGAAGAAGTGAAGAAAGAGGCCATGAAAGAGCTGAACCGGCTGGCGCGCATCTCGCCCATGGCGGCCGATTACTCGGTGACGCGCAACTATATCGAGTGGCTGGCGGTGCTGCCGTGGAGCAAATCGAGCGGAGGGGAAGTGGACATCCTCAAGGCCAAAGAGATTCTTGACGTCGATCACTATGACCTGCAGAAGGTCAAGGACCGCATTCTCGACTATCTTTCCGTGCGACGGCTGAAGCCCGGCATGAAGGGGCCCATCCTTTGCTTTGTCGGGCCGCCGGGAGTCGGCAAAACTTCTCTGGGAAGATCGATTGCTCGCGCTCTCGGCCGCAAGTTCCAGCGCATGTCGCTGGGCGGATTGCACGATGAGGCCGAGCTGCGCGGACATCGCCGCACCTACATCGGCGCCTTGCCGGGGCAGATTATTCAAGGCATTCGCCGGGCTGAGACCAACGATCCGGTGTTCATGCTCGACGAGGTAGATAAACTGGGACGCGACTTCCGCGGCGATCCGGCGTCGGCGCTGCTGGAAGTGCTCGACCCGGAGCAGAACAGCACGTTCCGCGATAACTACCTCGACGTGCCGTTCGATCTCTCCAAGGTGTTGTTCATTTGCACCGCGAACATGCTCGATCCCATTCCCGAGCCGTTGCGCGACCGCATGGAGATCATTGAGCTGCAGGGATATACGGAAGACGAAAAAGTGCACATCGCTTTCCGCTACCTGGTTCCGCGGCAGATCGGGGAAAACGGCATCAATGCTGACCAGATTGATTTTTCTGAAGAGACCATACGTTACATCATCCGCCACTACACGCGCGAAGCGGGCGTCAGAAACCTGGAACGTGAAATTGGCACCATTTGCCGCAAGCAGGCCAGGCGCATCGCCGAAGGCAAGGTCGAAAAGCTGGTGGTGACCCCTCAGGTAGTCCAGGAATTTCTGGGAGGGGTTAAAGTCCGCATCGATACTGAAATTGCCACGCGCACCCAGCGGCCCGGAGTAGCCGTGGGTTTGGCCTGGACGCCGGCCGGCGGCGACATCCTGTTTATCGAGGCCAACAAGATGAAGGGCAAGGGTGGCTTCACCATGACCGGCCAGATCGGACACGTGATGCAGGAATCCATGCAGGCGGCGCTGACCTGGGTGCGTTCCAACGCAACGCAGCTCGGCATTCAGGAAAATATTTTTGCCGATCACGATATCCACATTCACGTGCCCGCGGGCGCAATTCCCAAAGACGGCCCCTCGGCCGGCGTCACCATGGCGACGGCTTTGGTTTCACTGCTCACTGAGCGCCGCGTAAGGCCCTACACGGCCATGACCGGCGAAATTACCCTGAGCGGCAACGTGCTGCCGGTCGGCGGGATCAAGGAAAAAGTGCTCGCTGCGAGGCGCTCGGGCGTGCGCGATGTGATTCTGCCAGCGGAAAACGAAACCAACGTGCACGAGGACCTGACGCCCGAGCAGCTCGAAGGCGTGAATGTCCATTTTGTGAAGCAGATTGAAGAGGTGCTGACCATCGCGCTGCCCGCGACCCAGGCGGAAGAGAAGAAAGACGACAAGGCGCGCGAAGAGGTGTTGGTAAGAGCGTCGTAAATGAATTACGCGCGTGGCACAGCCGGGGAGGGCTGTGCCACACAAGTTTTTAGGGACTCCATAGCCAAATATCCCCTTTGACTTTGCCCGCATTGCCTATACACAGATCTATTCGCAAATTCCAATACAATCCAGAAGGACGTGATCATGACAACTCACGCGGCCGGCGCATTTGAAGTGAAGTTGAATCCGCAGACGCCCTACGAAGCGTCCCTCGGCAGGATGTCTATTGACAAGCAGTTTCACGGCGACCTGGAAGCGGCCAGCAAGGGCGAAATGCTGAGCATAATGACCGCGGTCAAAGGCTCGGCCGGCTATGTCGCGATGGAACTGGTCAGCGGAACGCTGCACGGGCGGCAGGGCACATTCGTGCTGCAGCACAGCGGAACTATGACACGCGGCGCGCCGCAACTGAGCATCACCGTGGTGCCGGATTCGGGCACCGGCCAGCTCGCGGGTCTTCAAGGTACGATGATGATCAAGATCGAAGAAGGTGGAAAGCACTTTTATGAGTTCGAGTACACACTCGCGGAAGCCCCCTGAAATCATCCGTCTTAAACCAAATCGTTTGATATACTGCCAGCCATTCACAAGGCCAAATTGAGAATTGCCGGGCGGGTTTACCGCCGGCGAAGGGAGCAGGAATGGCAAAGCGACAGCTTATGCTGTGGTTTGCAGGCTTAATGTTGCTGGCGAGTTTCGGGGCGCAGGATCTGTGGGCGCAATATGCCAAGGCCCCGGAGGCGTACTCGATGACGGAAACCAATTTCATGATGGGCCCTGGTGTAGCCTCGCAAATCTATCGCGACGGCTCTAAGGCCGTGGTTGATCAAAACTACGGTCCACGAGAGGGAAGTCCCAAGGGTTATCACACTCGCACCCTATACGATTTACACACACAACAGAGCTATACCTGGAATGTGACCGATGCCTCCGTTCCATGCGGAGCGGGCACTTTTTCCGGTGATTGGGGCGACCCGTTCGCAAGCTCAGCCGAGATGAACGCCGAGTTGGCCAAGCAGCATCCGGGAGAAGCAGGTACGGAAACGCTTAACGGGATCGCGACCAAAGTCCTGGAAGCCGCCATTCCTGATAGCAAAGTGAAACTTTGGGTCGAAGAAAAATACGGCCTCGTTATTAAGTGGGAGATGACCGGGAAAAACGGCCAGACGCAGACCATGCTCGAAGTGAAGCAGCTCAGCTTCGCAAAGCCGCCGGCTTCGATATTCGCCCTGCCCGCAGCTTGCGCTCAGGCTGCGGCCGCTCCGCGAGCGCCTACCGAGGCGGAACGCATCGCGGCAGAAACCGGCGGCAATGCGGAGGACTTCGCGAACGCTATCATGCCGCCGCCGTCGCGGAGTTCATGTACCGTGCTGTTCAGGATCGTGAACGCGGGCACGATGCAGCCGGTCAACAGCCGGCTCCAGATCGCGGTGGATACAAACGTAGACGTCGACCATCCGGCCAGTTACTCCACTGGACTTGGCGCTGACGGACACGCCACCTTTTCAGGAGGGAGCCTGCGCGAGGTGACGGGACAGCTGCAGGATGGCGTGCTCCGCATAGAAAACGCGCCGCCGCAGTTCGACATGGAGATTCATTTTGCACAGGGCGGCGACAGTTCGGCGCTCATTTACAGGCAGTGCCCTGGCCCGCAGAGCGCGCTGCTGTTCGTGGTCAAGAACCCTGGCAAACTTTCTGACGGAGGCGACTGGCTGTGGGCCAAGTCGGGCAAGTTCGCCGCGACTGCCGTCAAGTAGCGCCTGATGATCTCTGGAGTTTCCAAAGAAGCGCACCGGTTCCGACCGAAGCCTGAGAAAAATTGAACTCTGGTATCAAATCCTTGCCTTCTGTGCAATTGCTTGGCATGATCGTTTTGGGGCGCTTGCCCCGCGGTCTTTGAAAAACTCGACCCAGGCCTTCCCTGGCTCCAGGGCGGCGACAGGATATTTCTGCCTCTGCCGAATTCATTACTCGAGTAATATCCACCCCCTTGCCCAAACAGCGATCCGCTCAGAGGTTACTTAGTAACCCCCACCCCCCTCCAACCAATGTCGTCTCTCTACTCGCCGCAAAGAGTCAAAGTGCGCTAACCTGCACGTGGTTGCACGGTAGCCGGAATGTGCAGGCGCTGTTTGGCACTTAAGGTATCCTGTATCCATGCGGGTTCGCGTACTTTTTTTTGGCCTTCTGACCGACGTAGTTGCGCGCCGGGAGGAGGAGGTTGATTTGAACGAGGGCGCCCGCATCTCCGATCTTCTCGGGCGTTACACCAGCGCTTTTCCCCGATTAGGTCCATTACTTCCGGCGATTGCCGTTTCGGTGAACCGCGAATATGCGGCGGCTTCAACCGTGCTGCACGAACGGGACGAGGTTGCATTGCTGCCCCCGGTAAGTGGCGGTAACCTGCCGCAAACGGCAGAAGCTGCGGCACGGGTTGAGATTGTGCGGCAAAAAATCGATGTCCAACGAATCACCGATGGGTTGAAGCATGCCTCTGATGGGGCCTGCGCCATCTTTGAAGGGATTGTGCGTGACAATACACGAGGCCGGCGGACTCTCTACCTGGATTATGAAGCTTACGAAGAGATGGCGTTCAAACAGATGCAAGAGTTGCGCGCGCAGGCCCTGCAGAAGTTTGCCATTCGGGAGGTGGCTCTGGTGCATCGGTTGGGGCGGCTCCAGATCGGCGAGACCAGCGTCTTGATTGTGGTGGCTTCGGCGCACCGGGCTGCTGCCTTCGAGGCCTGTCGCTGGTTGATTGATACTCTGAAGAAGACAGTGCCCATCTGGAAAAAGGAGTACTTTAAAGACGGGGCAGTCTGGGCCGATGGCGACCCTTTTCCACCGGAAATTTCCACGGCGGCACAAAGGAACGCTATTCCTCCGGACGCATCTAAATGAGCAGGTTTCCAACTATTCTGGGTATGCCATATAGAGCTCTTGTTCTTATTTTGGGCGAGATAGTCCTCGCTGGCGCGATTTGGGCGCAGGCGAATCCGCAGGCCAATTCTCATCCCCAGACCAGCACCAACGTTACTGCCGACCAATCGCTGACCCCGGATATTAAGGTAGACGTAAAACTGGTCAATGTTTTTGCCAGCGTTACAGACGCCAATGGGGCGCCGGTGGCGAACCTGAAGAAAGAAAATTTCCGGGTGCTGGAAGACGATGTCCCGCAGAAAATTGCCGTCTTCAGCCAGGAGCCGGCATTGCCGCTCTCAATCGTGCTGGCCATTGATACCAGCCTGAGCACGCGTATTGACCTGCCCTTCGAGCTGGAATCGGCCCGCCGTTTTGTGCACAGCATCGTGCACGGCGAGCGCAAAGACACGCTTGCGCTCTACTGCTTCTCGCACGAGGTGCAGGAGATGGTCCCGTTCACCTTCGACCTGGTGCGGATTGACCACGCCATTGACCGCGTGCGCGTGGGCAGCTCCACCGCCATGTACGACGCGGTTTATCTGGGCTCGCAGGCGCTGGAAAAACGGCAGGGACGCAAGGTCATGGTGGTGATCACCGACGGCGGCGATACTGCCAGCCAGGTGGACTATGCTGACGCCTTGCGTGAAGCGCAGCAGGCTGAGGCCCTGCTCTACTCTGTGATCGTTGTGCCTATCGAGGCCAGCGCCGGACGGAATACCGCCGGCGAACATGCGCTGATCCAGATGTCGCACGATACCGGCGGAAAATATTACTATGCCGAATCCATCATCCGGCTCGACCAGGCCTTCCACCAGATTTCAGACGAGCTGCGCAACCAATATCTGTTGGGCTACTACCCCAGCCAGCGGCTCTCGGATTCGGATTTTCGCCGCATCGAAGTGCGCGTAGCTCCAGCCGATGCGAATAACACGCAGCTCTTCGTCCGGCACCGGAGCGGATACTACACGTCGAAGTCGCGATGAGAAGCTCTTAGCCTTTACTCTTAGCTTTAGCTTCATGCTTTTGGCCCCGAGCCGTGTGGCTAAGGGTAAATGCTAAGAGCTTTTCTTCCGGACTCATATAAAATACTCGCGTGAGTCATAGGCCCAACCCGTTCACCATTAAAAAGCCAAGATCGGTCCCAGCCGGGGAAACCGGTCAGGAAGCGGCCTTTCTGCACGCGCTTGGTCAGAAGCAATCGCAGGTTACGCTCAAGCTGGTCAGCGGAGAAGTTGTCAGCGGCTGGATTGAGTATTATGACGAAAAGATGGTGCGGCTCACGCGCACCGACGCTCCCAACCTTTTTATCTACAAAGATCAAATCGCCTATATTGCCGAAGCCGAAAACGGTGAGCCAGCCTGAATTTTTACCGCTGGTAAGTCCCCATCCACTCAGCCTTGCCAATGACGTGGTCTTGCATGGCTTGTTCCACCTGTGCCCGGGTGACCCCGGGTTTCAGGTTCAATTTGGCGTTCAGGGCGTAAAGTTTGAAAAAGTAGCGATGCGGCTTTCCCGGTGGCGGACACGGGCCTCCATAGCCTATTTTGCCGAAGTCATTTGTGCCTTGTGCGCCGCCATCGGCAAGCGCCGGCTGTTTAGGCGCTCCTTCCGGAAGTTGGCGTGCGTTTGGCGGCAGATCATAGACTACCCAGTGGGTCCATGTGCCCGCGGGCGCATCCGGGTCATCGGCGATCAGAGCGAGACTCTGCGTATTGGCGGGCAAATTGTCCCACTGCAGCGCAGGAGAGCTATCGGAACCTTCACATGCGAATTTCCTGGGAATCGGGCTGCCGTTTGAAAAAGAAGGGCTCTGTAATGAAAATGTCATGTTGGAATCCCCCGATTTATCGGAGGAGGATTTCTGCGCCGTGGTTGTTTGCCCGCTCGACTGGCAGCCGGCCAGCAGCATAATGACGGAAACAATAAGAGCGGTTTTTTGACAACGAAGGGAAACAGCGTGCATTTTGCGCCTCTTCTGAATATGTTATCTAAATTTTCTGCAATGAATCGCCTATAACTTGCGATGGCGGGCTTGCATAATCGGCAGAATGCCGATTGCTGAATGCTTTCCTGTTCGTGCGAATTCAGTTCCCGATCAAGCCAAATTCTTTTACATTAGATTCATGTCTTCTGGTTGGGAGTTTGTTCGCCAGGCCGCGGAAATTGCACGCGAGGGCGGAGCGTTGTTGATGCAGTATTTTGCCCAAAACGTCGCCGTCGAGTACAAGGGCGACGCCGATCTTGTTACCATCGCCGACCGGAACTCAGAGAAGTTGCTGGTCGAGCGGCTGCATAAAGCCTGGCCGCAGCACGACATCCTGGGGGAAGAGGGGACCCTCACCCGCTCCGGCAGCGACTATCGCTGGTATGTTGATCCGCTCGATGGCACCACGAACTTCGCTCATGGTTATCCGGTGTTCTGCGTTTCCCTGGGCCTGGAACATCGCGGCGAGTTAATCGCCGGTGTCATCTACGATCCTACTCGAGACGAACTATTTGCCGCCGAAAAGGGAAAAGGGGCAACGCTGAATGGCAAGCCCATCCATGTTTCAAAGACATCGAAGCTGATCGAGAGCCTGCTGGCAACCGGCTTTCCCAGCCACAAGCGCCATAAAAATCCCAACATTCATTTTTATCATCAGCTCACGCTGCGCTCGCACGGCGTACGCCGCGCCGGCTCGGCCGCGCTTGATCTGGCCTACGTCGCCTGCGGCCGCTACGACGGCTTTTGGGAGTTCAACCTCAATTGCTGGGATACAGCCGCGGGTGTCGTCATCGCGCGCGAAGCCGGTGGCGTCGTGGGCGATTTTTCCGGCGGCCCATTCGATATCTCCAGCCGCGAGGTGCTGGCCTCCAATGGCCTGATCCACGAAGAGCTGTTGAGGAATTTCCAGGAAATTTTTGCCGGCCGCGGCCTCGACGAGCTGCCCAGCCCGGTGGAATATGCGCAACGAAGGAAGATATGAAAACAACTCGAAGAGTCATCAAACTAATTGCCATACTGTTCGCGGCGCTGCTTCCTATTTGTGTCCGCAGTGCTGAAAAGCCCGCCGTCCAAGGGAAATATCTTGTTTACGTCGGCACTTACACCCAGGGTGAGAGCAAAGGCATTTATGCCTATCGTTTCGATGCAGGAACAGGCGAATCAACCTCTCTTGGCCTGGCCGCGGCAACTACGAATCCATCGTTCCTCGCGATTCATCCCAATCGCCGGTTTCTTTATGCAGTGAATGAGGTTTCCGACTATGAAGGCCAGTCGAGCGGCGGCGTGAGCGCCTTCGTTATTGATCCGGAGACCGAGAAGTTGACCCTGATGAATGAAGTGGCTTCGCGCGGGGCCGACCCCTGTTACGTTGCATTAGATAACACCGGCAAGTACGTCCTGGTCGCAAACTACACGGGAGGCAGCGTAGCGGTTTTCCCGATACGGGAAGACGGAGGATTGGGCAAAGCTTCGGCGTTTGTGCAGCACGCAGGTTCCAGCGTGAATCCTCGACGCCAGGAAGGGCCGCACGCGCACTGGATTAGTGTATCGCCGGATAACCGCTTCGCGATTGCAGCGGATTTAGGGCTCGATCAGTTGATTGTATATCGCTTCGACGCCAGTGCTGGGTCGCTTGCGCCGGACCATCGCCAACAGGTAAAGCTTGTTCCGGGAGCCGGGCCACGGCACTTTGTTTTTCATCCCAACGGAAAATTTGCCTATGCGATTGACGAGTTGTATTCCACCATCGCCGGGTTTTCATACGACGCCGCTAAAGGAAGCCTGCATGAGCTGCAGACCGTCTCGACCCTGCCCAAAGACTTTGGAGGCTATAACAATGCAGCCGAGTTGCAGGTGCATCCTACAGGCAAATTCCTTTATGCCTCCAACCGCGGGCACGACAGCATTGCCGTGTTTAAGATCGATGCTGCCACCGGCGCTCTCACCCCCGTAGAGTACGTTCCCACGCAGGGCAAGACGCCGCGTCATTTTGCCATCGACCCAACGGGCTCGTATTTGTTCGCCGCCAATCAGGACTCTAACAATATTGTTATCTTTCGCATCGACCCGCAGACGGGCCGCCTGACTCCGACCGGCCATGTACTCGAAGCGCCATCGCCGGTTTCCATAATATTCATCGCGAGCGAGTGATCGGCAGCTTCCTATCCGACAATCTCCGAATGGTCCGCGAATCGGGGACAACGGTTCTGCAACCAGAGGATGCACCGCACAAAGAATCCTCTGAGGCCCCTGGTGAATCTGGTATTAGAGAGTTTCCGAGGTGACTGAGATGTTTTTGATTCTGACTCTGACTCTGACTGTGATTTGCGTAGTGGTGCTGGGCCTGTCGATCGTGGTTTGGAACAAGCGTAAAAGAGACCGGCGCGAAATGGAGCAGCACAGCATCACACCAGAGGCCCTGCATACGTTGTTGGCCTCAAACCAAGAGGTGCTTCTTTTCGATGTTCGCCTTCCGCTCGACTTATTGGCCGATTCTGAGATTATTCCCGGCGCGACCAGGATTGCCCCACAGGAAGTGCTTGAGAATCCATTGCTCATCCCAAAAGATAAGGACTCAGTCGTTTACTGTACCTGCCCCAGCGACAAGACCAGCCGGATCATCCTGCACCGTGCTCAAGCCATGCATTTCTTGCGAGTAAAATTCCTCAAAGGTGGATTGGCAGGCTGGAAAGCGAAAGGTTATCCGGTCGAGCGATACGAAAAGCCTTTTCACCTCGACACCAGGACTGGTTCTGCATTGCACCGGACGAGATGATTCCGACTGTTCCAGTCGGAGTCGGCCCTTCCCGTAATATCCAGAGCCTTATGAACACTGAATAGCATCCAGAGCGCTCATGAAGCCACCTTGCGATGAAGCCGTAATCGGGACTGGGGTTGTTGAAGTGCCGTGCACAGCAAAAGCAAGGTCCTGGATCCTGGCTGCGACCATTCTCGGGTCCAGCATGGCTTTCATCGATAGCACAGTTGTCAACGTCGCTCTGCCGGCGATCCAGGCGAGCTTTCATGCAACCGTGGTGGATGTGCAATGGGTGGTCGAGTCTTACGGGCTTTTCCTGGGCGCCCTGATCCTGGCCGGCGGGTCGCTTGGCGATCTGTTTGGCCGCCGTCTCATCTTCGTAACCGGTGTGGCAATCTTTGCCGCAGCTTCCCTGGCTTGCGGAATCGCGGCAAGCATTCATCAGTTGATCATTGCCAGGAGCATTCAAGGCGTGGGAGCGGCATTGCTCGTGCCCGGCAGCCTTGCGATTATCAGTACGTCTTTTGACGAGAAAAGCCGTGGTCACGCCATCGGCACCTGGTCCGGCTTTACGGCAATCACCACCGCGGTTGGTCCCGTTCTTGGCGGCTGGCTGGTCGAGCATGCCTCCTGGCGCTGGGCATTTTTCATCAATCTCCCGATTGCGGCCGTGGTGATGGCGATTTCGCTTTGGCGAATTCCAGAAAGCCGCAGCACTATTACAGCGCGCATCGACTGGGCCGGGGCCCTTCTTGCCACATTCGCACTCGGCGGTTTAGTGAACGGCTTCCTCGAATCCGTCAACCTGGGTTGGAGTAATCCCCTGGTTCTCGGAAGCTTGATCGTTGGTTTTGGGTGTCTTGTCGCGTTGGTTTTCGTGGAAGCCCGCGTTACTTCGCCGATGGTGCCGCTCACGCTTTTCAAATCGCGCAGCTTCAGCGGCGCGAACCTGCTCACCCTGTTTCTCTATGCAGCAATTGGAATTTTCTTTTTTCTGTTGCCGTTGAATCTGATCCAAGTCCAGCGATACTCGGCATCTGCTGCGGGCGCCGCCATTCTTCCCCTGATCCTGCTGATGTTCCTTCTTTCGCGCTGGGCCGGCGGACTGGTTGCTCACTACGGGCCAAGAGGTCCGCTGACCATCGGCCCGCTCATTACCGCTATGGGTTTCGTTCTGTTTACCTTGCCGTCGGTTGGAAATAGCTATTGGAGGTCGTTTTTTCCGGCATTGATCGTCCTGGGATTCGGGATGACGGTCACCGTGGCTCCTCTCACCACAGTCGTAATGAATTCAGTGGACCAAGACCGGGTCGGTACCGCTTCTGGAATCAACAATGCCGTTGCCCGGGTCGCAGGTGTGCTTGCAATCGCAGTCCTTGGGATTGTGATGGTAAAGGCTTTTGGTTCCCGCCTGAACCACAGCCTTGATCCCCTGTCACTGCCGTCTGGCATGTTACAGAAGCTTCAATCGGACGAGATCAGGCTCGCCGGCTTGCAGGCGCCCGCCGCCCTCGGTCCTGCTACGAGATCTGCCATTCAAGAGATGATTGGCGATGCCTTTGTATTCGGATTCAGAGTCGTCATGTTGATTTGCGCAGGCCTCTCCGTTTTAAGTGCAGCCGTGGCGGCGCGTATGATTTCAAAGCGTGATTGATCGCGCTGGTCGGCCGCGTGCTCGTTCCAGGTTTTTTAACTGCATCGCCTCGCCGCGTAGCTAATCTAATCGTCATGCGGTTTTCCTTGCCCGCATACTCAGCTATGGAAGCTAATACACATCGCCCGGCGTGGAAGACGCTGTTGGCTTTCGCGATTATCTATTTTGTGTGGGGCTCCACATTCCTCGCGATTCGCATTGGCGTTCGCGAGGTTCCACCGTTGCTTTTTGCCGCGATGCGCTTCCTGACTGCCGGACTGGTTCTTTATGGCTGGATGATCGCGAAGGGAGAGCCTACGCCAAGCCGGCGCCAATGGATGGCAGCATCGCTAATTGCAATCTTTATCTTCGTGCTCGACTACGGGCTGTTGTTCTGGGCCGAGCAGCGGGTGCCTTCGGGCATTGCAGCGGTGATGTTGGCCACGATTCCAGTGTTTATGGCGTTGTCGGAAATCATTTTTCTGCGAACCCAGAGGCTCACCCTGCGCCTGGCCCTGGCGCTGCTGATCGGGATTGGCGGAGTGGCAGTGCTGGTGAGCCGCTCGTTGAATCTCGGCGGAGCCCCGGTCGACAGCATGGGCGCTGTGGCGCTGATCATTGCAGCCATGAGCTGGTCGATAGCGTCGGTGCTTACGCGCAAGCTGCCGCTGCCGCCTTCCAAAGTCATGAGCTCGGGAGCGCAGATGCTCGCCGGCGGAGTGTTTCTAACTCTCGTCGCGGGCGCGCTGGGCGAGTTTCGTAATTTCCATCCGTCAACCATCTCACGCGGAGTGTGGTTTTCTCTGCTCTACCTGATTATCGCGGGCTCCATCATCGGGTTTACCGCCTACGTGTGGCTGATTCATCATGAATCGCCGACCAAAGTCGGGACCTACGCTTATGTGAATCCGGTGGTGGCCGTGCTGCTTGGGTATTTCCTGGGCGGCGAAGCGCTTGGCGCGCGAACCATACTTGGGACTCTGTTTGTGCTGGTCAGCGTCCTGGTCATCACCACGACGCGGGCCGAGAAGCCGGTAACAACTCTCGCTGTGGAAGACACGGCGGAAGTCGCAAGCTCCTGATCTGGAAGGGCGCTCACCGAAGCTATCAAAATTCCCCACCTTTGCCGTGTGTACTGTCCAGGTTCCGATCGGAATGCGATATTTTCACACGCCTCGCTCTGCGGCAAAATGCAGGGGAAGATTTCCTTCCAGCTCTGGTAAAGTTACGAAAGTAGCAGGGAGCAGGCCGACTAAAGTCATCTATGGGAGCCTTTCTCCCGCCTCTATATTCACATGTTGAAGCCCAAAGCCAGCAAGCGAGCTGACGCAAACAAGGAACCCATGAAAGGCCAGCGCGTCAATAATCGGGTCAACCCCCAGGATCGACGTGTGCCCACCCATACGAGGGTTCTGAAGACGCTCTACCGGCTGACCATGCCCGGAGGCATGTTGCTGCTGATTCTGGCCGTGCTGGCGCATGCCGGGCTGTTCGCCGATACCAAGACGCCCTTCGTACGTTTTTACGCCTACTTTGTATTTGGAATTGGCCTGCTGTTGAGCGCCTACTTTAAGCGCAGCCGCCTGTTCTTTGCGATTCTCGTAGTGGTTCTGGCAGAGCGCACCCTGGAGTGGCTTGCGCCCGGGTTTTTATCCGCAAAAGTGGGCAAATCGGTCTTTGAGGCCATTGCTTTGTTGCTGCCGCTCAACCTGCTGGCGCTGACCTTCATGCGCGACCGCGGCATTATTTCTCCCGCGGGAAAACAGCGGATCGCGTTCATCGCGTTTCAGATCATCGCGGTTGGAATTCTTTGCGTGCCCGCGCAAGCCTACGCTGCCACCGTGCTGAATTATGAATTCATCGACCGGCATCTTGTGCAATGGAGCAGCATCTCGCAGCCGGCGTTGCTGGCCTTTCTCGCAGCCGCAGTTGCCATGATTATTTCCCTGATCCGCAAGTACCAGCCGGTGGAAAGCAGCCTGTTCTGGGCGCTGGTGGCCGCGTTCGTGGCCTTGCAGATCGGCAGGGGCCATCTCTCCAGCATTTATTTTGCGACCGGCGGATTAATTCTCATCATCGCTGTGCTTGAGACTTCGCATGCCATGGCCTACCGCGACGAACTCACGCAGTTGCCCAGCCGCCGCGCCCTCAACGAAACCCTGCTAAAGCTGGGAGACACCTACAGCATCGGGATGCTGGACGTTGATAACTTCAAAAAATTCAACGACAGCTACGGCCATGAGGCCGGCGACCAGGCCCTGCGCATGGTAGCTTCAAAGTTGGCGACCATCGCCGGCGGCGGCAAGCCGTTCCGCTACGGGGGAGAGGAATTCACAGTCGTCTTTCCCGATAAGTCGGTGAGCGAGGCTTATACCTACCTGGATACGATGAGAAAGATGATTGAGCAATCCATCTTTACCGTGCGCGGCAAAGACCGGCGCAGGTCGAAAAATAAAGCTCAGCGAAATGGCACCCGCGAAGTTGAAGTCAACGTTACCGTGAGCATCGGCGTCGCCGCACGCGACGAGGAAAAGACCACGCCAGACCAAGTGATCCGCTCCGCCGATAAGGCGCTCTACCGTGCCAAGGCCAAAGGCCGCAACCGCACTATCGCCGTCAAGCCGGCCAGCGAAGAGATGCGCATCGTCAGCATCCGATAGACTCTCAACAATAAATCTCAACAAGCGCCGTGATAACATCGCTGGCTCATGACTTCTATTCCCAATAGCATGCGTGCGGTGCAGCTTCGCGCCTATGACGGCAAACCAGAGAATATTGCTGTCGCTCAGATTCCTGTGCCGCGTCCGAATGCGGGAGAAGTGTTGGTGCGCATGGCCGCCGCGCCGGTGAATCCTTCAGATCTCGCATTTACGCGCGGACTGTATGGCTTCAAGAAACCGTTGCCTGCCATTCCCGGATTTGAAGGCAGCGGCACAGTGGTAGAAGCGGGGAAGGGAATGATGGCCAGGTTCCTGAAAGGGAAGCGAGTGGCGTGCCACGCGGCCGATCCGAAAATTGCCGGCGGCACCTGGGCAGAATACCTGGTGACTCCGGCAAACGCCGCCGTACCGCTGCGCAAAGAAGTGGATATGGAACAAGGCGCGACCATGCTGGTCAATCCCATGACGGCGTGGGCGCTGGTGGAGGCCGCGCGGCAAGGAAGCCACCCTGCCATTGTTCAGACAGCCGCGGCCAGCGCCCTGGGACGAATGGTCTTGCGGCTGGCGCGGAAGTTTTCTCTTCCCGTAATCAATGTAGTCCGCCGCGCCGAACAGGTGGAACTTCTGCGGGGTATGGGCGCAGAGTACGTTCTGAACAGCAGCGATGCAGACTTCGACAGCAAACTTCGCGAGTTGTGCCAGCAACTGAAGGCCAGCATCGGCTTCGATTCCGTGGCCGGCGAAACGACATTGCGCGTGTTACGCGCGCAACCCAGAGGGAGCCGTATGCTGGTATACGGTGCACTGGCGCTGGCGCCGTGCCAGATGGATCCGGGTTCGCTGATCTTTGAAGGCAAGCGCGTGGAAGGTTTTTGGCTGAGTGGCTGGCTACGCGACAAAAGCTTGCTCAGCAAATTCAGAATCGCACAGCAGGTGCAAAAACTGCTCGCCGGCGAGTTGAGGACCGATTTTCAGGCGCGCTTTCCGCTGGAAGAGGCCGCTCGCGCTTTGCAGCAGTATGCGGCGAATATGACGGCGGGAAAGGTTCTGCTAATTCCTTAGAGAAACAATTCACCACGAAGGCACGGAGAAAAGCGTTTGTTTTTGTCACGTGGTTAAACAGTTTTCCTGAATATTGATTCGTTACTGAGTACTGACAACTGAGTACCGGGTACTGTTCTTAGGCTTTTCCCCGCATCTTCGCGGCCCACCAGCGCACTCCGACAAACAGAAAGCGCCAGTCGTGGAAGAACTCGGGGGCTTTGCGCTCGAAGGCGTGTCCGATGAATTGCAGCGCCCATCCGAGCAGGAACAGGGCCAGCGCGTACACCCATAGCCAATGGACAAAGAGGGCGGCCACGAACAGCGCAAGGGAGAGGACGATGGTGGGAATCCCGAATGTGTGGCACATCCGGTTTATAGGGTGTTGGTGGCTGCTTGCGTACTGCGCGATCCATTGCTCGTTGGTGCGCCCACCCAGCATAGGTGGAAATTATACTCTGCCGGCGAGCCTTGCAGCCGCTTTCTTGCTAGAATTTTAGTTGTGGTACCGCTCCTCACTGAACGCAGGATCGACAAGCGTCCTGACCGGGTGACCTTGCAGGGACGTATTCTTTTTCTCACTGAAGATCCTGAACTCATCAAGAGGCAGCTTGCCGGCTGGGACTTGCCCTGGGACACGCGTAATCCCGTCAACAATCCTAAACTGCGCGATGACATTTCCACCGACGAGATCACGCCGGCGCATTACTGTTTTTACTTCGACCAAACCTTAGGCGAGATTCCCTATTTGGGATTGAAGTGCGGCGGCGAAGTTCCCATAGGCCGGGGCGATGTGAAGCGCGGCGGCTTTGTGGCTTCGGTGAGCGGCAAGCGGCGCGGCAAAGGCTCCAGCCGCGAGCAGTCGCCTTATGCGGAGATGTGCGCAGGCATCCAGCTTGTGATTGCGGAAAACATCGAGCGCATCTACAAGCAGAATTGCCAAAACCTGGGCGTGCTCACTTCCAACAACTTTTTTCTGATCGATAAAATCCGCGCCGGCACCGAGGTCCTGCTCGGCGAATTTACCCAGGGTGAAGATGAGATCACGCGCCAGGTCATCGAATACGGCGGCCTGTTTCCATTCAACGTGGCCCGCATGCAGAAGAAGGTATTTCTGCCGCCCATCACCGCCGGCAAACGGGCGATGACGCTGGCAGAAAAAATATTTGCCCGCCACATGATCAATGAAAATGGCGGAGTGGGCGTGGCGTTTGTGAAGCCCGGCGACACCGGATTTGCCCGCACCGATTTGCGCTTCAGCCATGAGTATGTGACTCCGATGGCGTCGATCTTCTATGAGCAAAACGTGGGCAAAGACGTTCCGGTCAATGATGCCGCGTCGGTGATCTTCTTCCGCGATCATCTTACGTTTCTCGACGAAGTATTGTCGGAAGAAAAAAAGAAGATGGGCCTGCTCGACCTGGCCACACAGCTTAAGCTCAAGCAGATGGAGTTTGCCCATTCGCAGGGCATCAAGCTGCATGGAGAGCTGAAAGACCGCAAAGGTTCGGAGGGCATATGCCACTCTGTAATTGCAGAAAGTTATGCCCTGCCGGGGCAGTTGAACGTAGGTTCGGATTCGCACACGCCGCATGTGGGAGCGGTGGGATGCGTTGCCTTTGGCATCGGCACTACTGACGTTTTCAACTCATGGATTATGAAAGATGTGCGCGTGAAGGTTCCGGAATCCGTGAAGGTAATTATCCGCGGCAAGCGCCGTCCGAATGTGACAGCTAAAGACTACATCCTGGCATTGCTGGCGATGGACTACATCCGCAGCGGCAAAGCGCTGGCCAAGGTGATGGAATATTCCGGCGAGGCCATCGAAGCTTTCGGAGTGGATGAACGCGCCACCATGACCAATATGGCGGCAGAGATCGGCGGGTTCACCGGCATTGTTGCTCCGGACGTGAAGGTGGCCGACTTCCTGGCCGAGCGCCGCGGTCTCGAGCGCTCGTGCGCGAACGCGATGATGGAAGGTTTGTACAGCGATCCTGATGCCCAGTACGCCCATGTGATTGAGTTGAACGCGGAGGAGATTTATCCCATGGTGGCGACGCCGGGCGATCCGGGAAACGGCAAGTTCGTTCGCGAGTTGCACACGCCCGTTCCGGTGGAAATTGCCTATGGCGGCACCTGCACTGCCGGCAAGAACGAAGATATGGATATGTACGCCACGGTTTTGCGCGACGCCCTGCAACAGGGGAAGCGAGTCGCCAGCTCCTGCAAGTTTTATATCCAGTTCGGCTCGCAGGAGACGCGCGAGTACTGTGTGCGCAAAGGGTACCTGGAAATCTTCACCAAAGCCGGGGCCATCGTTATCGAGCCCAGTTGCGGCGCCTGCATCAATGCCGGGCCAGGGGTTTCCACGCGTCCCGACCAGGTTGTGATCAGCGCGCAGAACCGCAACTTTCCCGGCCGCAGCGGACCGGGGCAGATGTATCTGGCCAGTCCATTGACCGTGGCAGCAAGCGCGGTGGCGGGCTACATTGTGGAGTATGTGCCGGCCCAGCAACTGCAAGTTGCATAGACTGGAAACGTGGCAAATGGCAATGAATTTCGCTGGATAGACGCAAATGAATGTAAAAAACCGCTGGTTTGGCTGCTAAAATCAGCCATTCGCTATTAAGATTTGCAGCATTTTAGCCCGGACGGCTACAATAACTGTTTAAGTTTAGTGAAGTTACCCTCACAGTCGACTGGAGAAGGACTGAATTTATGGCATACGTAATTGCAGAACCGTGCATTGGAACCAAAGACTCGGCATGCGTGGACGCCTGCCCGGTGGATTGCATCCATCCCAAGAAAGATTCGCCCAAGCACGCGGAAGAGAAGATGCTCTATATTGACCCTGTGGAGTGCATCGATTGCGGGGCGTGCGTGCCGGTGTGCCCTGTATCGGCCATCTTCGCCGCCGACGATCTTCCCGAAAAATGGAAGAATTACACCGAGATTAACGCCAAGTATTTCGGCCGGTAAATAAAGTTCCACGTATTTATTCGACGCCTTCTATTTTCAAAAGACGCGCAGCTTCGGTTGCGCGTTTTGCATTTAGATAAGTCAAAACAAAAACTTTGCCGCAGATGAACGCAGATAAACGCTGATTTTTAATGTTGATCACTGAACATAATTTCTTCAATTCCGCAATTACCCGATTACACAACTTCCAATGACTCAATGATCCGATGGCCCAATGATTCAATTCTCTGTGAATAAGTCCTACAATCAAAATTGATATGCTGAAGCAAACCGAGGCCATCGTATTACGCAGCTATCCCTTGCGAGAGGCTGATTTGCTGGTCAGCTTCTTCACCCGCCAGGAGGGCAAGCTGCGCGGGGTGGCGCGGGCAGCCAAGAAATCGAAGAAGCGCTTTGGCGGGTCTCTGGAGCCGCTGACGCGCGTGACCTTATATTACGAGGACCGCGCCGGTAATGATCTGGCGCGCCTCGATAGCTGCGACGTCCTGGAGTCGCCTTTGGCGGAAGAAGTGGACTACCCGCGCGCCATCGGCCTGGCCCACGTGGCTGAGATGCTGGAAGAATTGCTGCCTGACCGCGAGCCCAACGATTCCATCTTCCGGCTGGCAGTCTCTGTGCTGGTGAATCTGCGCGCCAAGGCCATATGGATGCCGCTCACGTATTTCGATCTCTGGATGGTGCGGCTCATCGGCCTGCTTCCCGATCTGCGCTCCTGCATCGCTTGCGGGACAACCCTCAACGGCCATCCGGCATACTTTCATCCGCTGGCCGACGGGCTGGCCTGCGCCAAAGACAAGCGCCTGGCATCGCACGAGATGTCGCCGGAATCGCGCGCCCTGGCGGCAGAGATCTTTCGCGCACCGGTAGAAAATTTTGCCGGCAGCGCATGGCCCCGCTCCCGCGCCGCCGACCTGCGCAAGTTTCTGGCCCAGTGCGTTGAGCGACAGGTGGAAAAGAAGCTGGTTACGTTTAGTATGTTGGAGAAAATCGAGTGAGCGAGGAAAGCAATTAGCATTTAGCACTTGGCATTTAGCCATTCAACATTGTCGAGTGCAAAAGAAGCTGCGTCTCATTTACACTGACTAGTTGTCCATATCGCTTCAAGGGGTTCTACAGGGTCATGAGTGGTTTTTAGCTAAAGGCTAAGAGCTAAGAGCCAAAAGCTACCAAATGCAACTGCCAATCGCAATCTTACATTTCAAGAACTCATCCTCCGCCTGCAGAGCTTCTGGGCCGAGCGCGGATGCGTGCTGCAGCAGCCCTACGACGTCGAAGTTGGGGCCGGCACCATGGCGCCGGAGACTTTCCTGCGCGTCCTAGGCCCCAAGCCGTACAAGGTGGCTTACGTGCAGCCCTCGCGCCGTCCCGCTGACGGACGCTATGGCGAGAACCCCAACCGCCTCTACAAGCACAGCCAGTTGCAGGTGATCCTGAAGCCGCCGCCGGAAAATGTGCAGGAGCTTTACCTGGAATCGCTGGCGGCCATCGGCATTGACCTCAGCAAACACGATATCAAGTTCGAAGAAGACAACTGGGAGTCGCCTACGCTGGGCGCATGGGGCATCGGCTGGCAGGTGATGCTCGATGGACTCGAGATCACGCAGTTTACTTATTTTCAGCAGTGCGGCGGCATTGACCTCGACCCCATCTCAGCCGAGCTGACCTATGGACTGGAACGTATTGCCGCCTTTCTCCAGGACGCCGACAGCATTTATGACATTGTTTGGGCGCGCGACCCGCAGACCGGGAAGGCGACGACATATGGCGACGTGCGCCTAGCTGAAGAGTTGCAGTTTTCAATTTATAACTTCGAGGTGGCCGATGTGGAGAGAACATGGAAGCATCTGAAGCTTTATGAAGAGGAATGCAGTCACATTCTGCATGCCTTTGAAGATGAGAGAAAATCATTGCGTGAAGGGGCAGGACGAGCGTTTCCTCATACCGCTTCTCAAATGATTGGAGGATCTCTTCCGAAGCAGAGCGCTCTTCCATTGTTGGCTGCCTTCGATCTTTGCCTTAAGTGCTCTCACCTATTCAATATTCTCGATTCGCGTGGAGCAATTTCCGTGACTGAACGAGTAGGAGTCATTGCTCGGATACGAAATCTGGCAGTCGGGGTGGCAAGGGCATATTTGGAAATGCAATCGTCGACATCCAAAGCTGGAGCAAAAACAGAAACAAAAGAGGAAGTGAAGACCGTCTGATGCCCGACTTTCTGCTTGAAATTGGCTGCGAAGAGATTCCCGCGCGCATGATTCGCGACCAGGAGGTCATCCTGGGCGCGCGCGTTGCCAAGCTGCTGCGTGACCAGGGCTTTCTTGCGGCAACTGCGGTTGTTCCCACGTTTTCTACGCCCCGGCGTTTAACGGTTTTCGCCAAGGGGATCGCAGCATCGCAGCCCGATGTGGAAGAGCAGCTGACAGGGCCATCGGTGAAGGTCGCTTATAAAGATGGAAGTCCTACGCCGGCAGCCGAAGCCTTTGCCAAAAAAGTTGGAGTTGATGTCTCCAAGCTGCAAAAAATCAGCAACCCCAAAGGTGAATATCTCGCTGCCACCGTCATTCGCAAAGGCCGTGCTGTCGCTGAAGTGCTAAGTGAATTTCTGCCGAAAGAGATTGCCGCGCTCAACTGGCCCAAGAACATGTATTGGCGCGCCGGCAAGCCGGAAAGGTTTGTGCGTCCTATCCGCTGGATTGTGGCTTTGCTCGATCGTGAGGTTATCCCCGTTGAGTTTGCCGGCATAAAAGCAAGCATGGAATCGCGCGGACACAGGCTGTTCAGCAATGGAGTAAAGATAGATTCGGCGGCAGTTTATAAAGAGGTGCTCAAGAAAGCCCACGTCATTGCCGATCACAATGAGCGCGAGCAGCAGATTCGCAAGGCCCTCGATGCCGCAGCCCGAACCATTTCTGGCGCGCGCTGGCGTAAAGACAAAGATTTGCTCGATACCGTGGTCAATCTGACCGAATGGCCTTCGGTGATCCTGGGCAGTTTTGACCGCCAGTTTCTTTTGCTGCCTGAGGAAGTGCTGGTCACGGTCATGCGCGACCACCAGAAGTATTTCGCGGTTGAAGATGCCGGCGGCAAGCTGCTGCCGCATTTTCTTACCGTCCTGAATACGGAAGGCGATCCTGATGGTTTGATCCGCCACGGTAATGAGCGCGTGCTGCGGGCGCGCTTCAACGACGCGCGCTTCTTCTGGGATACCGACCAGAAAACCCCGCTCCAGCAACGGGTCGAGAGTTTGAAGGCTGTTACCTTCCAGAAAGACCTGGGCAGCTACTTTGAAAAGAGCCAGAGAGTCCGAACTTTGGCCGCAAAGCTGGCAGCTCATCTGAAAAACGCGGGACTCTCGCTGAATGAGAACGCCATTCAGGAAGCAGCGGAGCTGAGCAAGACCGACCTCACCACGGACTTAGTTAAAGAGTTTACCGAGCTGCAGGGTATCGTGGGCGGCCTGTATGCCAAACATCAGGGCCACAGCCAGGCGGTTGCCGACGCGATTTACGATCATTACAAACCACAATCCATGGAAGATTCTGCTCCGCATACGCTGGAGGGCGCGGTGCTTTCAATCGCCGACAAGGCCGATACCATTGCGGGAATGTTTGCCTTGGGCTTGCAGCCCACGGGATCCAAAGACCCGTTTGCCCTGCGGCGGCAGGCGAACGGCATCGTGAAGACCATCGCCGAGCACAAGCTCAAGATCAGCCTGCGCCAGCTCTTTGCCGATTCCCGCGCGGCTTACAAAGGCTCTGAGGCGGAAAAGAAGTTTGGTACGGCGGAGCGGCAGGACGCGTTGGGCGCATTCCTGCACGAGCGCCTGGAGTTCTATCTGCGCGAAGCGCGCGGATTTGTTTACGATCTGGTGAATGCTGTGCTGGCCGCGGGATACGACGATGTGGTGGACGCGCTGGCCCGCGCCGAGGCGCTGGCATCGGTCCGTGACAGCAAGGATTTTGAGGCTATCTCGATTTCATTCAAACGCGTGAAAAATATTCTGCGGCAGGCTAGGGAATCGAAGTTTGCCATCGGTGACGCGCCCAATCCAACCCTGCTGCAGGATGACGCCGAGCGCACTTTGCTCGACCAGGCTTTGCAGATCGCTTCCTCGGCCGAGAAGCAGCGCAAGTCCGGCGACTATCGCTCGGCGCTGGCCGAGATTTCCAAAATCCGCCCGGCCCTCGACGCTTTCTTCGACAAAGTCATGGTCATGGTCGAAGACGAAAAGCTCCGCGCCAACCGCCTGGCCTTGCTGCAAAAGCTGCTGGCAGATTTTTCTACCATTGCCGACTTTTCTGAGATCGTGACGGAAAAGAAGAACTAGCGGCCGCGGTCAAGGAAAAACTGGGATACGAGGGGGCAGGACGAAATGAAATCGTCGTTATGGAAACGAAATCCTGAGTTCGTTCACTTGCGGATATGTCTGGAATAAAACTTTGTTGGGGGAGAGTATCCCAGTTTTCATCCTTGTGCGTGGACGGCATTCTGCAATTAAAACGCGGACCCGTCAATTCCCCATCGGTACATACCCAACTATGTCCGGTAGGACGGTGAACGCGGCATACATACCTTGATTGCTGCTGGCTTTGTTGACATCCTGCCTTGAGCTGCGCCAGGAACGGAACCCCGGCACATGCACATGCATAGACTAATCGAGCAGCGGTTTTCCCTGGATGCCCCACGTCAGATGATGCACACCGCTGGTAGTGGCCAGCACGGCGGCGCGGCCCGGGGCGAAGGCGAGTCCGACCAATCCCTGGCCTGCGACTGCCAGTGAAGCTTTCTGATCGGGTGTGACCTTCACAATGCCTCGCTTGCCGGCCAGCGAGGCGGCGACGTAGAGGTTGCGGTCAATATCAAAGGCCAGCCCCTGCGGCCGGCCCAGCCCGCGATAGAAGATGTTTACCGTCCCGTGCTCGTCAATGCGGTAGATGGAATCAAAGCTGGAAGTCGTAGGGCCAGTGACAAAAAGGGAGCCATCGGGATGGAAGGCGAGATGGTAGGCGGAGATGCTGGGCTCCAGCGTGGCGAAGACAAAGATCTGCCGGTCACGGGCAATTTTGAAAATAGTTCCGCTGCGGTCGCCCACATAGAGATTTTCTTCGCGATCGAAAGCGATACCGGTGGCGATGCCCATGCCCTCGGCATACGACGACATCGTACCGTTGGGCGCAACCCGGTATACGGTGCCATCATGGCGTGAGGAGACATACATCTGCCCGGAGCGATCGAAGGCAATGCTGGTGGCGTTCATCATCTCGCTGAGGAACGGGCGTACCGTGTAGTTGGTGTCTATTTTGAAAATCGATACCGGAACTTTTTGCCCGCGGCTTCCGGAGAAGGTAACAAAAATATTGCCTTCATGATCGAGCGCGGGATTGGTGACCGGATGCAGGTTCTCTGCCACCGGGGCTGCAATCCGAATCTCATGCGGGTTGCTGGTGGAGCCATCGGCAATGACGACCACGTTCCCCGAGGCAGCGCCTTCGGGCACGCGCGCCACCATAAAATCGTCGGAGCTGATGAGCACCGTACCTTCAGTGCCTCCAAACTGTACCGCCGGGCGCTTCATGGCAGGGGGCCGCAACCCGGCGCCCAGGATGCGCACCTCGCCTCCGGGCAGAGCCGCCGGGGGGACAACCGCCTCAATGTGCGGTTTGCCGTTCACGTTTTTCTTTCCGATAAGGTCTGAGATGCCCATGAGTTCCCAACAGCTTAGTGCAAGATCCGAAAGTGGGTCAGCATCTGCACGATGATGTTGGCAAAAACTCCCGCGCCAACATCGTCGAGCATGATGCCGCTGCCTCCCGGCAACTTTTCCAGTTGACGCAAGGGCGGCGGCTTTAGAATATCGAACCCACGGAAAAGTATAAAACTCGCCAAAACATATTGCCAACGCAGAGGCACAGCGATGAGGGCAATGAGCTGGCCGGCAACCTCGTCAATCACCACAAAACCCGGGTCAGAGACGCCACTTTCACGGGCCACAATGGAAGAAACCGGTATGCCAATCATGAGCACGGCGCAGGCGGCAACCGTGGCATAGAACGATTGCAGGCCGCCCAGGACAAAAAGCCCTGCGCCGGTCCACCAGAGCGCGGCGGTTACAAGCGAAGCCCAGGTGCCCGGTCCGGGACGAAGAAACCCGATGCCAAAAAAAGTCGCCGCCAGCCACGCAAACGCCGTGCGCGGGGCCTGCTCTTCCATCTCCAGCTCAGTTGATTTTCTGTTCATCGCGATTGTGGGGCGCATCTTCATCTTCCAATGCCGGGCCTTCCAGGGCCAGCCGTTTTCTTTCTTCCGCCGATTCGGCGTTCATCAGCTCTTCCGGATCATTCACCGGCGTAGAGATGACATACGCACCGCTGGCCCATTTGCCCAGATCAATGGTCCGGCAGCGTTCACTGCAAAATGGGAACTCCGGCTCGGTGCGCAGAACAATCTTCCTGCAAATCGGGCAGCGGAGACTGCGAGCTTTCTTCATAAATAGTTTCAAGTTTCGAGTTTCAAGTTTCGAGTTTTTCCCGTTCTCGAAACTCGAAACTGCATTTAACTTTCGCCTACTTTCTGGAAGAAGCGAATAATGGATTCGATGCCGCGATAAAAGTTCGGGATGTGGAATTTCTCGTTGGGAGCGTGCAGGTTGTCGTCGGGCAAGCCAAAGCCCATCATGACACTGGGGATCTTCAGATGCTTCTCAAAATCGGCCACAATGGGAATCGAACCCCCGGAGCGGATGAAGACCGTATCTTTGTTGAAGACTTCTTTCATGGCAAGAGTTGAAGCCTGCACAAACTTGTTGTCGGTCTTGATGACAATGGGATCGGCAACGCTGAATTGCCTGATGTTGATGGAAATTCCCTTGGGAACGTTCTTCTGCACAAAGTCGCTGTAGAGCTTGAAGACTTCCGCAGGATTCTGATCGGGAACCAGGCGCATGGAGATTTTGGCGAAGGCCCGCGCCGGAATCACCGTCTTGGCTCCCGCGCCGATGAAGCCGCCGGGCATGCCATGCACCTCCAGCGTCGGCCGCGCCCAGAGGCGCTCCAGCACCGGGAACTCGGATTCGCCGGTCAGCTCTTTGGAGCCGACTTCGGTCTTGCGAAAATGTTCTACGTCGAAAGGAAGTGAACTCCATGCTTTCAGCTCATCGGCGCTGGGTTTTTCCACACGATCATAAAAACCGGGAATAAGAATTTTGCCTTTCTCGTCTTTCAATTTCGTAATCAGGCGCGCCAGCGCGTCGAACGGGTTGGGCGCTGCGCCTCCGTACATGCCGGAGTGCAGGTCGGTCATGGCGCCGCGGGCTTCCAGTTCCGTGTAGACCATGCCGCGTAGACCGACGCAAAGCGTGGGCAGATCGGGAGCAAACATCTCGGTATCTGAAACCAGGGCAACATCCGCCTTCAACCGGTCGCTGCTTTCGCGCACGAATTTGGCGATGGATTCTCCGCCGACCTCTTCTTCACCTTCAACCAGAACGCGCACATTGACCGGGAGCTTGCCGCCACCGGTCTGCAGAAGCGCCTCCAGGGCCTTGATGTGCATGTACATCTGGCCTTTGTCGTCTACGGCGCCGCGAGCGTAGAGGTTTTGATTGCGTTCGGTGGGCTCAAAAGGCGGCGTGTGCCATTCATTCAGCGGGTCGGGGGGCTGCACATCGTAGTGGCCATAGCAAAGCACCGTAGGCTTTCCAGCGGCTTTGAGCCAGTCGGCATACACCAGCGGATGGCCGGCCGTGGAGATGACCTCAACATGCTCCATTCCAATATTGCGCAGGTGCGAGGCAACAAACTCGGCTGCGCGGAGAACATCCGCTTTGTGCTCGGGCAGCGTGCTGATGCTGGGGATGCGCAGAAGTTCTTTCAGTTCGTTGAGAAACCGTTGCTGGTTCTCTTGGGCGTAAGCGACTGCAGTAGGGGAATTCAAATCAAGGCGCTCCTAATTCATGAAGTATATCGTGTGCAAAGTTACTTTTGAAACCGCGCCAGAGAGAAGCTGGAGATATCGAGCTCCGGCTGCAAGCCACGCACCAGCCGGCCCATGAGTTGCGCCGTGACCGGCGCCAGCAGAATTCCATTGCGAAAGTGCCCGGTAGCGACAAAATAGCCGGGCGCCTCGGTCGCGCTGAGGATGGGAAGATCGTCCCGCGTTGAAGGCCGCAGCCCTGCCCATGCCTCCAGTGTCTTTGTTTCGGCAAGCCGGGGAACGAGCTTGGTGGCCCGCTCGCGCAGCCGGCGGATATCCGCCGGATCAACCCGCTTATCGAAGCCGGTCTCTTCCACGGTGGCGCCAATGAGGATGCGACCATCAGTGCGTGGCACCAGGTAAACTTCAGAAGCGCGCACCACGTGCTGCAAGAAGCCCCGCTGCGGAGCAATCACAGAGAGCATCTGTCCTTTCACCGGGCGCGCGGGAACATGGCATGAATCCGCGTCCTTGATTTTGATCTCGCCTGCCCACGCCCCGCAGCAGTTGACGACGACAGCGGCCGAGTAGCGACTGTGCGTGGTTTGGACCGACAATCCGCCGCTCTTGCGCCTTATCTCAGTGACCGGAGACCCAGAGACAACATCGGCATTGCGATGCCTGAGCGCCTGCAGCAAAGCTGGAGCCAGGGCCCGAGGATCGACACTGCGCTCTTCCAATCGCACAGCGCCGCCTTTAGCCCCACCATTGACAGAAAGCAGTGGTTCGAGCTTCGCGAGTTCAGCCTGGGTTAACGATTCCGCTCCCTTCGGCAGTTCGGACAGTTCATGCTGCGCGAAGACGACAATCGCTCCCTGATCGCGCAGATCCACCTTGTGCCCCGATTCATCTTCCACCTCTGCAACAAATTCGGGATACATGCGGGCGCTGGCTACGGCCAGATTTTCAAGGCTGGGCGGCAGGTCGCCTCCCCAGGGGGCCAGCATGCCGGCTGCGGCATAAGAAGCTTCGCGGCCGGGTTCGGCGCGCTCGATCACCAGCACGCTCACTCCGTGCCGGCGCAGCTCACGCGCCAGCGAGAGCCCGATAATGCCCCCGCCCAGAATGATTGCGTCCCAGGACTTCATCTCTGTTCATTTTAAATTGAAGAGCAGTTTCGGGTTTCAAGTTTCCAGTTCTAATTGATACTTCCAGACGTCGCAGCGGAAGATTTTACGGTACCAGAGTTGTTGGTTGCGGAGGATGCTGCCCCATCTTGCAGCTTCAATTTGGAAAACACGACCAGGCGCTCTGGAGCGGGACCGATGTAATACGTCGGATAGCAGGTGATGAGCGTCAGGCGCGAATCGTCACTGGGACGGATGACGGAAAGGTCATCGGGTTGCACAATCTGCTTGCCCGTGACCTCAAAGTTAAAGGTTTTGCCATCGCGTTGGACCACAATGGAATCGCCTCTTTGCAGCTCATAAATATGGCGGAAAAAGGTATCGCGGTGACCGGTAATCACGGCGTTACCGGCTTCTCCGGGAGCGGGGGTATCCGTCATGTGCCCCGGAGCTACCGCCAACTGCCGATGGCGGGTTCCCTCCACGATTACGGCGTCGAGATTGATTTTGGGAATCTGCAGGCGGGTCAATTGGTCCTGCGAAGTGGCCGCGCGCGACTGCAGCACGGTCAGCGGCGCGCTTTTCTGCCGCTCCCACTCCTGCGCCAGGCGGCGCTGCTCGGCGAACATCATTCCGTATTGCTCGCCTACGTAGAGCAGCAAGGCAATTCCAATAAGAAATGGAAGTAAACGCAAAATGCGGCCTCCCATTCTCCGGTCATGCCAGTCTATGGTTGGGAACTGCATGCCTTGATAAGATGCAAAAAACCAGAGTGCCGAGAGGGGTGAGCGTCGCTGAGGGCAATCGGCGCTTATTGGCGCTTTGCTTCAGAGCCGAAGCTACTTCTTTTTTCTTCTGGCCCGGGTGCGCAGCACAGAGATTGTCCCCCCGGCCAGCGCTCCTCCTCCAAGAACTGAGAGCAGAGGTAATGGCGTGCTGCCTTGCGGGAGCTGCTGTGAGGGCTGGACGATTTGGTTTGCGTTCGCGCCGCTAGCGGGCGCCTTTTCGGCGTTCGCTGATGCCAAGAGCAGCCGCGCTGGAAGCCTTTTCGAAGCCTTAACCGGCAGCAGCTCTCCCATTTGCCGCGGCGGGACCGGAAGGACAACTTTGAAGTGGACCTCATTCTCTGTCCCAGGAATGGGAAAGTTGTTTGCGTCAACCACCATCACGACCATGGCGTGGGGGCCATCTTTCAATCCAGTGAACGTGTACTCGGTCTCAACCGTGTCAACCGGATCCTGATCATCAAGCTGGAGCTGAAAAGTTGGGGATTCAGCAGGCGTGGCTGGCTTTACCATCTCGTACTTGCACTGGACTATGTTGATGTTCAATACTTCGCCATTCCTGGGACTCAGAATTCGCACTGCGCTGTGTGGGTTCGCCTCAGGCGCGGGTTGTGGAGGCGTGGTCTGCCCGAAAGAAGAGATTGCTCCAGCGAAAACAAACCATAGAACGATTGGCCGCAACTTCCGCAAAGTCTGTTTGTATTGCAATTTATGTTTCTCCTGACTACGAGCGGCACGGCTGCTTCAAAAGGCTAACGCCAACCCGACTTGAAGTTAGCGAAGATTACTATCTTGGAACGAATTTCCGCTTTCCGGGGGCTAGAGTGTGTGAAGACTCAGGAGCTGGAGCGGCGCTCCCCGGAACGCCCTTTGTGGGCTGTTCTCTCGTTCTCTACAATCTTAAAAATGTATTAAGCCGTTACTGCATTTATTTCCAACAATAGCCATTCACATTCCAAATATCCGTATATCGATTCGACAAAAATTCGGGATGTGACTCATGTTTACATATTAGTTAACTTCTCTATGCAATTTAGAAGCCAGAGCAGTACACGAGGTGGTCCGGATAGGGAATAGAATAGAAATGATTGACACCTTACCTGTTTTGCTAAAGAATTGGGTGCCAGCCCCCGAACATGCAAAATGAAAGGCAGGTTTATGTTTGAAGAAAGCAACAGTGTATCTGAAGGTTCCGGCGAGGGCATGTCCATGATGACAAAGATCCTGCTGGCGGTGGTCGTGGTATTCATTGCCGTCTCGGCCTTCTTTTTCTATGAGTTAAACGACAAGATCGGCGCCCTTCAGGCGCAGCAAACCGCTTCTGAGCAGCAGGCCCAAAAAAAGATCAACGAGTTGAGCTCCCAAGTCAAAGCAGATCGCGAGATGCTGGCCTCCCAGGTAGGTATGACGGAAAAGGAACTGGCCGCGCGCTCGGCTCAGTTGCGCCGGCAACAGGAAGAAGCCGAATCGCGGCTGGCTGAACAGCAGAATGCCGTCAACACGGCGGTCACAGGGGTCAAGACTGAAGTCACGAATGTAGAAGGCGATCTTTCTTCTACGAAAAGCGATCTGGAGGCCACCAAGGCCAAGCTGGAGCACACCATCGGCGATCTGGGCCTGCAGAGCGGCCTGATTGCGCACACCCGCGACGAGCTCGATACCCTGAAGCACAAGGGAGACCGCAACTACTATGAATTCACGTTGCGAAAAGGGAAGGGCCGCACGCCGGTTTCCACCATCAGTCTGGAGCTGCGCAAGACCGACGCCAAGAAGAACAAATACACGCTTGACGTTCTGGCTGACGACAGGACGATTGAGAAGAAGGACCGCAACGTATTTGAGCCATTGCAGTTCTACACCGGGCGAGATCATATGTTGTATGAGTTAGTGGTCAACGATATCCAGAAAGACCAGATTTCGGGTTATCTCTCCACCCCCAAGAACGCACCGCAGCCGGCAGTTCAATAAGGCATGTGGCCGGGAACGTGGCACAGCCTGCTTGAAGTCGTTCTCCGGACCGGGGTGATTTATCTTTTTGTGCTGGTAGGCGTGCGTCTGAGCGGAAAGCGCGAAGTAGGCCAGATGACACCCTTCGACCTGACCTTGCTTCTGCTGTTGAGCAACGCTGTGCAGAATGCCATGGTGGGTCCCGATAATTCCCTGGTGGGCGGAGTGGTGGCAGCGGCCACGCTGCTGACACTTAATTATTTTGTCGCTGAACTTTCAGGCGCCAATCGCCGCTTCCGAAAATTTGTCCAGGGATCGCCGACGCTGCTGGTGCACAACGGCGAGGTGATTTCCGCTCACATGGCGCGGGAACACGTTACGACCGACGAGTTGCAACGCTCTTTGCGCGAGCACGGCATAAGTTGCATTCCCGAAGTCGCCCTGGCTGTGCTCGAAGTTGATGGCTCGATCAGTATTCTTAAATATGACGATGTCCCGGCCCACATCGCCACCGGGCATCCAAGGCTGAAGTTTCTGCAGAAGCATCAGTGAAAGAAGTTTCGAGTTTCTAGTTTCCAGTTTCAAGTTTCTTTCACCGCAACAGTCAAAAAGAAAATGCGTGACTTGGCCCCCCCCGATTTTTTCTCGCTTTTCTCGGGCCTCCCTGTCTCCGCGGTGAGAAATCCGGTCTAGAACTTGAAACTCGAAACTGCTTTATTGAATCTTCACCGGAACCGAGTGATCATAAAACGTAATCAGCACCTGCAAAGACTTGCGCTTGTCAAAAGCTTCCTGATTCACGGGAAAACCAACAATCACCGTGCCCTGCTGGGTTTCCCCAGGCTGTAATTTGGTGTCTGGGCGCAAGGGGTCGATTTTGTTCTGCGCCAGGGCCGGGTAAGCCTGGAAGTAACGGTCATGATCCACGGCGGACGCAGCTTCATCGCGAAGGATAGATTGGTCTGGCGCTCCGGCGGCGGGCGTCATCTCCACATAAATGCTTTTGATTATGACCGGCTGCTTGCTGACGTTTTTGACGGCAACATTAACTGCTACCAGCATGCTGTCTTTGGTCACCTGCTCGACCCCGGTGACATTGAGAATTTGACCGGTGCCGGCGGAACGTCCCATTACCAGAGTGAAGATTCCAACAATAAGCGCCACAGCGACGGCAGCGATAGCTACTGGAAGTATGGGAGGCAGCCGCCACTTGGCGCTGTCCATCTCTTCTGTCATAGGCATGTGGCCGGCATCGACCGGCGTACGATCGGAGGCAGGTTTTGGCTCCTCAGCAGGATTGTGGCCTAGTGCAGGGGGAACAGGGCTGGGGTCTGGCATAACTTCCTCCGTTCAAGTGAGATGCTGATTGCAAGCTGCGGGAGTCATTCAACCGGGCCACAATAATACACCTAAGCTGGAAGGGCAGTGTGTCCGGCAGATCTAAAGGCACGCTGTTCACGCGGGTGGCAATAGCAACCTTTACAGAATTTCTGGTATCTAAGCAAATCGTTAGCGTATTTTAATGCAAAGTTAAAAGCCTGATGATCTGGATGGTTTATGGAATCTGGAAACACTCAAGCCAAACTCACTACATATTTTCACGCTGAACGCATTATCCATTTCTACTTCTCGCAAGAAGAGCGCCTGCGGTTCCTAAGAGCTTTTCTGGTGACTCCCCAAAAACCAGACCGGCTCATTGTCGGCGCGCAGAATGAAGACTTAGGCTTTTTGGAAGCGGAATTCCGCGTGGCTTGCCGGATTCCGGCCGGCCTTATGACAGTGCGATTAGCGGGGAACTGCCATCAAAATGTTTGCCAGGTGCTGGCATCGGCTTTTCGCTGCCGGGCCGATGGCGATACCAAGGTGCTGATAGACCTGGGCGCGACGGCAAGGGTGCACGAAATTGCCGAAACGGAATCTCTGCTTACCTCCGGGTTTCGCGGCGTGCCGGTGGTTTGCATGACCCAGTATGATGGCCACCGGCTGCGGGAGGCGATCCCGGTTTCCCAATTGCGCCGCCATGGGCTGGTAATCTTCCGCGATTTCTACGCGCTTCCTGTAAGCCATCGGGCCGCCCTGGACGGGAATAGTGCCGGACAAAATCGAAGACGCCCCACAGCGGAAAACGGCTTGCACGAATCCATGACTTTGGTTTAACGGAAAATGACACCAGCGCACCACCTTTTGATTGTTGACGACGAGCCCAACGTGTTGCTCACCCTGGGCATGATTTTTGAGCTTGACGGCTATAACGTAAGCAAGGCCGGCAGCTGCGCCGAGGCGTTGAAGATGCTCGGCAATGGAACGCGGTATGACGCGGTGATTACCGATCTGAACATGGAGCGGCAGGATATTGGATTGGAAGTTGCTCGGGCCGCACTGCAACTGACCCCGCGTCCGGTGGTTGTAATCTGCACCGGGTATGCCGACCTGCGCAACACGCAAGCCGCTCTCAACATGCGGGTGGATTATTTTGCCACCAAACCCGTGGACCTCGACGAACTGAAGGGCGCGATTCGCAGGTTGAAAGAGCGTAGTACGTTAGCGCGAAGAATTGCGGGATGATGTCATGGCGACTGCTCCTAATCCGGAGATAAGACTTGCGCTGGTGGTGCATCCTAACCTCTCAGTGTTATCGAAATTTCAGGAAACATTCAAGCAAGCCGGCATGACCACCCTGCTGGCGCGCGATCTGCCCACCGCTTTGATTGCCATTTCGCAAAACGATTTTGAGATTGCGGTGATCTCATGGCGGATCACCGAGCCGGGAGACGGCTGGGCCCTGGGCGCGACCCTGCGAAGAATTTTCCCCTCCGCATTTGTCGCCGTGCTGGCCAATGAGACCAGCGTCCCAACCTTGAAAGAGGCCATCAACCAGGGCTTTGACCAGCTCTATGAAGAATCACAGCCGGCGGAAGAGATAGCGACGCAGGTGGTTGTCCACTTTTCCAAACATCCACGGCCGAGTGCAGTCCAGTAGGCTTTTCTATTCAGTTCAGTTTTTGCAGGCGGGCAATCAATTTTTGCGCCAGGTTCTCTTCCGATTCAGACCACAGCAGCCGCGCGCTGATGCCGCAATTCTTTTCTACGGCCGCGCTGAAGGCAACGAGTTTGGCGACGTTTTCTTTCACCCTTTGCTGGCCGATTTCCGTCAGCTCCATATCTTCAAACAGGAAGTCGGAGTCCGGGCCAAAATCAATTTGCACGTGTCCATTCTCGTTGTAAATGCCTTCGTCAAAATTCACGCCGTGAACCAGAAACTTTACCTTATGCGGCTGCTCGACCCAGGAATCGTATTCCGGGCCCGGCGACCAGAGGTCCCATACCGCTTCGAAGATATATCCATTATCGTCATGCAGAAATTCGCCCGCCAACTCCACCGCCTGCTGCGGGGGCACATGGTAGTCAAAAGTTTCCTGGCTGATCACGGGCTCATTCCAACTTACACTGTGCACGGCAAAATAGCCGATGCCGGGGTGCTGGGGAGAGAAGGGAAACTGCCGCAGAACGCACTGCACGCGCAACAGCATGTCGGCTTCGCCGAAGCCGGGCCACCAGAGATTTAAATAGAGCGAGTCGGCCATAGGTTTAATTGTAATTCCGCGCGGTTGTGGTCTTCACTCACTGCCATGCAGTCTTTGGCGGATGCGCGGAAAAGGTGTATCATTCTGCGCAGTGCCTACTCATCTCAAAAAACAGGGAACTACCGCCATTTTAGAGCTGCAGGGCAAGCTCGCCCTGGGAGACAACCTGGATGAGTTTCGCACCAAATGGAGTGAAGCCATCGCCACTGGTGTACGCGATGTGGTGGTGAACCTGGAAAAAGTTCCCATGGTGGATTCTTCCGGAATCGGCAGCCTCATCCGCTGCCATTCTGCCGTTACAGCTATCGGCGGAAAGCTCAAGCTGGTGAGCGCGGGAGAGATGGTACGCCAATCGTTCCGCATCATGCGCCTGGACCGAGTGTTCGAGTTCTATGACAACGAGGCCAGCGCCCTGGCTTCGATCACGGCCGCTGTCTGACCCGTTCGTTGTCACTCACTTTTCGCACGGCCCGCAACGATTTTGTTACAATCAAAGTCTGCCAAGCTCCCGCCTGGGAATTCTCAGTGCAGACCAGCCGCGTCCCCGTCGTCTAGCCCGGCCTAGGACATCGCCCTTTCACGGCGGTAACACGGGTTCAAATCCCGTCGGGGACGCCAAATCCTTTCAAGCAGTTACAGCGGCTTCCTTCTGGGAGCGAGGTACACCGAAGGTACACTCAGTGTCTGTTTTGGCCCTAATCATGCTAACAACCTTGCTCTGCGCCGCCCTTTTCTGCGGACTGAGAGCCTGTGAGTAGATGTCGAGCGTGATCTTGGCAGACGCATGGCGTAACAGCTCTTGCACAACCTTCACGTCCTCCCCGTTTGACTTGAGGATGGTCGAGTAGGTGTGCCGGAACGTATGCCACGTGACGTGCTTCTTAATGCCCAGCTTTCGTGCTGTTGGTTGGATGTGGTAGCGCATCACTGTGCTTAGCCATATCGGTTGCTTACCACGCTTCACGCCAGCACGAGTGCTGCTGGTTGCAAACACCCAGTCAGATGGCTTCTTGAAGGGTGTTTGCCTGTACCACTCAAGGAGGTCGTGCGCAATGAATTCATCCATCGGGACTGGCTTCCTGGATGTCTCCGTCTTGCACCTGCCTTCCTGTTGGTCAACAAAAGACCGCGCCACGTTGAGATGCAGGTTTGAATAATCTACATCTTCCCACTTCAAACCCGCCAGTTCGCCTCTTCGCAATCCCGTCACCATATCCAGAAACACCAGTATTCTGAACAATAATCTTTAAGATGTCTTATCAGGCACAATTGGTTCCCGCCAACCAGCACAGTACAATACATTGAGACGGCATGGATTCAGAATCGGTTCTGCCCCTTATCCGAAGCTGTCTAAGTTGCAGATTCCGGGAAGACAGATTGTTCTGTAACCTAGACTCTGACGCTCTTCATGAACTTGAGCGCCTCAAGCGGTCGTCTGCTTTCTCGGAAGGTCAAGTGCTATTCCACGAAGGCCAGGCGGCAGAACAGGTCATGATTTTGTGCCAGGGACGAGTAAAACTGAGCGTTTCATCGCTTAAGGGCAAGAAAATGATTTTGAGCATTGCCGAGGCCGGCGAAGTTCTGGGGCTCAGCTCCGTTATAGCTGAGAAGGGATACGAGGCAACTGCTGAAGCGTTGGAGCCGGTGCAGGTCAATACTATCGAGAGAAAACCGTTTATCGAATTCCTACACAAGTTTCAAAACGTAGCAGTTCATGCCGCGCGAGAATTGAGTGAAGCACAACTACGCGCGTGCAATGAAGTTCGGCTCATAGGATTAACACAATCGGTTCCTCAAAAACTGGCTGGACTCCTTCTGCAGTGGGATGAAAAGAACCCAGAGAGCAGGCGAGGCATGGTAAAACTCTCCCTTACCCACGAGGAAGTGGGCCAGCTTCTTGGTACTTCACGGGAAACAGTTACGCGGGCTTTGACAGAATTAAAGAAGAAAAAAATCATAAGCATACGCGGCGTGAATATCCACATCCTAAGCGCTGAGAAACTACGCCAAGCTGCTGGATTATAGGCTGCCTGCGAGAGTTTATGGACCCCTTTCAAAACCTGCTTTAACGATTCAACCGCGCGTAACAGATATTTGTTTTCATCACGTCGTTCCGTGACCCACATCACAGCACCAAACCCAGAACTAATTTCAAAATGGCACTGCGATTCAAGGAGGAGACTATGAAAAGCGTCGCAGCAATGATCCCAAGAGTTTGCTGATCGCAGCCCTGGTGCTCTTGACCGGCATCAAAGTCTCGTCACAAGAGAAGAAGCTGGTAGAGCCTGATATTCCCAAATACGATCCTTCTCTCCAAGTCGCATTGGTTGGAACGGTGAAAGCAGTCAGGGAATATCAGTGCCCCATCTCAGGGACGATTGGTACACATCTTTCCGTCAGTGCTGGTGAAGAAACCGGGCTCGTGGAAGTTCATCTGGCTCCAGCGGCGTTCGTCAAGGAATACAGCATTCTGGTCAAGCCTGGGGATGAAGTGACGATTGTAGGGATGAAAACGGTCTTTGCGGGCAGAACAGCCATGTTGGCCAAGACGATTACGCTCAACAGGAATGTTGACAAGCAAACCTATCGCGATACTTTTGCCTTTCGCGATGAGAACGGCAAACCATTCTGGTAAAACGATCTTGATCTAAAAGGGCGCCTCCTTTCACGTGCGCTCTTTTAAGTGGTGGGCCTATGAGTCCACTACTTTTTTAATGTCCGTAAAACCATTGTTCTCTACTTCTTACCTCAATGTAACAAGTTGTAATCTTGTCCATTAAAACAACTGTGATGTACATCACATCCAGAGTGTGATGTAGAGCCATATGCTTGCTCCAGTGATTGAGAGAGGAGATCCTGCCGTGGCCACCAACTATAGCTTCCAGATCATTGAGAACTGCCTGAAATGCCAGCACCGCCAGAATAGGCTATTTTGCCAGCTTCCCAACGACGCCTTGGTTGGACTGCAGAAAATCAAGGCGACTGCGGTATATCCCAAAGGCGCACTGCTGTGCATCGAGGGGCAACCCCCGCGTGGCGTGTTTATTTTGTGCACTGGCCGGGCAAAGCTCTCTACTACTTCAGCGGATGGAAAGACCATCATTCTTCGCATTGCCGAACCCGGCGAAGTGTTGGGACTCACTGCTGTCGTTTCCGACAGCCCCTATGAAGCTTCCGTCGAAACACTGGAGCCGACGCAAGCGAACTTTATCTCGCGCGCAGATTTTTTGAATTTTCTGGAAGAGCATTCCGATGTAGGAATGAAAGTCGCCCAGCAACTTACGCATAACTGCAAGTGTGCCTATGATGAGATACGTTCTCTTGGGCTCTCCAACTCGGTTCCTGAAAAGATCGCCAAGCTCCTGCTGCACTGGTCAGAGCGCCCATTGAATGTTCCCCAAAAAAGAGCAGAAGAAATTACAATGCGGGTCACGCTAACGCAAGAGGAGATCGCGCAATTTGCCGGGACCTCGCGCGAGACCGTTTCTCGGGTCTTGAGCGACTTTAAGCGGAAGGGCTGGCTACGAATCAAGGGAGCTACTTGGTGCATTATGAACAAACCAGCTTTGCAAAACCTTGTAACCACGTAGTCACAAGGATGCGTGACTGCAATCACATCAATTCAGAACCAGTAAGCTTATCGTGGCAGTATGAATTGCTCAGTTGCAGCAAGAGAAAACATGAATGAGTTGTATACATCCATGGCGGCAGAGATGCGCCAGAAGCTGGAAAGACATGAAGAAATTAAGACGATGCCTCCCGGCACTCGGCTTCTTAGTGAGGGCATTCGCACGGAGCACTTGATCATTATCAAGTCGGGTTCGGTTGAGGTATCTATATCCTCAGCAGGGAAAGAAATTCCTATTGGGATAGCCCGCGCCGGCAAGGTTTTTGGATTGCGAAGTGTGGTTGCCGGAGAAGCCCCCGAAATAAATGCAACCACTCTAGAAGATTGTACTGTAGCACTCATTCCTAAAAACAGGTTTACAGAAGTGCTAAAACAACACCATCAGATATACTTTGCCGTTGCAAAAGTACTTAGCGACGACCTCAGTATGGTAAATGATCTTTTGCGCCGAATCCCTCGTACTGCCAACCGGCAAGCATCCCGCTAACGGCAAGTCTGCTTAACGTATGATTGAACCAGAAGAGCTTGCGAGAGCAAGCTTCTGACATTGGAACTGTCCTGCTTCACATGATCTTGTCTATGTCCCGGGTCGCCGTTACAACACGTTCTTGAGGCGCTCCAAATCGGAATCCAGCTCGGGCGAAAAGGTCTCGCATATCGGTGTTCTCAGCCAGCAGTGAACCTTCAATTCTTTCGATACCCTCGTGCCGGGCAACGTTAATCATGCAGTCCAATAGATAGCTGCCCAATCCTCGATGCTGATATTTGTCGGCAACAATAAACGCTACTTCAGCTTCGTTGCCAACGCGATTCCGAATCAGTCTGGCTACGCCGGTGATGTGCCGAGTTCTGTTTGCATCGGTGTATTCGGCTACTAATGCCAGCTCGCGGTCGTAGTCAATAAAGCATCTGGTGATGAGTCGTTCGTGAGCGATGCGGGAATCCAGTTGCATGGGAGCAAAGTAGCGCAGATATACGCTTCTTTCTGAAAGTTGGTGATGGAATTCAACCAGCAGAGGTTCATCATCAGGCCTGATAGGACGTAAGGTGAATTGCATTCCATCGCCAGACTGCCAGGTTGAGGTGTATTGAATCGGATAGGGACGAATTGCGGGACGAGGCAAGTCGGATTCATGAGCGCTCGCGGGGTGCAGGATGACGCGCGCGTCGAGTGCCATAAGCACATCCGGACCAGCGAGGAGTGGATTGATCTCAATATCAGCAATACGGGGATTATCAATCACGAGCTGGCTGAAGTGCACCAGCAGTTCCTCAAGCTTTTCCATGTCAACTGACTTCTTGCCGCGGATTCCTTTCAATGCCTGATATATACGCGTGTTTTCCATCATGCGACGAGCCAGCGTGGTTGTGAGCGGAGGCAAGGCGTGAGATCGGTCTTGCATCGTCTCGACCCATTGTCCTCCTAATCCGAACACGAGCACCGGACCAAACTGCGGATCGGTCGAACTGCCGACGATGAGTTCATATCCTGAGCTTGCAATCATCGGCTGAACTGTCACACCCTGAAACGCACCTTCGGGAGAAAAGCTGCGCTCGATTTCTGCGTAGGCTGCCCGCACGGCAGCCGGATTTTCGAGCCGCAGCTTCACACCACCTTTGTCTGATTTGTGTGTGACTTTCTTGGAATGGAGCTTGAGCACAACCGGATAGCCAATTGAGTCGGCGGCTGCAATGGCTTCTTCAAGGGACTGCGCCATTTTGCTGGTTGTCACTGGGATTTTGTAAGCAGCCAGAAATTGTTTCGATTCGTATTCGGTAAGAATCGTGTGCTGGTTTTGCGCATCGCCCGACAGAAGCTGTTTTGCGACTCTTGATGCGTTGTCAGACAACACACTGGTGAACACAGGAGTTTCATAGAGCGCCTGCAGGTTCAGGCTATATTTCCACATAGATGCGAAGCTGCGAGCAGCTGCATCTGGATAGTCAAAGGTGGGAATCCTGGCTTCGTTCAGCACGTTGGAAGCCAGTTGCATCCGGCTGCCGCCCATCCAGCTTGCCAGCAAAGGCTTGGTGATTGTTTGCGCAGCTTTGCTCAACAAGGCAGCAGACTTTTCTGGTTCGGTCATGCCTTGTGGCGCAAGGATAGAAAGCACAGCATCACAGCCTGGGTCGTGCGAAACAATCTCCAAAGTCTTGATGTAAATGTCTGGAGCGGCGTCGCCCAGAGTATCCACAGGATTGCCGTGGCTCCATGCTTCAGGCAGAAATTTGCTAAGAGCATCTTTCGTCTCCGATGAAAGCTGGGCAAGCTGTGCACCGTTGCTGAGTAATGCATCCGTAGCTAACACGCCAGCTCCACCGGCATTCGTAACAATGGCCAGACGTGGACCGTGAGGACGCGGCTGCTTGCCCAGGACCTCAGCCATGTCAAAAAGTTCAGCGATGTTTGAGACTCGCAAGATGCCACAGCGCCGGAATGCGGCCTCGAATATCTCATCCGAGCCGGTGATTGCACCAGTATGCGAAGCTGCTGCCTTACGTGCTGCCTCGGTCCGGCCGGGTTTGATGACGATAATCGGTTTTTTCAAAGCGACTTCGCGGGCTGCGGAAAGAAAGCTGCGAGCATCGCCAATGGATTCCATGTAAATGAGAATGCTGGTTGTATACGGATCTTCACCGAAATGGTAGATCAGGTCTCCCCAGCTGACATCCAGCATCGAACCGACGGAAACAAATCCGCTGAAGCCGACGTTCTCGCGGCGGCTCCAATCCAGAATCGCAGTGCACAGCGCACCGCTCTGACTGAGAAAGGCAAGATTTCCGGGCAGTGCGCCTGATTGCGCGAAAGTTGCATTGAGTCCTGTGCGCGGATTCATGATGCCCAGGCAGTTTGGACCAACTACTCGCAAACGGCTTCCTGCAAGAACCTGCATTACCTTCTTCTCGCGCTCTTTCCCCTCAGCTCCTACTTCTGCGAAGCCAGCAGAGATGACGATGGCGCCGCCAGCGCCTACATTTTTGCACTCCTGAAGAATGCCGGGCACCGTTTCCGCGGGCGTGATAACCACAGCAAGGTCAATCTTTTCGCCAATAGCAGCCAGGTTGGGATAGCACCTGATACCCAGCACGTTGCTGCGGCTCGGGTTCACCGGAAAAATCGTCGCGCCTGACGGCTGCTCCAGTAAATTCCGCAACAATGTGCGGCCAACACTGGAGGGTTTTTCCGTAGCGCCAATCACCGCTATGGTTTTCGGAGTAAATATGGAAGCAAGCGGCTTTTCAAACACGGTGGCCTCTCTGATGTAGACGGATCTCAGTACGACCTATTTCCCCATCGTAACCAATTTCATTTCGAATTGCGCGTGATCTGCATCACGCAATGAATGCTTTTCCTAATGTGACAGCTATCACAGGCAATTCTCGACCTCAAGACGCAAACTGCAATTGAAAGGGGTCGAGATATGCGTTCGCAAAGAAAATGCGACATTCAAGCGAATTGCCTCACTTGTCCCTGGAGGCAGCATCAGTCATTTTGCAATGTTTCAGGAGCTGCTCTACGGCACTTGCAACGGATTGCGAAAATGGTTTTATGTGACGAAGGCAGAATTCTTTACAGCGAAGGAGAGCCCGCACGCGGAATATTCATCTTATGCAACGGTCGCGCCAAAGTATCAATTGCCTCTGGGCGCGGCAGCGTCGTGATTCTCAGCATAGCGCAAGCCGGAGAAGCGCTTGGGTTGGCAGCAGTCTTATCAAACCATCCAAACCGAGACACCGCGCAGGTGCTCGACGCATGTCAAGTCAAGTTCATTCCCAAACAGCAGCTTAAACCATTCCTCTTCGGACATGCTCCAATGACGCTCAAGACAACTCTGCAGATGACCGCAGATTACAATTCAGCCCGCGAGCAGATTCGACGTCTTGGCTTTTCCATGTCCGGGACGCAGAAGTTGGCGCAACTCTTAATAGAATGGGCCAATCGCACCACCAGCAAGCGCACTGGGGAGAGTACATTCACGGTTCCTTATACACATGAAGAAATTGCCCACATGATTGGGAGTGCACGGGAAACCGTCACACGTGTGCTGATGAAATTCAGAGCAAGAAAAGTAATCGAGATTCAAGGTAAAACCTTCTTTGTAAAAGATACAGAGCGCTTAGCGGAATTTGCTGAAGGGTAGCAAGTTTGCCTTTTGGGAGCAGAAGTCTCATCTATAAAATTCACAAGAATGTGACGCACGTCACAGACACATCTCCGCTTCTTAGGCTACAATTCACAGGCTTTTCAATTTTCAAACCGCGAGGCGTTAAAGCAATGGTGGAGGCGAGACAGAAGGTTCCGCTGTGCATTGCCCTGCTCCTGGTACTGCTTTCTTCGTGGGCTGCATTATCTCAACAAAACAGTCCTCCTTCCCAAGACCAGGGCAGACCCGCCGAAGCACGGGGTAAGAAACAAAGAGACCAAAGCCAAGGCTCCCAACCCAAGGCTCCCGATGCCTATTCAGCCGATCCGTCAGAGTATGTAGGTTCAGACACGTGCAAGAGCTGTCATGAGGAGATGTTCAACAGCTTTGAAAGAGGACCACACTGGAAAACCGAAACTGACAAACACCATGGCCCGCAGTGGCAAGGGTGTGAGGCCTGCCATGGTCCTGGGAGAGCGCATTCAGAATCAACCAAGGCTTCGGACATCATCAATTTTAAGAACCTCTCACGGGAAGAATCTTCCAAGCGTTGCCTGAGCTGCCACGTATTCGGGGAAGAACATGCTAACTTCCTGCGCTCGCAGCATTTGAAAAACAACGTAGGTTGCATTGACTGCCATTCGGTGCATTCAGCCAAGGTGGAACACCAACTCTTGAAGGCGGCAGAACCCACGCTCTGCTTCACCTGCCATCAGGAGAAGAAAGCCGATTTTTCCAAACCTTTCCATCATAAAGTGAATGAAGGCCTGATTGCCTGCAGCGATTGCCACAATCCCCATGGCGGATTCAATACGCACCAGTTGCGGGCTACGGCGGCGCAGGACCAGGTATGCTTTACCTGCCACGCCGACAAAGCAGGTCCGTTCGCATTTGAGCATGCTCCGGTAAGGACCGAGGGGTGTGTCTCCTGCCATACGCCCCATGGTTCGTCGAATCCGCGCTTGCTGAAACGCAGCCAGGTAAATTTGCTCTGTCTTGAATGTCACACGTTTACCGTAGATTCAGCAGCGCCAGCGATCCCGTCGTTCCATAACCAGGCACAAAAGTATCAAGCCTGCACACTTTGCCATGTTGCAGTCCATGGTTCCAATTCAGATCGTTTCTTGTTCAAACCATAGGGGAAGAAGGTGACGAGAATGGCTCATGTGAAGGCTTCTTACTCTGTCATGGCGTATGTACGCGGTCTTTTGCCGGCGGCAATCGTGCTGTGTGCCGTGTCGCTCGCGGCGCAACAGCCGAGCGACCAAAAGGCGCCCGCCAACGACCAAAAGCCTGCGACCGAGCAGCAGGTGCCGGTTGGCGTGAGTGTGGACTCGGCTCGCAAGACCAGCGATCTGCCAACCTCGGTCACCACGGAGAACAACCCCGGTGTGGAGAGTGCTGGTTACGAGGTCAAGCAATCGGCGGAATTTGGCGCACGCATCTCCGATTTCAGCGGCAGCCATGCCATGTGGGACACCCTCGTCAACCTTGGCACCGGGCCGCGGCTGCTGGAATACACTCTCGACATGCACGCGCCCAAGCACACCGGCATACTATTCGACGATCTTTCTTTCAGCAACTTCGGATATGGCGGTGATCCCGACAATGTAACGCGGCTGCGGGTGCTGAAAGGCACTCTCTACAATTTGGATGCGAACTTCCGGCGGGACAAGAACATCTTTGACTATAATCTGCTCGCCAATCCGTTGAATCCAACCAATTCCAATCCTAATATTCCGGTTCTGAATTCACCTCATGAATTTCTCGTGACGCGCAGGATGAGCGATGTGAACCTCAACTTATTCACGCTGGCACCTATCAGACTCAGGTTTGGATGGTCGAGAGTGGTGAATGAGGGCAGCACCTTTTCTTCAACCCACCAGGGGACAGAAGGATTGTTGCTGCAGCCGACGCGGAACGACACCGACAGCTATCATGGCGGGATTTCGTTCCGTTTTATCCCTCGCACCAGCTTCAACTACGATCAGTTCTATACGGTTTTCAAGAATGACACGTCGGCCCAACTCAATAGCTTGCCGTTTACGCTTGCCGGTGGCATTCCTGTTGATCTAGGGCTGCCGTTCAACACTCCCGCCGGCCAGCCTTGCGCCACACCGATTTTGGGAACCGGTTTTGTGAATCCGGCCTGCAACGGATATTTCAGCTACACTCGCTTCGAGCCAACGCGAAACAACTATCCAACCGAGCAGGCCAGCCTGCAAAGCAGCTACTTCAAGAAGCTCGACATCTCCGGCAGGTTCAATTACACCGATACCGACGGCAAGGTGCCCAATTACATTGAGACTTTCAATGGGTTGCTTACACGTACGCGCCAGCGAATCTTTGTGGATACCGGTTTTGCCAAGGCGCGCCGGCTCTCTGCGACGGGTGATCTTGGACTTACATATTGGATCACCGACCAGCTGCGGCTCGTGGATGACTTTCGCTCCGACAACTTCCGCATTCCCGGCTCGTGGAGTTATATGACGACCTCTCTGTTCGGGGCGACGCTGCTTTCAAATCCCAACCAGTTCAGCCCGGCCACATGCCCTCCACCGTTTACGGCGGCCACTTGTCCACAGCACAGCGCCAGCTCATCCGCGGACATTATCCAGGACAACTGGAATGATTTGTTGCGGCAAGACCTGAAGGTCAACACCTTCGAGGTAGAGTACGACGTTACCCGCAGAATTACAGCTCATGTAGGTTATCGTTACGAAAACCGCGAGATCGTGCACAACGTCCAAGACGTCCAACTGCAGACTTTTTTCCCAACTCTGGCCGCTCGTGGTGGCTGTGTGCCTGATCCAACCGGAACCTGCAGCACTACCGTAATCGATGGAGATAACAACACGGTTCCTATCCACGCGCATTCAGCCCTGGCGGGGATCGCGGCGCGGGTCACGGATAAATTTCGCATCTCCTTTGATACCGAGCTCTACTATGCTGACAATACCTTCACCCGCATTTCGCCGAGGCACTTGCAGCAATATAAATTGCGTACCACATATCAGCCCAAGGATTGGCTGAATTTTGGTGGGACCGTTGATATCATCGAAAACCGGAATACAACCGCCGATATCGGCAACTTCCAGCACAACCGCAGCTATGCGTTGACCATGACGATTGCTCCGCCCGAGGCCAAGTGGGGCTTCGACTTTTCGTATGACTACAACGACATCTTCTCGCAGACGAACATCTGTTTTGTGGCTACGCCGTCGCCCCCGGATGCTCTGAGCTGCGGCACACCATTCCTCTCGGGCATTTCGCTGTACAAAGAACGAGCGAATAACGCCTCCGGCTCACTCTACTTCAAACCTCTCCGCAGCTTCACCGCCGCCGCGGGGTACACTATTACCAGCACGGCGGGAAGCACGTTGATCCTGAATCCGAATGCTCCCACAGGACCTTTGAGCCTCAACTACCATTTGCCCTCGGCTTCGCTGGCATGGGAGTTTGCCAAGCATTTTACGTACAAGACGAATTGGAATTACTACGACTATCACGAGAAATCTGATCCGGGACCAACGTTACCGCGAAATTTTCGCGGAAATGTGTTCACATTGTCCCTCCGGTACTCGATGTGACATAGATCACAGCGCCTTTCGTGAGGATGGAGCAAGATTAACTATGTTGGGAGAAAAACTATGAAGTTGTTTCAAATCTGGATGGCGGCCATTGTTGTCAGCGTTTTCGTTGCAACCAATGGATACGCTGACGATGCTACAGCAGCGCTCTACAAAACCAAATGCCAGGCCTGCCACGGCGCCGATGGAACCGGAAATACTCCGGCAGGAAAGAAATTAGGAGTGAAGGACATTCACTCGCCAGAAGTAGCCAAGATGTCGGACACCGAGCTCTTCGATATCACAAAAAAGGGCAAGGATAAGATGCCGTCCTACGATAAGAAATTGACGGATGACCAAATCAAAGATTTAGTGAAATACCTTCGCAGTCTGAAATAGAGCAGTCTGGCCTGAAGGACTGGAGGACGAGTGCCAACTGCATTCCTGCTCATTTGCGTGGCGGTGACCATCATCTTGATTACGGTGGTCATTGTTGCTCCCGGCATAACCGCAAGCCGGGGAGGGAAGATTCTCGCCTTTCTGGTGCTGTTTATTCTGCCAGTAACGATGAGCGTATTTGGAGCTACCGAGCACATGGAGCGTTCCAAGCAGACCAGCTTTTGTCTCTCCTGCCATGTAATGCAGCCCTATGGCAAGAGCCTCTACGTGGACGATCCGTCGTATCTGCCCGCAGCTCATTTTCAAAATGCCCGGATACCACGCGATCACGCCTGCTACACCTGCCACACCAATTACACGATCTATGGCACCTTGCACGACAAGCTTCGCGGCCTGAAACATGCTTATAAGTACTACATCGGAACACCCGCAAATCCCATTAAGCTCTACGAGCCCTTCAATAATCGCGAGTGCCTGCACTGTCATCTAGGCGCTCGCAGCTTCGAGCAGGGCGCAGTGCATAATGCAGATCCGGAGACCATGCCGGCTATCAAGAGCAACAAGCTTTCGTGTATGTCATCAGGCTGCCATGACACGGTCCACAACGTTTCTGAACTCGACAAAGTGAAATATTGGAAGCCATGAATCAACAGATATACATTTCAAAGAAGCTGCGTGTTGCGGGCATTCTCGTCATTCTGGGCCTGGTCGTCGAAGGCTTCAGCCTGCTTTGGAACCATCCACTTTCGTTTCTGGCGTTCCTGTGTATTGGCGGAGTTTTCCTGGCCTTGGGGATTGTCATTTATCTCCTGGCGCTTGTTTCGCGCGCGCAGGAATAGCCAAGTCCTTTCCTACAACAGGCGATTGCGGGCCATCACTTTGATATGTGACCCCCGTCACGGCCAAAACATATCCTTTCGTTGCATGATGAGTGCACTGATAGCGGCCAAGCATCATGAACCGATCATGCCGCCCGGGTGGAGGTGCCCAATGGGAGTCTATAAGCGAGAGCTTCTTCGTGTGCTAAGAACTGAACTTGCGTTCCTTGAAAACGGCGGTTATGGGGAATTCGAGAAGAGGTCGTGGAGACCGGCCATGTTTTTCGAAGACTCGCCAAGCTGTCCCAATCACGGCTTGAGCGAAAGGCCCGTTCCCTGCAGCCGATGCGCTCTGTTGCAGTTAGTTCCACTTGCCAAAAGGTCCAATGCTATTCCCTGCAGGGATATCCCGTTCAATGAAGAAGGTGATACCTTGCAGTCGCTCTACGAAACAGCGACTCGCAACGAGGTAGAGCTGAAGCTGGATGCCTGGCTGCGAAGAACCATTGAGCGGCTGGAAAAGGAATTAAAGGAAGAAGCATTTCCTCTCGAGTCTGACACCTCGTTTCCTTTGGCACATGCATAAGCGCTTGAGTCTGTTCTGTTTCAGGCAAGCAGGCGAAATCAAGAACCAAAACCCGACCTGCGGGAATGCAGGCAGAAGGAGCTTGCGTATGAAAGTCTCAGAAATCATGCATGAATACCCTGTTTGTTGTACGCAATTCGATACTGCCCAGCGTGCGGCAGAACTCATGAAAGAGCAGCGTGCCGGCGCTCTGCCGGTGGTCGAAAAAAGAAGTGGAGGGAAGCTTATTGGAGTCGTCACCGATCGTGACCTTTGCCTCAGGGTCATCGCTGAAGGCAGAGATCCGAACAAAGTCCGAATACAAGAATGTATGACCGGCTCGCCGGTCTTCTGCAAGCCCGAGGACGAAGCCGACTATGCACTGTCGTTGATGAGAGAACGCCATGTGCGCCGGATTCCCGTGGTTGACGCCGAGCATCACATTTGCGGCATGATCTCATTCGCCAATCTGGTGGGCAATCATTCCGACCCAGAGCAGGTACACGAAATGCTCAAAGCAGTGTCTATTCCCACGCCAGAGGCTTTACTGGTTAGGCATAGTTAACACTGTTCAAGAATCCATTTGCCCATAAGTGCCCTGATGGTCACCTTCAGAGCACTTTTCATTTGTTTCCAAGTATCGTTCTATTGTCCAGTGCTGATTGCGGGGAAAATCAAATCAATATCTCTTCTAGCGGCCGTCGAGGAGTGTGCCCGCTAACTGGACCATATCCCATGCGAATGAGAAGCTGCGAATGACCATGCACGCCGAGTTCCTGGTTCAGATATGCGCGTAACGCGGCAACCTCAATGGGTTGGTTGAGAAACGATATCCAGATGGAATCCAGGCACGCGCGTAGTGAAATAGCTTGCAATGCTTGTCCTGTGTTGAGCCAATGTTTGAGAGAGTCTTCGTGCGTGCCCAGCACGGCCAAAGCCGGAGCTTCAATAACAAGATTACGGTCTCTGCGGGCCTGCCAATCCGGAAAGCGAAAAGTGCGGAAGAGAAAATGGCCGGCATAGGTTAGAACGAAGGAGGCCCCGGTTGCGTAACCTGGCATGCCATCGCGCCTGCCTTTCCGGGTCGAAGAGGACCACGACGAAAGTTCATCCCGAAACTTCTTGTCGGCAATTTGAACCCGGTTGGCCTGAGCGACGAAATCTGCCAGCGCTTCACGCATACGTTTTTCCTGCAACATCTGCAACCAGATTCCGTGACTGCTGGCGATCTCTCCAATTTCGGCCAGGAACGAATTGGCAATGTCCCGCCGCTCAAACTGCATGCGGCTCGTCCGTCGCTTGGGAATCATGTGGAACAAGCCGCACTCCTTCGCGCTGGCCACTGTCGCGGAGCCAATATGTACCCGCGCCAGTAAAACCTTGTGATCGTTTTCTTCCGGCACAATCTCCCTCGCATGGACCTCGACCGCGCTGTCATAGCCAAAGTAACGCAAAGCCAGAACCAGGTTATGCAGGGCAGCGCCGCAACTGATGACCAGCTCCCGAAAGTCAGGATCGACGGCAGGAAGCGCTCGCCTTAGATCGGCATAGACTTCGATCTGATCCGGCAGAACACGAAATAACCAGGGCTGGGAGTTGTGCGAGGAAGGCGCAAGCGCGGCGTAGTTGACACAAAAATGCAGTTTCTCGCTTTTTGAACGCTGTCGCGGAAATGCGGTTTCAGCTATGTCCCAAGGGTCCCGGCTTGAATTAGGCGCTGGATTTGTTAGCGGCATTCTTCACCTCCCGCCTGCCTTCAACCTGAATGCCTCAAGTCTTTCATAGCGATGAACGGATTCTCCGTGATCGTCGTCACATTACTTTTTTGGAAAGTAATCATACGTGACGGCGGTCACAGTCAGGCGGCGGGAGCAGAGGCAGAATGACAACAGTGAGGTGATCTATGAACGCCAGATTGGGAGCCACCGCCATTCTCAAAGACAATGTGCATCCTCTTACGATCAAAACCGTGCTGTGTGCTACTGATTTCTCCGCACCCGCGCACGCGGCGCTTGTTTATGCTCTCAATATTGCGCGAACCTACGATGCTGAGTTGCTTCTGGCTCATGTGCTGCCACCTGCGCCATTCGATCCTCACAACGGATCTTTGTTTACGACGAATCAAATCGCCAGCGCCAAAGACGGCCTCAAGCATATTGCCTGGAGCATTGGCAAAATCCGTCATCGCTTATTGTTGCGTTCCGGTGATGTCTGGCCGGCACTGAGCGACATCATCAACAAAGAGAATGTTGACTTGGTTGTGACCGGAACCCATGGCCGAACCGGCGCAGAAAAACTGGCGATCGGGTCGGTTGCCGAACAAATTCTGCGCCAGGCCCACTGCCCAGTACTGACGGTGAGATCAACGAAGGTTGCGCGGAACCACGCTATCGGAGCACCTGTGACAAGTGTACGCAAGGTTTTATTTGCCACAGACTTTAGCCCCGAGTCGCTGGCCGCAATGCCGTTAGCTTTGTCTTTAGCGCAGGAATATCAAGCCAGACTATCACTGCTGCATGTCTTAGACCGAACAGATCACGGATACACGCCTGACCGTAACCGTGTACTCTCTTATCTGCTTGAAGAACTCGGTAAATTGATTCCACCAGAGGCCGAACTCTGGTGCCATCCTGAGTACCTCATCGAATTTGGCGCTCCGGCAAAAGTCATTCTGGAAGCCAGCAACCGCCTGGAACCAGACTTCATCGTCATGGGAGTACGTTCTTCGCAAGACCATTTGTTTGCAGCAACCCACTTCCCTTATTCCACCGCTCACAAAGTGATCGCAGGCGCTAATTGCCCAGTTCTCACAGTTCTTGGCTGAAAGGAGATTGAAAATGAACGTACAACTTCAAAGCCGGGTGCCGCAAAAGCAGAGAATGGCTGCAAGAATTGTCTTTTTTGATGCATCAAACGACGATTCCCGTTATTTTAGCGGATGCTTCGATGGATTAGCCGCCTTCCACGCCAATCCACTTGACCCAGATCACCTGCAACAGGCCGAGGGTGCTGAAATCGTCGTAGTTTCGCTAGCTTCACGCATCACAGCCGGCATGTTGCGTGCTCTACCTGGATTGAAGCTGATTGCAACCCGCTCCAGCAGCTTCGATCACATTGATTTCCAGGCTTGCGAGCAACATCGTATAACCGTGTGTAACGTTCCGACCTATGGCTCAAGAGCAGTTGCGGAATTTGCCTTTGGACTTATCATCATGCTCGCGCGCCGAATAGGAGAAGGCATGCAGCGGGTGCGCGACCTGCAATTTAACAGTTTCGGGCTACGTGGTTTTGACTTGCAGAACAAGACAATTGGAGTTATTGGAACCGGTCACATCGGGCGTGAAGTAATACGCCTTGCCCTGGCCTTTAACATGCACGTTCTTGCCTGCGATATCAAGCCCGATCTTCGATTGGCCGAGGCTTACAAGTTTGCTTATGTTGCCCTGCCGGAATTATTGCGGCAAGCGGACATCATCACACTTCACGTTCCCTATTACGAAGGCACGCATCATCTTTTGAATCGCAGCAATTTCAATGAAGTAAAACCCGGCGCCCTGCTCGTGAATACGTCTCGTGGAGCCGTGATTGAAACAGCCGCGCTCATGACGGCCCTCTATTCAGGGGCTTTGGGAGGGGCAGCGCTCGACGTGATCGAGGAAGAGCTTGCCGTCCAGGAAGAGATGGAACTGCTGCTCCTTCACCGAATCGAAGACACGCAATTGCGGATTGTGCTGGAAAATCACGCCCTGGTCAGAATGCCAAACGTGATCCTCACGCCGCACATTGCATTCAATTCGCGTGAAGCGGTTGAAGAAATTTGGAAGGTCACGGAACGGAATATTCAGAAATTCCTGCAAGGCCATCCACAGAACGTAATTGAGCCTGAAAGCATCTGAGAGAAAGCAGCGGCACGGTCAGACTAATGTGCCAGGTTAATTTATCAGGCTGGCTTCTAACGCCGTTTTGCGAAAGGGCAGTTTCCTCTGTCGGCATCCTGAGATAACTCAGCAGTCAGCCAATCTTCGTCTGCGCCTAACTCTTTGTTCTCGAGGAATGCCTCCAATAATTTCCGACGCACTCCTATCAGAACATACTCCAACGCCCTAGGGATACCCTCGCTTAAGCCAAACGATGCTGGATCGTCGAGCACTCGGCCTAGTTCCTGTATGCCTCCTGGATTCGGTTTCCGGCCAAAGTCGTCATTCTAGTATTCCTCTCTTCTACGGAAATGATATGGAAGATCATTTCTGTTCACCGTGATGAGGATCACACAGCCGAAAACGTGTGAGCAGCAGTCACACCTGCAGCGGTTGCTGTCGCGTCTTTTTCCACTGCGCCTCCGTCGGGTGGACGCCCTTCGGCCAGGGCTCGGACGTGCGCGCGGTCTGAGCGCCGGTTTCGCGCCAAACAAAAAACAACTACGTTTGGCACTCACCGCGCCTGACTCGCGCGCACTGCCACCCTTCTCCGGCTCCGCTCTGTCCTGACCACCGCTCCGGCTGTTTTTGTCCCGCTGTCGCGGCAAATGAAGAACAAAAACAGCCGCAGACGGCGATCAGGAGGATCAAAAATGTCAGTTACAAACAAAAGCAAAAGACAAAGTACGCAGGAACTCGTAAGAGGCAGCGTTGGCGTGCTGGTCAAAGCTCTGGAAGCCGGGGCACAGCGAGATTTAGCTCTGATTTTGTGGTATCGGTGCGGTACAAGGGGTTGAAATCCGAGGTACACGGAAGGTACACTCTGGCGATATCTAAGCGCGTCTTACAAGGATCTACAGAGCGACCCGTGCCTTGTAAGTTGTTGTAATTCCGTGTTGCTGCCAGACTTTCACGGCGGTAACACGGGTTCAAATCCCGTCGGGGACGCCAAACCTTTTCAATGACTTCCAGCCATTGTGGCTGTTTCTAGCAGGCAGCAGGAGGTCGGTTTCAATGCTTCTTCCTGTCCGTTATAAAATGGCGAGAATCAGAGGTCAGTCTTGATTCAGACGGAGAGCGAATGCTTGCTTGCAGTGCAGGATTTGTCGGTTTCCTACACATCCAGCGGCCGCCAAACCAGGATCGTGAACTCAATCAGCTTCTCGATTGCTCCGGGCGAGGTGGTTGGCGTACTAGGAGAGTCAGGATCGGGGAAGACGAGTATTGCCCTCGCGGTTCTTGGCCTTCTTCCTTCCAATGCACAAGTCGAGAGTGGTTCTATCCGGCTGCGCGGACGCGAGCTGGTGGGATTGGAGGAACGCGAGCTAGAGAAGATTCGCGGAAATGAAATCTCGCTTATCGTTCAGGAGCCGGGGATTGCGCTCAATCCAGTCTTACACGTCGGCCACCAGATCGTTGAGGTGTTACGGGCGCATCATTCATGGAGCAGAAAGCGTTGCCGTGAGGAGGCAGAGTCTGTGCTGGATCAAGTGCGACTCTCCGATGTCGCGCGCATTTACTCCGCCTACCCCCACGAGTTGAGCGGAGGCCAGCGCCACCGAGTCGCGATTGCCCAGGCGCTGATTTGTAAACCCGGACTTGTGATCGCCGATGAGCCTACGGCATCGCTGGACACAACCATCCAGGCCGATATTCTGGCTTTGCTCAAAGACTTGCAGCAACGGCATTCGCTCGCATTTCTGCTGATCAGCCACAATCCCGCGATTCTCCAGAAAATGGCGCAACGCATTCTAGTCATGCGTGCGGGTCAGATCGTTGAAGAGGGAGATGCGTCTCAAGTCTTGCAACAGCCGCAGCATCCGTACACGCGGCACCTGCTGGAGTGCGTGCCGCAGCCGCGAAGCGGGTCACATTAGAATCGCGAAAAGCCTCGAGCCCGGTCCAGAATAGTGGTTCTCCTTGACCCGCTTGTTTGAATCTTGCGAATCTCGTTGCCCCGGGGAGAGAACCTTATGTACTATGCTGGAATCGAACGGGCGCAATTTCAAATCTTCATGGCATCTACAGCGTTTCAAACATGACGGCTGACTACAAAAATTGAATGAAGCCATCCCAGTCATTCCTGGAAGTCCGGAAGCTGAACAAAACTTACGTTCAGCGCCGCTGGTTCTCCGGCAAACGGTTTCAGGTAAAAGCGTTGGACAACGTCAGTCTGACCATTCCGCCCGGACGTACCTTTGCGCTGGTCGGCGAGTCAGGCTCGGGAAAATCCACGCTGGCAAAATGCCTGACCATGCTGGAGGAACCGGATAGCGGCGAGATTTATTTCGAAGGCAGCGACCTTGTTGTCATGAACCGGCAGGAGCTGAGGCGGATGCGTCCGCAAATGCAGCTCATTTTTCAGGATGCCGCCACTGCTTTTAATCCAAGGTTTTCCGCAGCGGAGATTATCGCCGAGCCGCTTGTCATCCAAAGACGCGGATCCGCTGGGGAACGCAGGAAACGCGTCCTGGAATTGATGGAGCAAACAGGATTGCCGGTGGACGCCGCCGGCCGTCCAGCATCCGAATTTAGCGGCGGACAGCGGCAGCGGCTGGCCATCGCTCGCGCCCTGGCCCTCGAACCGAAGTGCTTAGTCCTGGATGAGGCGCTTTCCGGGCTCGATCTTCCCATTCAACTGCAGATTGTGTATTTACTGCAGGAACTGCAGGCACGAGCTTCGCTGACATATTTGTTCATTTCCCACGACCTTGGCCTGATGGCGCAAATCGCTGATCGGGTGGCAGTCATGCACGGGGGTAAAATTGTCGAAGAACGGGCCCCCGCAGATTTATTTGCTAAGCCTCAGCACGCGCACACCCAGGCGCTTCTTGCCGCAAGGCCTGTGCTGGAAAATTGCTCTGCGGCGGGGGACGCCTGAACGTTATGCGCTTCTTTCTTCGCCGCATCGTTCACGCGACTTTTCTCCTGGTGGGAGTCTCAATTCTTTCGTTTGTCTTAATGGAACTGGCGCCCGGAGACTTCTTTGCAGAGATGCGTCTGAACCCGCAGCTTTCCGCGGAAACACTCGCCGGCCTGCGGCAGCAGTACGGTTTGGACCAGCCGCTGCCGGTGCGGTACTTACACTGGGTACAGTCGGTTGCAAGGGGTGAGTTCGGTTTTTCTTTTGCTTACAACACCCCGGTGGCGCCTCTTCTTTGGTCGCGGGCCCGCAACACTCTGTTATTAACTGCACCTGCCGCTCTATTGGCCTGGTTGATTGCCATCCCTGTCGGGGTCCAAAGCGCCGCAAGGCAGGGCGAATGGGAAGATAAGATTGCGAGCGCTGGTACTACCGCCCTGCTCGCGATTCCTGAGCTCTTGCTTGCGCTGGGGTTCCTCCTGCTCTCATTGCGCACCGGGTACTTGCCTGCTGGCGGAATGATCTCGATTGGTTTTTCTGAATTAAGCTGGTGGGGGAAGTTCCAGGACATAACCGCTCATCTGGCCATTCCAGTCACGGTGTTGACGCTGGGCAGCCTGCCAATTCTGGTTCGCCACGTGCGGGCCACAATGCTGGAGGTGCTGCAATCGCCGTTCATCAATGCGGCACGCGCTCATGGCATCCCGCGCCGGAGGTTGCTCTACAGGCACGCACTGCCTGCGGCGCTCAATCCATTGATTTCCTTGTTCGGATTTTCTATTGCAGGCTTGTTAAGCGCATCGCTGCTGGTGGAAATTGTCGTCAGTTGGCCGGGGCTGGGGCCGCTGCTGTTGGAGGCCATTCTGGGGCGCGACCTTTACGTGGTCATCGGCGCGATTCTGCTCTCGACGATGTTTCTAGTGGGAGGCACGTTGATTTCGGATTTGCTGTTGTTTGCGGCTGACCCCAGGATTCGCACGCGATGACATGATCAAGACGCGCACAATCTCGCTACCTTTGCTGCTGTTGGCATGTATTCACCTCATCGTCGTCTGCGCGGGATTCTTCGCTCCTTACGATTACGCCTCACAAAATCGGACGCTGCCATTTGCCCCGCCTGCCAGGATCCATTTTGTTGACTCTCGCGGAGAATGGCATTTTCGGCCTTTTGTTTATGGATTAGTGGATCAGCCCGGAAGATTTGGTTATTACCGCGAAGATCGGAGCCAGGTTTACCCCGTCCGCTTCTTTGTGCATGGAGATGAATACAAGCTGATTGGAAGCGTGACTGCACATCTGCATCTATTTGGAATTTCAGAGCCAGCCCGAATGTTCTTGATTGGATCCGATGGCTACGGTCGAGATCAGTTTTCCCGGCTTCTCTTTGGCGGTCAGGTTTCGCTTTTTGCCGGACTCCTGGCAGCCTCACTTTCCCTCGTGATCGGCTCAGGCTTCGGAGTCGTTGCCGGCTTTTACGGCAAATGGACAGATGAGATGATCATGCGCTTAGTAGAGCTTTTTCTGGCGCTGCCTTGGCTCTATCTGCTTTTTGCGGTGCGGGCCTTTCTGCCTTTGCATATCACTCCCACGGCAGCATTCCTGATGCTTGTCGTAATTATCGGATTCGTGGGGTGGGCCCGGCCGGCACGCCTGGTGCGGGGGATCGTACTCAGCGCCAAAGAGCGCAATTATGTGCTGGCTGGCCGCAACTTTGGAGCTTCTGACCTTTATTTGTTGCGGCGCCACATTCTGCCACAGACAGCGAGCGTTGTATTGACCCAGACGGCCCTTTTGATACCACAGTACATCCTGGCCGAAGTCACCCTGTCATTTCTAGGCCTGGGCGTTGGGGAGCCCACGCCCAGTTGGGGCAATATGCTGGCCAGCCTGCAGCAATATCATATTTTGGTTTCCTATTGGTGGATGTTTATTCCAGGTGTGGCGTTAATTCCGATATTTCTGAGCTATTTTCTTCTCGCCAATACCCTACAAAAACGGCTGAAATTAGGCTAATCTTACAAAGTAAGCTGTTCAACGTAGGCTAATCAACAAAGTATACCCCCCATTGCAAGACTCCTGAAGGAGAAGCATGCAAACGTGTCTTTCACGGTTCTTCGTCATCCTGCTCATGGCCGTATCTGCCTGGGGGTCGCAAGCGAGCATCGCACCGCAGCCGGTGCAGCCGGGCGAAGAGCTTCTCATCACGGAGAACGAAATCGGGCAGTATGGAGGCAGGGTTGTCACCGCCTTACGCTCCGAACCGAAGACACTCAATCCGGCAATAGCTACAGATGGCCCTTCGCGGGAGGTAATCGGCCGCATCACAGCGGACCTGATTCATATCAACCGTGCCTCGCAGCAAACCGAACCTGCTCTGGCAAAGTCATGGAAGGCGTCACCCGATGGCTTGCGCTATACGTTGCGGCTACGAAAGGGACTGCGCTTTTCCGATGGACATTCCTGTGACGCCGACGATGTGGTTTTCAGCTTCCAGGTTTATCTGGACGAAAAGACGCACTCGACGCAGCGCGATCTGCTGATTGTGGGCGGCAAGCCGATTGCGTTACACAAAATTGACCCGCTTACTTTGGTTTTTGAACTGAGCCAGCCTTACGCGGCTGCCGAACGGCTCTTTGATAGTTTTGCCATTCTGCCCAGGCATATTCTGGAAAAAACGTATCAAGAGGGGCGCCTCGCGCAGGTCTGGGGGGTTAGCAGCCCGGCGACGGAGGTTGTCGGGCTGGGGCCATTCCGGCTGAAGGAATACGTGCCAGGACAGCAGATGGTTTTGGAGCGCAATCCCTACTATTGGAAAGCCGACCGCAAAGGCGAGCGCCTACCCTATCTCGATGAGCTGGTCTTCCTGTTTGTTCCCAGTGACGATGCGCAGGTTATCCGCTTCCAGGCCGGTGATACAGACGTTCTGAGCCGGATGAGTGCGGAAAATTATTCCGTTCTTGAACAGGAACAGCAGAAGCGTGGTTTTCGGCTCTATGACCTAGGCCCAGGCCTGGAATACAGCTTTTTGTTCTTTAATCTGAATACGAGTCTGCCCAAAGATTCCACCATCGCCCGCAAGCAAAGCTGGTTCAAAGATGTGCGCTTCCGGCAGGCGGTCTCGAATGCCATTGATCGTGAGGGCATCGTTCGCCTTGTTTATCGAGGGCATGCCGCGCCTCTGTGGGCAGATGTGACTCCGGCGTACAAACTGTGGGTGAATCCCGCGATTCCACATCCGCCGCGCTCGCTGGAAAAATCACGGGAGCTGCTGAAGGCTGCGGGGTTTTCCTGGAAGAGTGACGGCACGCTTGTGGATAGTGGCGGCGATCCAGTAGAGTTTTCTATCGTAACCAGCGCCTCAAATGCCCAACGCACCCAAATAGCCACCATCATTCAGGACGATCTAAAGCAGGTGGGGATGCGGGTGCAGGTTGTGCCTCTGGAATTTCGGGCCGTACTTGATCGCGTCTTTCAAACCCATGATTTTGAAGCTTCGGTGCTGGCGCTGGGCAGCGCCGATCCAGACCCCAATACCAAGATGAATGTTCTGGTCTCGTCGGGCGCCAGTCACCTGTGGGACCTGGGCGAGAGCCAGCCTGCCACACCGTGGGAGGCCGAGATTGACCGCCTGATGAAGCAACAAGTTTCCACGCTAAAGTTCGCTGAGCGCAACCGTCTTTACGGACGCGTACAGCAACTGATGTATGAAAACCTTCCCTTGATCTGCATTGTGAGTCCAAACATTCTGGTGGGGGCAAAGACCACGGTTGGCAACTTCCGGCCGGCAATCCTGGACCATTACACGCTGTGGAATGTGGACCAGCTCTTTGTGCGTTCTCCGGGGAAACATTGATGCAAACCGCTTCTGCTCAATCGATCGAAGATCGTAAACGGCACCTCTCGGATAGCCAGCTCGTGAAGGCGTGTTTGCAGGGAGATGAAGAAGCATGGTCCAGCTTGATCAACAAATACAAAAACCTGATTTTTTCTATTCCGGTAAAATACCATTTTTCGCAGGAAGATGCTGCCGATATTTTTCAAGCTGTTTGTGCCGATTTGATTTCAGAGCTGCCCAAATTACGGAACCCCAAGGCCCTGGCGGGATGGCTCATTCAAGTCGCCTCGCACAAGTGCATTCAGCGCAAACGCCAGGCCGAGCGCTACGCTGGCCAGGACGCGGAATATTCAGAACCTGCCGCAGCACCCCACGAAATTCCGGAGAATGTGCTTGCGCAGGTGCAAGCCGAACAAATTCTGCGCGAAGCTATTCAGGAACTTTCACCGCGCTGCCGCGAGCTGGTGCAGATGCTTTTCTTTGAACACCCACCCCGTCCATATCAGCAAATTGCGGAGCAACTGGGAATTGCCACCGGTTCCATTGGCTTTATTCGTGGGCGTTGCCTGGAAAAACTCCGGCAACGCCTGCAGAAGATGGGTTTCGAGTGAAGCAAAAAGAATCCCTGATAACTCCGGCCAACGGCGTGAATGAGTCTTTCTCCGAAGCGCTCGTTCCGGAATTAGTTAAGCTTGCCGACGATACAGCTCGACGTGACTTCCTGCGTAAAAACCCCAAACTGGTGACCGAAAGCACCGTTCATGAACTGACTGAGGTTGTCCGGCGATACGCCCGTGTGGACCCACACCAGGCGCTGGCAATCGCAGAGTTCTCGGTCACAGTCGCGCAAGCGCTCGACCATCGCGAAGCCCTGGCGCATAGTTTATTGGCCAAAAGCAATGGGCTCTACGTCGTCGGCCGAAACCGCGAAGCGCTGGAGCACAGCGCGCAATCGGCCGAGATCTTCAGGAGCCTGGACAAGAGCACAGATTTGGCCCGCACCCTGAATGCGTCGATTCAACCGCATATTCTGCTGGGAGAATACGAACAAGCAACCGCGGCGGCGGAAGAGGCCCGGCAAATCTTTCGGGCCGAAGGCAACGAACGGAGGCTGGCGCGGGTTGAACTCAACGCGGGAAACATATTTTATCGTCAGGATCGTTTTAACGAGGCGTTGGATTGTTACGAGCGCGCCTACCAGTATTTTCTTCCACAGAAGGAGAAAGACCCTGAAGCGGTTGCCGTCGCTCTGCACAACCAGGCGACTTGCCTCATCAGTGTGAATGACTTCCCGCGCGCGCTGGCTGCTTACCAGGAAGCGCGGGCGTTCTCCATTCAACACAACATGCCGACGGTTGCAGGTCACGCTGACTACAACATCGCCTGGCTTCATTACTTGCGCGGGGAATACGGCAAGGCGATTGATATGCTGCTTGCCGTCCGGGAAGCCTGCCGAAGCAATGGAGACCGCTATCACTTCGCGCTGTGCCACATGGATCTCTCGGAAATCTATCTTGAGCTGAACCTGGCCAACGAGGCGGCGGAAATGGCGCAGGAAGGCGCCAAACTCCTCGAACAACTCGGTCACGGCTATGAGACGGCAAAGTGCTTGGCAAATCTGGCCATCGCCTACGGACAGCATGGGCAGGCGTTTCGCGCGATCGAGATCTTCGCCAAGGCGCGCGACATCTTTCTCCGCGAGCAGAACCGGGTGTGGCCGTCACTCATTGATCTGTACAAAGCTTTGCTTCTGTTCAATGAAGGCCGTTACTTCGAAGCGCGCCACCTGTGCGCCACTGCCCTGGAATTTTTCAGCAATTCAATGCTTCCCGGCAAAGCAATTCTTTGCCGTCTTTTGATGGCGCGGCTGCATCAACAACTCGGAGACCTTGAGCCCGCTGTCCGTGAATGCGGTACTTCGCTCGAAATTCTGGCCGGTATGGAGATGCCTGTACTGAACTATCAAGCGCAGTTCCTCATGGGAAAACTGCAACTGGCCGCTGGGAAAACGGCTGAAGCCTATGAATCCTACCAGCGCGCCCGTGCAGCCCTGGAAAATCTGCGCAGCACATTACACGGAGAAGAGCTGAAAATAGGCTTTATGAAGAACAAGCTCCAGGTTTATGAAGAGCTTGTTGAATTGTGCCTGGCTCAGGGCGACAGCGGCGCCGAGGAAGCCTTCCTTTATATGGAGCAGGCTAAGTCGCGTAGTCTGCTGGATTCCATGTTCAGGTCAGGGTCTGCTTCCAGTACAGTGCGCGGACAAAGCCAGCTTGTTCGAAACATCGCCGAGTTGCGCGAGGAACTGAACTGGTATTACCACCGCATCGAGATCGAGCAACTTCGGCAGGAAAAGCATTCGTCCGGGCGCGTTTCAGAACTGCTGTCGAAGGCGCGGGAGCGGGAAGACGAATTGCTGCGGGCACTACGAGAGGCCTCTTCCGCGGAGAGTCATCCTGAAGGATTTCGCGCTCCAGCAGCGATCAGCTTGCAGGAAATCCGCGCAAAGTTGGGGACCGATGAAACTATTCTGGAATACTTTTGTGTGCGGGACCGCATCCTGGTCGCCCTGCTTACACGCAACAGCCTGGAAATTCTTCCGGTGACCGTTGTTTCTCGTGTGAGCAATCTTCTGCGATTGCTGCAATTTCAGCTATCCAAGCCGCGCCTCGGGCCGGAGTATACACGAACCTTTGAAAAAACCCTCCTCGGCGCCACCCAGGAGCATTTGCGCGAGCTCTACAATGAACTGATTGCGCCGGTTCGCCAGCGGCTGCAGGCACGTCATCTGATCTTTGTTCCCCATCATGTGTTGCACCATCTGCCCTTCGGCGCCCTGTTTGACGGAGAGCGATATCTGGTCGATTCGTTTTCCATCTCCTATGCCCCGAGCGCCAGTATTTATGGGCTCTGTCATGATCGTGTTGCACCTGCCGGAGGGGCTTCTCTGTTGCTGGGGGTCCCTGACCATGCCGCGCCCTGCATCACCGATGAGATCCGTTCGGTGGCCGCCGTTCTTCCGCAGGCGCAGGTTTTTCTCGGGCCGCAAGCGACTTCCGAAATTCTTCAACAAAAGGGAGAGAGCAGCCGCTTTATCCACATCGCAACCCACGGTTTCTTTCGCCCGGATAATCCCATGTTCTCGGGCATCAGGCTGGGGGACTCCCATTTGAGTCTCTATGATCTGTATCAATTCAGGTGGCCCGCTGAATTAGTAACGCTCAGCGGGTGTGCGACCGGGCTTAATGTGATCGCCAGCGGGGACGAATTGCTGGGACTGGTGCGGGGATTAATCTATGCCGGAGCGCAGTCCGTCCTGCTGACGCTGTGGGACGTACATGACCGAAGCACCGCCGAGTTTATGAAGTTGTTCTACCGGCGATTGCTGGCTCGCCCCAACAAAGGGGCGGCATTGCAAGGCGCAATGCTGGAATTGCGGGAGCAATACCCGCATCCTTTTCATTGGGCGCCATTTACCTTGATTGGCAAGGTATCTTCCAACTAACTCCGGGTCTCAAAAAAATTTTCATGCCCCTATATTTTTTGGCTGTCTTCGAGCCCTTTATTCGTGTAACCGGAATTAAAGCGTTCCGGGCCGCCCGTACTGGTAGTTAACGGCATATCCCCCTCGAGGTGAGGAGAAAGATGAAGCACTTTTCTATGCAAGAATGGGTTGATTTTGTTCGTGGAGTGGTGTCGGAGGAGCAACATTTGGCGTTGCAAAAGCATCTGAATGACGGGTGTTCTGATTGCCAGAAATTGCTTGAGACCTGGAAAAACGTACTCGAGTGTGCAGGCCGGGAAAAATTTTACCAGCCGCCTGAAGCTAATGTTCGTATAGCCAAGGCGCAGTTTGCCATGAGCCATCCTAACCAGGCGCGACCGCGGGAATTTTACTATGCGGACCTGGTATTCGATAGCTACGCGCAGCCGGCGACCCCAGGCATCCGCAGCAGCTTAAGCCTGGCCCGGCAACTGGTGTTCAAAAAGGGACGCTACAGCGTTGATATGCGCCTGGAGTTCCAGCCCGGTCGCCTGGCCATCGTGGGGCAAGTGCTCGATTTCGGGCAAGCCAATAGCGCCCTGGGGGACATTCCCGTTCGCCTCCTGGCTTATAAGCAGCAGACCACAACCAGTCATTTCGGGGAATTTCAGTTCGATGTTGAGCGGATGGAAAACCTGGAACTGTTGTTTGTGATGAGCGAAGAGCGTGACTTGATGATCTCCATCCCCCTTTCCCAGGGCTCTTCGCTCACACCTACCGATGTGACGGATTCTTTGGGTGATAGAAAAGATTCTTTCGATGATGGAAAGAAAGTTTGATATTGCACCGTTCGTAACCGCAAAGTAACTTGCAAGTACCCATTGGGAAACGGCTTCATGGAGGTCTGTCACGCAGACAGGCATGGAGTGACAAGCCTGAATCGCGACGAGACGCCAACTGTTGAGAGGATGAGAGTCGGGCATGAAACGCTTTTTGTGGTTCATTCTAATTTTTGCCACGGCAGCAGCAGAGCCCGCTGCGGCTGATACCCGCATTATTGTGCGCGATACGTTGGGTTCTGCGGCAATGAATATTGCTTGCACTCTGCTGGGCTGTAATGTGCAACGAGGGCTCGGCGATCCCGACGGACAACTGTTCCTGGTTACCCTCCCGGGCACATTGGATCCGACCTTATCCATTGCACAGCTCCTGACCCTGCCGGGAATCACCGGTGTTGAAATTGACCAGGTTGTGAATGTTCTGAGCCAAGCCACTGCGACAGCTCCGCCCCCTGCGCTTTACGACAGCGCTCCCATGGACTACTACGGCACCACGGTCAGGCACGGGTACGTGTACCAGCCGGCCAATCAGATCGTCCGAACGCTCGAGACACAAAACCAGTTTGGGACCGCAGGAGCCGGGATTGTGGCCGTGATTGACACGGGCGTAGATACAACCCACCCGGTACTGCAGCCGGTACTGGTCCCCGGCTACGATTTTGTTCACAACACCGACAATCCGGACGAAAAGGGTGACATAGATCAGTCAACAGAAGCGGTTTTGGACAGCGATAGTGGCGAACCGGCCAAAGTGAGTCAATCCACCGAAGCGGTCCTCGATCAATCTACAGAAGCTGTGCTCGATGGCAATCCCGCATACGCCGATTTTGGCCATGGCACGATGACCTCCGGCGTGGTTCATCTGGTGGCCCCTCGCGCCAACATCATGCCGCTCAAGGCCTTCCAGGCGGATGGTACTGGTTATGCCTCTGACGTCCTGCGTGCCATTTACTACGCCGCCGGCCATAATGCCAAGGTCATCAACATGAGCTTCAGCTTTGCGCAACCATCGCCGGAGCTGCAAAACGCAATATCTTATGCGACCAACAGCGGATTGGTTTGCGTTGCCGCAGCTGGCAATGATGGCCTGCAAACCATGGTCTATCCTGCGGGTTTCAAGAGTGTCATGGGAATCGCCTCCACCGACAACTACGATGTCCGTTCCAGCTTCTCCAACTATGGATCGTCGCTGGTGTGGGTTGCGGCTCCCGGCGAAGGGGTTGTGACGGTGTATCCCTTCGGACATTATGCTGCCGCGTGGGGAACATCCTTCAGTACACCCTTTGTTGCCGGCACCTCGTCTCTATTGGTAGGTATCTCGCCGATTGTCAATGCGTCCATAGCCCAATCTGCTGTCTCGAATGCCAGGAGGCTCAGTGATCCGGGACTGCACTATGGGCGGCTTGATACCTACCAGGCAGTACAGAATTTGTGGTGGTCCGTGGCTCAATGCAGCATTTTTTGCACTGTCAATAGCGTTCAAAATAACTTGAGCAATTTATCGTTGCCTTAAGGTTCACCACCATGATTCCGGAGAGTGCCGATCAATTCCTCCAACTCACTCCCGCCCTGCTCCGGGTCAAAGAACTTGAAGAGCGGAATATTGCGTTGCGCAACTCTGTAATTTGTGCGTTCAACCAGCTCCTTGATCTAAAAGACATCAACACGGGAGTTCACAGCACTCGACTGGCAGAATGGGCCGTTCGGGTTGCACGGGAGCTGAATATTCCCGAAAAATATCTCTATCAGTTCGAGGTCGCTGCGCTCCTGCACGACATTGGAAAAATCGGCGTGCCCGACGCCATCCTGCAGAAGCCCGGGCGCCTCACCCCGGAAGAGAAGGCTGTGATGGATAGGCACCCTGAATACAGTTGGTGCATTTTACGCATGTTTCCTGACTTGGAAGAAGCCAGCTTGTTCGCCCTGCATCACCACGAGAACTACGATGGTAGCGGCTATCCAGGCGGCTTAAAAGGTGAAGAGATACCTCTTGGTTCGCGCATTGTCTCCGTAATTGACGCCTTCGATGCCATGATCTCAGACCGCTGCTACCGTAAGGGGTTAGGACACAAAGAAGCTATGCGGCGGCTAAGCTCAGACAGCGGCACTCAGTTCGACCCCGTGGTCGTTAAGTGCTTCATTTCGATCGCCAGCCTCGAGGTGGCAAACGTCTTCGCAGCAACCGGGACTAGCGCTGCGGTTGTCTTCTAGAACCTCAAGATGGGTTTCGAAAACCGGCAGGAGGCAATCTTCGTTCTGAATGCTTCTCAATGCTCTTCCTGACGCAAATTGGCGTACTAGTTTTCATATTGTAAGAACTTATCTACTCACATCAGGAACTATGGTTCCCATCATTATGTGGTCGAAGCTGGTAAATTACTGAAATTAAATACCCAAAAGTGGAACCTGATTTGCTACTGAGTAGATTCACGCAAGTGTACTCAATGGTTTTGGGGATGCAGGCCAGCCGAATAGCCTTGGTACGAACCGTAAGTTCAATAACGTAAGGCTTAAGCTAGTTTGTTGTTTCGCAGAACAAGAGAACGCCTGTAATCATAGTAGTAGCATTACTACCCCAATTTGGGAGTAATCATGAAGAATACCGCGCCGCTGATTCGTCGAAATAGTAAGCATTTCGCCCTCTGCATGACACCACGCAACGAGCAAAGGATAAGCGATTGCCTCATAGCGGTCCGAAGACCTTGTCGGAAGAGGTCATAAGCGCGCAGTTGGCCCGGAATTCAGCTTGAGCCGGGGCATTAGCGCGAACACTTTATGCAGAGTGAACGAACAGCCCGCGGGTCGACCCTGGTTGACGTTCTTGATCGCGTTCTGGGTAAAGGAATCGTAATCGACGGCTGGGTCCTGATTTCATTGGCCGGCGTTGATCTTCTCAGTATTGAGGCTCGAGTGGTTGTTGCCTCGATCGAAACCTATCTGAACTATGCGGATCAAGTGAGTCTTACGCCTATGAGGGCGCGAACACCTCTGCCGCGATATTCTTGAAGTCGTTGTCGCAATTTGCGATCCCTCTTGGGGAGAGCAGTCACAGATCATGGATTTTTAGCTGTAGTCATGAATTTATTGAGCGCGCAGGCGAGGCGAAAAAGCGCCCATGCGCAAATGGAGGCAATGCGATGATTCGAAGAGATGGAAATCTAGAGACGACAGAAGTGCAGGAAGAGTATGCAGGAGCTCTGGCGCAAGAAGAGCCAACCTCTGTTTTGCTCCGAGAACTGGTTGCGCACTTGCGCCAAAACCGTACTCAATTGCGCGAAGAGTGGGCCAGGCGCATCACTGAAGCGCAGTTGCTCACCGCCATGAGCAAAGACGAAATCTTTGCGGAAGCGACGTCGGTTTACGATAACTACGTCGAGGCGCTGGAAACCGAGACCTTCGAGGCCCTGCAGGCTTACGCGCGCAACCTCTCGGAACGCATTATCCCTCGAGGCGTGGAAACCCACGAAGTTGTAGGGATCGTGCTGCTGCTGCGCGACGTGCTTGCCCGTTCACTGTTCGCCAAATACCGCTCTGACTTCACGAAGCTGAATCGCATCCTCGATGCTTACGAGCCGGCGGCGAACCGCATTGCCAATACCGTGGCGGTGGGCTTTGTACAAGAGCGCGAGCGTGTTATTCGCCAGCAGCAGGAGGCCATTCGCGAACTCTCTACCCCGGTGTTGCAGGTCCGCGAACGGCTGCTCATTCTGCCCATCATCGGCGTGATTGACCCGCAACGCGCCCGCCAGTTAACAGAGCAATTGCTGCACGGCATTCGCGCCAACCGCGCCAAAGTGGTGGTCATTGACATCACCGGCGTGGCTGCGATGGACGCAACTGTGGCCAATCACCTGGTGCAAACCGTTGAGGCCTCCCGTCTGTTAGGCGCGACCGTGATCGTTACCGGCCTCTCGCCTGAGATCGCCCAGACCCTGGTCAACATCGGCGTAGATTTGGGCAAGATGAACACCGTTGGCGATCTACAAGGCGGCATCGAGCAGGCCGAACGCCTGCTGGGATACAAAGTAGTGCCGATTGTGGAAGCCTCATAACAGGAGAATGCCAGCGTGGAAGTCCCGATTCTTAAACAGGGAGATTTCCTCATTGCTACGATCCAGGCGGCGCTGACGGATGCGGACCTTCTGCACCTTCGCACCGCCCTGCTTCAGCAAGTGGTGCGCTCCCGCTCCCGTGGCGTGATTGTAGACGTCACAGCATTGGACCTGATGGATTCGTTTGCCTCGCGCACCGTGCAGGAAATTGTTCATATGATTCGCCTGCGCGGGGCGGAGACTGTCATTGTAGGGATTCAGCCGGAAGTTGCTTTTGCCATGGTGCAATTGGGATTGACGCTGGAAAACGTGGCGACTGCGCTGGATCTGGAAGAGGGTCTGGCTTATTTGAACCAAAAATCGAAGACGATTTCTTGAGAGACTCAGTGGAACAGGAAATCAGGGTCGTGATCAGATCGGATAAGGACATCGTCGATGCCCGGCAGAAGGGACGTTCAGTCGCCCTCGCAGTTGGTTTTTCAGCAGGCGGCGCCACTTTGATTGCCGCCGCTATTTCCGAATTGGCCCGCAACATCGTTTCTTACGCCCGGTCAGGTGAGATTGTCATACGTGCTCTCAATGGCTCTCCCCGGCAGGGGATTCAGGTGATTGCGCAGGACGACGGTCCCGGTATACGCGATCTTCAGCAAGCCCTGCGCGATGGATTTTCAACCTCGGGTAGCCTGGGTTTGGGTTTGCCAGGGGTCAAGCGCTTGATGGATGAGTTTCAAATTGATTCAGAGGAAAATCGAGGCACAAAGGTGATTGTCAAAAAATGGAAGCAATAGTCTCATCTGCGATCGAATTGGGAGTTGCTGCCGCCACGTTACCAGGAGAGCTGTATTCAGGCGACTACCACCTCGTCATGCCCTTTCCAAACGGATTGCTGGTTGCCGTAATGGATGGAATTGGACATGGAGAGGAAGCCGCGGCAGCCTCCAGAACCGCGGGCACGATCCTGGAAAGGTATGCGGCGGAGCCGGTGATTGCACTCATCCAGCGATGCCACAGGGAACTTCGGGAAATGCGCGGGGTGGTCATGAGCATGGCCTCATTCAATATCAGTCATGGATTGATGACCTGGGTGGGTGTAGGAAATGTACATGGTGTGTTGCTTCGCAATAATTCAACCCTTCCACCGGTCGAGGAACTGTTGTTGCTGCGGGCGGGCCTGGTCGGGAACCAATTGCCTCCGCTGCAAGCCGCAGTCTTACCCGTGAGCACCGGCGACACGATTGTCTTTGCTACAGACGGCGTCCAGAGCGACTTTGAACGCGCGCTGGCACATAACCAAAACCCACAGAAGGCCGCCGAAGATATTCTGGCGCGTTACGGCAAGACAACGGATGATTCACTCGTGCTTGTGGCGCGATATTTGGGGAACTGCAGATGATCGAGCTGAAAGATATTCAGGAGAGCGCCGAAAGCGGCCTGGAGGCGGCATACGCAACAGCGTTGCAGGAATTCTTTGCAGACCCGTGCGAGAGCACCCTGCGAGTTGGATATGAGATTGGACGCAAAGCCATCGCCGAAGGAGTTGGAATACTGCAGATAACCTCCATGTATCACGCCGCACTCACGAAGTTGCTGCCGGATGGCGGCAACTCTGATGGTTTAAAGCAGCACCTGCAACAGGCAGAAGAATTCTTTGCCGAGAGCCTGTCTCCTTATGAGATGGCGCACCGTGGATATCGAGAAGCGGTTACCGTGCTGCGGAGCGTGAACGAAACGCTGGAGCTGGAAATCAAGCGTATTGCCCATACCCTGCATGACGAAGCAGGCCAACTTCTGGTTGCCGCAAAAATGGCTGTTGCAGGCCTGGCCCACGACGTTCCCCCAGAACTTCAGGGCCGCTTGCAGGAAATTTCCACCATTCTCGACCAGGCAGAGCAACAGTTGCGCCGGCTCTCGCACGAACTGCGGCCCTTGATTCTGGACGATCTGGGCTTGCTTCCCGCCGTGCATTTTCTGGCCGAGGGCATTGCCAAGCGCAGCAAACTTTCAGTAGAGGTGACAGGGGAGACAGAGGGTCGTCTGGCTCCCGCGGTTGAGACTGCGCTTTACCGAATCATCCAGGAAGCACTGAACAACATCAACAAGCATGCGCAAGCGAAGAACGTGACCATTCAATTCAATCGCGACGGCCAGAACGTGCGCTGCATTATCAAAGACGATGGAAAAGGTTTCGATGTGATTGCGCGCACAATGCGCAAGGGCCATAAGGGATTAGGACTCATAGGGATTCGCGAGCGTCTTAATGCCTTAGGAGGAACACTGCAGGTAGATTCTGAGACGGCCCGCGGAACGGCCCTGCTTGTAACAATTCCGGTGGAGACCTAAAGATGCCAATTCGTGTTTTACTTGCCGACGATCATGCCCTGGTGCGCCAGGGTGTAAGAACTATTTTAGAACGAGAGGGGTTCCAGATAGCCGGTGAGGCCGCTGATGGGCATGAACTGCTGAGACTGGCCGAGAAGCTACAGTGCGAAGTAGCCATCATCGATGTCAGCATGCCGGTCCTCAATGGTATTGATGCTGCCCGGGAACTGCGAAAAATTTCTCCCAAAACCAAGGTCATTCTTCTCACGCAACATGACCAGGACCAATATGTTACCGAGGCTTTACACGCTGGAGTGAAAGGGTATGTGCTCAAGAGCCAGGTAGCGAATGATCTGGTCCATGCGATTCAGCAGGTGTGCCGGGGAATGGTGTATCTGTGCCCGAACGTTTCGGGTGTCCTGGTCGAAGCGTACCTGGGGAAGAGGCAGCTCTCCGCCGATCCCCTTACATCGCGTGAGCGCCAGGTCCTGCAGTTGGTGGGAGAAGGAAAATCGAGCAAAGAGGCCGCCAACGTCCTGGGAATCAGCGTAAAAACCGCCGAATCGCACCGCTCCCGGATCATGCAAAAGCTCAATATCCATGAGACCGCCAGCCTGGTTCGCTATGCTATTCGCCACGGCCTGGTCCAGCCTTGATGGGCGCGGATGAAACCAGCTTATGCCATTGTCCTGAGTTTCACAGCCTTGTGCTTGATTTTTGTTATTCTAACGGGCTGCACGGGATGTTCGCGCAGGGCCAATGGCCAACCCACTACCCAAACTTCTGCCGAGAAAACTGTTGTGGGATTGTGCGGAGAGAAGGACGACGGTTTGGTCCACATCCCACCCGGCTTCAACGACTTTATTCCACCTGTCCAGGGAAACAGCTACTCTGACCCACAGTACGGTTGCAGCATTACGCGACTCACCAATGGCAAGCCGCAGTTTAATTTAGCCGTGCACCACCAATACTCGACGATCAGCGCGGTGAACCAAGACGACACCCTGGTTATGCTGACAACAGAATGGGGACAGGGCGCCGTTGTAGATATTGCGGGGCGTATGGTAGTTGACACGCATGATTTCCCCGCTATCAACAGCAGCAATGTGCCTTGGTCCAGAGACTCTGCGAATTCGTTCTACTACACCAATAAAAATATCCTTTATAAAGGGACAATTTCTAGTCATACCGTCAAGAGCACGGCCCTGCACACCTTTGCCGGCTATTCCAACGTGGCTATTCCCGACCAGGAAGATTTATCTGAGGATGGCAACCATCTTTGGATCGTGGGTGGAACCCAGGCCTTTCTATATTCGGTCAGCAGTGGCGTGACCGGCGTGGCAGTGAACGTGGGGAGCAAAGACGAGAATTGCGGCTGGCACAAGATCCAGATTACACCCTCAAACAAGATGCTTGTCACCTGGGCTTGCAACGGCATCGGCAATAGCCGCGGACAGGAGATCTACAGTACCGACGGAACTTTGTATTGGCACATGTTTAACAACAGCCTTCATACCGATGTCGGCCGGGATTTAAATAGCAACGAGGTCGCTGTGGTGGGCAGAATTCCCGATACATATAGAGATGCCTGTCCGAGTGGGGGCGGAGCCGACATCATTCGGGTGGACTCTCCCCACACAGTGTCCTGCTTGGTGGATACGAACTGGGCTTCAGCTCACATCAGCTACCGCGATAGCTCACAGGGATGGGTAGCAATATCATTTTTTGATCCGGACGCCTGTCCCCATTATTCCTGCTTCAACCCTCAGCATCTTGACCCTGACTGGCAATCGGCGTGGCGCCGCTTTTATGAAGAAATCATACTGGTGAAGATTGATGGCTCAGCCGTCTTGCGGCTGGCACACCATCGTTCCCGCTCGGCCGAGTACTATTGGGCCGAGAGCCGCGCAGCGATCAGCCGCGACGGCCGCTATGTGGTATTCGACAGCAATATGAACCTCGCCAATACCGGCTTGAACGATTACGCCGATGTCTATCTGATCAAGATCAGGTAAAACCAACGTCATAGACAAATGCCACAAGTTGGTACGCTTCTTCCACCTTAGGTAGTTTTTCTAGTCGCGGATGCAAGGTATTGCTGTACTCCCGAAGTGCAGTAAAAGGCTGAATCAGGCACGGGCTATCCATGGAACTTGCATTCTATTTTGGAGGTTTCCCCTGAGATGAAATGCAGAGTTCTGCTACTTACAGCCATGCCACTTCATATTGTTTAATGTCGATTGTGGTTTCGTTTTGGGAAGGCCCTGCAAATGGGACTCAGAGGGCGGAGCCATATATAACCCGGATCGTACTGCTAGATCTGTAGATTGGTAATACGCAACAAATCCGAAAAGATCAGGGGGCAAAGCTGATGAATGGCGCCGCTCAGGCTTTGACATACGACGCAATAGGAAGTGTTGCTGCAGGACAACCTCGCTGGTACGCTGTGCAAACCCGTCCCAGGCATGAAAAAAAAGTAGCAATTGAACTGCAGGAAAAAGGTATTACCACGTATCTACCGCTGCTGACCCAGGTGCGGCGCTGGAGCGACCGGCGCAAGGTAATCCAGATCCCACTGTTTTCCTGTTATGCATTTGTTCACGCGGCCCTTGTTCCGCAGGTGCATGCGGCGGTGGTTCGAGTTTGGGGTGTACTGGGCTTCGTGGGGCAGCAAAACCACGGCATTCCGATTCCCGACAAGCAGATTGAAGACATACGAATCTTATTGGACCACAATATCCCACTCACTCCCTACCCATTTCTTAAAGTTGGCCAGCGGGTACGCGTTCGCGGAGGAGCGTTGGATGGCATCGAAGGTATCCTGGTCACCCAAGGGAGCAGGCGACTGGTGATTTCCGTCGAGAGCGTTCACCACTCGCTCTCCCTCAACATTGAAGGCTGCGATGTCGAGCCGATTTAGCAAGGCAGTGCGAAGGGCGCAACTACAAGGAAGGAGGTTGCTGGGATGAGATCGTACAGTAAATTAATACATCTGATTTTGGCATTGCTGGTTACCACGGGGATCAGTGCTGCAGCATCAGATGAGCCTAAATCCTCAGACCAGCCCAAAACCAAAGCTCCGGCACAGGTTGAACCGAAACCGCAATCAGACGAGTATGTAATCGGTCCAGACGATTTGCTGGCTATCAATGTATGGAAAGAGCCGGAAGTCTCGCGGAACGTGCCGGTAAGGCCGGATGGCAAAATCTCATTGCCGTTAGTTGGCGACTTGCGCGCCAGCGGTCGTACGCCGGTAGAACTGCAAGAGGACATCAAGCGGCAGTTGCTCACGTATTTGTCGGACCCGGAGGTCACCGTTATTGTGCAGGAGGCCAAGAGCCAGAAATTCAACATTCTTGGCGAGGTGGAAAGACCGGGTTCCTATGTACTCAGCCGGTCTATGACGGTGCTTGACGCTATTGCCGTGGCGGGCGGCTTTAAGGATTTTGCCAAGACCGCGAAGATCTATGTCCTGCGGGCGAATGCAGACGGCTCCCGGGCATGCATTCCGTTTAATTACAAAGAAGTGATCAAAGGACGCAGCCTCTCGCAAAACGTGGAGCTTGAGGCGCGCGATACAGTAGTCGTCCCATAAGGGATCAGGGCCTTGTGATCTGCAAGCAATTCGCATGTGTGCTCATTTTTGTGTTTGCATCTGCAGACCTGTTTGCCCAAACAGGCAGACCCACGGGTTTGCCGGGTGAGATGCTTTCGCCTGTACTTGAGACAGAAACTTCCAAGACAGACTTGCTGGTGACGGGCTTCCGAATTTCCAGCGACTTCGACGATAACGCACTTGACGATAACCGCAACAAGCAGTCCAACATAATGGCCGTCATTGAACCTCACTTGGGCTGGAAACTATCGCACTCCCGGTGGGAATGGGATCTGGATTATCATCCCGGCTTTTCCATCAGCCAGTTGCAGGCCTACAATTCGCGGTCGCAGATCCTCGATAGCGGATTGCAACTCAGACTGACAAAGCGGCTTCAAGTGCGTCTCCGCAACAGCTTCTTAAAGAGCACGAATCCTTTTGATCGTCTGCGCCAACCTGAGTTCACGCCGGATTTCGGCATCCTTGACCGGCCCAACGATTCCATTCTTTTGCCGGCAGTCCGTAGGACGAGTGAACAGGCAGGGCTGGATTTAACTTATGCTTTAGCTCCTCACACCATAGTCGGCGCCAGCGGATCATTCTTTACTGTCAAATACAACGCACCCACAGGAATGCAGCCACAAGCACAACCACTCGAGAACGCCAATTCAACCAGCGGCCACGCCTTCTATTCCCAACATCTAACCCGACGTACCTGGGTGGGGCTTGATTACAACGTGCAGAAATTAGGTTTCAGAAGCGGCCAGTCACGGGCGCTGATCCACAGCGTCTTCTACGATCACACCATTGCACTCACGCCCAATATGGCACTCTCGGTTTTTGGCGGTCCTGAACATTCGGCTACGAGTGATCAATTTCCTGCTGTTGTTTCATTGCCCGGAGAAAAACACATATCAAATTGGCATTGGGCCGGCGGAGCGACTTACAACTGGAGCGGGGCACACACAACTCTGGCTGCGAGCCTTTTTCGGAAGATAAGTGATGGAGGAGGGTTGCTGGGGGCAGTGCAACTCTCCGGCGTCACGCTGGAACTTCGCCGCCAACTTACGCACCGCTGGACAGCCGATCTGCTGGCCTCCTATGAGAACAACAAAGCACTTGATGGGAGTCTTCACAAGCTTGCCTACGCTTCAGCTACCAGCGGATTGACCCGCACGCTCAATCAGAATCTATCTCTCGAATTTAGATACTGGCGAGTGCACCAGTCTGGCAATGACGCCTTCGCGCGAGCCTATTTGGCCGATCACAATCGGGTCTCCGCATCATTGGCATATGACTTCAAGCTCCCACTCGAAAAATAGGAGATAAAGTGGAAAACTACGAAGGAAAACCTTCGCGAACTTTTGAAGATTATTGGGCCATAGCCTGCCGGCGCCGATGGTGGCTCATCCTCCCGTTGTTTCTGGGTTGGGTATTCGTAATGGTGGCCGGGCGGTTTATCCCTCCTAAGTACCGCTCCGAGACTGTGATCATCGTCGAGCAGCAGGGAGTTTCGGAACAGTACCGGCTCGCCAACATTGCCACCGATGTTCAGGAGCAGTTGCAAAGCATGACACAACAGATCCTGAGCCGGACCAGGCTGCAGGGAATCATAAGCCGTTTCCGTCTCTATGGGCAGAATCAGGAAACAGGGGATTCTGACGCCTCGGTGGAACGGATGCGGCGAGATATCAAAATCGATCTTATGCCGGCCCCGGGACGCCCGGGAGATCTGTCAGCCTTCAAAATTTCTTATTCTGCGCCAACCCCGGCACTGGCCCAACAGGTTACCAGCGAGCTGACCTCGTTGTTTATCAACGAAAATTTGCATGACCGGCAGCGCTTCTCAGAAAACACCACCGAGTTTCTCGACAATCAGTTGGGCGATGCGCGCCGCGATTTAGCGCAACAGGAAGAGCGCCTGCGCGACTTCAAATCCAGGAATTTGGGAGAATTGCCCGAACAGTGGCAAAGCAATGAGCAAATACTTTCCACTCTGCAGACTCGTTTGCAGTCAGCCGAGGAGACGCTCGACGAGGCCAACCAACAAGAGCTCTACCTGGAATCGCTCTCTCCCCATTACCTTGGCGGGGCAAGCGAGAATCCAGAGGCCACGCCAGCGAGCGTGGATGAGCAACTCGATAGGCTTAATGCCGAGCTAGCTGATCTCAGTACACACTATACGGCCAATCATCCCGACGTACGCCGCGTTAAAGAAAAGATTGCAGCCACAGAAAAGCTGAAACAACAGCTTGAAGCCCAGACTCCATCTCACCCATCCGAAAAATCTACCGGAGATGCCGGTGTCGGTAAGAGCCAGGCTGAAGCCATGTCCTCTTCCTCCATGCTGCCGATGTCAAGCCAGGTTAGGGCAAATAAGCTCAGGATTGCGCATCGTGAGCAGGAAGTGAAAAGCCTTGAAAGGCAAATTGAGGCTTACCAGGCCCGTTTGAATCAGATGCCTTTAAAAGAGCAGCAACTGGCCGATATTACACGCGACTACGACCAGACCCGCGCCAATTACGAATCGCTTTTGGCCAAAAAGACGCAATCGGAAATGGCCACCAGCTTCGAGAAGCGCCAGCAGGGAGAATTATTCAGCATCATTGATCCTCCCAATCTTCCGCTGAAGCCCTATTGGCCCGATCGGTTCAAGTTGAGCCTGTTGGGAGGGATGGTGGGAATACTTCTGGCGCTGGCGATCACCGCCTTCATGGAGATCTACGACCCGCGCATTTACCGCGCCGAAGAACTGCGAGATCTGATTCCCGCTCCCGTGCTGGCCGGAATTCCAGTTCTTCAGACACCCAGCGAGCAGAGAAAGCAGCATTGGCATCAGCGCCTGGAAGCACTGGCCGGTTCGGCGTTGATAGGAGTTATTCCACTTATGACGTTGTTCACATACTTCCGAGGATGATCGATGGACAAGAAAGTTTTTGGCTTAACCCACAATTCACCGGCAACGTCTTCACAGATGGTCAGAGATTTGGTCAACGATGCCGAAAGTCTGGATGAACTCCCACATGCCTGTTTCGATGTATCTCCAAGCCCTCGCCTGGTGGCCATGACGGAGCAGGAAAGTGTAGGAGCCGAAAAGTTCCGGGTGCTGGCCGCCCGTTTACAGTATTTTCGAAAACAAAGGCAGCTTAGGAAGCTTGTGATCACCAGCAGCATCAAAGGGGAAGGGAAAAGCGTGATCTCGGCCAACCTGGCCATCACTTTGGCCCGGCGTCAAAGAACACTGCTCATTGATGGCGATTTGCGCCAGTCAGGATTGAATGTTCTGCTCGGAAGCGATGGCTTGGCTGGGCTGACCGAGTGGTGGCAGGACAAAGCGGACATCTCCGATTTTCTAAGACGCGTGACTACAGTTCCACTGTGGTACTTGCCTTCCGGCCAGGCAGCGGGACAGCCACTCGAGATTTTGCAGTCACAACGGATGTCGGAAATGCTGGCTCAAGTGGCCGAATGGTTCGAGTGGGTCATCATTGACTCGCCGCCGCTGGTTCCGGTAACAGATCCTAATCTTTGGGCCACGCAGGCGGATGGCACGCTGCTGGTGGTCGAGCAGGGAAAGACGCCAAAGAAGCTGTTGCAGAAAACCCTGGAAAGCATTGAGAATTTAAAACTCATCGGAGTTGTGGTGAACGCGTCCCAGGATAAAGGTCATCAGTATTATCGGCAGTATCACAAGAATCCCGGAAGTGACAGAGCAACGGCCTCGCCAGAGCGCCAGCTTTTGAACCAGCGTTGAGCCAAAGTAGATCGATTCATCCTTGTCCATTCCAATTGCAATGAACATAACATCGAAACCCGAGCCTCACCTGGGACGGCGGAAGCCTGACTGCGGGAACTTATGTGTGGAATAGCGGGCATTGTGGGGGCCCAACATAACTATCGGGCCAGCGCGGCCGATATTCATCGTATGTGCCAGGCAATCGTGCATCGCGGGCCCGATGATGAAGGCATTTATGCGGCAGGTCCTGTCGGGCTGGGCATGCGGCGGCTCAGCATCGTTGACTTGTCTACCGGACATCAGCCCATCCATAACGAAGACCGGACCGTCTGGGTGGTCTTCAACGGTGAAATCTATAATTTCCCGGAGCTGCGCCCGCAACTTGAGGCCCGCGGCCACCGCTTTTACACCAACACCGATACGGAAGTGATTGTTCATCTCTATGAAGATTACGGTTCGGACTGCGTGCACCACCTCCGTGGGATGTTTTCATTTGCTCTCTGGGATGACACCCGGCAACGCTTGTTGCTTGGGCGCGACCGCTTTGGCAAAAAACCTCTGCACTACGCGCTCCACCGCGGGCGGCTGCTGTTCGGCTCCGAAATCAAGTCGCTCTTGGCCGGCGCTCCTGAGCTTGCTGATGTCGATCCACAAGGCGTGCTCAATTTCTTCTACTTCGGGTACATTCAAGACCCGCTTTCTGCTTTCGCTCAAATCCAGAAGCTGCCTCCCGGCCATCTGCTGGAGTTTTCGGCCGGCAATATTAAGGTGCGCCAGTATTGGGACCTCCCCGAGTACGGCGTCTATGAACCGCAATCTGAGGAAGAGTGCCTGAAAGAACTCGAGCACCGGCTCGCCGAGGCGGTGCGGATTCGTCTGATGAGCGATGTCCCCCTGGGCGCATTGCTCAGCGGGGGTGTGGATTCTTCAACCGTAGTTGCTCTCATGGCGCGCGCCAGTTCGCGTAAAGTCAAAACATTCTCCATCGGCTTTTCCAGCCAGGATTTCAACGAGGCAGGTCATGCCCGCACAGTCGCGCAACGATTTGATACCGAACATCATGAATTGTTTGTCGAGCCCAATATCGAAGACACGGTTAACACGCTGACCCATTCCCTGGAAGAGCCCTTCGGCGATTCCTCGATGGTGCCCACCTATCACGTTTGCCGCATGGCTCGGCAATATGTAACCGTCGCACTGGCAGGCGACGGCGGCGATGAGCTTTTTGCCGGCTATGACCGTTATAAGTTCTACCTCCGACGCCGGCGGGCCCGCGTCTTTCCCTGGGGAACGGGTAGTTGGTATCGCAACTACATTCATCCCCATGTTTCGACGGGATGGCTTGGCCGCAGGTTCCTGTTCAATCTCTCTCTGCCGCCTCGCGATCGCTACCTCGATGGCGTTTCTCTGCTGCCTGCTACTGTGCGGGAGCGCAGTCTCTTCACGAATGAATTTATGGCCTGGGCCGATGCACAAGCATCGCCCTACGATCGCTTCAGGAATTATCTTGAAGAAAGGCCCGCCTCTGATCCACTGAGTGAAATGCTTTACCTTGATAGCAAGACCTATCTACCCGGAGACATCCTGACCAAAGTGGATCGCATGAGCATGGCGACCTCGCTGGAGGTGCGGGCTCCGCTTCTGGATCATTGCTTCGCCGAGTGGGCGGCCCGATTATCATCCCGTTGGAAGATGCGTTTTGGCCAGCCGAAATACATTCTTAAAAAACTGGCAGAGCGGCTTGGCGTTCCCCGCGAGGTCATTTATCGGCCCAAAAAGGGATTTTCCATGCCCCTGGTGCACTGGTTTCGGCAGAAGCCGCAGCCGGCACTGATGGACATTTTGCTGGAACCTGCGACTGCTCAACGAGGATATCTCAACCAGCACGAGGTAAGGCGCCGGCTGCAGGAACACCGGCAGGGAATCAGAGACCGCTCGTGGGAGCTTTGGCACCTGCTGATCTTTGAACTTTGGCACCGTAATTTCCTGGAACCCGCAACCCAAATAAAGTCTGCTGCTTCGTTGCATGATTCGTTCCCAAAACGAGAACAAAGAGACGCTCAAACGCCGGTTTTTGCGCATCGCCGAGAACCCCCAGTAGCCGCCATAGGAATTAATAAATGATTCAACAAAAAGTTTTCTCCAGCCAACTGATACCACGCTCAACGCTGCTAGGCCTCATCTTCGCTGCATCGGCATTCGCTTTGCAAGCGCAGATATTACCTCTGCCCCAAGACGTCACCGTTTTTCTTCCTCCTCAAGATGTTTCAACGCCTCCAGGCTCGCCTCCGCCAAATCCGCACACGGCGTGGGGGCAGCAGATCGTCGTAGACTCCAACGGCGACATCAACATCGTCTGGCTGGACAACAGCCCGGGTTATTATGCTGTCTTCTTCAGCCGGTCCTCTGATTCGGGGCTCACCTTTTCGGCTCCGCTGAACCTCTCTCATGATCCGGGTGGAGCATGGGGCCCAAGAATTGCCGTCGATTCCGCCGGCAACATTAACGTCGTTTGGTGGATTCAAAACGGCGCACAGAGCGGATTCTTCAGCCGCTCCACCGATGGTGGGACTACTTTTTCCACGCCACTGAGCATCTCGAATTACCTGACTGCTAGCCCGCAGATTGCGCTTGATTCCAGTGGCAACATCTATCTGGGCTGGGTGGATGCGTCGTCGAAATCCCACGATCTCTTTTTCAGCCTCTCTAACGATGGAGGAAGTACGTTTTCTACGCCAGTCCAGGTAACGAACAGACCTCCGGTTGGCAATGCCAGCGTTCCGTTGATTGCAGTGGATGCTGCCGGCAACATCAACTTGCTTTGGAACGATTGTTTCTCAGATTGCATTACCAAATTCAGCCGCTCTAGCGATGGCGGCGCGAGTTTCTCTCTGCAGAAGAACATTGTCAACAACTTTGAATATTTCTCTCCTCTGGGATTAACTCTCGATTCGGCGGGTAATATTTATGTTGTCTTTAACACATTTCCATTTGGCAACGTTTGGCTCGCCCTGTCGATGGATGGCGGCGTTACTTTTTCCGAAACAAACATTTCAAACCTCGCTTTTCGCCACCAGGCCGGCCACGCGCAGGTTGCGATCGATTCGAGCAGTAACGTTGACGTTGTTTGGAAGGACGACAATCCAGGCAACATCTTTTTCAGCCGCTCGAACGACTATGGGGCCACTTTTTCTGCCACAAGCGTTACGAATACGGGTAGCGGTCCGCAGATCGCGGTTGATGCCGGCGGCATCGACTTGGTTTGGATGGTCGGCCCTCAGGGCAGCAGCGACATTCTCTTCAGCCGCTCCAGCGATGGTGGCGCTACTTTTTCCACTCCTCAGAATATCTCGAACGATGGCAAAGCCACTACGCCGCTGATCGCGGTGGACCCCGGCGGCGGCATCGATGTCACATGGATGGACAATTCGACTGGAAATTTCGACATCTTCTTCAGCCATGGCATTACCCAAAAGGTCGCTCTTTTAGACCACATCCCAGCTTTGCGGGCGGCCACATATAATTGTTGGACTGGCAAACCGGGAAGGTCTTTTTTGAAAATACATGAAGTGCAAAGACGCCGGCCGCTCTTGGTGAAATAGTCTCCAAACGAATATTGCGTCAATCGCCGGATCATGCCTGGTCTATCGAGCACAGCCGTTGTGGCGAATAAAATACCATCGTCCAGAAAACTAGATGACCAGAAGTGTGCTTCAATCCGAAAGCAGCCGGTGGATGGGTCCACTCGGGTGCTTCATTTAGTGGACACGCTGAACGTGGGCGGGACAGAAACTCAAATGGCGCAAACCGCCCTCCGCCTGCACTCGGCGGGTCATCAGGTGACGATTGGCTGCCTTAGGGCAGAAGGCCCTTTGCTCAAAGTCTTGCAGCAGGCGGGCATTCCAGTGCTCGAATTTCGCAAACAGAAGACACTTCTATCGCTCAGTGGAATCCGCCAATTGCTCCGGCTTTCCATTTTTCTGCGGCGGAAGAAATTTCACGTACTTCACGCGCACGATTTATGGGCAAACCTGCTGGGAGTTCCGGCGGCGCGGTTGGCGGGCACGCCAATCGTCATTTCAAGCCGGCGCTATCTGGCAGATCTGGAGTGGTACAAACCCTGGAGAAACAAGGTAATTTGGACTATCTATCGTCTTTCTACTCACGTCGTGGTGAACTCGAACTCGGTGCGTGAAACGCTGGTGAGAGCGGACCATTTAGCTGCGAAAAAGATTCGGGTCATTTACAACGGTGTAGATGTTGACCGCTACGCGGACGTCCGGCAAGACAGAAAAAGATTGTTGCCTGGCGTTGGAAGCCGCCACAAACTCATTGCGGTTGTAGCCAACATGTACAGCCCGGTGAAAGGGCACGAACACTTGATTTCGGCGGCAAGCATTGTTTGCCGTGCGCTGCCCGAAACCATTTTTCTTCTGATTGGCGACGGAAAAGAACGGCCCAAATTAGAGCAGCGTGTGAGGGAAGCAGGGTTAGAGAAAAATGTCTTGTTTCTGGGGCACCGCCAGGATATTCCGGAATTGTTGGCCTGCTGCTACCTATCGGTCTTACCCTCAGAAGCTGAAGCAATGCCGAATGCCGTTCTGGAAACCATGGCCGCCGGCCTGCCCGTTGTTGCCACCGCCGTTGGCGGGACTATGGAAGTCATCGAGAGCGGGGTGACGGGTTTGCTGGTGCCGCCACGGAATCCCCAGGCTCTTGCCGCAGCTATATTGCGCGTACTGCATGATCCGCATTTGGCAATGAATCTTGGACGGGCCGGGCAAGAACGAATGCGAACCCATTTCAGCTTCAAGCGCCTCACCACTGAGTTCGAGCAGCTTTACCAGGAATCGCCTGTTTGCTAGGGCCGTTAGCCGAGCTCACTTCATCGTAAATAATTAAAGAGGACCCAATTCATGAAACATGTCAGTGTATTCGGCCTGGGCTATGTGGGCGCTGTAACTGCGGCTTGTTTCGCACACAAAGGCAACAAGGTGCTCGGAGTTGATGTTAACCCTGCGAAGGTCGAGATGATTGAATCGGGCCGGGTCCCGGTGTTCGAGCCCGGCCTCGATCGCTTGATTGCGGAGGGTCACAAGGCTCGCCGGCTGCACGCGACCACCGACCCCATCGCGGCTGTGAGTGAATCTGAAATTTCATTTCTCTGCGTGGCCACACCGAGCCTGCCCAACGGACGTCTGGACCTTAGAAGTGTTCAGCGTAGCTGTGAAGAGGTAGGCAAAGCGTTGCGATTAAAAAACGAATTTCACTGGGTCGTACTTCGCAGCACCATGTTGCCCGGAACAGCAAAGTCTCTGGCCATTCCCTGGATTGAAGCCGCCAGCGGAAAACGAGAAGGGGTTGATTTTGCCGTATGCAGCAATCCGGAATTTACCCGCGAAGGATGCGCAGTCGCTGATTTTCTAAACCCAATGATCACCATTTTGGGAGCCGGCAATCCTGATCATCTGCTTCCCTTGCGTGAACTCTATGAAGGAATTTCAGGCCATATTTTTGAGACCTCTTTGGGCGTGGCGGAAATGGTGAAATATGTCTGCAATGCTTTCCATGCGCTGAAGATTTCATTCGCGAATGAGATTGGGACGCTGTGCCGGCAGCTCGACGTGGATGAGCCGACGGTAACGGAAATTTTCTTGTCTGATACGAGGCTCAATACCTCCAAGGCCTATTTGACGCCAGGGTTTGCCTTTGGCGGATCGTGTTTGCCCAAAGATCTTCGCGCGCTCGCTTATTGCGCAAAACAACATGATCTGGACCTGCCTTTGCTGCAGGCCATCATGCCGAGTAACCAGGCCCATCTGGAACGCGCCGTCGAAGCGGTGCTGGCAACAAAACGGAGGAAAATCGCGGTGCTCGGGTTGAGCTTCAAACCCGGCACGGACGATTTACGCGAAAGTCCCTCAGTGCAATTGGTGAAGCGGCTTCTCGGGGCGGGATGCCAGATTCAAATCTGGGACAAGGATGTCTCTCTGGGACGCCTGATCGGATCGAACCGGCAGTTCATCGAAGAAGAGATTCCGCACATCGGTGCGCTGCTTGCAACAGATTTTGAAAAAACAATCCAGGAATCGGAAGTCGTGGTCGTCAGCAAGAAAGTCAGTGAAGAAATAGAAGAAATATTGAAAGCTCTGGCAGCGGGCAAGATCATGATTGATCTGAGCTGTCATCCACCCGGGTTCTCCGATGCCGAAGCTATGACGAGCCACAGAACATCATCAACCCAGGAAATCTCGTTGCAGGCCTATCGGGAGCATCTTGTGGCCGCAGTTTCATGACACGGCGGCCACACTCTGGCATGCCCGTTACTGAGTCTTGGTCAAATAGACGTCGGTATAATTGGGCAGTCCGCTGTTTGAAATATCAAAGTTACTGTCAAATATGACGTATCTTCCATCGCGGCTGATCGATCCGCGAGGGATGGCCCAGTAATATTCCGACGAACGCGAGCGGGTGTGAAACAGCCGGTATTTATTTGCGCCGTTGTTATTGTCAATGCGAACCAGTATGCCTTCTTCAGCGAAATGCACCCAGCTTGCTGCCCATGCGGGGTCCAGATTTAAGAATCCCGGGGTATCGAAACAGGAATACGTTGGACAGCTTCCTGATTTGAAGAAAGTAACGAACAGCCAGCCGCCGCCTGCATTGCCGTCACGGAAGCTGACTTCCGTGTCTGCCCAGTTAACGTCCACAACACATTGAGCCTTATGCGTCGACATATTGATCGCGTCAATTCCGCCATCCTGGGTTCCTGTCCAGGTAGGACAGGCCCCGGCGCCTGTGATCCCCCCTCCCGTATCGGGAATACGGGCGACGATACATACTTCGTTGCTGCTCAAGTCTCTTCCGCAATCGGTATGGATGGTGTTGTCAAACATATGCCAGTTCAGCGTGGTGTCGGTGTTGTAAACCTCCTGCCCGGCGCCCGGACCTGCTCCATTGGGGCTCCAGGTCATCAGCATCCGGTTGGAAGGCATAATCTGGATTTTGTGCCAACCATTGCCGCTGTCCTTGCTTCCGACGTTCATCGCCGGACCCACGGTGTTGGTGCTGATCGTGTACAGGAATGCCTTGGTATCGCCGACCAGCCAGAGGTGGTCGCCATCATCGGAAAGGTCTTCTTGATCGGGAATCTGGACGCTTCCATACGTGCCGCTGAAATTGTGAAGCACAGTCGTTGTAACCGTGCAGTTATGAGCAGAAGCGCAAGTGGGAAGGCCGCTGATGTCCGCGCGCTGTATGGCCGCGCCGCCGCTGAAATAGAAACGGGTGGGAATGGAGATGTCCCAGGGTACTTGCTGGGCGTTATCCTGAGGCATGTTGGCGACGGGGACAATCACCCCACCGGATGTATCAACGATCTCTTTACTCCCGTCCTCCAGGTTAATCATCACGTAGGTGTCGTTAGCATTCATAGCGCTGACCGTCCCGTAATTATGGTGGGCGGCAGTTCCGAGATGATCGCCGACTGCATCGGTCAGGCGTTCCACCGTGCATCCGTACTGCGGGTCTACGTAAGAGGCGCCTTTGGCCGGCGGTGGAAACGGATTGCTTCCACATGGCAGCACACTACAGGTGTAGCTCGGAGGAAGATGAATGAGGCCGTCGTCCCGCTGGCCGCAGATTTGGCCGGAGGATGTCACTCCCGCGCCAGACAAGGAAACAAGCGTTGGGGAGTTGGAAGCGTCGCTGGCGAAGCTGATCTGCCCGGGTGGATTGACTGTAGTCGTGGGTGCAAAATTTACCGTAAACGGCGCGCTTTGTCCCACTGTGAGCGTCACCGGCAAAGTAATGCCATGCAGGGAGTAGCCGCTCCCGGTGACGGTAGCCGAAGATACTGTCACAGTACCCACAGTTGCAGTAATCGTTTCTGGCAAACTGCCCGTATTTCCTATGAGAACATTTCCAAAATTGAGCGAGCCTGGGCTGGCGCTGAGTTGCGTAATTCCGGTACCGCTCAGCGAAACCAACGTCGGAGTATTTGTGGCGGTGCTGACAAAAGAAATTTGTCCGGAGACGCCTCCGGCCGATGACGGCGTAAATTTTGCCGTGTAATTTGCCGTTTGCCCCGGAGAGAGCGTTGAAGGAGTGATACCGGCAATGCTGAAACCAGGTCCCGAAGGATTAATCTGCGAAATAGTTACATTTACATTTCCGGTATTGCTTATAGCCATGGCGTGTGTGCTGCTGCTTCCGACATTAACGTTATTGAAGTTTGTGCTTGCCGGGTTCGCCGTGAGTTGCGCAAGCGGCGTGGCGGCGCCTGTGCCGGTCAGAGCCAAAATATTCGTAGAACTCAAAGTGCTGATCAATGACACGCTGCCGTTGGCGGGGCCCGAGGTCGTGGGAGCAAAGATCACGGTAAACGAGGTGCTCGCTCCCGCCGCTAACGTCAGTGGAAGATTGAGCCCGCTTACGGTATAAGCTGCACCCGTTATATTTGCCTGCGAAATGGTTGCGCTTGTTCTGCTGCTGTTGATCACCAGGACCGATTTTGTCGAGGTTGAAGTTGTTGCAATGCTCCCAAATGCAAGTGAGGTCGGGCGGAAAACAAGCCGGCGGGTGCGCGCCCACGGTCTCATGCCAATGGGAGAGTTCGCCACACTGGAGACCGTCAAGTCCACGGAGCGGGCGTCTGCAGCTTGAGAATTGCTGATCTGAGAAGATGCAGTGGTGGATGGAAGCGATTGTCGGGAGGCACAAGCAACGCTCAGAATAACTACGATAGTGAGGGAAAGAACAGAATTGCGAACAAAATACCTACTGCTCAACATACTGCCTCCTGACATGAACCCGAACCTACCAGTTAGACCCAGCAGACATTGAGCGCCTTGCGAGGACCCCTTGATTACGCCGTCTCCATCGTCCTTGCCCTATCCCCCAAAAGGGCAAGCGCCGGTTCCAGCCCTGCCTCGTTCCCAGCCGGAAATGCGAGACACGTCAGGCACTATATTAGTGATGCGGAGAGAAAACATCTGGTCAGAGGGCCCAATAAAGGACAGGTGGGAGCACCTGTCCCACAACACAGTCCTGAGTTGGTGGGAGCAGAAGCTGCTTCTCGACCGGCTAAGGGATTCCGCTCAGTTTGGGAGTGGAAGCTCTTCGTGCCTTTGGCAAACATATTGTGCTATCGTTCGATTGCAATTGAGCCGGCCATCGCGCGGCAAATCCATGGTGCCTCGAGTTCCCCGACAACGTAGCTTGAAAGTATGCCTGCTGTCGAGGCATCCGCTGGTGCTCGAGGAATTCCAGCGATTGCTCGCCAAACCCGGCATTCAGCTCAAACCTCACCAGTTGGGGCCACTCACCACGACAGAGCTGCAAGAGGTGCGGGTGCCGCGTGCAACCATTTATGTGATCGATGCCCACGCTCCGCGTCCTGCCACGGCGGCGCTGGTTGCGGGAATACAAAGGCGCTACCCGGAATCGCATCTGCTCTTTGTGGGAGAAAAGTTTGATGAGCAGAATGCATTTGCCCTCCTGTGTCTGGGAGCCAAAGGGTTGCTTCGTTACGTCGATGCTCACGATCAGTTACCGCGCGCGTTGCAATCAGTAGCCACGGGTGGGTTCTGGGTGCCGCGCGCGCTGCTCTCAAATTTCGTGGATTCGGTTCTTCGGGCCGGTCATAAAGGAAGCAACACAAACTGGTCCGCACAGTTAAGTCCGCGCGAAACGGAAGTGCTCGATCAACTGCTGGAGAATCTGTCGAACAAGGAGATTGCCGCCAAGCTGAATATCTCCGAACGCACCGTTAAGTTCCATGTTTCTAATGTCTTGACGAAATTTGGCGTCGGCCGCCGTGCCGATCTTATCCTGCTCTGGTACCAGCAGCATCCCAGCTAGATTCAGCATCGCACGTAGGTCAAGAATCGATTCTCCTCCCGTACGGCCATTCTGAAGTCTGTGAGTCCAATGACCATCTCCTCTCTTTGCTCGAGCCAGCCGCTTGATGTGCCGGAAATATCCGAAGACGAATCGCACCGTATGGCTGAAAAGCATCCACAAATAAAAATTTTGCAAATTGGGAATTATCCGCCGCCAGTTTGCGGATGGGCCATGCAAACCAAGTTGCTGGTCGAAGAAATTCGCCGCCGCGGAAACGTGTGTGATGTTCTTAACCTGAACGAGAGTCATACCAGGAAAAGTAACGAGTACGTAGACGTTCAAAACGGCTTTGATTACGTATATAAGCTCATTCGCTTTGCTTCAAAAGGCTATCGCTTTCAAATGCACGTCAACGGTCAATCCAGGACCGGCTACATTTTGGCCTTCCTGGCTGCCTTGGTGGGCCGGATTGCCCGCCGCCCCGTGGCCCTGAGCTGGCGTGGAGGGTTGCAGCAGAAATATTTTCCCCGGGAAGAGTTCTGGTTGCGCCGCGCCTTTCGCGTGCTCTTTCAAATGTCAGGGCAGATTTCATGCAATAACATTGCGGTAAAGCAGGCAATTGAAGGTTACGGGATCGAGGCAGAGCGGGTTGTAGCGATTCCGGGTTTTTCCGCGCAACACCTGGATTTTCGGCAAGCGCCGCTTGCTCAAGAAATTGAAGTCTTCCTGAAAACTCATCATCCAGTGTTTTTCTGTTACGTTTCATTTCGCCCCGAGTATCGCCTTCCTGTCTTGCGTGAAGCCATGCTGCAATTCAGGAAAGCCTATCCGCATGCCGGGTTCATCTGGCTCGGTTTCCCCTCCAAAGAATTGCCTGCAGCCAATGAATTTGCAGGCAACTGGCCGCCGGATGAGCGCCAAAGCCTGCTTCTGCTGGGAAACCTGGCTCACGATGAATTCTTAACTCTGCTGACTCGCAGTTTTGCTTACATCCGGACTCCGGCATGCGATGGCGTTTCTGCTTCAGTACTCGAGTCTCTGGCTCTGGGCATACCGGTGGTAGCAAGCCAGAACAACCACCGCCCGCCGAACGTTGTGACATACAGCGAGGGCGATGCTGCAGACTTGCACGCAAAGCTGGTTGATCTGACGAAACGATATATGAAGATAAAAGAGCAGACGCGGCTTGAAGGCGCTGAAGACAACATTGCCCGGACTGTTGACTGGCTGCTTGCGCAATCTGACTGCAAAACGGAAAAACCACGAAGGGATCTGGTCCATGCCAGCTAGCAATCGCTGGTTCGATGGCTGTAAGCGGCTGGCGAAGATGGATTCGGAAGAGTTGCGGGTGCGTGTGCGCCAGGAAGTCGCGAAACATAGCGATTTCGTATTGGGCCGCATCGGCGTTCGTTTCATGAAGAATGGGTGCGCTCCATGGGTACAAGGTTGCGGTCGCTTTTTCTTCTGGCCTGAAGAAGTGTCACAAATCGTGGATTGGTTTCGTGAGCGATATCCGGAGATAGTAGAAGAAATGATCGAGCGGGCAGAGCGGATTTGCCAGCACCGATTCGATCTTCTGGGATATGAAGGTGTGAAGTACGGGGCACAGATCGATTGGCATCTCGATGCCGTGCATGGCAAACGCGCGCCCCGCTCTCCCTGGTTCCGAATCCGTTATCTCGATTTTAATCAGGTGGGCGACTCAAAGGTCACTTGGGAACTCAATCGCCATCAGCACCTGGTTACGCTCGCCCGCGCCTATCGCTTGACCGCGGAACCCCGGTATGCGCGAGAGTTGTTTCAGCAGTGGTATCACTGGCAGGAGCAGAATCCATACGGTATTGGAATCAACTGGGCCAGCAGCCTGGAGGTTGCCATGCGAAGCCTTTCTTGGCTGTGGATTTGGCATTTGCTGAAGGATTGCCCGGAGGTTCCGGAACAGTTTCCCGCCGACCTCTGGCGGGCGCTGGCGCTCAATGCGCGTCACATCGAGCGATTTCTTTCCACGTATTTTTCACCAAATACGCACCTGCTGGGAGAGGGCGTGGGGCTCTTTTTCATCGGGACTTTGTGCCCCGGATCGCCCTCGGCGCAACGCTGGCAAAAGCGAGGTTGGCAAATCGTGCTGGGCGAAGCGCTGCGCCAGGTACAGCCGGATGGTATGCACTTTGAGCAATCCATCTACTACCATATCTATGCGCTTGATTTCTTTCTTCATGCCCGAATACTTGCCCATCTAAATAAAATTCCCATTCCCGCAACGTTTGACCGAATCATCGAAAAAATGCTGGATGCCATCTGCGCGTTGCATAAGGCTGGCCCGCTTCCCCGTTTCGGGGATGATGATGGCGGACGGGTCTTTGACCAGCGACGCAATCGTACCGAGCACCTGCTCGATCCACTCGCCACCGGAGCGGTGCTGTTGAACCGCGCTGATTTCAAGGCGGCGGCTGGAGACATTCGTGAAGAGACCGTTTGGTTGCTCGGACTCGAGGGAGCAGGACAATTCGAAAAATTGCCTCCTCAGCAGCGAACGGCCTCGTCGTTTGCACTGAAATCGAGCGGCATGTACGTGATGTGCAGCTCGAACTCTGTGGCACAGCAACTCGTGATTGATGCAGGTCCACAGATGGCGGGCCGGGCAGGCCACAGCCATGCTGACGCCCTGAGTGTGCAACTGTCTGCCAATGGAGAGCCGCTCTTAATTGATCCGGGGACGTTAGGGTATGTGGGTTCTGGTACAGAGCGGAATCGCCTGCGTGGAACTGGCAGTCACAACACGGTAGAGGTGGACAACTTGAGTCAGGCCGAGCCAACGGGGCCATTTGGCTGGCAAAGCCTATCCAATGCGACTGTAGATCAGTGGGTAACGAGCAAAAGCTTTGATTTCTTTGCCGGCTCGCACGATGGTTACAATCGGCTGCGGTATCCGGTGCAGCACCATCGCTATGTTTTCTATTTGAAGCCGTGCTTCTGGTTGATTCGCGATGTCCTTGAAGGCGCTGGAAATCACCGCCTCGATGTTTCCTGGCATTTTGCTCCTGGCACGCTGTCTGCAATCCCCGGAGGAGTCATGTTCTCCGGCAGAAGAAAGGCGGCTCTCGCTTTGCTGTTCACGGCCAGCCACGAATGTTCGCAGAAGATATCTCAAGGCTCCTACTCGCCCATGTACGGGAAAAAAGAGGTGGCGCCAATTTTTCAATTCGGCGCCAAGGCTCAGTTGCCGGCAGAATTCGCGACCTTGCTTGTGCCAGTTTCCGAGGCCAGCGCACATGTAGGAGTGTTCCAACGGTTCGAATCAAGACATGACGGCGCGCCGGTCCGGGCTTATCAATACTCCATCGCCAATTCGATCGATTACCTGTTCTTCGCTGACCAGGCCGGAGACTGGCACTATGGACCGTGGGCGAGCGACGCCCGATTCTTGTTTTGCTCCACCAGTTCAGGAACCAATCTCCATAGGTTCGTTATTTGTGATGGAAGCTATCTTGAGGTCAGTGGCCGGCAGATCTTTGCTGCCAAGGCGCCAGTCACGCGCGATGAATGGCTCTTCGATACGCAAGTGTCCGATCTGACGGCGCATGGAGCTACGGCAACCCGTAAGCTTTTTCTTCTGAACGGAACTGGCAAAATGCGTGCTTCTGAAGCAAGTCCTGCAACAAAACTTGTCTGACAGGGTTCGTGCCGCGCAACGAAAACGAATCGTCATGCCGGCGCGAGTGCCGGAGAGATTAAGGTAATTTCGATTCCATGATGCCATCCACAAAATATCTAAGAACGTCTCTGTTGGGACTTAGAAACCTGGTGATCGGAGGGAATGTCAGGGCTTTCGGCCTGCTCTCCAAGCCAAGAGATATGGTGTATTACGCCAGCGAAACCTTGTTCTTATACAAGACCCTGGCGGAAAAGAGAAAACTGCCTCAAAAGAATATATGGGAAGTGCTGCCATCCAAAAACGCAACCCCTGTAGTTCTCGCGGGCTTCGCTGAAGATTCCTGGTTTGGTCCTGTCGCCTCATACACCGCTGATATTGTCAGCCTCTGCCTTCTTTGCCGGCGTCTCCACCCAAAAACGATTTTCGAGATTGGAACCCTTCGAGGATATACAACCTATCACCTGGCGCTAAATTCTCCTGCGGATGCCAGGATTTACACTCTCGATCTTCCTCCCCACCAGATGAATACCAAGCTCCAGACCACGCTGGTAGACGACTGGCATATCGAGGCCTCTCATCGCGATCGCAAATACATTTTTGACGGCACTCCTGAAGCAAGTAAGGTCACGACGTTATTTCACGATAGTGCATCGTTTGATTTTTCTCCCTATTACGGGGAAATTGATTTGTTCTTCATCGATGGCGCGCATTCGTATGAATATGTCCGGTCCGACAGCTTGAATGCCATCAAGTGCTGCCGCAAGGGAAGCGTGATCGCATGGCACGATTTCGGCAGGACCGGAGTCAACGGCGTCTCCCGCTGGCTGGTGGAGTTTTCAAAAGAACATAAGATCTATACCATTCCCGGTGGTTCGCTGGCGTTCATGGTCGTTTAAACAGGCGCCGGCCGCCGTCCTTGGAAAACCGAATTTAGAAAAGAGAAAACAGAGCAATGTGCGGCATCTGCGGAGTTCTCGACCTGCGTGGTCGCAGGGTTCCGGAACAAAACTTAAAAGCCATGGCGAACCTGCTTCGCCATCGCGGGCCTGACGACGAAGGCAGCTTGATTCTTGGTCCTGTTGCCCTGGCATTTCGCCGGTTGAGCATTGTGGACGTGGCCGGCGGACATCAGCCCATGAGCAATGAAGATGGGAGTGTCTGGATTATCTTCAACGGGGAAATCTATAACCATCCCGAACTCCGCCCCATTCTTGAAGAGCGCGGCCACCGCTATGCCACGAACAGCGATACCGAAACCATCGTGCACCTGTATGAGGAGTATGGAGAAGACTGCGTTCGTCATCTGCGCGGCATGTTTGCGTTTGCAATCTGGGATATGCGCCGCAAAAAGCTGTTTTGCGCCCGGGACCGTTTTGGGATCAAGCCGTTTTATTATGCGATGGCAGGCAATCGTTTCGCCTTCGCCTCCGAGATCAAGGCGCTCTTCGAGGCCCCCGATTTCAAGCCCCAACTCAATCGCCGCGCCCTTCCTGAATTCTTCGCCTTCGGCTATACCTCTTCGGAGGAAACATTGTTCGAGGGTGTCCGCAAGCTCTTACCCGGCCACCACTTGCATATCGATTTGAGCCGGGGCGATCAGGAACCTCAAATCACGCAATATTGGGACCTTGATATTGAGCCGCCAGAATGCCCGCTCAGCGAAGCCGATTATGTTGCGCAATTTCATGAGCTGTTTACAGACGCAGTTCGCATTCATCTTAGAAGCGACGTTCCGGTCGGTGTCTTCTTGAGCGGAGGGCTCGATTCGAGTTCGATTGCGGCGGTAATGGCCGCGCTTCGCAAAGAGCCTATCCAGACGTTTTCCGTGGGCTACGCGGAAGACCAATATAGCGAGCTGCCTCATGCCCGGCAGACTGCCAAATATATTGGGGCGGAACATAATGAAGTGGTCCTTGGCCCCGAACATTTTTTTGCCAGTCTGCCACAACTGATTTGGCATGAAGATGAACCGGTGGTATGGCCATCGAGCGTTGCCCTGTTTCATGTTTCCAATCTGGCCAGAGAGAAGGTAAAAGTGGTGCTCACCGGCGAGGGCGGAGACGAGATTCTGGCCGGCTATCTCAAGTATCGCGTGACGCTGTGGAACCTGCGCTATGGGCCCCTCTATCGAAGGTTTGTACCACAACCAATGCGGCAACTTGCCCAGAAGGCATTATCGGGGGGGATGGCGCCGGATTGGCTGCAACGCAAGTTGCGGCATTCTTTTCTCTATTATCCTGACGCCTTCGAGAAAATCTATTTTGACAACTTCTATTCCGTTTTTCCTCAGGAGCAGCAGCCGCATTTGTTCAGCAGTGAGCTGGCCGAAGAGCTTCGCGAAACGGATGCTTACAAGAATTCCATGCGGTTTTTCTCCACCAACGGGTCTGATGAAAATTTACTGAACCGGCTTCTCTATCTCGATATGAAGACTTACCTGGTTGAGCTTCTTATGAAGCAAGACCAGATGAGCATGGCTGCTTCCATTGAGAGCCGGGTTCCATTTTTGGACCACAAACTCGCCGAGTTCGCAACTCGCGTTCCCGCTCGCTACAAAATACGCCCGTTTTCAGGAAAGCATCTGCTGCGGCGGGCCATGGCTGGGCGGCTGCCTGCGGAAGCCCTTCGACGCAGCAAAAAAGGCTTTCCCACGCCAATCTGTCCCTGGTTGCGGGATCAATTGTTTGACAAACTTTCCGCAATTCTCACCGATGGGCGGATGGCCGAGCGAGGGCTCATCAAGCCTGGGTATGTGCAGTCACTTCTCAACGCGCATTGCCGCGGCTTCTCTTATGCCACGGAAGGCTGCTGGCGGCTGCTTAATTTTGAACTATGGAGCCGTATCTTTCTCGATCGCGATAGTAGCTGGCTCAATCTTCAAAATGTCGAGGACCCCGCTATCCTGCGCGCCGGCTAAGGTGTAACCGGCTCTGCCGTATCGTTTCCTGCGAAACCATGAAAATTTTGCTCACACTTCCGGGGCCGCTCTTTCCAGCCGATACTGGTGGAAAAATTCGCTCACTGAATATTTTTTCGCGCCTGGCAAACAGAGCTGAGATTCACGCTGTCTCTTTTGCCGATCCTGTCAGCGACTCCGTTGCCATCCCCGAAATGAAGGCGATGTTCGCAAGTTATACGCCGGTATTCCGGCAAGAAGCTAAGAAGTATTCGGGGAGGTTTTACAGGGAAATCCTGATCAACCAGCTTAGCGCCTTACCCTACTTCCTGGCCAAGTGCAATCGCGCCGATTTTCGTTCGACAGTCGAGAAACTAACTAATCGTAAGCGCTTTGACTTGCTCTTTTGCGATTTTCTGCACACGGCCGTTCCATTGCTGCAATTCCCACTCAAACCGAGGATAGTGTTCGAGCACAACGTCGAATTTTTACTGCGAAAACGCAAGTGGGAGGTGGAAAAACATCCTTTGCGAAAGTGGATCTTTGGCGCTGAATGGAAGAAAACGAAAACCATCGAAGCCAAGGTGTGCCGCTCATTCGATCATGTGCTCGCGGTCTCGGAAGACGACCGGCGCACGTTGCGGAACGAGCTTGCCGTCAGCCATGTCTCCACAATTCCAACCGGCGTTGATACAGATTTCTTCCGTCCAACGGACGATAGACCGAAGCCGGGACACCTGGTTTTCGTGGGCTCCATGGATTGGGATCCAAACGAAGATGGAGCCATATGGTTCTTGCGTGAAGTTTATCCCCAGATCCGCCAGGCAACGCCAAATGTCAGCCTTTCAATCGTTGGCCGCGGACCTTCCTCACGCCTGCGCGCAATCGCTGCCAGCCAGCCTGGCGTAGAAATCACCGGACGGGTTCCTGATGTTCGTCCCTATCTTTCGCAGGCCGAAGTGGTTGTGGTTCCATTGCGTGTTGGCGGGGGAACGCGCATCAAGATTCCAGAAGCAATGGCCATGGCCAAGCCGGTAGTTTCCACCCCGATTGGCGCCGAGGGCCTGCCCTTTCGCGATGGCCGTGAAATCCGCATTGCAGAGCACCCCGAAGAATTTGCCCAGGCCGTGACCGAACTTCTCAAGAACCCATCCCTCCGATTTTCTATGAGTGCAACGGCACGCCAAGAAGTGGTCAGCAATTATGGCTGGGATGTAGTTGTTGCCAGAGTTGAAGAGATTTTGGAGCGAGTGACTTGCTCTGAAAGACAGACGAGCGCCGCTTAGAAGAGCAAATTGGCGAGCATGAACCCCATGAGCGAAACGAATTTGATCTTTGCAGATGAGATCACTCTGACGCAAAATGCCTCTCGTCCGCGGGTTCGCGCGCAACGAGCAAAGCTGGGGTTCGTCTTCCTCTGGCTTTTCACGGTCGCCGTCTATGGGCGGCCTGAAGACATTCTTCCCGCGTTGGGCCAGCTTCACCTGACGTTTGTTTTTGGCCTTTGCAGCGGACTGGCGTATCTTTGGGCCCTGTTATCCGGCGGTGCCCGTATTCTTTGGAGCCGCGAGCTTCAGATCGTCCTGCTGCTGAGCGCATGGTATGTTGCAGGCCTGCCCTTCTCCTTTTGGAGGGGAGGCAGTTTCCAGATACTCACCCAGGTGTGGCTCAAGACGCTTTTCATATTCTTTCTGCTCACGCAGACACTGGTCACGCTCGAAAGAGTCCAGAAATTGCTTTGGGCCATTATTCTCAGCGAGCTTTTTGTGACCGGCTTTTCCATCGTCCAGTCTTCCAGGGTCATCTGGGTGGGTGGACGTATGCTGGGCGTCAATTTGGGAATGCTTGGCTGGAATTTTCTGGGCATAGCTTGTGCCGTGACGATCCCTTATATCGCGGCGATCTTTGTTCTCCGGCGCTCTTTGCTTACGACGGTTCTGCTGGCGGCGACATTTTTCTCGATGCTATGGATGGTGGTGCTCACCGCGTCTCGCGGCGGTTTGCTGAACGTTGTGTTCTCCACTGGATTGACGTCATTTCTTGTTTTGCGTGGCAGTTCTCGCGGCAGGATCGTCGGAATGGGAATCGTTATTGCATTGGTTCTTGCCATTGGCCTGGCGCCCCGGGTTTTTTGGCAACGGCTGGAGACAGTGTGGAACGGCCCCGATGTCTATACAGACCAGGTAGCGGCATCAGCGGAAGAATCCACGGAAGACCGCGTGGCGGTACTGGGCCGTTCGATCCAGTACACCCTAGAGCATCCAATCTTCGGTTTGGGGCTGGGGAATTTTGAGGTCGCCAGCGGAACCAGTCTTGGGCAAGCCGGCGCGTGGATTGGGACGCATAACACCTTCACCCAGATTTCTTCCGAAGCGGGTATTCCGGCGCTGCTGCTGTTTGTGGGATTACTGGTTACCGCTTCACTCAATATGAAGAAGATCAGCAAAACGTTTTCCAGGCAACCGGAAAATCGAGAGCTCAATCTGATGGCGCGGGCCACGCTGGTCAGCCTGTTAGCGTTTGCTTTCGGAGCATTTTTTGCCCACCTTGGGTACGAATATTACTTCTTTTATCCGGTAGCAATCGCGGTCGGGATCCAACATGTAGCCCGGACAAGAAAAGCCGCCTCGCCCGCAAGAGAAAGCTTCCCACCGAAACCTCGAATACTCGTTGCGCAAGAGATCTGATTCATGAGCACATCCATTTTGCAAATAATCTTTTGGGCTTGCGTGGCCGCGGTTGCGTATCATTATGCCGGATATCCCCTCTTGCTCTTCATCTTGTCGGTGTTCTCGCAGGCCAGGTCAGATTTTTTGTATTTGATTCGCCGTGGCAGCCGTCGCCGTCCACGCCAGGCCGATTGTGTTCCGCGAGTGGCTCTTTTGATGTCGGTTTACAACGAAGAAGCCGTGATTCAGGCGAAGGTGAGAAACACGCTGGAAATAGATTATCCCGCCGGCCGGCTGGAGATTCTGTTCGGGCTTGATGCGCCCAGCGATACGACGGCCAAACTTCTGAGCGATGTTCAATCCAGTCAATCCGGCCGGATCAACGTCTTTCATTTCCAGGCACGCCGCGGAAAATTAGCGGTGCTATGCGACCTGGCGCAGCGCACCTCGGCAGAAATCCTGGTGTTCACAGACGCCAATACCATGCTGGAGCGCAATTGCATTCGCAATCTGGCGCGCCACTTCGCCGATCAGCGTGTGGGCGCCGTCAGTGGGGAAGAGGTCCGGGTGGTTGCTGCGGGCACGGATCCATCTGCCGAATCTCTTTATTGGCGTTATGAATCGGCGGTGAAAATTCTTGAGAGCCGCCTGAACTGCTCATTAGGAGGAAACGGCTCTGCGCTCGCTGTACGCCATTCGCTCTTTCATCCCAGGAAGCAATCGATTGTCGAAGATTTCCAGATTCCGCTCGAGATTCGATTCGAAGGTCATCGTGTCATCTATGATCCCGAGGCGGTTGCAATCGAGGAGATTGCTCCAACCTTCTCTACCCAATTTGCTCGCCGCGTTCGCATCAGCGCCGGCAATTACCAGACTTTGTTTGGCAATCTCGAATATCTTAATCCGCTGAAAGGCTTTCTGGCCTTCTCGTTTTTCTCTCACCGCGTCCTTCGCTGGCTGGTTCCGCTGTTTCTCGTGGTTGCATTTAGTTTGAGCATTGCCCTGTTTGCTTTACCTGGATTTGTGTGGTTGGCTGCGGCCCAGTGCATTTTCTATTCAATGGCCGTTCTGGGATATTGGCTCAAAAAGCAGGGGAGGCGGGCACGGCTATTCTCCCTGCCATTTCATTTCTGTGCGATGAATGCCGCCCTGCTGCTCGGATTGTTTGCCTATCTGAGCGGACGTCAGAGTGTCACCTGGAAATCTACGCCTCGCCAGATGCCGGCTGAGATGCTTTTGAATAACACGGGGACGACAGATGGGATCGGTCAGCGGCGTTCCGATTCCCTCAGCGGCATGCCCGAAGGGCAGACAGCTTTCGAAAGCGAATGAATCAAGAGCGGCTTACGTTTGCGGAAAATTCGCCAGGCACGGCCCACAGTTTCAGATATGAATTACGAGTTTTGATCGGTTGTCCAGCCAAATGCTTCCGGGTGGTGAGAATATGTTGCAGTTTAAAAAAATCAGAAAGAACGCTGACGCACGGCCAAAGGAGACCTATCCAATGACTGATCCCAAGACGGCAGATTTCCCTGCGCCTCCGTTGCAAGTCAATGCGGTCATAACCGACTTCTACAGTTATTTTGAGAACCACGCGAATGTTGTGGCGAAGCTCCCGTATATCCAGATTGAGCAAGTTGCCGATGAACTACAGAGGGCGTACCAGGATGGGAGAAGAGTATTTTTGTTTGGGAACGGGGGCAGCGCTTCCCTGGCTTCGCATCTTGCCTGCGATCTGGGCAAAGGGACCATAACGCCGGAGCAACCTCAAAAGCGTTTTCGGGTCTTGTCGCTGACCGATAACCTGGCGCTTATTACTGCGTGGGCAAACGATACTTCTTACGAGCAGGTGTTCGCCGAGCAACTGCGCAACTTTATTCAATGCGGCGACATTGCTTTTGGCATCAGCGGCAGCGGGTGCTCACCCAATGTGCTGCTGGCCCTGCAAGTGGCGCGGGAATTGGGCGCCATCAATATCGGTCTGACCGGTTTCAAAGGCGGCAAGATGAAGGACCTTTGCGATTTGTGCATGATCATCCCCTCAGAGAACATGCAGATCATCGAAGATTTGCAGTTGAGCATAGCCCACGCGCTGTTTACGGTAATTCGCCATCGGATCGTAAATGCAATAGACACGAGCGCAAACTTTTCGCGGGCAGTGTCAGCAGCCTAGACAGTGGTTCAAAAACGTCTTTTCCGTTCGAGAATTCCTCTTTATTTATGAATCATGCGTGTTTGCGTCTGCAATGCTTTCTAAAACGCTGTGTGGATCTGTTTGGAGCTGCTCTCCTCATCGTTTTTCTTGCTCCAATGTTCGTCGTCATAGGGCTGTTGGTAGCTTTGGAAGACGGCAGACCGATCATTTATCGCCGGCGGGTTCTTGGCATCAGCGGAGAGTTTGATGCTTTCAAGTTTCGCACCATGAGACGAGATGCCGATTCCATCCTGGCGTCCAACCCGGCTTTGAAGGCTGAATTCGAGCGCAACTTCAAACTCAAGAACGATCCGCGCGTGACCAGAATAGGGGACTTTCTGCGAAAAATCAGCCTGGATGAGTTGCCCCAATTGTTCAACGTGCTGCGCGGACAAATGAGCCTCGTTGGACCGCGCATGATCACTGCGCCGGAACTTGACAAGTACGGCTCACACCGGCAGCTCCTGCTCTCAGTGAAGCCCGGTCTGACCGGATATTGGCAGGTCCGCGGCCGGCAAAACGTTTCCTATGCAGAGCGGGTAACGATGGATGTTTATTACATAGAGAACTGGAACCTCGGCATGGACTTTAAAATTCTGGCTTGGACTCCGCTCAAAGTCCTGAAACGGGAAGGGGCTTTTTAGATGGAACGTGTTCTGGTAACGGGCGGCGCCGGCTACGTAGGCTCGGCCTGCTGCGCCCAACTTGTAGATCAAGGCTTCTCCGTCGAGGTGCTGGATGACATGTCAACCGGGCACGCCGATGCTGTTCCTGATGGCGTGAGGCTCAACCAATTTGATCTTGGCGATCGCGACGCGCTGGCCAGCTTGCTCGCAAGCAAAAAGTTTGATGTAGTCTTCCATTTCGCGGCCAAAGCGCTGATACCGGAGTCGGTCGTCAACCCTGGCCCATTTTTTGATGCCAACGTCGCTGCCAGCATAGCGATGCTTGAGATGCTCCGCAGGCACGGCATTCGTAAATTTATTTTTTCCTCTTCTGCTGCCGTCTACGGATTGCCCAAAGCCGTTCCCATACATGAGGACCACCCCAAAGAGCCGGTCAATGCCTACGGCGAGAGCAAACTGGTCTTAGAGCAGATCCTGAAATGGTATGCATTTTCTTATGGCTGGAGCGTTGTCGCCTTCCGTTACTTTAACGCCTGCGGAGGCGGGGAAAACTGGGGCGAACGTCACGATCCTGAAACACATATCATTCCGTTGCTGCTGCAAACCGCTTCTGGACGGCGGGAATTTTTTGAAATCTACGGAACCGATTATCCAACACCCGATGGAACTTGCGTTCGCGACTACGTGCACGTGCTGGATATCGCCAGGGCGCACATACTTGCCATGCAGAAGATGGATTTGCCGGGATTTCATGCCTACAACATCGGCACGGGCGCGGGCTACTCGGTGCAACAGGTCTGCCAGGCAGCGGAAGAGGTTGCACAACAGCAGATCAAGGTACGTCACGCGGCGCGCCGGTTGGGCGATCCTGCCATCCTGTGCGCCAGTCCCAAAAAGCTCATGGATGAATTCGGCTGGCTTCCATCGCACTCTGAACTCACCCAGATCATCGCAGGAGCATGGCAGTGGGAGCAGAAGCAGTGCAGGCGTCTGCTGGCAGAGAAAAGTCTGTAACGGGAAACAAGTGATTATGAACCGGAAGCTCCAGTACTCGATTTTGGGCGCCGATCTTCTGTGGATCGCCATTGTCTTCATATATTCGTTGCGAGGTGCAGAGGCCGTGAGCGCGGCGGGAATTCTGCAATTGGTTTATTTTCCGGCGATTCTCATAGCGTGCTCGATCTGGGCAGTCCTTTACTTCAGGAAAAAATTGGAGGGCTTTCGCGGCGGGTGGTATTTCCCGAGCGTCTTCGCCCAGGTGATTGTGGGCGTCTTCTACCTGGTTGGTTCTCTGCTGGTTCTGGCATTGCTCACCAACCATTATTATTCGCGATCGGCATTACTCTATCTTGTGTGCTTGTTACCGGCTGGCTTCATCACCATACGTTGCCTGGCGTGGTGGGCGGTCATGTCACGGTCGGGGGCGCGACCCAGGCGGCGGGTTGTAATTCTCGGCAGCGGCCGTCTTGTCCGCGAGTTGGCGCTCAAGATCGTGCGCCATCCTGAAATCTCCATGGAAGTTGCGGGTATTTTATTTCCAGCCGGTACTGAGCCCGCCAAACAAACATCGAACCTGCCGGCGGGCACGGTCTCGATTCGTAGCTTGAACGTCCTGAGCTTAATGCAGAACAAACAGGTGGAGGACCTCATCGTCGTGGAACCGGTGCCCCCGGGGACCGAACCTTTGAAGCTCATCTCCAACTGCCGCAAGGCCGGAATGCGGGTCCACCTCGTGCCGCAGCACTATGAGCTGTATCTCTCAAAGGCAAAGCTGACGGAAATTGACGATGTCCCCCTGCTTTCGCTTGAGGAGCAGACGCTCCCGGCCATAGGTTTACAGTTGAAAAGAGCGATGGATTTGCTGGGAGCGTCACTCCTGCTAGGGCTCAGCGCGCCTTTGCTGGTGTTTTCTGCGTTGGCATTACATTTGAATAAAAAACCTACGCTCAGGAAAGAGCTTCGTTGTGGCAAACATGGCCGCCCGTTCTGGATGCACCGTTTAAACATTGATCGTGATGCTTCCAATTTGGCCCCATATGAACGAGTTCTCGCCCAGTTCAGCCTCACTGAATTGCCCCAGTTGTGGAACGTCTTGCGGGGCGAGATGAGCCTGGTGGGTCCGAGGCCAGAATCGCCTGACCGGGTCAAACATTATTCTATGTGGCAGATGCAGCGCTTGAGCGTGATCCCGGGCCTGACTGGACTGGCGCAGGTGAACGGTCTGCGAGAGCAGCATTCTTCCGAAGAAAAAGCGCGCTTCGATCTGCAGTACATTTTTCATTGGTCGCTGTTTCAGGATATTTCTCTCCTGCTGCAAACTGCATGGACATTTCTCACACGGTTGATCGGGGAAGATGGCTTTAGCGTCACCCCCAAACTCAAATCTCTTCATGACGCTGAACTTTTTATTCCAAGGGTGTTGAATGCTGATAGTACGCAGTCCGGTGCGGATTAGTTTCGGCGGCGGCGGCTCCGACCTGCCGGCCTACTACGAAAAGTTTGGAGGTGCGGTTCTGAGCACCTCCATTAACAAATACTTCTATACCATCCTGCAAAAGAGGACCGATGGAAAAATCCAGGTGATTTCCTCGGACCTGCGGGTGATGGAGACTTGGCGCGACATCTCTCGCATGGAGATGAAACGGAGCGAGTTGGCCATCCCTCTCGCGGTCATCAAAGAGCTCGGATGCGACATCTCGCTGGACCTTTTTCTCGCCTCCGAAATTGTTGCCGGAACCGGGCTAGGATCGTCAGCCAGCGTTTGTGTCGGGGTCTTAAAGACCCTGGCCACTTATCTGGATCTTCCGTTCTCTAAATACGATCTGGCGGAACGGTCATTTCATATTGCCCGCAATATTCTCGGCAAACCGGTTGGCAAACAGGATGAATACGCGGCCGCCTTCGGAGGATTGAATTTCATTAACTTCAATCCCGATGGCAGCACTCTGGTCGAGCCCATCACCTTGCGTGGCGACCTTCTGCGCGAATTCGAGAGCAATCTGATGCTATTTTTTACCGGCGTTGCCCACAACTCCTGGAGCCTTCTTCAGGAACAGGAACAGTCCACCAGGAACGAGACCGGCGCTGCGGTCGAATCGCTGCATGAAATCCGTGAGCTTGCCGATCACATGCGGCGCGCGTTGCTGAAAGCCGACCTGCCGGCGTTTGGCGCCCTGTTGCACCAGGGCTGGGAGGCAAAAAAGCGAATCTCTCCCCAAATCTCCAATTCTTTGATTGATGAGGCTTATGCCCTGGCGCGTGAGAACGGCGCTCTCGGTGGCAAAATTGCCGGGGCTGGTGGCGGCGGTTTTCTGCTGCTGTTCTGCGAAGAACGGAACCAGGGCAAGGTTCGCGAGGCGATTGCAAGGCTGGAGCTGCGCGAGATGGCTTTCGGGCTCGATTCCCAGGGCGCCGAAGTCGTAGCCAATGACCCGTTCATAGACCGGGATGAGAACTGCGGCATGCGCTGGACGTTTGCTCCTGCTCTTGTCTCGTAACCGCAAGACACCTTGGTTGAAAGCAAGGCCATGCCGCGCCAAGACATTAAGAACGACTTTATTTCTTTTCCATTTCCAAACAGTTCGGCGCCCAAAAGGGGGGCACCTAGCATGTGCGACGTTTCATTGCCTTTAGTCATGAATCAACCTTCTCTCACAGATATCGACCAACAAAGTCCGGTAGTGAGAGATTTCACCAGCCAGCACGATCCTCAGTTTCCCTCCGTCCCGCAGTGGGTGACAGCTCAGGCCGTGGCGGCGCCCAATGCCATTGCTGTGACTCATGGGAAACTGTCGCTGACTTACAAAGAGCTTGATCAGCGCGCGGACCGGTTGGCCAATCGCCTGCTGGAATTGGGCGTGGGGCCCGATGTCATCGTCGGACTCTATTTGAATCGCTCGCTGGCCATGATTGTGGCGGCGTTAGCTGTCCTCAAGGCAGGCGGCGCGTATCTGCCGCTCGACCCTAATTATCCGGCAGAGCGTCTGGCGTTTCTATTGGCGAATGCCCAGGCTAGGGTTCTGGTGACTGGGAAATGCATGCTCGGCACGTTGCCGGTGTGTTCTGAGCACGTTGTCGTTTTGGATCCTCAAGGAGAATTCGCCGGCGCCCAGACCAGCGAGCCGGTCATAGCTAAGGCCAAAGCGACGGACTTGGCCTATGTTATCTACACCTCCGGTTCTACTGGAAAGCCAAAAGGCGTCGAAGTTCCGCACGGCAGCCTGCTCAACCTTGTCTCCTGGCACCAGCGCGCCTTCAAAGTGACCCCGGCTGACCGAGCAAGCCAGTTGTCGGCCCTGGGATTCGATGCCGCCGTTTGGGAGCTTTGGCCTTACCTCGCCGCCGGAGCGAGCATCCATCTGCCCGATGGCGTGACCACAGATCAACCAGAAGCGATCCGCGATTGGCTTGTTTCTCAAGGCATCACCATCACTTTTCTGCCCACTCCTCTGGCGGAACGTCTCATAACGCTGGAGTGGCCCGCGAAGATCAGCCTGCGCACCATGCTGACAGGGGCCGATGTTCTGCACCACTATCCGCCGAGAAAGCTGCGCTTTCAGTTGGTAAACAATTACGGACCTACCGAGTGCACTGTGGTCGCGACTTCGGGAACGGTGCTTCCCACGGAGCACCCAGACCGGCTGCCTACGATTGGCCGGCCCATTGATCATGTGCGAATCCATATCTTGAATGAAAGCATGCAGGAAGTTCCAAAAGGGGAAATCGGTGAAATCTATATCGGCGGCGCAGGTCTCGCCCGCGGGTATCGCAATCGCCCGGATTTGACCGCGGAGCGGTTCGTTCTCAATCCCTTCAGCTCAGCTCCAGACGCGCGTCTTTATAGGACTGGCGACCTGGCTCGTTATCTGCTCGACGGTCAAATCGCATTCCTGGGCCGGATCGACGAGCAAATCAAGATTCGCGGGTTCCGCATCGAACCGGCGGAAATCGTCAAGGTCCTCGATGAGCATCCCGCCGTGCAATCAAGCATTGTAGTGGCCCGCGAGATTGCGCCAGGTGATAAACGCCTGATTGCGTATTTCGTGCCCGCAGCCAGGGCCCAAACCACACACACGGAGATGCGCAATTTCCTTTCTGCGCATCTGCCCGACTACATGGTTCCGCCGACATTCGTCAGGCTGAAGGCTTTGCCCCTGAATACGAGCGGCAAAGTAGATCGTTCCGCTCTTCCTGCTCCAGACACGGAGAACACGCTGCGCGACAACGTCTTCATCTCACCGCGCAATCCCGTTGAAGAGCGGCTGGCGGCCATACTGGCGCCGTTGCTCGGGCTCGATAAGGTCAGCATGGAAGACAACTTCTTTCTCCTGGGTGGTCACTCGCTGCTTGGCACGCAACTGATTGCCCGCGTACGCGATGCATTCGGCATTGAACTCACCTTGCGCACTCTGTTCGACGCTCCCACGGTTTCAAAGCTGGCTGCGCAAATCGAAGCGCTTCTTCTCGCCAAACTAGAAGCCATGAGCGAGGCTGAGGCGCAGCGCCTGCTCGACTCTTCTGCGCCCGTCTGCGCCTGAAGGTATACCAACATGACAGCATCAGTTCAAACCAGCCTTGCCGCCACCGTGTTTGGGAGCACCCTGAGCCTCTATCACCTGCTCGATCCTGAGATTCTGGCCAATCCCTATCCGCTTTTCCATCAGCTCCGCAGCGCAGACCCGGTGCACTGGGACCCCTTCCTGCACGCCTGGGTCGTGACCGGTTATAAGGATGTGATCCACGTTCTCCATCACTACTCCGCTGAGCGCACCCCGACGCCGGAGCAGCTTACTGCCATGGGGCTTGCTGCGCTCAATCCGATTGCGCAAGTCATGGTCAAGCAGATGCTCTTCCTTGATCCGCCGTCCCATACTCGATTGCGCAGCCTTGCGGCACAGGCATTCACTCCGGCGCGCGTCGAAGTCCTGCGCGCGCACATCCGCGATATTACCAATCGGCTGCTCGATCAAGTGCAGGCCTCGGGCCGCATGGATGTGATTGCCGATCTTGCCGAACCACTGCCTTGCATTGTGACGGCTGAAATGCTCGGAGTTCCGGTGGAAGATTACCAGCAGTTGAAGCTGTGGTCGCAGGATTTTGCCGAAATGCTGGGCAACTTCCAACACAATCCCGATCGGGTGCCGCAGATTCTGAAAAGCGTTCAGGAGATGACTGCTTACTTCCGCTCTGCCGTCCAGGAGCAGCGTCGCCATCCTCGTGGCGGTCTTGTGAGTTCGTTGATGAATGCCGAAATCCATGGCGACCGGCTGAGCGAAGAGGAGGTGATTGCGAACAGCATCGTCACCATGGTGGGAGGACAGGAGACTACGACCAACCTCATTGGCAACGGCGTTCTTTCTCTGCTGCGAAACCAGGACCAGCTCGAAAAACTGCGCTCCGATCTGTCGTTGGTCCCTTCCGCTACAGAAGAACTGTTGCGTTACGAAAGTCCCAGCCAGCATACCGCGCGGCTGGCCCCGGAAGATACCATTCTCGGTGGGAAGCGGATTCAAAAACGCCAGGCTGTGATTGCTGTCATGGCCGCGGCCAACCGCGATCCGGAGAGATTTCCTGATCCTGATCGCCTGGATATAACGCGCACCGACAACCGGCACCTTGCCTTCGGTTGGGCGGCGCACTTCTGCTTCGGCGCTGCCCTGGCCCGGGTCGAAGGTCAAACCGCCTTCGAACTGATGCTGCGCCGATTGCCCAATTGGACCCTTGAACCTGAGCCGCTCGTCTGGCGAACCAACCTGGGATTGCGAGGCTTGACCAGGTTGCCGATCCGCTTCGATAGTTAGGAGCCTTCGGTGACCTCAGCCCAGGCAGTGTTCAGAAAGGATTTCAAAATGGATCGAAATGAAGCCTTTTCTACACCAGATGTCGCGCCTCTTTCCGAGGCCAAACGCAAGTTGCTGGAAAAATATCTTCGTGAGGGCGGCGCGGTAGCAGCTCGCGAATCGGTAATCACTCGGCGGCCTTCTGCTGAGCCTGCACCTCTTTCTCTGTCTCAAGAACAGCTTTGGTTGCGAGAGCGAGGCACACACGGCATCCCTCCGCTTTACAACGAATGCGTGGTTCTTCGCATGTCAGGTCCTCTCGACGTTCCTGTGTTGGAACACGGTTTCGCCGAGATCATCCGGCGGCACGAAATCTGGCGAACCAGCTATGTCACCAGCAATGGCCAACCTGTCCAATTCGTGCACCCGGCTTCGGACGAATTCCGTTTGCAGCTTCTTGATTTGCGAAGTTTGCCCACCAGTGCAAGGCGCGAGGCGGAAGCCCAGCGAGTGATTGGCGATATGGTGCGCCAACCGTTCGATTTGAAAGAAGGTCCATTGCTGCGGGCCAGATTGGTCAGGATGGATGACTCCGAACACCGGCTCTTTTTGTGCGCGCACCTGAGTATCGTGGACGGAGTTTCCGTGTACCAGGTGTTTCCCTCGGAACTGGCAACTCTCTACAGCGCCTATGCTTCCGGCCGTCCCTCGCCTCTTCCTCCTTTGACTGTCCAGTTTGGCGATTACGCTTACTGGCAGCGCCAATGGTTGCAAGGAAGGGAAATGGCCGAACAAGTCGCCTATTGGCGGAAGCAGCTTGCAGGGCAGCTTCCCGCCCTGAACTGGCCCACCGGGCGCACGCGGCCGGCCAGGGAGACATTTCGCGGAACGATACGCTCTTTTGCCTTCCCCAAATATCTCGGAGAAGCCGTGAAAGCACTGGGCAAACAAGAAGGCGTTACTTTATTCATGACCCTGCTGGCGGCTTTTGTGGCATTGCTGCATCGCTACACGGAGCAGGAAGATATCATTGTCGGCACGCCTTCGCCGGCTGGCCGTAAACGATCTGAAGTGCAAAAGCTGCTGGGTTACTTCCTCAACCCGGTTGCGCTTCGCTTTGATCTGGCGGGAAAGCCGAGCTTTCGTGAGCTGTTGCGGCGGACGCAGAGAGCAACTCTCGAAGCCATCTCGAATGATGATGTGCCGATGGAGACCCTGGCCCAGGAATTAAAACTGAAACCCGATGCCAGCCGCAATCCGTTTTTCACTGTGGCAATTTCACTTCAGCCGCCGATGCCCCAACTCGACATGGAGTGGAGCGTGACTTCCATGGATATTGAGAGCGGTGGAGCGCCTTGGGATTTGTACGTTGCCTTCATCGAGAGGACGGAAGGAATCATGGGCCGTGTTCAATACAATACCGACCTGTTCGAACCCGAAACCATTACCCGCATGTTGGAGCACTTTCAACGATTGCTGAAGAACGTGAGCGCGAATCCAACGCAACGTCTCTCCGAAGTGAAATTTCTCTCAAGCCGCGACCGGCTGCCTTCCTCCAACGGAGCAGAAGGACGTCTCCGGAATTTTGCATAAGCCGGTCACGCGTTATTTCCACGATATCGCATCATCATAACGACGCGATGCCTGGGCATGTTCAAAAATCTAAATTTTCTGGAACTGGTGAAATAGCGGACTCAAAATGATGAACGAAACAACAATCAGTCAGCATGAGGGCCAAAGGAAGTCTCAGGAGCTTTCCGAGGCTAAGCGCCGCCTTCTTGAAAAATATTTAAACGGAGGACCCGGAAACAATATTGCGAATGAGGCCCACGTCAGCCCTCGTCCAATGGCAAGACCGGCGCCGCTCTCTTTTTCTCAACAGCAGGTATGGTTGCATGGGCAGATGGCAGGCGATGTTCCGTTCTACAACGAACCCGTAACCATCTACAGGCACGGCCCCCTGGATGTGGCTGTGCTGGAGCGGTGTCTGCTTGAAATCATTCGCCGTCATGAGATCTGGCGCACAACATTTGATGTTGTGGCCGGCGAGCCGGTGCAGATTGTTCATGCGGCTCCAAATAAATTTTCTCTGCCGGTAGTTGATTTGCGTGAGTTTCCTGAAGCCGAACGTCCGACTGAGGCCGTGCGTTTGGCCACCGTGGATGCCCGGCGTCCTTTCGATTTGAAAACTGGTCCCTTGTTGCGTGCGTTGCTTGTGCGAACGGACGATGAAGAACACCGCCTTTACCTTACCGTCCACCAAATTGCCTTCGACGCGACTACGGTTTATCGGGTACTGCTTCCCGAACTGACCATGCTCTACGATGCCTTTGTCGCCGGCAAGCCTTCGCCATTGCCGGAGCTTCGCATTCAATATGCAGACTTCGCTTATTGGCAGCGGAAACAACTAACGCCAAAAGCCTGGTCAGAATATCTGGCCTACTGGCGCACGCAGTTGGCAGGAGAGCTTCCGGTGCTATCGTGGCCCAGTGACCGTCCGCGTCCATCCATCGAAACTCATCGTGGCGCAATTCAAAAGTTCGTTCTTCCCCCAAGTCTGGTTCAAACGCTCAGAGAGCTTAGCCAACAGCAGGGAACTTCGTTCTATATGACTTTGCTGGCGGGCATAGCCGCGTTGCTGTATCGCTATACAGGACAGGAAGACATTGTTCTGGGCACCTTCAGCGGCGGCCGCAAGTTGGCCGAACTCGAGCCCCTGCTGGGTTATTTTGTGAATCCCCTGGCGTTGCGCGTCAATCTTTCGGGTAATCCAACATTCCGCGAGCTACAGTCGCGTGTGCGAGGCGTGGTTCTGGATGCGCTCGCTCATGAAGATGTCCCCTTTGTCCAGGTCGTAAAAGAGATTCAACACCGGCCGGACCCCGGCCGTAATCCTCTGTTCCAGGTGGTGCTTTCGCAGCAGCCGAAGCTGCCCGCCCTCGCTCCAGGCTGGGGATTGGCGACGGAAGAAATCTGTAATGGCGGTTCAAAGCTCGATCTGGTGATCGTGGTGGATGATCGCGGAGAGAGTGTCTTCGGTCCTATTATTTACAATCCTGACCTGTTCGATGCCGCCACCATTGCCCGAATGATTGGACATTGGCAGACGCTGCTTGCAACCGCGGCCGCCGATCCGGAAAAGCATCTCGCAGATTTGCCCGTCTTGACCCCAGCCGAACAAAATCAGATTTTGTTGGACTGGAACAATACGCAAACGGAATATGCCAGGAATCTCTGCCTGCCTGAACTGATTGAAGCTCAGGTGGAGCGAACCCCAGATGCCACCGCACTCGTGCACGAACAGCAGGAACTCAGCTATCGCGAACTGAACACCCGCGCCAACCAGTTGGCGCATCATCTTCGCAAATTAGGCGTTGGCCCAGAAGTGCTGGTTGGCATTTGCTTGGAGCGGTCCATGGAGATGGTCGTCGGGTTGTTGGCCATTCTGAAAGCTGGCGGAGCTTACGTTCCGCTTGATCCGGCTTATCCCAAAGCACGGCTCACGTTCATGATCGAGGATTCCAGTCTGCATTTCTTAATTACGCAGCAATCCTTGGCTGCTCAATGGACCGATTATGCAGGCAAGCTCATCTGTATGGACCAGGATTGGCCGGCAATTTCCCAGGAGAGCAACGAAAATCCATCTGCTGGTGCTGAGCCGCAAAATTTGGCGTATGTGATCTACACATCGGGATCAACAGGCCGGCCTAAAGGAGTTCAGATTTGCCACCGCGCTCTCGTCAACTTTCTGACTTCAATGCGATCTCAGCCAGGGCTCACACAGCATAATTCCTTGCTGGCGGTTACCACCATATCGTTTGACATCGCGGGGCTTGAACTTTATTTGCCGCTCACCGTGGGCGCCCGTTGCGTGCTTGCCAGCCGTGAGGCCTCCGCCGATGGAGAACAGCTATGGAGAATGCTGGAAGATCACGACATCACCATAATGCAAGCGACACCTTCCACCTGGAGATTATTGCTTGAGTCCGGGTGGCAGGGGAAAACGAACCTCAAGATTCTATGCGGCGGCGAGGCCATCTCCCGTGAACTGGCTGGAGAATTAATCACCAAGGCGTCCTCGCTCTGGAATATGTATGGCCCGACAGAAACTACAATCTGGTCAACAGTTCATCCCATTACTTCGCTCGAAGGCCCCATTCTTATCGGCCGTCCCATTGCAAATACGGAAACATACGTGCTCGGGCGCAACCTGCAGCCGGCGCCAATCGGCGTGATCGGAGAGCTATATATAGGCGGCGAAGGCCTGGCGCGGGGTTACCTGAATCGTCCTGAATTGGATGCTGAGAAGTTCATCGCAAATCCCTTCAGCGCCGAACCGGGCGCCCGTCTTTACAAAACCGGCGACTTGGCACGATATCGAGCCGATGGAAACATTGAATGCCTCGGGCGGGTGGATAACCAGGTAAAAGTTCGTGGATACCGAATTGAACTGGGCGAAATCGAGTCTGTGCTGCGCGAGCATCCGGCGGTTTCCGATGCGTGTGTGGTTGTTCGAGAAGATCTCCCCGGCGGTCCGGGCTTGGTTGGTTATGTCGTAGCAGCGCAGGAACAGTCCTTCAAACTTGATGAAGTCCGCAATTTCTTGAAAGAGAAATTACCGAGCCACATGGTCCCAATTCTTTGCTCGATTGAAAAGTTTCCACTAACCCCGAATGGCAAGCTGGACCGGCGTGCGCTTCCTGCTCCCGAAAATGTCGAGCTGGGCCAGGAAGAGGCCATTGAGGAACTTCGTGATCCCATCGAACAGATGCTGGCGGAAATATGGACTGACATCCTGAAAGTCCAACGGGTGAGTGTCTACGACAATTTCTTTGATTTGGGAGGACATTCATTATTGGCCACCCAGGTCGTGAGCCGGCTGGAGAAGGATCTGGGCTTGCGCATGAAACCGAAAGAACTCGCATTCCAAACCCTGGGGCAGTTCGCGGCAAGCTGCCGGGAACGGTTGCTGAGCCAATGAATCCTGTAAGGCCCATTCTGCCTTTTTATTTCGGCTCGCCTGACAAGCGGCTCTTCGGATGCTTCCATCAGCCGCCGCCAGGGCGCAAACGCAAATGTGCGGTTTTGATCTGTCAGCCTGTCGGACACGAATATATCAACTCTCACCGCGCTCTGCGGCAGTTGGCCGCCCGCCTCGCAGATGTCGGCTTCCCGGTTTTGCGCTTTGACTATTACGGCTGTGGCGATTCCTCAGGCGATGCCGAAGAGGGAAGAATTCCACAATGGCTGGAAGATGTTTCCGCGGCTATTTCCGAAATCCGGCAGAGAACAGGTCTGGCCCAGCTCTGCCTGGTTGGACTTCGGCTGGGTGGAGCTTTATCGACGTTGGCCGGCGTCCAATGCGGTGATGTGGAGAGCATGGTTCTCTGGGACCCAGTCGTAAACGGCAAGAGCTATTTCGAAAATCTACTCTTCCTGCAGAAAGAAATGCTGCGTTTCCGTCCCAGGCCCAAAGGCGATCGCAAATCCCGAGGCCACATTGATGTTCTTGGCTTCCCCGTATCGCATTTTCTCTATAACGAACTTGCAAAAATAAATCTTCTGAGCATCGCTGAAAAACCGGCAAAGAATGTGTTGCTCATCCAAAGCAATCAAGCGGCCGGCGACGACAGTTTGAAAAATCACCTGGGCCGAACCGAGGCCCGCCTGGAATACCAGCGCCTCGATGCCCCCGAGATTTGGCTGCCCACAACCGATGGCAGTTTGCTGGTGCCCGGCCAGGTATTGCAATCGGTGGTCTCCTGGGCTTGCGGCGCTCACCCATGAAAAACGTACTCATGCAAAAAACACCGGTGAAAGAAGAAGCAGTTCTTTTTGGGGAAAAGAAGTCTTTGGCAGGCATCGTGACCTATCCGCCAGGTGTAATCGACCGTTGGCTCAGGCCCACCGTGATCCTGCTTAATCCGGGTATCGTGCATCGTGTCGGACCGGGGCGCATCTACGTCAAAATTGCGCGCGCACTGGCCGCGATTGGCTACGTGGTCCTTCGTTTTGATTTTTCCGGGATTGGCGACAGTGCGGTGCGTTATGACAACCTTCGTTTCGAAAAAAGCGCTGTAAGCGAAACTCAGGCCGCCATGGAATTTATGAAGGCGACAAGAGGCAGCGAATGTTTTGTCCTTCTGGGTGGATGTTCCGGGGCGCAAATTTCATTCGACACAGCTTGCTGCGACCCACGGACCATCGGAGCAATCCTCATTAATTATCCTGTCATTGAAGATGAAGACGACAGCGCCGATGCTGATCTGAAACACCGCAGAGCGGCCCACTACTATTGGAATTTCGCCCTCTTCAATCGAAAGAGCTGGGGCAAGCTATTCAGCGGAAGGGCCAACTATCGGCAGCTTATGGGAGCTTTGAAAGCGGAGGCCAGGCGGCGATTTGCGCCACCGAAAAAGGCGCCTCGCGAAGCCGCCCCTTTCCAGGCAAATTTGCAGCGGTTGGCCGAACGCGATGTTCGCTTAACTTTTCTATGCTCGCAAGGCGATCCACTGCTCGATGAGTTGCGTGAAGCGGGAGGGAATGACTTCAGGCGCTTATGCGCTCTCGGGACGATTACATTGGATATCATTCCCCGCTCGGACCATACCTTCAGCTCCCTTGACGATCATGATCGGCTCCTGGACGTAATTCTCAAACGAATTAAAGCCATGACTCCAGCCGGGAATGTCTCTCTCAACAAGCCTCAGATTATCCCTGGCGCGGAAGACAGGTCGGCTGTTGGGTTCTAGAGAAATTATGCCCTATCGCGTCGCTTGCGACGAACGGTGGGAGCCCCGGCTTTTAGCCGGGGATAGGGTTGAAGGTTCTGGGCCCCAGCTTCTTTCGAGTAGGACATTATTTGAACAGGCATCCTCTGAGGGCTCAAGGTTTGGGAATATTCATAAACATACCCTGCCGAGTCACAAATTTTCATCGTGGCACATTGCCAATAAACCAAAACTAATTCACGGGTAACAAAGACACATGAATAACACATACAACGTTGTAGAAGCTTCTCCGGCACATCCGATGGCGGCATCCGCTGGTCATATACAAGAACCGCAATTGCCAATATACGCAGGCTCTGTCACAGATGCGTCTCTCCGCAGGATTTATGAGCCACTCCCATCAGCGCTCCTGGAGGATGAGGTTAATTTTTACAATCAGTATTCCTGGTGTCTTAATGCTTTTCCCACTGTCCTTGAGGTAGTGGGTCATCTCAAAAAAGAACTGAATAAGTTAGATAGGGCCTTGGAACAGGCGCCGCAAGGCTGGCAGGCGTCTGAGGTGATCAACAATATTTTCCTGCTCTCCTGCGCCATTACAGACACAGTGGATGACTATCTTCTTGGCGATACATATGATTTTTCCAAAATTGGGAAAATCTTGCCTTTCGCCGGCTTTGGGGTGCGTATCGCGGCAAAGCTGCTCGACGGAAAAGCGAGGCTGCGCGCCGCATCATTATCCAGGCTGCTCCGCTGGAGGCAAACCTGGGGAGCTGCCATCACTGAATTTCTAAAATACTCGTTGGTAGCCGCGGTTCGGGAACGCGATGTCCTTCTGCAACAACGCGATCTTTTGACGAGCTTGTTACCATCTCAGTTTCCTGGGCCTCTATGGTATCGCCGTCCCAAAATTCCCGCGTTCTTCCGCTCCCGGGACTTTGCGCCTCCTGATTGTCTTGAGTTGGGAGAAAAATTGTTCGCCGCATTCCCGGATAGGGAAAGACCCGCCATCGTCATCGGATTGCGCACCGCCGGCTCCTTTTTGGCGCCGTTACTGTGCGCCTATCTCAGCGATCGGCTTCAAGAGACCGATTGGGTAGCAATTCGCCCCAGGAAAGCCCTGGCCCCGTGGGAGCAGGCCGCGCTTGGCCGTGCTGCGCAAAAAAAAGCGCGGGCGCTGATTATTGATGAATCCATCCATTCCGGACAGACCCTCGCGCAAGCGGTCAATCTGCTTCGCCAGACGGGCTTTGCAGACGAAGATATAGTAGTACTGAATCCGGTAGAGCCGGCCTTCCCCCGCTGGAGGAACTCCCACGTCTTCCAGTCGCTGGCAAAGGTCAACATCATCACGCTGGAACCACCGGAGCGCCACAAGCAGCAATTGCTCGATTCCCGCGCCGTCGAAGGCCGATTAGAAGAATATTTCAAAGCCCGGGGCTATGTCAGTACGCGAATTGCAGTCAATGAAGGTCCCGGCTCCGATCCTGATCCAAACATAAAAGAGTTGAACCTGAAATGGCAGCGCGAGTCTCCCGAGAGGGTGGATGTCCGCCTTAAGCGAATCTACGAAGTGCATTTGCGTGATGCTGCCGGTAAAAGCGAAGTCCGTTATGTGCTCGCAAAAAGTGTCGGCTGGGGATGGCTGGGGTACCACGCTTTTATAGCCGGCCAAAAACTGGAAGATCGTATTCCACCGGTATTAGGGTTGAGGGATGGAATCTTATATTCAGAATGGATTCCAGAAAGGGAAGACTCGCAAACCTTCGCTCAGGATCATGCAGGGGTGATTGCCACTGTGGCCTCCTATGTCGCGGCGCGCACGCGAAACCTCACTTTTATAAACAATCCTACGCCCGATTTAGCCCGTGAAGGCCGTCACAAGGGCTTTGAAATATTGGCGAGTACCTTGTGCCGGGCTTACAGCTCAAGAATTGTGGCCGCCTTGAAGCGTTCCCATATTCAGCAGCAACTCTCGCAGCAGGATTGCCCAGTTTTCGTCATGACAGACAGCAAAATGTCGCCGGAAGAGTGGATCTCTGTTGGAACCAGGTTGATGAAGGCAGATTTTGAACATCACAGCCAGGGCAAGAACGAGCTGGGAATGACCGATCCTGCTTACGACCTCGCCGACGCAATCTTTCATTTTGGTTTTTCCCAAGAGGAATCTGCGCAACTGGTCCAAACCTATGTCAAAGAAAGCGGCGACATCAATGTAGAAGATCGCCTTTATCTAAACAAGCTTCTGGCAGGCCTGTGGGCCCAAAACCTGGCGACCCTTGGCCTGCACAGTTCCCGGCTCCAACCTCGCAGGAATGAATTTCACCAGCAATATACCGCGGCCTGGAATTTTCTGATTCGCGCGACCGTCCAGGAGTGCGGCAAGTTAAGTCAACCTCCCCGTCAGCTTCGCTGGCAGACTCCTCTTGTCGTGACCGATATTGATGGTGTCCTCGACAGAATGGTCTTTGGTTTTCCCTCGACCACAGCCGCCGGCATCAAGGCGATCTCTCTGCTCCATTCCCACGGATTTGCAGTCGCTGTGAATACAGCGCGTACGCTGCACGAAGTGAAGCAATATTGCCGCGCTTACGGTTTTGCAGGAGGAGCAGCTGAATACGGAAGCATCGTCTGGGACGCTGTGAGCGACAGGGAACTGGTGTTGGTGAGCCCGGAATCGCAGCAACAATTGCAGCAGGCGCGGCGTGCTCTGCAGGCGATTCCTGGTGTGTTCTTGAACGACGATTACAAATCTTCTCTGCGCGCATATACCTACCAAAACGGACGGACAGCGCCGCTTCCTCCGCTGCTGGTGCAGGATTTGCTGGCCGGCCTGAAACTCGATCGCCTCCAGGTACACCAAACGGGCCTGGATACAGCCATTCTCGCCAAAGAGATCAACAAGGGCGCCGGCTTGCATGCTCTGCTGGGTCTTGTTGGATTGCCGGCCGATAACGTAATGGCGATTGGCGATTCCGAACCTGACTTGGCCATGTTTCGCGTTGCTCATCGCTCCTTCGCCCCGGGGAATGTCACTTGCCGCGGCGAGGCACGGCTGCTCGGCTGCCATATTGCTGATCATCTGTTTCAGCCCGGCCTGTTGCAAATTGCCAGAAAAATTGCTCATCCTCACGGGGGCACGTGCGACAATTGCCGGAGCGTAGAAGCGAGCTGGAGCAAGCACAGAGGACTGTTTGTTTCATTGCTGGAGACAGCTGATCAAAAGCCGCTTCCCTTGCTGCTGCGTAATTTCTTAGATCCGTCACTGCTCGCTGTCTTCCGAAAATAATTCAGCATCAATTGCGAAACCCTCATGCTTCGTCGTATCTTCCACGCCGCTAACGCCATTGTTTTCGGGCACTCGATTGTGCGACTCGGGTCGCTGGTGCTGGTTCCTCTTTTTCTGAGGTACTGGTCGGGCAGCCTGTACGGAGAATACGTCGCGCTTTTTGCCGCCGTGAGCTATCTCTCCGGACTGGATATCGGCATGCAACAGGCGGTAGTCAACCGGCTGACCCAGGCCTACGCAAAAAAAGATCTTGCGGAATATCGCTCCGTGCAGCACAGCGCACTGGCTTTTTACATTGTGCTCGCATTCAGCATTACGCTGCTCATGGCGGCGCTTGCATGGTTCCTGCCCATTCCACAGTGGATCGGACTGAGATTAACCAAACCCAATATTGCGACGCTAGTCATCATCCTGCTGGCCGCCTATGTGATGTGGACGATGCCCATGCGCCTCATCACCGCCGTCTACCAGACCATGGGCAATCTGGCGCGTTCGCAATGGATTGCCAATGCCCAACAGGTGCTGGTTGTAGTCCTCTCGGCGCTCGTTCTTATTTATGGCGGAGGAATGCTGGCCATTGCCTTCCTGCAGGTGCTCACCGTCGCCTGCACCGCCTTGTTTGTGCTTGTTGATGTGCGCTGGCGCTTTCCAGTGCTCTTTCCGGGGATTGCGGGCGCAAAATTCTCAGTCCTAAAAGAGCTTGCTCACCCCAGCATCCTGTTCGCGTTGCTTCTCGTGGGCAATCTGATTGCTTACCAGGGCAGCATTGTGCTGGTCTCGGCCACCATGGGTGGTCTGACGGTCGCTGTGCTTTCCATCTCCAAGACCATGATTGATGTCATCCGCCAGGGGCTTTACAGCATCAGCCTTGCCCTGTGTCCAGATTTCGCCAGATTGGAAGCGCTCGGCGAATTCGAAAAATTGCGCAAGCTGCATCGCATGACGGTCGCCGCAACCGGCGCCATCACTCTCGCATTCGTTGCCAGCATCTGGTTCGAAGGGCCGCAGACCATCAGTGTGTGGACTCGCGGCCGCATCGAGCCGGATGTGATTCTGTTGCGCCTGTTTCTGGTATTGGTAGCGTTCCAGACGCCCTGGGCCGCAAGCTCAACCGTGGCCACTGCAACCAACCGGCATAAAGTCCAGGCTATTGGTTATTTCTTCGCCGCAATCGTGGGTATCGGTCTGGTGGCAGCGTTAGTTCCCTTCATAGGTGCTTGGGCGGTGCCGCTGGGATTGGCCCTGGGTGAAGCAATCTGTTGTTACCATTTTGTGATCCAGGCTTCCTGCCACATCATCGGCGAACCCTATCGCGCATTTGCCGCGCGTTTCTGGCTAGGTTTTATCTTGGTAACAATGGCGACCATAGCAACAGGATGGATCGTTCACTCCATGCTGCCCGGTGCGATGCTGCTTCGCTGGATTGCTATAGGCGTATCCACATTGATAGTCGCTGCCGCTTGCGCATGGATGGTATGGCTGGTTCCAGAAGACCGCGCGCTGCTGCTCCCTAAGAAAGCATTCAGCATTCAGCACTCAGCATTCGGCCAATCACAGTGATCCTATGAAAGCTTTCATTCTCGCTGCCGGCAACGGCGAGCGCCTAAAACCGCTCACCGACGCCATTCCCAAATGCCTGGTGCCAATTCAGAGCATGCCGCTACTCTCCATTTGGCTCGAACTGTGCCAGCGGCACGGTATTGACGAAGTTCTTGTGAATACTCACGCCCATTGCGATGTAGTGCAGAGTTATCTCAGAGAACATAGGGCCGGTATCAATGTGCACATTACAGAAGAAGAAGTCTTGCTGGGCAGCGCAGGCACCCTGTTGGCAAATCGGAATTGGGTCCGCTCCGAGCGGGATTTCTGGGTCTTTTATGGCGACGTTCTCACCAATATGGATCTCACGCGCATGCTGGAATTTCACCGCAGCCGAAGCCAAATAGCAACAATAGGCGTATACGAAGTTCCCAACCCAAAGCAGTGTGGCATCGTCGCCGTTGACCAGGAAGCCGTGGTTCGAGAATTTACTGAAAAGCCGGCGAATCCTTCCGGCAATCTGGCCTTTACAGGAGTTCTGCTGGCAACCCCGGCAATTTTCAGCGTCATGCCGCACCGGATTCCCGCCGATATTGGTTTTGACGTGCTGCCCAATCTGGTTGGAAGAATGGCTGCCTACCAGATCTGCGACTACCTCGTTGATATAGGAAACCCAACCAGCTACCAACACGCGCAACTGACCTGGCCGGGAGTGAGTGTTCCCGTATCGGCATAAGCCGAGAAAGCTTTCCGGATGCTGAAGGCCGTAATTTTCGACATGGATGGAGTGATCGTCGATAGCCATCCCAGTCACATAAGGGCTTGGAGGAAATTCCTGTCGTCGAAAGACAAATCTGTCACAGACGCTGAGCTTGACTTCGTTCGAGACGGTAGAAAGAAAGAGGAGATCCTGCGATATTTTTTCGGCGAGCTCAGTGATGACCAGGTTTCAGCCTATGGCCGCGAGAAGGAGCAGTTGTTCGTGGAAGAAGCACAAAGCTTAACCACAATTGCCGGGGCTCAGGAACTGCTTGATGAACTCAGTCGTGCCTCAATCCCCATGGCTTTGGCATCGAATGGCAGCGCCAAACGAGTACACTCGATTCTGGATACGCTCCGGCTTAGGTATTACTTTCAGGCGGTGGTGACGGCAAACCAGGTTACTGCGGGAAAGCCCCATCCTGCGATTTTTCATAAAGCGGCGGAACAGTTGCACGTCTTTCCATTCGAATCAGTGGTCTTCGAGGACTCCGTCTCCGGAGTCCGGGCGGCCAGGGCTGCTGGTATGAAGTGTCTGGGAATTGCGGACCATCATCGCGCCCAGGCTCTTCGCCAGGCCGGGGCAAACCATGTATTCCCTAACTTCATGAACGCTTCGCTGTGTCAAATACAGAAATTGCTGGCCTGAAATCCACAAATAATTGCAATGAACGCTTCTCGCATTCTGCTCTTATCGAACGCCCGGCCTTTACGGGCCTGGAGAGTCGCCCAGCGAATCATGCAAGAGATACCGGGCGCGGAAATCTGTGGGATTATCCAGCAGCCCATGGAAAAACTCCCGCTTGCACAACGGCATATTGCCTCTGGCGATAAAGTGCACAAAGGCTGGTTTCGTTTGCTGCGTGAAAAAGTGGTGCATAGAGCGCTATGGGTAGTTCACGGATGCCCGCCCAACCTGAACGCTGCGGAGGAATTCACAGCTGAAAAATTGGCAAAGAAATGCAACCCAATGGGATGGCCATTCCTGGCAGAAAATATTGGCGCTATAAACGTTGTAGATTTCATCCGCCGGCAAAATGCCGGGTTGATTCTGGTGCTCGGAGAGCTTCCGCTCAACCCTGAGCTATTATCGGTTCTTTCCCATGATGTGATCAGAGCGCGTGCTCAAACTGGTCCCGAGCAGGTACTTCAAATCACCATTGAACATTTCGCGAGAGGTTCAGGGGGCGCCTTCACGATTGCTTCTTTGAATATCCCTCTACAGCCCTACGATGGATCGTCAGGATTCACCCTCAAAACTGATTTGATAACCGACGATCTGCTGCTGCAGACAGCCGCAGGCTTGCAGACTGGAACCGGTATCCAAACTTCTAAGACAGTGACAGAGTGGACACGGAAGATTGTCGAACCTTACCTGGCACAACTCGAGCCGGCGCCAATCAAAACTGCGCAAGCAGGGATCTTTAATCAGCGTTTCCGTTCCACGTGGAAATTGTGTCTCGATACACTCTCGTTATGCTCTTTATTTGCTGCTCGCAACTGGTATCGCCGTTTGCGAGGCCAATACCCGGTCCTGGTTCTTGCCCATCATCTCATATCAGATCGTCCTCACCGGATGGGTATGACCACGGAAGATTTCTGGAAGGTGCTGTGCTTTTTGCAGCGACACTATCGAATTGTGAGCCTCTCCCAGGCCTTCGAACTGCTGCGTTTGGGCGATGTGAAGGTCCCAACTCTCGTGCTTACCTTTGATGACGGTTATGCAGATAACTTCGTGAGCTTGCGAGCGGTAGCTCAAGAGGCAGGAATCCCGGTTACATTATTCATAGCGACGCAGCCGGTAGAAATTCAGCGTGAATTCCTGCATGACTCGGCCCAGGGCATCAGGGGTCTTCTGCCTTTAACGTGGGATCAAATCCGGTATTGGAGTCTTCGCGGAGCCGAGTTCGGTAGCCACACCCGCACGCATTGCGACTGCGGCTCCATCGATCGAGTGAAATTAGAATGGGAGCTTATCGGCTCCAGGCATGATCTCGAAGGTCATCTCGGGAAACCAGTCAGCTTTTTCGCATTCCCTTTCGGTCAACCCAAAAATATCTCGTCGGATGCTATCGAGGTGGCAGCTTCTACCTATGCGTATTTTGCCTCTTGTCTTGGTGGTGAAAACCTGCCCAATCAAGCGATGGAAGGCCGGCGCCACTTCCTGCGCAAGACTTTCTATTCCGATCTATGGGAGTTGGAGCTGGAATTGCAGTCCGTATTTGATTGGGTGGACGCGATAAAACAAAAAATAGGTCGCAAGCAGCCCGAACCTAACAATCTTCCTGACAGAGTTTCTGTTGCTTCTGCTTTCGAGTAATTGAATATGAACAATCAAACAATAGTCGCTGAAAGTCTTCTCGCAAAAATTGACAACCGTACCGCGCGCGTTGGGCTCATCGGTCTTGGATACGTCGGCCTTCCCCTGGCCTTGCTGTTTTCCGAGCAACGCTTTTGCGTGACGGGTTTTGACATTGACGCCCGTAAAGTGTCTTCGCTATGCAAGGGCGAGTCCTACATCTTCCGTATTCCGCCGACAGACATTCAGGCTGCACAGCGGCACGGCTTCTGCGCCACTTCTGATTACAGCGAGATCGGCCACATGGATGCGGTCATCATCTGCGTGCCCACCCCTTTGGACGATTTTCATCAGCCCGATCTCAGCTACATCACTGCCACCGCTAAAGCAATTGCTCCCCACCTGCGTTCGGGCCAGTTGATTGTGTTGGAAAGCACGACGTATCCAGGCACAACCGAAGAAGTGCTGGTTCCAATACTGGAGAAAAACAATCCTTCAGGGCTGAAGGCGGCGCGGGGAGAAACTGCTGCGCCGAATGAGTTTTGCGTGGCGTTTTCACCCGAGCGCGAAGATCCAGGCAACGATAGCATCGCGCGGCGCGATATTCCCAAAGTGGTAGGCGGATTGAATTCCATCGCTGCGGAATTGGCGTCGGCGCTCTACGGCACGATCTTCAACCGTACTGTGCGAGTCTCTTCGCCGGCCGCCGCAGAGATGACCAAGCTCCTGGAAAACATCTATCGCTGCGTCAATATCGCGCTGGTCAATGAATTGAAACTGCTGTCACTGCGCATGGGAATTGATATTTGGGAGGTGATTCAGGCAGCCTCGACCAAGCCCTTCGGCTTCCACCCGTTCTATCCAGGGCCAGGCCTGGGCGGGCATTGCATTCCCATTGACCCGTTCTATCTCTCCTGGAAGGCGAAACAATTCGATTTCCACACCCGGTTTATCGAACTGGCGGGTGAAGTCAACATGGCAATGCCTTATCACGTGGTCTCGACGGTGAGCGCGGCGCTCAACCAGCACAGAAAAACTGTGAATGGTGCGCAGGTTCTCGTACTGGGCATCGCCTATAAGAAAGATATTGACGACCTGCGCGAATCGCCGGCGCTGACCATCATTGAGCTTCTGCAAAAACAGGGCGCAAAGGTTGATTATCACGACCCCTACTTCCCGCGCGTGGGCCATGGCCGCCACTACGATTTAGAAATGGACCGCGCTTCGCTTGACGATCTCGGACGTTACGACTGCGCGGTAATCGTGACCGACCACTCCGATTACGATTACGAGACGATTGTGCGCGAGTCACAACTCGTGATTGATACGCGCAACGCAACCCGCGGAATCAGCTCGCCTAAAGTTGTCCGCTGCTGAACTTTAGTTTTCAGGTTTCATTTTCGATCAAAGCTGCTGGCTGGTCTTCCGGCCACGCGATACTTAGACCCTTTTTACACCAAATTATGAGGATTACTCCCATGAAACAACTGCTTTCCCATGCCTTGCTGGCCTGCTTTTTGCTGGGATCAGCCATTCCGCTGTTTTCGCAACTGCAAGACCCGGTTCCTCCGGTCAACATCATTTTCGATGACGATGTGTCCATGTCCGTGGACGACGTGGGCAATCTCGCCGTCCTTTGGGCGCTTTCTGATCGCGGCGAGGTCAATGTGCTGGCGCTGATCTGCTCGTCGGCCAACGACTACAGCGCACCCGCCATGCACGCCATTTCCAGTTATTATGGCCACCCCAGTGTTCTTATCGGTGCGCACAAGGGGCTCACGCCGGTTTTGGAAAACTCGGCTAACAGCGCGTACGCGCAACAGATCACCAATCAGTTCGGCACCCCGGGAGACACGCGCGCCAACTACCCCGACGCGGTCATCGCTTACCGGCAGGCGCTGGCCAACGCTCCCAACAACAGCGTCTACATCGTGGCGAGTGGGTACTATCAGCCACTGCAGGCACTTCTGCAAAGCCAGCCGGATTCCATCAGCCCGCTGACCGGCCTGCAGCTTGTGCAACAGAAGGTGAGGCGTCTGGTGTCTGAAGCCGGCTGGTTTCCCTCCGGCAACGAGCATAATTTCCGCGTAGACGCCGATGCAGCTAGTTTCGTGTTTGCCAACTGGCCGGGCGAGATTGTTTCGTCAGGGGGCCAAATGAGCCAGGATGTGTATACAGGGCCGTCTTCAACCGCCGATCCTACAAAAGATCCCGTCAAAGATGCCTGGCAAATTGCCAACGGGGGAAACCCTGTACCAGGTTTTGGCCAAGTGGCGCTGCTGTTTGCAGTTCGTGGTCTTGGTACGAATTTCATCGCTTCTGGCTTTAACGGCCAGACGACCGTTTACGCCAGCACGACACAGTGCGCGGGCTGTAACAGTTGGTCGCAGACGCCCAGCGTAGGACACTCGTATCTCAACAAGCAGGCCACAGCCGCTACTCTGGAAGCTATCCTCAACCCTCTGCTGCAGAGTTCCTCCAATATGCCGATCTTGCGAAGCATCTCTCCGACGAGTGTGCCCGCCGGCAGTCCCCAGACGATAACCCTGACGGGCACGAACTTCTTTGCCGACTCGCAAGTATTGTTTAACGGTAATAGTCACCCTACCACCTTTATCAGTGGCACTCAGCTCAGCGTCCAGCTCAGCAGCAGCGATCTGGCTCAAACCGGAACGCAGACTCTCAGCGTATCGAATACTGAGGGCGGCGGCTGGCAGTCCGGAACAATGAATCTTACCGTTTTCTCCACGGCGCCAACTTTAGCCAGTATTTCGCCTAACAGCGCTGTAGCCGGAAGCGCACCACTTACTCTTACGGCCACAGGTACGAACTTCGTGGATACTTCCGCGGTTCAAGTCAACGGAGCAAGCCGCAGCACGGCCTTTGTGAGCGGCACACAGTTGACAGCCACACTGCTTGCATCTGATCTTGCAACAGCTGGGCTGCTCTCAGTCACCGTGAACAATCCTTCAACCGGCAGCACCAGCGGAGCCCTTACATTTACCGTCAACAATCCTGTGCCCACGCTCACTAGCATCTCTCCAAGCACAGTGTTTGCCGGCGGCCCAGCTTTTACGCTAACGGCATATGGGGCAAATTTTGTAAATGGATCGGTCGTCCAGGTTAACGGCTCCAGCCGCACAACGACCTTCGTCAGCGGCAATCAGCTCAGCGCGGCCATTCCTGCCAGTGATATTGCTTCCATCGGAACTCTCTCTATAACCGTAGTCAACTCCACACCGGGTGGTGGCACCTCGGCCACAGCTACCCTCGTGGTTGGTAGCCCACTGCCTACGCTCACCAGCATCTCTCCAAATACAGTGTTTGCTGGCGGCGCAGCATTCACTTTAACGGCAAATGGTTCGAATTTTGCGAATGGAGCCGCAGTCCAGGTCAACGGATCCAATCGAACCACCACCTTTGTTAACAGCACTCAGCTTACAGCGGCAATCTCTGCAAGCGACATTGCTTCCGCCGGGACTGCTTCTATCACCGTAGCAAACCCGGGCGGCGCCAGTTCGCCCCTTACCCTTACCATCAATAATCCCGTTCCGTCGCTCACGAGTATTTCTCCAAGCTCGGCTATCGTTGGTGGTGGGGCCTTTACTTTAACGGTAAGTGGCGGGAGTTTTGTGAATGGATCTGTGATCCAGATCAACGGCTCCAGTCGAACCACGACCTTTGTTAGCAGCACCCAGCTTAAAGCGGCTATTCCTGCCAGCGACATTGCCACTGCTGGAACTCTTTCCGTTACCGTGGCAAGCCCGGCGCCCGGCGGCGGCACGAGTGCATCATTAACCTTCAGCGTCAACAACCCGGTGCCTTCCATCGCAAGCGTTTCGCCGAATCCTGTGGTCGCCGTATTAACCGGCTATACCCTGACGATCAATGGGTCGGGATTTATCAGAGGGTCGGTAGTGCAGATCGATGGCGCTCAATATCCGACTACGTTCGTAAGTTCTAGCCAACTACAGGCCCAGGTTGCTGGCAATCTTCTCAGTATCGGACAGCATACCGTGACCGTCTTCAATCCAGCCCCGGGAGGTGGTACCTCCAATGCGGTCTCTGTCAGTGTAGTCTCGCTGCTCGGGATTCTCTAGCAGATTCCGGCATGAGAGTAGAACTGTTCTCAGCAGCTCTGAAGTTCTGGATCAATCCTCAATTCTTTACTGGAGTAAATCTGTAAGATTGCGATTTACATAGGGATGTCCGCTTTTGCCTTGCCGTTTGTGAAGGCAAGCGGACACGCCCTTGTCAGATTGCAGTAACCGTGTGTTGGACCAGTCACAGGCATCCTCCAATACGCTATGGATAGATCCCGGGATGATGAATCCAGTGCTCTTCTGCTGAAAAAAACAGATAAGGAGATTCTCTCCTCCGAAGAAGACATTTGGATCCAGAAGTATCTCGACTTGGGCGACAAAGTACTGAAGCCTGAATCGCGCTTAACTCTCGAGAAACCTAAGGCAAGCAAAGCATGAACGCCGTTCATTAGAGCGGCAGAACCGAGGAATTTCACTCACACAATCGTCGCAGAAGCGACAAAGCAAATCATCGATGAATTAGATAAAAAATGGCGCTGCTAATTGGCAGCGCCATTTTTGTTGTGTACAGGGCATGCGGGTAAGCTGATCGGAAAAGAGTAGGATACAGCAATACCACCCCAATCTAGATATCGCCTGTATTTAGGGATCACCGCTCGTCAAGTATTGAAAACAAAAAGTCTGGCGGGGATTACGGGACGATCTTAGAACTTTTGCGCTCCTGAACCCAGGAGAAGTGATTCCAGAAGGTTCAGCCAGTGTAGTAGCTTGTGTCCGGCCTGAGACATAGGTAACAGAACGTACCGGAGCCGATGTGCAAACGACTCTGAAGTTTTATGCTCACAGCAAGCGCGAGACAAAGCTGGCGGCGCAGGCTCAAGTGCTGGATGCCATTCTGCAGAAGCCAGCTTCGCAAGCAGTGAATTGAAGGGAACGGGTGATCGATAACGGGTGATTTTGAACTTGGCCAAGTCCGCAGCAGATCCGCAAAAAACTTTATCGGCAACTAACGGATGCGATATCAGCGGGTCAAGCAAGGATCTGCTGAAGGAAGCGCTGCGTTTATCGCGGTTGATACCGACAGACAGGTGGCGTGCCAAGTTACGCCCGTAACTGTTACCCTCGTAACCATACATCACATCTTTCGGCTTCATTTTGTGCTCTAAGTGGGCTACATTCCATTTCAGGAAGCGGCCTGTTTCGGGAATTCTAAGCCCGTGGCATGTCGTTATTTACAGTTCAAGGGAGCAGAAACGGGTGTAGAGTTAAGTGTCCCCCCCCTTGAAATCCCCCCAAATTGAATATCAGAGGTGATTAAAATCATGACCAGGACCATCTTGGTAGCGGACGATGACGAGGCAAATCGTGAACTTCTGAAGGAGATATTGGAAGCGCAAGGACTGGAAGTGATCACAGCGCCGGACGGTCTAGCAGCTCTCAAAGAAGTTGTGCGTGTTAAGCCAGATCTGGTCTTGCTGGATGCGGCCATGCCCTATGTGGACGGCTTCGAAGTTTGCCGCCAGATCAAGAAAGACCCGGAGAGACGGTTGATTCCGGTAATCCTGATTACCGGACTCTCTGCGGTAGAAGACCGGGTTCGTGGAATCAAGGCGGGAGCTGGGGATTTCCTCACTAAGCCAGTCGAACGCATCGAACTAATGGCCAGGGTACACTCTCTTTTGAACCTCAAGGCATATACGGATGAATTGGAGCGGGCGGAGTCGGTTCTATTTGCACTGGCGCATAGCATCGAGGCGAAAGACCCCTATACGCATGGACACTGCGAGCGATTGGCGGAGTACTCTACGCGATTAGGCGAACGTATTGGACTGGAAGAAGAGCAGATTGTTGCCTTACGCCGTGCTGGCGTGGTTCATGACGTAGGCAAAGTGGCCGTGCCGGATTCGATCCTGCTGAAGCCGGGAAAGCTCACTGAGTCTGAGTGGGTGATCATGCGTGAGCATCCCATCACGGGCGAGAAAATATGCAGTCCTTTAAAATCTTTTCACTCGGTGCTGCCCATTATCCGGCACCATCATGAAAAACTCGATGGAACGGGCTACCCGGATGGTTTGAAGGGTGACAATATTCCCGTCACGGCGCGAATTCTTCAGATTGTTGATGTGTATGATGCGCTAACAACAAAGCGCCCGTACAAGCAAGAACTGTCCTGCACGGAGGCGTTCACGATTATGGAGGATGAAGTCAGGAGAGGTTGGTGGGACCGTGATTTGTTTGAGCAGTTTCAGCGTGAAGTCGACCCCTTAGAGAAGAGCCCGTTGCCTTTCTTGATGCCTGCTGTTGCTCATCGGGAAGCCTCGTGATCCCAAAATGGGACTCTCCCATTTCGGGATGTAAATTCTTTGTCTGACCACAATACTTACTGCAAAGGCACATAATCCGAGGTTAGAATCGCAAACAGCTAAACAATCGATGCTACCCATAGACAATTGGCTCCGCCGTTTTCATGGCGCCGGATCTGTCGTGTACTACGGTACTGCGTCCCGCACCGTAATCTTCCCAGTTTTGACATCTGCGTTCGTGCTGATGATGCTGGTCAGCCGAGGTTGGGGAGGCACCCCTCAAGCCGGCCCTGACAACCAAAGCAGTCTCACGCATATGAGCCTGGAGGATCTGGGAAAAATCGAGGTCACAAGCACGTCAAAGGAGCCGGTGCAAGCCAGTCAAACTCCGGCGGCGATCTACGTGATCACACAGGAAGATATCCGGCGCTCGGGGGCCACAAGCATTCCGGAGGTCCTTCGCCTGGCGCCCGGGGTTGAAGTCGCGCGGATCGACTCCAATACGTGGTCCCTGGGCGTGCGTGGATTCGGAAGTTCGCTATCGCGATCTGTACTTGTCCTCATTGACGGCCGGACGGTCTATACACCGCTGTTCGCGGGCGTTTGGTGGAACGTGCAAGACACGATGCTCGAAGATATCGAGCGGATTGAAGTCATCCGTGGGCCGGGCGGTACGATCTGGGGGGCAAATGCCGTCAACGCGGTGATCAACATCATCACTAAGAATGCCAAAGAAACTCGTGGAGCTCTCGTATCTGCCGGCGGTGGTGTTCTCGATCAAGGTTTCCTGAATGTCCGCTATGGCGGCGGCGACGGAAAAAGTTTTGACTACCGAATCTACGGCAAGGGGTTCAGGCGCGGGCCGGAGTTTCATTCGGACCACCGACAATATGACGACTGGGGAATGGGCCAGGGCGGCTTCCGCATGGATTGGGATCTACCCAGCAAAGACGCATTGACGTTGCAAGGCGACATTTACAAAGGTGAGGCGGGAGAGCAAGCGGTGATAACCACTTTTACTCCACCATTCACCAACGTTGTACAAGATAACGCCCAGCTCTCGGGAGGCAATTTGCTGGGCCGCTGGAAGCGCACGTTGAGCGCCGGCTCCGACCTTCAGCTGGAAACCTATTATGACCGCACAGACCGGAGACAATCCACTTTCGGCGAAATTCGCGACACCTTTGACATCGATTTTATCCATCATTTGACGTTCGTACGGCAGAATTTCCTGTGGGGGGCGGGGGCCCGTATCAGTTCAGGCAACGCAATCGAGGTTGTTCCCACCACGGTGTTCACGCCGAACCACTTCACGGAAAAGCTGTACAGCGCCTTTGTGCAGGATGAAATCGCAATTATTGAAAAGCGGCTCTTGCTGACTCTCGGGTCCAAGCTCCTGCACAATAACTATTCCGGTTTCGACGTCGAACCCAGCGCGCGAATCTTATGGACACCTGTTCCACATCACACGGTGTGGGCGGCGGTCACCCGGGCGGTGCGTACACCTTCGCGCGTAGAAGAAGACTTGCAGATTACCGGATTTGTGGCGCCTAATCCGCTGACCTTTCTGCGCGTCGTGGGCAACAGAAAATTCCGCTCGGAAGAGCTGCTCGGCTATGAACTCGGATACCGCAGCCTTATCCACCCAAAGTTCTACGTGGACATCGCAAGCTTCTATAACAACTACGATCGCCTGCTGAGCGGTGAGCCCGGCTCGCCTTTCGTTGAGAGTTCACCGTCTCCGCCCCATATTGTCATCCCATTTATTTTCGGCAACGGGCTGGCGGGCAATACATCTGGTTTTGAGATCGCGCCCGATTGGACGCCCACCAGCCACTGGCGCTTGCGAGGTTCGTATTCCTATCTGCATATCGGCTTGAGCAGAAACCCAGGGAGCCTCGACGCATCGACAATCCGATCAACCGACGGTTCAAGCCCACATCACATGGTGACTTTCCAATCGTCTTTGGACTTGCCCCAGCATTTTGAATTCGATCAAACCCTTCGTTACGTAAGCGCCCTGCCGGCACAAAAGGTTTCGGCCTACACAACCGCGGATGCGCAGTTCAGTTGGCACTCTACTCGAGATTTCGACTTTGCAGTTGTGGGGCAGAACCTGCTTCAGTCCCACCACGCGGAATTCGCCAGCGCGGGGCCCCTTGTCGGAATCGAGCGCAGCGCGTATGTCAAGGTGACCTGGCATACAGGGAAGAGATGATGAGGAGGCCCTCTTGCATTGCAATTCCATTCCGAGGCGCTCCGCAACCGGCATGATTGCCACTCATCGGGGCCGGCTGTCTCGATGCATGGCTTTCCTGATCGTGTTGGCGCTCATCGGTTCCCAGAACTTGTATTCCGAGGCAGCGGCTCCGACTGAGTACGAGGTTAAGGCCGCCTACTTATACAACCTGGGAAAATTCGTTGAATGGCCCGCCAGGACCGCAACAACCCCTCCCGACCCCTTCAGCATTTGCGTGCTCGGGCATGATCCCTTCGGCGCGACACTCGATACTCTCATCGCCAATGAGACCATCAACGGCAAGAGCATAGTCGTCAAGCGCCTTCCCAAGTCGCAAGACGCAGTAGGTTGTAACATCCTGTTCATCAGTTCCTCGGAAGAGGGCCGCCTCAAAGACATTCTAAGCACCCTCGACAAGGCAAATGTTCTGACGGTCAGCGACATGCCGCAGTTCACCCGGCACGGCGGCATGATCCAGTTTGTCCTAGACAACAACCGGGTGCGTTTTGAGATTAATTTGACCAGCGCCGAGCATGCCGGCCTGGTCTTGAGTTCCCAATTGCTGAAAGTCGCAATCAACGTGAGAAGAGATTCTCATCCAGGGGGCTTGTGATGCGCGGGATACACAACCACTCAATTACCAGGAAACTTATCAGGATGAACATGCTGGTGAGTGGCGCTGCCCTGCTGATCGCCTGTGCGGTGTTTGTGGCTTACGACCTGATTACTTTTCGAGAGTCCATGGTGCATAACCTCTCGATTCAAGCTCAGATCGCCGGGTCAAATAGCGTTTCCGCGCTGTTGTTTAACGATCCGCAGGCAGCGGAGAACACTCTGGCAGCGTTGCGTGCCGCCCCCAACATCGTGTCGGCCGGCATTTACACGCGCGACGGCCAGCCTTTTGCCACGTATCGACGCTCCGCTAAAAACGAGTCTCTGGCGTTGCCTTCGATTTCCGCCAATCAGGCCGAGGCGCATTGGTTCAAGGACGGGCAGCTCGTACTTGTGCGCAACATTGTGTTTGAAGGGAAGCCGGTTGGCGCCGTCTACATCCGTTCTGATTTACAGGAGATGAGCCAGCGCCTGGATCGCTACGTGGGCATTATTGCTGTTGTTTTGGCGGTGTCGCTCATTGCCGCGCTTCTGGTCGCATCGATATTCCAACGCGCCGTTGCAGAACCCATCGTGCATTTGGCGGAAATTGCGCGCATTGTTTCACGCGACAAGAACTACACGGTGCGCGCCAGCCCGACCGGCAACCGCGACGAACCCGATATCCTGATCCAGGCGTTCAATGAAATGTTAGGCCAGATTCAGGAGAGCGCCGGGGCTTTACAAAAGGCCCACGACCAGTTGGAACAACGAGTGCAAGAACGCACGGCGCAGTTGGCTGTTGCCAATCAAGAGTTGGAAATACAAAACCGCGAAGTGGAACGGGCCACACAATTGAAAAGCCAGTTTCTCGCCAGCATGAGCCATGAACTGCGTACGCCGTTGAACGCCATTATAGGATTTTCGCAGTTGCTCTCCCGTGAGCCATCGATAACCGCCACAGGCAAATACAAGCGCTGGCTGGGACATACCGTAGACGCTGGCAAACACCTTTTGCAGCTTGTCAATGACGTGCTGGACCTGTCTAAAATCGAAGCCGGGTACATGGAGCTGCACCTGGAGAATTTTGCCATGGAGACTGCCATCCCAGAGGTGCTTTCGGACATTCGTCAACTGGCGATGGCCAAGAGAATCCAGGTTGATGTTCAAGGCGAGGCCGGCGTTAACATCTGTGCCGATTACGTGCGCTTCAAGCAGATCCTTTATAACCTGCTGAGCAATGCCGTGAAGTTCACGCCCGCTGGGGGAAAGATCAACCTCGACGTCACGCAGGATGATCTCTTCGCTCACGTTGTTGTGACCGATACGGGAATCGGAATTCGTCCGGAAGATCAAGAAGTCATCTTTGACGAATTTCGCCAGGTTGGCAAGACGACCCGAGGGGTCACCGAGGGCACGGGCCTGGGTCTGGCCATCACCAAGAAATTGGTAGCGCAGCAGGGCGGAACCATCGCCGTCAGCAGCGAAGTTGGCAAAGGCAGCCAGTTCACTTTCACACTGCCGCGCAGCAAGCAACTTCCTGAAATTGCGCCTAACATTTCCGCACCGGGTATGGATTCCAGCCGCAAAAAGCCGCTGGTTCTGGTGGTTGATGATGAGGCTTCAACCCACGAACTCCTGGTAAGTTATCTTACTCCGGAAGGGTACGAGACCGTCACTGCCAGCTCAGGAAAGGAAGCCCTTGACAAGGCACTGCGGCTACTGCCCGATGCCATCACGTTGAATATGCTCATGCCGGGCAAAAGCGGCTGGGAAATCCTGCAACAGCTAAAAACCAATCCTGCGACCTCGGCGATTCCTGTCGTGATCGTTTCTATCGTAGACGACAAAGGTAGAGGGTTCGCCCTGGGGGCTTCCGAGTACCTGGTCAAGCCAGTGCAGAGAGAAGTTCTATTAGCAGCCCTGGAAAAACATCTTGGCATTCAGGGGTCACGCAAGGTTCTCGTGGTTGATGACGAAGATACCAGCCTGCAGTTGGCGAGCCAGGTATTGGAATCTGCCGGGTACATCCCGATGGTTGCACATAGCGGAAGAGAAGCCTTGGAGCTGCTGGCAAAGAATGCGGTAGATGCCATGCTGCTCGATTTAATGATGCCGGAAATGGATGGTTTTGAAGTGCTGCGTAAAGTCAAAGACGATTCTTCCATGCGAGATTTACCCGTATTCGTCTTCACCGCTAAAGACCTGACGGCAACGGATATTGAATTTCTATTACGCGCCACGCAAGGCTTCTACCGCAAGGGGGAGTTTTGGAAAGAAGGGCTGCTCAACCAACTCGAGAGAGCGACGCGAGCTTCGGCCGGCCAACCAACAATAAGATCGCGAGCAACGCAATGAAAAAAATAGTAATCGTCGAAGACAGTGAAGCCGGCCGGGAGCTGTTACGTGAGTTCATCCTGGGCTGGGGATATGAGGTCATCGAAGCGGCTGATGGCCAGGAAGCTCTGCGGAAAATTACGGAAACAGCGCCCGACCTGGTGCTCTGCGACGTGCAAATGCCCGAGCTCGATGGTTATGCCGTAATTCAATCGCTGCGGCAAGATGCCAGGTTTACCAAGCTTCCGGTCATCGCCTTGACGGCGTATGCGATGAGGGGTGACAAAGAAAAAACCCTGGCCGCCGGATTTGACAGCCACCAGAGCAAACCTATCGAGTTTGAATCTCTAAAAGCCGATATCGAGCGGCTGCTTGCAAGGTAATTCTGCATAGGATTGGAGCGGATGTTCACATTCTAGTAATTTTTCTTCTCTGATTTTTTCTTGCGTAAGGGCGTTTTACCCCCTTCCCCTTGCGTGCTAGGGTCTGAGGTTTTGAATCAATGAGATACGGAAATGCCAGCAAGCTACCGCAAGGGTCGCCCATAGTAACTGACCGGTAAAATCGCAGGTGCGATTGGCTGCGCCTATCCCTTGTTCCGAAATGTACGAACGCTGCGATCAGGTCTCCGCGGTGGAGTTTCTTTCAGGTTGTCAAAGAGCTTCTCTCATTCTCCGGCCGGTCCTGAAGACTTGCGGGCCGGGAATGAAGAGCCAAGCCGCATTCTGAAATACGGCCGCGACACACTTCCAAGATCATGATGACATGCAGAAAGCAGGAAGCAAGATTTTGATATCAAAGATTCTATTCTGGGCAGAGCACGCACGATCAAGAGCTGGTTGCGCCCCCATTCTCGAATGCGGCTACGACGATGATGACACAGAATTGTCGACGGGCTAACAATTTGATATCAAACGAGCCTCTGGTTTTTAGTCATCCGATAGAGAACCCCGGCCTAGCAAAGCCAGGCCGGGGCACCCTTTGGATTAATTTTTGAGATTGACATTTCGGGCCGGGCCACCCGCCGGCCTGGGGTACATCATTTTTCAGAACGGCGCACACACAGTGCGCGCCTGCCATAATCGGCGAAACGACCGGTGAATAGACCGGCGTCATCGTCGTTCTGTATCCCCTCGTTGAAGTCGAAGTACCACGCAAGCCCGTTAGGATGCCCGCGATCATCCACTCTTTGAGTCGCACTCCACGGTTCGCCCGTCAGGAACAAATTTCCTTTCACATGCCAGGTGAAAGCTCTACCCGCGCCTGGGCCAGCTCGTCCAGGAGCGTTTGCGCTCCGATCGTAGATTCCCTCCAACTCAGCAAGTGTGGGCAACCTCCAGTCCGAGTCGCCAGCCAGGCGCAGTTCGCGGCAGTACTTCACAGCCTTGTGCCAGTTCACGTCTTTGCCGTTGTCCTTCCCCGCCCACATAAGCCCAGTGGCTGGATCGGTCCAATACCCACGCACATTGGTATCCTGCTCCCCTCGGTCATTCGCCGGCGATTGCGCCCCAGCGATTACGGCGGCAACAGAGAGAAGAATGAAAGCGACCTTTGCATGGCACTTCACGATACACGCTCCAAACGACGAAAGGATTCGGAAAGCTTCCATTACCATTGCTCTGGCGCTAACGGACATGAGCGGCTAATTGAAATCCGTTTACTAATCCTCCGAAAAACATTCCCATCTTGACGGACTGGTACCCGCCAGCATTGCGGATGAGATTGTTGTTGCTCTGTATGAGCGCCTTTGCCGTATCCGGCGAGAGCGAGGGATTCAAATAGGAGCTTATCTTGATCCCGTTGGTTTCGTAGTTGAAATCATGAACCATCGCAGCCCAATCACCTTGTCCTCCCGGTGCACCCATTCCGCTAGGTCCGGCCCAATGATCGGTCCAGAAGGCAAGGGGACCGCTAATTATCTGCTCAAGAATTCGCCCGATTATCCCTTTATTCAACATTCCATGAATCGGCGTGTCTCGATGGGTCATGAACGTCAACAATTCGTCCGTGCCGCCCAGGATTGAATTTCCAACTAACTGGTTGTTAAGCCACTTGGTCTCCTTCTGCGAGAAGTCGGCACCTTGGCAGCCAGTGACGCAGAACCCATCATCCCTGGTTATTGCGCCTTCCGCAAACGTCGAGTAGCTGACGATCCCATCGTCTCCAGCGCCGTCGACGGATGCAACCTGCCACATTTGGGTGTCTGAGTTGTAATGAACCCAGTTCTCATCTACGTAACCAGGTAACCAGGTTCCGTCGGTGCTACCGCATTCGTCTGCACTACTATTGTGGTCGACTGATGAACTCTCGGTGCTGCTGTCGGTGTAAACGCAGTCCAGTCCGTTCGGATCGATGTTGATCACTGGGTTGTTGAGCACATAACTGTAGAGATTCCAGCTTTGCGGGTTCTCCGGATGTTGTGCCAGAAGTCCCGATGGATCGGGCGATAGGAACCGCCCAATCGCATTCCCATAATACCGCGCCCCGAAGTAATCGAGTCCAGTTTCGGGGTCGCGCTCTTTGCCGGTGAACTTGTAGTTGTTGCCGATGCCCGTATCGGTCACCACGCGCTCGCCGCCGAAGGGATAGTAATCCGATTCTTCTTTGATACCGCCACTGGCGTCTGTCAGCACATTCGCCGAGCCCAGGTGGTCACTGAAGTAATAGAAATAATCCGTTGCCGGGTTGTAGCGCGCGACCCGCTTGCCGCCAAAGAAAATATACTCATTCTTGAGAGTGCCGCTCAGGTCAGTCTCCTCCAGCACCTCGCCGCCGGGCCCATACCAATACAGCGTTCCGATGCCGCTCGTGACCTTCTTCACCCGCTGCCCATTGGCATCATAATCGTAAGCAGTAGTGACGCCGCTAACCGTAGCCTGTCTCAACTGGTTCTCGGCGTCGTAGATATTGGGAAAGGCATTGTTCGCATAGGTCGCACACGGATTCGGACCGGTAATATTCCCCGCCGCATCATAGCACCAGTTCGTGACCTGGTTCTTGCCATTCACAGCTATGTTGAGAGAAGTGTCCCCGCCCGCAACGTTCTTCTGCAGCAGGTTCCCCCAGTTGTCATAGCTGTAGTTCTGGTTCCAGTTGGAGCTCTGACTGTTCGTATTCGGCGTCAACGCCGACACCAGCCGGTTCAGCGCGTCGTAGCCAAACTGCTGCGTGCGCGCCGTGTTCTTGTTGTTCGTGACCTGGTAGATGTTTCCGTTGTCATTCTGCCCATAGTGGAAGTCGTAGGTCAGGTCCAGCAACGCCTGGTTCCCGACAGTGGTCTTCAATTCGTAGGGCTGCATGCGCGCGTCGTAGGTGTTGCTGGTCGTCGTCGGGCCACTCGAAACACTGCTGAGCGCGCCAAACGGAGTGTAGTGCGCGCCACTGGCATAGCCGATGTTGTTGTTATCGGTCGCCGAGAGCAGCCGCTGCGCTACGTTGTAGCCGTAGCTGACCACCCGCCCGCTGGGATAAGTGATCGATTTCAGCGAGCTATCCAGGTTATACGCGTAGCTGAAGCTCTGGCTCACCCCCGCAATCGTGCGCTGCTCGGTGGCCATCTGGCCCATCACGTCGTAGCTGTAGCTGGCGGAACCGGCATGGTCGGTCACGCTGGTCACATAGCCGTTGCCGTTGCTGCCGGCATCGTAGGCATAGCTCACCACCGGGGAAGAAAGCGGGCAACCCGGCGGCCCATACGCCCTTCCCGTTACGCGGTTCAGCTCATCGTAGCAGTAGCTGATGGTCTGCGTAGCCGTGGATGTCGACAGGGCATTGGGCGCAGGCAAGGTCTTCGATGACAGATTCCCGTTTGCATCGTAGGTATAACCGATCGTTCCCGATTCAGGATTCGTAGCGGTCAGCAGGCGCGAGAGCGTATCGTAGACAAAGCTGCGCTGCCGCCACTGGGATGGATCGGTGCTGTTCCCCTGCTGCTGCACTCCGACAAGATTGTCCAGCATGTCATAGGAATACAGCGTCACCGCCGGGGTGGAAAGCGAGGGCATTGAGTCAGTGCCGCCGCTGAGCCCCGTTCCCGACGCCGAGAAAGAGGCCGCTGAGAACAAATTCGATTTGCTTGTGGAAGAGCCGGTCGCGATCGGCAGATCGCCTGACGTTCCAGAATTCCTGGCCGTCAGATTCAGCGAGCTGCCCGCGATGGAAGACTTCACCGGCGACGACCCGCTGTTGAGCTGATTGTTCAGATCGGTGAGGATCGAGGCGATCGTGCTGCCTTGCTGATATTGCGATGTAGCCTGGAAGTTGGTTCCGGTGCTGCTGTTGGCGATACTGACCGAAACATTACCCGCATCGTAAACCGGATCGGCCCCTCCGGCCAGGGCGGCGCCTGAGTTGCTAGCGCTGAACGCAGGCGGCGAGAAGTCCGGGACATCGGAGCTGGCCACGGCGGAAGAGAAATTGTAATCGGTATTCGCTCCGCCATTCGTGGCGGTGAGCGTCACCACGGCTCCCGATGCGCTGGCGGTTACGTAAGCTCCGCTGCCGGGAGCATTGATGCTGGAGACCAGCGCCTGAGCGATGGTGGCAGGGGTATCTAACCCGGCATACCAGGCGCCATTGCCGTGGTTGTTGACCGTGGCGGTGACCTGCCCCCAATCGGACATGGCATTGGCCGGGGTAAACGACGACTGGGGGAAGTGGCCGGTTTTGGCCGTGTCCCAAGCGAAAGTAGTCGATGAGGTGTAAGTAGCAGGTCCAAGGGCCTTGGGCGTGATGTAGACCGTGGCTCCGTCGCTCGATAGCTGGGGTTGAACGGTGGGATCCTTGCCCAAAGCATTGGCCAGCGCCTGGGCAATCGTGTTTGGACTGTCGGTTGCTCCCCAGGTGGCTTGATATGGGTTTCCGTTGACCGTGACCGTCAACGTGCCTTGATCGGCGGCAAGGACCGGCGGCGCTCCCCCAGCCAGAGCCGATCCGGAGAGCGTGGCGCCGAAGGATGAATTCTTGAAGTCTTTCGAATCGTAAGCGCCAGAAATGCTGACCGGATAGTTGGAGATGCCGCCCGTGGCCACGGCAGCTACGGTCACGACAGCTCCAGAAACCGTGGCCGTGATCGGCCCACTCGTATTGTTGTTGATGGCGGTTTTCAGGTTCCCGGCAATCGTATTGGACGTGTCTCCCTTCTGCCAGGAGACAGTGTAGTTGGTGGCCTGAGGCGTGTTCGGGTTGAGGGTGAGGGTAAAGCTGCCTTTGTCGTAGATATCCTGGCCACCATTCAGATTGGAGCCGGAGTTCGTTGTGCTGAACGAAGGATTGCTTGGGAAATCATTCGAGTCGTAGGTGCAGGAAGATGAAATGGCAATATTGTTGCCTACGGACCCTGGATTCTTAGCCGTCAGATTCAGCACATTGCTGGAGATGCCGGCTGAAACCAGAGTACTGGCGTTCACACCGGAGACTTTACCGTTGATGCGATTGGCGAGATCCTGGACAATGCTCGAACCGGCGGTCGAAGAACCAGACCATGGCGAACTGAAAGTCTCACGGGTCGAGCCGGAGCTGAACGTGGCGCTGCAACTCCCCTGGTCATAGAGGGTCCCATAGACTGGATTCTGACCACCGCTCAGCGATGATCCAAAATCGAAGGCTGTTGGAGAAAAGTCATACGAGGGAGAGAACCCCACGCATTGGCCATAGAATCCACTACCACACAAATTTGAGGCTGGATGGGTTGTGACGCTGTAGTCAGCGCCCGGTCCGGTCGCCTTGCTGGTCAGATAGAGCGTGCTCCCCGAGACTGCCGCGGTGGCCGGGGCTGCCGAGTCTCCATTAATCACACCCGCCAAACCCGCGGCCAGCGACGCGGAAGTGTCATTCCGACCATAGCCATAGTCATCCTCACGTCCATTGATCGTAATGGAAAGATAACCTTCATCCCAGTCGTTCTCTGTACACTGAACGTCGATGCCATCCGGATTGTCATAGCAGGTCGTTGGCACTGCCACCAACTGTTCGGAGCCCGTGATAGAGATTGTAGCGGTGGCATTCGTTGCCGCCTGGGTCTGCACTTGCTTCGATTTCAGGCTACCGTTGATGGTCACGCTACCCGTCGCCGCCTGACCTGGAGTCAACTGCTCATTGCCGCTGAAGCTGACCGTGCCGGTTCCTGAAGTTTTTCCCACAGGCCACTGCTGCTCGGCTCCGCTGATTTTGATGCTTGTGGTCCCGCCCGTCTGGGTGTTGGCTGAGCTGGAGACCGTCTTCCACCGCGGCTGGCCGCTGATGGTGATATTGCCGGAGCCTGGAAACGCGGCAATCACTCCCTCCATGCCGCTGATTGCGACAGATCCGGTCGCGGTCGTTTCCGGCCCGGCGCCGGGCTCATCCACCTCCAGCAACCGTCCCAGCGCGTCGCTCCGGGTGCGGCGCGCGTTGCCGGCTTCATCGGTCGTCGTGGTCGTTGGAAACTTTGAGTAATCTATAGTGGCCATGTTGCCATCGGTATGCGTAGTTGTTGTCAGACGGCCCACCGCATCATAACTGAAGGTATCGCCCGGCTGCTGCGAGTTGCTGCACGCCTTGGTGGCGTTGAATCCGGTGGAGCGGTAAGGATAGCTCGCGAAATTCTTGTGCCCTACACCGTCATAGCAGGTATCCACCTGGTCATAGGGATTGTTGGGGTCTTCATCATTCTTGGTGGCCGTACGCGCAGCTCGGCCCAAGCCGTCGAACAACGTGAAAGAATCCGTTAGGCGGCCATCAATGTTCTGTTGCACTTCAACTTCCGGTAGCTGTCGTAGCTGATTTTGGTACGGAACCGCAGGAACGTCATCATAGGTGTAGACCGTCTGGCTGCTTTGCCCCCCGTTGTTCGGGTCCGGCGGCCCGGTGACGCTCTTCACCCGCCCCATGTTGTCATACGTGTAGCTGGTCGTATGGGCTGGATCGCCCGGTCCTGTGCCGTTCTGATCGGTGAGACTGGTCTTTAAGCCGGTGTTGAGGTCATACGATGTATAAACAATGTGTTGAACGCCGTTTGACGTTGTCGGCAACTGCACCTGGCTCTGGAACATCCCGGTGCTGTCGTAGCTGATTTTGGTTACGTTGCCTTTGGCATCGATAGTCTGTGACGGCATGCCTTGCGAGTTATACACGACCTGAGATTTGGGAGACGTGCCGCCATAGAGCCATCGCGTCACAGAGGTTTGGTTGCCAAAAACACCTTGCGGGCTGCCGTTGTTCTCATCGTAGCCATATGTCGTCTGAGCGAACTGAGCGGTCCCTGCCAGCACCGTGACCGAGGCGACGCGATCGATCAGGTTGGCGGTCAGATAATTGCCGCCGTTGGCGCTGTTCTGCCATTGGTACTGTTTATTGATCTGGCGCAGGAATTGTCCGGGCGCTCCCTGGCCGTAATCGTAGTCAACCTGCTGCACCACTCTCCCATAGGTCAGAGGACAGGAATAATTCTTGTTTGCGTTGTCGGTGACATTGAAGAAATGGCCGGAATCATAAGTAACGGCAGATTGGCTTACCTGTCCATTCGGCCAAGTAGTGGTCGTGGTAGTCGGCAGGATTGCCGGCCCATGTTGTTGGCCGTCTGCCGTCCCGTCAAATGCCGAACATTGACTGAGGTCGTAATTCAAATTTTGAAAGTCCTGATCGACGCGCTTGAGCAGGTTGTTATTCGCCTGCGGGCCGCTGTAATACAGAGTCGTGGTTTCATACGGCGAATTATTGTACCCCGGAGTGAACATATGAACTGTGTCATCTTCATTAGGATTGGTCACAGTTGTGCTGGTGATACCAGTTACGATTTGGGGAGTACCAATGGAGTATTTCCAGGTCGCGGGCGGTGTTCCATCCTTCGCATCGAAGGTCCGTGAGGTCACCATGCGATCACAGGAAGGCATTGGGTCCAGGTTAGTCGCCCAACCATTCTGCTTCGGCATTGCCGGATTCGTGAGGACACTATTGCACGATGCCGTGTTAGCCCATGTATAAGAAATTGTCCCTCCCGTGGGAGTGGTAATGGTCTGCAACTCACCATAAATATCGTAATCAAACCCCCAACGGGTTCCGTTCTGAAAATTGATGCTGGTTAGCCAAGTGGAGTTACTAGGATTGGAAAAGCCTGCCCATGGCACGTTAAACGGCGATTGCAGAATATACAATGTATAGCAGAACTGGATTGGCGTCGTTCCGCCATTGACGCCGGGAAAGTTCACGGTTTCGCAGTAGGATGCAGTCGAGAATGCAGGCGGATGAGGAGCTGGAATATGTCTGCCAACACTATCGATCCAGCCGGTCACATTTGACGATCCAAAGTTGAGAGGGGGTGTCCTCGAAATCTGCGGTGTGATGACGTTTCCCATGGGGTCTTTGGTCGTCTCTCCGAATCCGTTCGTCATGGTACGGTTGTAATTACTCATGTCGGTGGGATCGTAGGAGACTCCAGAATGGCTAATTCCAGAAGCGTCAATGAGGCCGCCGGCGATGGTGGCGAACGCGAGTCCGGTGCCGTCAATAGACTCCATGGTGCTGCTCGTGTTTGGATCGCCTGTCGTCTCCAGCACATGATGCGCCCCACTGGCATCAATGGCGTGGGTAGCCGACGCCGTAACTAGCCCTGAGACGGGATCAGTGTAATTGTATGTAGCTTCGGTGTAGGTGTTGTCGCGCACGATTTCAACGCTGCTACTGTCGTGCTCCCAATATGCGTAGTAGATAGTCTGGTTAGTGTTTATGGCTGTATCGAATCCAATATTCCAGCGCGGGTTGTTGTAACGAAGGTATAGCGTGAATGGCGGCAAGGTTCCGCGCTGGGCATACGAGATGATGGGAATACGGAGAAGCAGATTCCCGTTCGAAAGGTTTACCGATTCCAGGTTCGAGCTGTCATAGGTCTCGGAAGGCGCAAAACCGCGATCGAAATTGACATTCTGCGACCACGCGACAGGCGCCAGCAACAAAACCGCCAAACAAAATAAGGTGCGCTTCCGACAACTCGTCGCGCCGGTCATTTCGCTTTCGCCAACACTAGAGCTTTTCGCGGATTTGCAGATCATGTTCCAATCTCCTTTTGACGAGCCGTTTCTTGCCGTCCAATTACTAGTGTCAGTTTCGGAGAAAGCATTGGAAGTTTTTTTTCAGCCTTGGTGGGATACGGTATTCAGAAGAGCGCCAGAAGGCAGGGAAAGTTCGTAACCGTATGATTCTACAGCGCGAGAGTCACTGGCCTGATACGGGAGCACAACATGTATTTGAAAAGAAAGGCACTCCAAAGGCCTGCTTCGCGGTACAACCCCGACTCTTATCCCTAAAAATCGACTTTTCGCGGCTTTAGTCAAAACACGTTTATTGAGCGTGAAGATTTGAAGAGGCTGCTATTGCTTGGATCATCTTGTGGCCCCATGGCACAGCAACGCGCTCAGCGCAAATAACAAAGGAAGATAGATTATCGATGCCGCGAGCAGCCGGCGCGCGGCCTCCCTCGACTGCGCAAAAACAAATTTCAAGCCAAAGTATAGGAAGCCCAATCCCAGCAACGTGCCTACGAGGCAAAAAGTGGTTGCGTGCCGTGCTGGAGTTTGCACGATGGCAATTGCAACTAAGGAAATCAGCGGCAGGATGGTTTGCAGAACCATAAGAGGAACTCTCGCGTTGCCTCGGGGCAACACCAGGTAGCCTGCCCGGTCGTAGTCCTCGCGGTACATCCATGCAATGGCCATGAAATGCGGAAATTGCCATAGAAAAACCAGTGCATAAAGCAGCCAGGCCCCGGCGCTCAATGTTCCTGACGCGGCCGCCCAGCCAATCAGAGGGGGAACTGCCCCCGGGAAAGCGCCGACTAAAGTGCACAGCGGCGTCTTGCGTTTGAGAGGAGTGTAGAGCAGCAGATAAGACAATAACGTGAGGACTGTGAGCAGGCTGGCCAGCAAATTCACGGCTGCTGCCAGGTAGATGGCGCCAGAGACCGAAAGTGCAATTCCCAACCAGAGCACGCTCGAAGGGTCGATTCTGCCCGCCGCAAGCGGACGGCGTTTCGTGCGCCGCATTTGCGCATCGAACTCCCGCTCGACATATTGGTTCAATGTCGCAGTTCCGCTGGCCACAAGCAGGGTGCCCAGCAGTGTGTGACAGAGCAATAGGATCGGAAAGCCAACGGCCCGCATCGGGAGACCCAGGTAGAACCCTGCAGCCGTTGTAATAAGAATCAGAAGGTTGACATCAGGTTTGGTGAGAGCCCAGTAATCGGCCAAGGCGCCAGGTCGCGAGGGCCGTCCACGCATCGCGAGTGCTTCAGTCGCCACGTTTACCTCACCTCGATGCCAGCCGCGTCAAGGAACTGATTGCCGACTGCTTGCGAATCAATGGGCGCTGCCGGAGAAAGAATCCGCACCGTCAGTACCAGCGCCGGCACCATATATATAAAAGTTGTGCATACCCACATGAGCACTCCGGCCCATTCCTGGTCCTGGAGGGCGGAAATCCCAAAAGGGCACAATGCGGAAAGATAAGAAGGATAGGCCACCCGCCCGCAGAACGTGAGAAAAGCCGAAAGCGCGTCGCAGGGCAGAGTGGCAAGAAACAAGTACAACGGTACTGACCATTCCGGTACATGAGAGCGGCTCGGCCACGGCTGGATCACTGGCCACCAAAACAAAAATCCGGCCAGCAGAAAAGACGCATGCTGGATCACATGCCACGCAGCCGAGTGCTGCCCGAGCGCAAACAGCGAAGGAAGATGCCATCCGATTACAGTCATGGTTGCAGCAATCCAGCAAAAGACCGGGTGGAAAGTGATTTTCCCAACCTGCCGTACCGCAGCCCAGCGCAGAACAGACCCCACGATGCGCCGAAGAAAACGCTTCGGCATGCTATGCAGAAGAGGCCGGGCCGGCCTTCCCAGCAGTATGAGCGGCGGGGCAACCGCCATCAACAGCAAGTGCTGCACCATGTGGATGGACAACAGTTCGTGATCGAGCGCTGCCAGGGGCGAGGCCACGGCAATCCAGATGGAAATGGTTCCGCCCATGAAAGCTGCCAGGTGTCCCAAGGTGATGATCCGCGAAGATGCATTGCGAAGATGCAGCCAGCCCTGTGCATAGAACAAGACTCCCAGCGCCAGAAACATGGTTAGCGGAAATGAGAATGACCTATGGTGCAAAGCGCTCTCTCCTGTTCAGTGTTGATCTGTCTCAGCGATGGCGCGAGAAGAATCCTGTGCAGGAGCTTGCCCTGATGGATGCAACGTCGCAAGAAATTTGACCAGCGCGGTCGTTTCTGCAGGACTCAGGTTCTTGCCATAGGCCGGCATATTTCCGCCACCCTGGATGACCTGACGCACCAATTGATCCGGCGTCAGAAGCACGGCAACCCGATCGAGTGCCGGTCCCCGCTTGCCGCCCTCTCCGCCCAGGGAATGGCAGTTGTGGCACTGCTTGGATTGAAAAATGAGAGCGCCCTGGAGCTCCAGAGGAGTGCGATTTTTCAAGTAGGCTGCGGGAATCGGCTGGCCGCTCCATGCGTCCATTACGGGACTCCACGGCGTGTGCTCTCCCAGGTGCGTCAAAGTGCCAAGAGATACCGCTGCCACCAGGATCACAAGAACGGCAATGGGCCTGCGTTTCCAGCTTTTCTCGCCTTCACCTGCAAAGAACGGCAGCAGCAATAGGACGACAATACCAATGAGCGGCGCGATTAGCAGGATTGGCGTCTCAGCCGCCGGCGGCAAGAAGGAAAGCAATGCATAAATCCACAGGAAGAAAGAATCGGGCCGCGGAGCGGTCTGGATAATAGTCGGATCGGGCTGTCCACCCGGCCCAAATGGACCAAGAAGAACCGCACATGTCGCGATAGATAAAAGGATGAAAGCGGAAAAGACGATGTCTTTCCAGATGGCATAGGGCACGAACGGCACTCCATCTTTTGCCGTGAGTTCGTGATATTCGCGCACATAAGTCGCGCGCCGGACAATTCGCCCGGGCATGGGCCATTCGTTGACTCCCAGCTTAAGGACCATCAGAACGTGCAAACCCACGAAGCCGATCAGCAATCCCGGGATTACGAAGACGTGCAATGCGAAAAAGCGAGAAAGCGTTGCACCCGCGATGATGGGGCCTCCCAGGATAAGGTTGACCAGGGCTGGTCCCAAAACGGGAACGCGGCTGGCAATCGACGCCCCGATTCCCAGGCCCCAGTAAGCGTCCTGATCAAAGCGCAGCACCTGGCCAGTGAAGGCCATTCCAAACGTAAACAGGAGCAGAAAAACACCCAGAATCCAGGTAAGCTCTCGTGGAAACTTGTAAGCGCCAAAGAGGAAGACCTGCACCATGTGAATGATCACGATGGCCATCATGAAATTCGACCCCCAGCCGTGCAGGGCACGAATGAACCATCCCAGCGCGATCTGGTGATTCAGAGTCTGCAGGCTGTTCCATGCCTCTCCTGCCGAGGGCACGTAGACCAGGGCCAAAAGAATGCCGGTCACGAATTGAAAAATGAATATCGTCAGGGCGGCGCTGCCGAAGACGTACCACCAGCTCGCGGTCTGGCGAGGCACCGGGTGCTCCATCACCTCCCGGATTGGCCGCCCGAGCTGAAGGCGCTGATCAAGCCATTCACCCACTCGTCCTATTAACCGCATGAGGAACATCCTTTTGAATTGCCGGCGGAGCGCCCAGGTGTGGGCATCTCGCCGGCGTGAATCAGCAGCTTGCCTCCCTCAATTCTGTAGGGATATTCGAACAAACCCCGCTCGGGAGGACCGGAAGCGCGTGAGCCATCCTGGTAGTAAGCGCCGCCATGACAGGGGCACATGAACAGATTCGATTGAGGGAACCAACGGACCGGGCATCCCAGGTGCGCGCAATTGATGGCAAACACCTGGAGCTTGTTCCCATCAACATTGCGCACCCAGCAGGCAATGTCCGCGGTCTCCCCGTCCCAGGCGTTCACCATCGGGTTGCGATAGGTGGCCAGACGTGTCTCGCCGGCAGGAAACTTCTCCAGCGGACCAAGGAGGAACCAGGAATCATATTCCCGGTCACCTTCGCGCGTCATGGGAGAGGCGAGATAGCGCAGAATAGGAACGGCGAGAACCAAGCCAACAACGCCGTTGAGTGCCAAGCCGATCTTCGCGAAAAAGCCGCGTCTGGTAACTTCATTCGATGAGGAACTCATTGGATACCTCCTGTGGGAGATTGTGCTGTTGAAGAGAGCGCACGCTTTGGACGTTGCGCAGAGAGCCATGCCACCACATCGGAAACATCTTGTTGCGACATGGGCTTGCCGGGCACATTCCCACGCCAGTCGGGCGCGCCCAGTTCCGGCCGCCCCACAATCACGATGGTCCGGAGGTATTGATCGCTGACCAGGTTGAGGAACGACTCATCCACAATCGAGCCGGCCTGGCTTCCATCTCGGCCACCTGGTCCGTGGCAGGAGGAGCAATAGGTGTCGTATACATTCCGCCCGCGCTGAGGATCACCCGGGGCGAGTGCACTATAACCTGGCAGCGCTGGATCCAGAGAACCATGTTTGCTCCAGCGTGTACGAATTCCGGCGACAATGGCGCCAATTTGTTCGTCCGTGAGCATGCCGCCTGAGCTTTGCGCAAAAGCGGGCATGGCAGTTCTGGGAACTCCTTGAGCAGTCGTGCGGCGTATGGCGTCATCATCGGCAATGGCAAGGTAGATGGCGCTGTTCAGTGCGATTGCCGCTCCGCCTCTACCGTGTTCGCCGTGACAGCCGGCGCAGTTCTGCCGATACAAACTTTCGAAGTTCAATACTTCGCTCGGCCGAGTCACCTCAGAATCCGCCGCAGGACGCCCGGGCGCGCTGTTGCAAGCGCAAATCGCCATGAAGGATAGAGCCAATCCAAAGAGAACAATCGCGGGAGATCTCATGGCCATTAATCCTTGTCCCTTTCTCTCATGACGCCGGGCGCTTCAATCCCGGCGCGCACAGCAAACGGCAATCCCTGATAGGTGCGAACTCGTTGCTGGCGCGAAACCACCAGACCAGCCACGACTCCAAATCCGACCTGCGACAAGACAAACCACAACCAATCGATACGCTGGTTCATTACGGGATTAATGATGTCCAACGTGGTGTAGAGCAAGCCTGACCACATCATGGGCGCGATCAGCCCACCCAGGACAATGGGACGGCGAGGAAACATCGGAAGCATGACGCCATAAAGCAGTCCTACCAGCAACGATGTGATCAGGTGGATAGGAATAGCAATGAGCAAGGCGCTCAAGCGGAATTGAGCGATTTGGACGGTGGTTGCATGCACCGCGCCGGGGAAAAAGCCGGCAACTAATAAATTGATCGGATACCAGATACCATTTTGGCTGATGACGCCGTAGAGCATGGCCAACCCAGCCATGACCACACTTCCGGCCAGCCCTCCTCTGACTCCCGCCGATACCGGATAGATCTCAAGCGGCAGCCATGCCCGTTGCGGTTGGTCCGCGACTTCCAGCCGGGCAACATCACGCCGCGTAGTCGCAACAGCCGATTGCTCTGGCATGACTGGAACAGATTCGCGTGCTTCGTGGGGCAGAACACTACGAAACCAGCCGACTGCGCCAGCGACAGCCAGCACTGCTCCCAGAACACTAACCGACTCGTTCGTAACTAAACCCGCGAATACCAGTGTCATCCCAAACGCGAGCACGAAGGGCCAAGCTGTGGGGGCAGGCAATTCCAGAGTGCTGCCATTGCTGGTTCTCGTTGCTGCTGTGCCGGAATCCATTGCTCTTTACCTTTCAGCGGCCGATGATGTACACGACCAGAAAAACCACGACCCACACCGTATCTACAAAGTGCCAATACAGGGCCAGAGTGTCCACTCGTACAGCATGCTCTGTCTGTACTTTTCCAAACAGTGCAAACAGGAACACTATGGAGAGCGCGAGTAGCCCCATGACTACGTGGAAAGCGTGCAACCCTACAAGCGAGTAGTAGGTTGTTCCAAAAAGATTGGTTCGGATCGTCAGCCCTTCGTCATAGATCAAACGGCGCCACTCAAGCGCGGTTCCCGCCATAAATGCGGATCCGAGAAGAAGCGTCAGAAACCACCACCACGCAAATGCGCCGGTCCTTGTCTTCCGCAAAGCACGGACGGCGAAATGAATTGTGAGGCTGCTCGAAAGCAGGCAAATGGTGAACAGGACCGGTACATGAAGCACTTGCTGTGGGGTCGGCCCGCTAAGACTCTTATCCAGATAAAAGAGGTAGGCCACGACAAAAATCGTGAAAATCGCTGCCTCGGCGGCGATGAGGCAATACATTCCCAGCCGCCCTGGCGTGGAAGGCCCCCATCCGATTTCGGGTTGAAGGGTTGTCACAGTGGCTACACTCACCGAATCCTCCTCTACTCGTATTTCCAATCCGGATCTTCAGGATGTTTGAGGTCCCAAAGCGGACGGCGACTCTTCACCGCCGGAATCACGGCGAAGTTATATGCGGGCGGCGGCGAACTGATGGTCCACTCGAGGGTCCAGGCATCCCAGGGATCGTTTCCGGCGATCTTGCCCTTGAAATAAGACCAGAACAGATTCGCGGCGAAGACCAATATGCCTGCGGCTTGAAAGACGACGCCGATGCTCACGATCAGGTTCCATGTGTCCCACCCCCGGCCAGGCTCATACGTGTAAATCCGTCGTGGCATGCCCAACAGACCAGGGATATGCATGAAGTCAAAAGTCAGATGGAAGCCAATGAGAAACAGCCAGAAATGCAGTTTCGCCAGCGGCTCGCTGTACATGCGCCCGGTTACTTTCGGATACCAGTAATAGAAAGCAGCGAACAAGCAGAACAGAATTCCGCCCACAATCACATAGTGAAAGTGAGCAACTACGAAATACGAATTCCCCAGTTGCCAATCGAAGGGGGCCGCGCTGAGCATGATTCCGGTGAGTCCGGCGGCCAGAAACTGGAATAAGAATCCTACGCAAAACAGCATGGGCGATTTGAAATCGATCTTTCCTCCCCACATGGTTGCAATCCAGTTGAAGATTTTGATTCCGGTTGGAACACCAACTGCCATAGTGGACAACACAAAGAAAGTGTTGGCGTTGGAACTCATACCTACGGTGAACATGTGGTGTGCCCACACGCTCATACCGATGAATCCGATCCCGACCGTTGCCGCAACCATCACGGGATATCCGAAGATCGCTTTTCGTGAAAAGACCGGGATAATTTCACAGGCGATAGCGAACGCCGGAATGACGAGAACGTAAACCTCGGGGTGGCCAAAGATCCAGAAGAAGTGCATCCAGATCACGGCCGAACCGCCAGCCTGTGTATCAAAAAAATGCCCGCCGAGATAACGGTCAATGCAGAGCATGATCTGCGCGGCAGAGAGCGGGCTGACGGCCAGAATGACCATCCCCGCCATCACCAGGTTGAGCCAAACGAAGAGCGGCATCTTCCCCAGTTTCATGCCGGAACAACGCAGGCAGAGAATGGTGACGATGATGTTGATGGCTGTTCCGATACTGCCGAACCCGGAGACCAGCAGAGCCAGGGTCCAGAAATCGGTGCTGTGACCGACAGAGAACGTGCGCGAGGTCAAAGGCGCATAGGCGAACCAGCCAACGTCCGGCGCATTGCCTGCTCCGTAGAGGCCGTTCGCCCCGATCAGGCTGGAGTAGAGAAGGATTCCGCCAAATGCCGTCAACCAGAAGCTGAAGGCATTGAGCCTCGGGAAAGCCATGTCCCGTGCGCCGATCATCAACGGAACTAAGTAGTTTGCTAGGCCGAAGACGAGGGGCATCGCCACGAAGAAAATCATCGTGGTCCCGTGCATGGTGAACATCCGGTTGAAGACCTGAGGAGAAACAAAATCTTTATGCGGGCCGCTGAGCTGGATGCGCATGATCGCGGCTTCAACCCCGCCGATCAACAGAAACACCAGCGCGTAAAGAATGTACATGAGGCCGAGTTGCTTGTGATCAACTGTGGTGACCCATTCGTGAAGTCTGTCCACAAGAGGACGGGGCGTCGTTTCCACCGTCTCCTGCGTTCCCGGCCACGTAATCAAGTCAGTCGCCATCCGAATGCTCTCCTCACGTTCTAGCGAAGCGTCTCCAAATAAGCCGTCACCGCATCCAGGTCATGTTCATTCAGTTCCATAGCCGGCATAAGAGAGCCTGGCTTAAGCCGGTCGGGATCTTGGATCCACGACCGTAGATTTTCGTGAGTATTGGCGGCTATCCCGGCGGCGATGGTGTCGCGGCTCATCAGATGGGTCAGGTCCGGGCCGAATCGCCCCTGCGCTGGCGTGCCGGCTACTGCATGGCAATTCACGCAGGCCGTGGCTTCGAAAATGCGCCGCCCTTCGGACGCGGCGTCGTTGGCCTGCGCCGGTTGGCTCTGGAGTTGGATCCAGCGATCGAACTCGGCGCGCGACTGAACATAGACTCGGAGAAGCATCTTGGCGTGTTGCGTGCCGCAGTATTGGGCGCATTGTCCCAAATAGATTCCCGGCTGCTGCGGGTCGATCCACATCAAGTTCGGGTGGTTAGGAATCAGGTCCGTTTTGCCAGCCAGCCGCGGCACCCAAAAGCTGTGATCGGTATCCGCAGAAAGCAATTTGAGTTCAGTGGGAATCCCGACCGGAACGTGCAATTCATTTGCAGTGACAACCTTCAAACCTGGATAGCGATATTCCCACCAAAATTGGTGGCCCACGACGGTAACCCGAATGGCACTCGAAGGAGCCGCCTTTTGCACGTTCGCGATTACTCGCGCAGTTGCCATGAAGAGCACAACGACGATGAGGACGGGAATGACTGTCCATGCGATCTCAACTTGATTGCTTCCGTAGACCTGTGCCGGCTCATGCCGGTCATCATCCGTTCTTTTCCTGAACTTGACCACGACATAGGTCAACAGACTTGCTACCACAACAAAAATGGCTGCGCTTATCGCGATTACAAAGAGAGAGAGGCCAAAGATGGATTTGGCCGGGGTTGAAGCCGGCGCAAAGATATTCGTAGGACTCGAAAAGATTGGGGATTGAGCAAGAGATGGAGACGCCACAAACAAGGCCGCAAGCACTTTCAATAGAGGCTGTCCTGGCAGATTTTCTCTTGTGCTATGCATCGGAATCTCTTTTTTCCATTCACTCAAGCAAACCAGCCGATTCATGTGCCTGTCCTCCTGTCAACTCGGCAGGCTCACCGGCTCGGCTTTGACTTCCTGGGCGTCACGGTGTACGGCAACTTCTTTATTGAAGTTGAAATCGGTCGGGGCCACGCCGGTAATCAGCCGCGCTCCACGACTGAAGGTCCAGTCTTGAATAACCCAGCGTATGCAAACCAAAAGGCGATTCTGGAAGGTGACGATGTACATCAAATGTATGAAGGCCCACACGACCCATGCAGGCAGGCCTGAGAGCTGAACGCCGAAGATATTGGCGACTGCTACCCAGCGTCCAATCACTGCCAGAGAGCCTTTGTCGACGTAGCGAAAAGAAGGAAGTTCCGACTGCCCCCTCGCCTTCCGCAGAATTGCCTTTGACGCGTAGCTTCCTCCCTGCATGGCCACCTGCGCTAACCCTGGCAAGGGCTTTCCGTGAGCATCTACACTGGAAGCAAGATCGCCAATCACATAGATATCCGGATAATTCGGAATCGTCAGGTCAGGTCTTACCTTGACTCTTCCTCCCTTGTCGGTTTCAGCTTTTGCACGGCCCGCCAGAATCCTTCCCAGGGGTGAGGCGGCAATACCACCTGCCCAAATCACTGTTCTTGCGGCGATGTGATCCGGCTGGTGGTCGACTTCAATGGTCAAACCTTCTTTGTTGACGTCTTTGACCAATGCGCCGCACTTTACAGTGACACCGAGTTCGACCAGAGAGCGACTAGCCTTTTCCGCCAGATTCTCCGGAAAAGGCATGAGCACCCGCTGCGCTCCATCCAACAAGATGATTTGGGCATCTGCCGGATCAATGGAACGAAAATCACTCTTGAGCGTTTGCCGCGCAATCCCCCCGATCGCCCCGGCAAGTTCCACGCCAGTTGGGCCGGCGCCGACGATCACAAAAGTGAGCCAAGCCCGCCGCTGGACGGGATCTGAGATCCGCTCTGCGACTTCAAATGCATACAGAATTTTGTGACGGATGGTTGTGGCCTCCTCTACGACTTTCAGGCCAGGCGCCCATTCCTGCCACTCGTTATGCCCGAAATATGAAGTTTCAGAGCCGGTTGCGACGATCAATGAATCATAGGGAAGGACTGCGCCATCGGCGAGAACAACCAGCTTTTTATCGGGATTAACATCTTCCACGGTGCCGAGCAGCACACGGGTATTCTTCTGCCGCCTCAACACACTGCGCAGCGGAGCCACAATTTCTTCTGCGGAGAGCGAGCCCGTTGCAACCTGATATAAAAGAGGCTGAAAAAGATGGTAATTACGGCGATCAATTAAGGTCACATCCACCAGGTCTGATTTCAGAGCCAAGGCCGCGGTAAGCCCGCCAAAACCACCGCCGACAATGATCACTCGCCAAGGTGTGCTCACAGGTACCTCTCATTCGGTGAACTTCGCAAGTTCATTCACATCTCCAAAAACAATCCGTTGTCATGTGCGTCGTATTCGACGAAGAGCCGCCTCCAACGTTATTGCTGCCAGCCGCCTCCCAATGCTTCATACAACTGAACCAGCGACAGCAATTCGTTCAGGCGTGCCTGCGCCAGGCCAATTTCCGCCGAGAAGGCGTTTGTTTCGTTGGTCAAGACTTCCAGATAGCCCGTAACGCCGCCCGTATATCGCATGTGGGAGAGGCGCGCCGCGTCCTGGGCCGACTGGAACAGAAGTTCCTGCTGTGTGCGAAATTCGCGCGTCTTACGGTACGCAATTAACGCATCGGAGACGCTGCGAAACGCCCCTTGAATCGATTGCTGGTAAAGCAGCTCCGCCGTTTGCTGACGCGCCCTGGCCAGACGCACCTCAGAGCGGATCCTGCCCGCCGTGAAGATGGGCTGGGTCAGGGCAGCGCCAAAGCTCCAGGCGCCCGCGGGGCCGCTCAACAAGCCGGTCAGCGCGGCACTCTGGTATCCACCACTTCCACTGAGCGAGATCTGAGGAAAATAATCGGCACGCGCTACGCCGATCTGGGCGTTTGCGGCAATCAGCTGCTCTTCCGCTGCGCGAATGTCCGGCCGGCGCTCCAGCAACGCCGAGGGAAGTCCCGGCGGAACTTCGGGAGGCTGGCGCTGCTCGGCGAGAGTTTGCCCTCGGGATATGTCGCCGGGATTCTGACCGAGGAGAATGCTGAGAAAGTTTTCCTGCTGCTCGATCTGCTGTTCCAGCGCAGGGACCTCCGCGCTTGCGGTAAAGACCAACTGCTCAGCCTGGCGCACGTCCAGCAGTGAGGTGGAACCCCCGTTCGCCAGAATTTGCGTCAACCGCAGCGATTCCTGCCGCGACTGGAGCGTACGTTTTGAAATCTCCAGCTGCAGGTCCAGTGCTCGCAGTTGGAAGTACGCCCCGGCGACATTGGCCACGAGGGTGGAAACAACTTCCTGACGGGCCGATTCACTCGCAAGGAGATTGGCCCGCGCCGCTTCTGTCGCGCGGCGAAACTTACCCCAGAAATCAAGTTCCCAGGCGGCAGACAGATTCACTTGGCCCGTACTTGTTTCAAAGGGTGGAAGGAACTTGGATCGGGCCGTGCGAACATCGCCAATTGCCGCTCCGCCACTCAGCGTTAGGAATTGATCGGCGCGCGTAATGCCAAGCTGCGCCTGGGCTTCGAGCACGCGGGATGCGGCTATACGCAAATCATAATTCCGCTGAAGCGCAGTACGGATTAGCGTGCGTAACTGCTCATCCTGAAATACATCCCACCACTTTTGCTCCCCAAGCGGGGCGATCTGCGTTTGCGCGGCTTGTTCAGGGGCCGCTCCCCGATATGAGCCAGGCACCTCGACGGCCGGCCTCTTGTAGTTCGGACCCACGGCGCAGCCGGAAATCAAAAGTATTGCGCTCAGCAAGACGATGCGATGTTTCATCCTAATCACCTTCGGCCGGTAGGCTTTCGGGAGCAGCGATCAACTGGCGCTGGCTGCTGGCACCGGACCATTTCTCGACGAGACAAAAGACGGCGGGAATGAAGAAAATGCCGATGAGACTCGCCGCCAGCATGCCTCCGATGACGGCTGTACCCATGATCTGGCGTGCCACGGCCCCGGCCCCAGAAGCTGTCCACAGCGGGACCGCGCCCAGAATGAAGGCGAACGAAGTCATCAAGATTGGGCGAAGCCGCAGGCGCGCTCCCTCGAGAGCGGCATCCGACAGAGGCTTACCATGCTCGTACTGCTCTTTGGCAAACTCCACGATCAGGATGGCGTTCTTGGCCGCCAGGCCGATCAACATCACCAGACCGATTTGCGAATAGACGTCGCTTTCGATCTGCACCATATAGCTCGGTAGAAAGGCGCCCAAAAGCGTACGGCGCAACCACAAAACAAAGAAAGCTCCGAAGATTGCAACCGGTGTACTCAAAAGTACGCTGAAGGGAAGCGACCAGCTTTCATACAAAGCGGCGAGAATCAAGAAAACGAAGAGCAGCGAGAACCCGAAAATGGCAGCCGGGGGAACACCCTCCTGCGCTTTCTTTTCCTGAAACGACATCCCGAGATAATCAAAGCCCATTTGAGGCGGCATGGTTTTCCGGAAAACCTCTTCCAGAGCGTCCATGGCCTGGCTCGCGCTGTAGCCCGGAGCCGCGGCGCCATTGATTTGGGCGGCCCGATACTCGTTGAAGCGCATGGTGAATTCCGGGCCGGAGCTTGGTTCAAAGCGGGTGAGCGATGCCAGCGGCACCATTTCGCCTCGATTGTTTCGCACGTAAAACTGGCCGGCATTTTCCGCTTTGGTTCGATAGTCTCCTTCCGCCTCGACATACACCTGCCATTGCCGGCCAAAGCGATTGAAATAGTTGATGAACAAGCCGCCCATGAAAGCTTGCAAGGTCTGATATACGTCCCTGACTGCCACGCCCTGCTTCATGACTTTCTCGCGGTCTACATTCGCATAGAGCTGCGGCACGCTGGCCAAAGACGTGGTGCTTAGTCCCGCGAGCTCGGGGCGCTTCCGGGCTTGGGTGAGAAAGGTCTCGAGATTCGAGGAGAGAAACTCGGGGGCCATGCCAGCACGATCTTCAAGCACGAAAGTGAATCCGCCGGAGGTTCCAACGCCCGGAATGGCTGGAGGAGAAAACGAAAAGGCCACGCCTTCCGGCAGCGACGACAACCCCGCGTTGATGCGCTGCTTAAGGGCCTGCAGTTGCTCCGAGCGTGATGTACGCTCGTCCCAGGGCTTCAACGTCACGAAAAAGAAAGCGTTGTAGCTGGTGCGCACCGAACTCAACAGGCTGTAACCGATGACACTGTTTGTGTGCTCAATGCCTGGCGTATTTGCCAGAAGGTTTTCGATCTTCGTGGCTACCTCGTCCGTCCGCTGAAGAGAAGCTGCGGTCGGAAGCTGCATGTTGATGTAGAGATAACCCTGATCTTCATCGGGAAGAAAGCTTGAGGGAACTTTGCTGCCAAACAACCCGGCCCCGATGGCAAAGGCGCCCAGCAAAATCAATGCGACAGCGCTCTTGCGAATCAGAAAGCCACAGAGCCGTACGTAAGCCGAAGTAGCATTGGCAAAAACACGATTGAACCAGTCGAAGAACACTTGGAGCGGCCCGCCACTCGATGTCTTCGTCCTGGGACGCAGCAAAAGTGCAGCCAGCGCCGGGCTCAGCGTCAGCGCGTTGAACGCCGACAGTATGACCGACACGGCGATCGTAACCGCGAACTGCTGGTAGAGGCGTCCGGTAATTCCGGGGATGAATGCGGTGGGGATAAAGACGGCCGAGAGGACGAGAGCAATTCCAATCACGGGACCGGAAATCTCTTCCATCGCTTTGAGGGCCGCCGCTTTCGGCGTGAGACCCTCCTCGATGTACCGCTCGACCGCTTCTACGACAACGATCGCGTCGTCCACCACGAGCCCGATGGCAAGCACCAAGCCGAACAGGGAAAGCGTGTTGATCGAAAAGCCAAACAGCGGAAAGAATACGAAGGTACCCACAAGCGATACCGGCACAGCAAGCAGTGGAATCAAGGTGGCTCGCCAGCCCTGCAGAAAAATGAAGACAACAATGAGCACCAGAACAATGGCGATGACCAGCGTGAGGACGATCTCCTTCATCCCTTCGTTGACAGCCTGCGTTGTGTCCAGCGAGACAACATAGTCCACGTCCTGCGGCAGCCGGCCCTTCATCTCAGCCATCAGCTTCCGGACGCCATTGGCGGTTTCCACCGCGTTGGAACCAGGCAGTTGGTATGCCGCAACGATGGCTGCCGCTTTTCCATCAAGCCGGCTCACCATGTTGTAGCTCTGAGCGCCTAACTCCACGCGTGCGACATCCTTCAACCGGACCACAGCGCCGCTCGGAGATTCGCGGACAACGATCTCTTCGAACTCCTCGGGCGATGTAAGGCGCCCTTGCGCTCGCACAGAATAGGTGAACTGCTGCCCTTGGGGGACCGGCTCGCTGCCTACCTGTCCCGCCGGGTTCACGGTGTTTTGCGACTGGATGGCTGAAACGATCTCCGGAACTGTAATTCCCAGTTTTGCGAGCAGGTCCGGCTTCACCCATAGCCGCATCGCGTACTGACCCGCGCCGAAAACCTGGACACTTCCGACGCCGTACGATCGGTTGATTTGATCAGCCAGATTGATGTACGCGTAGTTAGCAAGGAAACGAGCGTCATAGGTGCCATGCGGCGAGTAGAGAGTGATCAGCATCAGCGGAGCGGTTACTGTTTTTTGGACGGTCACGCCGTAATTCGTAACTTCGGTCGGAAGCTGAGACGCCGCCTGGGTCTGTCGCATCTGCGTCAGCATGAGATCGGTATTCGGATCGGTCTTTACGTCGTAATTCACGGTCAACCGAGTCAGTCCGTCGGCGGTCGAGTTCAGCGAGTACATGTAGTTCATGTTGTCGACGCCGCTCATTTGCTGTTCAATCGGCGTCGCGACGGACTGCTCGATGGTCTGCGCATCCGCGCCGATATCGGTGGCCAGAACCTGGATCTCGGGCGGAACGATATTCGGAAACTGAGCCACGGGAAGTGAGGCAATCGTGACCGCCCCGACGATCACCATCAGGATCGAAATGACGATGGCTACAATGGGGCGATTGATGAAAAATTTGGACACGCGATCACTCGCCTTTCGCCGGTGCAGCCTGTTTGATTTTTACGGTGGAACCGCTTTGCACTTTTTGCAATCCTTCTACAATCACCAATTCGCCCGGCTTGACGCCGCTTTCGATGATCCACGCCGTGCCGGCGCGGTCCCCGACTTTCACCGGTCGAATGCTCACTTTATTGTCGCTGTCTACCACCGCCACCTGATAGGTTCCTTGCAATTCGTTCACCGCTTTCTGCGGCACGAGCAGCGCGCCGCGCCTTATTTCCGGCGCGGCCCGCAACCTTCCAAACTGTCCGGGACGGAGGATGTTTTGCGGATTGGGAAACGAGCAAACGAGCTGAATGCTGCCTGTGGTTGTATCCACCTGGCGGTTGGTGAGCAGGCCAACGCCTTTGTAGGGATAAACCGATCCGTCGGCCAGAATCAGGTCAAACGGCGGCGAGTCGGAAGGAGCTTCCTTTTGCGTCTGCGCGTTAATTCTCCTGGCATAGTGAATGTATTCCTGTTCGCTGATCGAAAAATATGCTTTGATCGGATTTACCTGCGAAACCGAAGTCAGAACTGCAGTCGGATTGACGAGATTCCCGATTTGCGCCTGGGCGATTCCCGCGATGCCGTCGACCAGCGATTTCACGCTGGTGAACTCGAGGTTCAGATGCGCCTGTTCCACTTGCGCTTCAGCGGCCTTGACTGCCGCCTTCGCCGCCCGGTTCGCTTGTATGTCGTTGTCCAACTGGCTCTGCGCAATGGCGCGTTCCTGGGCCAGCGGGGTATCGCGGTTGACATCCATTTCGGTTTTGCCGAGTTGTGCCTGAGCCTGGGCAAGCTGAGCGTTCGCCTGGTCGAGCAGAGCTCGGAAAGGACGGGGATCAATTTGAAAAAGAACTTGGCCCTTGCGCACAAACGAACCTTCTTTGTACGTTTGACGGATAAGGTATCCGGTCACCTGGGGCTGAATCTGGGCGTTTACATAGCCATCGAGCGTCGCCACCCATTCGCTGAAGATTGGGACATCTTTCTGAACTACGCTGGCGACTTCCACCTCAGGACTGGGAATGGGGGACGCCGCGTTCGTGCTCCCGCAGCCCGCAGCTAAAAACGCAGTTGCGGGCAGGAGAGCCAGAATGAGTCGAGCGGCAGCCGCGAACGGTGTGCCGCGAGCGGCCGGTGGATAACGATGGAGCACCATATGCGTTCTAGAGATGCGCTCTCTCTGCAACTTCCCTGACTCCGGTGTGCTCTTCGCCACGGCAATCCTTCCTGAAGCTGACATTTGCAATGGCTGTTGCAATTCCCCTGCCATGTAGTTCAGCGCGGCAAATCAAGCTGGCTCTTCGATGACGATGCCAATTCCATCTCGCGAGGTGACCACAGGAGAACAGTGACGATAGGCCGACACTTTCACTCAGGGTTGGTGGGGCACAACGGCGTTATCGCACTAAGGTGAACAGAGAGTACGTGGCCTCCAGCACCGCACTTGCATTTCACACATCGGCGATTCGAGCGAGGAATCAGCCTGGGCAAGGAAGAAAAAGAAATGTTCATACGGAGCAAGAAGGCACAAATGCTCGATCGTTCAGTTGCTTGTGCCGCGCTCGCCAATGCGCCGGCAATCCTGGCAAGAAAACTAAAGGGGCTCGGTCCTCGTAGAACCATCGTCGATAGCTTGACCCGGACTGCTGCCCTCTTGTGGGCGAAATATCCCGTGTTTTTTCATTCGCGCGATTAGCGTAGTGCGCTTTATCCCCAATCGTGTGGCGGCGCCATACGGTCCAGCGACTACCCAACCCGTGGTTTCCAATGCTTCCAAAATCAGAGTGCGCTCGCACTCGCGAAGCGTCTTGCTTACTGGAAACCCGGCAACGGAAACGGCGCGGGTTGGGCGTAGAAGGTTGGAGAGCGAACCATCGCTGGACAGTATGACCGCGCGTTCGATCACGTTCTGAAGCTCTCGAATGTTTCCCGGCCACGAATACGACTCGAAGGCATTCACGAATTCATCTGGAACGGTGCCGATGTGCTTCCCCATTCGCCGGGAAAAGGCTTCGACGTAGTGTCGCACCAGAGGACCTATATCCTCGCGTCGCTCACGCAGGGGCGGCAGCGTGATGGGAAATACGTTCAGGCGATAGTAGAGATCGCCGCGAAATTGGTCACGCTTCACCATTTGTTCCAGGTCCCGGTGAGTTGCTGCGACGAGCCGTACGTCGACGCGGTGGGTGCTGCCGCTTCCAAGACGTTCGAATTCCTGCTCCTGCAGAACCCGCAGGAGCTTGGGTTGCAACGCGAGCGGTATGTCGCCAACTTCATCGAGAAACAGAGTCCCCTTATCCGCCAATTCGAAGCGGCCTATTTTTTGCGCGATGGCGCCTGTAAAAGCGCCCCGCTCATGACCAAAGAGCTCGCTCTCCAGCAAATCGAAGGGAATGGCGGCACAGTTCAGTTTGATTAAGGGGTGGCCACTGCGGGGGCTGGCATTATGGATCGCGTGAGCGATGAGTTCCTTTCCAGTCCCGGTCTCTCCCTGAATCAATACAGTGGAATCCGTTACCGCAACACACCTGGTTTGTTCTAGAACGGCCCTCAGTGCGGGGCTGTTGCCTATGATCTGCTCGAATCTGCGGACCCGACGGTCTTGATCAGCCACTGCCATCGATTTTGGCTCCCAACCCATAGGTAATTCGCGAACTAGTCCTCGAGCGCGGCATGAAGAATCTCTAGTAAGACGACGTCATCGAAAGGCTTGGTCAAGAACTCCACCGCTCCATCACGCATAGCACGAATCCGCATCTCGGCATCGCCGTGTGCGGTGATGAAGACGATCGGTATTCGGCATCGCTCGGCCTTTAGCTTCGCCTGCAGTTCAAGACCCGACATGCCCGGCATGCGAATGTCCGCGATCAGGCACGCGGCCACGTGTTGGGCTCCGGAGTCCAGGAATTGTTCTGCGGAGCCGAAGCAGAGCGCGGGCAGCCCCTCCGATTCGATGAGATCCTGGAGTGCGCGCTGCACCGGCTCATCGTCGTCGATGATTGCTACAGGTCTTGAGCTTGGCCGGTTGCTCATAGGCGAAGGATATCGCTCCACACAAAGCGGCACAATACCGCCTTAGCCGCGCGAACTACCACTTAGGTGGTAGTCGATTACAGGCCGAAAGGAAGGAAAATGGCCCTAATTGTTACGGAGCGGGGTCAGGCCCTTGAAACAAGAATGTCCCCGACTGGATGCTGAGTGTTGACGGCCTATCTACCAGGGGTGAGTTTGAGTTTGTCGGCCATGCGGACCAATTCAACTAAAGATCCGGCATGCATCTTCTGCATGACGTGGCCTCGGTGGATTTTTACTGTGGCCTCGCTGGCCCCGATTTCGCCGGCAATCTGTTTATTGAGCATTCCGGTGACCACGAGAGTCATAACCTCCCGCTCGCGCGCGGTCAGAGCCTTGTAGCGCTCTTGCAAATCGTGGATCTCAGCCTGTTGTTCTCGCGCGGCGCCGTCACGTTGGAGGGCCAGATGAATCGCGTCCAGCAGATCCTGGTCCCTGAAAGGCTTCGTCAGAAATTCCACGGCGCCCCACTTTAACGCTTTGACCGACATGGGAATGTCTCCGTGCGCCGTGATAAAGATGATAGGGATTTGCATGCCGTTCTCGGCCAGCCGGCGCTGGAAATCGAGGCCACTCATCTGAGGCAGTCTTACGTCCAGAACCAAACAGCTGGGGTCGCCGGTGCGTTGCCTGCTCAGAAATTCCTGGCCGCTGGCAAAGGATTCGGCGCGCAGGCCAATCGACTCGACGAGGTCCTTGATCGCCTGACGCATGCCGCGGTCGTCATCAACGATGAACACTGTGGGAACGGCCGCCGGCTTCATGCGTGCGCCTCGGCTTCGACGGGGAGAGTGAAATGGAAGGTTGCACCCGCCTCCTGATTCGCAGTGGCCCGGATTTGCCCTCCGTGGGACTCCACGATCGAGCGGGTAATGGCCAAACCCATGCCCATGCCCTGTGGTTTCGTCGTATGGAACGCATCAAAAATCCGTTCGGCATTTTCCGCCGGCAAGCCCACGCCGGTATCACTGATCGAAATGAGTAACTGACCTTCGGGATTGAGTTGCGACCGAATCGTCAATTCACCTCCAGTGTCTTTCATGGCCTCGATGGCATTCAACATCAGGTTCATGAACACCTGCTGAAGTTGCACCCGATCAGCCAGGATATTAGGCGTCTCTGCGTCGAGTTTGGAATGGATCGTTATGGAGTGCCGCACCGCTTCATCCCTGAGCAGAACAATCATTTCTTGAATGATGTCTTTGACGTCCACCATCTGGCGTTCAGGGGGTGTGCCTTTTTTATAGAAGGACCGCAAACGATTAATAACATCAGCCGCACGGTTTCCATCCTGCTCAATGCGAATTGCTGCTGCTCTGGCTCTTTCGAGGTCCGGTGGATCACGGGCAAGCCATCGCAAAAGTGCGTTGGCGCTAGTGATTGAGGCGGCAATGGGCTGCTTGATTTCGTGCGCTAACGCGGCGGCCAATTCTCCCATGATGTTCACCCGATTGATGTGCGCGAGTTCAGCCTCCAGCTGGCGCAGTCTTTCGCGCTCCTGCTCGGCGTGTTTTCGCTCCGTTATATCCATGGTGACGCCGACGTACTCGCCTGGTTCTCCGGATGCATTGCGATGTCCGATCGCACGCAGGAATCTGATGCTGCCGTCGGTATGATGAACCCGATATTCGTCGAGGTAAAAATCCGTCCCCTCGCGAACTGCTCTTTCAAGAGTTGCGTTCACCCACGGTGCGTCTTCCACGTGTTGAGTGTCGAAAAAGCGTTTGGCTGGTATCGGGCCTTGGCTGGGATCAAAGCCATACAGGCGAGCATTTTCGTCCGATGAATGCAATACCTTTTGTGTGAGAAGATTGTAAACCCAACTTCCGATGTGGGCCATGCGTTGTGCATCAGTGAAGTATGCTTGCTCCCGTCGCAACTCCTGTGTCAAATCAGCCTCTAGCTGGCGCGACCTTTCGCGCTCCTGTTCGGCCTGTTTTCGTTCGGTTACATCCATGGTGATGCCGACGTAGTAACCGGTTTCTCCAGCAGGATCGTGATGTCCTATGGTACGCAGGAACCTGATCTGGCCGTCGTCGGCACGACAAATGCGAAATTCGCGGATATCGTAATCCGTTCCTGTGCGGATCGCATTTTCAAGAGTTGCCCTCACGGCCGGCTTGTCTTCCGGGTGGACAGTGTCCCAAAAGCGTTCGAGTGGAATAGGACTTTGGCGTGGATCGAAGCCGTGTATGCGAACCGTTTCGTCCGAAATATGAAAGTTTTGCCCGGTAGCGAAATTGGTCGCCCAACTGCCGATGTGGGTCAGGCTTTGTGCCTCAGCGAGGTATGCTTGCTCCCGCCGTAACTCCTGTGTCAGTAGCTCATGCTCGGTGACGTCAATTGTGGTACCGTGAAACGCTTTGAAAACCCCTTCTTCGACAACCGGGACACCCACACAGCGAACGTAACGTATCTCCCCGTTTGGTTGAACAATCCGGTGGGTTATGTCGCAGCCGCTGCGCTGTTCATGCATCACCCTGATGGTTTCCGCCATCGAGGTT